>Ga0268256_1000019_pt1 | contig 587949 bp, 562 predicted proteins | sample AgamicAtAmrz_FD_200247 | JGI IMG/M metagenome (GOLD analysis project Ga0268256, IMG submission 200247) | Agave microbial communities from Guanajuato, Mexico - At.Am.rz (v2) (version 3) | ecosystem: Host-associated > Plants > Roots > Rhizosphere | place: Guanajato, Mexico | collected 2012-06-07 | reverse complement strand
CATACGCCTTGAACTCGCCGAAGAACTTCGTGATTGCTGCCGTCAGCGACGTCTTGCCATGGTCAACGTGACCGATCGTGCCAATGTTGACGTGCGGCTTCGTCCGCTCAAACTTGCTCTTTGCCATGTGAATTGCTTCCTGTGAACGTGAAGTAGTTTCCCCGGCGAACCGGTTTGGTGTCGCCGTTTAAGGCTTTGTAAGCGAATGCGCAAGACTTAATTGTGAAAGCGCCTTCGCGCGCGCTCTAAGCGTGCCTTGTGGGGCGTATATGGTGTATGTTTTGCGACATTCAAACCCGCGCCGTGGCATCACACAGAGATACAGACGAGCCGCCTTTTCAGTCGCGCCGATCACTAATTAAGATATTTCCATCACAACTTCTTTACCTGGGGCGGCTCGATGGCTTAAGGACACTTCATCGCCGGGGGGGAGACGGGCGAGCGGAAACGGGCGCTGCCGCGCTACCATGCATGTCTCGACCGCCGCTTTTCCCCGCGCCGCCTCTCTATCCGTTTCAGGACCAGCCAATGGAAATCTTCACAGCCGCCGGTTTCACGGCATTCTTACAGGTCATTGCGATCGATCTCGTTCTGGCAGGCGACAACGCCATCGTCATCGGCCTTGCCGCCGCCGGTCTTCCCGCGCATCTCCGCCGCAAGGCGATCCTTGTCGGCATCATCGCCGCCACGGTTCTCCGCATCGGGTTTGCCGCCGTCACCGTACAGCTTCTTGCCATCGTCGGCCTGCAACTCTTTGGCGGCCTGCTGCTCGCCTGGGTCTGCTGGAAGATGTGGAGCGAACTGCGCGAAGCTTCGGGATCCATCGAGGACGAGGTGACGGATGAAGAGGCCGACCTGACCAAGGGCCACAAGACGTTCTTCCAGGCAGCAACCCAGATCGTCATCGCCGACGTCTCCATGTCGCTGGACAATGTGCTCGCCGTCGCCGGCGCCGCGCAGGAACATGTGACTGTTCTGGTCATCGGACTCATCGTCTCGATCGCGCTGATGGGACTTGCAGCCAACTTCGTCGCCAAGCTTTTGCACCGCTACCGCTGGATTTCCTATCTCGGCCTGATGGTCATCATCTACGTGGCGCTCAACATGCTGTATCACGGCACGCTCGAAGTCCTGCCCTACATTCAGGCCTATCTCGGCTGAGCCACCTGCAGAAACACACTTTCAAAAGGCCCGGAAGCCTCGCTTTCCGGGCCTTTTGCATGACGGGGGCCAGCTCACCGACCACCCGGCCTTTGCGTTGGTGGAACGAGCAGGGAATCAGCTGTCGCCTTCGCTGCAACATCCGGAGAAGATTGGGAAATCGTGATTTGTCGCCGGTGGATTCTGGCAATTGAGGTCAGCCACGGGCAAGCCTAGGGAGCTACTTATAAGTCATAATAATAAAAAGAAAGGTAGAGCTCCCAATGGCTTATGACTGGAGCGGCGGACGTACCCGTCGTCTTCGCCGAATGAAGCTTGGCGTCGTCGCCAGTTCTCTCATTCTGCTGGCGCTTGTAGCGTCGCTTGTTCTTGGCTGAGCATGCAGCCTGACACTGACCGGCGGCATGGCACGGTTTTCAAAACCGCCCTGCCGCCGCTCCATGAATATCATGGCGATCAGGTTTTTTTCTCTTCCACACAATGAACCGGCTGTTTCATGTCCGGATCCGCCATCACATCGTAGAGATCGGCTTCGTCTCCTTTGGACCACCAGACACGAGCGCCGCCCTGGTATTTTGCTCCGGAGCCTGAAACGACATTGGCGGCGACGATAACGCCGTCCTTCAAGCCCAGCCGAACAAGACTGATGTCGCCGGCGTTGTAATAAACCGCCTCCACCGTCTCGGCGCCGCACCGATAGACGGCATCGGTTTTTTCAACCGTCGTATCCCCGGGAAGCGGAATCACCAGATCCTCGGCAAGCGCGCTGGAGGCAGCCGGCAAGGACAGAGCGGCAAGATAGAGTGCTGCAACGGATTTCTTCATGATGGGCCTTCCTGGTTTGACCCCGTCATAAGGTCACGCCAGCAAAGCCAAATTGCGGCAGCTCCAGGAACCGCCGCCATATCCCCGATTCATTGCCGCTGGACGCGTGCATCATTGCAATCCACCCCAAGCGGGGGCTGGCTATCGAAACAGCCAGTAAACAATGCCGAGAATCACAGCCCACATCGCCAAGGATATGGCCAGAACTACGAGATAATTTCGAAACCGTCTGGTCATCCGCCCCCATCGCCGGACGGCCGTTGCTCGACAACCGTAACCGTTGAATTGCTGGATGCGGATAAACCGCAGGAATCAGCCTGTCTACCAAGAGGCTGAATCACAGGCTATTCGGATATTTTACCCGCCCGAAATGGGGTCGATGGACGGAGCAGGACGCACGGATCCGCCAGCGCGCGGGTCTTCGCCACCAGCGCTACACGCTTCATGCGATATCGCTCGGGACAGGGCGGCGGAAACCGACCGCCGCCCCTGCCCGCCTCAGCTCTTCAGCGCCGTGTTGCACAGGCTCCAGTAGCCGCCGCCCTTCTGGATCCATTTCAGATCGCCGAGCGTACCGTCATTCTTGTTCTTGTGATAGGAGTCGACACAGGTTTTCAGGCGGGCCTTTGCCGGCGTCTCGCTTGAATATTTCTTGTCAACAGCGCTCGGGAAAGCGACGCCCTTCGGAGCCTTGATCGTCGCTTTTTCGGGTTCCTTCTCGGTTGTGGCCGCGACCTGCTTGTCGTCGGCCGCATCTTCAGCCGCCGCCTCGCTGCCGCAGAACTTGGCGCGATAATCGTTCCACTTGATGTCCTTGGCGGACCCGTCAGCTTTCGCTGCCTGATATTTTACGCTGCACTCCTTCATGGTGAGTGCGGCAGCGGGGGAGACAAACGCCGCCGATGCCAGCAGCGCAAAGGATGAGAGAATGACAACCCTGTTCAACATTGAAGACTCCCGTTTGCATGATTGCCGGTCGACTATCTGACCGGATTTTCCGCTTGTCAACGAGCAGTGCGGCATGGATACAAAGTCTGGTTGAGCGAGCATAAATCCATCCTGCCGCGCCTTGGATTCCCCAATGAGGCCCGATCCGAACCCACGCTCTCCGATCAAGCCGAAGAATCACGTCTTCGTGTGGCGTCAAGCCTCCATCGGAACGAAATTCCTAAATTTTCGTTAGCATCCCGAACGAATAATGAGGATTTATCGATGTTGAGGATGCCGAAGACCATCTCCGCGCTCGCTCTTGGCGTCGCATTATCTGCCGCTTTTGTTATGCCCGCTGAGGCGTTGAGCCTCATACAGCCAGCCTATGAAACGCAGGCACAAAATTCGGGCCAGCGCGGTTATCCCGCATCCGCCTTTGCTGCGGGAACCGGGGAAGAAGCCACGCCTGACGGATACGCCCTGTCGCAGGCCGAAATAAATCACGTAAAATGGTGCGCGGCGCGTTACGCCTCCTATCACCCTACTGATAACAGCTACCTGGCGCCCGCAGGCACAAGAAGCCAGTGCCGTTCGCCTTATTGAGCGCGACTCGGAGCGGCATTCATGGCGTATAGGATAAACTAGAGCCCATCACCGCATCGGCTGAATGCTCACGGCACAACCCGGAGACGCGAAACACGTCCCGCAGCGATAAGGTGATTTACTGAGAGGAAGCTGGAGCGGGTAGCGGGAATCGAACCCGCGTATTCAGCTTGGAAGGCTGCTGCTCTACCATTGAGCTATACCCGCGGTGGCGATTTCGATCCGTGCAGAATGGTGGAGGGAGTTGGATTTGAACCAACGTAGGCGTAGCCAACGGATTTACAGTCCGTCCCCTTTAACCACTCGGGCATCCCTCCAGTTATCTGCGAGGATCAAGCGACCAAGCTCTTCAGATTTCGCTGCGGCGAAGCGCCGTTGCGTCGTCTGTGGCGCGTATATGACGGCCTCGTTCGTTTCTGTCAACACGCCCTTTCACGAATTTTCGGGAAAAAATTCAATCCCCTTTGCAGCCCTGTGGATTATCACGGGGGCTGGTGCGCGGCACGCCCCGGAGATATAAGGCGCCATGAGCAAAGACGATCCCAACAACAAATCCACCCGCGACACACATTACGCCAACCTGCGTCGTGCCGTGCGCGACGCGAAGCGCGAGCGTGGTGAAATTCCGACCCCGCAGCAGCCTAAGCGCCGGAACCGCGGCGCCGACGACTGGAAGCCGCCGCAACTTGCGCCCGACCAGGTGCACCTTTACGGCCTGCATACCGTACGCGCAGCCCTTGCCAATCCGGAGCGGCAGATCGTGAAGCTTTCGGTTACCCAGAATGCCTTTGCACGTCTCGATATCGGCGAGGCGGAGGCGCAGCCCTTCCCGGTCGAGATAGTATCCCCGCAGGATATCGACAGGGTTTTGGGGCCTGAGGCGATCCATCAGGGCGTGATGCTGGAGACCCGGCCGCTGCCGGTCAAGCGGCTGGGCGCCCTGAAGGATAGCCCACTCATTCTCGTGCTCGATCAGGTCACCGATCCGCACAATGTCGGCGCCATCATGCGCTCGGCAGTCGCCTTTAATGCGGGCGCCGTTATCACCACGATGCGCCATAGCCCGACCGAGTCGGGTGTGCTGGCGAAATCCGCCTCAGGCGCGCTGGAACTCATCCCCTATATTCAGATCACCAATCTCGCCGATGCGCTGGGTGAACTGCACAAGCTCGGCTTCTTCTCGGTCGGCCTCGATTCGGAGGGGCCCGCCCCGATTGAACGGACCTTCAGCGGCGAAAAAATCGCACTGGTGCTGGGCGCCGAAGGCAAGGGCCTGCGCCAGAAGACCCGCGAGACCGTCTCGGCGCTCGCCCGTCTCGATATGCCGGGAGCGATCAAATCGCTCAACGTGTCGAACGCGGCGGCCATCGCCCTTTACGCAACGCAGCAATTTCTGGGCAAAGCGTCGTCCTGACGCTTGCCCTTCCTTGCGAAATCACAAAGCGCATCGCATGCTGCGCCTTTGTCATTCGCACGGAGCACATCTCAACATGACCGACCAGACCATCAAACCGACCGGCGAGCTGACGCTCAGAACGCTCGCCATGCCGGCCGACGCCAATCCGGCCGGCGATATTTTCGGGGGCTGGGTCATGTCACAGATGGACTTGGCGAGCGGCATTCGTGCGGCAGAACGCTCTCGCTGTCGCGTGGTCACGGCGGCAGTCAAGGAAATGGCCTTTGAACTGCCGGTGAAGATCGGCGACACGCTGTCCATCTATACCGATATTGCCCGCGTCGGCCGCACCTCCATCACGCTGACGGTAGAGGCCTGGGCGCAGCGGTCGCGTTACGACAAGCTGGAAAAGGTAACCGCCGGCACCTTCATCATGGTGGCGATGGACGAAAACGGGCAACCGACGCCCATTCCTCCGGCGGAGTAGGAGCGATGGAGGCCGCCGTCAACGCCGCAGAAGCCTATTCGCACATCCGCGCGGTCATGGGCATGGTGGTCGGCCTCAGCCTCGCCCGATTGCTGACCGGCCTTGCAGGTTTCGTGCAGCATCCCAAAAAAGAACGGATTTATCCCCTGCACATCGGCTGGGTGGCGTTCCTGTTTCTGATGCTGGTGCATTTCTGGTGGTGGGAGCACCGGCTTTCTGCCACAGGCCATGTACTCGGCTTCGGCGCGTTCCTTTTCCTGATCCTGTTCTGCTCGCTGTTTTATTTCCTGTGCGTTCTGCTCTTTCCCACGGAGATGAAGGAGTACAAGGGATATGAGGATTATTTCCTTTCCCGCAAAAGCTGGTTCTTCGCCTTTCTAGCAGCGCTTTTCGTCACCGATGTCGGGGATACTTTGCTGAAAGGCCAGGACTATCTCGCCTCACTTGGTCCGGAATACCTTATACGCACCGCCATCTACGTCATTTTGTTCACGCTGGCGATCTTCATCGAGAACCGCCGTTTCCATCGGTTTCTCATCATCTTTGCGCTGATTTACCAGATCGCCTGGATTTTCCGTACTTACGATCTTCTGGCCTGAAGTTTACCCGTTCCGGCAAGCGGGCACGATCCCGGCGTGCCCGCCTGCCTCAAAAGTTCGTCGCCTCAGAACATCGTATTGTTGTTCGCCGCCGTCTCCGGCACGGGCTGGATTACATCCCAATGCTCGGTGATCTTGCCATCGGTCACCCGAAAAATATCGACGATGGCCCTGCCCCGGTCTCCGTCCTTTTCTGTTGAATGAATATGCAGATAGACAAGGTCGCCATCCGTGGCGCTTCTCACGATCCGCGCCTTGGACTGCGGGTTTTCCTTGAAGTGGCCGGTGAAGTAATCCACGAACGGTTTCTTGCCATCCGGCACCATGGGATTGTGCTGCTTGTAGCTGTCGACAATAACGGCAGCACCCTTTTCCACTTCGTGCTTGTTGAAGACGGTATCGTAAAACTCGATCACCAGCTTGCGATTGGCCTCTTCCCGGGCGAAATCCCGCCCGGCGGTTTCGGCCAGCACCGGAACGGCTGTCAATGCGGGCGCAAGAGCGAGAGCGGCGATGGCGAGACGACGTGTCATGACATTCATGGGTGATACCTCTCAATAACCGACGGTGAAGCGCTGGCGGGAATGCTGCGGCTTCTCGATTTCATCGACAAGCGCAATCGCGTAGTCTTCGAAGGAAATGCGGCTACCATCTTCATTGCTCAGAAGATTGTCCTTGCCGATGCGGAATTTGCCCGTTCTTTCACCCGGCACGAACTCGGCGGAAGGCGAAAGAAAGGTCCAGTCGAGCTGCGTTTCCTGTTTCAGCAAATCAAGAAACTCCGCACCCTTGGTGGCCTCGGCCTTGTAAGCGGCAGGAAAATCCGGCAGGTCGACGACACGCTGGCCGGGCGCGATTTCAAGACTGCCGGCGCCACCGACCACGAGGTAGCGTGGAACGCCGGAGGCACGCACGGCCTCGATCAGCGTCACCGGGTCGCTCGCCGTGAAATGCACCGAACTGATCACGGCATCGTGACCTGCAAGCAGTTTTGAAAGTCCGGTTTGATCGAAGACATCGCCTTTCTTTGCGACGACGTTCGGCAGGGCGGCAATCTTTTCGGGGCTGCGGGCAATGGCCGTAACATGATGCCCCCGGTCGGAAAGTTCCTTGAGAATACGGGACCCGGCATTGCCGGAAGCACCGATGAGCGCGATTTTAGCCATGGCTTCTTCCTTTTGTTGCTATTGTCGTTGGTCTAAATAATAGACCGAAAGAAAGAGCTATGGTATCGCGTCCTCGGCCGCAAGAAGTCAGCAGCCGGTGATCTGGTCACACGGCGATGACCTGCAAGGATATGGGGTAATCGAAATGTCGGATACGCAGACGAAAGAAATCTTCGACTTCGAGCAGCCCTGCCCCATTCGGGATGTGCTGGACCGCATCGGAGATCAATGGAGCCTTCTGGTTCTCGAAGCGCTGCAGGGCGGCGTGCTGCGCTTCAACGAGTTGAACCGCAGGATTGACGACATTTCCAAGCAGATGTTGTCCCGTACGCTGAAGCGGCTGGAGGAGGATGGATTCATCCGGCGCACGCTTTATGCCGAGGTGCCGCCGCGCGTGGAGTATGAGCTGACAGGTCTTGGCCGCTCGTTTCTGGTACCGATGCAATTGCTGGTCCAATGGGCCGACGAAAACCACGTCCGCATCTGCAAGGCCCGCCTGCAATATTCCGAAAACGACAATCGCAGCTGACCATCAGAGCAATACCTGACCGGCAGCGGCACGCCGCATCTAGTCCAGTCGGTAAACCTTGCAGACCAACCCTTCCGGCTGGCGGTAGGTCATGAAGCCCATGGCATCATAATAACTCTGCCCGAGCGCATTGTCCGCGCCGATGCTGGCGTCGATATTCTTGAGGCCCCGCGCCTCCGCCGCCCTGCGCGTCGCGGCGAAGAGGGCGGATCCAACGCCTCTTCGCGCCGCCTGCGGACTGACATGGGTGCCGATGATGCCCCACCCTTCCGCCACGCCATAGGGATTGTCCGCCCGTGCATAACGCAGCGACTGGAAGCCCAGGATATGCCCGTCTTCATCCTCCGCGACCGAACACTCGATACGGTCGGCGTGCTGGATGTAATTCTCCAGCACCGCCGCGACGTCCGTCGGCGCTTTTCGAAGGCCGGCCGCGAATATCTCGTTTTGAACCGCTGCCATTCCCTTTGCATCGTCAAGTCTCGCAGGCCGTATTTTCATCGATACATCACCTCTTGTCCGTTGCGATGGTTCTGGGCAGGCAAAGCGCGGGTCTCCTCCTATTCAGGACCGGAAAATGAAGGAAGCACCGAAAGCGATCAGCGCAAAGCCGATGACATGGTTGATGGTGATGCTTTCCTTCAGCCAGAAGATCGAAAACAGCGCGAAGACCGCGAGCGTGATGACCTCCTGAATGGTCTTGAGCTGCGCGGTGGAGTAAACCTCCGACCCGATGCGGTTCGCGGGAACGGCGAGCACATACTCGAAAAAGGCGATGCCCCAGCTGGCGACAATCGCCAGAAAGAGCGCGCTGCCCTTGTGCTTGAGGTGGCCGTACCAGGCGAAGGTCATGAAAACATTGGAGGCGATGAGCATCAGGACAGGCCAGATGTGGGCAGGGCTGATTGAGAACGGCATGATGGGTCCTGGAAAAAGAGGGATGTTGAAAATGCAGCGGAAGAAGGCAGTCTGAGGGGATCCCTCATCCCGCCGTAATGGATTTGCTCTAGCGCATCCGACCGAAAACCGGAATCGATTTCTACGGATCGCGGCAAGGCCGTGTTCAGCCGCTACGCAACGCATCCGGCGGAATTTTGTTCCGCATGCTCCGTTTCCTTTTTGTACTCATTTTTTCACTGTCTCCCCTTCCCTTTGCGCGTGACTCTCTCCATATTTCGCCCATGGCCAGATCACCGAAAAACTCCACCTCCTCGCCCTCGGGCTTCGAGGAAGCTCCGCAATCGTCATTCGAAGGCGCGCCGCTCGGCGGCAGCGTTGCCGATTGGGTCAAGCAACTTGAGGCGGAAGCGGAAGCATCCTCCGTGGAGACCCAGCGCGAAATCGCTTCGAAGGCGGGCAAGCACCGCAAGAAGATCGAAATAGAAGCGCGCAAGGAAGCGGAAAAAGCCGCCACAAAGACGGCGAAAAAGACCACCGCGTCAAAAACGGCACGCGGCGTTTCGATCGGCGCGTCGAGCGATCCGAAAACGCGCGCCGCCGCGGGTCTCAATCCTGTGGCAGGGCTCGATGTCTCCTTGGAGGATGCCCAGTCCCTGGCACCGGGCGCGGTGACGGCGACGGTGGACGCGCTTTCCAAACTGATTGAAAGCGGCAACCCGCTCTTCAAGGATGGCAAGCTGTGGACACCCCACAGGCCGGCCCGTCCGCCGAAATCGGAAGGCGGCATCGCCATCGAGATGGTGACGGACTACAAGCCATCCGGCGATCAGCCGACCGCCATTGCCGATCTCGTCGAAGGCCTCAATTCCGGCGACCGCTCGCAGGTGCTGCTCGGCGTCACCGGCTCCGGCAAGACCTTCACCATGGCCAAGGTGATCGAGGCCACACAGCGTCCGGCCGTTATTCTGGCGCCCAACAAGACGCTGGCGGCCCAGCTCTATTCCGAATTCAAAAACTTCTTTCCAAACAATGCGGTGGAGTATTTCGTTTCCTATTACGATTATTACCAGCCGGAAGCCTATGTGCCGCGTTCCGACACCTATATCGAGAAGGAATCGTCGATCAACGAGCAGATCGACCGTATGCGCCACGCCGCAACCCGCGCCATTCTCGAACGTGACGACTGTATCATCGTCGCTTCGGTTTCCTGTATCTATGGTATCGGTTCGGTCGAGACCTATACGGCCATGACCTTCCAGATGCAGGTGGGCGACAAGCTGGATCAACGCCAGCTTCTTGCCGACCTCGTGGCCCAGCAATACAAGCGGCAGGACATCAACTTCGTGCGCGGCTCCTTCCGCGTGCGCGGTGATACGATCGAAATCTTCCCCGCCCACCTTGAAGATGCGGCCTGGCGCATTTCCATGTGGGGTGACGAGATTGAATCCATCACCGAATTCGACCCGCTGACCGGCCATAAGACCGGCGACCTGCAATCGGTGAAGATTTACGCCAATTCGCACTATGTGACACCGCGCCCGACGCTGAACGGCGCGATCAAGTCGATCAAGGAAGAGCTGAAGCTGCGCCTCGCCGAGCTTGAAAAAGCCGGCCGCCTGCTGGAAGCCCAGCGTCTGGAACAGCGCACGCGCTACGATGTCGAGATGCTGGAGGCCACGGGCTCCTGCGCCGGCATCGAAAACTATTCACGCTATCTCACCGGCCGCAATCCGGGCGAGCCGCCGCCGACCCTGTTCGAGTATATTCCCGACAACGCGCTGATCTTCATCGACGAAAGCCACGTCACCGTTCCTCAGATCGGCGGCATGTATCGCGGCGACTTCCGCCGCAAGGCAACGCTGGCCGAATATGGCTTCCGCCTGCCCTCGTGCATGGACAACCGTCCCCTGCGCTTCGAGGAATGGGACGCCATGCGCCCGCAGACCATTTCCGTCTCCGCCACCCCCGGAGGCTGGGAAATGGAGCAATCCGGCGGCGTTTTTGCCGAACAGGTCATCCGTCCGACCGGCCTCATCGATCCTCCGGTCGAAGTCCGCTCCGCCCGCACCCAGGTGGACGATGTTCTCGGCGAAATCCGCGAGACCGCCGCCAAGGGCTACCGCACGCTCTGCACCGTGCTGACCAAGCGGATGGCCGAAGACCTCACCGAATATCTGCATGAACAGGGTGTCCGCGTTCGTTACATGCACTCCGATATCGACACGCTGGAGCGCATCGAGATCATCCGCGACCTGCGGCTCGGCGCTTTCGACGTGCTCGTCGGCATCAACCTGCTGCGCGAGGGTCTCGATATTCCGGAATGTGGTTTCGTAGCCATCCTCGACGCAGACAAGGAAGGCTTCCTGCGCTCGGAGACCTCGCTGATCCAGACCATCGGCCGCGCCGCGCGTAACGTCGATGGCAAGGTCATCCTTTATGCCGACAATATCACCGGTTCGATGAAGCGGGCGATGGAGGAAACCTCCCGCCGCCGTGAAAAGCAGATGGCCTATAACCAGGAACATGGCATCACGCCGGAATCGGTCAAGGCGAGGATCTCCGACATTCTTGATTCCGTGTATGAACGCGACCACGTAAGAGCCGATATTTCAGGCGTTTCCGGCAAGGGCTTCGCCGATGGCGGTCATCTGGTCGGCAACAATCTCCAGGCCCATCTCAACGCGCTGGAAAAATCCATGCGCGACGCCGCAGCGGACCTCGACTTTGAAAAGGCAGCCCGTCTGCGCGACGAAATCAAACGCCTCAAGGCAGCCGAACTTGCCACCATGGACGACCCCATGGCCAAGGAAGAAGCACGTGCGGTCGAAGGCGGCGGGAAAAACAACAGACGGAGCCACTTGTCGATTTCCTCCCCTGAGGGGGAGACAGCCGGCAGGGCAGACGGGGATGCCGCTTCCACGAACGAAAGCGGGAAGTCTCTCTTCGCCAAACCTTCGCTGGACGAGATGGGTCCGGGCTCCGACGCAGGAAAACCGCTTTTCCGCAAGAACACGCTGGACGAGATGACCGTGGGTCGGACCGAAAAGCCCGTGAGGGGCGCGGTGCCCGATAAGCCCGCGACCGAACCCGGCAAGAGGTTCTCCCCGCTGCTGGAAGGCCAGCCCGAACGCGCCACAGACGATCCGCGGCCGCTGGTCCGTGGCAAGATCGGCGCCGGTTCCTATGAAGATGCCGGAGAGCAGAAGCGCAAAAGCCGGACCAAGGGCAAGACTGGCCGTCCGGGCCGCTGATGCGCTCTGTGCAAGGCCCGCCTGACATGAACAGCGGCTAAGGCTCCCATCGTTCATGTCAGCGCCGCCTGCGCACGCCGGCGGCGCCTGTCAGCCTTCACAAGGCGTGATCAGCGACTTGACCGCGGTTGCCCCGAACAGCTTGACCAGATCCGTATCAAGCGATGTGGGAATATAGTCTTCGTTTTCCGCCGGTTTCATATAGATCGAGGAATAGATCGGGCCAGCGGGAAACGTGCCTTTGAAGCAGGCTTTCACGATCTTGATCTCGGTGCTGCCTCTGATACGTGGACCCTGAGCGCGGGAACGGCGCACCCGCTCCTGTAGCTCCGCGAGCCTTCCGACGTCTTCGGGCTTTACCCGCCATACGCTTGCCAACATACCATCCCGTTTTTCCGGCCGGAATTTAGCGAGCGCAGCCGCATCCGTATCCGCCACCAGCGCGTAGGTCGCAACGGTTTCTTCGGCTGCGCCGTCTGTCCTGCTCCGGGTGATCATCACGGCGTCACCGGACCGGAGGGAAAGATTGGCTGGCAGTTGCAATCCGACCCGCACATGCTCGAAATCCATCGTCAGAAAATCCTGCCGCATCAGCTTGGGAATGCTGGAAATCGGTACGGTCATGCAACCGGCGAGGAACAGTAGAAAAACAGACAGGCAGGCAAAACGCGATAATGGCAATGTCATCCTATTGGAACCTGAAAAAAGCAGCTTAATGAAGTGGGCTTGTCAAACCACGTTTGCGGCGTCGCAATCGCCAGACCGCGCGTAAACTTGCGCGGACAACATTGCCGTAACATTATGAAATCAGGAACGCGTAGGCCCGGGGAACGTTGATGGTTTTCGGGAATGATGACAGGAGACCCATATGTATCGAAAAAAACTTATGGCCTTCTGTCTGTTCATGTCGTCCGGTTCAGCCTTCGCCGGCCATATCGAAGACGCCACCTTTCACAGCGCCGCCCTGAACGCGCCGCTCCCTGTCAATATCTATCGCCCCGAAGGTCCGCCGCCCGAAAACGGCTGGCCTGTACTTTACCTCCTGCACGGCCATGACGGCGACCAGAACAGCTGGCGCGATCTCGGCAATATCGAAAAGACGCTCGACACGCTCATCGAGGCTGGCGCCATCCGCCCTCTGGTTGTCGTGATGCCCGGCGTGAAAAACAGCTGGTATGTGGATTCTGCCGCCGTCGGCGGTCCCGGCGATTACGAGACCGCCCTCACCGGCGATCTACGCCACCAGATCGAAAAAACGCTGCCAGTGCGAAAAGATCGCCAAGGCCGCGCCATTGCCGGCCTTTCCATGGGCGGTTTCGGCTCCCTGCATCTCGCCTACGGCCACGAGGACCTCTATGGCGCCGTCGCCAGCCTGTCCGGCGCCATCTGGCAAAACGTGCCCGCCTCCGATCTCGACAAGACACCCGCCGAACTCAAGCTCATTCAGGACAGCGCCTTTTTCCACCGCGTCGACCGCACCACCGTCACCAGCGGCATCGTGCTTCCCTCAACCGGTGATCATTTCTCCGGCGCCTTCGGCACCCCTTTCGATGCACGTCTCTTTAACGAAAAGAATGTCTTCACCCTCGTCGCACAGCATGTCGCAGAAAGTCAGGATCTCCCCGCCACCTATTTGACTGTGGGAGATGACGATGGCTTCTTCCTCTGGCGCGGTGCCATTGCCCTGCATGAGACCCTGCAGGCGGACAACCGCAAATCCGAACTGCGGGTGACGGATGGCGACCACGTCTGGTCCGTGTGGAAGGTTTCGATCATCGATGCGCTGAAATTCATCGACGGAGAGTGGGACAAGACAGCGGATGCCAACCGTGATTAAATCATGATCTGTCGTTCTTTGCCGGTGACACCGGCCGGCCTTATCCCCGCTTCTTTCCGCTTTTTCCCGCCACGTTCAACGCCACCGCAGCGCGGATCAGCGCTGCCAGCGCCTCCTCATCAACGACATCGCCCTCGTGAAAATCGATGGCGCGCCGCGTGTTGCCCTCAAGGCTCGAATTGAACAGGCCTGACGGGTCCTCCAGAGAGGCGCCCTTCGCAAAAGTCATCTTCACCGCGCTTTTATAGGTTTCGCCGGTGCACAGAATGCCCGCATGCGACCAGACCGGAACGCCGCGCCACTTCACCTCTTCCACCACTTCCGGATCGGCCTTCTGGATCACCGCGCGAACACGCGCGAGCGTCTCGCCGCGCCAGTCGCCCAGCTCCGCGATCTTCCGGTCGATGAAGTCTGATGGTGCGGTCTGCTCTGCATCTTCAGTCACCGTGTTTTTCGCCATGACATCCTCCCGATTTCGACGCACGCCTGTTTCTTTTTCACCATAGACCAAATTTTCCTGTCGTCCCATGAGGAACCAAATCCGCTCTTTGCCGTTTCTTCCCCGAACGCAATGTTCAGCATAAAAAGGGAAGAAACATCATGAAAATCAATGTCATCGCTCTCGCTGCCGCAGCAGCGCTCTCCTCTTCCGTGGCATTTGCCCAGACGGCTGCCACGGCTCCTGCTGCCGGCGCGGATGCGACCTTGTCGGGCCCCGGCATTACCATGGGTACGAAGGCAACCGGCCCGCTGAAGTTCGTCAACGTCCAGAAGACCGATCTCACCGCTTCCCAGCTTGATGGCATGGATATCTATAACGCCCAGAATGAAAACATCGGCGAAATCGAAGACGTCGTGATCGGCGATGGCAAGGCGGTGATCGGCCTCGTGGCCAGCGTCGGCGGCTTCCTGGGCATCGACAAGAGCTACGTGGTGCTCGATCCGGCGTCCGTGGCCGTTCATAATGACAACGGCACATGGAAGGCCTTTGTCGATACCACCAAGGATGCACTGCAGAACGCTCCGAAGCTCGATTACGACAAGCTGGACGACTGATTACCCCTGCAGTCGAGGCTTGTCCCCCCGCGCTCCGGCGCGGGGGTTTTCATGCGTGGAAGTCTGAACATCAGGCAGCATTCCCACCGCCCGCACCCTTGCCTCACTGCCCGCCTCTCGCCTATCTTCGGCGCGCAACCTGCAAGGATCGATGCGTGCCCGTCAACAGCCTCCCCAAATTCACCGTCAGCGCCGCAATCATGTTGCTGAGCGCTCTTCCGCTATCAGCACAGTCCACCGGCTGGAAACCCGCCGAGCAGATAAAGACCTATGCCGTCAGCGGCAATACGGGCGGTGCGCTTTATCAGTCCATCGGCGAGCGCGGCCCGACTGCGGGCGTGCAGGCCATTGCCCACACCACCTTCAAGCTGACGTGGCGGAGAGACTACCGACCGCAGCCCGACGGTGCCTGTGTGCTGGCCAGTGCCAGACCCAATCTCAACATCATCTACACCTGGCCAAAGGCGCCTGCCCATCTGCCGGCCGCCGTCGCCGCCAGCTGGAAGACCTTCATTTCCGGGGTGGAAACCCATGAGCGAGTTCATGGCGAGCACATTCTCGATATGGTGAGAAAGATCGAAGCCTTCAGCACCGGGCTACGGGCGGAAGACGATCCCAAATGCCAGAAGGTGCGCGCTGTTCTGCAGCAAAGGTTAGGTGAGCTTTCCAACGAGCAGCGCCAACGCGGCCGAGATTTCGACCGGGATGAACTGTCCCCGGGCGGGCGGGTTCACCAGCTCATACTCGCCCTCGTCAACGGCCCATGACAGGCAGTTACTCCGCCGCCTCGCCCTTCAGCAACGGCTCGGCGAGCGTCACGCTCTCCAGCTCGTAGGAATAGCCCTCGAGCATGGTATAGGCCTGTTCTATCGCCTCGATCTGCGCCTCCGCGTTGCGTATGGCTTCGGCTATGGACTGGCTTCGGGCGCGGAGCATCGAACTCAGCACATCGGTTTCCGGCTTCCGTCCGAGACGGTCCATATGTTTACGCACCCGGGTACGGTGCCGTTCGAGTTCCAGAATATGGAAGCGGCTTTTCAGAATATCATCGGTCAGCTTCCGGCGCATGGCAGCCACGGGATCAAAACTGCCGGGTTCCCGCTCATCCAGAATGAATTCATTGACCAGCGTTTCCAGCATCAGCAGGCCCTTGAGATCCTTGGCATCGGCAAGCTGCGGATCGTAACCCGTGTCATCGAAGACCTTGCGGCGCACGGGATCCTTCAGAAGTTCATAGGCTGTCTGCAGGCGCGCGAACTGCTCGGCATCGCCACCGCTGTCGGGATGGGCAGCCTTCGCAACCTTGCGGTAGGCCGACTTGATCGCCGCCTCGTCGGCATCCCGCTCCACGCCAAGCAAAACATAGGGATCAATCACAAAAACACCTTCAAACGCAAACTGTTACCCGCACGCTGCTACCACTCTCAACCGGTCAGCAACCGGATCATAGGCCAAATCCGCCCCGTGCGGCACCCCGCGACGGCGCTTAAACCGGCAGAACACGAATTTACGCGCTCCCGCACGAGAGGGTCTCTCTGGCGAAAAAGCCCTTGATGCCGAAATTTGTCGGACCCAAGGCGACTATAACGACAGCCGGGACAAAATTGTGGACAGTGGCAGCAAAACGTCGACCGGCATCGGAACCGCCTCCAGCACGGGCCGCCACGAGAGATCGTCACGTGCCCCGAACAAGCGCATTTTCAGGAGGTTATGGTGGAATGTCGCCAAGGGGTGTAAGCTCCCCTTTTGGATCCGAGGGAGGGACGATCCGATGCCGCAAACCATTACCCAGACCGTGACGGATTATGTGCACGCCATGGCCTATGCGGATGAAGGCCTGATGCGCGATGTTTTTGACCCGCGCGCCAGCATCGTCGGCACATTCGAAGGCGCGACTGAATGGCTGTCTCTGGAGGATTTTGTCGATCAGGTCCGCAAAACCGAACGCGGCCTTCCCGATCACGACCCCGCCTTCGAAATCCTCGGCATCGACAAGGAGGGAGACAGCGCCTCGGTAAAGCTGACAACCCGGTTCGACGGTATGGATTTTTACGAATATCTGTCCCTGCTGGAGCACGACGGCAACTGGACGATCGTGCACAAGCTCTATCACATAAAGCCATAGCCGCTGCACGAACATCAGTCGTGCAGTGCGTATGAAAGACAGGCCAAATCCTTGAAAATACTGGTGCCCCCGGCAGGGTTCGAACCCGCGACCCCCTGATTACAAATTAGTGGGGAACTTCACCACTAATCCCAGCATTTTTCTGATCTCGTCAACTTAATTGGAATTTCAAAGCTTTAGCAGCTTTCGAGATATGTCAGTAATTCACTGACCTCGTCAACATATTTGGCCGTGATTGAACTGTGATTGCGTTCCATCAGGGGGTCGACTGGATTTTCCCCCTACTTTACACCTCCTGATTTATCGGTCACCATTTTCATATCGAGGTACCGAAACGGTAGGTTTATCAATTGTCTAGCGTAAAATTTGACGGCAACATCATTGAGAGGGTTACGGCTCTCTACAAACGATCTGAGAAACCAAAGGCTCGCGTATACCGCGACACCGTGCGACCAGGACTGGTCATCAGCGTCGGGCCTCGTGGAGCGACCTGGAAGATCAGCACCAATTCCTTGAACCGAGCCATCGGGAATTTTACCCTATTCAAGCAGGATGATCTCCCAGCCATTCGCGAAATGGTATCGAAGGCTTTGATTGAACATAAAGCCGGTCGCCCCATCGAGACGTTGATTGAAAGGTTTGTGGCGAAGAAGGATGTCGATCTGGCCGAGGCGCATCAGAAGGTCGCCAATGGACAAGGCTTCCTCTGGGAAGAAGCCCGCGACATGTTCATCGAGTTCGCGATGAAGGAACTCGCTGACGATACAGCCATGGGCTACAAGTCTGCCCTAGGCGCTTCAGAGCGAAGCAGCTATCTGACCGAGTTCGAACCTATCGCCGGAAAGCCCGTCAACAAGATCGACTTCATCGATCTCAATTCTGTCATTCAGAATATGAAGGCTCGGGGTGAAGCGGCCAAAGAGGCTGGCAAGAAATCCGATGGCAGGCGGCAGACAAACTTGACCGTGTACGCTCTGAAATCTGCATTTCGATATTTCAGCCAGAACCCAACGCTCTTCTTCATGTCTAGCAATCCAAGCCGACAGCTGGAAACTATCAAAGCGGTCGGAAAAAAGAACAAGAAGGATAAGACCTACAACGAGCAAACATCTGCAAAAAAGAATCGCGCCATGACTGCTGATGAAATTGGCGCGTTCGTATACGGGCTCCAATTCATTGAGCTGCCGGAGGCGCGCAATAGCCTATACCTTCAGTTGCTGACCGGTCAGCGGCTGTTGGACACGTGTTCGGCACTGGCTGATGCGTTCGTTGAAAATCCATCGTACGGGCTGGTCTGGCGTCTGGAGGACAAAACCCGGTCTTGGCGGGCGCTGCCCATGGGCCCTGAAGCCGAGGCCCTTGTCCGCAGTTCTCGCGAAGAGTTCGCTCACTATGGATCGATGTTCCTGTTCCCAAAGACAAAGAAGAGGCGCGCGGATGATCCAGTAGAAGGTCACATCCACAAGAGGACCGTTAGCGGCGAGATGTTCGCCATGAGAGCGGAGGGTAGCCCGTTGCACGGCTCTACGATTGATCCGGCAACACACGATCTTCGAAAAGCCTTCACCTCTGTCATGGCTCCACGGATGTCAAAATTCACGGACGAAAACGGTAGCAAACTGAAAAACGACGACACGGTCATCATAACTCATAAGAACGAAGGGCGAGACGTCACCGCCAGCGCCGTATACGACAAGAACGAATATCTCGACACGAAGTATGCGATCATGTGTGAGTGGGAAAATTATGTGATGGAGTGCTACACAAACTACGTCAACAACCTGAAGTCGCCGCACCTAATTGCGGCAGAGTGACCTTTCAGCAGTTCCGGCGGAAAATCATCGGGACTGCTGAAGCTTTTGAAATTGCTTTAGTTATACAACAATCCGGGAACCGGTACAGCTCAAGCGCTGCGATACACGTAGGTCAGTTTGGATTCCTTGCAAATCCGTTGGCCGCTATGGGTGCCCGCCATCCAACCCTGGCAAGGCATGCATCGTCTGGCGGACTGTTCAGTAGGATCGAAATCACCGGCGGACCGAGCACCCTTAATGTGCAGGCAAATCCGACTGGCTTTGGTGCCAAGGGAACCCCGCGTGCGGCCCATAATCTTGCTAATCTCGCGAATGTCACGGCCTTCGACCGCGAGATCGATCAATTGTTTCGTGTCTGCATCATCCCATTTTTCTGGGTCCCGCGCCTGTCCCATGCTATTATCTCACCAATCTTTTCGATCAGTGTGAGAGCCAATCCCGTCGGCCGCAAAAGGAATTTTGTCCTATGTCAGTTTATCACCCTGACCGGGTCCGAGACGACTACAGGGCCGATATCCAGGCCATCCGCGACCGCCTCAGCGACGCGATCATTATCGACTGGATCGAGCGGTACCATGCGTCGCCTGACGTCGACCGCGACGACGTCATGACTGCGCTCCAGATCGAATATATCGGCACCTTCTACGAGGTCCTGCGGGCATACGATGTGGATCAGCCGGAGCCGGACCCGGCCGAGGAAGCACGTCAGCTGGAGATGATGCGGCTGCTTTTGGACGGGAAAGAGGTGCCAGAATACCTCAGGAAACCGGCGTCGTGGACAAAGCAGTTGAACTGATCAGCGCATAAGTTCGAAAGTCAGACATTGTGCCGGGCGGCGACTCTGGCACGGATTTCGGCGATCTGCTGATCGATATCGGCCAGGTCAATCAGGTAGCCTTCGCGTATGATCGAGCCACCTGTAAATCCGAGCGACTGCACCATCTGCTCCATGATGGTGCCGATCAAGTCGTCCTCGAACGGGTTGCCGTCGTTATCCCAGGCAACACTGTGACCTGCTGATGTCGCGTGGTCTCGATAATCGACGCACATTTCCAACTGGAAATTTGTGTGCTCGCCAATAGCATCTATGTGAACCAGATACGCCTTCAGAACTTCAAATTGGCGTTCGTCGAGGACGACGCGGCAGCCGGGTGCCATGAGATAATGCGCCACGAATTCGAGCGACCAGGTGTAATCCTTGGTCCTAGCGACCAGATTATTGTCGTTTGCGATCACAACTGCTCTCCCCTCATGATCATCTCGATCTCCGCGATGATCGCGTCGCGCTTGATCTCGTCCACTGTCGACATTGGGTGCTGAGTATCAATCGCGATCTCGTATCCGCGCTGGCGCTTCTTGAATCTGATTTCGTGGTGCCTGCCGATTGCTCGGTCGACCGCCAGCAGCTTTTGACGGAGATCAGCCAGCTCGATGTCGGTGCCGTCGAGCTTGAGGTCTGGCGACAGAAATGGCCTGCATTCGATCTCGATTTGCTTGGCCATGTCCATGCTCGTCCCTTCGTCGAGGCCAAGTTCGGCATGGGTCCAGGCCGGTGGATTGTCTGCATCCGCGTGATCAGGATCGAGGATAACACCATCCTCGGCACGTGGCGCGCCGACCAGATGCTCATGGCGGTCGCACAGGGTCGCCGCATGAGCCCCCCAACGCAGGCGACCCGGCTGACCACATTCTTGGCATGTACGGAGCGATTGCCGCCGTGCTCGTTCGCGGAGGCGTGATAGCCAGTAGGCTTGGAGCGGTGTGGATGTTGCGTGAAAGGCATCCGTGAAAAGGCGTAAGGCTCCAAATTTTTCCTTGCCCCATCGCAGGTGAATGCTCCAGCCGCCAGCCGCCCATAGCCGCAACTGGTCGCAGAATTGGCCGACGATTTCGATCCACCCTGGGCCAAATTCCAATCCCCTGGCGGCGGGTCCCTCATCAGGCTTATAGACGTCGGCATAGGCAGTGACGAAATCCTCGTGCCGACGGCGTCTGAATTCCTCCTTGAAGGTTTCGACATCGCTTTTAGAGAACCGCAGGCTGTCGATCACCTCAGGCAGAGGCTTGTTTTGGTAGTCGTCGGTGATCGAATGCGGGCGGATGTCGCCGACGTCAATGATGTGCCAAATGGAATGCTCCTTGACCTTGAGCAGCTTGGCAAATTCCGAAAACGAATAGGTCGTCTGCGCCTCCGAGGCGTAGGACATGCGCATCGCTATCGCCATTCGGACAGCCATCCGTGCCTGATCAATCCCGTCACGGTCGTCCGGCCAAGTCAGCTGGTCTGCCCAGGCAACGATGGCCTCGCGGGTCCGCTGAACAGCCATCGGATAGACGTCGAGAAATGCCTGCGCCCAGGCGTCTATGTCGTCGCGATGGCTCCTTTGAACCCGATGAAAAGTTTCGATCCAAGCAGTGTCGCGGTTAGCAAAGAAACCGGGGCTAAATTCGCTGGAGACTTCGTGGTCGGTCATTCGGCGCTCCAATGCTCATCGCAACGGACCCGCCACCAGCGCTCTTTCCGCATCCGCCCAGGTTGTCCGCAGTACCAGCAAGTGGATAAGCAACGATCACGTGCGCTTTGCTCAATCGCGTCAACATCGGCTTGCCAATCACCTGAATACAAGTACGCGACCCTTAACTCGCCCCATTTTTCGTGAGCCGCCAGAAAGCCAAGGCCTTCGATCTCCGAGAAATCGCGAACGAGATCATCAAGGATTGCGTGCCAGCCCTCCCCGACGTGATACGCCGGTCGAGCCCGGTCAAGGTCACCGTCATGGATTGCGACTTTACGACGGGCTTCGACGATCCGGTCATGGGCTGCTTGTATCATTGCGCTTTTCACCTGAAAGACTTCACGATTGTCGGTCATTTCGATCCCTTCGCCTGCTGCCATTCCTGGAAATGCCTGTCGCAACAGGTGCGATACCAGCCGTCGATCACGTGCAGCCGACCAGGCTCACCGCACCCCTCGCACGTGTGGTTGGCTCGGTCGACGATTTGCTCACGGAGAATGCTGATCATTTCCTGGGCGGCGGACGGCTCAGACGGATCGATATCCTCGACCCATTCCGAAAAACCATCGACATCAGTGCGCTCGTAAGGCGCTGGGCGGACATAGATGCGCAGCTCACCCATTTTTTCCTTGCACTGCCGGATGTACCATTTTCCCAGCTCGTCGTGGTGCTTGAGCACGCCCTCGATTTGCTCGCAAAAATCCGTCAGAAGAGGCCACCAGCCGGGTCCGATGGTGACCAAGTACCGCCAGTCCTCGTCCGAATTTGTCGGGTCAAAAAGATCGGAATAGCGCTCGCGGATGTAGGCGACATATTCGTCATGCGTCATCGCTGAACCCTTCTTTTCCTGCCGCCAGATGCGCCTGGTCTGACTCCCACTCGGCTTGCTTGACAATGTCGGCGATCTCAAACTGCGATGCAGGATCGACCTGAGGACCGCACCGGACACTGATGAAAAGCTGACCTTCGGATTCGATGATCTTCGTCGCAATCACATGTCCGGTGAGAGCATTGGCATCCACAATCGCTTTGATGTCGAGCAGAGCTTTGCGCATGATCGCCGTATTGTATTCGGTCATAGGAAGCAGAAGTGCGGTTGTCGGTGGCAGGATATCGGAAACGCTCTCGCGGAACCGGGCACGTTCATCCATTGCCTCGGCCAATGAAGCCAGCTTGCGCTCAACCTCCGCCGTATGCTCCTGACAAAGGAAGAAGGCTCGCTCGCCGACGGATACAGGGGCCGCATTACACTTGCCGCAGCGCTCGCAGGTTTCCCGAGACGCATGCAGGAGGTCGCGTTGAGCAATGCGCAGTGAGTTCATTTGCTCGGGATGCCAGCGGCTCATCTCCGGGAAAGCAAATGCCCGCGCGCCGTCCGGAGTGCGCTCAAAGCGAAGTGATACAGCATCGACCAGGTCACCGAGATCGTCCATCGCTGCAAGGAATTTCCCAATGATATCGGTCCAGCCATCGGGCAGTGTCGCGACTGTGCCGTGACAGTATTTGCCGTGCAGCGCCTGCAGTTGGTGGAAATGATCCTGTTGCATCGACATCTCCTCAGAGAGTTTCAGCCACAGAGTGCTGTGTCCGGCCTTTTCCAGGGTCTGACGCTGGCGTCCACGGAGGTCTTCAATCGACATTGCGATGCTCCTCACAAACGATGCCACCTGACGGTTGGCCGCAGACCTTGCAGATAAGGCTCTGGCGTTTGTTGAAAAACTGGAGCGCAATCATCAGCGCAATCGCCGAGCCGTCAGTCCACTTTTCGAAATCAACCAGCGGTGCGGCGTAGGCCCTGAAAAGCCCGCCCTCATCGTCCCGTTGCTCGAAATGCAGGGTGACCCAAGGCGACGTATCACCATGATCAGCGGCGATCAGGTCGCACTGATGCAGCAATCCCGCGAGCAGGTCGACGTGACCTTTCGGCAGCGATTCCAATTTTTTATCCCACCAGTGCGGATACAGCTCGCGGAAACGCTCGATATCCTCGTTCTTCATGCCACCACCTCCGCATCGCGCATGCGCGCCGTCAGAGCCAGAAAAGTCATCGGCGCAAAGCCAGTGTCCGGGCAATCGACGCCGCAATCCCGCGACCGTCCGTAGGGCGACAGGCGGCCATGGCTATGGCCATAAAAATGCCAGCTGCCGTCGACTGATGCCGCCCAGGTACGCATGGCGTAGTGATGCAGGATAACGCGCTCGCGGTCCTGCTTGACCTCGGCGTAATGGACCGGTGGTTGGTCCCAGGCCAGAGCTGCGATGCCTTTGCGCACGTGGCCGCTGTGATCGAGATCATGGTTTCCGAGGATCAGTCGTTTGCGACCCCGGAGCTGCCCGAAAATCTGTGCGGTGCGGCTGTCCTGGTGAGCGCTGAAATCGCCCAGCATCCACACGATATCTGCGTCCTTGACCACAGCATTATGGGCGTCGATCAGGTAGCGATCCATCTCATCCGTGGTTCCGAACGGACGATGCTCCAGCATGCGGGCATGGCCGAAATGCTGATCAGCAGTAAAGTGGTGGGTGGTGAACGCCATCCCGAAGGTCCTTCCAAACACAATAAATCCGAGACCACCGGCGAAAGACCGGCGGACGATGCAGCAGCATCATAGATTTATGGTGAAGGCCTTCATGGTATGCGGGCTCCAGTGAGCGGGTTGGCGTTGGGAAGCAAGATATTGAAGGTACCACCGTTTGTAAAGCGGTACCTTTTCAATTAGTTAGTAGATGCCTTCCTCGGCGTCGGCTGCAGCCATCTCCTCCTCATCCGCGAGATCGTCGAGGTACGCACGATCACTTGTCACGCCACGGCCGACGCCGTGAATGTGGAACAGTTTATCCTCGCTCGCCTCATCGTCTGTCGGGTCAACAACTTTGCGATCCCGATCCTTGATGCGGCCGGTCCGGATCATCCATGCAAGACCCTGCAAACCAGATAGGTAAGTGTCGATCTGGTTGGGAATCTTGTTCTCGTGAAACGCCTGGTGAATACGAAAGTCTTCAGGGCGACCGTGTCTCTGTATCTCCGGCGTAGAAATCAACGTCAGCGCTTGGACCAACTTATTCTTGGTAAGCTTCTCCACCTCGTAGATCGTCGGGAATCGATCCCGTATGCGATGGATGATCTCCATCTCAATGTATCGCGCGTTCTCCCTCGGCGATCTATCTGCGAACGGGTATCCCTCCAGAAGTCGGCCAAGCTCAGCACCCTCAGCCGTCAACTCGGGTCGGTCGAAATACGGATGCCAGTGTTCGGACCAATTGTCCAAGTAGTATCCCCGTTTAGAAAACGGACCTTTCGGCTCTGGCTTCTTCTTGGCCCTCGGCTTGGGCTTTTCGTCGGGAAGGAAATTGCGCTTGTGCTGGATGCTCTCGATCTCGTCGCAAGCAAGCAGGAGCCGCTCGATTGCATGGTCATCACAAGGGATGAGCCGGTCAGTCCAAGGCAGGTCTGTAGTTTCGCCAGGCCTCACGACTTCCATTCTGAAGACCGGCACACAGGTGGAAGGCCCAATCCAACGCGAGGTATCGTCCAAGACGGTGTCAACGATGACCTTAAAGACGGGTGTCGCGCGCAGTCCCTTGATTTTGAAAACGATCACTTCTGGAAAGCGAGTGGATTGATAAGTCATGCTGCCACTCCTTCGTCAACGTAAGCCGCGATATCGATCTCGAAACCGGCCCATTGTTCCGGCGATGCAAAGATTTTGTGGGTCGATGCGAAGCCATTTCCTTCAAACCGGATGATACGGCGTTCACTGCCGTCGAAGTCGCAGAACAGGTTCACGACTTCCGCATCAAAATCGCCCTGCGTGATGTCACGTCCCAGGCTTAAAACGACTACATCAGACTTTGGCTTCTGTACCGGCGCTTCTATGTCGGCCCACACCGCAACCATCTCTGCCTCGATCTGTTCGGACTGCTCCCGTAGTTCCTTGGCTAACAAGTGTTCCGCCAGTGCATCAGCATCGGTACGGCCAGGCTCGGCGCTCTTTCGGTATTTCTTGGCACGCTTTTCGAGCGTAGATGTTTTCCACCCCCGCCCAAGTCTCTGGCGACGAGCAGCCTCAGCTTCAGTTTTAACCGCTAGAGGTGCGTTGACGCGATTAGACAGATACTCGATCAGGTCAGCCTCGTTGGCCTCTTCTTCAAAAAAACCCCATGCGGCAGATACCGCTTCATCCGCTTCGACCGCCGCGAGTAGAGCATGGCCTCGATAGCCTCTCGTTTCATACCCAGGCGTCAGGACTTTGCCCGAGAGGGCCTCGTTAAGTGCGACCAACCAAAGCTGGAAATAGTCGTTTGCCAAATAGCCTGGGAATCGGAAGGTCCTTTTCGCCCGATCCCAAAGATCGGATCGGACATTGAAACGGGGATCGTCGGGCCCCCCGTGACGGAACTCCTGCTTTGCTGAATAATCGCGATGCAGCCGGACGTGCCTGTAATCAGGGGCCGCCAAGCGCAACGTGTAGCAGATGGAGTTGATCCTTTTGCCGCGACCTGGCTCATCGTGAATTTTGACGAATGTCTTAAACCTTCGGACCTTGTCTAGGTCTTCAATCGAAGCTTTTACGAAAGCAACGAGCTTGCCGACGTTCAGCTTGCTCAGATCATCGTGACCTGGAAACTGAAGAATTTCGGCCAGTTTTGTCGGGGTGAAGCGGATGTATACCTCATTGTCCTCACCTGGCTGCCAACGCTTGCGGCCACTTTCCATGGCCAAGTGCTTGTAGAGTGCCGGGCTGTATTTCAGGCTCATTGAACCGTTTCCCAGTGCGGCCAGCTCCAAATATGAATAGGAGGACATCCGTTTCATGAGATCGCGGATCGGAGGCGCGAACGAATATGCGATAAGCTGGTCGTCTTTCGTGTGCTCCTGCCAAAGAACGAGCATAGGCACACCCTTGAACCTTCTATGGTCGGGACCTTCGACGTCGAAATCCATCTGCAATGTCTTCATCTTGCTGACCGACTTCACGATATCGTCTCGGCTGACATCAGGACCGACGAACCGCGTCAGAGCTTTAAGCGAAATGGCGTACCGGTCGAGAAGCATGGCGCGGTCGATCTCGTAAGCATAGGAGACCAGGAACTCGTGGATGATGACGTCCAACGCCGAAATGCTGCTACCGTGAACTTTGATTCCAGAGAGCATTTCAGGAGGTCTAGGGCTTTCTGGCGCTACCTTCCCGATAGCCGATGGTTTAGCCGTAAGCTTTTCTAATGAACCGTGAGGATTAGGTTTGAAGTCCTGTCTTGCCATGTGACTGATGTACTCTGTGTCGATACATCAATGATCGTCTGTCGGCGAAAAATAAATCAAGGATTAAATCCCACCTTACAATCCAGCTGGCATGATATAGATGGATTTAAAGGCAACAGATGAATGAAAAACTCCGGAATGTTGGATTTGAACATTTTGTCAACACTGCAATTTCCCGGAATCTTGGATTAAAACATCGTTGACGAGACTTGGAATACGGCTCGGTTCAACGGCTTTTTTCTGTCAACATTTCCCCTAATACGGAGTGATGGGTTTTGAGAGTTTTCTAGGTGCTCCACGTTTTGCCGTGGCAGCTGCGCTGCTTATTAGGTCTGGAGAGCAGACCAGGTATCAATCGATCCATTGCAGCGGGAGTTGAACGAGATAACGGATCAGGTCAGCCAAAGCCTTTTGCCCCTCCGGCGCAATCCCGTCGCGCTCGATCTTGTCAGCTAACGCAAGGATGGCTTCTGCCGCCGACAGCTGCGAGCTTGCATACTCGCCGGTCGTGACGACGTCGTACAGTAGCGACAAAAGCCAATCGCCGGGAACTGCGGCTTTGTTTTCGAAAATGTCGATCATCACCTCCCCATTCGTATTTAAACGGAGCTAATGTCCAAGATGTCAACATTGTCAAAGGTATTGGTTTGCCTGAGCAAAGGACGATTTAGAGACGGCAAACGCAGGTTAAAATAATTTAAAACAACTTATCTTGCTGGCATTACGAATTATTTCAGTTTGGCCGATGAAAAACTTCGGGTTTCTTGCTTAGCCGCGTCCCAATGTGACGGTACGGATCACAGTGTGACGGGAGACGACAATGGGACCAGAGGAATTTGTATCAGCAGGAGCGGCCAGGACGGCTCGCTGGAGGGCTGCTGTTAAGCGCCGGAGCATTCCGGAGACCGACGACCTGGATACCGCTATGGCGACGGCCTTTGCGGTTTTCATCGGCCTGTATCAGCGCAGCGCGCTCTTGGAAAATCAGACGGCCGCCACCGGCATGGTGAGCCTGATCGTCAAGGCTTTGCAGGATGCCGGATATTGTGGCGATGAGTGCACCCGACGCGCCGGTTCGCGGCTCTATTACCTGCAGATGGTTTCCCGCTTCCCAGATGCGTCGGCAACGGCCAAAAGACGGTGGGAGCTAGGTCCGCCTGATCCTGAAGCTGCCCTGATGGAGGACGATTTCGACCCCGAACATGAGGGCGATTTCGACGTCACGGATGAGGACGCTTACAGTGAGTGAGATGGCACCTTCCCCCCATTACTTCTTACTTTTGGATCGAAAGTATCGCGGATCGAATCTTTTTTATCAGATCGCACACTGTGACGCTGACCAGTTGACGAGAGCGTGGAACGCCGTTCAGTGGCTGGCAGCCAAGGATTTGGATTACGCGGCCGAGGCGAACGGGGTCGGCTTCTCGAAGTCCGACACCAACATCGGTCATCGGGCCGCGAAGGCATCGTTGGTCGCGGCACATCGGAGCGAAATGCTGGCCATCGTCCTCCTGAAACTGGCGAGGAAATACCGTCGCCAATTGCCGCCACGATACCTGGTCGATCAGCCTCAACCCGCTCAATCGAGACTCGATATCTAGAAAGCTTGGCTAGCTGCAGCCCGAGCCACCAACTCGAACGATAACTTACGGGCCCTTCGGGGCCTTTTTTGTTACCGCCTCCAAGTCGACCGAGAGCTTGGCCAGCCTCTCCCGCAATTCCTCAATCGAGACCTTCGGTAGCATGAAGGACGGCCGCTTCTTACGCATCGCCTCTGCTTCCTCCCGCTGCTTTGTCACCCTGGCGATGGCGGTCCTGAATGACTCGGCGGGATGCCACGCACCTCGGTCCAGCAACGGCACCTTATACTTTTCCGCCAGGATATCGTTGATCAGGCATGCCTCTAGGCCGATGAACGCGTACCGGATTTCGCGTTCTTGGTAGGCGTCACCATAATATGGCGGCCCTTCTCCGTACTCGAAATTGTTGGCGATGGCCCTGTTCGCGACATCGATCTTATTCGGCAGAGATCGGACCTGATATTGAAGCTTCGTCGGAAAGGCTGCCCAGTTCCAGTTCTCAGGAAATTCGATTTTGGGCGCGTCGGTGGTCGCTTCGTATTCCCCAGTGTCGGGGTCCTCTATCAGCTGATCATCCACAACGTCCGAACACTCAGAAATCAGCTTGTCGAGCTGTGTCGCAAGGGCGAAGGCCAGGACCGACGCCTCACTGTCTCGTTTCCACTTAGCTGTGAGCCATTCGCGAAGCCAGTTCAGGATGAACAGAAGCACGCCTGCTATGACGGCAACGGTCAGTCCCGGCAGAACGGTCGTCAGCCACGTTTGCGGAGCCGCTGCTGCGCCGCCAATAGTAAAATTGATGAAATTCATGCCGCCCCCAGCGATCAACCGGCGTGACACTACACAACCCGGCACGGCGTCGCCAAGATTTTCTTAGGCGGATCACGATTCTATTTGCGCCATGATCATTTTGACCCAACCATTTCAATCAAGACAAAAACCCTACATGGGAACGTCAGAAATGAAGGAAATAAGCATTCAAGATATCCGCTCCATCGGAGACCGCGAGATGCGTTCGCTCGTTCGTTACGAGCATCTGATCTCGTGGGGCAAGAGTGGTGGCATAAAGAGAGCTGTCGCTGCATTCCGCTCGCAGATCGCTGGTGCTGCGCGGGCCAAGGCGGTCGCCAAACTTCGCGTCGCGCAGATCAACGTGATCGAACAGGCTGTCGCTTGTTTCGCTGCAAGAGCGATCCGCAATAGCCAGATGGCAGAGGTTGCAGCAAAGCACCTAGCTGGTGCCGCTGAGCGTCACGCGATCCAGGCAGCTGTCGACGAAGTCTTGGCTTTGGAAGAGATCGTACCTGCGGACGACATCGACTATATCCTTTCGACAGTGTCCGCTGCACTGGGCATCGAGCTGCCGGGACAGGACGCTAGGGCTGACATCTGCCAGCGTGGCGCAAAGTCCATGGAAGACGTCAAGCGCGAGCTTGGGCCTTCATTGTGGGACCAGCGTGTTGCCGGTCATGAGAAAGACCGATTTCACGCGCTTGCAAAGTCCGACCGATTTGCAAAGCTGATCCTCGCCTTTTCGGCATCGATCTCCCATCACCATCTAATGAAAGAGTGCGCGGATGAGCCCCTCTGGATTTCATCCTTTGACCACATGATCGCGTGCAGAGACCGTCTATTCGAGGCGATTACGACGCTCAAGAACTACGCAACCGATGTGACGACAACGGCGGTCGAATGGGTCGAGCCACGGCCCGGTTTCGTTTCGCCGGTTCAGGAAGTGGAGGAACAAGTCAAACGGCCAGCTTCATTCGAATCTCGCGAAGCCGCATATGAGTGGCTACTTGAACACGTAGATGTATTAGAGGCCTCGACGTTCGACTGGTTAGATCGCCACTATCCTGAACCGGACGACGACCTCAACGAAGAAGCCCTCGATGCCGCCTGCATCATAGTGAGCCACCCGTTTGATGCGGGCGAGACCTTGGGGCAACTTGGCTGGTCGCCCCCATCTGGCGAGCCGCCTGAGCCACCAAACGGTGTCACGCCGATAGCCGAGATTATTCGACGAGCAGCGGCATGAAGTGCGTCTGATCACCCATCTAGCAAAAAATGGGATTTTGATTACAACCTTTTGACGAATATCTCTGTGCGAAAGGTTTGGGATGTCACTGGCGCTTACCGGCTTCATGGGTCAGCTGACCTATGTGGATCAGCTGATTGCCATTCATGGCAAGCTGCAAAATGGCAGAGGCCGCCGACACGAGCAAGGTGCGCTTCATCGCGCTGGTGTCGTGCTGACCGTGGCCGCTTGGCAAGCATACGTGGAGAAAGTGATTGAAGAGGCTCTGGACCTAATTCGGGACGAGATCAATGATCCGAACGCCGCAACCCCGCAATGGGCAGTTCACGCCTACCAGCTTCGTCGGTCGGCCATTCTGAATGCGGTAAAAAAGTTCAACACCCCGAACGACGTTAATGTGCGGGACCTGTTCCAAGAGTCGTTTGATTTTAGCCCCTGGCCCAGTTGGGCATGGAACGTCGGACCGCGTCAGTGGAACGCCGTCGAAACCAGGAATAGGACCAACACCTGGGTGCTGGTCCGGCACTCAATCGCTCATGGTTTTTCGCTGCCTGCCAACGTTCAGTGGCTTCAAGATGACAACGAGAATGCAAGGCTAACACTTGGCCTACTGCAGGAATGTAAGAAGCATTTCGTGTTTCTGGCTACGAAAACGGACAATTCGTTTGCTGCTCATCTGACAGCCGCGCATGGTATCGCAAATCCATGGTAGACAAGAAATCTCACTCGTAGGACTTTGCGATGTCATTGCTGAAACGCATGCTCAAACGACCTGTCAATTCGAACGAGCTTCATGCCATGGGCAGCCCACCACCTGGCCAAGCCGCCTCTTCCTGACGCGATGTATGAGGCTGCCGCTGGCATGCTCGGAAAGAAGGGCGTCTCCCTGCTCGACCACTGGCGCTCCTCGTTCTCGATCCAACTCGATGAGATCGCCAGTCAGAAAACTTGGCAGGCTCAGCGGGCTATGCTTATGAGGATCGTGCTCGTTGAGTAAGGCTGGAGCGACGTTTTTGCGTGCGCCAATGATATCCCTTCGCCTGACGTGTAGGCCCATCTCGCAGCCAATAACGAGATGTTCAAGCAGTTTCCTAAGGAAACCTGGAAAGGTCTGTTGTTGCAGCGGTACACCCTCGCCCTACTGAGTGCGGCATGCCTGATGGAACTCGGTATCAAGAATTACGGCATCGACGGCGTCAAGCAGCTCGAAATCCGGCTTTACGGAGAATACTACCGGGAAATCCTAAACCTCGACCTCAAAATCGGTTCGATGATCCGTGATATGATCGACAACTACGATGACGAGGATGCGCTTAGCGTCGCTGACGTGAAAGACGACTTCATAAATCCCATCATCGCCGATCAGTACAAGGTTTTGGCGCTTATCGCCGAGCAAATCGGCAACTCTAAGGTCGATATCGAGGTCATCAAAGGCAAAGTGGCCGCTCTCGACGCCAAGAAGCGGGAAATCGGAGAGGCTTTGACTTCCACGCGATCCACTGCGGCTTGATCATTCTTCGGCCGAACGAAATATTTTAGTCAGCCTAAAACAAACACATATCGTGTCGGCCTCTGCGCCCCAGTTGCGAATCCTGCAGCAGCGCTCTACATTTTTATTACCGATGTGGGCGAAGCCCTGGGTCTTCAACCAGCGCGTCTGTAAACCACAGACTAGCCCCTTCGGTCGCGCTCTCAGCCCTTTTTGAACCTCGGCACCGCGTTCCACCGGTTGAGCTTTCGCTTATCTTTCCAGCAGTTGCCGGTGATATCGGGCCATCCGGTCATCTCGAACGCCATCATCGCGAGCTTCTTTTTAACGTCGCTGATCTCAGCTTTCTCATGTCGACCGTTTCGATAGGCCGCGAGAGCGCCCAGAGTACAATCGAGTAGCTGAAGCATGGGTTCGCGTTCTGAAGACCTCGGCTGGACCAGCTTCACGATGCCGGACGCCTTACACATCCGTCGGCCGACAAAATTCAGGGCCCCTAGCTGGTTGACCAGCTCGCTGGTGCAGTCACCGTCGTCGGGGTGGATAAAGATGTCAGCTTCTGCACCATAAAACGCGACCGGACGATGCAGTAGCAGCTGAAAGAACGCCTTACTCACCGTGTCGATCTTCCGGCGCGGACCGGAGCGCTTGTGATCGTATTCGTCCATCCGTGAAAAACGAACGTGGAAATGAAGGCGACCTTCATTGACTAGTGCGAAGAGCAGCTTGATGTACGCCTCATGGACGACGCCTGACCTGCTTTTGGCATTTTTCCATTTCACCTCACCCTGTTTCCCAAACTTTTCCCTGATTTCCGTGATCTGCCCGACGATGATCGGGATCGCCTCTCGGGCCACAGCGATACCGGCCACAGCCATGTACGTGTCGCCGTCTTGCGAGCTTTCATCGCAGAAGTAGAGGATTTGCTTTCGCGGCTTTTCGGCCTCGTCTGGCTCAACGGCAGCAGGGGTCGGTGCAGGCAGGTTGATGGGCGTCGTCTCCAGCGATTCATGTGATCACCCTATAATAACATGGTTGTTTTCAGAATTGCGCGCTCCCCACAGTTTATCCCGTTCTTGTCTTGTTCCGGCGTTGAAGGTAAGCGTGGAAAATCAAGCACCGGAGGCTTTCTTGCACCCGTCAGATTTCATGGCCGAATACGTCACACCCGCCGCCAACCTTTGGAAGGCTGGTCAGCCGTCAAAGCATTTGGCGATCCATGCGATCTCTCAGATCGATATCCTCGCTGAAGTCGTGGCCAACCATATTGGCCGGAAGGCTGGCTCCTACAGAGATGATCTCGGACAGAGATATCCGGCACTCGCGAAAATCAGAGACGCTCACGACAGCCACAAGCATGGGCAGCTCAACAGGCGAAACGCACTATTTGTCTCCCAGGGTCAGCGTCCAGACGAGGCGATAGGTCACGGATTTTTTGTAGGGGTAACGCACTTGAGCGGCCCACTGACGCCATTCACCTATCTGGCGCTCACGCTCAACGACGGCACGTCCGAGCACGTCTATACGCTGATCAAGGACGGCCTGGACGCCTGGGCGCAGGAGATGGCAGCGCTCGGACTTTAAATAAGCTTCTAGCTAACTGGGCCAGAGTAAGCTGAACCGGCTGAGCCTAGCCACCCAGCATCGGACCAATCATAGCTCCGATACCGGCCACGACCAAATTGCCTGCTGCGCCTTCCGCGATCAACTTCATGGACTTCAAGCCTTCAACGAGAACCGAGCTGTTCGGCTTTCCGGATCGGATTTCGGTTTCCAGCAGTTCAATCGGCACCTGCATCTGCGTTCTCGTGTCTTCGGGCAGCGCCGCAAGATGTGGTTTGATCTTCTCGATAAGCGAGGCGACTTCCAAGGGCTGAATGGTGATCATCGTGTTCGTGTTGGTCGAGTTGTCGACCGAGTTGATGCTCACGCGAGCGTTGGGGCCGTGGATGTTGTTGATGATCGTCGATGGCGGCGCGACAGGCGCATCGCTGCGGCGGACTTTGCTCTGGAAATGGTTCGGAATTCCGGCCCGCCGCCCATGCCGGACATGTAGCCGGGATCGATGACGATGTAATCTTCCGCCAGTCCGCTCTGCTGGATACGCACGAAATGGTCGCCTGGCTCGATGGGGAAGCTCGCGTCAAACGTAATGATAGAGCCCTTGGAAACCTGGGCCTTGATGCCTTCCTTGACGACGGTGCCGTCTTTCTTCACCAAGGTGACCACGTCGTTCATCATGTCGTCAAAGGACATTCTTATCTCCCGATATCCAGAACGATTTTTACTATCGTTGTCATCTAAGCCGCGATCTTCACCTTCTTACGCAACAAAACCCCGATATTCATGCGCTGCTGGCCTGGGTTCAGGTGATCGTACCGCTTCGTGACTCCGTGCTGCTCAGCGACTTCATAGAGCTTTTTTAGATCGAGCTTCCCGTCAGTGCGAACTTGATCGTCCAACCATTTATTGAACGGCGACTGAGCCGTGTTCTTCAGCCATGCCTCGCGCTGTTCTTTCGTGATCCGCATTTCAGACTTAATGTCGTTGCGATATGTGCTGCCCGACGAGAAGAGACCTGGCCGCGTGATCTGCAAGCTCTTGCGATCATGCTGATAGCCGATGTGCTCCATGATCTGCTTGGCCATGTGTCCGATCATCTGCTTAACCCGGTCATCGATGACGTCTTCTCCAAACTCCTTGACCAAATATTTGCCAAGCGGCTCGACCGCGACGCGTTCCAGCTCAGTTGCCGTCTGCATGCGCACCACATTGATCGGATGCGTCATGAATTTGAGGATTTCCTGCCCCAGCTCCGTCTCGGCTAGTTCACGGAAATGCTGGGGGGCATATTTGAAGCCCGTCATATCGATATCAGCGTGTTCCATATCATTTTCCTTGGCGTGAACTGTAACGCCCATGATATATACATCTGCATCCGGTCTGGCAACAGGTCGATTTTGCGTTTTTCGTCGGCAAGGTCTGGCGCTACTGCAGCGCCAACGACATCCGGCCCCAGTCGGTCGGTGGCGCGCCAGATTCCGTGTCGCGGAAAGGATTTCCCACATTTCTTTCCGAGCAATCAGTGTGCACCTTGTTGTTAGCGGGGCAAAACTGAGCGAGAGTTTTTAAGGTGATTCCATGTAAAGTTGAGGTAGCGTTGCCGCGAGATGCTAAAGTATCCCGATAAGTTTCTGGAAGTCCGAGCAGAGTGCGTCAAGCTTCCCCCGTTTTCCTCGCTGTGCGCCGGATTCGACAGCAATCATTGGCGGGCGAAGCCGCTTGCTGATCACCTCTTTCAATGGTTGCCGTTCGCCGCCCTGAGCCAGGAAAACCAGCTGGCATTCGGTGCCAACAATTTCGTTGAGATGCTGCAGCTTGCGGCTGCACACATTTATAATACGAAGAAAACAGCCTCAAGGGGAGAGATCGGAGAGCTGATTTTCCACTTGGCCTGCATCTTGCACTGTGGAACCTCCCCCGTGCTCTGCAAGCTCGTGTTAAAGACGTCGTCGAATGACACGGTAAAAGGATTTGACGGCGTTCATATCTTGCCCAAGGGCGATGATTTCGAAATCTGGCTTGGGGAGTCAAAATTCTACTCCAACCCCTTGAGAGGCATCCAAGACGCTGTGGCCTCGGTAAAGGATCACCTGATCCCCGCGTTCCTCGATATGGAGAAGGCGATGATCCTCGGCCATGTTGCCGAAGGAATTCCAAATCGGGAGGCGGTCAAAAAGGCGTTCAAACCGCAAACATCCAAGGACGAGCTTCTAAAACGGGCGGTTTTTCCGATTTTGATCGCTTATAATAGTGACACGGTGGCGTCTCACAACGTTCTATCCGCGAAATATACTGCTGAACTGAAGACAGAAGCGGAAAAGTTGCGGGACTATTTTGCTGAGAAAGCAGCAGGCCTTACCGTGCGCTTCGTGCTGATGTTCGTGCCAATGAACAACAAGAAAGCAGTGATCGAGAGTTTTGACAAAAAGCTTGAGGCCTTCCTATGACGATCTTGGAACGTTTACGCACCCTTGAACCATCAGCAATGCTGAGTGCTGATGAAATCTTCGACGCAATGGCCAGCGCAGGCAGCTCGCTTGCGAATTCCTCTGACCGTGAGGATGACGCGGCCTTAGAAATTTCAATCCGCCTTCTGGAGGCCCGTCGTCAAGGTCAGATTCCTGAACATTGCCTCAACGTCGTCGAGATGCTGGCCGAGGAGTGCGGTCTATATCCCTATGTTAATAGCGAAAAGTTCAGTCTATTCGGCCAAGCGGTCATCGAGGCTCACGCCGTGCAGCTCGATGAGAAACTCTATCTGCACTCCAAGCAGATGGAGATACTGCTCCATCTGCTGGCGGGCGACAACGTTATCTTGAGTGCTCCTACGAGCTTCGGGAAAAGCATGCTCGTTGACGCGTTTCTTACTCACAAGTCCCCAAACACGGTTGTGATGCTCTTGCCGACGATTGCCCTCATCGATGAGACGCGGCGGCGTCTGACACGGCGCTTCGGGGAGAGGTACGATATTATCACCACCGTGACCGATGGTTACGACCCTCGCGAGCCGACGATATTCGTCCTCACGCAGGAACGCTTCCTGCAACGAAAGGACGTCAAGAAGATCGATCTGCTCTTCGTCGATGAGTTCTACAAGCTCGATCCGACGCGGAAAGACGATAGATACGAGAACTTGAACATCGCTCTCTATCGCGCGCTGCCGAAGTCTGCGCAGTGTTTCATGGCCGGTCCGCACATCAAAAATATCATCCTGGGTGACCATTACCGAGGCAATTTCCGCTTCGTGCAGACTGATTACCGAACTGTATCGGTTAACATCTTCGACCGGTCGGCTCGTGAGGACAAGAAGGATGCGCTCTTGTCCGACTTGGCCGGAGTCGGCAACGAAAGCTCAATCGTGTTCACGGCAACGCCGGGCTCAGCACAAAACCTAATGAAGGAATTTGTCGAAGCAGAGCTTGGGTCCGAGAGTCGCATTGGGACACAGCTAAAGGCATGGATTGCTGTGAATTATCACAAGTCATGGCCGGTAGGAGATGGCACGGAGAGGGCAATTGCCGTACACCACGGACGGCTCCCCCGGTCACTCGGTCAGTTGTTCATTCAGCTCTTTGACCGTGGCGTGATAAAAATTCTCATCTGCACGTCCACGCTGGTTGAAGGCGTCAACACCTCAGCGGCCAACGTTTTTATTTTCGATAAGAAAATCAACCATCGCGCCGATCTGGACTTCTTTTCGTTCGCTAATATTCGCGGACGCGTGGGCCGGATGATGAGACATTTCGTCGGGCGAGCTTTCCTTTATTATACCCCGCCTGAGGTTGTGGAAACGAACGTTCAAATACCGGTTCTTTCGGACCCGGGGTCATCATCAGACTATATCCTCATGAACATTGAAAGCGACGAGCTAACCCCTGCGGGTAAGACGAGAAAGGACCAGTTGCCCGCTGCTACGGGGCTTACTGTCGCAGTCCTTAAAGAGCACGGCGCTCTTGGAGTCGACAATCTGATCGCAGCCAATGATCGTGTCCGACGAACTCTGAAGGAAAATCCGTCTCTTCTGGTGTGGAAGGGGTTCCCTAACAAGGAGCAAAGGATCGAGATCGCCGAAATTGCGGTTATCATCGCTAGAGCTAGGGGCGAGCAGTTTGGCATGGTTAGTGGGAAGCAGGTTGCATGGACATGGGCGCAGCTTCAGAAGATTTCCACGTTGCCGAAATTTCTTCGCTGGTTCGAGCGAACCTTCTCTCCCGGCGATAAAGCGAAAGGTGTTGATGACGCTTTCCGATTTCTCCAGGCATGCGAGTTTGCGTTTCCTCGGTCGCTTGCTGCGATTGAAGCACTTGTTTTTATGAATGAGCCCTTAGAGGATGCGAACTACGGGCCGTATATCGCCTCCTTGGAAGCATGGTTTCGCCCTGCGTGGATGAAGCAAGTTGATGAAGCCGGTATTCCCCTGCCCTTAGCGGAGCGGCTAACGAAGCATCTTAATGCTCCGGCGGATAGGCAAGATGCCCTTCGACAGATCGCACAACTGGATGTAGAAAAACTCAATTTGGATGAAATCGACGAGCTTTTGATAGAATTGGCCGCCGAAAGGTAACAGCCCGTTGGCCAGCCGTCGGACGTGACCTCAAGTAGAACCGTCAAACCTGTGTTTCTATTTTGTCACCCCAGTAAAGCGTAAGCGCAGACCCGTTCACACCTTGACCCAACGTTTGAAGACTGCAGAGGTCGACAAACACTTGAGCACATCAGCGTCGTGATACCTTGGCCTGCCATTGTTATCGGGAGGCCAATATGTGCAAGAGAGTGGTCGTTTACGCGCGGTATTCAACAGATCAACAGAACCCGGCTTCAATCGAAACCCAGCTTGATCTGGGGACTTCGTTCGTTGTCGAGCGTGGTTGGAAGCTGAGCGGGACATATGTTGATGCTGGTATTAGCGGCGCTAGTTTTGAAACACGGCCGGGTCTTCAGGCTGCGCTGAAAGGGGCGCGAGAAGGAGCCTACGATGTCCTACTCTGCATTACGCTTGACCGGCTATCGCGAGACCTGGAACACAGCGCAAAAGTGTTGAAGCTGCTGCAATTCCACGACATTGAACTTTGGACCGTGCATGGCGGCTCTCAGGTTTCAGCCATGGAGCTTGGCCTGAGGGCGGTCCTGAATAGCGAGATGCTTGAGCAGGTTCGATATCGAACGAGGGAAGGCATGAAGACCGTGGCGAAGACCGGCCGGGTTCCCGGCGGCATTTGTTACGGCTACTCAATCAAAAAGATGATTGGAGCGGACGGCGAACCGATCCGTGGCTTGAGGGAGATCATTGCCGCCGAGGCGGCGGTGATCGTGTGGATATTTGAACAATACGTGAAAGGCGTAAGTCCTGACGCCATCGCAGAAATCCTCAACGAGCAGGGAATACCAGGCCCTCGGGGGCAGGCTTGGAGAGGAACGGCGATCCGGGGACACCGGCGAAGAGGCAGCGGAATTCTAAATAATCAGATGTACATCGGTCGCCTGGTGTTCAACAGGCTCGTATACCGAAAGAACCCAGTGAGCGAACGCCGGGTGTCTCGGCTCAACTCGCCAGAGCAGCATATCATTCAAGAGGTTCCGACGCTTCGGATTGTCCCGGACGCACTCTGGAAAAAAGTGAAACGGAGGCAAGCTTTACCTCGCCGGACAACAACTTTGGCCGACGGTCTATCCCACCGGTAGTTTCAAGGCAGGAAATGCGCGATTTGGCTCTGCTTATGGCCAATAATGAGGACCGTCAGCGTGCTGTTCAGATAGCCAAATGGATCGACGGAGCTGAGCGTACAGGGCGGCGAGGACAACGTGGGAGTGGAAGAGCGGTCACAATTAAGATAGTGAAGTCAACACATATGACCGTTTGCCAACTGCCGCGAACCCGCTGCCTCGTTCGCGGCAGTTTCCGAATCTAAATAAATAAATTTTGTTCAAGGTGCGAGCGAGCATCGCTTACATTTTTAGTATAGGAAGACGCCTTTACCGAGGGTCATGTAAAGTTCCTGCTCATTTCAAAGAATTGTTCGATCTCTGAGAAAGAAACGGATAAGGTTCTGTTGCCGGTTCGGACATATAGCAGGTCAGAACCGGCATCTCCCTTCATAAAGGAAAGCTCCTTTCGCTTTCCCACCACTACTCTCGCTACAGTACCCTCAGGGCAGACACACCGCTGTACGTGGACGGATGATGTAATTGCCCTACCTCTTTGAAAGTTCTTCTCTATCAAAGAACGAAAGTATAGTTCCCACTCATCGAAGTCGTATTTTTTAGCTTTCGGAAGAAGCGGATAATCCCTCTCTATGCCAGTCACCTGCCCTTGATCTGTCACGCCGATTAGAAGAGTGCCGCCAGAAGTGTTCATGAACGCGGAGATCGTCTTGAGAGAAGAGTGAAGCACCTTCTCGCTGAAACACTCTTCTGGGGGCAGTCCTGCCTTAACATGCTTGGCAACATCCAAGAGAAGCGTTTCCTTCCACTCGATGGCTGCGTTCTCGCCCTCTGCAATTTCTGCCAGCATGATCGCCGTAGCCCCGTCAGAGGTGAGTCTGGAGAATACTCGCTCGTCATCGAGGCCTTGCTGCCCGATATCAGGGACACACCGAATGTCCCATTGCTGGAATATGTCCTTTAATCTTATCAAGCTCTCGAGAATCCCGACCTCCGACCAGCCATACTCAATCAGCAGATTTGCCAGGGTACTTTGCACGGGCCTGATCATCGCTTCAACGAGCGTTGACGAAAGCATCGGTTTAGCGGTCGTCATGTTAAACAGTCATCCGATGGAGAATTTCTTTTGCGATTTCCCTTCCGCGCAGCTCCCAGAAATCTAAGGGATTCGAAGCGTTCTCTAAAAGCTCAAAAAGGCTTCGGTTCACAAAGTATGAATTCCAAGTCTCTCCGCGTGCATCGAATACCAGCTCATTTTCCTTCAAGAACTGAGAGGGGTGCTTTTTTCGCCAGAGTAGATTCGAGCTTCGAGACATTGGCATTAGATTGGCGGCTGAGTTCACAAAATCTCGCTTGTCTGCAGCGTCCACGAGACCGCCAACCTTATTGTTGGCGCACCAGTCCTTCGGGTAGATATGATGTAATTGAAGCTGTCCGGAGCCGTAGTGAATTGAACTTCCATCAACGGTATCCACGGTAGCGCGTGCATACAACAGCAAGGTTCCAGCTCTTTTGAGTGCCCCAGCCTCGCTTCCGTCCGTCACTACATCGTAGACAGATGCTTCGTCTGGTACTTTTGCGATGTTTTCATCAAGCCAAGAATTTGCATTAGCTCTCCATGTGTCGTACTTCCCATCCGTTGGCGATTTGTTCAGAAATGACTTCAGAGAGCGCAGATCGGTCCCGATTTGCGTTAAAAAGCCCTGATCATATCTAGTCGCAAATACGTTTCGCCAAAACATCGCCCGGAAGATTGGATCAAGATGATCTTCTGGCGTCCACGTTATGTGAGGACCGGCATCGAACTCCCGGTACCACCGCAAGCCAATGTAAATGGCAGCTATGGCGGGGTAAGGGCATTGAGCCATACCGAAACTTCCGCCTGCGACCGCATTTTGAAACGCGCCTAAATAGCCAGCGAGCCTTGGCCCTTCCGAAAACAATTTCCTCCAATGGGTAGCAGGAAGTGCAAGTAGGTCTTGCGACTTCACGCTTGAAATCCGATACTCTTTGGTGCCTATTGGCCGAGGATCAGGCTTAGAATCTAGCGCAACGTGAATTGATGCAGCGAACTGGGCGATCAGTTCTGGGCGTTCTTTTGACGAGGACCAACCTATTGCACCGTCCATCTCCCCTAGCTCATCGATGCTATCGCGCACAAGAATGGGGCCAGCTTGATCCAAACTAGTGTCGCTATAGATATTTGAGTGTATCAAGTCCACCGTTGAAACTTTGGTGCCGGTGGTGTTCAACGTCTCAAATATATCGCAGATTTCCGCAAGATCGTAGGTCTGAGGGACCGTATAGATTGCGATTTTAGTCTTGATAATTCCGTTGAATGCTGACTGCAATACTTTGTTGCGCCGCTCTAGTTCTGCTTCGTCGGGTAGGACGCCGTCCGCGTAAAATGCAGGATTTCGTATGTGTTGAAGATAGGACATCCACTGATCGAAAATATTGTCCGGATCGTCAACCTCTAGAGGAAAGTGTCCGTGAGATATTGCCACCTTTAATGTATTGAAATTGCGTTTCAGCACCTCTTTTTCAGGGACAAATTTTACCCTCTCAACATTCTCCTTCGCGGTAACATCAAGAAAGTAACGACCAGCGTTTCTAAATTTCGCCGACGCAGCGCGAAGACCGCCAAATGCCAAAGCGAGTGCAGTTGAACGCTGCCGCCCGTCAAGAATGGCGTAATACCTTCCTGGGCGAAATGAAGCATCGCTGAAGTATTTTTCAGCTGTTTTCCCTGTTATCGGGTCAGCATCCGGAATGGATATGGCTTCTAGCGGTAGGGCACTGTTACCCTCTTGTTCCCATAATGTGATCATCCCTACGGGACGGGCGTCAATAATTGAGTTGATCAGAGCAACGACCGAGGCGTTACTCCAAACAAAATCCCGCTGAAACAGTGGAGAAAGCCATTCGGACGTCTTAAGCTTTTTTATAACTGCGGGAACATTGACCTCGGACACTTGCAAATTTGACATCACGATCCACTTTGAAATTGAGGGTTGTACTGGTCTATCGAATCTTTCTTACCAACTCATATCAGCTCATGACCCCGGCAGCGGAATTTCATCATGGAGGCAGCCTTAGGCGTGAGTGGGGAGAATTGGGTCCCTGGAGTCCAATAAGGGATGTTATTGGACCCTAGAGGGAGAAAAACCGGAATATGAGGGGTTGGAAGTTATGATGCCATGACTTCTCTAACGAGCCTCAACTTATTGATTCAAAGAGATGTTTTTCTGGACATTAACTGCGCGTCGAGAAGGTGGGTGAAGCGCGAAATGGCGCTTCGGGTTGCGATAGCCCCTACACCGGGTTCGAGGGCGAGAAACCTAGGCGGGATGGTCGTCGGACGTATCCCCATCACCATCGAATTCAAGTCTCGCAAGGACTTTTCCTGTTCCTCTCGATGTTCAGCTGTCGTCCTCAGCATGCGACCGATGCGCTCGATGAACTCAAACCGAGCCCTCTCAAGACGCTGCAAATCGGTAGCAAGGACAACAACCAGATTGTCCTCTCCCCAGGGCAGATTAGAGATCATCTCCCGCTCCTGGTCGAAGAACGTGATGTACCTCTTCTTCATCATGCTGCCTCGCTTTCAAAAGCACTTGCTTCAAGCCAGGACAGTGTACGTTCGTCCGGCACCTCCTTGTCCAAATGCTCAGTCCAGCAGGCAAGCAGAGAATATGGACAGCGGCCGAACGCATCAGACGCCTCTTCGACCGAGACCCGGCCGGACAGCATTAGTTTCCGGTATCGGCTGCGGAGGCGAGCCTCCTTTGGCAAAGGGAGTTCGCGATCTGGATGAAGCATCTCATTGGCATCCCCGAAGTGAAGGTCAGCAATCTGCTGCGCGTGGCCGGGATGCAGAACTGACGTGACAAGGTCCCCATCCGTGTCCCGAACTTCGAAAACGCGATGGTTGACGCAAACACGGCGGTAATTTTCCTCCGAGAGCGATTCCGTAGGACCTGCCAAGATCACATCACGAGTCCTTTCAGCGCCGAAAAAGCGATGAGAAATGTATTTGTCTCGCGCCATCATCAGTTTCAGCAAATCATCCGCTGAAATGGTCCTGTGAGCGGTCGACCCGACGTCGCTCTTATATTGCGCAATCGTCTGCGAGCGCTTGCCGATAAGCGTCGCGATTTTCCCCGCGCGGAGCCCCCGACGGTAAGGCATGGCGCTCATTAGGTCATCGTAGACTTCGCAAGTCTTTTTTTTGATCCGGTGCACACCCCATTGATGTTTGTAAACGGTATTCATCGTTGATCTCCTCATTGAGCATAGTGCCCATGAAGAGGATTGCTGTCGGCTCAGATCAAATCAATACCTCGTATATTGTTGATATACGGCCAGAAGCGCGGAGCTCTGCAATTATCTACTATCGTCAACGAAATAATATTTTTGCTTTGTCGCTTGCATCGCGGTTGCTGATCATCTCCGTAGATCACAGAGGAGACCGATCATGAGACTGTTGATGGCAATCGCGATGGCGATTCTGAATTTGGCGAAGGGTACTGGCAGCGCAGCAATTCACGGGCTAGACTGGACCTGGCGAAACTTCCTAGGGCTGTTCGGCCTTGGCGGTGGCGGCGGAAGCGCAACACCACAACCGCTCGATCTTCCGTCAAAGGAAGTTTTAGAGGTGGACCGGACACTAGAGGAAGGCCGTCAGAGATCGGCTGACGTCTTGGCGAACACGCGCCCCGCTATGCAAATAAAGCTCTTCGCGGGCGCAAAGCCCGATGATCGTTTTGCGATTGACCTGTCCCTCCTCGAACCCGCGCAGCAGGAATGGCTTTCGACGCTCTCTCTGGACGAACGTGCGATGCGGGTGCTATCCGAGGCTCCTGAGAGCAAAATTCTGATGCTGCTCGGCGGCCATGATGGAGCCGTGGAGGGTCTGGACGCTCCGAAAAACGGCAAGCCCAAGGTCACGATCCCTGGGCTGGTTTCTCGTATTGATGATTTCCGGCTTAGATTAGTTGCAGGGGAAAGCGATCACGTTCTCGCTGCCTGACAGCCCCTTACGACGAGCGTTAAATCGAGCCGCTGCCTGAGGTGCCAGGCGGCGGCGATTTTCTGTGATCGCTTTGATGATGTCCGGAAGACGCTCTGGGTCCTCCCTCAAGATATCTCCGTAGCTATCGTAGGCCTGCGCTATGATATCCTCGGCTTCGCGTTCTTCGGGCGTCATCATCATATCCTCCTTGGCGGCCAGTTCGTTGGCAAGCATTTCCAGATGTGCATCCGCGAGCTGTGCAGCGGACCGCAGTCCGGTCAGGCGAAAAACATCAAGTTCCGATATTTCCCGACGACGCCATTTACCGAGCGCGACGTCGACGCTCACTTCACGCGCCGACATTAGGCAGCCTTCTTCGACAGGCGCTGGGCGAGATCGTAGTTCTGCCGCGCGACCTTGGTCAGGCGCACGTTTTCGGCTTTCAAGCGCTCGATCTCGATAGCCTGAGCACGTGCGAGATCAGCCCACTCGTGAGCAGCAGCAGAAGCTTCATGGACCTGATGAGCGAGGATGCGCGAATTGCGCTCTTCACGGGCCTGGCGGGCTGCTGCAACACCGCGCATATGTGCATCGACGGCACCAGCAGCCAGAGCGGTGATGATTGCACCAGTTTGGAGAGCGACGCCGGTTGCAGGGCAAGGTACCGAACGATGCTGATTAGCCATGGTCAATCTCCTGGTTGAATTGCGTGCAGACACAATCCGGTACCAGTCATTAAGGCATTATTTCTGTCAACATTAAACATTTAAGTACCGAACGATTTTCGGTACCTTTTCAATGGGTTGCCCCTGAATTGTTACGTTTTCAGGAAGCCAACCGCTACAGGTCGAGTTCTATATCCTGCAGTGCTGCAGCTGCATCTCGTTCACCCTTTTGTGCCGCGACCTTCGCAGACAGCTTTCTCTCAAAATCTGGCATGGTCGTGGGGACGCCTGCAGTGAGGCCGATCACGGATGCTTCGAGGGTGGTAAACAGGACTTTGTCGACTACCAGCTTTGCACGGCCTGGGTCGAACTCTTCATCGTAGTTCACAACAAACCAAACGATATCGCAATTGCTTACGTGGCTCACCGTTTCCATTGGTGCCATAGCGTCGAGGAAGGGCCGGTCGATGATGACCACCATCTTCTTTCCCCATCGGCGCAAGCTTGGAACCTTAATCTGCAACTGCGGCATCAACCGCTTGGGACCTGAACTTCGAAAGTCTGGACGTCGCGCTGCGCCGGGCATCGGAATGCCATTTCCGACGTATCGCCTGATTGCATCATAATCGCGGGCCATCGATCCGCCGGAAAAGTAGACGGCCTGCATTTCGACAGCACACCAGTCCATCGGTGTCCGATCAGGGTGGACGAAAACCAAGTCGATCTTGCCGACGTCCTCATTATCTGGCTGCTCCCCCGCAGCTTCATCGACAAGCTCGACGTCCTCACCTGCGACTGGTGCCGTGGTAACACGCTGGAGGAAAGCGATTTCTTTTGCAACTAGAGGATCATCAGTTCCGATGAGGGCTTGCCCGATGTTCTGTATGACAGTCCTGGCTTCGAGAAATCGGTTCGGGCAGGTCGCGGTGATAGGGCCGAACCGGACCTGTCCGTCTTCATCCAAAGCAAAATTTCGGATGGAACACACGCCACCCTTTTTGTTGCATTTGACACTCCCGCGTGGAGCAAGTTCAGGCGTTGCTGCCAAGAATGGACAGTCTGGTATAGGATCAGGTGCTAGGTAAGACGGTCGCTCGGTTGAGCCCATGTTCCGGTAGAGCTTACCGTACCACTCAGCGATGCCGTATTTCGCCTGATCTACCGCCCGAGGCCGCCGCGCCATTAAGCGACCGCCTTATCGTCTTTCACGGAGTCGATCTCGATCAACTTGTTTGCTACTGCCCTCCCGAGAAGTGGGGGAACAGCGTTGCCCACCTGAATGTACTGCTCCGTCCGCGAACCCTGGAATTCGAACGAGTCTGGGAACGACTGCAGACGAGCAGCCTCACGAACGGTGATAGCTCGATCCTGTTCTGGATGAATGTAAGCACCCCAGTGGACATCGCATTTGGTCAGAATGGTACAAGACAGATCAGTCTTCCGGGGACGGCCATAGCGCTTAGTATGGTCAGACCGCTTCGCTCGTTTCATGCCCTCCGGCAACAGATCAAACGGAATATCGCGCCACGAGCCTCCGGCTGGAATGTGCTTCATGCGAGCAAGATTGATTTCCCCGAGCTTAGGAGCCGAATGATTGGGCGCAGTTTTCCTGTTGCCACGTAGTTCGGCTTGGAACGAATTCCTTGGAGCACAGAGATACTTCTGCAGCTCTTCCTTACCGCCATTCTCGACAGGCGGCAGGTCCCCGATGGCGTCCCAAATCGTCACCAGCGGCTGAAGGTCTTTGCCGTGCGTCGGCGCAGGAAATTCGATGGGCGCACCAATCCTATTGGCGACGAAGAAGATTCGGCGGCGTTCCTGCGGGACGCCGTATTCTTCAGCCTTGAGGATTTTGAAATCCACCTCATAACCAAGGCTTTTCATGCCCTCTTTGATTTCGCGGATAATGCCGCCGTCAGCAATCGATGTCAGACCGGCAACATTTTCCATTACAAGCCAACGCGGTTTGAGCCCTTCTACGATGCGCAGGTATTCTCTGAACAGGCCTGCGCGAGGGTCATCGACGCCGCGCTGATGGTTGTAGACAGAGTAGCCCTGGCATGGCGGTCCGCCGACCAGGACGTCAAGCTGACCAGGCTTCAGTCCAGTCACCTTAAGAAGGTGCTCAACCGTAACCTCCTGAATCCGTCCACCGATAAACGTTGCTTCTGGATGGGTAGCCGCAAAGGTCTTTCCGGCAGTATCATCATAGTCGCATCCGGCAAGGACCTGAAAGCCAGCCTGGCGAAAACCCTCGCTAAGTCCGCCAGCACCGCAAAACAAATCGACGACCGTTCCCGCATGGGTCATGGCTACTCAACCTCCGAATCACTATTCCTTGTTCTCGTTATCAGTACAAAGCAAGAACATTAATGAAAAACCCTATACGGAAAATTGAGTCTCTGGAATGGCAAGGGGTCACATTAGAAACCTTTTCCAAGGTCGCGTAAGCCTCACGCAAGCTCCAGGAAATCGCTGATGCGATCTCCAAGGCGCGCGCGGTTCTTCAATCCACATTCCCAAAGAACCAAAGTTTTCCATCCAGCTTCCTGTAGTGCCTTTAGGTTTTTGGCGTCACGGTCGAGATTGCGCTTGAGCTTGTCGCCCCAGTATTCCCCGTTTGACTTTGGTGCCTTGGCACGGCGGCATGTCGGGTCGTAATGCAAGTGGACATGCCAATAGCAGCCGTGGATGAGGATTAACTTACGTCGAGACGGAAAGACGATGTCCGGCGTGCCCGGCAAGTCCTTGCGGTGTAGGCGGTAGCGATATCCCATCGAGTGGACGAGACGCCGTACGATCATCTCGGGCTGGGTATCTTCAGCTTTGATACGCGACATGTTCCAGCTGCGCTGGGTGGGAGGGCCCACTCGATTACGAGGATTCAGTTCTTTTTGCATGAGAAGCGGTCCGGATATCGAGCGACCTTGCCCTCTGTGATTGAGCCGTCGCGTTTGTCGAGCGGGTCCTCATAGAGCGCTCTTGCAGTCTCCAGAAAAATTAAAAATTCCGCCTCTTCGTTGTAGGCAGTTTCTAACCTGTGCGACCGCTCCGCATCCGACAAGGCGAGGAAAGCTTCCGCCTCAGCGATTATCTCCGGCGTCGGTTCAAAAGGGATGTACTTGAGTTTGAGCTGCTCGCGAAGCTGGTTATTGTCCGACATGTCAACACTCAATCTGGCTTGTTCCCACCTATCCGGGTCAGCGGATTATGGAGTCTGCCGCAACCTAAAAAAGGTTACAACAAGTTGCGGGCACTGTGCGTTAGGTTGCGCTGATTTATGTCTCAGAGATCATATTTGCTTCTGAATATGTCTTAGGGATCATATTAGCGCGGCCGTTCCAATCCTTGAAGCATCCTGATCTATATAGAGGACATGACCGAGACTTGAAACGCGTCTCCAGCGGCCTCTATATAGATCAGCGGTCCCACAGAACAGGAGATGACCGCGCATGATCAATCAATCAGGTATAACCTTCCGAGACAACAACGATCTTTTCCGGTCTACATTGTCGCCGCTACTCGGCTCCGCTACCGTTGTCGGCACGGCAGCGCTCCTCCCGAAATCTGAGCTTAATAAGGTGCTTGCCGCCATTAGCCGAACCAAAAGCTTTGACGACGGTCTGCATCAGTCTGGTACGATCTGGATACATAGCGACGGTAAGCAGTATCGCTGGAATATCAACCACTTTAGCGACAGCTCCAGAACAACGGCTGCGACAAGCGATATCGGAGGTCATCGGCAACTGTTGGTGGGATACGCGAAAGAAGTGTCAATTCTTGAATGAGGTTGAGCAACCGTTTTTCGTTTGGAATTTTCCGCCGGCCGACAAATTATAATCTCATCCCTTTGGGACGCGGTCGGCTTGTTGCCAGACCGCCCTTGTCGATCACCGATGGAGATAGGTGATCGAGCACCTCGTACCGCCAGCAACGGTTTTCCAACAAGGCGTCTTACCCACGCCGGTTATTCGGCAGCCAGGACTAGCGGCCTGGTTATGGCTGCGGCCATGGCAACGGCTTCATCCAGTGCTGGTGATGGAGCCATATAATCTGGGAGGGGTCGAGGATCGAGACTTCAAAGATATTATTTGGTTCCCTGATGTCGGTGTGAGGAGCATGATTTCCGAGACGATCACATGAGGCTCTGGCACCCCACGTAATCCAAGACCGATTTTTGTTCCAACGTCGGTGATTCAGATGAGGCGTCGACGGGCAATTGGGTCTTGACGATGAAGCTGCCTGATATCGGTAAGGTGTGGGAAGAGATCGATCACGCCGCAGTCGAAGGCAGGCTGACGGCCGTAAAAAAATCGACGCCGCAGATGCGCCAGAAAATCGGCCATGATCTCGTATGCGACTATTGCGCTCGGTATGATCAAGATACCGTTGCCGACTGTCTCTCTGTTCTGCTCGATCTCGGAGCCGACGGAGACCTATTTTACAAGAGTGACCGCGCGACTGACGAAAATCGCGACAATTATCTTTACAGGTCTTCCGATTTCGAGCGGGAAATCAAGTTAGGCTGTTGAAAAAATTTTCACGAATGCGTGATCCAAATCCGTTGACGAAACCTGAGAATCACTGGTTTTTGTGTCGCGTGATTGATTTGTGATCGTTCCACCAGGTTTTCACTGCCATTTCCGTTAACGGAAAACCGCCAATACCTAACGATCTCAATAAGATAGAACTGGTGCCCCCGACAAGGTTCGAACTCGTGACCCCCTGATTACAAATCAGGTGCTCTACCAACTGAGCTACAAGGGCATTCCAGTGCCTTGCCAACTATCAGATTCTGACCGGGTGTAAAGCGAAAACTGATCGCGCAGCACGGGCGGCGCGCTTTTCCACACCATGCCCGCAGGCTTGGCGGCAGGATCGTCAAGACGGCAAAAGCGCAGCAATATAAGCGAAGTATTTACGCGGCGCAGCTAAAATGGTGATGAATTATACCCGATTGAGTGAGAACAACGCATCAAATGCGCGCAAGCATACAGAAAATTCAGCTAACGGGCACGATCGTCATCGCCGCGAGCTCCATCCTGCTGGCCACACTTGCCGCGCTGCCAAGCGTTTCCAACTATCTGCGTTACCGCACCAACGCGGCGCAGCTCACCCGCTTCGAAACCGCTCTCCAGTCCGCATGGCTGGTTTCGGCAGAGCGCGGCCCCGCGAACAATGTGATGGGCGCATCCACCGCTGAACAGGATCTGGTTGCAGCTCTCGCTGCCGCGCGCAAGGCAACGGACGACAAGCTGTCGGAACTGGAAGCTTCCTTCGCCGACGACATCAGGACCCAGCCGGAGCTGGCGAAATCACTGGCCGAGACCCGCGAGAAACTCGCGCAGTCCCGCAACGCGGTAGATCAGGTAGCTGCCCTGCCACTGTCAGCACGCAGCCACACGGCCATGTCGGGCGCCATATCATCGATGTTCAAGGCCGCCGACAGTGTCAATCTGCTGCGTGGCAAGGCAGCGCGTGCCATCATCAAGGTGACGCCCGATGTGGCGATAGACATCGCGATGACGGGCACCGCCGGTGTCATGCGGGACAGGATCGGCCGCCTCGGCTCCTATGTGATCATGGGGCTGCGGGCGAACAGACAGGAAAAGCTGGGTTATCGCGCCAAGTTCGATGCGGAGATGCAGAGCCTGCTATCACTGAAGGCATCGTTGACCAACTACACCGCCGCCTATCTTTCCACGCCGCGACTGGACAGGGCGTTCCGCGATCTCGAAACCTATTATTTCGGACAGGCGCTGCGCTACGCGCAGAATACGATCGTGATCGCCATGCCGTCCGCCCAGCCGAGCGTGCTTGAATTTTCCAGGAACTATATTTCGGGGATGCGTTCATCCGATACGTTGCGCGATCTCATTCTGGCCGAGACACGCGCGCGACTCGAAAAGAAGCAGCAGGAAGCCCTGATCTACGGCGCCACCTCGCTTTTTCTCGCAGGTATTGCGGTTCTGGTCCTGCTGCGGCTCACATCTGTCTACAAAACAGCGCTGTTCCGGCCCATGCAATCCGTTCAGGCACAGATTGCGGCCATCGCCGCGGGCGATCTTTCAGAGGCGCAGCATGAGGACAGGGTTGCCCCGGAGGTGAAGAAGATGTTCCAGGAACTCGACTTCCTGCGGGAGCAGCTTCGCCAGAAGGGCGAAATGGAGAACCAGCAGCGCGCGCTGGCCGAACAGTTACGCGCACTTTCCGAGACGGATGCGCTGACGGGCGTGTTCAACCGACGGGCGCTCGAAAAGGCCGTTCGTTCCCTGTTGACGGGCGAGGACCAGTGTCAGTCGCTCGGCGTGATGATCGTCGACATCGACCATTTCAAATCGATCAATGACCGTTATGGCCATGCCATGGGTGACATTGCACTTCAAAAGACCGCGGCTTTGTTGCGGGGCGCATTGCGCAAGAACGACATTCTTGCCCGCTATGGCGGCGAAGAATTCGTCGTGGTGCTGCAGGATGTCAGCCATGCCACGGCAACGGCAACGGCCGACCGCCTCCGCCGCCTGATCGAAGCTCAGATCGTGGATGAACAAAGTGGATTGTCGCTGACGGCGAGCTTTGGCGTCGTCTGGCAGGAAGCGCGGGCGGTCAACAGCTGGGACGAGTTGATCGCGATTGCCGATGACCGGCTTTATGAAGCCAAGCGCGCAGGTCGCAACCGGGTCTGGGCCACCTATTTCCCGAAAGCCGCCAACGGTTAGAAGCCACCGGTTTCCGACCGCCGGCGACGTCAGATCAGGTCCAGCGTCATCACGACAGGGCAATGATCGGAAGCCTTGGGGCGGTCCCAGCCAGTGCGCGGATAACGCTCCACCTCCTGCCCCGGCGGAAAGATGGTGCGATAAGGCTGGCCGGCGCGGACGATTTCGGGAACCCGCGTCGCGTTGCTTTCGGCCAGGCGCGGAGAAAGCCAGATGTAATCAAGCTGGCACAAATGCTGCTCCTGTGGGCCCCGCGAATGATAGAGCGTCCAGCGGTCCATGACATCGCGACGCAGCATCGGATTGATGACGAAATCGTCGGCAGTGAAGACATCGAGCGCACTTCTTGCCTCTTCGACGGGCGTGAAGCTGTAGCCATTGCGCCTGTCACCGGCAATCGCGACGCGTTCCTGATAGTCGTTCATGTCGCCGCAGATCGCGAAATTCTTGTTGCGCGTATTGCCCGCACCCCAGCGATTTTCGATGATGCGGCGCACAGCCATGGCTTCCGCCTCGCGGATCGGCATGGTGCCGAGCCGGGCGTCCAATGCTTCGCGGGCATTGGTCATGGACTTGAAATGCGTGACGTAAAGCGTCAGCGGCTTGCCGCCGATCCTCAGATCGATTTCAAGGCAATCCCGTTTGAATATCTTGTCATCGATCTGGTTGGTCGCGGCAAGTGCCGGATTGAAGAGATCGAGATTACGATAGGTCAGCGCCGCATGGCTCTTGATGTCGACCACCTCGATTTTCTCGCCATCCCGCGTCTCCTCGCGCATGACGACCGCGACATCGATACCGCGGCTGTCATTGCCCTCGACCAGATATTTCTGCAGATAGCCATTGCCGACCATGCGATAGAGATAGCCGTATTCGAAGGCCTGCAGGGCCGCCATGTTGTCGACTTCCTGCAGGCAGAGAATATCGGCATCCGCGTCGGCGATGGCGAGCGCCGAAAGCTGGCGCGTATCGTCGGTGGATGAGACCATCCGCGCACTTTCAAGGGCCTGATAGGTCGCCTCGTCCCTGATATCAAAAAGCTGGATCGCCCTGTCGCGTCGCGTCTGGTTGCGAAAGCCGGTGAAATCGAAACGGGTGAGAAGATTTTCGATATTGAAGGTGGCAAGCCGAAGCGACATGAATCATTCCTATTGCTGCGATCCCAGCTTAGCCGGTGTCGCTTCGCCTTTCCAGCGTTCGGCAGTGCGTGCGCTCTAAAGCCGCCACCCGCTGCGAATGGCAACCGGAAGCCTGTCACCCACAGCTGCGGCTTCACGCGAATAGGCCCTGACCGCCTGCCCATCCGGCAGGTCAAGACGAAGGGCATAACGCTCGCCCTCGAACAGAACCGAGGTGACGGTGCAGGCAATGCCTTCCGCGTCCCGCACCACATCCTGCGGCCTCACAAGCACGTCGGCCCGCGATGCTCCCGCGCCTCTCTCCATCGCCGCCCGAAGTGCGGACCAGTCGAGATCGCGCGATGCCCCTTCCGGCAGTGGGAGGCTGAGAATCGTGCCCTGCCCGACCAGCGACCCGACCAGCCTGCCCTCCGGCCGCGCGTAAAGCTCCGCCGGCGCCGCGACCTGAAGCAGCTTGCCATGCGACATGACGGCGACATCGGTTGCCAGCGCCATGGCTTCCGCCTGATCGTGAGTGACATAGATCATCGTCGCGCCGGAACGGGCATGGAAATCCCGAAATGTCTCTTCCATTTCCTGCCGCAGATGCCGGTCGAGGTTGGCGAGCGGTTCATCGAGCAATACGACGTCAGGCTCGGTGACGAGGCAGCGGGCGAGCGCAACACGCTGCCGCTGGCCACCGGAAAGTTCGGCGGGACGGCGATCCGCGAAGCTCTCAAGTCGGACGGCGGCAAGCGCCTGACGCACCCTCTCGCGGTATTTTTCGCCCGTAATACCGCGCACCTTCAAAGGGTAGCCGGCATTGTCGGCAACCGACATGTGCGGCCACAGCGCATAGGACTGGAACACCATTGCCATGTTGCGCCGCTCCGGCGCCACCATGCTGCCGGCATCGGCCAGCACCCGCTCGCCGAGCAGGATGGAACCATCCGTCGGCTGTTCGAACCCGGCAACCATGCGCAGCACTGTGGTCTTGCCGCAGCCGGAGGGTCCGAGCAGCGCCAGAAAGCCGCCTTCCCGCACAGTGAGAGAAACATCGTCCACGGCCGGTTTCGAACCGGCACCGAAGCTCTTCGACAGGCGGTTAAGGATCAGTTTCGCCAAGGCACAACTCCTTTTGGCAGATAGCGCCCCAGAATTTCGAGCAGCAGCATGAGGAAAATCACCATGATGACGACAAGCACCGATAGCGCCGAGGCGAGATCGAAGCTGCCGCTGTCATCGAGGTTGTAGATGAGCACGCCGAGCGTCTGTGTGCCGGCAGACCAAAGGAGCGCCGAAACCGTCAGCTCGTTGCAGGCGATCAGAAACACGAGGATGACGGAAGCCCCTGCCGCGGGCCCGACCAGCGGCAGGATAATATCCTTGAGCCGTCGCCAGAAACCCGCGCCCGACAGCCTTGCTGCCTCTTCCAGCGATGGATCGAATTGCAGGAAAGCGCTGACCATTGGTTTCAGGCTGACCGCGAAGAAAGAGGAGAAATAGGCAAGCAGAATGATCCAGATCGTGCCGTAAAGCGTAATTCCGAGCAATGGAATAGGAGCGGCGAAAAGCAGCACGAAAGAGACGGAAATCACCACCCCCGGCAGCGCATAGGGAATATCCACCAGCGCCGAAAGCAGGAACATGAACCGGCTTTTGCCACGCACGAGGAAATAAGCCGTCAGCACCGTCACCACCAGGAGACACAAGGATGTCGCCGTCGCCAGAAACAGCGAATTGCGGAAGGCCGTGCGGGTCACGCTCTGCCGGTAAAGCAGTTCCTCATAGGCATGCAGCGTTGCGGTCTTGAGGTTGAGCGGCACGCCATAGGCGGGAGCGAGCGAGCTTGCCACCAGCGCCGTCAGCGGCGCCACCAGCATGAAGAACAGGATGAGCCACAGGGCAAGCTCCGCCGGCACCCGCCACAATCCGAGCCGGAAGGTCGCCGCCTTGCCGGAAAGGCCGATGATGCGGTAATCCCTCCCCTTCATCGCCCGTTCCTGCAGCGCAAGCCCGGCGACGGAAATGATGGCGATCATGGTCGAGAGAATGGCGATATCGCCGAAGGTGCTGGTGCCGAAACTGGCAAAACGGCTGTAGATCAGCGTCGGCAGGGTAAAGATCGAAGCGGGTATGCCGAGGATCGCCGGAATGCCGAAATTGCCGACGTTGGAGACGAAGGAGATCGCCGCGCCCGCGATCAGTCCAGGCGTGGAAAGCGGCAGGATGATATCGCACAAAACGCGCCGTGGTGAAGCCCCGGAAAGCTTGGCGGCCTCTATGCCATCCTGCGGCAAGGCGAGTAGCCCCGCGCGCAGCGACAGATAGACGAGCGGCGCGTGCTGCACACCGAGCAAGAGTGCGATGCCAGCGATGGAATAAAGCGGCTGCGGCGAACCCATCGCCGGCGCAAGGCCGATGGCCTTCAACAGCGTACTCGACGGGCCGGTCATGCCGATCCACGACAGCGCCGTCACCTGCGGCGGGATCATCATCGGCAGCATGAACAGGAAGCTTAAGATCGACTTGCCGCGGATGTCGCAGAGCGTCAGGGCAAGCGCGAAAGCGCCGCCGATTCCGAGTGAAATCAGCATGCCTAAAAACGAGGTGGAGAGCGTGTTCAGCGCCGCATCCCAGAGCGCCGGATCGGCCAGAAGTCGCCATATATCACCATTCAGCGATGAAACGACGCCGGTATAGGCGAGGCGTCCGAGCGGCAGCGCGCTCAGCGCAAAAACAACACTCACCACAAAAGGAAACAGCCAGCGCGGCTGGCTGTTTCCATAAGCCTTGGAACGGGTCATTCCGATTTATCAGCCCTTGGAACCGAAAATATCGGAGAAGGTCTTGAGATCCTGTTCGGAATTCTTCAGTGCATCGGCAGCGCTGAGCGGCAGAACCTTGATCTTGTCGCGGGCCGGGAAACCTTCCGGCATGCCGGCATCGGCACGGACAGGGATGTAACCGAGCTTGACGAAGCCCTGCTGGCCCTTTTCCGAAAGCACGTAATCGACAAACTTCTTGGCCGCTTCCTCGTGCTTGGTGCCCTTGATGATCGCGACCGGCTCGGTGACAGCAGAAACGCCCTCTTCCGGGAAAACGAATTCGACCGGTGCGCCCTTGGCCTTTTCACGGATCGGCATGTAATCGACCACCACGCCGTAAGCCTTTTCGCCCGAAGCGACGGACTTCAGCACCGCGCCGTTGCCACCGCCGGCAATGGCTTCATTGGCCTTCAGCTGCTTGTAGTAATCCCAGCCGAGGCCATTTGCGGCGGCAAGCGTCTGCGCGTGAATCAGTGCGGCACCTGACGTCAGCGGGCTCGGCATGGTCACGAGACCCTTGGCTTCCGCCTTCGCCAGATCTTTCCAGCTCGTCGGCTTCATCGCGGCGGCCGTATTGTACATTATGCCTGTCGTGATGAGCTTCGTGGAGTAATAGAAGCCGTCTGCATCATAGAGCGTGGCATCGATATTCTTGGCTTCGGGAGACTTGTGGGCGAGCAGCTGACCGGCCTGCTTCATGCGCTCCAGCGTCACGGTATCGGCGATGAGAAGCACGTCGGCAACCGGATTGCCGGCGCTGATTTCCGCCATCAGCTTGGCCATGATTTTCGGCGTTCCGTCACGCACCCACTCGACTTCGAGACCGGGATTGGCAGCCTTGAACCCGTCAACGGTCGCCTGCGCGTCCTCATTCGGCTGGCTGGTATAAAGCACCAGATCGGCGGCATTGGCAGCAGTGGCGATGAAGCCAAGCGATACGATGGCGGTGAAAGCGGAGAGCAGCGTTTTCATGGATCCAGTCCCTGTTGTTCGGTGGGACCGCTAAAACATGATTGCATAACATGTATGTGACAGGCAGGATTTTAGTGGTGTGATCTGTTGGTGCCAGCGGGATTGAGGGGAACAGTGCCTCTTGGTGCTTGCGGCTCACCCCCCTCTGCCCCGCCGGGCATCTCCCCCTCAAGGGGGGAGATCGGCAAGAGGCGTTGACAGCACTTCATTTTCAACTGTTGCGATAGGCGATACCTTAACCGCGAGTCGATCTCCCCCTTGAGGGGGAGATGTCCGGCAGGACAGAGGGGGGTGAAGCCACAACCCCCGTCGCCGCCAAAAAACCTCGCAACCCTCAAATCGCCGGAACTACCTCAGCCGTTTCCGCCTGAGCCGTCGCAATCAACCGCCCGAGCCGCTTCATGCCTTCCTCGATCATCGCCTCGTTGGCGCAGGAGAAGCTGATGCGCAGCGTGTTCGTGCCCGAACCATCCGCAAAGAAAGCACGGCCGGGAACGAAAGCGACCTTTTCCGTGGCGATGGATTTGGCAAGCAGCGCCGCCCCATCCATGCCCTCAGGCAGCGTCACCCAGATGAACATGCCGCCTTCCGGCTTCGTCCAGCTGGTCGTCTTCGGCATGTACTTCTCGAGCGCCGCCAGCATTGCATCGCGGCGTGCGCTATAGGCTGCCTTGATCTTGGCCACCTGCTTGTCGAAGCCGCGCGAGGCGACGCGTTCGATGGCGATCTGGTTGATCGTCGAGGAATGCAGGTCGGCGGCCTGCTTCATCAGCACCAGCTTACGGATGACAGGAGCGGAAGCGACGATGTAACCGACGCGCAGACCCGGAGCGAGCGTCTTCGAGAAGCTGCCGCAATAGATGGTGCGGGTGTTTTCGATGCCGCCCGAACGGGCAATGTCGAGCGCCATGATCGGCGGAACGGCTTCGCCATCATAACGCAGCGACTGATAGGCCGCGTCTTCTATGACGGCGATATCGAGCTCGTCAGCAAGCTCCAGGAGCTTCTGCCGTCCGGCCAGATCGACGGTTTCGCCGGTCGGATTGGAAAAATCGGCCGATAGATAAGCGAACTTCACCGAACCGCCAAGCTTGGCCGCGGTTTCGCGGTAAGCCTCGGGCGTGCGGTTACCGCCGGGGTTCAGCTGGTCATAGTTGGGCTCATAGGCATTGAATGCCGAGAGCGCGCCGAGATAGGTCGGCCAGGTGACCAGCGCCGTATCCTTTGGCGACAGGAACAGCTTGCCGAGATAATCGAGACCCTGCTGCGAACCGGAAACGATGAAGACGTTGTCGGCGGTGCATTCGATGCCGATCTTGTCCATTTCGCCCGCCAGCCATTCGCGCAGCGGCTTGTAACCTTCGCTGACGGAATATTGCAGCGCGGCGTTGACCTGCGCGCCGGAAAAAATCTCCGCGTAAGCCTGCTGAAACTCCTCTGCTGGAAAAAGAGCGGGGTCCGGAATACCCCCGGCAAAGGAAATGATGTCGGGCTGCTCGAGCAGCTTCAGCAGCTCGCGGATTTCAGACGCTTTCATACGCGAAGAGCGCGTGGCGAAAATTTGTTCCCAATTGAGCATGGGTACGTTTCCTCTTGTGTCGTTTTTATGCGTGCATCTTTACAGAAATGTCGATACGTCAGCAATACTGACTTATCAGTTTTTCGAATTATTTCTGCCTCCCTGCACATTGCCCTTAACTGGTCTCAATCGAGGCCGATTTCGCGGACAAAGCCAAATACACCCTTGCGCAAAGCTTCACAATCACACCTTTGCGATTGACGCCACGGGGTTTTCCGGCTGGATTGCACGCGAGCCACGACACGGCGAAAGCATCATGGGAGTTTGAGGACATGCTGAAGAATATCGACCCGGCGCTGAATGCCGACGTTCTGCACGCGCTGCGCGCCATGGGTCACGGCGACACGCTGGTGATCTCGGACACCAATTTCCCCTCCGACTCTGTTGCCCGCCACACCACAGTCGGCAAGGTTCTTCACATCGACAACGTCTCCGCTGCCCGCGCAATGAAAGCGATCCTGTCCGTCCTGCCGCTCGATACCCCGCTGCAGCCCTCGGTCGGCCGCATGGAAGTGATGGGCGCGCCCGATCAGCTGGAACCGGTGCAGGCCGAAGTGCAGAGGGAAATCGACGCGGCGGAAGGAAAATCCGCCCCCATGTACGGCATTGAACGCTTTGCCTTCTACGAAAAAGCCAAGCAGGCCTATTGCGTCGTCACGACGGGCGAGACGCGGTTTTACGGCTGTTTTCTTCTGACGAAGGGCGTCATCCCGCCGGGCAAGTAAGATCGCACGACAAGATGGGCCGGGTATCTCACCCGTCATGACAATTTCAAGTTGTTGTGGCAAAAACTTCCCCTGGGTTCGCACAACCAACCGGAGGGGTGAGGTATCATGACACGATATGTCCTGGCATTCTGGAATGTCGAAAACCTGTTTGCGCCGGAGGGTTATCCGGCGCGCGAGCCGTGGATTGCCGAGCGGCTGAAGAACGATCTGAAAGGCTGGACCGAAGACCTGTTCAAAACCAAGGTCAAACAGCTCGGCCTGATCATAAGTCAGATCGGCGGCGCGGGACCGGATCTGCTGGGTGTCTGCGAAGTCGAGAACCGTTTTGTGCTGGAGACGCTGGCGGAACATCTGAACGATCTCATGCCCACGCGAGCCTATCGCGTCGTGCACGCCGATTCCAGCAAGGACCAGCGCGGCATCGACACCGCCTTCATCTATGACAGCAAGAAGCTGCTGATCAACGAGAACGAGATTTTCAGCCATTTCGTCATGCGCCGCACCGGCACGCGCGACATTACCCAATGCACCTTCATCACCAAGGGCGGCCGCCAGCTTATCGCGCTCTCCAACCACTGGCCGTCGCGCTCTGGCGGCACGGTGGAAAGCGCCGGTTTTCGCATGACAGCCGGCGAAACGCTGGGCTACTGGCACCAGCGGATCAGGGAAGAGAAAGGCAACGACATCGCCGTCATCGCCTTCGGCGACTTCAACGACGATCCTTCCGATGCATCACTGCGCTACCACGCCAATTCCACCCGCGAGCGCGACGATGTCGAAAACTCGCAATCGGCCATGTTCTACAATCTTGCCTGGAACTACCTGCGCCAGCCGGTGATGGATTCCGTCGGTTCAGCGCGAACGATTTATGGCACGCTCTACTTTAACGGCGATGCCAATATCTTCGACCAGATTCTCGTCTCCAGATCACTTCTTGTCGGCAGCAGCGGTTTCAAGGTGCGGGAAGAAACCGCAAAAGTCGAAGCCATCGCCGCCATGGTCAGTCACAGCAAGAACGAGGGGCCTATCCGCTTCGGCCTGTCGAAGGGCGACGCGGTCAAAAATGTCAATCTCGGCGGTTTTTCCGATCACTTTCCCGTTTCCGTTATCGTCGAGGAAGACGACGCCATCATGTGAGGGCACATCGAAAACGAAAGGCCGGAGCTTTCGCCCCGGCCTCCAAAATTTTCATCAAGCAATGAAGCTTAGTTGACAGCCTTGTCGACCAGCTTGTTCTTGCCGATCCAGGGCATCATGCCGCGGAGCTTGGCGCCGACTTCTTCAATCTGGTGGCTGTCGTTGTTGCGACGGATACCCTTGAAGCGAGCGCCGCCGGCCTTCCATTCCTGCATCCATTCGGAGGTGAACTTGCCGGTCTGGATGTCGTGCAGGACGCGCTTCATTTCAGCCTTGGTGTCGGCCGTGATGATGCGCGGACCGGTGACGTATTCGCCCCATTCTGCGGTGTTGGAGATCGAGTAGTTCATGTTGGCGATGCCGCCTTCATAGATCAGGTCAACGATCAGCTTCACTTCATGCAGGCACTCGAAATAGGCCATTTCCGGAGCGTAACCGGCTTCGACCAGAGTTTCGAAACCAGCGCGGATCAGTTCGACGAGACCGCCGCACAGAACGACCTGTTCGCCGAAGAGGTCGGTTTCGCACTCTTCCTTGAAATTGGTCTCGATGATGCCCGAACGGCCGCCGCCAACGCCGCAGGCGTAGGAGAGAGCGAGTTCAAGGGCGTTGCCCGAAGCGTTCTGGTGAACGGCAACGAGGCAGGGAACGCCGCCGCCCTTCTGGTATTCGCCGCGAACCGTGTGGCCAGGGCCCTTCGGTGCGATCATGACGACGTCGAGCGATGCCTTCGGCTCGATGAGGCCGAAGTGAACATTGAGGCCGTGTGCGAAAGCAATCGCTGCGCCATCACGGATGTTGCCGGCAATGTCGGCCTTGTAGATGTCGGCCTGCAGTTCGTCAGGCGTTGCCATCATCAGCAGGTCGCCCCACTTGGCGGCTTCGGCAACGGTCATGACCTTGAAGCCATCGGCTTCGGCCTTCTTGACGGTCGGAGAACCGGCCTTGAGAGCGATGACGACGTTCTTGGCACCGGAATCCTTGAGGTTCAGCGCATGGGCGCGGCCCTGGGAGCCGTAACCAACGACGACGACATTCTTGGACTTGATGAGATTGAGATCGGCATCACGATCATAATAAACGCGCATTTTATGGTCCTTCCCTAATGCTTGTCTCTCAGTTGTCTGAACCGGAAGCTTAAGCGACCTTGCCGCCCAGTTCCGAATGTACCTTTTCCGTGCCGTAGAGGGTCAGGAAGGCAATGACCGCCTTCTTCGCCCGGGCAGAAAAATCCTTGTCCGGCGCCTCGCCCAGCAGCATGCGCACATGCAGATCCGAGACGATAAGGCCGTAAAAACTGCGATATGCCTCTTCGGCATCATCGAAACGCAGGTAACCGGAACGGCGACCTGCCTCGATCAGCCCACGGGCGCGGCGGTCGATCTGGCGACGACCACGTTCCAGCAGCAGATCACCGAGCTTCGAGCCATCCCGGCTCGCCTGCCCTATCGCCAAACGGTTAAGCGCCAATGACACGTCGCCTGCCAGCACATCCAGCAGGTCATGGGCGAAAACCTCGAGGTGATCGGCAAGCTGCGGTGCGGAGACGCGGTCACCCGCCTTTTCGAAGGTGCGGACCTTGCTCTGCTGGAATGTGATCATCGCCGCCAGCAGGCCATCGCGATCACCGAACCACTTGTAAAGGCTTTCCTTGGAACAGTTGGCGGCGCGCGCCAGTCCCGATGTGGTCAGCGCTTTCTCGCCACCTTCGACCAATAGACGCAATGCCTGGTCCAGAACGGCGTTCTGGCGCGGCGAAAATTCCTGCGCTGTGATCGGGTCGGAAGCCAAGTCTTTCCACTCCAGGGGGCTCGATTGATGTACCGTACGGTACGGTTCGAGCGCCATTTAAGCGGAGGCTGCGTTGCGGTCAAGCGGATTCTTTAGAGGGGGATGAGAATTGACGCGGTGCGGCGTGGGATGAATAGCACGCGGGGTACGTCTTCAGGCGGTTGTGTGTGGTAGCGGGTCGTCGGTGGGTGTGGCTTACCCCCCTCTGCCCTGCCGGGCATCTCCCCCTCAAGGGGGGAGATCGATATGCGGCTAGGTTTCGACCATCTCAGCGGTCGAGGATGGAGTGGCGAAAGGGGCCTCTTGCTGATTTCCCCCTTGAGGGGGAGATGCCCGGCAGGGCAGAGGGGGGTAAGCCACACCCACCGACGACCCGCTACGAATGCACAGCCCCAGTCTACCCCGCCGCAATCTCGCGCGATGCATCGACGTCCCGTGACGGCGACAGCCCGTAAAAGCGGCTATATTCTCGGCTGAACTGCGAAGGGCTCTGATAACCGACGCGATGGCCCGCGGTGCCGGCATCCAGTCGCTCCAGCAGCATAAGCCGCCGCGCCTCATGCAGGCGAAGCTGCTTCTGGTACTGGACCGGCGTCATGGCCGTGATCGTCTTGAAATGATGATGGAAGGACGACACGCTCATGCCGATGTGATCTGCAAGGTCTTCGACGCGCAGCTGGCGTGCGAAATTCTCGCGCAGCCATGCGATGGCGCGGGCGATGCGGTTGCCGTGACTTCCAGCGGCAATGATGTTCATCAGCTGCCCGCCGGCCGGTCCGGTCAAAATGCGATAAAGGATTTCCTGTTCGATGAGCGGCGCCACGGCGGCAATGTCTGCGGGACGATCGAGCAGGCGCAGCAGGCGGATGGCCGCATCGAGAAGTTCCGGCGTGGCTGTGTTGACCACGATGCCGCGCTGCGCATTCGTCGGCTCCACCGGCGGATCGATAGGAACACGCCGCATGAGATCGAGCAGCTTTTCACTGTCGATGGCAAGCGAGATGCAGAAATGCGGCACTTCCCTGCTCGCCTCCACCACCCGCCACGCAACCGGCAGATCAAGCGATGTCAGGAGATAATCGCCGGCACCGTAGTTGATGGTGTCCGTCCCCAATTGGACGCTTTTCGATCCCTGGATCACCATGGCGAGACAAGGGCGATAACTGCCGTGGCAGGGAGCGCTCGGAGTCGTACGCCGGCTGATGCCAAGGGAGCCGATTGCCGTCTGCACCTCGCCGTCGCTGGTAGCATGCCGCGCGGCGATGGAAGCAATTTCCTGATAGACATTGAACGACAAGGACATAGGGGAAATCCCTTGACTGACGGAAGAGGTGTGTTTGATGTCATCTATCTAGAAAGCCTCTCGGCCCGCGCAAAGAGTGCACCATCATATTTTTGCAGGATCGTGCAAAAAGCTAGGAGGATCGCTCTAACGCCCGTTCGTTCTTCCATTGCATATTCCGCCGTCCCCAACTCCCGAAAGGATATTCAGATGGCTATTGCAAGAGGTTACGCTGCGACAGATGCGTCGAAGCCGCTTACCCCGTTCACCTTCGAACGCCGCGAGCCGAATGATGACGACGTCGTCATCGATATCAAATATGCCGGTATCTGCCATTCCGACATTCATACCGTCCGCAACGAATGGAAGAACGCCGTCTACCCGATCGTTCCGGGCCACGAAATCGCCGGTGTCGTCCGCGCCGTTGGCTCCAAGGTCACCAGATTCAAGGTCGGTGATCATGTCGGCGTGGGCTGCTTTGTCGATTCCTGCGTCGGTTGCGCCACGCGCGATCTCGACAATGAACAGTACATGCCGGGTCTCGTGCAGACCTATAACTCCGTCGAACGCGACGGCAAGACCGCCACGCAGGGCGGTTACTCCGACCATATCGTCGTGCGGGAAGATTACGTCCTCTCCATTCCGGAAAACCTGCCGCTCGACGCCTCCGCTCCACTGCTCTGCGCTGGTATCACGCTTTATTCGCCGCTTCAGCACTGGAATGCCGGCCCGGGCAAGAAGGTGGCTATCGTCGGCATGGGCGGTCTTGGCCATATGGGCGTGAAGATCGGTTCAGCCATGGGCGCGGATATCACCGTGCTTTCGCAGACACTCTCCAAGAAGGAAGACGGCCTTAAGCTTGGTGCGAAGGAATATTATGCCACCAGCGATGCCTCGACCTTCGAAAAGCTCGCCGGCACCTTCGACCTGATCCTGTGCACCGTTTCGGCGGAAATCGACTGGAATGCCTATCTCGGCCTGCTGAAGGTCAATGGCACCATGGTGCTTCTCGGTGTGCCTGAACATGCGATCCCCGTGCACGCCTTCTCGGTCATCCCCGGCCGCCGTTCTCTGGCTGGCTCTATGATCGGCTCTATCAAGGAAACCCAGGAGATGCTGGATTTCTGCGGCAAGCACGACATCGTGTCCGAAATCGAAAAGATCGACATCAAGGACGTCAACGAGGCTTATGAGCGCGTGCTGAAGAGCGACGTACGTTACCGCTTCGTCATCGACATGGCGTCGCTCGACGCCTGATGCGTCAGGAAACGGCGAAACAGGAAACGGCGGGAAGCCATGCTTCCCGCCGTTTCTTTGTCACTTGCCTCACGCCTCGTCCTTCAGCGTTTCTTTCTGGGTGATCAGCCGCGCGCTGTGCTGGCCACTCAAGTAAATCCAAAGCCAGCTCCACGCCACGGCCAGCCGCGAACGCGTTCCGATCAGGAAATAGATATGGGCAAGTCCCCATATCCACCATGCCAGCACGCCCTTGAGCTTGAACCGGCCAAAATCGATCACCGCCGCGCGTTTGCCGATCGTGGCAAGATTGCCCTGATGGCTGTAGCGGAAGGGTGAAGGAAACGGCTTGCCGTCAAGCCGCGCCTTGATGACCTTCGCGACGTAAGCGCCCTGCTGCTTTGCCGCAGGCGCAATACCCGGCACCGGCTTGCCGTTTTCCTGATTGACGGCGGCGGTATCGCCGATGACGAAGATATCGGGATCGTCTTCCAGATTAAGCTGTGGCCCGACAATGGCCCGCCCTGCCCTGTCGGCGGCGGCATTGAGCCATTTGGCCGCGGGAGAAGCCTGCACGCCGGCGGCCCAGACGACCGTACGGCAGGGATAATGGGTCTCGCCCACCGTCACGCCCTCATCGCTGCAGGCCGTCACCGGCGTTCCGAGCAGAACCTCGACGCCAAGTTTCTCAAGCGCCTCCTTGGCATAGGCCGAAAGATCCTCCGTAAAGACCGGCAGCACGCGGGGACCAGCCTCGACGAGCAGCACGCGGGTCTTTCGGGTGTCAACGTTGCGGAATTCCGCCGGCAACGCCTTATGGGCAAGCTCTGCAATCATGCCTGCCATTTCCACGCCGGTCGGGCCTGCCCCTATGATGACAAAGGTTAGCAGTGCCTGTCGTTCCTCTTCGCTGGTCGCCAGTTCGGCGCGTTCGAAGGCAAGAAGCAGGCGGCGGCGAATTGTCGTTGCATCCTCCAGCGTCTTGAGACCCGGCGCGGAACGCTCCCACTCATCGTGACCGAAATAGGCGTGGCGTGCGCCTGTCGCGAGCACCAAAGTGTCGAAACGGATCGTTTCACCGGTGTTGAGATGCACGGTCCGGGCCGCCCGATCCACGCCGGTCACCTCGGCAAGCAGCGTCGTGACCTCCTTGCGATCGCGGTAGAGATGACGGATCGGCCACGCGATCTCGGATGTCGCCAGCGCAGTCGTCGCAACCTGATAAAGCAATGGCTGGAAAAGGTGATGATTGCGACGATCGATCAATGTGATGCGGACAGGGGCCCCCTCCAGCCCGTGTACCAGCTGCAAACCGCCGAAGCCTCCACCCACGACGACAACATGATGTTCTTGCATATGTCTCTGCCTTCAAAAGCCCGAGCATCGATCCGGAAAGTGAATTCCGACTATCGGAAACGCCGATACTCAACCCAGAACCTAGTTCGGCGGGACCGGTTCCGACATATCTCCCGCCGCCCTCGCGCACGGAGCATGCGCAAGACAGAACATAGGCGAAAAAATTGGCTTTGGTTATGAAATAGCCTGACCGCAGGCCTGCCGAAAACGCCGGACTGTTTCCGCCATGCCATATTCCAGGGCATCCGCCGTCAACCCGTGGCCGATTGAAACCTCGGCCAGATAAGGGATACGTTTCATCAGCTTTGGCAGGTTCGCGACGGTGAGATCATGGCCCGCATTGACGGCAAGTCCGAGCGCCGCAGCATGGTCCGCCGTCCGCCCAAGCGTCTCGACGAGCACATCGGCCTTGTGCGGATCGTCATAACAGCCGCCATAGGGCCCGGTATAAAGTTCGATACGCGCAGCGCCCGTCTCAGCCGCCAGTTCCACCGGCTCGCGTTCGCCGTCGCCATCTGCGAAAAGCGACACCCGCATGCCGCCCGATTTCAGCCGTCCGACGACCTGCTTCAGAAATTTCGCATGCGCGCGGAAATCCCAGCCATGATCGGAGGTTGCCTGCGACGGATCGTCAGGTACGAGTGTGACCTGTTCGGGCTGGGCCTTTTCGCACAAAAGGAGAAAATCCTCGCTCGGATATCCTTCAATGTTGAACTCCGCGGAGGGAAACCTGTCATCGATCAGCGCGCGCAGGGCCGGTAGATCCGAGAAGCGGATATGGCGCTGGTCAGGCCGCGGGTGTACAGTCAGCCCGCTTGCCCCCGCCTCCAGTGCAATATGCCCGAAATGCGCGACATCCGGCCATGGAAGATCGCGGCGGTTGCGTAACATGGCAATTGCGTTCAGATTGACAGAGAGTTTTGCGGGCATGGCATCGGGCTCCGGTTCGGAATTGACATCCTGTTTCACGCAGGTTGACGCCGACCGCAAGGAGGCTGATAAATTTTTTATCATACCGGGAACGAAAGTGCGCATGACACGTTCCGGTTTTGATGTAGCGTTTGGCATTATGTTTTTATCGAAAAACGGTCTGTTGCGGGGGAATAAGCAACAGACGCCTTTAAAAAGGCAGACACGCTGCCAGAGAGCGCGAAGGGGGAGACAATGCAGGATGGCCGGATGCCGTTCGAAAGTCACGGCGACGAGGACAAACCCAATCTAAGGGTCAACAGCTTTCTACCGGATATAAGCCTGCCCTCATCGCTGCCCGCGGAACCGGTTCCGATCGCCGACATGGCCAATATCTTCGGAGTGACCCACCGTACCCTGCATTTTTACGAAGAAAAGGCACTGCTCACCTCTAAACGCATCGGACAGATGCGGGTCTATTCTCACCGCAACGTCCAGCGCATGGCCGTTATCAACGTTTGCCGCGAAGTCGGTATTTCAGTGGCTTCGATTACGGAGGTCATGGAAAAACTGGTCCGTTCTCTCTCACAGGAAGAGGCAGACGATATATTTCGCGACGCACTAAGGCAGCGAAAGCGAGAGTTGACCGCGGAGCTTTCCACGCTCCAGCGCCAGGCCCAGCAGATCGAGGAACTGCTCGTCACCGATAGCGACGAAGATGGCGCGGACGCGGCCGAGCGGGGACAGGCAAACGACATCGCGCTAACCGATCCTGAACGGAAATGTCTCGAACTCATGGCGGAAGGATACGCCCCTGTCAGGCTCGCCCGCGCCCTTGGCCTTTCGGCAAACGAGCTTAACATCCTCGAAGCGAAGATTATCGGCAAGTTCAGCGCCAGCAACCGTTTTCAGGCGGTGGCCAAGGCGGTTCTGCTCGGCGTCATCCGCGCCTGATCAGGATCAGCGAACGATGGTCAGGGTCTCAGCCGCGCGGGTAATGGCGGTGTAAAGCCACCTCTCGCGCGAGTCCCGGAACGCATAACTCTCATCGAAGAGAACCACGTTATTCCATTGCGAACCCTGGGCCTTGTGCACCGTCAACGCATAGCCGAAATCGAATTCGTCATAACGCTTGCGCGTGGACCACGGAATTTCGGTCTCCACGTCCTCGAAGGCCGCCTTCAGCAGTTTGATCTTGGCCGCACCGCGATCCATATCGTCGTCTTCAGGCCGGATCATCAGGTTGATGCCAGGCTTCACCGTCTCGCGCGACGAACTCATCACCTGCCACAGCGAGCCGTTGAGCAGGCCCTTGGCCGGATCGTTGCGAAGGCAGACCAGCTTGTCGCCCGATTGCGGATAATCGGCGGTAAAACCCTTTAGCTCGCGAAGACGTTGATTGTAGCGGCGGCGGGTGCGGTTGGTGCCAACCAGCACCTGATCGGCATCGAGCACCAGCGACTGCGTCACCTCGGATTTGGAGATCACCTGCGCGGAACCATAATCGCCGCGCATGATCTCCCGGCCTTCCCGCACATCCATGGCAAGATGGATGATGGGATTGTCCTTCGCCTGGCGATGGATTTCCGACAGCAGATAATCCGGCTCCTGCTCGGTAAAGAAGCCTCCGCCCGAAACCGGCGGCAGCTGGCCGGGATCGCCGAGCACGAGGATCGGCGTGCCGAAACTCATCAGATCCTTGCCAAGCTGTTCGTCTACCATCGAACATTCATCGATGATGATGAGCGCCGCCTTGGCGAGCGGACTCTGGCGGTTGATGGAGAACATCGGCGCAATCGAGGTCTTGCCGGTTTCTTCGTCTTCCACCGTCTCCTCTCCGCGCGGGCGGTAGATCAGGGAGTGGATGGTGCGGGCATTGGTCGCGCCGCGGGAACGCAGCACCTGCGCCGCCTTGCCGGTGAAGGCCGCAAACAGCACCTCTCCATCGACGTTTTCCGCAAAATGCTTGGCAAGCGTGGTCTTGCCGGTTCCGGCATAACCGAACAGCCGGAAAACCGGCGACCGGCCTTCCTTGAGCCAGCGGGAAACAGCTTTGAGCGCTTCGTCCTGTTGCGGTGAAAATAACATGCGCCCTCATCGCAGGATTCGAGCCTGGTACGCAACCGAAAAAGAACGAAAGATGAATGTCGTGAGCGCTGAAGCGCAGGTTTACGCCCGGTTTTCTCCGTTCGTCATCAGGCTGCTGAAAAAAATATTTTGCGAAGGGAATAAATCACGGACCAGCGGTGTCTCTTGTTGTGCCGGCGGCTCGAGCCCGCCCGAACCAAGGAGGATATGTCCATGAAAATCCGCTTCATCGTCCCCGCCCTCGTTCTGGCCTTTGCCGGAACAGCCTATGCCGCCCCGGCGGTCGAAACGGTCAAGACCGAAAAAGGCAATGTGCTCGCAGGTGAAAAAGGCATGACGCTCTACACTTTCAAGAACGACAAGAAGGGCGTATCCAATTGTTATGACAAATGCGCCACGAACTGGCCGCCCTTCTTCGCTGCGGAGAATGCGAAAGCCGAAGGGGTTTACTCCATCGTGACGCGCAAGGACGGCAAGAAGCAATGGGCGAAGGACGGCATGCCGCTCTATTACTGGATCAAGGACACCAAGAAGGGCGATGCCACCGGCGACGGCGTGAACGGTGTGTGGGATGCAGCAAAACCCTGACGAGATGGAAGCTGCGACGCGGGGGAGACAATCCCCCGCGGCCGGCAGCTTCGAAGCGGAGATGCTGGCCCTGATACCGATGCTGCGCCGTTATTCCCGCAGCCTTTCGCGCTCAGATACCGATGGAGAGGACCTGTTGCAGGACTGCGTCGAAAAGGCGCTGGCCAATAAAGCAACATGGCGGGGAACCGGTTTGAAATCATGGGCCTACACCATAATGACGAACCTTTATCGCAACCGCCACCGGACAGAGAAACGGCATCCTTCGGAAAGTCTCGATGAAACGATCGCCGCTGCCGAAACGCTGGGCGATACGCTGGAGAACGACCGCCTGCATGGCGCGCTTGCGCTGCTTTCGCCTGAGATGCGCGCCGTACTGATGCTGGTGACGGTGGAAGGCTACAGTTATCAGGAGGCGGCGGAGACATTATCGATCCCGGTCGGCACCGTCATGTCCAGACTGTCCCGCGCCCGCGAAACCCTTCGCCAGCATCTGGCGGCGGATAATATCATTCCCCTGCGGAGACCACGATGAAACGGGCTGATGCCATAACCGAAGACGACCTGCACGCCTATGTCGACGGGCTTCTCTCCGACGATGACCGCGCGGCTGTCGAGGCATGGCTCGCGGAAAGACCGGAAGAGCAGAGCCGGGTGGAAGACTGGAAGAGACAGGCCGACAGCCTGAGAAATGCCTTCGCCTCCTATGCCGCCGCACATCCGCGTGACGCATCGATGCTGACTCGCGAAAAGGTCGCACGCGCCTGGCGGCTTAAACCCCTTCTCCTGCGAACCGCGGCAGCCTTCCTGATCTTCACGGCGGGCGCGGCAGCCGGCAGGCTTCTGCCTTGGTCCGTTTCCACGCCGCAGGATGTGGTGCTGGCATCGCTGACGACGGACATTCCTGCCCAGGCGAAATCCGCTTATCTCATCTACGCGAGCGAAGTGCGTCATCCCGTAGAGGTGGGGGCCGGGGAACAGCAGCATCTGGCAACCTGGCTTGGCAAGCGGCTCGGCTACCCCTTCGCGATTCCCGATCTTTCGAAGATTGGATATGACCTCGTCGGTGGGCGTCTTATCCCCGTCAGCGGCAAGCCGGGTGCGATGTTGATGTACCAGGACAGGACCGGCAGGCGGGTGACGGTGCTGATAGGCCACAACGAGGAAAACCGCACCACCAGTTTCCGCATGGCCAGCGCCGACGGAATCGAGACCTTCTACTGGATCGACAACGAGCTGGGTTACGCCGTCTCCGCGGAACTGACGCGAGCCGAGGTACAGGCGATCGCCGAGGAATGTTACCGGCAGTTCCCGACATAGAGTCGCCGAGTGGAGCCGCTATTTCAGCATCGGCCAGAGACTGATGACGAGAAGCACGGCCATGCTGATGTTGAACCATTTGAGCCGGACCGGAACGGAGAGCCAGTCGCGAAGCGCCGAGCCGAAACCGGCCCAAGTGGAAACACTGGGAAGATTGACGGCAGCGAAGGCCACCCCCACAAGCATTACGGTAAGGAAATACTGCGTCTCATCCGTATATGTCGCCATTGCCGTGACCGCCATCACCCACGCCTTGGGATTGACCCACTGGAACGCCGCTGCTGCAAGAAAACTCATCGGCTGCGAAGCCGCCGTGCCTTCATGGAGGCTGCGGGACGTTCCGATTTTCCACGCGATCCAGACGAGATAAAGCCCACCCGCAAATTTCAGCCCGGTATAAAGTGCCGGTACCGAATGCAACAGTGCCCCGAGGCCAAATCCGACCCCTATCAGCAGCGAAAGAAAGCCCGCACCGATGCCGAGCATATGCGGGACGGTGCGACGGAAACCAAAATTCACGCCGGAAGCAAACAGCATCATATTGTTCGGACCGGGCGTGATGGAGGTGGTGAAGGCAAACAGCACCAGCGCGATAAATGTCTCGGCAGTCATGATCTCTCCTGTGAAGGCAACCCTACCCACGGGACCGCCATCAGACCAGCCCGGCAAACCGATCGACGAGGTCAATTTTTTTGATGGATCGATCCCGCCCGTGCCGGGTTGAGAAGTCGGAACAAAGGCTTATTCTTTCCCCGAAAACCCTGGAGCGAAACGATGTATGATGACATTCCCTACGTTGCCCTCCCATCCGGAAAAGAGGTCCCAGCCCTCGGCCTCGGGACGTGGAACATGGGGGAGACGAGATCATCCGCCGAGCAGGAGGTTGAAAGTATCCGACGGGCCATCGACCTTGGCATGACGTTGATTGACACTGCGGAAATGTACGCGGACGGCCGATCGGAAGAGATAGTCGGCAGGGCTATCGTCAATCATCGCGAAGACGTGTTTCTGGTAAGCAAGGTCTATCCTTGGAATGCCAGTGCCACCGGCACTGCTGACGCCTGCGAGCGCAGCCTCGCCCGGCTTGGCACCGACCACATCGATCTCTATCTGCTGCACTGGCGCGGAGAGCACCCACTCGAAGAAACCGTGGCGGCTTTCGAAAGACTGAAGAGGGACGGCAAGATCGGCGACTGGGGCGTCTCCAATTTCGACACGGACGACATGGAAGAGCTTTTCGCTGTTCCTGACGGCAGGAACTGCGCCGCCAATCAGGTACTTTACAATCTGTCCCGACGCGGGCCGGAGTTTTCGCTGTTGCCCTGGTGCCAGCAGCACGGCGTGCCACTGATGGCCTATTCTCCCATAGAACAGGGCCGTATTCTCAAGAACCATGAACTCATACGCATCGCCAAGGCCTATCAGGCGACCCCGGCGCAACTGGCTCTGGCTTTTCTGCTGGAAAGGGAAGGCGTCATCGCGATCCCGAAATCCTCGAATCCTGCGCGCGTCGAAGAAAATCGCGGCGCGACCGATCTTGATATAACCGAGGAGGACTGGGCCGCCCTGGATGCCGTCTTCCCCCCGCCAACGCGCAAGACGGCGCTGGAAATGCTTTGACGCAACAAACGGTTAGGAAACACTTCGGAATCAATCGCTCAAGCGGTTGAATCGGAATGTGAACGCCAAGTCCCATAGGCAGCCCTGTCGCCCAAGGGAAAATCAGGCGGACCAATCGAAACGGCGCGGCAAGCCGCGCCGTTGCATCACGAGAACGCACCGTGCCTATTGCGGTATCCGGTGCTCATATTCCTCTTTCAGACCCAGCCATGTTTCCCAGAAGGGTCCCGGCTCCTCCTCCTGAAGGCGGGCAGCGAGAACATCAAGGTGCACGTGCCAACCGGCGCTGACATTGAGCCTGGTGGTGCGATCCGCCAGCCGGCGATGGATCAGCGTCAGGAGCACGTCCTTACCAAGAGCCTGGAGTTCGATGGAAACCTCGGCACCCTCGCCCCATGTGAAAACAAGGCGGTGCGGCGGAACAACCGTAATGATGCGGGAAGCCATCCTGTGCTCTTCGGAAAAGCCCTCAGGGCGGCGTCCGGGTGGATTGGAAAGTTCATCATTCCGCCACACCAGCTCGAATGGTGCGCCGGCGGCAAGCCGCATCTCGCCGGAAGCCAGCCAGCGGCGGCGAAGGTCGCTCTCCGTCAGATAGGCCCATACCCGTTCGACCGGCCCCGGCAGCAGCCGCTCGATTTTCAGGGTCGTCGGTTCAACGAGGCGACCATAGTTGTCAGGCATTGCAATATCAGCCATTGTCATTTCCTCCATCTGCAGGGGTTTTTCCCTGATCTTCCTCCCTGAGCATCTGCTCAAGAATATCGAGGCGGCTGCCCCAGAACTGCCGGTAGAAATCCAGCCATTCATGCGCTTCTTCCAGCCGTTCCGGCGCAAGGCGGCAGACATGGATACGCCCCCTCACCTCGCGGCGGATGAGCCCCGCATTTTCCAGCGCCTTGATGTGCTTTGAAGCCGCAGCGAGCGAGATGTCGAACGGCTGAGCCAACTGTGTCACCGTTCGCTCACCGCGGGAAAGATCCCGCAGCATCGTGCGTCGCGTGGCGTCGCCCAAGGCATGAAAGACAGTGTCTAGATGTGAAGCGGATAATTCAACCATGTTGTTGAATATAGACTCCCGCCCAAGAAAGTCAACCATATGGTTGAATATATATCAGCCAAGAGCAGGCCATAAAAAACCCGCGGCGAACCGCGGGCTTGTATTCCAACATCTGCTCTGAAGACGGAGATTACATCCCCTGCGAACCGCGGTTCATCGCCGCGATCCCAGTGCGGCAGATTTCGATCAGGCCGAGCGGCTTGATGATCGCCACGAACTGGTCGATCTTCGACGACTTGCCGGTGATTTCGAAGATGAAATGCTCCACCGTCGCATCCACGACCTTGGCCTGAAACGCATCGGCAAGCCGCAACGCCTCGGCACGGACTTCACCGGTGCCGGCAACCTTGATCAGCGCCACTTCCCGCTCGATCGGCCGCTCCTGCCCCAGTTCGCGGGCGCGAACGGTCAGGTCGAGAACCCGGTGCACCGGCACGATCCGTTCCAGCTGCGCCTTGATCTGCTCCAGCACGATGGGCGTGCCGCGCGTGACGATGGTAATGCGCGAGAGATGCGCCTCATGTTCGGTTTCCGAAACCGTCAGGCTTTCAATGTTGTAGCCACGGCCGGAAAAGAGCCCGATGACCCGAGCCAGCACGCCGGGCTCGTTGTTGACGAGAACCGACAGCGTGTGGTTTTCGACGGCAGCCGTTTCCTTCTGAATGAAGTAGGCGGAGCCGGTAGGTTGTAGGTGTGCGTTCATGTCCTTTTCCTCTCCCGGCTCAGACTAGCTGACGGCCCTTGGCGTCAATGGCGTTGGCAACTGCTTCATCCGTCGCCTCATCCGGCAACAACATCTCGTTATGAGCCTTACCAGACGGAATCATCGGGAAGCAATTGGCGAGATTGGCAACACGGCAGTCGAAAATGACCGGCTTCTTGACTGCGATCATCTCGGCAATCTTGTCATCCAATTCCTTCGGGTCGTCGCAATACATGCCAACCGCGCCATAGGCTTCCGCGAGCTTGACGAAATCGGGCATGGCTTCCGTATAGGAGTTGGACAGACGGTTGCCGTGCAGCAGCTGCTGCCACTGGCGCACCATGCCCATATACTGGTTGTTGAGGATGAAGATCTTAACCGGCAGGCCATACTGGATGGCGCAGGACATTTCCTGAATGCACATCTGGATCGAGGCGTCACCGGCAATGTCGATAACCAGCGCTTCGGGGTGCGCGACCTGAACCCCGATGGCCGCCGGCAGTCCATAACCCATGGTGCCGAGACCGCCCGAGGTCATCCAGTGGTTCGGCTCCTCGAAGCCAAAAAACTGCGCCGCCCACATCTGGTGCTGGCCGACTTCTGTCGTGATGTAGGTGTCACGCCCCTTCGATGCCTCATAAAGCCGCTGCAGTGCATATTGCGGCATGATGACATCGTTGGAATTCTTGTAGGCGAAGGAGTTGCGGGCACGCCAGCGCTCGATCTGCGCCCACCAATCCGCCGTCTGCGCCTTCTCAGGCTTCTTCGGCAAAGCGCGCCACAGGCGAACCATGTCTTCGAGGACATGGCTGACATCACCAATGATCGGAACGTCGACGCGAACCGTCTTGTTGATCGAGGAGGGATCGATATCGATATGGATCTTCTTCGAATTCGGCGAGAAAGCGTTGATGCGGCCGGTAATACGGTCGTCGAAACGCGCGCCGACGCAGACGAGAACGTCGCAATCATGCATCGTCATGTTGGCTTCGTAGGAACCGTGCATGCCCAGCATGCCGAGCCAGTTCTTGCCGGACGCCGGATAGGCACCGAGACCCATCAATGTCGACGTGATCGGGAAGCCGGTCAGCTCGACCAGTTCACGCAGCAACCGGGTTGCTTCCGGGCCGGAATTGATGACGCCGCCGCCGGTGTAGAAAACCGGCTTTTTCGCCTTCGACATCAGTTCGATGGCGGCATGGATGGCATTAAGGTCACCCTGAACCTTCGGCTTGTAGCTCTTCTGCTGGACGGCGGCGGAAGGCGGCGTGTAGGTGCCGGTGGCGAACTGGATGTCCTTCGGGATATCGACAACGACAGGACCCGGGCGGCCGGTCTGCGCAATGCGGAAAGCCTCATGGATGATACCAGCCAGTTCGTTGACGTCCTTTACCAGCCAGTTGTGCTTGGTGCAGGGGCGCGTGATGCCAACAGTATCGCATTCCTGGAACGCGTCCGAGCCGATCAGCGTGGTGGGAACCTGGCCGGACAGGCAGACGAGCGGAATGGAATCCATCAGCGCATCCTGCAGCGGGGTGACCGCATTGGTCGCGCCGGGACCTGAGGTGACGAGCATGACACCGACCTTGCCGGTCGAGCGGGCATAACCTTCAGCCGCATGGCCAGCGCCCTGCTCATGGCGCACGAGAATATGCTGGATGTCTTCCTGCTGGAAAATCTCGTCATAGATCGGAAGTACGGCGCCGCCGGGATAACCGAAGATGTGCTCGACGCCGTTGTCCTTCAGCGCCTGCAGAACGATCTCCGCACCTGTCATGCGATTGCTGTTTTCCGTATTGTCCTTATCCGTCATTGCCTGTTTCCATCCCGCTTTGGCTTTGGATATCGAGGAGCCCGAGGGCCTGTTTGAAGACATAAAAAAAGGCCCCTAGAGGAGCCTCGTTCAGCGCATGGGTGCTTTCGCCGGATGGTTACACCATCCTGCCCATGCGCCGTCCCACCACGATAAGTACGTTAAGATTTTTCATGGGCCGGAGTGTTAGCCACAAAAGCCCCAGCCGTCAACGCATATTGCATGAAAAAATCACCGTCGCCTTCTTTTATTACCGGAAAGCGTGCCTGCGCGAAATTTTCGAACGCGAGCGATACACCTGTTGTTAAGCATAATCTTTTATACCGGGAAGGCAGATGCTGCCGGAACCACCGCGATCATCCGCATGTACCGGGAAAAAATGTGAGTAACGACACGTTTAATAACGCGTCCCGCATGGGCGAAAACGAACGGCGATCCGGCGAGCAGCCGGCGAACCGCATGCTCGGCCGTGTCATCGCCTGCGACGGCGCCCGCGCCACCGTTGTTGCGGAAACCGAACCGGGCACCACAGACGTATCGCAGCTCTGGTCCGTCGGACGCCTGATCTCCATTGAAATGGGCACAAGCCGCGTCGCCGCGCTTGTCTTTGCCATGCGCACCGGCGAAGAATACTGGGCGCCAGACAAGCCGAACAGGCTGCTGATCGACGTTGAACTCGTGGGCGAGGTTTATCGTACCGAAGATGGCAGCGAACGCTTTTCCACCGGCATCTCCCGTTATCCCTATCTCGGCGCGGTCGCGCATCGTATCCGTGCGAGCGACCTCTCCAGGATTTACGACGGCGGCAAACGCGACGCCTGCGTCATCGGCAAGCTGACGCAGGACGATACGATCAATGCCGCCATCAATATTCCGCAGATGCTGGCCAAACATTTCGCCGTTGTCGGTTCGACCGGTGTGGGCAAGACCACTGCGGTCTCCCTGCTTTTGAACAAGGCAATCGAGACCGACCCGAAACTGCGTGTCCTCATTCTTGATCCGCACAACGAATTCGCCGCCGCCTTCCCAGATCATTCCGTCGTCATCGACACCGATACGCTGGACCTTCCCTTCTGGTTGATGCGCCTTGAGGAGTTCGCGGAAGTTGTGTTCCGCGGCCGCAAACCCGTGCCGGAGGAAATGGATGTTCTGCGGGATCTGATTCCCGAGGCGAAAAAAGCGTTTCGCGGAACCGAAGGTTCGGCCGTTCGCCGCACCTCCGACAAGAGCGCGATCACACCGGACACGCCGGTTCCCTACCGCATCGCCGATCTTCTCGCCCTCATTGACGAGCGCATCGGGCGGCTGGAGGGGCGTGGCGAAAAACCGGCGCTGCGCACGCTGAAAGGCCGCATTCTTTCGGCCATCAACGACACGCGCTATAATTTCATGTTCTCCAGCAATACGATCAGCGACACGATTCTGGAAACCGTGGCGCATATTTTCCGCATTCCCGGGGAAGGCAAACCGATTTCGGTATTCCAACTGTCGGGCATCCCGTCCGAAGTGGTAAACTCGGTGGTTTCCGTTCTTTGCCGTATGTCCTTCGAACTGGCGGTGCTGGCGCGCGGTTCGTTGCATATGCTCGTGGTGTGCGAGGAAGCGCACCGTTATGTTCCCGCCGACCCCGAGCGCGGCTTTTTCCCCACCCGGCAATCCATCGCCCAAATTGCCAAGGAAGGCCGGAAATACGGCATTTCGCTGGGCATCATCACCCAGAGACCCAGTGAGCTGGATCAGACAATCCTGTCGCAATGTTCGACTGTTTTCGCCATGCGGCTGTCGAACGAGATCGACCAGAAGATCATTCTCTCGGCTGTGCCGAACGCATCGGCCTCAACCACAAGCTTTCTTTCCTCCATCGGCAATGGCGAAGCCATCGCCTTCGGCGAGGCAGTCGGGGTGCCAATGCGCATGCGTTTCGACCGGGTGCCCACCATCAAATTGCCCAAGGCGAGCGGCACGATTAGCCACGCCAGCCAGGAAACGCCCGATACCGTTGACCTGAACGCCATCGTCACCCGCATGCGCGCCGCAAGCAGACCGGTTATCACAGGCTTTCAGCAGAGCGTGGAAGCAGCCTTTTCAGATCCGGCGGAACCGACCGCGCGGCCTCTCGATGCGGCCGATATCGATCCCTGGAAGCGGGAGTTGGGGGCGGCCGTAAGCGAGGAATACGAACCCTACCGCCCGGACATGCTACCCGGGCGCGCCCTGCCTGCATCACAAAATCCGGTAGGCACCGACACCGCCTCCAGCGCCGTCAACGAGTTGCGCAAAGCCGGTTTCCAGATGCAGGCGCAGAATGGTCCCCAGGGTGATACACGCCCGTCGCTGCGTGAAAGCCTGCTCAAGAAACCGCTCGGCAGTCTCTACAGGAAAGATTGAGTTCCTTCACGGCTGAATACGCATCCAGTCTTCATCCATCTGGTTCCGGAACCATGTCATCTGCCGTTTGGCGTATTGTCGGGTTGCAGCGGCCGATCTTTCAACTACATCCGCCGTGCTCATGCGCCCGGCCAGCATTTCAGCAATCTGGGCAACGCCAATCGCCTTCATGACGGTGGCATCGGCCGGAAGATCGAGGGCGAGAAGCGCCTGCACCTCCTCCACCGCACCGCTATGCATCATGGCTTCGAAACGCCGGTTGATACGCGCATGCAATACCGGCCTCTCCGGCAGGACCACGAGTTTTTGCGCCCGGTCCGGATCAACGATCATCTGGCCACGGGCAAGCTGAAAATCCCTGATGGACTTCCCGGTCGCTTCAAGCACCTCCAGCGCGCGGACAATACGCTGGCCGTCTCCCGGCTGGAGCATGTCGGCCATGACGGGATCGCGCCGGGCAAGCTCGGCGTAAAGGATGGCTGCGCCTTCTTCGATCAACCGGGCCCGCATCGGCTCACGGATCGTGTCCGGAATGGCAGGCATGTCGGAAAGCCCGCCTGTCAGCGCCTTGAAATAAAGCCCCGTGCCGCCGACGATGACGGGGAAACGCCCCTGCTCGCGCAGATCGGCAAGCACGGCGGAGATATCCCGCAGCCATTCGCCCGTGGAGTAGAGACTGCTCGCCGGCACGTGACCGTAGAGGAGATGCGGCACCCCCTCCATCTCGTCCTCGGACGGTCGGGCGGTCAACACGCGCAGCGTGTCGTAAACCTGCATGCTGTCGGCATTGATGACGACACCGTCCCGCTCCACAGCCAGACGAAGCGCAAGCGCGGACTTGCCGCTAGCCGTCGGGCCGGTTATCAGGATCGCATCAAAATTCTCATCAAGGTTTTTCATCATGGCTCTGGTTGCCACGCTTATCGCCAATCCGTCAAATCCTGTTCTGACACCGGCCCTCGGCGAAGCGGCCGCGAAAGCCGTGAACGCATCGGGCCTCTACTGGCTGGCGGACGGGATTGCCTGCGATATCGCCCTGCCCTCCGGCACCGCAACAGAGCAGGCACACAGGGCTATCGCTAACACCCTCGCCGGCCAGCCGATCGATATCGTGGTCCAGGAGCAGGACCAGCGCCGCAAGAAACTCCTGATCGCAGACATGGATTCGACCATGATCGGTCAGGAATGCATCGATGAGCTGGCAGCTGAAGTCGGGCTGAAGGACAAGGTCTCAGCCATCACCGCACGCGCCATGAACGGCGAAATCGCCTTTGAACCGGCACTGCGGGAGCGCGTCGCGTTGCTGAAAGGACTGCCGGTTGCTGTCATCGATGACGTCATCGAAAAGCGCATCACGCTGACCCCGGGTGGCAAGGAACTCATCGCCACCATGAAGGCGAAAGGCTATTACACGGCCCTCGTGTCAGGCGGTTTCACCGTCTTCACCAGCCGTGTCGCCGCGGTGCTCGGTTTTGACGAGAACCGCGCCAATCTGCTTGGTGAGGCAAATGGCGAGCTTGATGGCACCGTTGCCGAACCCATCCTCGGAAAACAGGCCAAAGTGGATGCGTTGAATGATATTGCCGCCAAACTCGGCATTTCTCCAGATGAGGCGATGGCGGTTGGCGATGGAGCCAATGATCTGGGCATGCTGCATGTGGCGGGCGCCGGCGTGGCCCTGCACGCCAAGCCGGCCGTGGCGGCCGAAGCGCAGATGCGCATCGACCATGGCGACCTGACCGCGCTTCTTTACATTCAGGGTTATCGAAAGACGGACTTTGTCACCCCATGATCATTCGCGAGACGCCAAGACTTATTCTGCGCGAGTGGAAGGAGAGCGACCGAGACCTTTTCCGTGAAATCAATGCCGACGAGAAGGTCATGGAATTTTTCCCCTTCCGCCGCAGCCATCAGGAAGCGGACGCGGTTCTCGAAACCATCAATGGCATGATCCGCGGCAGTGGTTATGGCTTCTATGCGATGGAGCAGCGGGAAACAGGCGAATCCATGGGATTTTGCGGTATTTCGCCCGTCCTTAATCTCGACCCGCCCTTCCCGGTCGGCACCATGGAGATCGGCTGGCGGCTCGCCACCCGTTTCTGGGGACATGGCTATGTCACCGAAGCGGCGCAGTCGCTGCTCGTGATGGCCTTTGACGAAAAGGAGACGCCGGAAATCGTCTCCTTCGCTGTCTGGAACAACCACCGTTCGACCGCCGTGATGGAGCGAATCGGGCTGAAACGTGATCCCTCGCGGGATTTCGACCATCCCCGCGTGCCCGCGGAGACGCATCCCCATCTGCGTCCGCACGTCACCTATGCGCTGACGCTGGAGCAATGGCGGGCGCGTTGACGTCGTGACCCGCCGGTCCGGAATTATTTCACCGCGGCGTTGCCACCATCGGCAAAAAGCGCCGCGCCAGCGACAAAACTCGCCATCGGGCTGGCGAGGAAAAGCGCTGCCTGCGCTATTTCCTCGGGCTGGGCGATGCGTTTCATCGCATGCAGGCTGGCGGCCCAGTCCTTTTGTGCCTGATCCCCTGCCATCGGCGTGTCCACACCCCCGGGCAACAACGCATTGGCGCGAACGCCGCTGGCGGCATAATCGGCGGTAATACCCTTCACCAGCCCCATCAGCGCGGCCTTCGCAGCGCCGTAAGCCGACATGCCCGGTATGCCGACACTGGTGCCGACGAAACTTGAGGTAAAGACGATAGAACCGCCGCCGCGCCTCAGCATCAGCGGAATCTGATAGCGCGCGCCAAGAAAGGCGGAAGTCAGGTTGACGTTAAGCACGTAATCCCATTCGTCAGGCGAAATCTCCGCCAGCGGTTTGGCGGCACCCACGCCGCCCGCATTGTTGACGGCGATATCGAGACCACCAAAAACGTCGGTGGCCGCCTCGGCCAAACGGGAATGGGTTTCCGCAACGCCAGCGTCGCCGGCAACCGTGTGCACAGGTCCGCCCGCCTCACGAATCTCGGCGGCAACCTCGTCCAGCGCCTTTTCGCCGCGCGCATTAATGACGACGGCGGCGCCATGAGCGGCAAACAGGCGCGCCGTCGCACGGCCGATGCCGGATGACGCGCCGATGATGATGGCGACTTTGTTTTCAAGTAATTTCATAGCCTTGGTCTCCGTTCGGTGGAGGCCAAGGGTTAAAGAGCCAGCAGCATCGGAACCACCCGATTCCTGCCCGACCGTGCGGAAAGCGTTATTCCAGCGGCAGCGCCACCACGCGCAGATTGCCCTGCGCATCGGCCACCATCATGTGGGCGTTCTTGCGGCCTTCCGATTTCAGACCATTCACCCGCACCAGCACGTCGCCGGGAACCTCCATGAAGTCCTGTCCGACTTCCACAATCACATCGCCTGCCTTCATGCCCTTCTGTTCTGCGGACGAACCCGGATCGACACTTGCGACCAGCACGCCTTCAACGCTCTCGGCAATGCCCTTTTCCGTCCGCAACTCATTGCTGAGCACAACGAGATTCATGCCAAGCACGCTCTGCGGCGCTTCACGCACCTCCGGAGTCTGATCCTGGGCCTGATCGTCGCCGCCATCATTGTCTTCCGGCGCGATCACACCGCTGTCGCCGTCGTCAGTCTGCTGGTCGTCAGTCGAAGCTTTCTCATCCTTGGTATCCTGCAGCTGGCCCAGCTTGACCTTGACGGTCTCTTCCTTTCCGTCGCGCAGGATGACGACATCGACTTCCTTGCCAACCGGGCTTTCCGCCACGATCCGCAGAAGGTCGCGCATCTCGTGAATATCCTTGCCATCGAATTTCAGCACGACGTCGCCAGCCTGGATCGGACCGTTTTCCACCGGGCCGCCCTTGGCGACCCCGGAAATCAGCGCGCCCTTGGCGCTGTCCATGCCGAGGCTCGCGGCCACATCGTCCGTGACCGGCTGGACGCGAACACCCAGCCAGCCGCGGCGGGTCTCTCCGAATTCGATCAGTTGCTGAACGATGTTCTGTGCAAGCTCCGTCGGCACGGCGAAACCGATACCGATCGAACCACCGCTCGGCGAAATGATCGCCGTATTGATGCCAATCACCTCGCCCTTCATGTTGAAGAGCGGGCCACCGGAGTTACCCTTGTTGATGGCCGCATCCGTCTGGATGAAATTGTCATAAGGGCCGGCATTGATATTGCGGCCGCGCGCTGAAATGACGCCCACGGTCAACGATCCGCCAAGCCCGAAGGGGTTACCGACCGCCATTACCCAGTCGCCAATGCGCATGCTGCGCGAATCGCCAAATTTGACCGCCTTCAGCGGCGTTTTTGGCTCCACCTTCAGAACGGAAAGATCGGTCTTGGTATCGGTGCCGACAAGCGTCGCCTTGAGCTTCGAGCCATTCGGAAAAATCACCTCGATGGCATCGGCACCCTCGATGACGTGGTTGTTGGTGACGACATAACCGGCGGGATCGATCACAAAACCGGACCCGAGGGAATTGACCTTCTCACCGCCTTCCGGCTTCTGGCTGTCGAAATAATCCTTGAAGAACTCCTGGAAGGGCGAACCTTCCGGCAGACGTGGCGGAACCGGCCCCTTGCCATCTGTCTTGACGTTCTGCGACGTGGAAATATTCACCACCGCATCCAGCAGCGGCTCGGCAAGATCGGCAACAGATTCCGGCCCGTGGCTTTGCGCGCCCGCCGGAAGCGGCACCGCAAGGCTGCCCGCAACAAGCGCTATTACCGCGACTGCGGAAATGCTGCTGCGAAAAGGCGAAAGAAGGGTCACGGCCATATGCGTCCTCGCGTTTCAAATCGTCTTGCCCTGCATATATCGTCAAAGCATAAGGCGGAATGATGAAGTGTAAAAATACCTTTTCGTGAACAGGCGGGGGGACGCCTTGCCCTTAGCCACAGCATTGGCACGAAACCCCACCAAAAAGAAAGGGCCGGTAAAAACCGGCCCCTCCAAATTCATTTTATCCGCTATCAGTTCGCCGGCGCAGGTGCGGGCGCGGCCGGAGAGGCAGGGGCCGCACCGTCGATATTGTTGAAATAACGGAAGAAGGTCGAGTCCGGCGACAGAACCAGCGTCGTGCCATTGCCGTTCAGTGCGTTGGCATAGGCCGACATGGAACGATAGAACTCGAAGAAGTTCGGATCGCGCTGGAAAGCCTCGCCGAACACCTTGTTACGCTCCGCATCGCCTTCACCGCGCAGAACTTCGGACTGGCGGCGAGCGTCGGATTCCAGTTCCACAACCTGACGGTCGGCGATAGCGCGGCGGCGCTGCGCTTCTTCGTTACCACGGGCGCGGATCAGTTCGGCTTCCGCCAGACGCTCCGACTTCATGCGTTCGAAGGTCTGCTGGGAGACTTCCTGCGTCAGGTCGGTACGGCGGATGCGGACATCGACGATGCTGATGCCGAGCGATTCCGCATCGGGACGCAGATCGTCACGCACTTCCTGCATCATCGACGCACGTGCATCCGACAGCGCCGATTCAAATCCGCGCAGACCGTAAACCCGGCGCAGCGATGCGTCGAGACGGGTGCGCAGGCGCGATTCAGCCGACATCTGGTCACCGGAGACCGTCTGCCGGAAGCGGCGCGCATCCGTAATACGGTACACCACGAAGGCGTCGACCTCGTAGAACTTGCCGCCGGAAACCTGAACACGGATATTATCGTGGTCGAAACGCAAGGCGCGGTTCTCGATATATTGCACGCGGTCAGCATCCATGAAGGCGAAGGGCAGCTTGAAATAGAGGCCCGGCGCTGTTTTCACGTCCTGGATTTCACCGAAGCGGACGACGATGGCCTGCTGGCGCTCGTTGACCACGAAGATCGACGAATAACCGAGAAAAAGCAGGACGGCGAGACCGACGAGAACGGCTGTAAGACGGTTACCCATATCAGTTGCCTCCCTGCGGTGCTGCGCCCGGATTGTTGCGCATGATCTCGTTCAGAGGCAGATAAGGCACCACGCCCTGTTTTTCATCGATGATGATCTTGTTGGATCCCTTCAGGACCTGTTCCATCGTTTCCAGGAACATGCGCTGACGGGTCACGTCAGGCGCGGTGCGATACTGGTCATAGATGGAGACAAAGCGCTGCGCCTCACCCTGCGCCTCGTTGACGACGCGCGACTTGTAGGCGTTCGCCTCTTCGAGGATCTGCGCGGCCTGACCGCGAGCAGCGCCGAGCTTCTGGTTGGCGTATTGATTGGCTTCCTGAACGAAGCGGTCTTCGTCCTGCTCGGCACGCTGCACTTCATCAAACGCGTCGGCCACTTCACGCGGCGGCGCCGCATCTTCGATGGCCACGGCATTGATGGAAATGCCGGCGCCATAACCGTCCATGGTGGACTGGATGATGGTACGCACATCCGCCGCAATCGCCTGACGGTTATCGCGGAAGATATCCTGCGCCGGACGACGGCCGACGACTTCGCGCATGGCGCTTTCGGAAACCTGCTGCAGCGTCTCGGCCGGGCTGTCGACGTTGAAGAGATAGGATTTCGGATCGGAAACCGTATAGAGCACCGAGAACTGAACATTCACGATGTTCTGGTCGCCGGTGAGCATCACGCCGCTCGACGAGGACGACGAGGCCCGCGAACCGATATTCTGCTGCTGCTCGGTGACCTTGACGATTTCAACCGTCTCGATCGGCCACAGATGGAAATGCAGACCGGGCATCGAGATTTCGTCCTTCGGACGGCCGAAACGCAGCTCCACGCCGCGCTCGTCCGGCTGGACGGTGTAGATGGACTGGATGCCGAGGAAAACCAGCACGACGAGAACCACGATGGCAACTGCGCCGCCATTGAAACCGCCGGGCAGCACATTTTTGAAACGGTCCTGGCTGCGCCGGATGATCTCTTCCAGATCGGGCGGACCGCCATTGCCGCCGCCACCGCCGCGAGGCCGGTTGGGCCCCTGCCCCCACGGGCCGCCACCGCCGCCCTGGTTGTTTCCTCCACCGCCGCCGCCCCATGGGCCGCCGCCGCCATTCTGATTGCTCCAGGGCATCAATACCTCTTTGTAAAAGCCTCTCCCGGTTCCGTTCGAAAGCGATTGCTCGCGTGCGGCGGGAATATCGACCCGTTATAGGAAGGAGAAGCGTTCGTTTCAACGCAGAGGTGGTAACTAAATACCCAATCTGGGTAAATAGTTCACTTTGCCGCGGCTCTCCGCATATACGTGGTAAACAGAACGGGATAATTGTCCTTTTCCCCAGCGGGAGCCGGGATTTCCTCGGTTTTCTCAAAAACGACGGGATCGATCTCCGGGAAAAAAGTGTCGCCATCGAGCTTTACCGCGACGTGGGTGACGGAAAGTTGATCGGCGAAGGGCATGGCCTGACGGTAGATCTCTCCACCACCGGCTACGAAGACCTCATCCACGCGGAGTTCCGCAGCCTTGCTTTTGGCGAGCTTCAAGGCCTCCTCCAGTGAGGAGACGACATCGACACCCTGCGGCCGGTAATCGGCATTACGACTGACGATGATATGCGGGCGGCCGGGCAACGGACGCTCGCCGACGGATAAAAACGTCTTGCGGCCCATGATGAGCGGCTTGCCCATCGTCATCGCCTTGAAGCGCTTGAGGTCGGTGGAAAGCTTCCACGGCATGTCGAGGTCACGACCGATGACGCCGTTCTCGGACACTGCGACGATGATGATGATACGCGGCTCGGTCATACCGCGATCGGTGCCTTGATGCTTGAATCGGCCTCGTAGTTTTCCAGCGTAAAGTCTTCGAACTTAAAGCCGAAAAGGTCCTTAACATCAGGATTGAGGCGCATCGTCGGCAAGGCCTTCGGCGTGCGAGTCATCTGCAGCCGCGCCTGTTCGAAATGGTTGGCATAGATATGCGCATCACCGAGCGTGTGGACGAAATCGCCCGGTTTCAGACCAACCACCTGCGCGACCATCAGCGTCAAAAGAGCATAGGACGCGATGTTGAACGGCACGCCGAGGAAAATATCGGCGGAACGCTGGTAAAGCTGGCAGGAGAGCTTTCCGTCAGCAACATAGAACTGGAACAGGCAGTGGCAGGGCGGCAGCGCCATCTCGTCCACCAGCGCCGGGTTCCAGGCGGAGACAATATGACGGCGCGAGTTCGGGTTGGTTTTCAGGCCCTCGATCAGAAGCGCGATCTGGTCGATGTGGCGTCCGTCCGGCGCGGGCCAGGACCGCCACTGTGCGCCATAGACCGGGCCTAGATCGCCGTTCTCATCGGCCCATTCATCCCAGATGGAAACGCCGTTTTCCTTGAGATAGGCGATATTGGTATCGCCGTTCAGGAACCACAGGAGTTCATGGATAATGGACCGCAGATGCAGCTTCTTGGTGGTGAGGACGGGAAACCCCTCTGCAAGGTCGAAACGCATCTGGTAACCGAACACCGAGCGCGTGCCGGTGCCGGTGCGGTCTCCGCGGTCGGAGCCGGTTTCCATCACATGCCGGAGAAGATCGAGATATTGTTTCATGCGTTCTGCCGCCGATTCCCTGATATCAGGCAGATATAATAGCACAGGGCGGCAGAACCAATCACCGGGGAAACGCTTATCCCCGTTTTTCCGGGAAAATCAGAGCGACTGAAGCTTTCCGAGTTCCTTGGCGACCAGGTAATAAAAGGTCACGCGCGATTTTGAGCGGTCGGCGGCCATGGCTTTCGCAACGGCATCGATTGCCTTGTCGGCGCTGTCATCGGTGACACCAAGCTTCTTGCCGCACCAGCTCGCCTTCACACGTGCAAGCTCTTCCGGATCGGACGCGGACACCAGCGAGGAATCCCGGTTGCGCAGGGCAATGCCGAGATGTTTGACGATCTTGCCGACAACGGCTTCGTCGGCTGCTGCATCGTATTTCTTCACATCTGCGAGATAGTCAGTCATGTCCACTCCTTCGTGTGTCCCCGGCCCGGTGTTGCTTCTAATGACCGGTTGCAGGGAGAATGAGACAGCAATCCCTCGTCGTCAAGAATTGTCTAAATTGCCGGCGTCAAACACGAAACCTTTTCATCGAATTGTCATCGCCCCCCTTTTCTCAGCCGGTCGAAACGCCTATATGAGCCTTGCCGGGGCAACCCGGCTATGGCGATAAACGGTCGGTGTAATAAACCTATTGGACCCGGGGGCGGTACCCGGCGCCTCCACCAAAAACCGGCGGCTTTAAGATGAAAGGCCGGCTTTTGATGGGGGCGAAATAGGATCGACAAGGGTGTAAAGATCGAACTTTTGCTCGGCATGATACCGCCGTTATCGGGTCACAAGTGTAGTTGCAAACGACAACAACGCTAAGGAATACGCTCTCGCTGCCTAATGGCGGTGCGGGAATTCCGCTCTAAAGCCCTCACGGTTAGCCCCGTGAGGCGGGGTTCGGAGGTACCTGGCAACAGAAACCTCCACCTTCTCCATTTTGCCTGAATTGGTTATATGATAGCTGACTTGCGGACAGCATCGGCTTTTCCATTGCTGCCGTTCGGGACATTGCGTATACTTGAGCAAAGCGTAACCATCCGGATCGGAATTGATCCCGGCTCAAGGATTACGCAGAGATTCAAAGTGTTACAGCGTCCTTGGTACCCAAGGCGCGCCGCGCATGAAAAAGACGTTCGAATAAGGGAAAGACAGGACCGCATGGGGCAGGATCATATCCGTTACGACATTCTCGCACAGGATGCCCTTCGCGGCGTTATTCGTAAGGTATTGGGCGAAGTGGCCGCCACCGGCCGCCTGCCCGGCGACCACCATTTCTTCATTACCTTCTTGACCGGTGCACCCGGTGTGCGGATTTCGCAGCACCTCAAGGCGAAATATGCCGAGCAGATGACCATTGTCATCCAGCATCAATTCTGGGACCTGAAGGTCACCGAAACCGGCTTCGAAATCGGTCTCTCCTTCTCCGATACACCGGAAAAGCTCGTCATTCCCTATAATGCCATCCGCGGTTTCTACGATCCTTCCGTGAATTTCGAACTTGAGTTCGATGTCCCCCTGGCGGACGAGGAAGAAGCGGAAGACGCGGAAATCACCGCATATCCGGTGTCGCACGAGGCGAAGCCGGCTTCCGCTTCCGAAACGCCCAAGGCCGGCGAGGAAAAGAAGGAAGGCTCCGTCGTCTCGCTGGATGCTTTCCGCAAGAAGCAATAACGCCTGCCTGAGCGCGAAACCCGAGGAGACGTATCCGCATGGCCGCCGATATCGTCAATCTGCGCCAGTTCCGGAAGCAGAAAGCCCGCAGCGAAAAAGAAAAACAGGCGGAGCAGAACCGCCTGTCCTTCGGACGCACCAAAGCGGAAAAGAACCTCACATCAGCCCTGAATGAAAAAGCCGAAAAGGCACTTGACCAGGGCCGGCTCGAAAACGACGCTCACGGGCCCCGGAAGGACTGAAACCGGCCTGCCGAGGGACAGACAGGGCCAGCAAATCGGAAAAGAATCGTAAAACAGGGGCTTGCCGGCAAAACATGATTCAGATTTCCAGCCAAAGACCGATCTGATGATCCGCAAGCATTCTGCGACGTTGCACGGCCACCGGACCAGTATTTCGCTTGAGGACGCCTTTTGGGACGAGCTGAAAATCATCGCGGAAAGACGCAAGATCAGCTTCGCAGCCCTGCTGGCCGAAATCGATGACAACCGCCCCTCCGACAGCAATCTGTCTTCGTCGCTACGCGTTTATGTGCTGAACTGGCTCAAGACGCGGTAAATTCGCGACGGAGTCACCCGGCGACGCCAGCCCGCAATTTATGTTCGCCGACTACAAAACATTCCCGCCGAAAACTGGTAACGCTGCGAAAGTATTCATTAAACATTGGCGGACTAATCTGCGCTGCAAGGCATTCCCGTATTGCGTAGCCTTGTTTCCAGCCTTTGTCCGAAACCTCGCTGTCCAGACATCCCCCGATGGGGATACCCAGGGTTTCTCCGGGAACAGCCAAGCTTTCTCCCCTTCATTCACTGTCTCTTCAACCGTTTCGGACCTGAAAGTCCGGATTGCGGGGTAGCGACCGGAGGCGGTCCAGACCGCGGACATGGAACCGAAGCAGAAATGAAAAGCGACGCCGAGCCCTTTTCGGAAAATTACGGATTGGCGGGAGCATTTTCCGGGGCGAGTTCCCGGATTGCATTTTCCGTCGGTGGCACCACCAGAACCGGCGCTGACTGCGGCTGCGGCACGGGCTGCTGCTGTTGCTGCTGCAAACGTTCCTGCTGTTCTTTTTCCTGCCGCAGACGTTCTTCGGCAGCAGCCTTCAGCCGCGCTTCTTCCTCTGCCTTCGCCTTGGCTTCCGCCTCCGCCCGTTCCTTTTCCGCCTGCCGCTCAGCCGCCTGGAAACGATAAAGCGCCACTTCGCGGCGCAGGCGTTGCTTTTCAAGAACGCTTGCCTGCATTGCCTCCACCCTGCGCCGCTCCTTTTCGAAGGCCCGCAGGGACAGGTAGTTGGTGAGCGCCGAAACGTCGGTCGTCAGGGCTGGCGCAGCAAGCGGACCGTTGTAATTCAGGCGCAAAGACGGTTCGGCGCCGGCAACCGTTTCGGTGCCGGGATTGAACAGGAGATCGAAGTCGCCATTCACCGTGAAAGCAGCAAGATCAACCGTCGCATCGGCTGTCAGCGTCAATGGATCGATCGCCGCCCGCAAATTCTGGAAATGCAGCGCACCACCATTCACCGAGAACGGCAGGGATACATCGCCGAGCCCGATCTCGTCCTGCCACAGGCTCTGGTCCACCAGCGGCCGAACTTTCGGAGCATCGATCGGCTGCTGCAACCCATCCGCCGCCTGCAGGATTGGCGGCAGGGCACCGGGATTGAGCCCCTTCAGCACCAGCCCGCTGGCCCGGATTTCACCCGAGCCACCCGCTGATTTCAGCATTTCACCAACGCTTTTGCCGGTCGATTCTGCCGTGAGATCAATGGCCACGCGGCCGGTCGCAACCGGACCGTTCGCATTCGCCCAAAGGATCGGCTCCGGATTGGCGTCGGTTACCGCGATCTTGGTGCGGAAAATGCCCGCCCCCTCGCCCGTGGACATCGCAAACCGTCCCGCAATCTTGCCGCCCATGAAGCCGCCAGTGATGTCGTCGAGTGCGAGACTGCCCGAATCATGCGTTACCTTGGCCGTCAAACCCGTGACCGTGCCGAAAGGTCCAGCCTCGAAGCTTTCCGCCTTGAGCGACAGAGACGCCTTGAGCTGCGCAAAGGCCGGCATGGCCAGCGGCTTGGCATTGAGGCCCCCGGTTTCCGGATCGATCACCGGACCATAGATTGCGTCGCCAAGCCACGCGAGATCGGCGGTCCGGACTGAGAGATCGCCGCTGACGGAATGGGGCGCGGCGCGTTCGAACGTCAGGTTGCCGGAGAAGGGATTACCGCCTGCCTGTCCGCCGACAGAAGAAAGCGCAATTTTTTGTCCATCCACCGCAACTTTCGCATTGGCCTTCACCGCCATGCCCCCACCGAGCTGCGGCAGCCCAACGGCATTCATGATGAGATAGGGCTCGATATCAGCGCTTTCGAGAACGACATCGGCGCTGCCTTCACCGAAATTGGCAGCTGAAACGGCAAAGGAGCCGTTCGCCGAAAAATGTGTGCGTTCCGTCGAGAAGCGGATATCGGTCTGTGCCGGCGCGCCGAGCGTGCCATTGAGCTTGACGGACAGGAGGCCCTCGCCGTCAGCGTCGAAGGGCAACGGGTCAAGCCCGGCCTGCCCGAACAGGATGGCCGTCGACTGGTTTTTCAAGACAGCTTCCAGTGACATGGCCGTGTCATCGGTGATCGACAGGAAATCCGGCATCTTGGCAACGGCGGACAGCCGGCTGCCGTTAACGGTACCGGAGACGGCAACATTGGCGCCGCCGTTTTCGCTGTTGACCGAGACATCCATTGCAAGGTCGGAATTGGCGTACCATGGCGCGCTGGCCGCCAGGCGGCTGAGGAAGGGATGAGCAGGCAGTTTCTGCTGCAGCATCGTAAAGAAGGGCTGCATATCCGCCGCGTGCAGGTTCACCGTGCCCTTGCCCGCATATTTCAGCAACGAGCCCTGCAATTCGCCTCTTGCCCTGACCTCTGCACCGGCGATATCGCCGGTCGTCATATTTTCCAGCGAAAGAACCCCGCCCGCCATCGTGAAGGCGGTCTCGACCTGATTGGCGGTCACCCCGGCTATGTTGAACCGGTCGGCCTTGAACTTCGCAGTAATGCGGTGGTCGAGAACCGAGCTTCCGACCTGATCGCCGAGCGCCAGACTGCCGAGTGCCTTCAGCGCGTCCAGGTCGATTTCGTTGCCCGCAAGATCGATCGAAAGATTGGAGGTCTTGCCGTCGGAGCGCCGTTCCAGCTCGCCTTTCAGCGACGCGTCGCCGATGGCGAGCTCCAGATTGTCGAAGCGCTGGTTCAGCGTCGTCAACGAGACATCGGCAGAAAAGCCGGCGGCATTGAGTTGCCGGATGGCCGGATCGACGGAGCCTGAAAGCCAGTTCGCCAGCCCCGAGGGCTGGTTGGACGCAACGAGCATATTGCCGTTGAAGGCCGGACCACCAAGCAGGGTCAACGATCCCTTGGCCTCCAGCTGGGTTCTTCCTGGCAACGTCGCCACCGCATTCACCACCTGCCAGCCGCTGCCCTGCGGCCGAACATCCAGCCGGATGTCACGAATGGTCGTGTCGTCGGAAACCAGGGCGGGAAGGCTGATGCTCGCCTTGCCCGGCACCGGCGGTACGGGAATGCGCGCCACCATGGCGGCAAAGGCCTCGATGCGCTGGCGCACGGAAACGGTGGGCTGGCGCGAGGTCTTGCCCGTCTGCACGACAGGCGGCGCAAAACGTGCGACATCGATCTGCTGGCCATCGGCCGTCAGCAGGAATTCGGGCTTGGCGCCGGTATCGAGCGTCGCCTCTCCGGTCACGACATAGGGATTTTCGTTACCGCCGAGTTCCATGCGGTAGCTCGGTATACGCACGCTCTCATTGGTCAGTTCAAAACTGCCGCGGGTGCGCGGCGAGGAGAAGAGCGATTGCCCGGCCTGTTTCTGCTTTTCGTCTTCCCTGAAGCTGAAAGAAAAGGAACCGCTATAGGCGGGCTTTCCCGCCGCTGCGGCGATGACGCCATCCAGATCGACCTCGACGGGATGCTCATCCGGCACGACACGAACGCGAAGGCCCATGCGGCCATTGGCATAATCAGGTTCGCTGCTTGAGAGGGAGAAAGAGCCGGGATGCCCGTCGACGGCAGCTCGCCCGTCCGCTTTCCATGGTCCGGCCAGCGAATTGGCGGACATATCGGCGGTAAGACCGGTGATCAGGCGGTTGCGGCCCGATTGCTCGTCGATGAACTCGATCTGGCCGCCCTCAATCTGGACGCTTTCCAGAACCACGGTTCGGGCGGGAATTTCCGCGCGGCTGCCGCGCATCCAGTCCAGCGTGCCGTCTTTCAGCAGCCTGATCTTCGCCTTGGGTTCCTCGATGCGCATGTCAAAGATGCGCGCCTCGCCGGAAAGGAAGGGCGCGAGCTCGGCGTCCATGGAAAAACGCGCGACCTGGATGAGCGGCGATCCATCGGCATCCGTCCCGGCCCGGACATCATGCAACGTTACCGAAGGGAACGGCAGGATGCGAGCCTCGACGCGGCCATGCACCACAACCTTCTTGCCGAGAATACGGCTCGCCTGGTCCTCAAAATCACGGCGGAAATCCGTCCAGTCGACGAAATAGGGAATAAGCAGCGCCGAAAACAGCACCACCGCCAGCAGTCCGCCCAGAAAAACCAGAATACGCCCGAGCACTGACCTGCATCTCCCTTCACGAACGCTGCAAACCTATTCTTTTTTGCCTTAACGGCAAGCAGCCTTTTGTACCAATCAAATGTGAGAACGATCAGACAAGACGGAACAACTTGCCCGGATTGAAAATGTTGTCCGGGTCGAGCGACATTTTGATGGCGCGCATCACATCCAATGCATTGCCGGCCTCTTCGGCGAGGAAACTCATCTTGCCCTGTCCTATGCCGTGTTCGCCGGTGCAGGTGCCGTCCATGGCGATGGCGCGGCGGTTGAGACGGGCAACGAAGGCTTCGGTTTTCGCTACGCTTTCCGCATCTTTTCCATCGAACAGAATAAGGACATGAAAGTTCCCGTCGCCGGCATGGCCGACGATCGGTGCGAGAAAGCCGTTTTCCTGGATATCCAGCTGCGTTTCAACCACGCAATCCGCCAGCCTCGAAATCGGCACGCAGACATCGGTGGAAAGCCCGTCGAGATGGGGCGCAAGCGCCCGCGAGGCCCAATAGGCGTCGTGCCGCGCCTTCCAGAGCTTGTTGCGTTCGGCGGCATCGCTTGTCCAGCGGAAGTCGATGCTTCCGCATTCAGCCGCGATTTCTGCGAACTGCTGCGATTGTAGCGCCGCCGTTTCCTCGGTGCCGTGGAACTCCAAGAAAAGCGTCGGCTTCTCCGCATAGTTCAGGCCGGAATAGGCATTGCAGGCCCGGACCTGGACCTCGTCGAGCAATTCGATACGGGCAACCGGAACCCCCATCTGGATCGTCATGATGACGGCATCGCAGGCTGCCTTGATGCTGTCGAATGTGCAGACGCCGCCGGCGATCTTTTCCGGTATGCCCTGCAGCCGTAGCGTCACCGAAGTGATGACGCCGAGCGTCCCCTCGGCCCCCACGAAAAGCCGCGTCAGGTCATAGCCGGCAGACGACTTCCGAGCGCGGCGCGCGGTGCGGATTTCCTCGCCGTTGGCGACGACGGCGGTAACGGCGAGCACATTGTCCTTCATCGTGCCGTAACGCACGGCATTGGTGCCGGAAGCGCGTGTCGAGGCCATGCCGCCGATCGAGGCATTGGCGCCGGGATCGATCGGGAAGAACAGGCCGGTATCGCGCAGATAGACATTGAGGTCCTCGCGCGTCACGCCCGGCTCCACCGTCACATCAAGATCTTCGGCATTCACCTCAATGATGCGATTCATCCGGCTGAAATCGATGCAGATTCCGCCGCTGGGCGCATTCACCTGCCCTTCCAGCGAAGACCCCGTCCCAAACGGAATCACCGGCACCTTATATTGCGAGCAGACCTTCACGACGGCCTTCACATCATCAGCACTCTCGGCAAAAACGACACCGTCAGACGCCTGGAGTGTCAGATAGGTGGTGGTGTGGCCGTGCTGCTCCCGGAACGCCTGTCCGGTCTGGAGCCTGTCGCCGAGTTGCTGCTTCAAAACGGCGAGCGCAGACGCAATGCCCTCTTCGTTACGCTTTCCCGCCACCACATCTTTCAACGCCATCGTCCGTCTCCACCGCAACATCAGCCCGTAAAGGATTCGATCCGTTACGAAATTCCGTCAGGTGGTATGGGATAAGGTTAACGCTTTGTCCAGCCGCGCAATGGCGCCAGACGGCAAGGCAGCAACCGTTTTTATTCCGCAGCAAGCAGCGGCTTGTCTTCCTCCAGCGCCTTGCGGCGGGCGGCAAGTTCCAGTTCGCGGTGAAGGCGGATTTCCTCATCCGCTTGCGGTTTGGCGAAGCGGGCGATCAGCAGGTAGGAGACCGGTGTGATGTAAAGCGTCACCAGCGTCGCGAAGCCGAGGCCGCCGACGATGACCCAGCCGAGCGCGATGCGCGCCTCGGCGCCGGCTCCCTGCGCCAGAACCAGCGGCACGCCGCCAAGGATGGTCGCGATCATCGTCATCATGACCGGACGCAGACGGATGCTGGTGGCTTTTTCGATAGCTTCCCGCACGGTTGCACCCTGATCGCGCAGATGGTTGGCGAATTCAACAATCAGGATACCGTTCTTCGCCATGACGCCAACGAGCAGCACGAGGCCGATCTGGCTGTAGACATTGAGGCTGGAGCCGGTGACGAGCAGCGCGATGACGGCACAGGCAAGGCCGAGCGGCACCGTTGACATGATGATGATCGAACTCAGCACGCTTTCGAACTGCGCGGCAAGCACGAGGAAGATGATGGCAATCGCGAAACCGAAGGTCAGCAGCATGCCGCTCGAATTCTCCTCCAGTGTTGCAGCCTCGCCCAGCGGCAGCAAGCGTGCACCGGGCGGCAGGACGGATTGCGAGAGCTCGTTCACCTTTTGCAGCGCCTCGCCCAGCGAAACGCCGTCCTTGAGATTGGCGGTAAAGCCGACGGAGGGAAGCTGCTGTTCGCGGTTGAGCTGCGGCGCGACCGCATTTTCCTTGAGCGACGCGATGACCGACATCGGCACGATCTTGCCGTCACCCGTCTTCAGGAAGACATTCTCAAGATCGGTCGGATCATTGATCGGCCGGGTGGAGGACAGGAGCCGCACCGGGATCGCATCGCCATCCACGAAGACGTCGACAATCGAGCGCCCTTCCAGCAGCGACTGCATGGCGCGAGAGAGGCCGGTGATGTCGATGCCGAGATCAGACGCGCGCTCACGGTCGATGGAGACCGAAATCTGCGCCTGATTGGGTTCGTTGTCGAAACGTGGCGTATCAAACAGGCCGCTTTCTTCCATGGAAAGCAGCAATTTCTGCGTCGCCTCTGTCAGCGCCGCATAATTGCTGCCGACCATCGCCATCTGCAATCCGTTGCCGGCGCCGCGAATGCGGAGGCTGTTCGGCTGCATGGCGTTGCCCCGCAACGCCGGAACCTTGTTGGCGGCAGAGGTGACATCGGCAGCGATCTGGTTCTGCGTGCGATCTCGGTCGGCCCAGGGCGCCAGCGTCAGCACCATGAAGCCGGTATTGGACGAGCCATTCATGCCAGTGATGGAGTAGATGTTACGGATTTCCCCGCTGTCGCGAAGCGGCTGCAGGTTTTCTTCGATCCGCTGCAACTGGTCGCGGGTATATTCGAGGCTGACGCCCTGCGGCGCGGTGACCCGCATCATGATAGAGGCGCGGTCCTCGCGCGGCGTCAATTCACTCTGGATCATGCCGAATGCGATCCACGACAGGCCGGAAAAGATGAGCGCAACGACGATGACGATGAGGGGGTTGTTGAGGCAGGCGGACAGCGTCGACTTGTATGTGGAGGCAAAGACATTACCGAACCAGGCGAGCGGCCCAGTCGGCTCCTTCAGCCCCTCCTTCAGCATGCGCGAAGCAAGCATCGGGCACAGCGTCAGTGCCACGATGGAGGACAAACCCACCGCGAAGGCCAGGACAAAACCGAATTCACGGAACAGGCCGCCAAGCTGACCCGGCAGGAAAGAAAGCGGAATGAACACGGCAGCCAGCGTCGCCGTCGTCGCGATGACGGCGAAAAACACCTCCTGCGTGCCGAGAACGGCAGCGGCCCGGGGCCCCATGCCTTCCGCCCGGCGGCGCACGATATTTTCCAGCACCACGATGGCGTCATCGACCACCAGACCAGTCGCCAGAACGATGGCGAGCAGTGTCAGGATATTGACGGAGAAGCCGACCATATAAATGGCGACGATGGTGCCAATCAGCGCCACCGGCATGGTGATCGCCGGAATGAGGGTGGCGCGCCAGTCGCGCAGGAAGAGATAAAGCACCACAACGACGATGATCGCCGAGAGCCCGAGCGCCAGTTCGACCTCGTGCAGCGCGCCTTCGATGAAGACGGCATCGTCACTGGTCACGACGACACGCGTGCCCTCCGGCAGATTGGCCGACATGGCGTCGACGGCGGCTTTCACACCGGTCGAGATACTGAGCGTGTTTGACTGTGCCTGGCGGATGATGCCAAGACCGACGCCCTGAACGCCGTTCGAGCGCAGCGACGTGGATTCGTCGTCCGCCCCCAGCATGACGGTCGCCACATCCCTGAGGCGGATATTGTTCTTGATGAGAAGATTGGAAAAATCCTCGGGCTTTGTCAGGCTCGCGGTGGCGCGCACGACGATATCCTGCGTCGTGCTTTTCAGCGAACCCGCCGGGACATCGAGGGCAGCGCTTGCAAGCGCGTTGGAAACATCGGTCACCGTCAGACCGCGGCTCGCCAATGCTGCCTGATTGAGATCGACGCGAAAGACCTTTTCCTGGTCGCCGTAAAGCTCCACATCGGCCACACCATCGACGGCAGCCAGACGGTCGATGATTTCGTCATCCACCAGCTTTGTCAGGTCTTCCATACCGAGCGTGGACGAGGTGACGGCAAGCCGCATGATCGGCTGGCTGTCGGAATCCGCCTTGATGATCTGCGGTTCGTCAGCATCGTCAGGCAACTGGTTGGTGACGCGGCCAATGGCATCGCGCACATCATTGGCCGCAACGGCCATGTCGACATTGTCGCCGAACTCCATCGTCACGCGGCTGGTGCCGAATTGTGAGTTGGACGCGATGGATTTGATGCCGCTGACACGCGCCACCGCACCTTCGATGGTCTGCGTTACCTCCTGATCGATCGTTTCAGGCGCGGCACCTTCATACGTGGTCCTGACGCTGATCGTCGGCCGGTCGACGTCGGGCAGTTCGCGCACTTCGACGCCGACCAGAGCGGCGAGGCCGGCAACGACCAGCAGCGTGTTAAGGACCGCTGCCAGAATTGGCCGACGCACGAACAATGCGGTAAAGGCGAGCTTGGAATCCTGACCGGAAGGCGGCTGGGTCGTCATTGGCTGGCAACCTCCTCGGGCTTGGGCTGGTTGCCGACCCGCACCGCCCCGCCTTCGCGCACGCGCTGCAGGCCCTCAATCACGACAGGTTCGCCTTCCGCCAGTTCAGCCTTGACGAGAACGGCATCCGGGTTGCGCTGCACGATCTGCACCCGCACCTTGTTGGATTTATTGTCAGCCACACGCCAGACATAGGAGCCTTCCGCATCCCACTGCACGGCCAGCGGATCAACCGAGGCATAAGTTTCCCCGGCGAAGCGCATGGTGACGCCGAATGACATGCCCGCCCTCAACTCATCCTTCTCATTTCCGAACTTTGCCCGGATGCGGATGGTGCGGCTCGCCTCGTCGACACGGTTGTCGACGGCCTCGATCTCCCCCTTGAAAGTCTCACCCGGGCGCGAAATCGACGTGGCCTCCACCGGCATGCCGACCTTGATCGCAGTCGCAAAACGCTCGGGAGCCCAGAAATTGACGAGAATTTCAGACCGGTCGTCAATGCTGACAATGGTGGACTGCGTCGTGACATTGTCACCGATATTGGCGGCGACGATACCGGCCACGCCTTCGATGGGCGCGACGATATCACGCCGCTTGAGATTGAGTTCGGCGGTGCTCAGCGCAAGCTTGGCGGCTTCTTCGGCAATCTGGGCATCCAGCACGTCGAGGCGGGAAACGGATTTCAGGTTCTTGTAGGAATTGGATTTTTCGACGGCGCTGCGCAGCGCCACCTGCGCCTTGTCGCGTTCGATCACCTGCTCCTCGTCATCGAGCCGCGCCAGCACCTGCCCCTTCACGACGCGTGCACCGGACGATGTACGAATTTCAGAAAGCGTGCCGGAAACCTGCGGCATGACGACGACGGACTGGATCGCCTCGCCATTGCCGATGGCGTTCAACCGGTCGTTGACCGTGCCTTTCTTCACAGGGGCGGTCACAACCAGTGTGGCGTTATTGTTGCGGCGTGCGCCACCCGCATTCTGTCCCATCGGCGCGCCGGCCGCCGGTCCGCCGGCTGCGGCGACTTCGACCGAAGCAGCGGGTGCTTTGACCAGCCCGATGCTGGCGAGCATATTGCGGGCGTCGGGCGAATAGACGCCCCAGAGACAGAGACCTGCCCCCACCACGGCCAGACTGACACCCACCTGTTTCCACACCCGCATATAGTTCTCCGGTTGATCATCGCAGCATAAGAAAGCCCCTGAAGCACAGGCTTCGGGACATCAGCAGTATTCCCCGTCGTTTAAAACGAGGCAACGCACAAATACGTTTCTTACGTAATTGTAATTTGTGATGGATTCTCGTCGAGCACACCATAAATGCTATATTATCGCAAATATTGTTCAGCGCGGTAGTCTGTCAGCACGAAATGAGCCGGAGGAAGCCATGAGCACCGTCACGAAAACACAAAATCCCGAAGCCGATCCGCGCGTGAAAGCGGTGTTCGATGATATCCGCACCACCCGCAAATCGGACTTCATCAACAATATGTGGCTTTACCTCGCCTTTGATCCTGATCTTCTGGAAAAGACATGGGCCGAGGTCAAGGCGGTGATGGCGACACCCTCGGCGCTCGACCCGCTGGTGAAGGAAATGCTTTACATCGCAGTGTCCGTCACCAATGGCTGCTCCTATTGTGCCCATTCCCATACGGCGGCCGCGAAAGCCAAGGGCATGACGAATGAACAGCATGCCGATCTGATGCGGATTATCGCGCTCGCCGCCAAGACCAACCAGCTTGCGGTGGCCCTTCAAGTGCCTGTCGATGCCGCTTTTGATGCCGACCAGAGGGCATGAACCCGAAATAATGCCTTGGAATAGGCGTTTTGAGCGGCGATACCGGAATAAAAGCAGAACGCGGTTCTGGCCTTTATATCCCGAATCACTACATTGGGCCGCATGAGCAACAGTTTTGACGATATGCCGTTCTTCGATGAGGAACCCGTGGCGCCGCGCAGGGCGACGAACAATGCCCCTTCGGAAAACGGCGGCGGGCTTGGCATTGCCGCCCGCGCCATGGCTGCGCGCGATCAAACGCGTGCCGCACCCGATTATCTTTCCGGCCTCAACCCGGAACAGCGCGATGCCGTGGAAACGCTGGACGGGCCGGTTCTCGTCCTCGCCGGCGCCGGCACCGGCAAGACCCGTGTTCTGACAACCCGCATTGCCCATATTCTCGCAACGGGCCGGGCCTATCCCAGCCAGATCCTTGCCGTGACCTTCACCAACAAGGCCGCCCGCGAGATGAAGGAACGCATCGGCGTTCTCGTCGGCGGCGCGGTCGAGGGCATGCCCTGGCTCGGCACGTTCCACTCCATCGGCGTCAAGCTGTTGCGTCGTCACGCCGAACTCGTCGGCCTGAAGTCGGATTTCACCATTCTCGATACGGATGACGTGGTGCGGCTGATCAAGCAGCTCATCCAGGCCGAAGGTCTCGATGACAAACGCTGGCCGGCCAAACAGTTCGCCGGCATGATCGACGGCTGGAAGAACAAGGGCCTGACGCCGCCGGATATTCCTGAAGGAGACAGCCGCGCCTTCGCCAATGGCAAGGGCCGCGAGCTCTATACCGCCTATCAGAACCGGCTGAAAACGCTGAATGCCTGCGATTTCGGCGATCTTCTGATGCACCCGATCAGCATCTTCCGCCGCCACGCCGATATTCTGAAGGAGTATCACCAGAAGTTCCGTTACATTCTGGTGGACGAATATCAGGACACCAACACGGCGCAATATATGTGGCTGCGGCTGCTTGCGCAGCGCGCCAAGGGCGAGCCGCAAAACGTCTGCTGTGTGGGTGACGACGACCAGTCGATCTATGGCTGGCGCGGCGCGGAAGTGGACAATATCCTGCGCTTCGACAAGGATTTTCCCGGCGCCAAGGTCATCAAGCTCGAACGCAATTACCGCTCCACCGAGCATATTCTCGGCGCGGCCGGCCACCTCATCGCGCATAATGAGGGACGCCTCGGCAAGACGCTGTTTACCGAACGCAGCAGCCCTGACGACGAAAAGGTCGTGGTGCATGCTGCCTGGGATTCGGAGGAGGAAGCCCGCGCAGTCGGCGAAGAGATCGAGCAGCTTCAGCGCAAAGGTAATATGCTGAACGACATGGCGATCCTCGTCCGCGCCTCCTTCCAGATGCGCGAATTCGAAGACCGTTTTGTCACGCTCGGCCTCAATTACCGCGTCATCGGCGGCCCGCGCTTTTATGAGCGCCTCGAAATCCGCGATGCCATGGCCTATTTTCGCCTCGTCTGCCAGCCGGCCGACGATCTCGCCTTCGAGCGGATCGTCAATACGCCCAAGCGCGGCCTTGGCGATACGACGATCCGCAACCTGCACGACTATGCGCGTGCCCGCGACATTCCGATGCTGGCGGCGGCGGCCGACATCATCGAAACCGACGAGCTGAAGCCGAAGGCGCGCAAGGCGCTGTTCGATGTGGTGCAGGATTTCCGCCGCTGGCAGGGTCTGCTCGAAAACACCGAGCACACCACGCTTGCCGAGCAGATTCTCGACGAAAGCGGCTATACCGCCATGTGGCAGGCCGACAAGACGGCCGAAGCGCCCGGACGCCTTGAGAACCTGAAGGAACTCATCCGCTCGATGGAAGCCTTTGAAAGCATGCGCGGTTTCCTCGAGCATGTCGCCCTCGTCATGGATGCCGAGCAGAACGAAAATCTCGATGCCGTCTCCATCATGACGCTGCATTCCGCCAAGGGTCTGGAATTCGACACCGTCTTCCTGCCCGGCTGGGAAGAAGGCCTGTTTCCGCACCAGCGGGCGCTGGATGAAGGCGGCCGCTCCGGTCTGGAGGAAGAACGTCGTCTTGCCTATGTCGGCATTACGCGTGCCAAGAAACTCTGCCATATCTGGTTCGTCTCGAACCGGCGCATTCACGGGCTGTGGCAATCCACCCTGCCCTCGCGCTTCCTGGATGAACTGCCGCCCGCCCATGTCGATGTCGCAGCATCCGACAGCAATTACGGCGGGTATGGCGGGCGTGGTGGCTACGGACAATCGCGTTTCGACAAGGCAGATCCCTTTGCGAACACCTATTCAACCCCGGGCTGGAAACGTGCGCAGCAGAACCGTAGCGATGCCACCCGCGACAACTGGGGCACGCGCTCCGGCCATGCGGTGGAACGAATCGGTTATGGCGAAAGCGGCCCGCGCACCCGCACCATCGATGGGGAACTGGTGGCCAAATCCGTGGCCGACACGCCGTCAAGATTCTTCGTCGGCGACCGCGTCTTCCACATCAAGTTCGGCAACGGCAATATCGCTGCCATCGAGGGGAACAAGCTCACCATCGACTTCGACCGCGCCGGCCAGAAGCGCGTGCTGGATGGATTTGTGGAAAAGGTTTGATTCAACAACTATGAGTGCCTGAAGGCCGCTTTTCCCATAGCCCACGTCACGCCATTGCAATAAAGGAGTTGCAATGGGATGTGAGAACCGGGTGAGGACTGCTTTGCATATATTGCCGAAAAGCCAGCGCAAGCTTGCGGTTTTCCTGATCAACATGGACGGCGCCACCAAGCGCCTCGCGGATATGACCGCGCGCCTTGATGCCATGGGTCTCAAGGCGGAGCGCATCCCAGGCGTCAATGGCAGGGAGCTGAATTATCCAATCCCGGAATTCAGCGAAATTTCCTATATGCTGATGCATGGCCGCCGCACGTCACCTCCGGAAATCGGTTGCTATCTCAGCCATGTCGCCTGCGCCCGAAAATTCATGGAAGGCGATGCCGATATCTCGCTCATCCTCGAGGATGACGTGATCTTCGATGATGATTTTCTAAATGCGATCGATGAGGCGGCGCTGAATGGCTCAGACTGGGACTTGCTGCGTCTCACGACGGTCAGCAATGGCCGGAAATTTCCGTTCCGTCCGCTCTCGAACGGTCGCTCGCTCGCCATTGCGCTGACACGCGAAAAAGGCTCAGGCGCCTATCTCGTCAACCGTCGCGCCGGGCAATGGATATCGAAGCTCATCCCGATGCGGCTCGCCTACGATATCGCCTTCGATCTTGAATATCTCTCCGGCTTGAAGGCCGCCTTCATCTATCCGCTCTGCGCCACACAGGATGCGGATGGTGAAAGCCAGATCCAGAACAATCTGCGCATTTACCGCCTGCCGCGCTGGCGGTATTTCACTGTCCTGCCCTATCGGGCCTATCTGGAAACCAGCCGGTTCCTGCTGCGCGGTATTCGCTTCGCGGTCGCCAGGGCGCGCGTTGCAATGGAACGCGGCAAGGGCAACGCCGCCCCAGCCGGTCATTGATCGCTCCGTCTTACACTTCGCCGGGCGTGAAGCCGATGAGATAAATTGCCGCCACAACGGCTCCGACAATAAAAATCGAGACGACGAAAATCGTCATCCGGTTCAACGGTTTGCGTGTCGTTTTCTTCATGCTGCAATAATGCGTGGCCACATCGCTTGTTCCGCAACGCACAGGATAATCTCGTCCAAATCCGCCAGCTCTCGCAATTCGATTCCGATTCAGGCGCAGATGGGCTAAAGCTCGTGTCCATCTTCAGCTTTTCCGATCCGACATGACAGACACGACGCATCCACGCCTGAATCCGCTGCATCTCGCCGCCGCCTTCGCCAGCGGTTGTCTTTTGACGCTGATGGTGCATTTCAACGGACAGCTGGCCCATTACGGCAACGCGCTGTTTTCTTCCTGGACGGCGCACGGCACCGGCACGGTGGCGGCGCTGGTCTATCTGGCTATCATGCGTTCGAAGAAAGACCTTTCGGCCCCGGCAAAACCGAAAGCGCCGCTCTGGGCCTATTGCGGCGGCGTTGTGGGTGCCGCGATCGTCATCCTCACCTCCACCGCCGTCAATTCACCGCTGGCGCTTTCGGGAACCATTGCGCTCGGACTTGGTGGACAGGTCATCTTCAGCCTTCTGGCTGATATTTTCGGTCTGTTCGGACTGCCCAGAAGAAAGCCGGACCTTCGGGACATGGCGGCAGTGGCGCTCATGCTATGCGGCAGCGCACTCATCATCCTTGTCGGGAGAACGGCATGATCGTCTGGATCGCCATGGCCTTTACCGGCGGCGTCTTCGTGGCGCTGAGCCGCCAGATCAACGGCCGACTCAGCCTGTCAAACTCGCCGCTCATCGCGTCTTTCTGGAACCACATCGTCGGTTTTGCCGTGCTGACCGTGATCGGACTCGTTGTCGGCGGCCTCATTCCACCGGGTGCGGCCGATGCACCCTGGCTTTCCTTTATCGGCGGCCCCATCGGCGTCGTCTTCATCGCTTCGGGAAGCTGGCTCATCCCCCGCATCGGCGCGGTCAACACCGCGCTTCTGGTCATAAGCGGCCAGATGGTCTCGGGTGTGATGCTCGATCTTTTCAGCGATCATCCGCCGAAAGTCTGGGCCAGCGCTCTCGGCATCCTGCTCATTCTGGCCGGCATGGTGCTGACGCAGCGGCGCAGCCGTTAAATATTCGCGCAGTCACGAGTCGCTGCCGCGCGAGAACATGCCGAGCAGCGTCTTGCCGCCGCTTTTACCACCGCTGCTCGCAAGCGTCGGGCGGTTGCCGTTCAGCTTCGGCACGACCACCATGCGCTTGACCTCACCGCGCTTGAAGGCCGCGAGGAAGCGGGAATAGTCGCGAAACACAACGCAGCCATTGGATTCGCCGCGTTTCGCCAGCATGTATGTATGAGCAAGAAGCCCGTCGCGGCCGTGCGGATTGACACCGTTTTCCGGCGTCAGGCGAATGGCTTCAACGCCGTGGAAGCGCGCCTCGCGCATTGTCAGCTTGTAGCTTGAAGGCGGTGTGGACCCGCGCATCTTGACGTGAACATAATCGGGATTGTCGCGCATCTTGCCGATACCGGAATGCGCTTCCAGTTTCTCGCCATTCGGCATGTGCACCACGCCGGAAGAAATATCGTAGATCGCCGTGCCATTGCCACGGTCAGGCCACGGAACCGCATCCATCTTGCTTGGCTCACGCATCGGATTATCCGGTTTCGCGAAGGCCAGCATGGCGCCGGTGCTCTGTTTCGGCACCTGCGGCGCCCGCAGCGGAACCGGCGCATCGAAAGCAGGCGCAGAGGCGATAGCGGGAACGCGCTCATCCGCCTTGGCAGTTGCCGCAGGACGCGGTGACGGCTCGACCGTTTGAGCTGTCGCGACATCAGGTCTGAAGCTTGGCAGCGGCACGTCGTCGGGAAGCAGACTGCTTGCCTCTTCCTCGACCTGCGGTCGGGCCAGCGCCACTTCGAATGCCGGATGCTGCGGAACGGCGCTCTGATAGGCAACCTCGGAGGTGCGTCCAAGCGCCGAATCGACGATCGCGGAAGGCTGAAGCGCGGCAAGTTCCTTGACGGTCGCCTGTCCTTTGGCGTTCGCCGCCGCGCCAAATCGTTCGCCGAATTCTTTCGCGCCGATCTCCGGCATGATGCCGGCAAGGCGGACGGCCTTCTGCTGGCCGTGACTGTGGTCGCTCAGGCGGGAAAACTTGCGGACGTGAATATCACGCGCCGCCGTGCGGGCAATCGCCGCCTCGGCGGTATCCAGCCTTGCCACAAGGGTCTTTTCAAATTGTCCGACGCCATGCGAGGCGGCGGCCATGCCGTGCAGCGAAGCGAAAGCGGCAAAGGCAAAAATGCCGGCAAAGGCACCGCCACCAAGAAGCGCCGACATTCGCCCGAACGAAAAGGATTTGCCTCTCTTGAGGGAATGCGAACCGGCAAGACCGGCGCCGTTATAGGCCGCAGCAGAAAACGCCATGATACTCGTTACTCGAACCGTTCACGCATACCCGGCCGACGCCGGAGGGATTTTGGGACATCCGAAGAACGGGCGAACACCGGGCCGCTTTCGGAACTGACTGGTTCGAAGCATGACGAATTATGGTAACCAAAGTGTTTACGAGTCCCTGCAAAAATATTTCGTTAAGGTCTGCGCATTGTGGGGCTAAGGCAAAACAATGACTTACGCGGATACCGGGTGCCTGTGCACCGCGTGGTCCCGGGGAAGCGCCCTAATGGCGTCATTGGCCTTGAAAAATTTCCGCCGTATTGTCAGGTAATTTCCGACTTTGCCGGAAATTTGCTGGAAATGCGGCAGGAGTGCGACATGAAAGGTCGCTGCTCCCCACCACAGCACATGCCGGGCAGGCGGAAAAAGGCTTGATCCCCCAGGAGCAGCTTGGCATCCTGCCCGGAAAAGGGAGGCCATCATGAAGGCGTTGCTGCTCATCGATATTCAGAACGGTTTCTGCCCGGGCGGCAATCTGGCCGTTGCCGATGGAGACAAGGTTGTGCCGACTGCCAATGCCCTGATCGACAATGGCGGCTACGACCTCATCGTCGCCTCGCAGGACTGGCACCCGGAAAACCACGGCAGTTTCGCCTCGCAGCATCCCGGCAAGAAACCCTTCGACATGGGCGAACTCTCCGGCAAACCGCAGATGATGTGGCCCGACCATTGCGTGCAGGGCACGGCGGATGCGGAATTCCACCCGGATCTGAAGACGGAAGCTTTCGACTACATTCAGCAGAAAGGCGAAAACCCCGCTGTCGACAGCTACTCCGCCTTTCGCGACAATGACCAGGGCGCGACGACGGGGCTTTCCGATTATCTGACCCGACAGGGCGTGACGCAACTCGATGTCTGTGGCCTCGCCACCGATTATTGCGTCAGTTTTTCGGTGCTCGATGCGCTGGACATGCTGCCCGGCGTCAAAGTCCGCTTCATCGAAGATGCCAGCCGCGGCATCGACCCGCAGGGTATAAAGGCCGCGATTGCGACGATGCGTGAAAAAGGCGCAATCATTCTTAAAAGCCGCGACATATTGCGCGATTAAAGGGAGCTGTGCCTACCACTTTACCGATTGCTGTGCTCGCCACAGGAGCCCTTTTGACGGGCGTCTGCGCGGTGGGTGCATCAGCGCGGCTTCGGTTTCTCCAGCACGTCTATATCCCCCGCCGCGTCCTCAAGACGTCTCAGGATCGCCGCCTGCGCATCGCGAAGCCCCTGATTGTAGAACACATATCCCAATTCCTCCGCCAGAAAATCCACGAAGATTTCCGCCTGCAGAAGGCCGATTTCGGCTTCGGCTTCCCGGGCAAGATAGTTCCGGACACGTGCGGCCAACGCGGCCTTCTCCTGCTTCTCCAGCATCGATCTTCCATGGTCTGATTATTTAGCGGCGTCGGAAGACGGCCACGAGACCGTCCGCCGGCACCATACCGTAACGGAAGCTTCAAGTTAATCAATCGATCCATTCATGCAATTCGTTTGCCAGTCGGACGGGACGGCGATAGAGCGGCGGCAAGGAGTTCCAGAGATGTTCAATAAAGATTTTCGCGAGGGATTGAAGGGCGGTTTTCCGATCGCCCTCTCCGCCGCCCCTTTCGGTGCGCTGTTCGGCGCGGTCGCGGTCGATAACGGGCTGAGCGTCACCGAAGCCACGATCATGAGCGGCACCGTCTACGCCGGCGCAAGCCAGCTCGTCGGTATCGAACTGTTCGGCCAGAAGGTTGCCCCCTGGCTGATCGTTCTTTCCGTGTTCGCCGTCAATTTCCGCCATATCCTCTATTCCGCCGCCATTGCCCGAATGATCTCGAACTGGTCATTCCTGCAGAAGGCCGCGGGTTTCTTCGTGCTGGTGGATCCGCAATTCGCCGAATCGGTGAGGAAATACGAAAATACCGGCACGGTGGGCTTTTCCTGGTACATGGGCTTTGCGGCACCCGTTTATGTGCTGTGGCTGGCCATGACCATTCTGGGCGCATCGCTCGGCAATATGATCGGCGACCCGAAAGCCATCGGCCTCGATGTCCTGCTCCCGATCTATTTCATGGGCATGGTGCTGAGCTTCCGTCAGCGAGAAAATTTCTACCCTGTCATGCTGGCAAGTGCAGTCGGCGCAACGGTCGCCTATCACATCGTCGGTTCGCCGTGGCATGTCAGTCTCGGCGCCGTCGCCGGAATTCTCGTCGCGGTCCTCTATCCGCCGAAACCGAATGGCGCGACGAATTCTGAGAATGGGGTGGAAAAGCCATGAGTAACGTTCTGCACGCAGATACGATTTTCCTGATCGCACTAGCCGCCATCGCCACCTATCTCACCCGCATCGGCGGTTATGTGTTGATGACGCGGATGAAATCCATCCCGCCGCGGATGGAGGCGGGCCTGAACGCCGTTCCCGTGGCGGTTCTCACCACACTCGTCGCACCCGCCTTTTTTGAAGGCGGATACGAGGTGAAGATCGGCATGGTGGGCGCCCTTCTGGTCTGCCTGCGCTTTCCCGGCCTGACGATGCTCGCCATCGGCTGGGCCATCGTCATCGCCATCCGGCATTTCGGGCTGCTTTAAGCAACCCGCTCCAATGGCTTGGTCGCCCCAACGAGCCACGCCTTGACTTCTTCGTCGGTTATCAGGGGAGAAAGCTTCTCCAGCACGCCTGTGTGGTAGGCATTTAGCCAGTTGAGCTCCTCGTCAGTTAAAAGTGCGGTGACCACCAGCCGTCGGTCAATGGGGCACCATGTCAGCGTCTCGAAAGAGAACATTGGCTGGTCGCCTCCGGCCACCTCTTCCGCCTCGCGCACATAGATGAGGTTTTCGATACGGATGCCGAAGGCACCGGGACGATAATAACCCGGCTCGTTCGACAGGATCATGCCGGGCAAAAGCTCCTGTGTCGACAGCCGCGAAATGCGCTGCGGCCCCTCATGCACCGAAAGATAGGAACCGACACCGTGGCCGGTGCCGTGGGCATAATCCGCGCCAGCTTTCCAGAGAGCGATGCGCGCCAGCGGATCGAGATCGCAACCGCGCGTTCCCTTTGGAAACCGTGCGGTGCTTATGCCGATCATGCCCTTCAGGACCAGCGTGAAGAAGCGCTTCTGCTCCTCCGGAACGCTGCCGACGGCAACGGTGCGGGTGATGTCCGTGGTGCCGTTGACATATTGCGCACCGGAATCGACGAGGAACATCTCACCATCGGCAAGTGTGCGATCCGTATCTGTCGTGACGCGGTAATGGATGATGGCGGCATGTGCGCCGGCCCCGGAAATCGTGTCGAAAGAGACATCCTTGAGCGGGTTTTGCAGCCCCTGCCCCACCTTGACGCGAGCCGCCTCCAGCGCCTTGACGGCGTCGATTTCCGTCACCGTGCCGGGCTGCTGGCGATCCAGCCAGCAAAGATATTCGACCATGGCCGCCCCATCCTGCACATGGGCGGCGGCGGAACCGGCAAGCTCAGCTCTGTTCTTGCGCGCGCGGGGCAGACGGACTGGATCGGCTTCCTCGATCAGGGAGCCGCCCGCTGCGGTAATTGCGCCGGTCAGCGCCACTGGCGTCAGATCGGCATCCACCATCACCCGGCCTTTGGCGCTGGCAATGGCGTGCAGGCGATCCGCGATCTTCGACGGCGGCAATTGTGTCGCGAGCTGCGCCAGATAGGCCTCGGCCTCGATGCCGGTCTTGCGCTTGTCGAGAAAAATATCGGCCCTGCCATCTGCATAAATGATCGCGCGGGCGAGCGGGTGCGGTGTATGCGGCACGTCGTTGCCGCGAACATTGAAAATCCAGGCGATGGACGAAGGGTCGGTCACCAGCAGTGCATCTGCCCCCTTTGCGGAAACGGTTTCCGCCAGTGAGGCAATCTTCTCCTTCGCCAGCTCGCCGGTAAATGCCTCTGGCTGGATGACGACGGGCTCCAGCGGTTCGGAGGGACGGTCCTGCCACAGCGCGTCGAGCGGGTTCTTTTCCAGAAGAACGATTGAACCGCCCTTGCCGGCGATCGCCTTTTCCAGCCGCTTCAATTCGGCGCCGGTGTGCAGCCACGGATCGATACCAAGCCGGAAACCCTTTGGAGCATGTTCGGCAAGCCAAACGGAAGGTGGCGCACCGACCAGATCACCACCAGTGAACACTGTCTGGTCAACCTGCGAGCTTAGCTGCGTCGTATAGCGCCCATCGACGAATACCACCGCTTCCGTCCGCGTTACCAGTGCAATGCCGGCGGAACCGGTAAATCCGGTCAACCATGAGAGGCGCTCGGCGCACTCAGGCACATATTCTCCCTGATATTCATCGGCACGCGGCACCAGAAACCCATCGATACCGAGGGCATCGAAACCGGCGCGCAGCGCCTCGACGCGAGCCTTGCCGAATTGCGGCGCGGATTTGTTTTCGAAGGTCTGGAACATGGGCATCTTTCGGGAACTGACATGGAGAAAGCTGTTTGTCGGCACCATCAAATCGTTGGCGCGCAACGACAATGCCACGCGGACAAAGCCGGTTTCAAGACATAAGTGATGCCCGGGATTGCGGTGATAAATTGGGCATATTTTGCGAAATAAGTAATACTGAAGGCTTAGTGATATGCAAAAAATGCATTCCTACCCTGAAATATACCCTCTAACCAAACAAAAACACATCGCTTATATCAGGATCAACACAGCGAGAGAGACACTCTCCTGGCAAACAAGGATTTGAAGCAATGGCAAAATCTTTCCTCCGCACCGCCTTCGATCGCGTCGTTGAAGCACGCGAGCGTCAGGTCAGCCGTCATGTCAACGCCGCCCTTCTGAACCTCGACGACAAGTCGCTCGAAGCGCTCGGCATGAACCGCGCCGATCTGCGTCGCAAGGCAAAGTCCAGCTACGTATTCTGATTTTATCCGGCGCGGCATTCCTCCCTACCCCGCGTCCGGACAGGAATACGTCTACCCGCTTGAGCAAGCTCCTCCCAGGCTCGCGGGTTTTCAGGCGGCGCGAAAGCGCCGCCTTTTTCTTCTGTCCGCAATAAATGTTGCGAGAGCTTCAGTCCTTGCGAAGATGCAGCGTCACCCAGCCATTGCGCCAGATGGTGCGGACATGGGAAAGCCTTGCGCCATTATAGGCGGAAAGCACCTTCCAGCGCTGTGACGCCAGAATGCCCGACAGGATGACAGTGCCGCCGGGTGCCAGATGCGTGACGAGCTGCGGCGCCATCTTGATGAGTGGCCGCGCGAGAATATTGGCGATGATGAGATCGAACGGGCCATGCTTGCGGAAGGCGTCCGAGTGAAAACCCGGCGCCGTCTCCAGCACCATGCCCGAAACAATGCCGTTAAGCCGGACATTTTCCTTCGCCACCCTCACAGCGACGGGATCGATGTCCGTCGCAAGCACGGGAATAGGACGCATCTTGCGCACGGCGATGGCCAGAACGCCGCTGCCAGTGCCGAGATCGAGCGCGTTGCGCACGGGCCGCGCCCGCAGAACCTCTTCGATCATTTCGAGGCACCCCGCCGTCGTGCCATGATGGCCGGTGCCGAACGCCTGTCCCGCCTCGATTTCGATGGCCAGATCGTTCGGCCGCACCTTGTCGCGATCATGAGCGCCGTGAACAATGAAACGCCCTGCCCGGACAGGCTTCAAACCTTCAAGCGATTTGGCGATCCAGTCGACATCAGGAACAATCTCCTTCTCGATGACAAGGCCCGGAAAGGCCGGCGCAAGCAGCGTACTGATGCGCTCGCGAAATTCCTCTTCCTGCTCCGCCATCAAATAGACAGAGGCTTCCCAGATGTCACGCTTCTCGTCCACCTCGGTCGTGGCGATCGCAACATCCTCCTCGCCGAAATAGTCCGACATCAAATCGAGAATTTCACCGGCCTTGATTTCGGTCGTGGTGACGTAAAGTCGGATTTCGCTCACGGCAGGCTTTTTCCTCTGGCTTCGGCTGTTCAATCTGCCTTTGCCACAAAACCGCCCTCAGTCCAATAAGCCGAACGCAATTAAACCTTCGCGCCCTTTAGCAGGTTCTGAAGCTTCTGCTCGGCAACATCGGGATTTTCACCATAGGCGATCGTTCCCGCAAAACGGCCATTGGCATCGAGAAGGATAACGGATGCCGTGTGATCCATGGTGTAATCGCCGTTCGGGTCCTTCTCATCCACCGGCACTTTTTTGGCATAGATGCGATAGCCTTTCAGCGTCTCGGCAATCTTGTCGGCCGGTCCGGTAATGCCGGTGATCCGCTTCGACACGTTGGACACATACTGCTGCATGATTTCAGGCGTATCACGCTCGGGATCGACGGAAACAAAATAGGCCTGCAGCTTGTCGCCGGCCGGATCCACCTTCTCCATCCAGCCATTCAGCTCGAACAGGGTCGTCGGGCAGACTTCCGGGCAATGGGTGAAACCGAAGAACAGCGCTGTCGGCTTGCCCTGAAAGGCTTTTTCGGTAATCGGCTGACCCGTTTGAGCCGTCAGTTCGAACGGCACGCCATAGGCGGTCTCCACCATCTGCTCGCGGGTCTTCGTCATTTCGATCGTCAGCCAGCTGACGACGCCGGCTAGAACGATCACGACCGCCCACAATACGATGCGAATATTTCTCATTGTCCAATCCTACCCCGAAAGCCGGCGCCGTGTCCGGGCGTCCGACAGACAGATAGCGAAGGACGGCGGCGACGGCAAATCAACTGGCCGTATTTGAGCCGACCGCGCTGATTTGTCACAAAGCCCGACGACGGCGCGGCGTCACAGGCACCAGGCGATACCGCTCTGCACGGCGGAAAGGAAAATATCGGTGCCGTGCCGCACCCAGCCGTCAAACGCAAGAAGCACGATGGCAAGCGAAGCCACCACGGAAAGTCCAGCCAGAATAAACTTCAGAGGATGGGAAACGAGCGCGTTCATGTTCCTATCATAGCCCGTCCACGCACAGTCGAAAACCGGTAAAATACTGGAGTTTGCCGTGGCGAGATGGAGAATTGTTAGGGAAAGTTTAAAATCTTGCCATGCATTATGACCCCAGCGGCTTTTCAAGCCTCGACATGATGTCTCCCGGTCCATTCTCCGGCCGCCGCATAAAGCTCAATCCTGCGTGGGCCTGTTAGAGAGCCATCAGAGGAAACCTGCCGTCATGTCCAACGCCATCAAGCAATCCGGCGCATATCTCGAAATCGTTTCCTTTCATCTGGGCGATCAGGAATTCTGCATCGATATCATGGCGATCCGCGAAATCCGCGGCTGGGCGCCGGTGACCCCGATGCCGCACACCCCGCCTTATGTTCTCGGCCTCATCAACCTGCGCGGCGCCGTCATTCCCGTCATCGACATGGCCGGCCGCCTCGGCATGAAAATGACCGAGCCCTCCGAGCGCTCCGCCATCATCGTTACCGATATCGGCGGCAAGCTGGTCGGCCTTCTGGTGGAACAGGTCTCCGACATGATGACCATCCGCTCCGAAGACCTGCAGCCCGCGCCCGATATCATTCCGGAAGAACAGCGAAGCTTCTGCCGCGGCATCGTCGCGTTGGAAAAAAGCATGGTCTGCTTCCTCAACCTCGATACGGTTATCGCCGACGAACTGGCGCGCGAAGCCGCGTAATCCACGGCATCGACATGGCAATTGTGGGGGCGAGCATTACGGCTTGCCCTTTTCCCATGTCACCTGCTGGTTATAGAGCGGCACCGTCGATATCGCCATCTTGGCGGAACCATCGGTCAGTTCCCGCGCGTGCACCAGATAAATCAGCGTATCATTGGCCTTGTCGTAGACGCGGCTGACGACGAGTTTCTTCCAGACCAGCGACATCCCCTGCCGAAACACCTCTTCGCCGCCCTTCGAAAGATTGATGTCACCAATCTCCACCGGCCCGGTCTGGCTGCAGGAAATGGCGTTGTTGGAGGGGTCTTCGAACCAGTTGCCGTTTTTCAGCCGGTCGATGACACCACGCTCGAAATAGGTCACATGGCACGTCACGCCTTTGATCTTCGGATCAGCGATCGCCTCTATCATGATATCATTGCCGATCCAGTCGACGCCCACCTCGCCAACCACCTGCGAATTCGCCGCAGTCACCGGAAGCAACACCAGAAAGCCCGCAAACAAGCCCGACAGAGTTTTCTTTGTCATCGCATCTTCTCCGTTACGCTGCTTCAAACATAGGTGGAAGCCACCGTTACGCAACCCGGGCGGCAGGCCGTTTTTTCATGCTGCACGGCTGGTAGCCCGTGGCGGTAAGTCGACCGGCCACCATGCCGATTTTCTCCGGCAGATCGCGGATATGGGCGACACTCAATGCCTTGGCCGCCGCAATCGACGCGGCCGCGCAGACAACGGCATCTTCCGCGGCATTATGGTGCACGAAACGCAGCTGAAGGTGATGAGCGATCACATTCAGCTTGTGCGACACCAGATTGGGCCAGACATGCCGGGCGATCTTGACGCTGCACAGATAGGAAAGATCGGGATAGGACTGTCGATATTTGTCGAAGGACGCGCGCATGACGCTGAAATCAAAGGCGGCATTGTGGGCTATCATCGTCGCACCATGGAAGTCGTCGATGAACTCCTCCATCACCTCGGGAAATTCCGGCGCATCCTCGACATCGGCAGGGCGGATGCCGTGCACGGCGATGTTGAAGGGCGAAAACCGCATGTCCTTCGGCCGGATCAGCCGTTCCTCGACACGAACGATCGCCCCGTCTTCTATCCAGGCAAGGCCGACGGAGCAGGCGCTGCCCCGCTCTTCATTCGCGGTTTCGAAGTCGATGGCGATGGTTTTCAAGAGTGATTCCCGTTGTTTCTTCCGGCATAAACCGGATCGGCCTCAAAGAGAACCGGCTTCGCTGGAATGCGCTTCCGAAAGCATCCAGTCGATGAGCGTCACGAGATCGGGATTATCGAGCATACGCCTGGGATAAACGAGGAAATAGGCGAGCGTGCTGGCCATGTCCTTACCGAATGGCGCAATCAATGCACCTTCGGCAAGCTCGCGGGAAACGAGCGAACGCCGGGTCAGTGCAATGCCATGCCCGGCCTTGGCGGCATCCAGCGCGCCGTTGCTGTCGATGAAAACGGTGCCGCCGGACGCGTCGACTTCCGCTGCACCTGCCGCTTCCAGCCAGCGCCGCCATTCATTGCGGTTTTCATCATGCAGCAGCGGGACCGATTTCAGATCGCCCGCTTCCCGTAGCGGGCCGTATTTTTCAAGAAGCTGGGGCGAGCAGACCGGCAACGTGCTGTCATCAATGAAGCGGATGCTCTCAAGCCCTTCGTACCGTCCGAAACCGTGCCGGACGGCCAGATCGACGTCGTCCCTCGAAAAATCCACCAATCGGTTCGTGACGCTGATGCGCACATCCACCTGCGGGTGCTGCTGCTGGAAGGCGGGCAATCGCGGCATCAGCCATTGGACGGCGAAGGTCGGTGTGCAGCTCAGCGTCAAAACGGTGATCTCAGACCGCGCTGTCAGCTCCGCCGTCGCCTCGCGCATCATCCGGAAAGCGGTGCGGAGCGCGCCGTAATAACGCTCCCCCTCGCGCGTCAGCTGGATGCTACGCGGCTTGCGAAAAAACAATTGCACACCAAGCCGCGCCTCCAGCTCCCGGATTTGCAGACTGACGGCGCCGGGCGTGACATTCAACTCATTGGAGGCAAGCGTGACGCTGCGATAGCGCGCTGCGGCCTCGAAGGCCTGCAGCCCTTTCAGAGACGGGAGTTCGGCGGACATGATTTAGCTCAACTCAATTATCGAACGAGAAACAATCGTTTGAAAACATCATAAAACAGAGAGTAAGTGAACGCAACAAGACACAGAGCGACGTGAAAACCCATCACCTCCGAGCTTGAGATTTACTCAACCAATATCGGGTGGATGGCGGGGATCCCGTCTGCGATCATGTCGATGCTCATGCGTTGGAGATGATAATGGCGATACAGAAACAGATGGATGCCCGCGAATGGGCGATGCTCGTCGCGCTTTCGCTCCTGTGGGGCGGATCGTTCTTTTTCATCGGTGTTGCGGTCAAGGAACTGCCTCCCGTCACCATCGTCGCACTGCGTGTTACCCTTGCGGCAATCGCGCTTCAGCTCGTCTGCCGCATCATGGGCCTTCGCCTGCCGAGGCAATGGGCGGTGTGGCGCGCCTTTTTCGGCATGGGCCTTCTGAATAACATCATTCCCTTCTGCCTGATCGTCTGGGGCCAGACCCATATTGCCAGCGGACTGGCTTCGATCCTCAATGCCACAACGCCGCTCTTCACGGTTATCGTCGCGCATTTTCTCACCACTGATGAAAAGATGACTGGCAATAAGCTGACCGGCGTATTGGTCGGCTTCGCCGGCGTGGCGACCATGATCGGCCCTGCCGCCTTTACCGGCTCATCCGGCCTCTGGGGCCAGATCGCCGTCCTCGGCGCGGCTATCTCTTATGCCTTCGCGGGCATATTCGGCCGCCGCTTCAAGGCCATGGGCGTGCCGCCGCTGATGACCGCCACCGGCCAGATTTCCTCTTCGGCACTGATGCTGATCCCGGCCGCCCTTCTCATCGACAAACCATGGACACTCGCCATGCCGAGCCTCGGCACGTGGGGCGCGCTTGTCGGCATCGCACTGCTCTCGACGGCGCTCGCCTATCTCATTTTCTTCCGCATTCTTGCCAGCGCCGGCGCCACCAACCTTGCCCTCGTCACCTTCCTCATCCCCGTCAGCGCCATCCTGCTCGGTTCCCTGCTTCTAGGGGAGCAACTGGAAATGAAGCACTTCGCCGGCATGGCGATGATTGCTGCGGGTCTCGCGGCGATCGACGGCAGGCTGCCGTCAAAACTCAGAAGCCTGCTGGGCAACGCACCTGCTTGACAGAATTACACGGCAAAAGCATTGTGCGCCCATGATCGCGAAGCAGAACACCACCCGTCGTCACACCATCACCGGCCACCCGGCAGGGGAAGGTATGTCGTCGCGTTAAGCGATCCATTTCCACCCTGCCAGTCGAGCAGGGTTCGCACTCCTGCTCCCATACGCCCGAGGAGACAGGCATGCAGACTGTGAAATTTGCCGGTAATGAAGATTCGCAATTCAGCTTGAATGAAGTCGTCCTGCGCGCCGCGCGTCTGGACGACGCTGAAGCCCTGACAGAAATGTTCAACCTGCCCGGCGTCCGTCACGGCACGCTTCGACAACCATTTCAGTCGGTTGAAAAAACACGAAAATCGATGGAGAACCGCGGCCCCAACGATATCGCCATCGTTGGCGAATGGCGGGGAAAGATCGTTGCCAATGCAGGACTGTTCCGCAGGGCAGGAAGACAGTCCCACATTGCTGATCTGGTAATCAGTGTCCACGACGATTTTGCCGGCAGAGGTGTCGGAACATACATTCTGGCGGCTTTGATCGACACCGCCGATAATTGGCACGATATCCGCCGCATCGAACTCAACGTCTTCACCGACAATCTCCCCGCGATCCGGCTTTACGAGAAATTCGGTTTTGAACTTGAAGGCACCCTGCGCAACGACGCCTATCGTGATGGCAAATACGTTGATGCCCACGTGATGGCACGACTTCGATAGTCGGTTAGCTGCACAAGTGGTCGGCAAACACTTCCCGAATGGTCCGGCGCGACCATTCGGCCATTTTTTCGTCACGGCCGCGCTCGGCATCCAGAACGATCAGCGCCTTCCATAAGGCCCACCCGCGCCCGCGCTGCCATGTGGCCTCATCCAGATCGAGCGCTCTGCGAAAAACAGCCCGGCTTTCAGCATCAAGCACATTCCACGCGAGAATGAGATCAGAAGACGGATCGCCTACGCCGGAACTGCCGAAGTCGATGACGGCCGAAAGCCTGCCGTCCTTCACCAGCAGATTGCCCTCGGCAATGTCGCCATGCACCCACACCCGCTGCTTTTGCCAATGGCTCGAAAGCGCAAGCTGCCATATCTCGATAGCCAGCGCCTGATCCACCTCACCGGCAAGCCGCGCCGCCGAGGCCTTCGTTTCCCCGTCATAGACTGCAAGCGAGCCCCCGCGGTGAAAGTTATGCGCCCCTGCGACCGGGCCATCCACAGCATCCGCCTCATGTAATGATCTCAAGAACGTGGCGACATCAATGGCAATGACCGACAGATCGACCTTCTCCAGATGCTGAGCAAGCGGTTCCCCTTCGAGCCAGCGATAGACCGACCAACGGAACGGATAACCCTGCCCCGGCTGCCCGAGCGCTACTGGAGCAGGGATCGGAAAAGGCAGGAAAGGCGCAAGCGTTGGCAGCCATCGATGCTCCTTCTCGACCTGCGCCACGTAACGGGTGGCGCTCGGCATGCGGATGAGCATTTCATCGCCAAGGCGAAAACTGCGATTGTCCCAGCCGCTCAGCTCCACCGGCCGAACATCTAACGCCGCCCATTGAGGAAACTGGCTGTCAACCAGCGCCCGGACCTGCTCTGCGCTGACGACGATGCGGTCATCCATGCCTTACCCTCCGTCTCAGGCACAAGCTCTAGCGGCAGAGGACAATATTTCCATGACGCCCCTCAGCCGCCGATCAGCGCCAGCCACTCGTCCTCATCCATGGTCTGCACGCCCAGTTCCGCCGCCTTGGCAAGCTTGGAGCCCGCTCCCGGCCCCGCCACCAGAATATCGGTCTTTTTCGAAACGGAACCGGCAACCTTGGCGCCCAGACTTTCCGCCCGGGCCTTCGCCTCGTCGCGGGTAAACTTCTCCAGCGAGCCGGTAAACACCACCGTCTTGCCTGCCACCGGGCTGCCTTCCGTAGAAGGCTTTTCCGCCTCTTTCGGACGAAGTTCCCTTATCAGCCGATCGATGACGTCTAGGTTGCGTGGCTCCTTGTAGAACTCGACAATGGCGCGGGCCACCACCTCGCCGATGCCGTCGATGGCATTAAGCTCGGCCCACGCATCGCTTGCGGGATCCGCCGCCGCCTTCATGCTTTCTTCGAAATGGTCGTAAGTGCCATAGGAGCGCGCCAGAAGCTTCGCCGTAGTCTCACCCACATGGCGGATGCCCAGCGCGAAGATGAGCCTGTGCAGATCGATCTCGCGGCGGGCATCGATGGCGTCGAACAGCTTCCTGACGCTGACCTTGCCAAAACCGTCGATATTTTCGAGCTTGGTCAGATGGGAAGCATCCTGACGCGCCTTCAGCGTGAAGATGTCGGGTGCGGTCTTGATCGAGAGCGCAGGATCGTCACTTTCGAAGAAGAAATCGATCTGCTTGGTGCCCAGCCCTTCGATATCGAAGGCATTGCGCGAGACGAAATGTTTCAGATGCTCCACCGCCTGGGCCCGGCAGACGAAACCGCCGGTGCAGCGCGTGACCGAATCGAGCTTGCCGGTCTTCTCATTACGCTCCCGCACCGCATGGCTGCCGCAGACCGGACATTTTTCCGGGAAGGCGTATTTTGCCGCCCCGGCCGGTCGCTTTTCCAGAAGCACGTCCAGAACCTGCGGAATGACATCGCCGGCCCGCTGCACGATAACAGTGTCGCCGATGCGGATATCGTGATCTTCCGGGCGGATGCGCTCACCGCTATTCCCGATGCCCTCGATATAATCGGCATTATGCAGCGTGGCATTGGTAACGACGACACCGCCGACAGTGATGGGGGTAAGACGCGCGACAGGTGTCAGCGCGCCGGTGCGGCCAACCTGAATTTCGATATTTTCAACCGTCGTGAAGGCTTGCTCTGCTGGAAATTTATGCGCGGTCGCCCAACGCGGGCTGCGCGAGCGGAAGCCAAGCCGTTCCTGCAGATCAAGCCGGTCGACCTTGTAGACCACACCGTCGATATCGTAATCGAGATCGGGCCGCGCAACACCGATTTCATTATAATGCTCAAGCAATTGCTGGGCGGACGTGAATCGCTTCATCAGCGGATTAACCGGGAAACCCCATTCCCTGAACTTCTCGACGATGCCATATTGGGTATCAGCAATCCGCGTCGGCTGACCGCCATTCGAAACCTCGCCGAGGGCGTAGGCGAAAAACCGCAGCTTGCGTTTCGCCGTCACATTGGCGTCCAGCTGACGCAGGGAGCCGGAGGCAGTATTGCGCGGGTTCACGTAGGTCTGCTTGCCTTCCGCTTCCATCTGGGCGTTGAGCGCCAGAAAGTCGCTTTTGGCCATATAGACCTCGCCGCGCACTTCCACCACATCGGGCGCGTCGGCGGGCAGCTCGTTCGGAATTTCCTTGATGGTCCTGATATTGGGAGTGACATTTTCGCCGGTCGTGCCGTCACCGCGCGTCGCCGCTGTCTTCAGCCTGCGGTTTTCGTAGCGGATGGACATGGAAAGCCCGTCGATCTTCGGTTCCGCAGTGAAAGCAATAGAGTCATCAGGCAGATGCCCGAGGAAACGATAAACCGAACTGACGAAGTCGCGCAGATCTTCTTCCGAGAACGTATTGTCGAGCGACAGCATCGGTCGCGCATGCACGATGGGCGCAAAGGTCGGAAGCGGCGCGAAGCCTACTTTTTTCGATGGGCTGTCGGCCCGCACCAGCGCCGGGAAATTCGCTTCGATGGCGTCGTTGCGCCGCTTCAGCGCGTCATACTCCGCATCGGAAATCTCCGGCGCATCCTTGCCGTGGTAAAGCGCGTCATGGCGGGCAAGCTCGGCCGCCAGAAATGCAAGCTCCGAAGAGGCTTCAAGCTCGGTGAGGTTTTCAACGGGTTTCTGGTCTTTCGACATGACGGCCTCTTTTCGGAATTACCGAACGCTTTTAGCCGAAATAACAAACATTAAAAACAGTTTTGCCGCTGAGCTCACAATGCCGAAAGGCACTGCACTGGCATTGCCGCGAAGGTCAGTCCTTGGCTGCGAGAAGACGAGCGGCAGCAGCCCTCGCCTCGTCCGTCACGGACGCGCCAGCAAGCATACGGGCGATCTCTTCGGTGCGGTGCTGCGGCTCCATCGTGGCGACGCGCGTGGCGATACGCTCGCTTCCATCGCCGGACGGACCCTTTGAAATGAGAAGATGGGTCGCCGCCCGTGCCGCCACCTGCGGCGCATGGGTGACGGAAAGGACCTGCACGGTTTTGGACAGGCGGCGCAGCCGCTGGCCGATGGCATCCGCCACCGCGCCACCGACACCCGTGTCGATTTCGTCGAACACCAGAGTCGGTGCCGAACCGCGATCCGCCAGCGCCACTTTCAGCGCCAGCAGGAAGCGGGACAATTCGCCGCCTGATGCGACCTTCATGATCGGACCTGGGCGCGTGCCCGGGTTGGTCTGCACGTGGAATTCCACCGTATCGATGCCGTCGGCCGTCGCCTGCTCGGGATCGGAGGTGACCTCGACGGTAAACCGCGCCCGCTCCAGCTTCAACGCCGGAAGCTCGGCCATGACAGCGTTGGAAAGCGCTTCCGCTGCATTACGGCGTTTGTCGGAAAGCGACTGCGCGGCACGGTCAAAATCAGCCTTCACGACGCCGAGATTGGCCTCGAGCTTGCCAAGCTTTTCTTCGCCGGCATCGAGATCGGCGAGATCGGCCACCATTTTTTCGGCGAGGGCCGGGAGGTCTGGCACGGCGACATTATATTTGCGTCCGGCGGCGCGCAACGCGAACAGCCGCTCCTCCACCCGCTCCAGCTCGCGCGGATCGAATTCTGTGCGGCGCAGCGCCGCTTCCACTTCCATCTGCGCATTGGAAAGATTGTCCAGCGCGGCATCCAGCAATTGCACGGTGTCTTCCAGCAGGCCGGGAGCCTCGTGGCTCTTGCGCTCCAGACGCCGCATCATGGATGCTATGACAGGCACGGGCGAAGCATTGCCGTTCAGGAATTCGCTGGCTTCAGCAATATCGCCAGCGATGCGTTCGGATTTTTGCATCACCGCCCGGCGTTCGGCCAGTTCATCCTCCTCGCCATCGCGCGGCGAAAGCGTTTCCAATTCTTCGACGGAAGAGCGCAGGTAATCCGCCTCTCGCGCCGCAGCCTCGACTTTTGCGCGATGCGTCTTTAAGGCCCGGTCAGCATCTTTCCAGGTGCGATAGAATGCCTGAACAGCGCGAGCCTCTTCGCTCAGCCCGGCAAAGGCATCCAGCAGCGTGCGGTGCGCATCCGTATCGACAAGCGCACGATCATCATGCTGGCCGTGAATCTCGACCAGCATCTGACCAAGCTGGCGCATCATCTGCACGCTGATGGCCTGATCGTTGATATAGGCCTTGGTGCGCCCGTCGGAAGATTGCACGCGGCGGAAAATCAGGTCGCCATCGTCATCGAGACCGTTTTCGCGCAGGAGAAGCCTTGTCGGATGATTGTTCGGCACCTCGAAAGTCGCGGTGACCTGCCCCTTTTCCTCCCCGTGGCGCACAAGGCCGCCATCGCCGCGGCCGCCAAGCGCCAGCGAGAGACTATCGAGAAGAATGGATTTGCCCGCACCCGTCTCGCCCGTCAACACGGAAAGGCCCGCCTCGAAACCGAGGTCGAGCCTTTCGATGAGAACGATATCGCGAATTGAGAGCTGGACCAGCATGGCCTATGCCCCGTCTCAGGCGCCGATGAGCTTCTTGCCGGCGCGCGAAATCCAGGACCCCTTATTCTCACGCGGCTCCAGGCCCTGGCCCTTCAGCAGCTTGTAGGAATCCGCATACCATTGGCTGTCGGGATAGTTGTTGCCGAGAACGGCAGCCGCAGTCTGCGCTTCGTCCACCAGGCCCATCGCGTAATAGGCTTCCGTCAGACGCGCCAGCGCTTCCTCGATCTGGTTGGTGTTCTGGTACTGCTCGACGACGATGCGGAAACGCGACACGGCGGCGAGATATTCCTTGCGCTCAAGGTAATAACGACCGACCTGCATTTCGCGGCCGGCAAGCTGATCGCGGGCGAAACGGATCTTGGCCTGCGCATCCGCGACATATTCCGAATCGGGATAGTCGTTGACGACCTTGTTCATCGCCTCAACTGTGCGCTGCGCGGCGCGCTGGTCCTGCGTGACGTCGGAAATCTGCTTCGAATAGGCAAGACCGATCATGTACTGAACGTAAGCGGCGTCCTTGGAACGCGGATATTGCCGCAGGAAACGGCTACCGGTGGTGATTGCCACATCGTTCTTGTTGGTGCGCGTGGCAATGAAGGTCTGCATGACAAGCGCCTTCTGGCCCCATTCCGTGAAGGGGTACTGCTTGTCGATCGCCTCGAACTTGCGTGAGGCTTCCGTCATATTGCCTTTGTTCATGTTCGCCAGCGCTTGCTTGTACAGAACGTCAGGCGGATCGGTCTCCACGCCAAGCTTGGTGATGTCGATATCCGGATCGGACTGGCAGGCAGTGACGACGACGCTCGCGCCGACCAACATCAACGAAACGGCGATCCCCCGCATCGTACCCTTCATTGCACCAGACCCTACATGCTTCATTCGACAGTTCCCACTTCCCGCGCAAATACATAAGCATCGGCTTTGTATTGGCGTTCTAGCCATAAAAGCATCCGCAGGGCAACGCAATGATGACGCATTAACGCATTTTTATGGCATCACCCCATGCAATCGCACGATTATCCGGCGATAATTTGCAACTTCCTGCTCCGTCTCACGGAAAAGCCGCCCCGGAGGAGCGGCTTTTCTGTCAATTGATAGCCTTCAAAAGACCTTACGCGGACCAGGGCGCGAATTCGGGCATATTGACGGCCACAAATTCGCGGGCGCGCACCATCTGGTTGCGTGCGGCCGGAGCCTCTACGATCTCGTAAGCCGTACGGTCGCTCAGCAGGGCCTTCAGCGCATTGGCATTGACCTTGTGACCACCGCGATAAGAACGGTAGCAACCGATGAACTGAGCGCCCGCAAGTGCCAGGTCGCCCACCGCGTCAAGCGTCTTGTGGCGGACGAACTCGTCCTTGGCGTAACGCAGGCCTTCCATGTTGATGACGCTGTTGTCGTCGGAAATGACAACCGAATTCTCAAGCGAGGAGCCCAGTGCATAACCGGCGGCCCAAAGGCGCTCGACATCACGCATAAAGCCAAAAGTACGGGCACGCGACAGTTCGTTCTTGAACGTCTCTGCCGTCAGGTCACCCTTCCAGGATTGCTTGCCGATCAGCGGCGTGTCGAAATCGATGTCGACCTCGAAGCGCGTACCGTCATAAGGACGGAACTCCGCCCAGGACGCACCCGAATCGATACGCACCGGCTTGGTGACCCTGATATAGCGGCGCTTCACGCCAAGGTTCTTGATGCCGACCGATTCGATCGCTTCAATGAAGGGAGCAGAGCTGCCATCCATGATCGGCGCTTCCGGACCGTCTACCTCGACGACAAGGTTGTCGAGGCCCATGGCGTAGATGGCGGCCATGACGTGCTCGATCGTCGCTACCGACTGGGAAAGCGAACGGCCAAGCACGGTGCACAGATCGGTATTGCCGACATTGGCAGACACTGCCTTCAGCTCGGTGACGCTGCCATTGTCATGGAGGCGATGGAAGACGATGCCCGTTCCAGCTTCTGCGGGCTGGAACGTCATCGAGACCGGATTGCCGGAATGCACGCCAATGCCTTTAAGCTGAACGGCATGTGCGATAGTTGTCTGAAATCCGAGCAGTCCGATAGTCATTAGTGTATGCCTTTTTTGCAAACCGCGCCGCTTGGGCCAGCGCCGTTCAAGTTTTCAAGCCGGGTTTTAACGACCGGCGAAGTCAGTCTGTTCCTTTACCCAGCCTCATACATACGCACATGTACGTGCCACGACAAATCACTGTTCGTTTCGGATTGTTACATGCGTAAGTAGCTGACAACGCTAATTAATTTAGTGTTAATAACGTAAAATAAACAAAACGCCCGGATCGTCGGATCCGGGCGTTTCGAGAGGCTAATGGAATCGCCCTCAGTTGGACTGGCGGCGCAGGAACGCCGGGATTTCCAGCTGGTCATCATCGTGGTGGCTGGACGATGCAGGCGTTGCACGGCCGTGGTCATCAAGCTGGCCGCGACGCGGTGCGTAGAGGCTTGCTTCCGGCGAAAGCGGTGCGCGGCGCTGCGGCGCCATGCTCGGCGCATCCATCATGTCGGAAGGAACTTCTTCTTCTTCGCGGCGACCAAGCGAGTTGGTGATGCGCTTCAGAAGACCCATCGGGCCACGCTCTTCCTGGGCAGCAGGAGCGGCATGGGTGCGGTGGTCCAGCTCGGCCTTCACGACCGGCGGGAAGTCTTCGACCTTCGGCATTCGAACCGGCTCAGGCTGGCGGGCAACCGGTGCAGGTTCCTGATAGACGGGAGCCTGCGGCTGCTGCATGCGCGGTGCCGGAGCAGCATGCTGTTCCGGAGCGTGATAGACCGGTGCCGGAGCAACCGGAGCCGGAGCGGCCTGCTGAACCGGCTGGGCCGGACGAAGTGCCGCCGGTGCTTCAGCCGGAGAGGATGCGAACAGCTTGCTCTGCGGACGGAAGTCCTGGGCCGGCTGCTGATGTGCGGCAAAACCGAGTTCACGTTCCATTTCGGCTTCTGCCGAACGGATGGTCTGGGCGATCGGGTCTACGGCCTTCGGTGCCTGCGAAACTGCGGCAGGCTGTACTGCGGCCGGAGCGGGAGCAACGGCCGCGGAAGGACGGATAAGCGGCTTTGCAGCGGCGGCTGCGGCGCGCATTTCGGCAACGTTCTGTTCGCCGACGCCTGCAACGCGGTCAATGCCGGTTGCAACGACGGAGACGCGGATGAGGCCTTCAAGCGCTTCGTCGAAGGTTGCGCCGAGGATGATGTTCGCATCCGGATCAACTTCTTCGCGAATACGGGTCGCAGCTTCGTCGACTTCGAAGAGGGTGAGGTCGCGACCGCCGGTGATGGAGATCAAGAGGCCCTGCGCACCCTTCATCGAGGTTTCGTCGAGCAGCGGGTTGGCGATCGCCGCTTCCGCAGCCTGCATTGCGCGGCCCGGACCGGAAGCCTCGCCGGTGCCCATCATCGCGCGGCCCATTTCGCGCATGACCGAACGGACGTCGGCGAAGTCGAGGTTGATGAGACCTTCCTTCACCATCAGGTCGGTAATGCAGGCAACGCCGGAATAGAGAACCTGGTCGGCCATGGCGAAGGCGTCCGCAAAGGTCGTCTTGTCATTGGCAATACGGAAGAGGTTCTGGTTCGGAATGACGATCAGCGTATCGACGGACTTCTGCAGTTCCTCGATGCCCTGTTCGGCAAGACGCATGCGGCGGCCGCCTTCGAAGTGGAAAGGCTTGGTGACGACGCCAACCGTCAGGATGCCCTTGTTGCGCGCAGCCTGCGCGACAACAGGAGCAGCACCGGTGCCGGTGCCGCCGCCCATGCCGGCGGTGACGAAGCACATATGCGTGCCGTTAAGGTGATCGATGATCTCGTCGATGCATTCTTCAGCGGCAGCGCGCCCGACTTCCGGCTGGGAACCGGCGCCGAGACCTTCAGTGACGTTGACGCCGAGCTGAATGACCCGATCTGCCTTCGTCATGGTCAACGCCTGGGCATCCGTGTTGGCGACAACGAAGTCGACGCCCTGGAGGCCAGCCGTGATCATGTTGTTGACAGCGTTACCACCACCGCCACCGACACCGAAGACGGTGATGCGTGGCTTCAGCTCTGTGATATCAGGCTTCTGCAGCTGTATCGTCATTTTAACATTCCTTCTTTCTCTGGCCGCATCGCCCCGCTGGCCGATTCTTGAAACTCAACTCTGAAACCTCCGGCTTGCGCCCCGAGGCTACTCAAAAACTCTCTTTCAGCCATTGCCCCACCCGGGCTATCCGGCCGCTACCGTTACCAAACGGCGAGAACATTCCGCCTTGCGCCGCATGAATTTCGATGTCCGCCACCTGCGGATAGATCATCAGTCCGCAGGCGGTTGAAAACGCCGGGCCCTTTGCCGCGACCGGAAGACCAGCCACGCCCATGGGGCGGCCGATGCGAACGTTGCGGGCAAGAATGCGCCGCGCCGTTTCCGGCAGCCCCGTCAGCTGGCTCGCGCCGCCGGTCAGGACGACGCGCTTGCCGACGATGGGGCTGAAGCCGGACTTCTGGATACGATCACGGATCAATTCCAGCGTCTCTTCGATACGTGCCCGCACGATGCGGGTAACCAATGCTCTTGAAACTTGCGATGGTTGATCGCGATCATCTTCGCCAATCGGCGGGATCGAAATCATGTCGCGCTCATCCGCGCCATTCAGCAAAGCCGAACCATGCACCACCTTCAGTCTCTCCGCATCTTCGATTCGTGTCGAGAGGCCTCGTGCAAGATCTGTCGTAACGTGATGGCCGCCAAGGCCGATCGCGTCCGTATGGATGAGCCGGCCCTCGGCAAAAACCGAGATCGTCGTCGTGCCGCCGCCCATGTCGATGGCGGCGCAGCCGAGTTCGACTTCATCGTCCACCAGTGCTGCTAGACCGCTGGCATAGGGCGTCGCGACCATGCCCTCGACGGACAGATGCGCGCGGTTGACGCAAAGTTCGAGGTTCTTCAGCGCCGTGCGTTCGACAGTCACCACATGCATGTCAACGCCGAGAAGATCGCCGTACATCGACAGCGGATCGCGGATACCGCGCTCGCCATCCAGCGAATAGCCCGTCGGCAGCGAATGCAGGATCGCCCGGTCCTGACGCATGGACTGCTGGCTTGCCGCCACCAGAACCTTGCGCAGATCGCTTGCTTCCACTTCCTGGCCGCCGAGATCGATGCTCGCGGTGTAGATATCGCTCGCCAGGCGGCCGGCGGAAACATTGACAATCAGGCTGTCGACGGTCAGGCCCGCCATGCGCTCAGCCGCATCGACTGAAAGACGGATGACGCCTTCCAGCGCGTCGAGGTCGGCAATCACGCCTGACTTCACGCCGCGCGAACGCTGGTGGCCGATGCCGATGATTTCGACCTTGTGGGTGCGGCCAGGCAGGATTTCGCTTTCCTGACGGGGCGTCAGCCGGCCGATCATGCACACGACCTTGGTCGAGCCGATGTCGAGCACCGAAACGATGTGGCTGCGCTTGGAAGAAAGCGGCTTCAGACGAGGCAGACCGAAATGGGAAGAACCGAAAAAGCTCATGTGTTCTTCTCCGCTTTCTTGAGAGCCTTGGTGCGCGCATCGACGGCAGCCTGGCGGCGTTCGGCGGCACCTTCGGTCAGTTGGATCGTCGTACGGTCGGACAGGCGCAGGTCCACGGCAGCGACATCGCGCGACAGAACTTTCTCTTCCAGATCGAGCCGCGCGAGCAATTGCAGCGCCTGCGGCAGGTTTTCTTCTGGTAGCTTGACGACGATGCCGTTGTCGAGATGCAGGTCCCAGCGGCGGCCGGCGATACGCACGTAGGCTCGGACGCGGCTGCGGATTTCCGGCCAGTCAGCCAGCTGCTCGACGAAACCGGCAGCACCGGTTTCCGCGTCGCGGCCCACGAAAAGCGGCAGCGAGGCAAACTTGTTGTCACGCAGCGGCGCAATGACACTGCCGCTCTTTTCGATCAGCGACAGCTCCGAGCCGTGCTGCCAGATGCCAAAAGCCTGACGCTCCTTCAGACGAACCTCGACCGTCTTCGGATAGATCTTGCGGATATCGACATCCTCAACCCAGGGAAGCTGCACCAGCTTGCGGCGCGCGGCGTCGATGTCGAGCGCGATCAGGGACGTGCTGCCATCGAGACCGAGAAGCTGGAAGACATCGATTTCGGAGGTCTGCAGGTTGCCGGAGACCTTCACGTCCTCAACGGCGAAACCGGCTGCGGAGGTCGTTGCCTGCGTGACGATATTCGTATGGCCGCCGAGCGACATGCCATAAAGCCCGGTCGCCGCATAAAAGGCGACGGCCGCAATCGTACCGGTATGGGCGGGAATGTGGATACGTCCCGTCGCAAGGCTGACGCCGAAACGCACGACGCGACGCAGCGGACGCGGCAACACCATACGATCGTCGGCACTGGCCGCCGCCGCGAATTGCTCGCGCTTTTTTGCCGTCGACTTTTTGCCGATCACCGCAAACACGAAGCGTCCTCCACCATCCAGCTGACAAGGTTACCAAAGGAGCGGCCAGCATGGGCCGCCATTTCAGGCACCAGGGAGGTCGGCGTCATGCCCGGCTGTGTATTCACTTCAAGCCAGATAACTTCGCCATCTTCTGAGAAACGGTCGTCGTAACGAAAGTCTGAACGGCTTACGCCACGGCACCCGATCGCCCGATGCGCCATAACCGCCAGTGTTTGAATTTTTTGGTAAATTTTCGGTGAAATTTCTGCGGGAATGACATGTTTCGAGCCACCAGCAGCGTATTTCGCATCGTAATCATAGAAATTGTGACCGAGCGGCACCACTTCGGTGACGCCCAGCGCCTCGCCGTCGAGCACCCCGCAGGTCAGTTCGCGCCCATGGATATAACGCTCGACCATGACATGGTCGCCGTATTTCCATTCAGAGGACGTGAGGATCTGCGGCGGGTGCGACTGATCTTCCTTGACGATAACGACGCCGAAGCTCGAGCCTTCACGCACCGGCTTCACCACATAAGGCGGCGCCAGCGGATGTTCGCTGGTGAAATCGAAGCGGTTCATGACTCGCTCGGCGGCGACAGGAATGCCGGCAGCAGCAGCAACCTTCTTGGCCTGCGCCTTGTCCATGGCAAGCGCCGAGGCGAGCACGCCGGAATGGGTATAGGGAATGGCGAGATATTCGAGGATGCCCTGAATGGTGCCGTCTTCGCCGAAGGGCCCATGCAGCGCGTTGAAAGCGACGTCCGGGCGCAGCGCATCAAGCACGGCGGCGACATCGCGGCCGACATCGACACGGGTGACCTTGTAGCCCTCGTCTTCCAGAGCCTGCGCGCAAGCGTTGCCCGACGACAGGCTGACCGGCCGCTCCGACGAAAATCCACCCATAAGAACAGCTACGTGCTTGCCGCTCATCGATACCTCTGACACCAACTCTCCGTTACGGACCACGCTCCGAACCGACCGGATTTCACAAACCGGTGATTCTGGCACATGACCCTTGAGACCAGTTAAACGCGATTAAGGTTAATGAATCGTTTACTTTCGTTAACCGCCGCGCCCAACATGCCGAGTTTGTTAAAGAATCAGCATTGATCCGAATTCCCTCCTTGGAATCAGAGAGTTGCGCGGAATGCAACATGCAGGTTTTCAATGATCGGAAATAAAACGACGCCGGCGCGTCTGCTGCCGCGCGACAAAGGCAAGGCCGAAACGTTAACAGACAGGATTATTCCCCAGGCAAATTATCTGCCGTTTCAGCGTTTTAAAACCGCGGCCTGAATCAGTCTCTCAATCGACGAACGTTCTCCAAGGCCGTGACCACACGTGTCGCCCTGACGGATCACATTATCTGCATTATTTCTTTTTTAGCATTCCATAAGAACAAAAATTGCGTTAACGCAGATGTCGCCTCCCAAGGCATGACATTGCAATCATCCAAAATGGAACCAATACCATGACCGACGCGATATCTCCGGTATCGCCGACCGCTGACAATTCGAACGCTGTAAAGACAAATTCGCCTGCACGAGTTCTCACTGCCAGTCTGGTCGGTACGACCATCGAGTTTTTCGATTTCTACGTTTACGCCACGGCCGCAGTGCTCGTGTTCCCGACATTGTTCTTCCCGAACAATGATCCGATGACGGCGCTTCTGGCGTCTTTCGCAACTTTCTCCATCGCCTTTTTCGCCCGCCCCCTCGGCGCCGTGGTCTTCGGCCACTATGGCGACCGCGTTGGCCGCAAGACGACGCTTGTCGCGGCGCTGCTGACCATGGGTGTCTCGACGGTCGTGATCGGCCTGCTGCCGTCATATGAGACGGCCGGCGTTCTGGCGCCGCTGCTGCTCGCACTTTGCCGCTTCGGCCAGGGCTTCGGTCTTGGTGGCGAATGGGGCGGTGCCGTCCTGCTCGCGACGGAAAACGCCCCTCCCGGCAAGCGCAGCTGGTACGGCATGTTCCCGCAGCTTGGCGCACCCGTCGGCCTGTTCCTCTCGTCAGGCGTGTTCTGGATCCTGCTGCACTTCATGTCGCAGGAAGCGCTTCTCAGCTGGGGCTGGCGCATTCCCTTCGTCGCCTCGATCATCCTGATCGCGGTCGGCATGTGGGTTCGCCTGTCGATCACCGAAACGCCCGACTTCCAGAAGGCCATCGAAAAGGAAGAACGTGTGGCCGTGCCGGTCGCGGAACTATTCCGCAACCACAAGCGCAGCCTCGTGCTCGGCACCTTTGTGGCGCTCGCCACCTTCGTGCTCTTCTACATCGGCACGGCCTATCTGCTCTCCTACAACGTCAAGGTCCTGAAAATTCCGTTCCTCGACGCGCTGGAAGTGCAGATCCTCGGCTCCGTCGTTTTCGGTATCTTCATTCCGATTGCCGGCAAGCTTGCGGAAAAATTCGGTCGCCGCGAAATTCTGATCCTGACGACAGTGCTGATCGGCCTGTTCTCCTTCCTGCTGCCCGGCCTGATGACCGGCAGCGAAGGCTCGATCTTCGTCTTCGCGGCTCTCGCGATGATGCTGATGGGCATGACCTACGGCCTGATCGGAACGGCGCTCGCCGCCCCCTTCCCGACCCGCGTCCGCTATACCGGCTCTTCGATCACCTTCAACATGGCCGGCATCTTCGGCGCGTCGCTGGCGCCTTACATCGCCACATGGCTGCAGGTGAACTACGGCATGGGCTATGTCGGCTATTACCTCTGCGTATCCGCGCTCATCACGCTGGCCTGCATTCTTCTGTCCCGCAAGGACGAAGTCTGAGTCCATAGATACCGACAGTAACAAAAAGCCCGCGAAACGAGAGTTTCGCGGGCTTTAATGTGTTTACATCTTAGCAAGGCCGACTGGCATCAAGCCCCCAGAAAAGGCTCCACTTCACGACCGGGCATGAACAGCCCGAGCCGCTTGATTTCCCATTCCAGCCGGATGCCCGATTTGTCAAACACGCGCTTGCGGATGGTCTCGCCTAGATATTCCAGATCGTAACCGGTCGCATGGCCGGTATTGATCATGAAATTGCAATGCAGTGATGACATCTGCGCGCCGCCGATCACAAGACCACGACCGCCCGCCTCATCGATAAGCTCCCATGCGGAATGACCTTCGGGGTTCTTGAAGGTCGAGCCGCCGGTCTGTTCGCGGATTGGCTGCACGGTTTCGCGGTGATGACGCACCGCATCCATATCGGCGCGGATTTTCGCCTTGTCCTCGGGATAGCCCTCGAAGAGCGCACCGGTGAAGATCAGGCCTGCGTCGGCGCCGGAATGACGATAGCTGTAGCCCATATCGGCATTGGAAAGCACATGCTGGTTGCCCTGACGGTCGACCGCGTAGACTTCCACGACACGTTCACGCGTCTCGCCGCCGTTTGCGCCCGCATTCATGCGCAGCGCTCCGCCGATGGAGCCCGGAATGCCGTAATAGAAGTGGAAGCCGCCAATGCCATTATCCATGGCCATGGCTGCAATATGCTTGTCCGGGCAGATCGCGCCCGCCTTGATGCGGTTTTCACCGGCAAGCTCCACCTGACCGAAGCCCTTGGCGGACAGGCGCACGACCACGCCCGGAATACCGCCGTCACGCACCAGAAGGTTCGAGCCGACGCCAACCACGGTCAGCGGCACATCTTCCGGCAGAATTTTCAGGAAGGCAATCAGATCATCCGTATCGTGCGGCTGGAACATCACCTCCGCAAGACCGCCGGCTCTGAACCACGTCACGCGGTCCATAGGCGCATCCGGTGTCAGACGTCCCCGCAATTCCTTTACCCCGTCGCCGAGCCTCCCCAGCAATTTAACCCCATCGACCTGTCTCATTCAGACTTTCCTGATATGCTCTTCAATTCCGAAGGCAGCGACGCTGCCCATTGCGTGATATTCCCAGCCCCCAAGAGAACCACGAAATCACCCGGATTCGCAATGGCTGCGACCTGTGACGCAAGGTCCTCCCGCTTTTCGAGGAAACGCGCGTCACGGTGGCCAGCGGCCTTGATGGCCGAAACCAGCGCTTCGGAGCTTGCGCCTTCGATGGGATCTTCGCCCGCTGCATAAACCGGAGCAAGAAGAATCGTATCGGCATCGTTGAAACAATGCGCGAAATCATCAAACAGGCTCGAAAGACGGCTGTAGCGGTGTGGCTGGTGCACGGCGATGATGCGGCCCTTGCAGGCTTCCCGCGCCGCCTTCAGCACAGCCTTGATCTCGACCGGGTGGTGACCGTAATCGTCAAAAACCTGCACCCCGTTGGCTTCACCCGTCAGCGTGAAACGTCGCTTGACGCCACCGAAGGAGGCAAGCCCCTTCTTGATGTCGGCTTCCGAGATGCCTAGACGATTGGCAACCGCGATTGCCGCTGTCGCATTCGAAACGTTATGGCGGCCGGGCATCGGCAGGACGAGGTCCTTGAAAGAGAAAATCTTGCCGGTGCGGCGACGGCGGATTTCCACGTCGAAGACCGAGCGCGTACCGTCGATGCGGACATTCGAAAACCGCACGTCGGCCTGCGGGTTCTCGCCATATGTGATGACTTTGCGGTCTTCGATGCGGCCAACCAATGCCTGCACTTCGGGATGATCGAGGCACATGACGCCGAAACCGTAGAAAGGCACGTTCTCGACGAACTGACGGAATGCGGCGCGTACGGCATCGAAATTGCCGTAATGGTCGAGATGTTCCGGATCGATATTGGTGATGACGGCGACGTCGGCCGGCAGCTTCAGGAAAGTGCCGTCGGACTCGTCGGCCTCCACCACCATCCACTCACCCTCACCCATGCGGGCATTGGTGCCATAGGCATTGATGATGCCGCCATTGATGACGGTCGGGTCGAGATTGCCGGCTTCTAGGAGCGTGGCGACCATGGAGGTCGTCGTCGTTTTGCCGTGCGTGCCGCCGATGGCGATGGCGTTACGGAAGCGCATCAGCTCGGCCAGCATTTCCGCGCGGCGCACGATCGGCAGGTGCTTTTCCCGCGCGGCGACGAGCTCCGGATTGTTCTTCTTGATCGCGGTCGAAACGACGACGACCTCTGCATCGCCGATATTGTCAGCCGTGTGGCCCACAAAAACCTCGATGCCCTTGTCACGCAGACGCTGCACATTGGCGCTGTCGGCCTGGTCCGATCCCTGTACCCGGTGGCCGAGATTGTGAAGCACTTCGGCAATGCCGCTCATGCCGATCCCGCCTATGCCGATGAAATGCACAAGGCCTATGGCTTTCGGCATCTTCATGCCCCAACTCCTTCAATATTCTTCTTGAATTCCTGTACGGACCGGCCGGAGGCAATCGCCTCCACCAGATCGGCCAGCACATCCGCCGCGTGCGGTTTGCCGGTTGCCTTCGCCGCCGCCGCCGTTGCGGAAAGCCGCTCGGGTTCGGCAAGCGCCGAGGACAGCAGGCCAGAGAGCTTCTGCGGCGAGAGCTCCGCCTGCTTGATGACGCTTGCCCCACCCGCCGCCGAAAGCGCAGCCGCGTTCGCCGCCTGATCATGATCCAGCGCATGCGGATAAGGCACGAGGATCGACGGACGGCCGATCACCGAAAGCTCCGATACCGTCGAAGCGCCCGAGCGGCTGATGACCAGATCGGCCTCGCCGATACGCGACGCCATATCGCCGAAGAAGGGCGAAACATCCGCCTTCACGCCGAGCTTCTGGTAGGACGCGATGACGCTGTCCTTGTCTTCCGGCCGCGCCTGCTGGGTGACGACGATGCGCTTGCGCTGCTCGTCTTTCAGGAGGCAGATTGCGGCGGGTACCGCGCTCGAGAAAAACTGCGCGCCCTGGCTGCCGCCAAAGACAACGAGCTGGAAAGGCTCGCCTGTCTGCGAGGCCGTGTAGGGTATTTCAGATGCCGCCAGCACCGCTGGGCGCACCGGATTACCGGTCGCGACGGTCTTGTCGGAATATTGACCATTGGCGGGCGGCAGGAAGCCGCCGGCAATTGCCTTTACCCGCCCGGCAAGTGCCTTGTTGGCGCGGCCCATCACGGCGTTCTGTTCGTGAATGATCGACGGCACTCCAAGCCCGGTGGAGGCCAGCAGCGGCGGCACGGTCGGATAGCCGCCGAAACCGACAACCGCGACCGGCTTCAGTTTTGCGACCAGCCGACGCGCCGCGCGCAGGCCAACCCAGAGCTTCCAGAGCGAACCCGCCACGGAAATTGGGTTTTTGGAGCCGATGGTGGCAGACGGAACCACATGAATTTCATCTGCCGGAAACTTGCCCGCATAACGCTCGGCGCGACTGTCGGTGACGAGATGCACCTGATAACCGCGTGCCTTCAGCGTATGCGCCAGCGCTTCTGCCGGAAACACATGGCCGCCGGTTCCACCGGCGGCAAGAAGAACAATACCCTTGCTCATGATCGTTTACTCCGCGGGAACGCCGGAACCAACGCGGAAGAAACTCCGCTCCTGCGCCCGCTTTTCGGGTCTGTGGCGTGTCAATGCCAGAAGGAAACCGGCGGTCACGCATATCGCCATCATTGACGAACCACCATAGGAAATCAGCGGCAAGGTCATGCCCTTGGCAGGCATCAGTTCCAGATTGACGCCGATATTGATCATCGACTGCATGCCGATCTGCAGCACAAGGCCAGCCACGGCGAAGCGGCAGAAATCGTCCTTTTCCTTGAAGGCGTGCGACAGGCCGCGCAGCACGATGAAGGCGAAGATGGCAACAAGAAACATGCAGAAAACGATGCCGAATTCTTCCGCCGCAACCGAGAAGATGAAGTCGGTATGGCTATCGGGAATGATGCGCTTGACGATACCCTCACCCGGTCCGCGACCGAACCAGTCGCCACGAATGATCGCTTCACGCGCCGTGTCCACCTGGAACGTGTCGCCCTCACCCGTCCAGAAACGGTCGATACGGCCGGCCACGTGCGGCAGCATGAGGTAGGCGGAGATGATGCCGCCGACGCCGAGACCACCGAGCATGATGATCCAGAACCACGGCACACCCGCCATGAAGAACATGCCGCCCCAGACAACGGAAGTCAGGATCGTCTGGCCGAAGTCAGGCTGGGCGATGAGAAGTGCGGCCACGATTCCGAAGGTGATGATCGCAAAGAGATTGCCCGGAATTTCCGGATGGCGCGCCCGCTCTGCAAAAAGCCATGCGCAGACGATGACGAAAGCCGGCTTCATGAATTCCGACGGCTGGATCGAGAAAGTGCCGATGGAAATCCACCGCCGCGCGCCCTTCACCTCGATGCCGAAGAACAGTGCAAAGATCATCATCAGCAGCGAGGCGATCAGCATGATGACCGCCACGCGGCGCACCTGGCGCGGCGACAGGAAGGACAAGCCGACCATGATCGCCAGCGATGGCACCATGAACATGGCCTGACGCTCAACGAAAAAGAAGCTGTTGAGGCCGATACGCTCGGCAACGGCCGGCGACGCCGCGAAGGACAGCATCAGGCCGATGCCCATCAGCGCGATGAATGCCGCCAGAAAGAAACGGTCGATGGTCCAGAACCATTCCGCGACCGGACCGCGATCAACTCGGCTTACCATGGCCTTCAGCCCCCTTTTCCAGAGTGAACGAGCATCGTCATGCCATCGAGCGCCGCGACCTGCGCGACAAACGAATCACCTCTGACTTCAAAGTTCTTATATTGATCGAAACTTGCGCAAGCCGGGGACAACATCACGATATTGCCGGGCGTCGCGTCTTTTTCCGCATCCGCCGCCGCATGCTGCACGGCCTTGTCCAGGGTGCCGGATATTTCGTAGGGCACCGCTTCACCGAGCGTCGCTGCAAATTCCGCCGCCGCCTCGCCGATCAGATAGGCTTTTGCAATGCGCGGGAAAAGCGGTGAAAGGCTGGCAATCCCGCCGGCCTTCGGCAGACCGCCGGCAATCCAGTAAATGCGGTCAAAGCTCGAAAGCGCAGGTGCCGCCGCATCGGCATTGGTGGCCTTGCTGTCATTGACGAAGGTGACATTGCCGCGTCGGCCAACCGGCTGCATGCGATGCTTGAGGCCAGGGAAGGATTTGAGACCTGCACGAACTTCATCCTCGGAAACACCGACTGCAAGGCAGGCCGCAATTGCCGCCGCCGCATTTTGCGCATTGTGGCTGCCGCGAAGCGTCTGGATACCATCGAGATCGACAAGTAGCGACGAAGTTCCCCCATGCGCCCGCAGGATGCGGCTGCCCTCGGCATAAAGACCTTCGGAAACGACATTGCGCTTGGAAATGCGCTCAACCCTGACGCCGGCACGCTCAACGCGATCGGCAATCAGCGTCGAGTAGCTGTCGTCGACACCGACAATCGCCGTGCCGCTGCCGGCAACAAGCCGTTCCTTGACGTCGGCATAGTGCTGCATCGTGCCATGCCGGTCGAGATGATCGGGAGTGAGGTTGAGAAGAATGCCGGCAGTCGGATTGATCGTGGGTGCCAGGTCAATCTGGTAGGACGAGCACTCAACAACGTAGAAGCGCTGCGCCTTAGGCGGATCGAGGCTCAGTACCGCCGTACCGATATTGCCGCCAAGCTGCGTATCGCGACCAGCCGATTTCAGAATATGTGCGATCAGCGCCGTGGTGGTCGACTTGCCGTTGGTCCCGGTAATCGCAATGAAGGGGCAATCCGGCGCGTGGGCACGACGTTCTCGGACAAAGAGCTCGATATCGCCGATGATCTCGACGCCGGAGGCTTTCGCCAGATCGACGGACCAGTGCGGCTTCGGATGCGTCAGCGGCACGCCCGGTGCCAGCACGAAGGAGGAGAAACTCGACCAGTCAATCGTCCGAAGATCCGCCGTCTTGATGCCCTCGGCCTCGGCCTTTGCGACACTGTCGGGATTATCATCGAAAGCCACGACGTCGGCACCGCCGGCGACCAGCGCCCGGGCCGTGACAAGACCCGAACCGCCGAGCCCGAAAAGAACGACTTTCTTACCCTTGAACGACGTGACCGGGATCATCGCTCACCTCAGCTTCAGGGTAGCGAGGCCAAGCAGCGCGAGGCCAACGGAAATGATCCAGAAACGGATGACCACCTGGCTTTCCGTCCAGCCCTTTTTCTCGAAATGGTGATGGATCGGCGCCATCAGGAAGACGCGCCTGCCGGTGCGCTTGAACCAGAAGACCTGGATGATGACCGACAGGGTTTCCATGACGAAGAGACCGCCGACGATGACCATGACGATCTCGTGCTTGGTGGCGACTGCGATGGAGCCGATCAGGCCACCCAGCGCGAGCGAACCCGTATCGCCCATGAAGATGGCGGCGGGCGGCGCATTAAACCACAGAAAACCGAGGCCGGCACCGATGACGGCGCCGACAATAACGGCGAGTTCACCCGTGCCGGGCACGAAATTGATCTGCAGGTAATTGGCAAAAACGGCGTTACCGGCGAGATAGGCGATCACACCGAAAGTGGCGGCCGCGATCATGACCGGCACGATGGCGAGCCCGTCGAGACCGTCGGTCAGGTTCACCGCATTCCCCGCGCCGACGATGACGAAAGCACCGAACAGCACGAAGAAATAACCGAGATTGATCACAAATTCCTTGAAGAAGGGAAAAGCGATGGAGCTGCCGAGCGTGCCGCCATGCGGTGCCGAGGCAAGCGCCATCTTCATCATGAAGAACACGGCAATCGCCGCGATCAGGAATTCGATGCCGAGACGAGCCTTGCCGGAAAAACCCTTGTCGCTCTGTTTCGTCACTTTCAGATAATCGTCGTAGAAGCCGATGGCTCCGAAACCAAGCGTCACCATTAGAACGGCGACGACATAGACATTCGACAGGTCGCCCCACAGAAGCGAACCGCCGAGAATGCCGGCGAGGATCATCAAGCCGCCCATGGTCGGGGTGCCGGCTTTCTTGAAATGCGTCTGCGGCCCATCGGCGCGAATCGGCTGGCCTTTGCCCTGGCGCACGCGCAGCGAATTGATGATGGCCGGTCCAAACAGGAAGACGATCAACGCAGAGGTGAACATCGCCGCCCCCGCCCGGAAGGTGATGTACCGGAACAGGTTGAAGATTTGAATTTTATCCGACAGTTCGACGAGCCAGATCAGCATAATTGCCCTTTCAAAAGGCTATTTCAGACTTGGCGTTCCGTCTCGGGGAATGCCGGATACTTGTCAAGCAGGGCGGCGACAATCTTGCCGAAACCAAGCCCAAGTGACGATTTTACCATCAGCGCGTCTCCCGGTTGCACCCATTGCAGGGCGAAATCGGTGAGTTCCGCCGTCGTCGGGAACCAGATGACGGTGACGCTGTCAGGCAGCGCGTCCCGCAAAGCGGCCATCGCCTCGCCTGCCAGCCACACATGTTCGATACCCGCCGCAAGCAATGGCCCGGCCAATTCCTCATGCAGTTGTGCCGAAAATTCGCCCATCTCCAGCATGTCGCCGAGGACGGCAACGCGACGGCCATGGCCCTGCGTCGGCGTTTCCGCCAGCACCGCGATCGACGCCCGCATGGAGGCAGGATTGGCGTTGTAGCTTTCATCGATCAGAAGGAAGGAGCCGCCGTTGATCTGCAGATGGTGGCGCTGGCCACGCCCCTTCACCGCCTCAAGCGATCCCAGCGCTTCGAAAGCACGGTCGAGATTGGCGCCCGTGATCGCCACTGCGCCAAGCACCGCCATCGCATTGTCCGCAATGTGCCGGCCCGGAATGTTGAGATGCAGCTCGCTGGTTTCGCCGTTCAGGATCGCCCAGATCGTCGAGCCAGTCGTCGTGCTCTCGAAATCCGCGAGGCGGAAATCCGCCTTGGCATGCTGACCGAAGGTCAGGATGTGTTCGATGCCCTGCTCCTGCGCGGCCTCTTCAAGCTGCTCGAACTGGGCATTGTCACGATTGAGGATGACGGAACCGCCCTGCTCCACGCCCTCGAAAATCTCCGCCTTGGCGGCGGCGATCTCTTCGATGTTGTTGAAGTTGCCGAGATGGGCAGGCGCGATGGTGGTGATGATCGCCACATGTGGGCGGACCATCTTCACCAAAGGCCGGATTTCGCCGGAATGGTTCATGCCGATTTCGAACACGCCGAATTCAGTATCGGCGGGCATGCGGGCAAGCGTCAGCGGCACACCCCAATGGTTGTTGAAGGAAGCCACCGCCGCATGCACCCGGCCCGATGGCGCGAGCGCCTGCCGCAGCATTTCCTTCGTCGTCGTCTTGCCGACCGAGCCCGTCACCGCGATGATGCGCGCCGATGTTCTTTGACGCGCCGCGATGGCAAGCTTGCCAAGGGCTGCAAGAACATCTTCGACCACGATCATCGGCACCGTCAGGCGGCCGAGCGCTGGCAGCTTGGCTTCAGCAACGACCAGAAGTCCTGCCCCGTTGGCAACCGCGAAACTCGTATAGTCGTGACCGTCGACACGATCACCCTTGATGGCGAAGAAAGCTTCACCCGGCTTCACCGTCCGGCTGTCGATGGAAATGCCGGTGATTCCTGTCGGCAGGTTGCCCACCGGGCGTCCTGCGGTGATGGCGATCATATCGGCGACTGTCCATAACCAGCTCAAATTTTCGATCCTTCCAGCGCTGCCAGTGCAGTGCGCACCTGTTCATGATCGGAAAAAGGCAGTGTCACGGAGCCAACGATCTGCCCTTCTTCATGCCCTTTGCCCGCGACGATCAGCGTATCGCCATGCGACAGCATCGATACCGCATGGCGGATCGCCTCGGACCTGTCGCCAATTTCCAGAGCGTCGGGCGCCGCCGCCATCACCTCGGAGCGGATCGTCGCCGCGTCTTCCGAGCGCGGATTGTCGTCCGTGACGATGACGATGTCGGAAAGACGGGTCGCGACCTCGCCCATGATCGGGCGTTTGCCCTTGTCGCGGTCGCCGCCGCAGCCGAAAACGGTGATGATGCGGCCGGAGGTGAAGGGCCGGACCGAGGTCAGCACGTTTTCCAGCGCATCGGGCTTGTGGGCGTAATCCACATAGGCAAGCGCGCCGTTTTTCGTTTGTCCCACTAATTCGAGACGGCCGGCAGCGCCGACAAGCTTTTCGAGCGCCTTGAGCGCCGTTGCGGCGGGAACACCCGTCGACATGGCAAGACCGGCGGCAACAAGCGCATTGGCCACCTGGAAATCACCCGCGAGCGGGATATCGACTTCGTGGATGACGCCGTCATGATGCACTTCGATCATCTGCTTGTGGCGGAAATGCTCAACGCGCTTCAAAGCGAGATATTGCCCGTTCCGTCCGACGGTGCGGACATCGAGACCCGCTTCGCGCGCCGCATGAACCGCCTTGTCCGACCAAGGATCGTCGGCGAAGATCACGGCGGGAGCGCCTTTTTCCATCAGCGTATCGAAAAGCCGCATCTTCGCGGCCATGTAATCCTCGACGGTCGGATGGTAATCCATATGGTCGCGGCCAAGATTGGTAAAGCCGGCGGCAGAAAGGCGCACGCCATCGAGGCGGCGCTGGTCGAGACCGTGGCTGGAAGCTTCCATCGCCGCGTGGGTGACGCCCTCGCTCGCAAGCTCGGCCAGAAGCGCATGCAGCGTCACCGGATCGGGCGTCGTCAGCGCGCCATAATCCTCCCGGCCGGGAGCGATGACACCGGTTGTGCCGATCTGGGCTGCGGCATGGCCGGCGAAAGCCCAGATCTGCCGCACGAAGGAGGCAACCGAGGTCTTTCCCGCGGTGCCAGTGACGGCGACCATGGTTTCCGGTTGTTTTCCGTAAAAGCGGGAGGCGGCAAGGGAGAGATAAAGGCGTGGGTCGGTCACGACCAGAACCGGCACTTCGGCTTCCACCGCGTGCCCGGAAACAACGGCAACGGCACCCTTGGCAACCGCATCCTTTACATAGGTCGCACCATCAGCCTTGGTGCCAGAAACCGCAACGAACAGGCTGCCCGGCGCAGCCTTGCGGCTGTCTGCGGTGATCCCCCCGATTTCGATCGCCCCGATCTCAGACAGGAGCAATTCTTTCAATTCCGGAAACGCATTTCCGGATATATCTCGCAAATTCATCGACTGTTTCCGTCTTGTCCCCCCGGCACGAATCGCCGGAACATCATAAGCTAACAATCAATAAGACACGAGCAAGGCCGAGCCATCCTTGCCGAACTTCGGCTTCACACCCAGCACCGCCGCCGTGCGGCTGATGATATCGTGCACCATGGGCGCTGCGGACGTGCCGGCTAGTGCCGCGCCATTGCCCTTGTCGGTCTTCGGTTCGTCGATGAAGGACAGCACCACATATTGCGGATCATCCATCGGGAAAGCCGACAGGAAGGCGTTGAAGTTCTTGTCGTGCACATAACGGCCGTTGACGACCTTATCGGCCGTGCCGGTCTTGCCGCCGACGTTGAAGCCATCGACGCGCGCATTTCGGCCTGAACCGTTGACGCCGTTCCATTCGAAGAGGAAGCGCATATCCTTGCTGGCGCCGGGTTTCAGCACCTGCTTTGCCACCTGATCCGCCTGTTCACGGGTGCGCGGCAGGAAGGTCGGCTCGATGAGTTTGCCGCCATTGACGAGTGCCGCACCGGCAACCGCCGTCTGCAGCGGTGTGGTTGAAACGCCATGGCCGAAGGAGATGGTGATGGAGTTGATCTTCTTCCACTCACGCGGCTGCGAAGGCAGCGCTACTTCAGGCAGTTCGGTCTGCATGCGGGTGAGAAGGCCAAGCCGCGTCAGGAATTCCTTGTGCCCTTCGGTGCCAACGGTATCGGCAATCTTGGCCGTACCGATATTGGACGAAAACTGGAAGATTTCCGGCACCGAGAGCATGCGGCCCTTGCCGTGGAAGTCCTTGATGGTGAAGCCGCCGATGCGGATCGGGTAACGCGCGTCGAACATATCACCGAGGCGGACGCGCCCCGAATCAAGACCCATGGCAATGGTGAAGGATTTGAAGGTGGAGCCCATTTCGAACGTGCCGTTCGACATGCGGTTGAGCCAGCCTTCTTTCGCGCCTTCGGCCGGGTTGTTCGGATCATAATCCGGCACCGAGGCCATGGCCAGCACTTCGCCGGTATGCACATCCAGAACCACGGCACCGGCGCCGATCGCCTGGAACTTGGTGATGGCCGAAGTCACGACTTCGCGCACGATGGACTGCACGCGCAGGTCGATGGAAAGCTTCACAGGTTCGAGCGGCTGATCGCTCGTCATGCCGAGCGCCGTGAGATCGGCAAGACCCTGGCTGTCGACGTAACGCTCCATGCCGGCAACACCGCGGTTGTCGATATTAACGTGACCGACGACATGCGCTGCGGTCGGCCCGCCGGGATAGAAGCGGCGTTTTTCCGGACGGAAGCCGATGCCGGGAATGCCGAGCGCGAGAATCTGGCTCTGCTGCTTTGGCGTCAACTGGCGGCGCAGCCACTGGAACCGCGAATTGGAGGAGAGCTTCTGATAGGTCGTGCGCTGGTCGAGATCCGGCAGGACGGTGCGCAGCTTTTCGATGGCCTCGTCAATATCGACGATACGATGGGGCTCGGCAAACAGCGAGACGGTGCGGATATCGGTGGCCAGCACCTCGCCGTTACGGTCGAGAAGATCAGGGCGCGACGCCATCAGCCTGTCGGCCGGCGCGATGCTCGACACCGTCTCCTGCTCTGCCATGCCATATTGCACCAGACGGCCGCCGACGACGGCGTAAAAGGCGACGAAACCGAAAATGAGAAGGCCGACGCGGCTTTTCGCCTGCGCCGCGCGCTTCTTGCGCGCGCCTTCAAACGCCGCATGATCGGTGTGGATGCCGGTCGTGCTGGCGGAAAAGTGAGCCTTGCTCTTCAAAACCATGGCGCGGGAGAGAAAAGACATCAGCGGTTCACCGATCCTGTTATCGTGTCGTCCATGTCGGTTTCATCACCGGCGGTGGCGGAGGCAACGGGCACGGGTGCCGGTGCCGGGCGAGAAACACGGGCACGCGGCGTAGGCACCGGCACGCCGTTGACGGCAATCTGGCCTGCCGGCGGTGATTTTGGCTTGGAAGCGCCACCCAGCGTCGCGCCGGGTTTGGAGCCATTGACGGCAGCGGCGATGACATCCTCGACGCTCATGCCTTCCGGTTCGGGCGGCTGCGGCAATTGCGAACGCAGCATCGGCAGCTCGCGCGGCTGCGCCAGTTGCGTCGGCAGTGTCGGCGAAAGACCGAGTTCCGTTTGATAGGCATTGACGAGACGGTGCAGACGGTTCGGCTGCGTCAGCAGCGCCCAGTCAGCGCGCAGGAGATCGATCGTATCTTTCTCAAGCTTGATTTCCGCCTCCAGCTTGCGGACCTCCTCAAGCTTGAGATCGGCCTTGTGCTTGATCGAATAGGTCACGACCGCCGCAGCGACCATGACCCCCATCAAGATGACATCGAAAGTGCGCAGCATATCAGCCTCCCATCTTTTCAAGGCTGGCGAGATCGGGAAGCTCGAATATCGAGAAATCCGCAGCGCGCGCCGGTGCCGTGGTGCGCAGGCCAGCGCGGAGCTTGGCCGAACGGGCCCGCGGATTAAGCTCCGCCTCCTCGTCGCTGGCAGCAATCATCGGCTTCCCGATATTCTCGAAAATGGAGGGCTTGTCCTCCACCATCGGCAGATGCCGGGAACCGGCTGCCTTGCCCGAACGGTCGGAGAAGAATTTCTTGACGATACGGTCTTCCAGCGAATGGAAGGTGACGACGACCAGCCGACCTCCGGGCTTCAGAACCTGCTCGGCGGCAAACAATGCCTGCGCCAGCTCACCCAGCTCATCATTGACGAAAACACGCAGCGCCTGGAACACCCGCGTTGCCGGATGAATCTTGTCCTTGGCTTTGCGTGGCGTGGCGATCTCGATCAGGCCCGCCAGATCGCGGGTGGTGCGGAAAGGCTCTTCCGCTCTCCTCTTCTCGATAGCGCGGGCAATGCGACCCGGCTGCTTTTCTTCCCCGAGAAAACCGAAGATGCGGATGAGATCACCAACCTTGGCGCGGTTGACGACATCGGCTGCCGAAACGCCGGAAGCGGACATGCGCATGTCGAGCGGGCCGTTCTTCTGGAAGGAAAAACCGCGCTCGGCCTCGTCGATCTGCATGGAAGATACGCCGATATCGAGAACGACGCCATCAAGGCCGCCCTCGGGCGCATGTTTCGCGAGATCGGAAAATTGCGACTGGATGAGCGAAAGCCGGCCGCCATTGGCTGCGACCATTGCCTGACCGCCGGAGATCGCCGTTGGATCGCGGTCTAGTGCGATGACATTTGCGCCGCGATCGAGAATGGCCTGGGTATAGCCGCCGGCGCCGAAAGTGCCATCCAGAATAATTTTGCCGGGGGCGGGTTCAAGCGCGCTGATGACTTCACGAAGCAGCACGGGGATATGGCGCTGAGGTCCGCCATCGGCATCAGAAGATCGTCCGCCAGAATTCGCCGCCATTGAGTGTCCCCGTCCTAGGCGGGGCGAGCAGCCGAAAAACCGCGCCCCGCTCTTGCTTCCGCCTGCGCCGCCAAAAACGCATCCGGTTGCCAAAGCTGAAAATGATCCGCTCGTCCGACGAAGGTGACCTCGGTAGAGATGCCGGTGAATTCCCGCACAAAATCCGTCACCATCAATCGACCTTCCTGGTCGAGCTTCATGAAAACACCGCCGCCGTGAACCAGCAGCGACATTGCGTTCGCTTCCGGCGAGAAGGCATCCATGGACGCAATCTGCCGCTCGTAGCGCTCCAGCAGATCCGGACCGCCGACACTGATTGCCGGAAACGCAAAATCCTGGAGACAATAAAGCTCCTGAACGCCGCGCTTGGCCAGCACCGAACGAAACGGAGACGGAACCGAAACGCGCCCCTTGGCGTCGATCCTGTTCGTCACGTTCGATAAAAAGCGGTCCATCACTCAACTCGCCAAAACCGCATGCCGCAAAGCGATTCATCCGCCCCGCAGCCGACACCGGTACGCACGACACATCGCCAAGCGCCAGGGCGACATGCCCTGCAGCAGCCCCTTGCAGGCTCCTCACTCGTTTCAGCGATTGCGGGTCAAAAACACGACCCAATGTGGTGTGCATTTGGGATACCATGGGACACTATGGGCGTCAATGGGATGAAGCCGGCACGATACCGCCTTCGCATCGGAAATTCATAAGCCGTTAAGTTTAACGAATGGTTTACTTTGCGCGCAGCAACCCGCCTTCACGACGCAAAAATGCATCATGGAAAAATATATTTTCTTTTATGAAACAACAGGATGTCTTCATCCCGCCAAAATTTCCACCCTCGAAGCCGAAGAGGAAATTCGCCAGTTGGCCTGTAAGCCGGGTTCTGTATGGCCCCGGTTTGACCCGGAACGTGGCAGCCATTCATCTGGGACGGCATTTGCATGCCGCCTCGCGCAACCCACCCGGATGACGGGCCCGGAAACCGGCTGTGAACGGGCTTTCGCCCGCCCCGTGTCATCCCTATTCGGTCTTGCTCCCGGTGGGGTTTACCTTGCCGCCGCTGTTACCAGAAGCGCGGTGGGCTCTTACCCCACCCTTTCACCCTTACCATGCGGATGCATGGCGGTTTGCTCTCTGTGGCACTTTCCCTGGGGTCGCCCCCGCCGGACGTTATCCGGCACCGTATTTCCGTGGAGCCCGGACTTTCCTCACCTTACCGTCTTTCGACATTGGTAAAGCGCGGCTGCCCGGCCAACTGGCATGGGCTGCATAACCATGTTCCGCAGCGAAAGCCACCGAAAAGCGACGGCCAAGATTAAAGAAATGCGGGTTTGAAATCCGTCGAGAAAGCACCGTCGGCGATTTCTCCGTCTCGTAGCAGCAACGCGCCAAGCCGTCCGATCTCATCGGAGCTCTTGGCCGCCGTGCCGTTACCACCGGTCAGAACGGCGATGCGCGGCGAGGCTGTGAAACCAATGGCGGGATAACCGCTGCCGGTTTTGGAGACGACACAGGCGGCCATCGAGACACGCGAGAGATCGATGGCAGGCACCAGCGTTCCGACGATGTCAGCGAGATGATCCCGCACGCTTTCCCGTCCACCGGAGCGGAACCATTCCCGGATTTCCGGATCACTGCCGAGCCGCTTGTCATCGGGATCACCGCCAATCTTCAGGTAGAATTTGCCATCGGGATAGCGGACCGGCGGCAGAAGATAGATATGTTTTGTCGTATCGCGCGGCTCGTAGATCAGCGACGGCATGCCGGCATATTGATCCAGATCACCCCCATCTATCTCAAAGAAAGCAACGGTGCGTGCATAGACATCCAGCGCTACCGGCTGGGGCAACAGATCTTTGGTAATCGAGAAGCCGCCAGCCGCCACCAACACCCGGTCTGCGGTATAAACCGCACCTGATGCCGTATGAACCGATGCCCGGCCACTTTCTTCCCGCGTGGAAACAACGATATCGTCGATCAGCGTAACACCCGCCTTTTCCGCCAGTATGGTCTGTGCTTTCACCAGCGCGCGGGGATTGACGTAACCGGCATTATCCCTCTCGAAGACGCCTTCGCAGCTCTGTTCGAAGGAGAAATAGGGAAAGCGGCTTTTCAGGCTCTGGTCATCCAGGAGTTCCGTGGAAACCCCGAGCCGAGCAGCCGCCTTCAGAACATCATCGACAAAGGGATTGGCGCCGCCCCGCTCAGGTCCAACCATCAGGCAGCCGACCGGCGCGTAAAACTCGACACCGCTGCGTGTCGCAATATCGCCATAACGTGCAATGGAACGGTTAGCGAGCAACGCCCAGTCGGCATCGCCATCGATGGTGCGGGTAATCCGCGCCTCGTCATAATGGCTGGCGAAGACGCCTTGATGCGATTTTATATCTGCAGGCTCACCGGGACCGATCAGCGCGACGCCATCCACTGTTTCGGCCAGATGGCGGGCGGCGGCGGCGCCCATCATGCCGCGGCCCACGACGATATATTTGAAATGTCCCGACATGCCGCCCCTCTTTACCCGCTCACTTCCGTCGAAACCTTTTAGCCGCTTCGCCCGAAAATGTCAGACGAAAACCGGGGCCATTTCGGCGGCGAACTCATCCTCTGCCAGCTGACCGTTCAAAAGCAGCACGGCTCCCAGCCGTCCGATTTCGTCCGAAGATTTGGCGGAAACGAAATTGCCGCCGGTCAGAACCGCGATGTTGGAAGATTGCGTATAGCCGATGTAGGGATAGCCGCTGCGGGTGATGGAGGCGACACAAGAGCCGGAGGTCACGGGGCAGCCGGCAAGCTCCGGCATCAGTGATAGCGCCCGCTTCTTCAAAAACTCCACCTCCTCAGGCGTGCCGTCCGAATGGAACCAGCCAACCGCTTCAGCCAGCGTTTCTAGCCTGCCCTTCTCGCTCTCGCCGCCGATCTTCAGATAGACCTTGCCGTCGGGATAACGCACCGGCGGCAGGATGTAGACGATGTCGTCCTCGGTCTCCGCGAGGACGATGGTGGATGGCATCGCTCCAAACAGGGCCTGCCTTGCCTCATCCAGTTCGAAAAACACGATGGTTCGGCCCGTTGCCGCCATATCGACCGGCGATGGAAGAAGTTCTGCCATGTTGGTAAAACCGCCGGCGGCTACGATGACCTTTTCGGCGGTGTGGATGGCCCCTTCGCGGGTCGAAACCTCAACGCCACGGGAGGTATCGCGAATATGCGCCACCGTCTCGCGCAGCAACCGTGCGCCCTGCGCTTCCGCAATGGCGCACTGCGCTTTCACCAGGGCGCGTGGATTGACGTGACCGGCATTCCGCGCCTCGAAATAACCGCCGTGATCGGCTGGCAGGGAGAACATCGAAAACCGGTCGGCAAGCACATCATGGCGCAGCGTCTCTATGCCAAGGCCTAGACGGTCGGCCGAGGAAAGGGCGCGCGAGACATAATCACCGGCAAGACCCTTGCCGTTGCCGGTGAACAGGCAGCCCGCTTCGGTGAAAAAGCGGATGCCGCTCTTAGCCTCGATCTCGGCATAACGGTGGATGGAACGTTGCGCCAGTTCCGCCCAGACGGGATCACCGTCAAACCCGCGAGTGATGCGCGCCTCGTCGTAATGGCTTGAGAACACGCCTTTATGGGTCTTGCGATCGGCGGGTTCACCCGGGCCGATCAGCGCCACGTCATCCGTTTGCACTGAGAGATGCCGCGCCGCAGCCGCTCCCATCATCCCGGCCCCGACGACGATATATTTGAAATCCGGCATGTCATGCTCCGTATCAGCTTTGCTTCTGACTACAGCATGCCGGGTGGAAGCGGAATCGCTTTTCGCAATTTCTCAGACGATGGAGGCCTCAGCCGGCCAGCAGCGCCTGCACCTTGCCGCAATAACGCTTGGAGACCGGGTTCATGCGGGTAGCGCCATGGCCGGCATTGTACCGCAGGATCGTGCTGCAAACCTGACCGCCGCCCAGCTGATGCGCCGTCGCCAGATATTGCATTCCCCAGCGAATATTGGTCTCGGGATCGTAGAGTGCCTTGGTCGTGCCGCGATAGCCCATCATCCGCGCCGTCGCCGGCTTGATCTGCATCAGCCCGACCTCGCCTGCGCTACCACGAGCCTTGGGGTTGAACTTGCTTTCAACCGAAACCACGGCATGCGCCAGATTGGTGGGAACGCCGTAACGCTTGGCATATTTGACGATCAGATCGGAATAATCGTTCCTGAGCGAAGAAGGCAGGCTCTTTTCTGGCATGGGATAACCGGGCTTGCGGAAGAAATTCTCCAGCGTCACGGTTTTGGTCTTCACGTCTTCGTCTTTGGCAAAAGCAATCCCCGCCTGCGAAGCGAGTACAGCAATACCCACTACGACAGCAACAACAACCCTGTTCATATGTAGAAAAAGTCTCCAGATCGGAGGACCGGAACAATGAATCGGCACAATTAGTCAACGCCCGGAAAGTCGATCGCGACTCTCCGCTGTCCGGTCTCCTTGATTGATATTGACGGCAGGTTCCCCTGAAGAACGTCACCGCATACAGTGCTGTTCTTAAACTTCCTCAATGCGGATTAACTGTGGCAACCCCAAAAAAGCGACTTGCGGAGCGCGGCAAACCGGGATTCGTTTTCCAGAATCTGCGTTCAGGCGACCGAAAATTTCGGCAGGCGGGCAATCAGCCGGTGCAGGGTGTCAATGGTGGAAAAATCCGCAATGCCATCCACCAGTGCGGGCCGGAAATGCCTCTGGAACGCCGCCACGGCGCCCTCGGTTTTTTCACAATAATTGCCCGTTATTTCAACGCCGTAACCATAGATGGACAGCATAGACTGCAGCGCTTCGACGGGCTGGCCATGGTCGCCGCGCTGGAAAAAACGCCCGCCGCGGATTGGCGCGGGTTCAACCCAATGGCCGACACCGTGCTGCGACAGGATGTCCCACGGGAATTTTTCGCCCGGATCGACCTTGCGGATCGGCGCCACGTCCGAGTGGGCAAGCACCCTTTCAGGGGCGATATGCCACCGCTGGCCGCAATCGCGACATAATTCGATGACGGCTTCCACCTGCTCCATGGGGAATTCCGGCAGCCCGCCGGGATGACCCTGATTGGCGATTTCGATGCCGATGGAGCGGGAGTTGATATCCTCGTCCCCGGCCCAGGAGCTTTTTCCGGCGTGCCATGCACGGCGGGTTTCCGGCACAAGCTGGATGATGCGCCCGTCTTCGAAAACAAAGTAGTGGCTCGACACCTGGCTTTCGGGATTGCAGAGCCACGACAGAGCACCATCGGCTGTCGTCATGCCGGTATAATGAAGAAGAATGATATCGGGACCGGGCACGCCGATCCTCTCGCCGTGATTAGGCGAAGGCGCAACAGTTGCGCCCCCGAAATCCGGGGTAAAATCCGGCAGACATTCACTCATGCGACGCGGCGTTCTTTCTCGATGGCCGCATAGGCGGCGTTGAGAGCCGCCATACGCTCATTCGCAGCCGCATGCAATTCCATGGGAACGCCACGGGCGATGAGCTTGTCGGGATGATGCTCCGCCACCAGCGAACGGTAACGCTTGCGGATATCCAGGAAGTCGTCGGACGGCGAAACACCGAGCACGCGGTAGGGATCGCGCCCATCCATATGCACATGCCGCGCCATGATCGTTTCGAAATGATCTTCGGTGATATGGAAGATTTCCGCGATACGGCCGAGGAAGGCAAGCTCACGCTCGTGGATCAGGCCATCCGCCTTGGCGATATGAAAAAGGCCGTCGATGACGCTTTCCAGCATCTCGCAATTATCGTGACCGGAACCGCAAAGACCGGCCAGCCGCTCCGCATAGGCTTCGTAACCCGCAACGTCCTGACGTGCGAGGTTATAAAGACGGGCAACGTTTTTGGCTTCTTCTTCCGGAAAATCGAAAATCTGCCTGAAGGCCCGTACCTCGGCATCGTTGACGATGCCGTCGGCCTTCGCCATCTTGGCGGAAAGCGCGATGATGGCCACGGAAAAAGAGACCTTGCGGCGCGTTTCCGGATCACCTTCGAACAGGGTGCGGATGGCTTCCACCACGCGACCAAGCGCGTTGCCTGCCGCGTCGCCGATTGCGCCGAGCAGCCGTTCCCACAGGGATGAAATTTGCAAACAGGCGAAATCGAACATCATGACCGCAAGCATGACGGGATATTGCCGCGAATGCAATATCCACAGCGGGTAAGCGGCATTAACTTTTATTCATCTTTGCGACAGTTTTGCTTCAGGAACAAGATAGCGGGGTGAACGGAACTCCGGGTTTTCCACAGGGCACTGGGCCCGTGTCCGCAATGGGCCTATTGAAACGATTATATTTGCCCGGTCAGGTCAAGCCGCTGAAAAAGCGCGAGAAATCGGCGTTTTTCTTGATAAATTCACTTTACACCTACACGCGGCTGTCGCATCCATTTGCCAGACATGTCCAGACATGTGTTTGAGTATACGCAAAAGGAGAGCCATGATGGCCAAACAGAAAGTCGCAATGCTGACCGCGGGTGGCCTTGCGCCCTGTCTCTCTTCGGCCGTGGGCGGCCTGATCGAACGATACAGCGATATAGCGCCTGAGATCGACATCATCGCTTACCGCTCCGGTTATCAGGGCGTGCTTCTGGGTGATCGCATCGAAATCAGCAAAGACATGCGGGAAAAGGCGCATCTGCTGCATCGTTACGGCGGCTCGCCGATCGGCAACAGCCGCGTCAAGCTTACCAACGCCGCCGATTGCGCCAAGCGCGGCCTCGTCAAGGAAGGCGATAATCCGCTTCGTGTCGCTGCCGAGCGGCTGGCGGCTGACGGCGTCACCATTCTTCATACCATCGGCGGTGACGACACCAATACGACCGCAGCGGACCTCGCCGCCTATCTCGGCGCCAACGGCTACGACCTCACCGTCGTCGGTCTGCCGAAGACGGTGGACAATGACGTGGTTCCGATCAAGCAGTCGCTTGGCGCCTGGACGGCCGCCGAAGTCGGCGCGTCCTTCTTCGACAATGTCAGCAACGAGCAGAGCGCAGCCCCCAAAACCTTCGTTATCCACGAAGTCATGGGCCGCCATTGCGGCTGGCTGACGGCGGCTACCGCCCGTGCCTATATCCAGAAGACCAACGGCAACGAATATGTCGAAGGCCTGATGATGAACACGCAGATGAAGAACATCGACGGCATCTACCTGCCGGAAATGGCCTTCGACATCGAAGCGGAAGCCGAGCGCCTGAAGGAAATCATGGACAGACACGGCTACGTCACGCTGTTCGTCTCCGAAGGTGCCGGCCTCGATTCCATCGTCGCTGAACGCGAGGCTTCCGGCGAAGCGGTAAAGCGCGATGCCTTCGGCCATGTGAAGATCGACACGATCAATGTCGGCGGCTGGTTCCAGAAGCAGTTTGCCAGCCTCATCGGCGCAGAACGCTCCATGGTGCAGAAATCAGGCTATTTCGCCCGCTCTGCCCCCGCCAATGGCGACGATCTGCGCCTCATCCAGGGCATGGTCGATCTCGCCGTGGAAAGCGCACTCAACAAGGTCTCCGGTGTCACCGGCCACGACGAAGACCAGAATGGCAAATTGCGGACCATCGAATTTCCGCGTATCAAGGGCGGAAAGCATTTCGACCTCTCTGCCAAATGGTTTACCGAAGTGATGGAACATGTCGGTCAGCCGTTCACAGCGGCCTGATTTTACGGTAGGCTAAAATAAGACGGCGACAGGGAGGGCAAGGAGGAAGAGAATGTCTGGACAGGCCTGGCTGATTTTTTGCGCAGCATGTGCCGCGGTGTTCGCACTCCCCTCTCCCCTTGTATTTTCTGTCGCCTCTTATGCCGCCATCCGCGGCAAAAAGACGCTTTTGGCTTCCGTCAGCGGCGGCGCTCTCGGTATCGTAACCGCCATGACGATTTCAGCCATTCCTGTGGCCGGCTTTGCCTATATGCCGCAGTCTTTCGTGGAAATCGTGCAATGGGCCGGACTCGGTTGGCTGATGCTGTTTTTCCTGTGGACTTTCGCCACTCCCGCCGCCCAGGCGGCCAATGCCGATAATGACAATCTGGCTGGCAAGTCCGGGAGCGGAACGTTCCGCGATTGTTATGCAACCGCCGCCCTGAGACCGCGCTATTTCACCTTCTTCCTGGCGCTGTTGCCGCAATTCATTTCCACCACCGGCAATGCGGTAGAGACGTTTGCCGTGGCGCAGGCCGCAGTCCTGCTTCTGGCTCTGGCCATTCTCATCGTGCAGGGGCTGTTTCCCGAATCGACTCTGGCACTGGTGCGGCGCATGTCTGGCGACAAGAAAATCCGCCAGAAGTACCGCACGCACTTCATTTCCGGCCGTGCGGTCAGCGCCGGATACAGACGCATCGCGGCCTGAAACACTGCAAGTCGCCTCCCGGCTTGCCGCTTTCCTTACAATAGGTTAATGAAGCTCGACGGGACACTGCCTGCTTCGCTCGACGCGGGGGTATCGAAAGACAGGCATAACGAAGGCGGCAACATGCGAAATTCGGGCAAATTCCGCGGAAGAAGGACACTTCTTCTGTCTTCCACCGTGGGTCTGGCACTGGCATTGAGCGCATGCACCAGCGTCGAATATACCGCGAAGGATGGGCCAAACGGCCCTAAAATCGCAACGGTCGACCCCGCGACCACTCCTGCGTCGACATCCGCGCAGCCGGTAGCGACCGAGGCCGCAGCAGCAACTCCGACAGCTGCATCGGTTCAGACCGCCGAAACCGCAGTCTCTTCTCAGGCAGCAGCACTTCCCACAGCCGTCGCCGTCAAGGGCGGACGCGTGGCGCTGCCGCCGGCTTCCGAAATAGCTGCCGCCGCTGCGATCACTGCCCAGATGCAGCCGCAGCAGACCGAGGTCGCCCAAGCCGCCGTGGCGGCATCTGCACCCACCGCGGCCGCAGCACTCGCACCGGCAAGCGCCGCTCCCGCGGCGGCAGCCATCGAAACGGCGGCTGCGGCGGCCAAACCTGCCTCCCATAATGCCGCGGCCGATCTGCCGCAGGTGGTTGCCGTCAAGGGCAGCTTCCCGCCGGCACCGCCGCCGCCCGGCTCACCCTCCATCGGCACCGAACTGACGGCCGAACGCAAAGTCATTCCGCTGCCCAAGCCGGACAGCACCGTTCTCGCCTATGCCGCCGGGCCGACCAACGCCGCCCTTGCCGCCATCCGGCAGAATGAAGCGATGACCGCGCCGCTTAATACGCCACCTGCCGGACGCGAAAAATTGAGCGGGCTGATTTCCAAATACGCCAGCATGTATGATGTACCGGAAGATCTGGTTCATCGCGTGGTGCAGCGCGAAAGCCGGTATAATCCCGGCGCCTATAACAGCGGTAACTTCGGCCTGATGCAGATCAGGCACGCTACGGCACGCTCCATGGGCTTCGATGGCCCCGCCTCGGGCCTGTTCGACGCCGAAACCAATCTCAAATACGCCGTCAAATATTTACGCGGCGCATGGGTGGTAGCGGGCAACGACCGCGACAACGCCGTCAGGCTTTACGCGCGCGGTTATTATTACGATGCAAAACGCAAGGGCATGCTGCACGTTCTGCGCAAGTGATCGCCTCTGGCGTCGCTCTGAGCGCGGCGCAGCCGTTTGCCTTCCTTGAACGTCGAGCATTTTCCTTTCGCCATCCCTGGTTTTGTCCCAAGGATTTGAAAACCCCGCAAATATCAGGACGTGCAGATCCTCGGGACGAGCCCGAGGCGACGTATCCGTAGCGGCGCGAGTTGCCTCCCCATCTGTGGCTGGGGCGGTTCTTTGTGTCCCGCAGTGCCGGCCCCGTCTGGTTTTCCAGCGTCTCCATCATTCCCCACCTTCGCCCACAGCCCCTGTCATCAAACTGTAGCGTCACGGCTGTAGACGCCTCTCAATCGACTGAGAGGTGAACAAATGACGAGTGCGGCACCCAAGACCGGCTTCAGCAAGAACACGAAACTGAAGTCCGCATTGCTCCAGCACAAGGCTCTCTCGAAAAGCGGCCTCTCCGAACGGTTCTTCGGCGTTCTCTTCTCCGGCCTCGTCTATCCGCAAATCTGGGAAGATCCCGAGATCGACATGGAGGCGATGGAGCTGGGCGAAGGTCACCGTATCGTCACCATCGGTTCCGGCGGCTGCAACATGCTGGCCTATCTCTCGCGCAACCCGGCCAGCATCGACGTGGTTGACCTCAATCCGCATCACATTGCGCTGAACAAGCTGAAGCTCGCCGCCTTCCGCCATCTGCCCGCCCATCAGGACGTGGTGCGTCACTTCGGCCGCGCCAATATGCGCAGCAACAGCCACGGTTACGATCGCTTCATCGCCGAACATCTCGATGCCACGACCAAGGCTTACTGGTCGAAGCGCACGCTTTCCGGTCGTCGTCGCATTTCGGTGTTTGACAGGAACATCTATCACACCGGCCTGCTCGGACGCTTCATCGGCGCAGGCCATCTCATGGCCAGGCTGCACGGTGTGAAGCTCACCGAAATGGCCAGGGCCCGGACGCTCGAAGAACAGCGCCAGTTTTTCAACAGCAAGGTCGCGCCGCTCTTCGACAAGAAGGTGGTCCGCTGGTTGACGAAACGCAAAAGCTCCCTCTTCGGTCTCGGCATACCGCCCCGCCAATATGACGAACTGGCAAGCCTTTCCGATGACGGCACGGTTGCCTCGGTTCTGAAGCAGCGGCTGGAAAAACTCGCCTGCAACTTTCCGCTGAGCGACAATTATTTTGCCTGGCAGGCCTTTGCACGCCGTTATCCGGAGCCGCATGAAGGCTCTTTGCCCGCCTATCTCAAGTCGGAATATTACGAGACAATCCGCAACAATACGGCGCGCGTCGCCGTGCATCACGCCACCTACACCGAGCTTCTCTCCAAAAAGCCGGCAAGCGCCGTCGACCGCTATATCCTCCTGGACGCGCAGGACTGGATGACGGATGTGCAGCTCAACGAATTGTGGTCGCAGATCAGCCGCACCGCCGCATCGGGCGCTCGCGTCATCTTCCGCACCGCAGCCGAAAAGAGCGTGATCGAAGGCCGGCTTTCCCCCGATATCCGTAATCAGTGGGTCTATCTGGAAGAGCGCTCCAGCGAGCTCAACGCCTTGGACCGCTCGGCCATTTATGGCGGTTTCCATATTTACCAGAGGGCTATGGCATGAAAACCGTCGGTGAGAATGTAAGTCTTGCAGATAGTGCACATGCGAGCCTGATGGACCGCATGTATCGCCACCAGCGGCATATCTACGATATCACCCGCAAATATTACCTTCTTGGCCGCGACCGGACCATTTCCGGCCTGAACGTACCAAAGGGCGGCACGCTCCTGGAAGTCGGCTGCGGCACCGGTCGCAACCTGCTGCTGGCCGGCCGCAGGTTTCCTGACGCCAAACTATTCGGCCTCGACATCTCCGCCGAAATGCTGCTGACCGCAGCCGAGAATTTCGCCGGCAGGGCGGAACGCCCGATTTTGCGCGTGGCCGACGCCACCGCTTTCCGCCCCTCCGAGTTCGGTCAGCCCGACGGGTTCGACCGGGTCATGATTCCGTATGCGCTGTCGATGATACCGGACTGGGAAAAGGCAGTGGAACAGGCGCTCAAGGCGCTGAAACCCGGTGGCGCGCTGCATATTGTCGATTTCGGCCAGCAGGAGCAGCTGCCGAAGTGGTTCCGCACGCTCCTGCACGGCTGGCTCACGCGCTTCCATGTTACGCCCCGCGCGAATCTTCGCTATGTTCTGGCCAATATGGCAGGCCGTTTTGATGGCAACCTCGAATTTGAGGAAATCGCCCGTGGTTACGCCTGGCGGGCTGTCATTACCCTTCCGGTCACTGAAGCGCAGCAACCGAAAATCCACCGCATCCTGGCCGAGGCCTGATTGCAGAAGGTAGAACGGACCCCGCGCAGCGCCGAGGGGCGTCACCGTCAAGGCTCCTGCAGCGCCTTATTCGGCGATGAATGCGCAAATCGCTTCAAATCCAGCGACTGTCGGGTGCAAAAAGCACGTTGCCACTTGCCATATCAGTTTGTTTACCATGTTATGCGTAAATCGGGAGATACGGCGCGCCGTTTTGGCGGCCGTATAGGGGCAATATTTTCATCAGGGTTCCAATGCGGCTGCGTTTATCGGCACTATTGTCGGCTTTGCTATTGATCGGCGGCTGCACCTCCACGAGTTACGATCTGCTCGAAACCGCGTCCGTATCCAAGCCAAAATTTTCCGATACCGACCCGCAGGATTTCGGCGTCAACAACCCGCACCGCCATGAGGTGCACGGCATCGACGTGTCCAAATGGAATGGCGATGTCGACTGGCAGACCGTGCGCAAGTCGGGCGTGTCATTCGTCTTCATCAAGGCAACGGAGGGGTCGGATCGAATCGATCCGAAATTCGGCGACCATTGGCGCAGCGCCGCAGCCGCGAATATTCTGCATGCGCCTTACCACTTCTATTATTTCTGCTCGACGGCAGACGCGCAGGCCGACTGGTTCATTCGCAACGTGCCGAAGGACGCCGTTACTTTGCCACCGGTTCTCGACGTGGAGTGGAACCCTGCCTCCCCCACCTGCAAGACGCGCCCGGCCCCCGGCATCGTACGCGCCGAAATGCAGCGCTTCCTCGACCGCATCGAAGCCCATTACGGCAAACGTCCGATTATCTATACCTCGGTTGATTTCCACCGCGACAATCTCGTCGGCCAGTTCAAGGACTATCATTTCTGGGTGCGGTCCGTCGCCGCGCATCCGACCAAGATCTATGAAGACCGGCAATGGGCCTTCTGGCAATACACCGCAACAGGCGTCGTACCCGGCGTAAATGGCCCGACCGACATCAACGTCTTTGCCGGAAGCGAGAAAAACTGGCGGAAATGGATCGCTTCGGCCAAATAGGACGGCCAAGAAGCAACACTTTCCAAAATTCGGCGTTGTTCAACCACGTCAGATCGCCCGATCCGTTTTTTTGTCGCAAACATATGGGTAAAGCGGGCTAACAACCTATCGAGGAAATTCCCATGCCCACGTTCCGGTCGCGCAGCATAATCTTTGCCGCCGCTCTGTCTCTTTTGTCTTCCAGCGCAGCCCTCGCCACGCCACCGGTTGCATCGCCTGACGATCCCAAGCAGGTGGCCTGCGGTGGTGATCTCGGTACGTTTCTTGAAGGCGTCAAGGCCGATGCGCTTGCCAAGGGCATTCCGGCAGATGCGATCCAGAAGGCATTGGCGGGCGCACAGATCGACCAGAAGGTGCTATCGCGTGACCGCGCGCAGGGCGTTTTCCGCCAGACTTTCCTCGAATTCTCGCAGCGCACCGTCAGCCAGGCTCGCCTTGATATCGGCCGCAAGAAGCTGCAGGAGCTCTCCTCCACCTTCGCCCGCGCCGAAAACGAGTTCGGCGTGCCCGCTGGCGTCATTGCCGCCTTCTGGGCCATGGAGACCGATTTTGGCGCCGTTCAGGGCGATTTCAACACCCGCAACGCGCTGGTAACCCTGTCGCATGATTGCCGCCGCCCGGAGCTCTTCCGTCCGCAGCTGCTCGCGCTGATCGAAATGGTTCAGCATGGCGATCTGGATCCTGCCACCAATACGGGCGCATGGGCCGGCGAAATCGGCCAGGTGCAGATGCTGCCGAAGGATATCATCGCCTTCGGCGTCGATGGTGATGGTGACGGCCACATCAACGTCAAGAGCAGTGCGCCCGATGCCATTCTGACGGCTGCAAAATTCATCCAGCACCTCGGCTTCAAAAAGGGCGAACCCTGGATTCAGGAAGTTTCCCTGCCCGAGAACCTGCCCTGGGAAAAATCCGGCCTTGGCGGCCCGCTGACCGCCGGCGAATGGTTTGCGCTTGGCGTCACCCCGCGCGATGGCAACAAGAACTTCGCCTCCCTTCCCGCCGCACTCATCATGCCGCAGGGCCGCAAGGGTCCGACTTTCCTTACCTATCCGAACTTCAACATCTATCTGGAATGGAACCAGTCGTTCATCTACACGACCTCGGCTGCCTATTTCGCTACCCGCCTGATGGGCGGCCCGGTCTATGACAAGGGCAACCCAGATCCCGGCTTTGATGACGCCACCATGAAGCAGCTTCAGACCAAGCTCGAAGCACGCGGCCATAATGTCGGCAAGGTGGATGGCATTCTCGGTTCTGGCACCCGCGTCGCCATCCAGAAGGAACAGCAGCGCCTCGGCATGCCGGCGGACGGCTGGCCTACGGCAGCTCTTCTACAGGCGCTTTAACCTGTCTTAACGCTGCTCTCCGGCCCTTAATCTGTCGGCCGGAATCAAGGCGGAAATCGTTAATCTCGACCGGATGACTGGGGATAAAACCCCGGTCATTTACTTTTTTTAAACACATGAAGCACTGCGTGATAAGAAAATAACCATTCATTTTCAGATAATTACGGAAATTCCTTTTTTGAGGCCCTGAAAGACGTGCTGCACCGCATCACAAAAACCGCTTTTCAACTGCCACAAAACGGTCATATTATCGAAGCTGTCAACAAGAGGAGGCACCCATGGGACTTACAAAATCTCTCAATGCCTTGGCAGTCGGTTTGGCGTTTTTGTTCGTAGCGATGATGCTTTTCATCTGACGAGACGTGAAGACCAAACGCAGTGAAGAACCGTAGATGACACGAATTTAAAAAGCGCAGGCCCCGAGGGACCTGCGCTTTTTTCTGTCCGAAAATAGACTGACTGAAATCACGCGGCGCTGCGGCACAGACGCTCCAGACCCAGATTTTCAAGCACGGCATCCACCAGCGGCGCGCGGTTCATGGTATAGAGGTGGAACTCATTGACGCCGCGCCGCTGGAGATCGGCGATCTGCTCGGCCGCAACCTCTGCGGCCACGCGGGCGCGGCCCTCCAGATCCTCGTCATAGCCTTCAAAACGCTCATCCAGAAACGCAGGAATGCTTGTGCCGCAGCGTCCGGCGAAACGCTTGAGCTGGGTGAGATTCTGGATCGGCATGATGCCCGGAACCACCGGAATGGTGATCCCCGCCGCCGTAACCCGTTCCATGTAACGTTCGAACACGTCATTATCGAAGAAGAACTGCGTCAGCGCCCGGGTAGCGCCATTATCCGCCTTGCGCTTCAGCATGTCGATATCAACAGCTTCACTTGCGCTTTCCGGATGCTTTTCAGGATAGGCGGAGACCGAAATCTCAAAGTCGCCCAGCTCCTTGAGGCCCTTTACCAGCGCTGCGGCGTTCTCGTAACCCTGCGGATGCGGCTGGTAAGCCGTGCCGATACCAGTGGAGGGATCACCGCGCAGCGCCACGAAATGACGAACGCCCGCATTACGGAACTCGTCGACGACCTGGTGCACCTCATCGCGGCTCGCGTCCACGCAGGTCAGATGTGCGGCCGTCGCCAGGTGGCTGTCACCGATCATCCGGCGCACCGCGTCCAGCGTCGGCGCCTTGGTGGAACCACCGGCACCGTAGGTGACGGAGACGAAATCCGGGTTCCACTTCTTGAGCTCGGCAACCGTTTCCCAGAGCTGGGTTTCCATCTCGGCGTTCTTGGGCGGGAAAAATTCGAAAGACAACCGGATGTCGCCATCACGGCGTGCGGTTTCCGACCTCAACATATCATGCCCTCCCGGAGCGAAGTAAAACCGCCTCTTGCGCCACATCGTCTGCCATCAGCAGCCGCTGGTCGCGGGCAACCCAGATCGTGACGTCCAGAGCTTCGTCGGACGCCTTTTCAGAATGCAGATCGACGGCACGCTCCAGAGAAAGCCCAGCCTTCTTCATCCACTCTTCCATCAGCGGGTGCGAGAAGCCTAGCCGCACATGCGCGTGTTCGTCGCGCAGATATTCAAAGGAATGCGGCGCAAGATCGATGACGATCAACCGACCGCCCGGACGCAGCATACGCGCGGCTTCCGAAAGGGCGATCTCGGGCTGGTCGAGGAAATGCAGCACCTGATGGATGACAATCAGATCGAAATCCTGTCCCTCGAGCGGCAGATTGAGAATATCGCCATGGCGCACAGAGGCGTTCACCACGCCCGCCTTGTCGAGATTGGCGCGTGCCACCGAAAGCATGTCGCGGCTCGCATCCACGCCGATGGCACGGCGATAAATGCCGCTCAGAAGCTGCAGGATACGGCCGGTGCCCGTGCCGAGATCGAGCAGCGAATCGACGGGCGTGGTGCCCACCAGCTTCAGCAGCGCGCCTTCCACGGCTTCGTCGCTGACATGCAGGCGACGCAGTTCGTCCCAGGCGGACGCATTACGGCTGAAATAATCCTGCGCACGCTCCGCCCTCACCCGCTTGACGGCGGCCAGTCGCTCACTGTCACGCTGAAGAACCGCGTCGGAAGGCGAGGCCGCTGCAAGCAACTGCCGAACGACACCCGCAGGCTCGCCATCCTGCCGCAAGCGAAAATAGGCCCACGCACCTTCCTGATAACGCTCGATCAGCCCCTCTTCCGTCAAAAGCTTGAGGTGACGGGAGATACGCGGCTGCGACTGGCCAAGGATTTCGGTAAGGTCGGTCACCGTCAGATCGCCGGCCGAAAGAAGCGCCAGCAACCGGAAGCGCGTCGGCTCACCCGCCGCCTTCAGGAGATCCACCAATTTGTCCAGACCGAACGCCACTCTGCCGCGCCTCGCAAGCTAATCAACATATAAAGATATCTTTATGTCGATGTGGCGCGAGATGCAAGCGCAAAGTGCCGCGCGAGACGATCATCTCCACTTATTACACGGAAAAAGGCCCGCTTTGCGGCGGGCCTTTTTTGAAGTTATGACAAACGGATCAGCGTGTCAGACGCTTGTAGCTCACGCGGCCGGGCTTGATGCTTTCCGGGCCGAGGCGACGGACCTTGTCCTTTTCGTAGTCTTCAAAGTTGCCTTCGAACCATTCCACGTGGCTGTCACCCTCGAAAGCGAGAATGTGGGTCGCGAGGCGGTCCAGGAACATGCGGTCGTGGCTGATGATAACGGCGCAACCGGCGAAGGCTTCCAGCGCTTCTTCGAGCGCCGCCAGCGTTTCCGTATCAAGGTCGTTGGTCGGTTCGTCGAGCAGCAGTACGTTGCCGCCCGCCTTCAGCATCTTGGCAAGGTGCACGCGGTTGCGCTGACCACCCGAGAGGTTGCCGACCTTCTGTTGCTGATCGCCGCCCTTGAAGTTGAAGGCGCCGCAATAGGCGCGCGAGTTCACTTCGAACTTGCCGAGCTTGATGATGTCGTTGCCGCCGGAGATTTCTTCCCACACGGTCTTGTCACCCGCCAGCGCGTCACGGCTCTGGTCGACGTAACCGAGCTGAACGGTGTCACCAACAGTCACCGAGCCGCTATCAGGCTTTTCCTGACCGGTGATCATTTTGAACAACGTCGTCTTACCGGCGCCGTTCGGGCCGATGACGCCCACAATACCGCCCGGGGGCAGCTTGAAGGACAGGTTCTCAATCAGCACGCGGTCGCCATAGGATTTGGTGAGGTTCTCAGCCTCGATGACGACGCGGCCCAGACGCTCGGCGACCGGAATGACGATCTGCGCATCGCCGGGACGGCGGTTTTCCGCTGCTTCCACCAGCTCGTCATAGGCCTTGATACGCGCCTTGGACTTCGTCTGGCGGGCCTTGGGGCTGGAGGCGATCCATTCCTGTTCGCGGCTGATGGCCTTCTGACGCGAAGCATCTTCGCGGGCTTCCTGCTGCATGCGCTTGGCTTTCGCCTGCAGATAAGCGGAGTAATTGCCCTCGTAAGGAATGCCGCGACCACGATCGAGCTCGAGAATCCAGCCCGTCACGTTGTCGAGGAAGTAGCGGTCGTGGGTGATCATCATCACGGCGCCGGGATAGTCGCGCAGGTGCTTTTCGAGCCAGGCGATGGTTTCAGCGTCCAGATGGTTGGTCGGTTCGTCGAGCAGCAGCAGGTCCGGCTGCGACAGCAGCAAACGGCACAGTGCCACGCGGCGGCGCTCACCACCCGAAAGGCCGGTCACCGGCGAATCGCCGGGCGGGCAGCGCAGGGCGTCCATGGCCATTTCGACCTGATTTTCGAGGTCCCACAGGTTCTGGCTGTCGATGATGTCCTGAAGCTTCGCGCCCTCTTCCGCCGTTTCGTCGGAATAGTTCATCATCAGCTCGTTGTAGCGGTCAACGATCGCCGTCTTGCTCGCCACGCCTTCCATGACGTTTTGCATCACGGTCTTGTTTTCGTCGAGCTTCGGCTCCTGCTCGAGATAACCGAGCGTCGCACCTTCAGCGAGCCAGGCCTCACCGGTATATTCCTTGTCAAGGCCGGCCATGATCTTGAGAACGGTCGACTTACCCGCGCCGTTCGGGCCGAGGATACCGATCTTGGCGTCAGGGTAGAAGGAGAGATGCACATTCTCCAGAACCTTCTTCGCGCCATAGGACTTGTTCAGCCCAGCCATGTGATAGATGAATTGACGTGCCATTGTAGCGAATGCTCCACATCGGATTTTTAAGAGTACGTATCGGGAAATTTGCCGCTATGTAGGGTAAATAGGACCTTGGGGCAACCTCTGGCACGATTATGACCCCATGATTATGACACGCTGCGCGATGAGACGACGGGTGCGACGATGAATGAGACGACCGATAACTTCGCATTCAGCCGGATTGAGAGGCTGGAAGCCCCTTCTGGCGCATCCATCGCCTTCCGTCATCAACCTTCCGCCCTTGCTCCCGCCCGCGGCGTGCTGATGATCTGCCACGGCCTTGTGGAACATGCCGGCCGTTACCGCCGTTTTGCCGACGTCATGTCGCAGCAGGGTTTCGAGGTCTATGCCCACGACCATCGCGGCCACGGTCGCACGAAAGCAGCGGATGCGCCTCTTGGCCGCTTTGCCTGGAAGGATGGCGCGGACAAGGTCGTGGCCGACGTCATGGCGATGCGCCGGCTGGCCGGCGAGCGGCATCCCGGCCTGCCGGTGATCCTGTTCGGCCACTCCATGGGGGGCCTCGTGGCGCTCAATACCGCTGTCAGTTACCCCGACGCCTTCGATGGTCTGTCGATCTGGAATTCCAATCTCAATCCCGGTCTTATGGGCCGTTTCGCGCAGATTGTGTTGCGGCTGGAAAAAATGCTGAAAGGCTCGGATGTGCCGAGCGCCATCCTGCCGAAAGCCACTTTCCGCGCCTGGAACGCGAAAATGCCGGAAAAGCGCACCCATGCGGACTGGCTGAGCCACGACAAGGCGGCGGTGGACGCCTATGTGGAAGACCCGCTCTGCCAGTTCGAGGCGAGCGTTTCCCTCTGGCAGGATGTCTTGGCACTCTCCTATCGCGGCCCGAAACTTATCGAGCGTCTGCCGAAGGCTTTGCCGCTTTTGCTGGTGAGCGGTGATGAGGACGCCGCGACCAACGACGGCAGGGAGATCGTGTGGCTTGCCGAACGTTTCCGGGAGGCGGGCTTCAGCCGTGTCGAGCACACGATTTACAAGGGCATGCGGCACGAGACGCTGAACGAAATCGGCTGGCAGGCCGTCGCGGCGGATTTTGCCGCCTGGTGCGGCCGCGTCGTGGATGACAGTAAAACGCCTTCCCCGTCATTCCGGCCTTGAGCCGGAATGACGGAATTAGGGGACTCTCAAAATACCGAATGTCGAAGCTGCCGTATCAGCCCCAGTTTAGTGCCGTTCCAAAACGGAATAAGTCCATGAGATAAAATCACATGCGACGCGGCAAGCAGCGGTCTATAAACCGGCAGACACCAAGTACCGGGGGATAGATGACCGACAAGCCGAACAGGAAACCGCCGCTATCGGGCATCCGCGTCATCGAATTGGCGCGTGTTCTCGCCGGTCCCTGGGCGGGGCAGATGCTGGCCGATATGGGCGCAGACGTTATCAAGGTCGAAAACCCCGAAGGCGGCGATGATACACGCGCATGGGGACCGCCCTTCGTTGAGAGCAATGACGGAGAAAACCTCTCCGCCGCCTATTACCACGCCACCAATCGCGGCAAACGCTCCATCGTCGCCGATCTCAAAACACCCGAGGGCTGCGAACTGGTGCGCCGGCTGGTGCGCACCGCCGATGTCGTCATCGAGAATTTCAAGCGCGGCGGGCTTGCAAAATATGGCCTCGATTACGAAAGCCTGAGGGCGCTCAATCCAAAGCTGATCTATTGCTCCATCACCGGCTTCGGCCAGACCGGGCCCTATGCCGATCTCGCCGGATACGATTATATCGTGCAGGGCATGTCCGGCTTCATGTCGATTACGGGCGAAGCCGATGGACAGCCGATGAAGGCAGGCGTGGCGGTTGCCGATATCTTCACCGGCATCTATTCCGTATCGGCCATTCAGGCGGCCCTGATCCACGCCATTCGATCTGGCGAAGGCCAGCATATCGACATGGCGCTTCTCGATGTGCAATCGGCCGTTCTCGCCAACCAGAACATGAATTACCTGATCTCCGGCAGGCCTCCCGTCCGGCTCGGCAACGCCCACCCAAATATCTCCCCCTATGAGGTGGTGCCAACGGCCGACGGCTTCCTGATCCTCGCGGTCGGCAATGACGGTCAGTTCCGCCGCCTCTGCAATATCCTCGGCATCGGCGCGATCGCCGATGACGAGCGATACGCGACAAACAAGGCCCGCGTGGCGCATAAGGTCGAGGTGCGGCAGATCGTTTCCACGGAGACGCTGAAATGGCAGAAGCGCGATCTTCTGACCGCCTGCGAGAAGAACGCCGTCCCCGCCGGACCGATCAATTCCATCGAGGAAATGTTCGCGGATCCGCAGGTGAAGGCACGCGGCCTCCGTATCGATCTGGAGGCGGAAGACGGCACTGTCATCCCCGGTGTCCGCACACCCATTATCATGTCTCAGACGCCGCTGCGTTATGAACGCCCGAGCCCTAAGCTCGGCGAACATCAGGCGCAGGTGCTGGCCGAACTGGAAAACATCGAAAGGACCACGACGCCATGACTGCAGCCGGAATGAAAAGAACAGGCGGGCAATTGATCGTCGAAGCGCTGAAGGCCAATGGTGTCTCCCGCGTTTCCTGCGTTCCGGGCGAAAGCTATCTGGCCGTTCTGGATGCGCTTTATGAAAGCGGCATCGAAACCGTGGTCTGCCGTCAGGAAGGCGGCGCCGCCATGATGGCCGATACCTGGGGCCGGCTGACGGGCGAGCCTGGCATCTGCATGGTGACCCGTGGCCCCGGTGCCACAAATGCCTCGGCCGGCCTGCACATTGCAAGGCAGGATTCCATTCCGATGATCCTGTTCATCGGTCAGGTGCAGCGGGATGCCCGCGAGCGCGAGGCCTTTCAGGAAGTGGAATATCGCCGCGCCTTTACCGAATTCGCAAAATGGGTGGGCGAGATCGATGATGCCCGCCGCATTCCCGAATTCGTTACCCGCGCTTTTGCCGTCGCCACTTCCGGCCGCCCCGGCCCCGTGGTGCTGACGCTGCCCGAAGACATGCTGGTGGAAGAGGTCGAAGCTCCCGAGGCAAAGCCCTATACGCCCGTCGAGGCACATCCAGGCCTGTCGCAAATGGCCGCCTTCGCCAAAATGCTGGGCGAGGCAAAACGCCCGGTCTTCATCGCCGGCGGCACCCGCTGGTCCGAGGAAAGCGTCACGGGCTTCAAGGCTTTTGCAGAAAAGCACAAACTTCCCGTGGGCTGTTCATTCCGCCGCCAGATGCTGTTTGATCATATGAGCGCCTCCTACGCAGGCGATGTCGGCATCGGCATCAACCCGGCACTGGCCAGGGAAATCAAGGAAGCCGACCTCGTGGTGCTACTCGGTGGCCGCCTCTCCGAAATGCCCTCCTCCGGTTATACGCTGCTCGATATTCCCTACCCGTCACAGAAGCTCATCCATATCTATCCGGAGGCGGAAGAGCTCGGCCGCGTCTATCGGCCGGACCTCGCTATCTGCGCCTCCCCGAACGATTTCGTTGCCGCGCTTGCCTCCATCGATCTTGCCGGCAATGCCGCCTGGGCCGATCGCACGGCCTCAATGCATGAGGCCTATCTCAAATGGTCAACGCCGCCGCAGACAGGCCCCGGCGCCGTGCAGATGGGTCCGATCATGGACTGGATCGAGGCGAACGTTGCTGAAGACGCCATCTTCACCAATGGCGCCGGCAATTACGCCACCTGGCTGCACCGCTTCCACCGCTTCCGCCGTTTCAACACGCAATCGGCCCCGACATCAGGCTCCATGGGTTACGGCCTGCCGGCGGCGGTGGCCGCCAAGCACCTGTTCCCGGAGCGCGAGGTGATCTGCTTTGCCGGTGACGGCTGCTTCATGATGCACGGGCAGGAATTCATCACCGCCGTGCGTTACGGGCTGCCAATCATCACCGTGCTGGTCAATAACGGCACCTATGGCACGATCCGCATGCATCAGGAGCGGGAATATCCCGGTCGTGTCAGCGGCACCGATCTCGTCAATCCGGATTTCAACGCCTTTGCCAAAGCCTATGGCGGACACGGCGAAACGGTGGAAAGAACGCAAGACTTCGCCGCCGCCTTCGAACGGGCACGGGCAAGCGGCAAACCGGCGATCATCGAGGTGAAGCTGGATGCGGAAGCGATCACGCCGACGCGTACCCTGACGCAGATCAGAACCCGAAGCTGATAACGCGCATGGACATGGCTTCGGCATGGTGTAAATCCTGACTGTGACTCACAGCTTAGGAAACGCCATGCCGGATACAGCCCCTCCCGTCATCACCCCACGCGGCGCGAAGATCGAGCCCTCGGCCGGCGCGCCTTTCGAGGCAGTGCGCGTGGCCCGCGATGTGCTGCACACGTCCCGCACGGCAGCAATCGCCACGCTCGATCCCGTCAGCGGTTATCCCTATACAACCGCGACCAATATCGGCATCGAGCCGGATGGCACGCCGTTCTTCTTCGCGGCCGGGCTGACGCTGCACGCCCGCAATATGGAAAGCGATTCTCGTGTCTCGCTGACACTCGCCCCTTTCGGCAAGGGTGACGCGCTGACGCTGCCGCGCCTGACACTGGTGGGCAGGGCGGAACAAATCAGCCCGGATGAAGTGCCGATCGCCATCGCGCGCTACATTGCCCGCTACCCCAAAGCGAAACTTTATCTCTCCCTTCCCGACACAAGGCTTTACCGGCTGCGGACGGAAGGCGTGCAGATTAATGGCGGCCCGGCCCGCAACGCCAGCAATATCATCCCCGCCGATCTGCGGACCGATCTGTCAGGCGCAGAAGAACTGATGGCGGCGGCGGAAAGCGAAGCGACCCGCCTTAACGCCATCAAGGGCGAAGCAGCTCGGCTCGCCGTTCTAGCTGGCGCAAAGGCTGGCCGATGGACGATCACCTCCATCGATCCGGATGGTATCGATTTCGCCTCGGCCAGCGATCTGGCCCGGCTTTGGTTTACGGAGCGGGTGACGACGCTGAAGCAGTTTGAGAAGGCGCTTGCTTCGCCGGTGAGGTGACGGACGCAAGCGATTCAAAAAACATGAAAATTGCTTCTACTTGGCATTTTGTGGCCATGTCGCCGCGCCGCGCCGTCGCTCCGGACTAGATCCGGGGTCCAGCGCGATCAAGTCCCTTGATCGCGAAAGATTCTTTTCACGGCGCAGACGCGCCGTGGCTGGATGCCGGGTCAAGCCCGGCATGATGGGGCGAGTTTTTGACCCCATCCTATCAAAAAAGGCCGGGCCGCATTCCGCGACCCGGCCTTTTCTTAAAGATCAGACTGATGCTCAGAGAGCAGCGGTGACGATGAATTCAACCTTGTAATCCGGCGTTGCCAGCGCGGCTTCGCTGGTGGCGCGGGCCGGCGGGTTTGCCGGGTCGATCCAGCCTTCCCAGACAGCATTCATTTCGCCGAAGGTGGACATGTCGGAGAGGTAGATGATGGTCTGCAGGATCTTCGACTTGTCGGAACCGGCAGCAGCCAGCAGGCGGTCGACTTCAGCGAGAGCCGACTTGCTCTGTTCCGTCACGCTCGTACCTTCACCAACCTGGCCGGCCAGATAAACGGTGTTGCCGTGAACGACGGCGCCGCTCATGCGCTTGCCCGGCTCGATACGCTTGATGGTCATGGAAAACTCCTGTTGATTGGCACTTGAAAAATAGAATGATGCGCGAAAAATCAGCCGCGCAGGTGATGGGTCTTTTCGTAGATCGCCGTGGAGCGCGCGCCGGAACGGCAATAGCCGAGCATCGGGCGCTGCAATTCATCGAGCGCATCCACCATGCCGGCAACGGCATCGGCATCGACGCCGTAGCGGCCGACCGGCACATGCATGATCGTCAGGCCAAGCTGCTCTGCACGCTCGGCAATATCGGCAAAAAGCGGCTGACCGTCTTCTTCGCCGTCCGGGCGGTGGCAGACGATCGACTTGAAGCCGAGTGCCTTGATCTCATCCAGATCGGCGACGCTGATCTGTCCAGTTACCGAATATTCGTCGTCTATGCGCCTGATATCCATGTCATGCCTCCTGAAACCGGCGTCCGCGCCGCTGGCCGTCATCCTTGAAATCCGCATCCGATGTAAGCGGTCAAATCCCATGCGTCAATGATGCGCGGTCTTCATTCGGTACGGCTCAGAGGATGAAAAAGCGCAGACCGAAGGAACGGCTTTCCCCCGGCTGAAGAATATTGAACTCACCGGCGGCCTCAAGCTCGCTACGCCCCACCCAGCGATGCGAAACCGGCTCGATGCCGAGCACGTTCGCCGGTGCCTGCTGGTTGCGCCACATCTGCAGATGGGGCAGCGTCTCCGTGCGAAAACGCACGGTGAGCGTCTTCCCGCCAATGGCCGCAATCGGGCCGAGTTTCAATTCCGCCCATTCAGTCTTGCCGGCCGACACGCAGAAAACAGTGCCCGGCTCCTCGCCAAAACGCCAGCCATGGCCGCCGCCATCCAGCATTGCGCCTTCAAGCCGCACCGCATCGTCAAACAGGCGAGCGCCGACATTCATATGGTACATCAGGAATACTGGGATCGGCCGCCCGGACGTATTGACGATCCTGTCATCGAGGCTGACCTCGCCGCTTTCGCCATCGATCTTCCATGTCCGTTCCAGCAGCGCCGTGCCGCCATCGGCAAGCTTCACGGGAACCTCGACGCGCGCCAGCGCATTGGACTCGAGAACATCGAACGCGGTGATCGTTGCGGGATGCGAGGAGAAGGAGCCATGCAAGGGATATCGACGCCCCTCGCGGTCACCATCAATCGGTTCGGGATGACGGATATGATCGGGACCACAGGTAAAAAGAAAGCCTTCAAGCGAGTGGTCGATACGCGCATCGCCATCATCGGGAATAGCGCGGCCGGGCGCGATGTCTATGCCATCGACGACGCAGGCGCCGATATCGAAAACGGAGGTCTCATCGAGGAAAATGCGTGGCGATCTGCCAGCCTGAAACGAACGCAAGACAACCTCCCTGTGGCAGTAAAAACGCATGGTTCACGGAAACGCTACTAACCGTGACGGAAATTAAGATTGCATTAACCGCGAATTCACCTTTTTCACAATAGGGTCAAGATTACGGTGTGTTTATCGGTGACGAAGCAAGGGATAGCAGAATCGTGAAACAGTTTCTTAACGCAGCTCTGGGCCTGACGATCGCCGTGGCGTCGATTTTCGCTCCGCTACAGGCTGGCGCGCAGCAGCGTTATGGCGAACAGACCATGCTGGTTACGCCGGATGGCCGCGTTCTCGATTTCATGCCGGAACGTGGCGACATCGTCATCAGCCGTGACGCAATGGGTCGTACCGTGTTCTACGACCAGTACGGCAACCTGCTGGCCACCGAAATGCCCTCCGGCTACCAGCAGCGGCAGCAGGTACGCCAGCGCGACACCACCTATTATCCACCCGCCCCCGGTGGCCAGTATCGTGAGCCGCCGCGCGACTACGGTTATCAGGACAACGGCAACGTGCGCGATTATCGCGAATATCGCGGCGACGGCTCCGATGAGAATCTCTACACCGGTTCCGTGCCAGCCCCCGGCGCGGTGGAAAGCGGCCCGCTCGGCCAGCCGATGCCGGGAGAAAGCACCACGGCCGCCGTTCCGCAACCGGACCACCTGATCGAGCGGCATACGCCGGTAACGACGCCGGTCAACCGTTCCCGCCAGGAAATCGTCGCGCTCCAGACCTTCCTCGACCGCGAGGGCATCTCCCCCGGCGTGATCGACGGGAAGATGGGCGACAATGTCAACAAGGCCATAGCCGCCTGGCAGGACATGACGGGCGAAAAGCTCGACCCGAACAATTCAGAAGACATTCTGGAACGCCTGCGCGCCTCGGGCGGCATGCCGATTGTGGATTACACGATCACCGCCGCCGATGCCGCCGGCCCCTACGTGGCCTCCATCCCGGACGACTATGCCGAGAAATCGCAGCTTCCTGCCCTTTCCTTCACGTCGACCTCGGAAGCGCTGGCCGAACGCTTCCATATGGATGAGAACTATCTGAAAGAGCTGAACCCCGGCGTCGATTTCTCCGTGCCCGGCACTATCATCAAGGTCGTCAATCCCGGCGAGGCGAAGAAGGGGCAGGTCGCCCGCATCGTTGCGCACAAGGGTATCAAGCAGGTCTTCGCCTATGGCCAGGACGGCAATCTGATTGCCGCCTATCCAGCCACGATCGGCTCCACGGACACGCCCTCGCCAAGCGGCACCCATACGGTAGAGCGTATCGCGCTCAATCCGGGCTACACCTATAATCCCAAGATCAACTTCAAGCAGGGTCAGAACGACAAGATACTGCAGATCCCGCCGGGCCCGAACGGTCCTGTCGGCACGGTCTGGATCGCCCTGTCGAAGCCGACCTACGGCATTCACGGCACGCCGGAACCCTCGAAGATCGGCAAGACGAACAGCCATGGCTGTATTCGCCTGACCAACTGGGATGCCACCGAACTGGCGAAAATGGTCCGTCCCGGTGTGGTGGTCGAATTCGCGGAATAAATCGACTGGAAGAAAAGGAAAAAGCCCGGCGGTCCGGGCTTTTTTAGTTATGACGTTTCAGTCGCGCTTTTCCGTCAGGAAATATAGCAGCGCGGTTACCGGAAGAGCAAAGCCGATCCAGGAGGCGGCTTGCCATTCGCCAACCGCATAGGCCCAGCCGCCAACGGCGGAACCAATTGCACCGCCCATGAAGAATGTCGCCATATAGATGCCGTTCAGGCGGCTGCGGAATTCCGCCCCCAGCGTGAAGATCGCCCGCTGCCCGAGCACCAGATTGGTGGTGACACCGAAATCCAGAACGATTGCGGCAATGACAAGAATGGCGAGCGCCAGATGCGATCCCTCAGGCGCAAGATGCGTGACGGCGAAAGAGAGTGCTACCGCCAGCAGTGCAAAGAATGTCGCCGCCCGCGTCCAGCCGCGATCGGCCATCCGCCCGGCAATCGGGGCGGCGACGGTGCCGGCCGCACCAGCCAGTGCGAAGAGTGCGATCTCACCCTGGCTGAGATTGAAATGCGGCCCACTCAGATAAAGAGGCGTCGTGGTCCAGAACAGGCTGAAGGCCGCGAAGAGAAAGGCATGATAGATCGCCCGCCGCCGCAGGACGGGCGTGTGGAGCGCCAGCCGGCCCATCGAAGCCATCAAGGCGCCATAGCTCAGCCGCGCTTCAGGCATACGGGTCGGCAGGAGCCGGAAAAGCACCACGGCAAGAAGCGCCATGACGGCCGCAGACGTCAGAAACACACCGCGCCAGGAGACAACTTCCGACAGAAGGCTGGAAACCGGCCGCGCCAGCATGATGCCGGCCATCAACCCGCTCATGACATTGCCGACCACCCGCCCGCGAATGGCGTGCGGCGCCATATGGGCCGCATAGGGAACGATGACCTGCACCGCCACCGAACTGACCCCTACTAGGAAGGCTGCGATCAGAAACGGCGTCGCATGTGGCGCGAATGCTGCGGCCGCAAGGGAAAGCACCGCCATGGAGACGGAGCCGACGACCAGCTTGCGGTTTTCCACGAGATCGCCGAGCGGCACGACAAACAGCAGACCGATACCGTAACCAATCTGTGTCAGGGTCACGATCAGCCCCGTCGCGCCAGCGGAAAGACCAAGCTCCGCACCGATGATGCCGGCAAGCGGCTGACCATAATAAAGATTGGCCGCGATCAATCCGCAGGCTGTCGCCAGCAGGAAAGTCAAAGCCGGGGAAATGGATGGTGCCTGAATATCATCCCCATCAATCACACGCGTCGTCATCATTTTCTCCAATATGGAAACAATCGTTTCCTAAATATTCACAAAATTACTCGGCAAGCCTCATGGCAATATCCACCACGGCCACCATGTCTTTAAGGCTCCGCCCTGTCTTTCCCACCACGCGCATACCGTACATCATGCACAGCATCGCCCGCGCAAGATCATCGGGATCGGCCTTGGACCGCACGGAACCATCCTTCTGCCCTTCGGCAACAAGGCGGGCGACGATCCGCTCCCTCGCCTTCACGGCCCTCTCGACTACAACGGCGATGTCGTCGTCCAGTGCCGCCAGATCAGCAGCGGCACCAACCACCAGACATCCGTCGGAGCCAACACCGCCGTAGGATCGTTCGGCGTAAAACATCAGCCCCGCTCTCAGCCGCTCATAACCGGTGTCGAAACCGGCCACAGCTGCCTCGAAACGCTCGGTCTGTATGATCCTGTAGCGCTCCATCGTCGCGATGAAGACGGCTTTCTTATCCTTGAAGGCCTTGTAGAGGCTACCCTGGGCCAGCTCCATCGCATCGGTAAGATCGCCTACCGAGGTGGCGTGATAACCGCGCCGCGAGAATACCTTGATCGCGCCATCGAGCGCGCGTTCAAGATCGAACTCGCGCGGGCGGCCGCGATGGCGCTGTTCCGGGGAATGGGGCTGGCTGAAATTGCTCATGAGCGGAATATAGGAAACGATCATTTCCAAATCAAGCAAAAATTTCGCGCCATGAAGAGGACGTGGGAGCGCCTCGTAAAGGCCGCCTCTTCTCCGCATTTTGGTGGGGAACCCATTTCACCAAACCGTCGCACCGTCGCCGCAACCGGGCGGGATTCGCAACGCGAGGTCAGGCAGCCCTGCGTGTCACGAGACGTGCCAGGTGCGCAACGCGCCTCGGAAGTCTTTTCGGCAGGAGGTTGATGACTTCCTCGGCAAAGGCCGCCGCATTTTCTACCGCCTTGTCGATATTGCTGACCTTCTTGCCATCCAGACAGAGAAGCGTGCCGCCATAGTCGAAAATATCGCGATAGGCCGCCCGCTCGACAATCGCCGTGTTGAGCACGGAGACGTTCTTTTCCGCCAGCAGCATCTTGACGAGCAACAGCGAACGCGTTGCCACCATGGCGTTGACCCGTGTCAGCACGATGGAATGGGCGATCGCCTTGCCCATCTTGCGGTTCAGGAATTCTATGTGATCGAGAACTTCGGCAGCGCCACGCGCATCCATGGCCGATCCCTGTACCGGGATCAGAACATGATCGGAAATACCCAGAGCCATGGTCAAAAGCGGCGTTTTTGCGCCGGGCAGGTCAATGATGAAACAGTCTGTATTGGCCCGGTTTTCGCGAATGTGGCCTTCAAGCGAAGCCATCGTCACATGCGAAATCACTGACAGGTTTTCTACCATGCCCGAGAGTTCGTACCAGCGGGAAATCCACAATTGCGGATCGGCATCCAGAACCGTCACCCGATGGCCGCTACGGGCGAGTTCGGTCGCCAGAAGCAGCACGGCCGTGGTTTTTCCCGCGCCGCCCTTGGTATTGGCGAAAGTGATGACTGACATGATACCCCCTGTTTGTCAGAGCCGTTTCATGCTCATTCACGCACCGACGCACTTCATGGTGCTTTCCATAATCTTAACGAACAGGGTTAATAAAACACTAATAACGATTACGCCGCGTAACAAAAAGCCCGCGATGGCGTCGCGGGCTTCATGGATTAGAGGTCGTATGGTCGCCGGCACCGATGCGGGGTACAGCGTCGCCGCAGGTTTCTTCTCCCCGCCGGGGAGAAGAAACAAGCGGCACCCTCTCAACCTCTCACAAACCCGGCGATCAAAGGTAACTCCTTAAAAGCAAGCCTCAAAAAGCGCCTTGGTATTCTCAAGCGTCATCGGCACCGGATTGCCACCGCAGCTCGGGTCCTTGATCGCTTCCGCCGCCAGTTCGTCGATACGATCCGGCTTGATGCCCATGGCGGTGAGGTTCTCAGGCACGCCGAGTTCCTTGCGAAGCTCCAGCACATAGTCATAAAAGCCGTCGAAACCGCCGGAAATGCCAAGATAGGCAGCGGCGCGGGCAATCTTGTCCTCGATGGCAGGACGGTTGAAGCGCAGCACCGCCGGCATGACGACGGCATTGGTCATGCCGTGATGGGTGTTGTAGACAGCGCCGATCGGATGCGAGAGCGAGTGAATGGCCCCCAGCCCCTTCTGAAAGGCAACCGCCCCCATGGCCGCCGCCGCCATCATGTTGGTGCGGGCTTCAATATCCGTACCGTCCTTATAGGCGCGCGGCAGGAATTCCTTGACGAGACGCAGACCCTCCAGCGCCACACCGGCGCTCATCGGATGATAGAAGGGCGAGGAATAGGCCTCCAGGCAATGGGCGAAAGCATCCATGCCCGTGCCGGCCGTGATGACTTTCGGCATACCAACCGTCAGCTCCGGATCGCAAATGACGACGCCGGGCAAGAGCTTCGGATGGAAGATGATCTTCTTCACATGCGTCTGCGAATTGGTGATGACGCTGGCGCGACCGACTTCCGAACCGGTGCCGGCCGTCGTCGGAACGGCAACGATAGGCGCGATCTTGGAAGCGTCCGCCCGTGTCCACCAGTCGCCAATATCCTCGAAATCCCAGACCGGGCGGGTCTGCCCAGCCATGAAGGCGATGGTCTTGCCAAGATCGAGGCCCGAGCCGCCGCCGAAAGCGACGACGCCGTCATGGCCGCCATCGCGATAGGCCTTCACACCCGCTTCCATGTTGATTTCATTCGGGTTCGGATCGACCTCGGCGAAGATCGCCCGGCCGAGACCCGCCTCTTCCAGCACATCCAGCGCATGCGCGGTGATCGCCATATTGGCAAGGCCGCGATCCGTAACGAGAAGCGGCTTCTTGATACCAAGCGTCTTGCAGGCTTCCGCCAGTTCCTTGATCCGGCCACGGCCAAGCTTGACGGCGGTGGGATAGCTCCAGTTGGCGACGATATTCATTTCGTGACTTTCTTCAGATGGTAGGATTTCGGACGGGTCAGGTTCTGGAAACCGAGGACGGAGAGCGAACCGCCACGGCCCGTTTCCTTCACACCGGTCCAGCAAAGCGCCGGGTCGAGATAATCAGCGCGGTTCATGAACACGGTTCCGGTTTCGATCTCGCGGCCGATGCGCCCGGCACGGGCGGCATCCTGCGTCCACAGCGAAGCAGTCAGCCCGTATTTGCTGTCATTCATCAGCGCGATGGCTTCGTCATCGTTCTTCACCTTCATTATACCGACCGCCGGGCCGAAGGTTTCTTCGGTCATGAACTCCATGGAGTGATCGACATTGACGAGGATTTGCGGCGCGACATAGGCGCTTTCGCCATCATCGGCAGGGAATAGCTTCGGATCTACCAGCGCTTTCGCGCCCTTGGCAACTGCATCCGCGATCTGCGCACGCACCACCTTGGCGAAACGTTTGTTGGCCATCGGCCCGAGCGTCGTTTCCTGCTCCAGCGGATTGCCGAGCTTGTAATTGGAAACCCACGCGACCGACTTCTCGACAAAGGCGTCATAGAGGTTTTCGTTGACATAGATGCGCTCGATGCCGCAGCAGCATTGCCCGGAATTATAGGTGGCGCCATCCATCAGCGTATCGACGGCGGCATCCAGATCGGCATCCTCCATCACATAACCGGGGTCCTTGCCGCCAAGTTCAAGACCTAGACCGGTGAAGGTGCCGGCAGCGGCGCGCTCGATGGCGCGGCCACCTTCCACCGAACCGGTGAAGTTGACGAAGTTGAAAAGGCCTTCGGAAATGAGCGCCGAGGTCGTACCGTGGTCGAGGAAGACATTGATGAAGACATCGTCAGGCACACCGGCCTCGACAAAAGCCCGCACCATGCGCTCGCCCACCAGCAGCGTCTGCGCCGCATGTTTGATGACGACCGTATTGCCGGCCATCAAAGCCGGCGCGACGGTGTTGATCGCCGTCATGTAAGGATAGTTCCAGGGCGCTATGACGAAGACCACGCCATGCGCCTCACGCTCGATGCGGCGTTCGAAATTGCCGCTTTCCTCGATGACGAGCGGCGCCAACGCATCGGCTGCAATGGAGGCGACATAGTTGGAGCGTTCGTTAAACCCCTTGAACTCGCCGCCATAGCGCACCGGACGGCCCATCATATGGGCAAGTTCCGGCACGACCTCATCCACCATCTCGTTGAGGCGTGCGACACCTTTCAGAACCAACTGAACGCGGTCCTCAAGCGGGCGTCGAGCCCAGTCCTTCTGCGCCTTGCGCGCCTTTGAAACGGCGGCCCGTGCCGCCTCCAGCGACATCGCCTCCCGCTCGGCATAAACCGAGCCGTCGATGGGCGAGATATTCTGGATCATGGTCATGATGTTTTCCCGTAATGATTAGGCCCGTTCGAAACCGCGCGCCACTTCCCAGTCGGTCACGCGGCGGTCGTATTCTTCCTGTTCCCACGCCCCGGCGCGGACGTAATGATCGATCACATCGTCGCCAAAGGCGCTGCGCAGCATTTTCGATCCGTCCAGAAACGCAGTGGCGTCACGCAGCGTCTTGGGTATCTCGCGCACATCCTTGCCGCCATAGGCATCGCCGACAAATTCGGGCTCAAGTTCAAGTTTATTTTCGATGCCGTCAATGCCTGCTGCAAGCAGGGCAGCCATGGCGAGATAGGGGTTGAGATCGGAGCCGCCCACGCGGCATTCGATGCGGATGCCCTTGGTATCGGCGCCACAGAGGCGATATCCCGCCGTGCGGTTGTCGAGGCTCCAGATCGCCTTCGTGGGCGCAAAGGTTCCGGCCATGAACCGCTTGTAGGAATTGATGTAGGGCGCCAGAAAATAGGTGATCTCGCTGGCATGGGCCAGAAGGCCGGCAACATAATGCCGCATCAGTTCGGACATGCCATGCTCGGCGTCCTTGTCCAGAAAAGCCGGGGTCTTGCCGTCGAGGCTCCACAGCGACTGGTGAATATGCGAAGAACTGCCGGCGGCATTGTAGTTCCACTTAGCGAGGAACGTCACGGCCTTGCCCTTGGACCAGGCGATCTCCTTGGTGGCGTTCTTGATAATGGCGTGCCGGTCGGCCATGGTCAGCGCCTCGGCATAACGAACGTTGATTTCCGCCTGACCGGGAGACGCCTCGCCCTTGGAATTTTCAACCGGAATGCCGGCACCCTGCAGACCCTTGCGCAGCGCCCGCATAACATCCTCTTCCTTGGTTGTCTGGAAGATATGGTAATCTTCATTATAGCCGCTGGCGAGGTTCAGCCCCTTATAGCCGCCGGCGCGCGCCGCGTCGAAGGTCTGGTCGAACAGGAAGAATTCCAGCTCGGTCGCCATATAGGCCTTCAGCCCCATGGCCTCCAGCCGCGCCACCTGCTTTTTCAACAGTGCGCGCGGTGAATGGGGCACCTCTTCGTGTGTGTGATGATCGAGAACGTCGCACAGCACCAGCGCCGTGCCTTCCAGCCACGGCACACGCCGCAGCGTCGAAAGATCGGGCTTCAGCACATAATCGCCGTAACCCTTTTCCCAGCTGGACGATTTGTAACCGGGAACGGTTTCCATTTCCATGTCGGTAGCGAGTACGTAATTGCAGCTATGGGTTTCCTCATAGGCGCTTTCAACAAAAAACTCGGCCTGAAACCGCTTGCCCATCAGACGCCCCTGCATGTCCACAAGGCAGGCCAGAACCGTGTCGATGCGGCCCTCAGCGACATCCATTTTAAGCGCGTCGAATGTGTAGCTCGTCATTTTATCCGTCCCCTTTAGTGTCGTGACCGGGCGGCCGTATCCGGCCGCCCGTTTGTTTGAGCATCAGGCCTTTGCAGCCGCCGCTGCCATGGCAGCCTGCTTGTGCTCCAGCGCGAATTCCTCTTCCGGCGAGAGGATGAGGCGATGACGGCCGATGAAAGCGAAATAGGCGATGGCGACCGCAAACCAGACGGCGACCCAGAGCACGCCCTTTGTGAAGTTCGGATCCTGGATCTGGTAGAGCAGCGTGACGATGGCGATGATGATTGTCAGCACCGCACCGGGAATGCCGAAGGGCGAGCGGAACGGCCGCTCGATATGCGGCAGGTTCTTGCGGAGCAGGATGAACGAAATCGCCTGCATGATGTAGGAGAACATCGCGCCGAACACGGCCATGTTCAAAAGCACGCTGCCGATGATGCTGCCGCCCTGTTCCGCACCCAGCGCGAACCAGATGACCAGCATGACCGCGAGCCCGACTATGGCGCCGGTGATGTTGGCCACGTATGGCGTGCGGTATTTCGAATGCGTGATCGACAGCACGGTCGGAAAGTAACCCGCACGCGACAGCGAATAGATCTGGCGGCCCTGCGCATAGAGGATCGTATGAAAACTTGCGATCAGGCCCGTGAGAGCCACGAGACCAAGCAGCACCACGCCGCCATCGCCATAGATCGCCTTGAAACCGTCCAAAAGCGGCTCAAGCGACGAGCTGAGATGGAAGGCGCCGACGCCCGGCAGCGACGGGTTGAGCAGCACGATCATGAAGGCCGAAACCATCAGCGTGACCATGCCAAGGATGATTCCCTTCGGCATGTCGCGTTTCGGATCGACGGATTCCTCAGCCGCGAGCGGCAGCTGCTCGATGGCGAGGAACAGCCAGACCGCGAAAGGCAGCGTGGCGAGAACGCCCGAAAAACCGAACGGGAAGAACGAGCCACCGCCCTCCGGCAGTTCCACCGCCTTGCCATCAGGTCCGACGCCGATGTTGAGCGCAAAACGCGAAAAATCGATATTGGGAATGGCACTGATCCAGAAGAACACCAGAACGGCGAGCGAAATCAGCGTGATGACGAGCGTCACCTTGAAGGAAAGCTCGAGCCCGAAGACGTTGAGAGCAAGGAATATAGCGTAAAACGCTATCCACACGAAGGGTGAATAGGCCGGATCGAGGCCGAGAATCGAGTTCACATAGGCTGTGATGAAGGTGACGACGACCGCCGGCGTCAGCACATATTCAACATTCTCGCAAAGGCCGGTGATGAAGCCGCCCCATGGGCCCATGGCCGTGCGGGCGAAGGAATAGGCCGCACCCGTGTGTGGCAGCGCCGGGCTCATTTCGGCGATCGAGAATGTCAGCCCAAGATACATGATGGCGATGATGATGCCCGCCACCAGCATGCCGCCCCAGCCGCCGGTGGAGAAACCGAAATTCCATCCGGAAAAATGCCCTGATATGACCGCGCCGACGCCAAGCGACCAGAGCGACCACACGCCCGCATAACGGGATAGTCCGCGTTTTTCGAAATAGGATGCATCAGCTTTCTTGTAGCTGACGCCTGACGATGAACTGTCCATGCCCTTCTCTCCTGATAAGAAAAAAACAAGCCAGTCAGCCGTTATTGGCCGATTGTGCCCCAGTCTTCGGCGCCATCAGGAAACTCCCGGATCGCGCCGCACGCATCTGCTGTTCCCGTACCGCTTCGTTTTCCGGCTTCTTTGACCGGATGGCGGCAGTCTCCCTTCGACGCCTGACCCCGGTGTGTTCACCATCGGCCGGCCCCTGCTCCCTCACTCGTCGATCGATGCGAGTGCCTTCCCCATAAGCTCGTGTAGAAATGCGGCGATGTTCGCCTGCTCTCCTTCATCGGCGATCAGATCGTTGCGGATCTCGATCATGACGTTCAAAAGCCCGTCCGGCAGCGCATGCAGTCGCAACGTATGCGTCACGCCATCTTCCGGGCCATAAGGATCGTTGCGATTGACCGTGAGCGAGGCCCCTTCGGCGCCTGTCAGCATGGCGTCAGCGAGACGGCTGTCGGTATCATGCAGGATGCCGATCTCAACCTCGCGGAACCGGCCATGATAAACCGGCGTGAAACTGTGGATGGTCACCACCACCACCTTGCGGCGCTTCGCCTGCCGCTCGGCGATGATCTCGCTCACCCGGTCGTGAAACGGCACATACAGCGCTGACGTTCGGGCAAACCGCTCCGCTTCGGTGAGGTCGAAATTGCCGGGAATATCATACACTTCGCTTCTCACCGGCATGGCGGACGGCGATTCGGGGGGCCTGTTGCAATCATAGACCAGGCGGGAAAACCTCTGATAAATGAGCGTCGCGTCGAGCTTCTCCGAAAGCAGACGGGCAACGGCCAGAGCGCCGGGGTCCCATGCCACATGACTTGAAAGAACCTCGGGCGACAGGCCGAGCGTGCCTAATCTTTGCGGGACGGTGGCCGAAGCATGTTCGCAGACGAGCAGGACATCGCCCGCCGCACCGGCATTCTCGATGCCAACGGCCTGCCCTTCCGCTTCTGTGAAAAACCGCGAACGCACCGTCATGCACGTACCCCACCCGGAAAACCGTCTTCCCTAACGGCGAAAAGAATTCTTCACATTATGGCGGGAGTCAAATGGAATTTTGAAATTTTCTCTTCATTTTTCCATTGACTCAATCACGGGCAGAGATGTTTATTTTAGCCCACACACCGGCAGAAAGACCGGAAGGGGAAAGATTTGCGCAACACCGCGGCCACCGTGTCGGACGTCATCCATGCCCATTACGACGCGCTGACACGTTCCGAAAAACGGCTGGCAGAAAGCCTGCTCGGCAATTATCCGGTGTCCGGCCTCGGCAGCATCACCACGATTGCCGAAAATGCCGGTGTTTCCACCCCGACAGTGGCGCGGATGGTGCAGAAGCTCGGCTATAAGGGCTACCCCGAATTTCAGGCGCATCTGCACCAGGAGCTGGAAGCGACGATCTCCGGTCCGGTGGCCAAACATGACCGCTGGGCAACCAACGCGCCGGGCCTGCACATTCTCAACCGTTTCGCCGACGCCATTACCGGCAATCTGCGCGATACGCTTGGGGATCTCGATACCGCCGTCTTCGACAATGCCGCCGCGCTGCTTTCCGACCGCAAGCGCAGCATCTACTTCGTCGGCGGGCGCATCACCGGTGCGATTGCCGAATATTTCTTCACCCACATGCAGGTGATCCGGCCGAAGACAACGCTGATGTCGTCCAACTCCAGCGCCTGGCCGCAATATATGCTGAATATGAGCGCCGGCGATGTGCTCGTCATTTTCGACATCCGCCGTTACGAGCACGATATGACGACGCTGGCAGAGGTGGCCAAGGCAAATGGGGTGCAGATCATCCTCTTTACCGACCAGTGGACATCGCCGGTGGCGCGTCATGCGCTGCATATTTTCCGGGTCAAAATAGAGGCCCCGTCCGCGTGGGATTCGTCTGTCGTTACGCTTTTTGTCGTCGAGGCGCTGATCGAAGCGGTGCAGAGCGGCACGTGGGACGAGACCAAGGAACGCATGAACGCACTGGAGGGCCTGTTTGAACAGACACGCCTGTTCCGACGCCCTGACAGAACGTGAATATGCGTAGCCGGCATACGACTTGACGCCGATGCCGCACGCTGATTGGATACCTGCGATCGCTACCAGCACGATAAAGCAGGGGAAAAACCAAGCTGGGGAACGCATCTGGTCTAACGGACAAAAACGGTCAACTCCCGCAATTGCTGGCAAAAAGCCCGATAATGGCGGAAAATGGGTTTAAAGTGGCGGAATCCGGATAAATGAATTGCCATCCAGCCGTCACATTAGCTTCATCGAGAATCCGTATCAGCGTCCGCAATATGAGAACACGAAGAGGAGAAAAAAGTGATCTCTCACTGCCGCCGACTGCTTGCTACAACCACCGCACTGGTCATCGCCTCCACCGCTATTGCCGCCGCTGAGCCGAGCGCCGAACTGATCGCCGCCGCCAAGAAGGAAGGCATGCTGACCACCATCGCCCTGCCGCACGACTGGTGTGGTTACGGCGACGTGATCGCCGCCTTCAAGGCGAAATATCCGGAAATCACCGTCAATGAACTGAACCCCGACGCCGGCTCCGCCGACGAAGTCGAAGCAGTCAAGGCAAACAAGGACAATAAGGGCCCGCAGGCGCCTGACGTCATTGACGTCGGTCTTGCTTTCGGCCCGCAGATGAAGGCCGAAGGCCTGCTGCAGCCCTACAAGGTCTCCACCTGGGACGAAATTCCTGACAACGTCAAGGATTCCGAAGGTTACTGGTACGGCGATTATTACGGCGTGATGTCGTTCTTCGTGAACAAGGATCTTGTCAAGGAAACGCCGAAGGACTGGGCAGACCTTCTGAAGGCTGACTATTCCGGTCAGGTCGCGCTTGCGGGTGACCCGCGCGCCTCCAACCAGGCTATCCTCGGTGTTCTCGCCGCCGGTCTTTCAACCGGAGCAAAATCCGGCAAGGAAGCCGGTGAAGCCGGCCTGAAATATTTCGCCGACCTCAACAAGGCTGGCAACTTCCTGCCGACTATTGGCAAGGCCGGTACACTTGCACAGGGTGCCACGCCGATTATCGTTGCCTGGGACTATAATGCGCTATCCTGGAAGAAGACGCTGAACGACAACCCGCCGACGGAAGTCGTCGTTCCCGAGAAGGGCGTTCTCGCCGGTGTTTACGTGCAGGGCATTTCCGCTTACGCCCCGCATCCGAATGCTGCCAAGCTGTGGATGGAGCACCTCTACTCCGACGACGGTCAGCTCGGCTGGCTGAAGGGTTATTGCCACCCGATCCGCTTCAACGCCATGGTCAAGGCCGGCAAGGTTCCGCAGGACCTGATCGACAGCCTGCCGCCGGCAGCAGCCTATGAAAAGGCGATCTTCCCGACGCTCGAGGAAGTCGATGCCAACAAGGCGGCCGTCACTGGCGGCTGGGATAGCGTTGTCGGCGCGAACGTGAAGTAAATTGTTGAAAACGCACCCCGGCCGATCAAAGCCGGGGTGCTTCTTTTATAATATAGACCTTTATAGACAGACCGTTTGAAAACGGCGTTTGGGGACAAGGATGCCATCAACCAACACCGGCGGACCATCCGACGCGCGCAGAAAGCTGCCGCTGCATTGGATAGGCGTCGTACCTTTTGCCGTTTTTGTGCTGCTGTTTCTGATTATGCCGACGATGAAGATCGTCGTTGGCGCGTTCCAGCGGACAGACGGAACTTTCACGCTTGAAAACATTGCAGGGCTTTTTACCGCATCCATCCTTTCGGCCTACTGGATCTCGATAAAGATCAGCCTCGCTTCTGCAGCGCTCGGCTGCCTGATCGGCTTTGCCGTCGCCGCGGCCGTAGTGCTCGGTGGTCTGCCGCAGCGTATCCGCGGACCGCTTCTCACCTTTTCAGGCGTCGCCTCGCAATTCGCCGGGGTACCGCTTGCCTTCGCCTTCATCGCCACGCTTGGCCCGGTCGGCCTCCTGACCGTCTTCCTGAAGACGCAGATCGGCATCGATCTCAGGATGCTCGGCTTCAACATCCTGTCCTTCTGGGGTCTCACCGTCACCTATCTGTTCTTCCAGATTCCGCTGATGATCCTCATCATCACGCCCGCGCTTGACGGCCTGAAGCGCGAATGGCGCGAAGCGGCGGAAATTCTCGGAGCCACCGGCTTTCAATATTGGCGCATGGTGGCCTTTCCGATCTTGCTGCCGTCGCTGCTCGGCACCATGTCGCTGCTGTTTGCCAATGCCTTCGGCGCAGTGGCCACCGCAATTGCGCTCACCGGCTCCTCGCTCAACATCGTACCGATCCTGCTCTTCGCGCAGATTCGCGGCGACGTTCTCGGCAATCCGCATCTCGGTTACGCGCTCGCCTTCGGCATGATCGTCGTGACAGGCATTGCCAATGCACTTTATATCTGGCTGCGCGCCCGCAGCGAAAGGTGGCTGAAATGAAGCGTTTCTTCGCCTGGGGCGCGCTGATTTTCGGCCTGCTCTATTTCGCCCTGCCGCTGATCGGCATGACCAATTTCTCGCTGAAAATGCGGCGCGGCGAATATTCTTTCGACGCTTATGCCAAGGTGCTGGGCGACCCGCGCTTCCAGGAAACCTTCAGCTATTCCGTCGTCATGGCGCTGTTCACCATCATTTTCGGCGTCCTGCTGGTGGTGCCGACCGCCTATTGGGTGCGTCTGAAACTGCCGGGCCTGCGCCCCTATATCGAATTCATCACGCTTCTGCCGCTGGTCATCCCGGCCATCGTCATCGTCTTCGGTTATATCAGGCTTTACAACACCTCCAGCTGGCTGCCGCTGACCGGCACGAGCTTCGGCACCAACCTGCTTCTGATGTTCGGTTATGCCACGCTCGCCCTGCCCTATATGTACCGCGCCGTCGATACCGGCCTCAGAACCATCGACGTGGCGACACTGACGGAAGCGGCGCAGAGCCTTGGCGCGGGCTGGACGACCATCCTTTCGCGCATCATCCTGCCCAATGTTCTGGTCGCCGTGCTGTCGGGCGCCTTCCTGACCTTCGCTATCGTCATCGGTGAATTCACCATGGCAGCCCTTTTGAACCGCCCGGCCTTCGGCCCCTACATGCAGCTGCTGGGTGCCAACCGCGCCTATGAACCGGCAGCGCTTGCCGTGATTTCCTTCGGCATTACCTGGGGTTGCCTCGGTCTGATCCAACTCGTTTCACGCTACCAGAAGGGCGCGCCTCCCAAGGCCTGAGGACAATATTTCATGAGCTTTTTGACACTTAGCAACATCAAGAAATCCTTCGGCTCCGTCCAGGTCGTACATGATTTCAACATGGCCATCGAAAAGGGCGAGTTCGTCTCCTTCCTCGGGCCATCGGGCTGCGGCAAGACCACGGTACTGCGCATGATCGCCGGTTTCGAAATCCCGACCGGAGGGTCGATCGTCATCAACGGCAAGGACCAGACAACGCTCCGGCCCAACCAGCGCAATATTGGCATGGTGTTCCAGGCTTATGCGCTGTTCCCGAACATGAACGTCTATGAAAACGTCGCCTTCGGCCTGAAAGTCGCTGGCAAACCGAAAGCCGAAATCGACGCGCGCGTGAAAGAAATGCTCCAGCTCATCCACCTGGAGCATCTGGCTGACCGTTATCCCTACCAGATGTCGGGTGGCCAACAGCAACGCGTGGCGTTGGCCCGTGCGCTCGCGCCGAAGCCGGAAGTGCTTTTGCTGGACGAACCGCTCTCGGCACTCGACGCCAAGATCCGTGTTTCGCTGCGCGAGGAAATCCGTCAGATTCAGCAGAAACTCGGCATCACTACCATTTTCGTGACCCACGATCAGGAAGAGGCCCTGTCGATTTCCGACCGCATCGTTGTCATGAATGCCGGCCGCGCCGACCAGATCGGCTCGCCCTTTGATATCTACAACACGCCCGCGACCCGCTTCGTCGCTTCCTTCGTGGGCACGCTGAACCTCATCGACGCGATCGTGGCGGACTCCTCATCCAACACCATCCAGGTCGGGGAGCAGCAGATCACCCTGCAAAAGCCGGTCAATGCGGCAAACGGCGAAAAAATCACCCTTGCCCTGCGCCCTGAAGCGGGTTCGCTCGGCAGCGACGCGAAAGGCGATGTCGCCATTTCCGGCACGGTCACCTCCAGCCAGTTCCTCGGCTCGGTCATCCGCACCCGCCTCGATCTCGGCGGATCCACGCTGTCATTCGACATGTTCAACGATCCCGGCACAGCACCGCCCGCCGTCGGTGAGCAGGTCACGCTGAAATTCGCAGCCGGCGACCTGATGCTCATCAAGGACTAAAACGCTTTTCCAGACGCAAAACCGCTTCGCCCATTTGCGGGAGATGGTAGAGCAGGTATGACTTCGAACCTGCATACCAACGATGTGAGGCCATGATGCGCGCGCTTTATTACGAACGATTCGGTGAGACCCCCGTTGTCGCGTCCCTGCCGGATCCGGAACCGACAGATGGCGGTGTGGTCATCGAGGTAAAGGCCACCGGCCTTTGCCGAAGTGATTGGCACGGTTGGATGGGACATGACCCGGATATTCGCCTGCCGCATGTTCCCGGCCACGAATTCGCCGGGGTGATTGCCGCTGTCGGCAAAAACGTCACCCGCTTCAAGACCGGCGACCGCGTCACCGTGCCCTTCGTCTCCGGCTGCGGTCATTGCCATGAATGCCGCTCCGGCAACCAGCAGGTCTGCGAGGCGCAGTTCCAGCCCGGCTTCACCCATTGGGGCTCCTTCGCCGAATATGTCGCCATCGATTATGCCGATCAGAACCTCGTGCATCTGCCGGATACGATGAGCTACGCCACCGCCGCCGGCCTCGGTTGCCGTTTCGCCACCTCCTTCCGTGCCGTAACCGATCAGGGACGCCTGAAGGGCGGCGAATGGCTGGCGGTGCATGGCTGCGGCGGCGTCGGCCTCTCCGCCATCATGATCGGCGCCGGCCTCGGCGCGCAGGTCGTCGCCATCGACATTGCCGAAGACAAGCTCGAACTTGCGCGGCAGCTCGGCGCGACCGCCACCATCAACAGCCGCGCGGTTGCCGATGTTGCCGAGGCGGTTCGCGAGGTGACGGGTGGCGGTGCACATGTCTCTGTCGATGCGCTCGGCCACCCGCAGACCTGCTGCAACTCCATCAGCAACCTGCGCCGGCGCGGCCGCCATGTGCAGGTGGGGCTCATGCTCGCCGACCACGCCATGCCCGCCATTCCCATGGCGCGGGTGATCGCGCATGAGCTGGAGATCTATGGTAGCCACGGCATGCAGGCGTGGCGTTATGAGGACATGCTGGCTATGATCGAAAGCGGCAGGCTCGCGCCGGAAAAGCTGATCGGCCGCCACATCACGCTTTCCGAGGCCGCAACCGCCCTGCCCGCCATGGACAGCTTCAGGGAAAGCGGCATCAGCATCATCGACCGTTTCGAATAGGGATAATGGCTTTTGACACGGGGCACCGTTTAAGTGTCTTCCGTCAGGAGGAGCCCAACATGCTGTTTCTCGATAGCGTAACCACAAAAGAGAACCTCGACGGAAGCGACGTCTATCCCTTCTCCGTCCCTGCGCTGCGCCATCTGCAACGTCTTGAGTTCAAGACGCCGATCACCTTTTTCGCCGGCAATAACGGTTCGGGCAAATCAACACTGCTGGAAGGACTGGCGGCGGGAATGACTGCCTATGCCATCGGCAATCACGGTCAGGTAACCGGCGACCTTTACCTTCAGCACGCCGAGACCGTGGCGAAGTCGTTCTATTTCGCCCGCAAGAAATATCCGAAAATCCGCATGTTTCTGCGCGCCGAAGACGTGCTTGGTTATATCCGCCGCCAGAATGAGGAAGCGCTGGACGATTTTCGCTGGGAGCGGGAAAAGGCACTGAAAAAAGGCGAGGATTTTCCAGAGGAAACGCCCGAGACATTTCGCAGGATCGTCAGGAACAATATACTCGACCGCCGTTCCCACGGCGAAGGGTTTATGGACATCATGCAGCAGAGGTTGCACGGTGCCGGTCTTTATTTTCTGGATGAACCGGAAAGCCCGCTTTCAATGCAGAAACAGCTCGAACTCGCCGCGCTCATCCGCCATGCGGCCGATCGAGGCGGGCAATTGATCATCGCCACCCATTCGCCCGTCCTTCTGGCCATTCCAGAGGCAACGATTTATCATTTCGACGAGGATGGCATCACCGAACGTCTTTATGACGAGTTGGAGACCATAATCTTCCTGCGGCGCTTTCTCGACAGCCCATCGAAATACCTGAGTGATTGAACAGCATAAGGCTTGAAATCGCGCTGCGCTTGCCGCATTCCCATAAGTAATACGAAATTTAGAAAAGAAGCAGCCTCATGTCTCCCACCACCACACCGGCGGCAGCCCGGCCCCTCAATAGCCAGGATTACAAAACGCTCGGCCTTTCGGCCCTGGGCGGTGCGCTCGAATTTTACGACTTCATCATTTTCGTATTTTTCGCGACCGTGATCGGCCATCTGTTCTTCCCGCCTGAGATGCCGGATTGGCTGGTGATGATCCAGACCTTCGGCATCTTTGCCGCCGGTTATCTGGTGCGGCCGCTGGGCGGTATCGTACTGGCGCATTATGGCGACCGTTACGGCCGCAAGCGTGTCTTCGCTTTCTCGATCCTCTTGATGGCTCTTTCCACGCTGGGCATGGCACTGATGCCGACCTACGCCACCATTGGCGTGGCCGCTCCCATCCTGCTCATCATCCTGCGCATGCTGCAGGGTGCCGCCATCGGCGGTGAAGTGCCCGGCGCCTGGACCTTCGTTGCCGAACACGTGCCCTTCCGCCGCGTCGGCCTCGCCTGTGGTTTCCTCACCTCCGGTCTTTCCTTTGGCATCATGCTGGGCTCGTTGATCGCCTTTGCCATCAATTCGCTTTTCACGCCGGAAGACGTGGCCGGTTACGCCTGGCGCATTCCCTTCCTGCTCGGCGGCATTTTCGGCCTCATCGCCGTTTATCTGCGCCGCTGGCTGGAAGAGACACCGATCTTCATGGAAATGAAGAAGTCGAAGTCACTGACGGACAAGCTGCCGCTCGGGCTGGTGCTGAAGCACCATATGCGCGGCGTGATCATCTCCGCCCTGCTGACCTGGGTTCTGTCAGCGGCAATCGTCGTCACCACGCTGATGACGGCGACCTTCCTGCAAAAGCTCTACGGCTATACGCCAACGCAGGCGCTCGCCGGCACCAGCTTCGGCACGCTGTTCCTGATCTTCGGCGTCATCATTGCCGGGGCGCTGATCGACCGTATCGGCTCCGGCCTCTTCTTCATGGGCGCCAGCATCTTCTTCGGTATCGCCACCTTCACCTTCTACAGCTACGCCGGCACCTCGCTTCAGACCATGTTCTTGCTTTACGGCGTCATGGGCCTTTCGGTCGGCATGGCCGGTGCGGTGCCCTATGTCATGGTGCGGGCGTTTCCGGCATCCGTCCGTTTTTCCGGCCTCTCCTTCGCCTACAACGTCTCTTATGCCGTCTTCGGCGGGCTGACGCCGATCGGCGTGACGACGGCGCTTGCGATCAACCCCATGGCCCACGCCTGGTATCTGGTCTTCATCGCCGTCCTCGCCTTCGCGATCGGTCTCTACCTCTATCTGCGCGGCAGCGAGATAGAGAGCCATGTCGGCATTGAGGAACTGGCGGCGTTGCGGTCGTAGGTTCCACAGTAAACAAAAAAGTGCGGGCAAGACCCGCGCTTTTTATTTGTCCCGGCAATGCGTGAACCATCAGGCCGCGCTATCGATTTTCTCCTCGCCGTTCGTCGGCACGTAGTTGAGCACCGGACCGAGCCAGCGCTCCACTTCCTCAACCGGCATATCCTTGCGGCGCGCATAATCCAGCACCTGATCACGCTCCACCTTGGCAACGCCGAAATAATAGCTCTCGGGATGACCGATATAGATGCCGGAGACGGAAGAACCCGGCCACATGGCGTAACTTTCCGTCAATTCCACACCCGCCGCATTGGTGGCGTCGAGCAGGGCAAACAGCGTCTTCTTTTCGGTGTGGTCGGGCTGGGCCGGATAGCCAGGTGCCGGGCGGATACCGGCATAGGCCTCTCCAATCAGCTCATCACCGGCAAAAGCCTCATCCGGTGCATAACCCCAGAACTCCTTACGCACCCGCTCATGCATGCGCTCTGCAAAGGCTTCCGCAAAACGGTCGGCCAGCGCCTTCACGAGGATGGACGAATAATCGTCATTCGCCCGCTCGAAACGCTCGGCAATCGCCACTTCTTCGATACCCGCCGTTACCACGAAGCCGCCGACATAATCGGCAACACCGCTATCGACGGGCGCAACGAAATCGGAGAGCGCCACATTCGGGCGTCCATCGCGTTTGGAAAGCTGCTGACGCAGCGTGAAGAAAGTCGCCAGTTCTTCTTTACGGCTCTCATCCGTAAACAGCCTGATATCGTCACCGACAGCGTTGGCAGGCCAGAAGCCGATCACCGCACGCGGCCGGAACCAGTTCTCCTCGATGATTTTCGCAAGCATTGCCTGCGCATCGGCATAAAGCTGCCGCGCCGCCTCTCCCTGCTTTTCGTCTTCGAGAATGGCCGGGAAACGGCCCTTCAGCTCCCAGGTCTGGAAGAAGGGCGTCCAGTCGATGTACCGGGAAAGCTCTTCCAGGTCGTAGGTCTCGAATACCTTTGTGCCGAAGAACTGCGGCTTGACGGCGCTATAGCTCGACCAGTCAATCTTGTGCGCATTCTCGCGGGCGCGGGAAAGCGGCAGGCGCTGCTTCTCACGCTCGTTGCGGGCGTGAGCCTCTGCCACCTTGGCATATTCGCTGCGAATACCGTCGATATAAGCCGGCTTCTGCTCGGCGGAGAGAAGCGCCGACACGACGCCCACGGCGCGCGAGGCGTCGGTCACATAGATCGCCTGCCCCTGCTCATACCGCGGATGAATTTTTACCGCCGTATGCACACGGCTCGTCGTCGCACCACCGATTAGCAGCGGGATGTCGAAACCCTGCCGTTCCATTTCTGCGGCCACATGCACCATCTCGTCCAGCGACGGGGTAATGAGGCCGGAAAGGCCGATCACATCCACCTTTTCGGCGATTGCCGTTTCGAGGATTTTCGTCGTCGGCACCATGACGCCGAGATCGATGATCTCGTAATTGTTGCAGGCGAGAACGACACCGACGATGTTCTTGCCGATATCGTGCACATCGCCCTTGACGGTCGCCATCAGCACCTTGCCGGCCGCCTTCTTCTCTTCGCCGCCGTTCAGGCGCTTTTCTTCTTCCATGTAAGGAAGAAGCACCGCCACGGCCTGCTTCATCACGCGAGCGGATTTCACCACCTGCGGCAGGAACATCTTGCCCGAACCGAAGAGGTCGCCCACCACGTTCATGCCGGCCATCAGCGGCCCTTCGATGACGTGCAGCGGACGCTCCGCCTTCTGGCGCGCCTCTTCCGTATCGGCCTCGATATATTCGGTGATGCCGTTGACCAGCGCGTGCTCCAGCCTTTTCTCGACGGGCAGTTCACGCCAGGAAAGATCCTGAACCTTGGTATCCTTGGCGCCCGTGCCCCGGAAACGCTCCGCGACCTCCAGCAGGCGTTCGGTCGCGTCATCGCGGCGGTTCAGCACCACGTCCTCGCAGGCCTCGCGAAGCTCCGGGTCGATATTGTCATAAACCGCAAGCTGACCGGCGTTGACGATGCCCATATCCATGCCAACCTGGATGGCGTGATACAGGAACACGGCATGCATCGCCTCGCGCACCGGTTCATTGCCGCGGAAGGAGAAGGAAAGGTTGGAAACGCCACCGGAAATATGCGTAAGCGGCATGGTTTCGCGGATGGTCTTGGTGGCCTCGATGAAATCAACGCCGTAATTATTGTGCTCCTCGATACCGGTCGCGACAGCAAAGACGTTCGGATCGAAGATGATGTCCTCAGGCGCCAGCCCGGCCTTTTCGGTCAGCAGCTTGTAGGCCCGCGCGCAGATTTCCACCTTGCGCTGATAGGTATCCGCCTGCCCCGCCTCGTCAAAGGCCATGACAACGACTGCCGCGCCGTAATTGTGGACGAGCCGCGCCTGCTGGAGAAACTTCTCCTCGCCTTCCTTCAGCGAAATGGAATTGACGATCGACTTGCCCTGAACGCATTTCAAACCTGCCTCGATGATCTCGAACTTCGACGAGTCGATCATGACAGGCACGCGGGCGATGTCGGGCTCGGCAGCGATGAGGTTCAAAAACTCGACCATCGCCTTTTCGGAATCGATGAGGCCTTCATCCATGTTGATGTCGATGATCTGCGCGCCGTTTTCCACCTGATCGCGGGCAACGGCCAGCGCCGCCGTGTAATCACCGGCGGTGATAAGCTTGCGGAACTTGGCCGAGCCGGTGACGTTGGTGCGCTCGCCGACGTTGACGAAGGGAATGTCCTTGGTCAGCACGAAGGGCTCAAGGCCCGAAAGCGACATGAAGGGCTTGTGCTCGGGGATCGGGCGCGGCTTGTAATCCTTCACCGCTTCGGCAATCGCCCGGATATGCTCCGGCGTCGAGCCGCAGCAACCGCCAACGATGTTCACGAGGCCGTCGCGGGCGAAACCCTGCACCTGACGCGCCATCATCTCAGGCGTTTCGTCATACTGTCCGAACTCGTTCGGCAGGCCTGCATTCGGATAGGCACAGACGAAGGTGTCGGCGACGTCTGAAAGCTCCTGCAGGTGCGGACGCATTGCATCCGCACCGAGTGCGCAGTTAAGGCCGATGGTAAAGGGGTTGGCGTGGCGCACCGAATTCCAGAAGGCAGACGGCGTCTGGCCGGAAAGCGTGCGGCCGGATAGGTCTGTGATCGTGCCCGAGATCATGACCGGCAGGCGGATGCCCTTGGCCTCGAAACGCTCCTCGCAGGCGAAGATCGCCGCCTTTGCATTCAGCGTATCGAAGATTGTCTCGATGAGGATGATATCGGCGCCGCCGTCGATCAGGCCGTCGATCTGCTCGCCATAGGCGATACGCAGATCGTCAAAGCTGACGGCGCGGTAACCGGGATTGTTGACATCTGGCGAAATCGAGGCCGTACGGTTGGTGGGGCCGATGGCGCCAGCGACAAAACGGCGGCGGCCATCTTCCCGCTCGGCGCGCTGGGCGGCGCGGCGGACGATCTGCGCACCCTCGCGGTTGAGGTCATAGACCGCATTTTCCATCTCGTAATCAGCCTGCGCGATACGGGTCGAGGAAAACGTGTTGGTTTCGAGAATATCCGCACCCGCCATGGCGTAGCGATAGTGGATGTCTTCGATAGCGTCCGGCTGGGTCAGAATCAGAAGGTCGTTATTGCCTTTCTGGTGACAGGCGCAGCCGATGAAGCGGTCACCGCGAAAATGATCTTCGTCAAAACCAAGACCCTGAATCTGCGTGCCCATGGCGCCGTCGAGAATGAGGATGCGTTCGCTGGCGGCTTCGCGCAGCGCCTTGAAAATTTCCGCGCCGTCGCGCTTTGCCCCCTCAGGGCCAAACAGATCGTCAAACACGGGCACACTCCTCATTTCGATTTGCAAGATCGCAAGTCGTCAAGTCACATAAAGATATGTTTATGTCAATATATCTTCAAGGGACAGGCATGGCTTTGCGTCGTTGCGTCACGTTACGAAATATCGCTGACAGATGACAGGTTTATACGGCAAGGATATAAGCCGAAGCAGCAAACCGCATGGAGGACGCGATGTCTGAGGACGATCACAACAGCCGAAACTGGAATACCCTGCCCTGGCACCGCCAGTGGCTGGTAAAACAGGCCGAGGGGCTTTTCGACTTCTTCCAGTACCGGGCGCTCAATCCTGCCGGCGGCTTCTTCGATCTCGATGTCAAGGGCGCGCCGCTGCAGGCAAACGATCCCGTGCGCGGCATCCATGCCTCCGCGCGCATGGTGCATTGCTTCTCCATCGGCCATCTGCTCGGCCGTCCGGGCTGTGGCGATATTGTCGACCACGGCATGACCTATCTCTGGAACAGGCATCGCGACAGCGAGCATGGCGGCTATTTCTGGCAGGTTAACGATGCCGGCCCCCTGGACGCCACCAAGCAGGGTTACGGCCATGCCTTCGTGCTTCTGGCCGCCTCCTCCGCCAAGACCGTCGGCCACCCGCTCGCCGACCAGATGCTGGCCGATATTACCGAAGTGCTGGAAACCCGTTTCTGGGAAGAAAAGCACGGCGCGATCGCCGAGGAATTCAACCGTGACTGGTCGCCCATCGATAATTATCGCGGCCAGAATTCCAATATGCATCTGACCGAAGCGTTGATGGCCGCCTATGAGGTGACCGGCGACAAAAACTACCTCGGCAAGGCCGAACGCATCGCCGATCTTCTCATCCGCCGTCGCGCCGGTGAACTGGATTTCCGGGTTCCGGAGCATTTCGACGACAACTGGACACTCGACAAGGACTATCGCGGCAACGAGATGTTCCGTCCCTCCGGCTCCACCCCCGGCCATTGGCTGGAATGGGCGCGCCTCCTCCTCCAGCTTTGGGTGTTGGGTGATCGCCGCCACGACTGGATGCCGGTGGCCGCCAAATCGCTGTTCGTGCAGTCCATGGCGCTTGGCTGGGATCGGGAAAAGGGCGGCTTCTTTTATACGCTCGACTGGAACGACAATCCCGACAAGCGGGCAAAGCTCTGGTGGCCCATGTGCGAAGCGGCGGGTGCGGCCCATTTCCTCAACGAAAACCTGCCGGCGGACCCTTTCTATGAAGACAGCTACCGCCGCATCTGGAGCACCATCGCCAACAGCTTCATCGACCATGAAAATGGCGGCTGGCATGAGGAACTGACGGAAAATCTGGTTCCCGCTCACACGCTGTTCCCCGGCAAGGGTGATATATACCACGCCCTCCAGGCCTGCCTCATCCCGCTTTTCCCGGCTACGGGCAGCCTGACAAGGGTGATCGGGGAAAGCGGCGGGGCTTATTAAGCGCGTTGTTCGCAACGGCGTTCGAAGACTTCTCCACTGTCATGCTCGGGCTTGTCCCGGGCATCTGCAGCCTATCGGCCGGACGCAACGCGGTTAGATCCCCGGCATAGGGCCGAGGATAAAGCAACAGTCAAAACCCGATTGTTTCCTCGAAGTCATCCCAGGACTGATACATTTCATAACGCCCGATGCCAGGGATCGGCACATGGCCGTAATAGGGCGAAAGTTGAAACTCGGCGGCCGCCTCGCTCTTGCCTGCCACGGCGGCAACATAGATCGCAGAGGCAAGCCCGGTGCGGTTCGCCCCATGTTCGCAATGGATGAGAACAGGCTTTTCCGCGTTGCGCAGCACCGCCGCCAGCGTTTCTGAATCTTCCACCGAGACTTTCTCGCTTGAGCTCAGCGGATAGTCGACCAGCCGGATGCCGTTGTTTTTCGCGGCCTTGCTTTCGGTATCATACCAGGCTTCACGCTTTTCATCGCGCAGGTTGATGATGGTCTTGATGCCATAGGCCTTGGCGTAAGCGGCGATGTCCTTGCCACTCGGCTGAGCCGAACGATAAAGCTCGCCGGGAATGACCTCATGAAAATTCCCCGTCAGCTGGCCGATGCCCATATGTGCGCCGGCCAAAACCGGGAGGGCAACGAGGCCAATGGCCGTGATCTTCAAAAACTTCAGAAAAATACGCAAAACATCAACCCGCGACATCAATCCAATGTGTGGCAGATGACACCGCAAACCGGCGAAAACAAGTCACGCCCCGTCGCGGCCCGTGCGCTTCGCAAGCAGCCGGGGCACGGCAGGCCCATGGAGCGGTTGCAATGCAGGGCCTTTGGACCCAAGCATAAATTCTCAAAATACCGTGATTGCTGGCACCGGTGTGATCTCTTCAATCAAATTCGGCGGAAATGACGGTAACCCGCCACTCCAGCCTTTGCGGTTCCACCCGCTCGTTGTTGCGCAGGCGAAATGTCCGGCAGGCGGCGAAGGTTTCCCCGGCTTCGATCCGCCTTTCGCTCACCTGATAGGGATCGAACGATACGGAAGCTCGAAAGGCCGGTTCGAAGCCCTCCAGCGTGTAGGTCAGACGCTGCACCGCGACATTGTTATCATTGCGGAAGCTGACGCGAATGGGCAATGCAGGGTCCGGACAGGCGGCCTCGAACCCGGCAGTCGCGACGATATGCTCCAGCCGCTGGCTGCTGCGACGCCAGTCGTAAATGACAAAGGCAGCCGTGCCGGCCCATATCAGGAGCAGGCAGATGACCACTGGTTTGAGATGCCGCGGAAATGCAATAAGGGTGAGGAGAAGAATGGCGCTGAGAACGGCTCCGACAATCACGTCGCCCCTCCTCCGCTAAAATAAAGCTCCATACGTTTCTGCCCTCCCCTGCCCTTCCAGCCACAAACGGCCGCGCGAGGCGGTCGTTGGGGTATTATCTCGACGGCGGCTCAAGCCTCTAGCATATGGCGCGAAGCACCGGCATCGCAGCCGTCAGCCACAACTCTATGGGTGCTCCCCCCGGTGTCAAGACAACCAAGCGTGACAGATAGCGCCGGCATTGCCGTCCTCAGAAAGAACGGCGAAGGGAACCAAACGCCGCCGAAGACGTTCGCAGCATCAGAACAGCATGGCGGGACATAACGAAACGCCGCGGCATGGAGGTAAGTAGGCCAGCCGGCAGGGACGACAAGCCGCCCCTTGGCACCGCCGAAAGCCACCCCATATTAAAAGTTACTAAACTATGCTACATATCAGTCAGCTCAGGGAGAAAACGATGAAAACGCTGATCGTAACGTCGCTCCTGGCCCTTTCGGCCAGCACCGCAATGGCCGCGGATGCCGTCTACGAAACACCGGCGCCTCCGGTCGCACAGGAAACGTTACCGGTCTTCACCTGGTCTGGTCCTTATCTTGGTATTCAAGGTGGCGCGGGCTGGGCAAATGGTGACTTTTCGGCCGGTGCCCCCATAGGCTCGGATAATTTCGATGGCGGCATTCTCGGCGCCTTCGCCGGTTACAATTACCAGTTCGACAATAATTTCGTTCTCGGCATCGAGGGTGACGTCGACTATAACTGGAATGACAATGATTATGCAGGCGTGAACATTGGCACCGACTGGCAAGGGTCCGTTCGTGGCCGCGTTGGTTATGCCTTCGATCGCGCTCTCCTTTATGGCACGGCCGGCTGGACCGCCACACGCGGCTTCATCGACACCCCCGGCGCCGGCAAGGACACCGCCACCTTCAACGGCTACACCGTTGGCGCAGGTCTGGATTACGCCTTCACCGACAATGTCTTCGGCAGGTTGGAATATCGTTACAACGATTACGGCGACAAGGACATATTTGGCATCAATACCGACCTTGACCAGCACACCGTCAAGGTGGGCCTCGGCGTGAAGTTCTGATCACAATCGAGTTTTGTAGACCCGAAGCCCGGCCATCCGCCGGGCTTCTTTCGTTGCAGAAGCCCAGCGCAGGCTACGATCCGCTCTGCGAAAAAACGGAACAATATGAACTCCGTAAAAATGAAACATTCACAAGCCGTTCAGCAGTTCCGTGCCATCATGCGGGCATAATGAGCCTCTATCTCCCGAAGCAGGCTTATGGAGTAGCCCGATGAAAAAGATAATTCTTTCCACGATTGCCGCGCTTGTTGCCACTGGCAGCATTTTCGCATCCTATGGCAGCGCCAGCGCGCAGGACTATCCCTACCGTCCGCGTTACGATCGGGGCTACGACCGTGGCGGCCCGCCGCCACCGCCCTATCGCGAACACCGTCGCCACAATGATGGCGCAGCCATTGCCGGAGGCCTCGCAGCAGGCGTCATCGGTGGCCTGATCGGCGGCGCCATCGCCAATAATAGCGGCCCCCGTTATTACGAACCGCCACCGCCGCCGCCGCGCTGCTGGTTTGAAGACCGGCGGGTTCCGAATTCCTATGACGGCGGCTGGCACACCGAAAGCATGCGGGTCTGCAACTGATGTCCGATCCTGCGGCCCGGTTTGCTTCAAATGGCAAGCCGGGCTGCTTTCAGCGAATGAGATTGCGAGATACGATTTTCATCCCCACCACGCGCTTTCACCGATACTGCGTGCGGCGCGACAGCACCCCCGCGATCAGCACAGAAAATCAACAACCATCTGATTAAAAAAGAAAAATGGTGGGCCTGGAGAGACTCGAACTCCCAACCAAGCGGTTATGAGCCGCCGGCTCTAACCATTGAGCTACAGGCCCCTTCGGAAAACGCTATCCGAAACACCGGTTTCGCAATGGTTCGAATCCGGTGGTCACGCTCTAACGCAATTTTTACAGCCCGACAAGCCATTGATGCTTTCGCTAAACAGTGCCGCCGTATTAGCTACACAATCTAAGGCAATACCCGTTCAAGGGACTCAATCAACGAGGAAACACCATGAAGACAAAATCGGCCCGCCTTTTTGCACTTACCGCAATGACAGCAGCAGCCATGATGCCGCTCTCCGGCCAGTTGCTCGCGCAGGAGGCCACCCCGCGTGAAGCCACAATCAGCGTTTCCGGCGAAGGCCAGGCGGCCATCGCTCCTGATATGGCAATCCTGTCGTTCAGCGTCGTCAAGCAGGCAGAGACCGCGGCGGCCGCTCTTTCGGAAAATTCAAAGGCGCTGGCCGATGTTCTGAAGGCGCTGAAGGAGGCGGCGATCGAGGATCGTGACCTGCAGACCAGCAACTTCTCGGTGCAGCCGCTCTACAAGCATTATGAGCCAAAGGACGGCGTCTATGTCGCTCCCGAAATCACCGGTTACCAGGTGTCCAACGGCCTGACCGTGCGGGTGCGGGACCTGAAGAAACTCGGCGCGATCCTCGATACATCCGTCAAGCTCGGCATCAACCAGGGTGGAGACATCAGCTTCACCAACGACAAGCCTGAAGCCACCGTCACCGAGGCTCGCAAACAGGCCGTGGCCGACGCTCTTTCCAAGGCCAAGACCCTGACCGAAGCTGCTGGCGTAAAGCTCGGCCGTGTTATCCAGATCACCGAAAACTCGCAGCGCCCGATGCCGGTGCCGCAGGCCATGATGCGCGCCTCCATGGCGAAGGAAGCGGACAGTGTCCCGATTGCCTCTGGTGAAAACAGCTACAGCGTTGTGGTTAACGTCACCTTTGCGCTCGAGCAGTAATCGGCAAGGGCGGCTTTTGGGCCGCCCGCACCGGCTCGGCCTCCGCCATAGCACAGATAAAATGAAACGCCCCTCGCTACCGTTCAGGAAGCGAGGGGCGTTTTGTCCATCTGCCGGGACGGGGATGCCGGCAGATCGATCAGGATCGCTGCCTTTAGCGGCGGATCACCGGGCAGCCGCGCTCATTGGCGAATACGATGCGGTCACGGCCGTGGCGGTCAAAACCTGCAACGACGACGCGGCGCGGAGATACATCAACAACACGCGCGCGGCGAAGACCCATGCGGCTTGCCTTTTCTTCCGCAAGCCAGGGCGAGCAGCCACGGCGCGGGCGATCCGGGCGGCCCCAGCCGGGACGATGACCATAACCATCCTGAACCTGAACTCGGAACTGTACATCCGAGCCGGCCGAAGCAGCTGGAGCGGTGACGGAAATACCACCAAGGGCGATGAGGGCAGCCAGGCCGGCTTTTGCGAAGGTGCTGAACATGAACTCACTCCGTTTGTTTCTTTGACGTCGGGGGAACATCCCCCGGCGATTGACGAGATCCTAGACTCGCCCATCTGAATATCAGCAGAACCGAATGTTCAGCAGGCGTTCAGGGTGGTTAACGCGGACCACCCGATCAGGATCCGCACATCACGGCGAGATATGCAGCACGACTTCGCGCCGATGCGACTGATCGCGATGTTCGAAGAGATAAAGGCCCTGCCAGGTGCCAAGCACGAGCCTGCCATCCGTGATGGGAACGCCGATGGAAACCATCGTCAGCGCCGATTTGATGTGGGCGGGCATGTCGTCGGGCCCCTCCAGGGTGTGGACAACCCACCGCATGGAAGGATCGCTCGAAGGCGGGACGAGACGGGAGAAAAACTCCGTGAGATCGCGCCGGACGTCGGGATCGGCATTTTCCTGGATGAGCAGGGAACAGGACGTGTGCCGGACAAAGACTGTCAGCAAGCCTTCCGTTGAGCCGGCCTGATTTACGAAGCCTTTTGCTTCAGACGTAAACTCGTAAAGGCCCTGCCCGTGGGTAGAGATGATTATTTTCTTCTGCGGCACGTTTTTCTTTCAAATAGTCGGGAACAAAATCGGCGCTGCGAACGTTGCACCATGTCAAATTCTATCCGATGGCGATAAGTATAAGACGACAGGGCGATAACAGCCCATGACAGCAGAACGGAAAACCGCCACTGCAGTTGCATAAAACGGGGAAGGGTTGGCAATATAATAATGAATTATCCAGGCTATCCCTTCCATAGACAAACACGGCATTTGCAGCGCAGGACTGACACAGGGTGCGAAAGACTTTCTCATGGCACCCACTGACTATCGTGTCGATCTGACCAATTGCGACCGCGAGCCCATCCATATCCCCGGCTATATTCAACCCCATGGCTGTCTCATCGCCTGCGATAACGCTTTGCGCATGGTGCTGCGGCATTCGGCAAATTGCTGCGACATTCTGGGTGTGGAAGGCGATATCAATGGCCGGACCGCCGAAGAGGTTCTCGGCAAGGACATCGTACACAACCTCCGCAACGCGCTGACTGTAACCGGGAGGACAACGCGCCCGGCCATGTTGCCCGCAACGGAAATGGGCGACGGCCGAAGCTTCGACATTTCGCTCCACCGCTACAAATCCACCACGATCATCGAATTCGAACCGTCCCGCAGCGAAACCCAGCCCCTGGGCACCGCACGCAAGATGGTGGATCGCATTCGCGAGGCGGACAGCGTGGAAAGCCTCATCTCCAGAACGACCAGGCTGGTAAAGGCGACGCTTGGCTACGACCGGGTAATGATTTACCGCTTTGAGGAAGATGGAGCCGGCAAGGTCGTCTCGGAAGCAAAGCAACCGGAACTGGAAAGCTTCCTCGGCCAATATTTCCCCGCCAGCGACATACCCCAGCAGGCCCGCACGCTTTATCTCAAGAACACGCTCCGCATTATCTCTGATGCCAGCGGCACACGAATCCCCGTGTTGCCCGCCCTTGATATCTCCGGCGAACCGCTCGACCTCTCTTTCGCGCACCTCCGCAGCGTCTCTCCCATCCATTGCGAGTATCTTCGCAATATGGGCGTCGCCGCTTCCATGTCGATTTCGGTGATTGTCGATGGCACCCTCTGGGGTCTGATCGCCTGTCACCATTATTCCCCGCGTGTCCTGACAATGCCGGTGAGGATTGCCGCTGAAATGTTTGGAGAATTCTTCTCCATGCATTTGCAGGTCCTCAAGCAGAAACGTCGGCTGGACACCGTCAACCATGCCCATGCCGCGCTCGATCGCTTCCTGCGGCTAGCCGCGCACCACGCCAATATCGAAGAACTGCTGATCGACAGTTTTCAGGATTTTGCCGATCTGATGCCGTGTGATGGTGTCGGTCTCTGGGTAGACAACAACTGGCACGGCCATGGCGCAACACCACCGCATGACGCCATTCCAAGGCTCGCGCGTTTCGTCGCCTCGGCCTCGGAAGGCAGGGTCTGGGCGACCCATGCGCTGTCGCAGGCGATACCTGAGGCGGAAATCTACGCCGACACGGCAGCGGGAATGCTCGCCATCCCACTTTCTCAGGTGAAACAGGACTATCTCCTGTTTTTCCGCAAGGAGATCGTGCAAAATCTGAACTGGGCCGGCAATCCGGAAAAATCCTATGAAACCGGCCCGATGGGGGACCGTCTCACACCACGCAAGAGTTTCGCGATCTGGAAAGAGACGGTGCATCAGAGGGCGCAGCCCTGGTCGGAAGATGACCGGGAAATAGCGGAAGCCGCCAGAATTGCGCTGGTCGAGGTCGCCTTCCATCACAGCGAGCTAATGGCCGGCGAAAGGGAACGCGCCGAAGTGCGCCAGCGCATGTTGAACGAGGAGCTCAACCACCGCGTCAAGAATGTTCTCGCCATCATCAAATCGCTGGTCGGCAATCCCTCACAGGAAGGCAAGACCCTGCAGGAATATGTGGCTGCCCTGAAGGGCCGTATTCAAGCCTTGTCCTTTGCCCATGATCAGATCATCCGAGGCGAAGGTGGCGGCGCGCTGCGCGATCTTCTCGACGCGGAATTATCGCCGCATCGTTCCCCGGAAACGACGGTGAAACTCGAAGGTCCCCACGTCACACTTGATTCGCGCGCCTTCTCCGTCATGGCGCTCGTTCTGCACGAACTGGCGACGAACGCCGCCAAATACGGCGCGCTTTCGCAGAACGGTGGGCAATTGCATGTGCGCTGGTGGGTCAACGAAAACCGCGATTGCGAAATCGAGTGGCGGGAAGTGCTGACCACCAAACTGCCGACGCCATCCCGCGCCGGCTTCGGCACGGCGCTTATCAGCCGCAGCATTCCTTACGATCTCGGCGGACGCAGTACGTTGCGCTATTTGCCCGATGGATTGGAGGCAGAAATTATGCTGCCCTTCCGTCATGTCTCGTCAGCCACCGAAAGTGTCGAAATACCGACAGAAAATGAGCCCGCGCGGCAATCCAGCCGCTATAACCGGGAGGAGCCGTTGAAAATATTACTCGTCGAAGATCAGATGCTGATCGCCATGGACGTCGAAAACATGCTCGAGGATAACGGCATCAAAACCATCGAAACGGCGACTTCGTCTGCGATGGCAATTGAAAAGCTGAAAAGCTATGTGCCTGACGTGGCAATTCTCGACATCAATCTCGGTTCGGACACCTCCATTCCCGTCGCCCGGGAACTTCACCGCCGTGGCATCCCGTTCATGTTCGCTACCGGCTACGCCGATGGCAGCATGGTGCCGGATGAATTCGGCGCTGTTCCGGTGATCAGGAAGCCCTATGACGAGGATGCGCTAATGGCCGGGATTGGGGTTTTGGTGGGCGATGCGGAGCGCGTTTGAGCGACAAGTGACAAACGTCAACCGAGGTTTTCCGTGCATTTGGAGGACGGATCATTTTTTAATTCGGCGACCGATCTGCTACCGACCGGTGAAACCCCGTTTCCTTGCTTCAGCTGGCGTGATGACGTCCCCCATCTTAATTCTGAAGGCCGTCACTGCATAGTTATCGACATCCACCTCGCATTGAAACGTGACATCGCGCCAGACGTCGCCGACGTTGAATGCGCCGCCAGTCGCGTCAAGAACATTGCCCGATATACGTCCGCCCGTGTCGGAAAAGCCATACATGCCGCGGGTATCAGCGTAAACCTGTCTTATTTGGGCCAGTGCTTCCGCTTGGCAAAGCTGCACGATACGACGCCGCGGCGGTAGATCGCCAAACATCTGCCGTCTCTGCGCCGGTGTCAGTAGAGCCGATGAAAGCAAACTCTTAGCCGCAGGAAGTTTCGCGGGCTTGTTTTCCCTTGCCTCAGAAGGCTTTTCCTCAGGCGGCTTTGGTTGCGGTACTGGCGGCTGCTCCGGTGACGCTTCTTCTTTCATCGGCGCAACCGCGATCTCTCCCTGCTCGGCGGAAACCTTGAGGTCGCTGTTGGCGGCGGCGGGCGCAGGCTTTTCCTCGGCCGCTTTCTCGGGCTCGCGCGGCGGTTCTGCGGATGGTTGTGTCTTTTCCGCTTCTTCAGTCTTGCCGGCCTTGTCCTCAGGGTCTGCCTGCGCCTCTTCCGGCCGCATGGCGATGGAAGGCAACGTCGCCTGCGGTTGCGGCACCGGTTTCGCTTCTTCAGCCGGTGGCGCGGGAGGTGGTGGCGGAGGTTGCGGTTTTTCCTCTTTCGCCTTCTCCTCACCGGGCGGCGGGGCCTCTTCTGCCTTTTTTTCCTCAGGCGGTGGCACCAGATCGACGCTGATGCTTTCCGGTTCCTGCGGCTCGGCTACACGCTCCGGCAATTCGAAAAGGAAAATCGCCACGACGACAAGATGCAGAAGAACGGAGACGGGCATCGCCCATCCCTTCCACCGCCACCTGCCTGCCGAAACCTGTTGCATCTTACCGAACCAAATCGAACCCGGACATATCCAGCGGAAGCGGATCGCCTGCCTCACACATAAGGCTTGTCGCAGAGTTCGCCGGTGCGGAAAACAAAAAACCCGGCCAGAGCTGACTGACCGGGTTCAATTTTAAAGGAAGCAAAAGCTTAGCTGTCGAGGAAGCTGCGGAGCTTTCTTGAGCGGCTTGGGTGCTTCAGCTTGCGCAGCGCCTTCGCCTCGATCTGGCGAATACGTTCGCGCGTGACCGAGAACTGCTGGCCGACCTCTTCCAGCGTATGGTCCGTGTTCATGCCGATGCCGAAGCGCATGCGCAGAACACGTTCCTCACGCGGTGTCAGCGAAGCCAGAACGCGGGTGGTCGTTTCGCGCAGGTTCGCCTGAATGGCGGCGTCGATCGGCAGCAGCGCGTTCTTGTCCTCGATGAAGTCACCGAGATGCGAATCCTCTTCGTCACCCACGGGGGTTTCGAGCGAGATCGGCTCCTTGGCGATCTTCAGAACCTTGCGCACCTTTTCCAGCGGCATGGCCAGCTTTTCGGCCAGTTCTTCCGGGGTCGGCTCGCGGCCAATCTCGTGCAGCATCTGGCGCGAGGTACGAACGATCTTGTTGATCGTTTCGATCATGTGCACCGGAATACGGATCGTGCGGGCCTGATCAGCAATCGAGCGGGTGATCGCCTGTCTGATCCACCATGTCGCATAGGTCGAGAACTTGTAACCGCGACGGTATTCAAACTTGTCCACCGCCTTCATCAGGCCGATATTGCCTTCCTGAATGAGATCGAGGAACTGCAGACCACGGTTCGTGTACTTCTTCGCAATCGAGATCACGAGACGCAGGTTGGCCTCGACCATCTCCTTCTTGGCGATGCGCGCTTCGCGCTCACCCTTCTGCACCATCGAAACGATGCGACGGAATTCGGCGATGGAAATGCCGGTTTCCGTGGAGAGGTTCTGGATCTCCTGGCGGATTTCCCGGATCGTGTTGCTTTCTTCGCGCGCGAATTCCTTCCAGCCGCGGGCGGCCAGATTGGCGATCGACTTCATCCAGTTCGGATCGAGTTCCGCACCGTGATACTGCTCGAGGAAGCTGTCGCGCTTGACGCCATAGGATTCCGCAAGGCGCAGCAGCCGGCCTTCGTTCTGCATCAGACGCTTGGAAATGTCGTAGAGCTGCTCGACAAGGCTGTCGATGCGGTTCTGGTTCAGCGAAAGCGACTTCACGGCCGTGATCAGCTGATCCTTCAATTCCTTGTAACGGCGCTCCTGGCCGGAAGAGAGCGTACCGGTGCAGGCCAGACGCGCTTCCACCTGCTGATCCTGAAGCTTGCGCAGCTTCTTGTAGGTGTCGGCAATGGTGTCGAGCGTTTCCATGACCTGCGGACGCAGTTCGGCTTCCATCGCGGCAAGGGAAAGATTGGACTCGTCGTCGTCCTCTTCTTCCTCTTCCGGCGGCAGGCCGTCACCACCAACATCGGTGACATCCTCGTCACCGGTCGGAGCACGCAGCTTGCGGGTCTTTTCCTTTTCTTCGGCGGCCTTGCGGTCGGCCTCGATCTTTTCCGGGCTCTGGAACTGCGGCGCAGCCTTGGCTTCCGGGCCGGAATAGGTCGTTTCGAGATCGATGATCTCGCGCAGCAGCGTGGTGCCTTCGTTGAGTTCGTCGCGCCAGATGATCAGCGCCTGGAACGTCAGCGGGCTTTCGCACAGGCCCGAAATCATCGTCTCGCGGCCAGCCTCGATGCGCTTGGCGATGGCGATTTCGCCTTCGCGCGACAGAAGCTCGACAGAACCCATCTCGCGCAGATACATGCGCACGGGGTCGTCGGTGCGGTCGGTTGGTTCTTTCTTCTTGGCGGTCGCAAGCGCGGTGCCGCTGGAAGGCGCAAGTTCGCCACCCTCGGAATCGTCACCGTCGGAATCGCCGTCGTCATCGCCACCGGCGGCTTCCTCGGCATCCTCGTCCTCGATCACGTTGATGCCCATGTCGGACAGCATCGCCATCGTGTCTTCGATCTGCTCGGAGGTCACCTCTTCGGACGGCAGGACCGAATTCAGCTCGTCCATCGTCACATAGCCGCGCTTCTTGGCGGCCTTGATCATTTTCTTGACCGCGTCATCCGAAAGGTCGAGAAGCGGGCCGTCCGTCGCACCGTCGCGTTCGTTTTCTGCTTCTTCGTTTTCTTTGACTTTGGTTGCCATCTATCTCGTCGCTTTCCCTGACGCTAACACCTGTTCCGCCGCATCGCCGTCCGCCCCTTGAGCATCCGGCGCATTGCCGCGAATCACTGTCAGACACCTAACGGAGTGATCTTTAATTGCCGATTAACCACGGCAGCCTCAGGCAGAATGCAAGGACAGTGCACCCGGAAATGCTTGCTCATGCAATTTCTATCCGCCAAGGCTCATTCCACCTTACTTTTCCTGAATTGGTGATTCCCGCTATTTCCCGCCCCGTCAAGCCTTTGAAGGCGAGACAGCCACGGAAATTCTTAAAAAGAGCCGCATTTTGCGAATTATCACCAGACTATCCCCTATTTAGGACGCCTGCCGCAAAAGGCAACCCCACACACCTTTCAATTCTTGCCGCGACGATCATCCATGACCGACGGCCGGTCCCTTCACCCGGCCGGACATAACCCCGAAACCATCGATGATGGCCTCCTGATTTTCCATTCGGCCGATCTCCAGCTGAACCTCGGCAAGCGCGCGCACCAGAAGGGTCCCGCGCTCATCATCCGTCGCCTCGGCAATTTCGCGCTCCAGCTCCTTTTTCTGCCAGAGGAGCGACTTTGTCCTTTTGTGCAGGGAAAGCGCCTGCACGTAACCTTCCCGTGCATCCTCCATCGCCGCCTCGCCGGTCGCCGTCCACAGACGGGCATTGCGCACCTGCTGATCCATGGTTTTCAGCAGCACGTCGAAGCCCTGCTGCGACAGGCGCTCGATCAGCCCCGCCCGCGATATCGCAGCCGCATTTTCGGCCGCGTAGGTCAGAACCGTAGACCACAGGCGTTGCAGGTCACGGTTCTCATAATCGATCGCGGCGATCTCGTCATATTCCTCGAGAAGCAGTTCGGGATGGTTGACGATGGTGATGGCCAGAACGCTCTCCCGAAGCGACGGCTTGGTCTGATAACCCCTGACAAGGCCGGATTGCGCCAACCGTTCCGAAATACTGCTGGCAGGTGTCGCCATAGCCCCACCCCGGCCCGGTGCGTTGCGCTGAAAGCCACGCCCCGGCGCCTGTGCGCCATTGCGGCGGAAATTGCCACCCTGCTGCCCGCCTGCCTGAAAGCGCGGCTGGAAGAAGGCATTCAGCCTGTCACGCATGTCCTGTTGATAGAAGCGCCGCACCGTCTCGTCACCAATAACGGCCACGATCTGCCGCAGGCGGCTCTCAAGCTGGGCACGCTTTTCCGGCGTATCGAAAGTAACGCCTGAGGTCTCGCGGCTCCAGATCATCGCGGCCAGCGGCTTTGCCTCGGAAAGAACGCGGTCGAAAGGCGCCCTACCCTCCAGACGCACGAGATCATCCGGATCCTTGCCGTCGGGCAGAAGCGCGAAGCTGACGGAGCGATCCGGCTTGATATGTGGCAAGGCGAGATCAGCGGCACGGTTGGCGGCGCGAATGCCGGCGCCGTCGCCATCGAAGCAGAGGATCGGCTGCGGCGACATCTTCCAGAGCAGATCGAGCTGGCTTTCGGTCAAGGCAGTGCCGAGCGGTGCGACGGCATTTTCGACGCCCGCCTGATAAAGCGCGATGACATCCATATACCCTTCGACTGCAATGACCGTGCCGCCCGCCGCCTGTGCGGCCCGACGTGCACGGGCGAAATTATAGAGAACATTGCCCTTGTGAAAGAGCTCGGTCTCGTTGGAATTGAGATATTTCGCCACCGCATCCGAAGCCATGGCGCGGCCGCCGAAGGCAATCACCTTTTCCCGCGAGGACAGGATCGGGAACATGATGCGGTCGCGAAAACGGTCATAGGAAACCGGCACGTTTTCATGGACCACCAGCCCGCAGGCTTCCATCTGCTCCTTGGAAACACCCTTGCTTGCAAGATGCTCCTTCAGCGCGTTGCGACTATCAGGCGCATAACCCAGCCGAAAAGTCTCGATGGTACGCCCGGTCAGCCCGCGATCGCGCAGATAAGCCCGAGCCCGAGCGCCGAGCGCCGTTTGCAGCTGATCCTGAAAGAACAGCGTCGCCATTTCCATGACGTCCTGAAGAGAGGTGCGCTCACGCTCCCGCTTCTCCGCCTGCGGATCGGGCTGCGGCATGGAAATGCCGGCCATATCGGCGATCTGCTGCACGGCTTCCGGGAAACTTAAGCCCTCAAGCTCGGTCAGAAAGCGGAAATGATCGCCGGAAACGCCGCAACCAAAGCAATGATACCGCCCCTTGCGGTCCTCACAGTGAAAGCTCGGGCTTTTTTCGCCATGGAACGGGCAGCAGGCCCAATAATCCCCGCGCGGCGCATTGGTCTTCTTCTTGTCCCAGGACACACGTCTGCCGATCACATCGGAGATGTTCACGCGGTCGCGTATCTCATCAAGGAAAGAGTTGGAAAAGCGCATGGGTTACCTGTTCGAGGCCAGTCTTTCATATAAGCGCAGAATGGCGCCAGCACCAACCCTATGAACCAGTTCACAGCCACAATACCCGTTATTCACAGGGTGGCGCAAAAGCTGGCAAAGCCCTTTGCGCCTGCTTTAGGCAAATTTGTGGCGCTGCATCATCACTAAAAATTATGTTTTTGTAATTTGAGCAGTCCGTCCGCGCGATGTAAAAACACAGCCACAGCCAAAGCAACGAAATCGCAGAAATCTGCCGACGCCCGCAGGCACGTCCCCCGAAAAACGCCTGCGCTTGAGAGCATTCTGATCCGCCGGAATGCGTTTTCGTCGACAGAAAAAGGCAGGGCAGCCCACATCTGCCCTGCCTTTACTTTTTCGCTATACTTCTGGCTCCGGCGCGTTCCTATGCGCAAATGCGAAACCGGAAGATGGCGCCATTCCATTCAGGACGGTTCCAGTCCAGTTCGGAAACGCTGCCCTCAGCGGCACATTTCCGGATTGCTCCCTGCCAGAATACCAGCGCCGTCGTGTTTTTTCTGGCGACGGCAACTTCCCAGGCCCCCGGGTACCGATGAAAAAGTCTCTGTGCCGCAATCAGACCAAGCCCCTGTCCGCGATACTTTCGCACGATGAAAAACTCTCCGACGGAATATTCGGTCGGTAAGGCCGAGTGGCCCTTATCATTGATAAGTGCAAATCCAACAGGCTTATCGTCTATCTTAAACAGGAAAGCTGACCACCGGGGGCACTCAAAATACGGCGCGATCGGATAATCGGGAAATCTGCCATCTTGGCCAAGTTCACCTCGCGGCGTCCCAGCCCAAAATTCGGAGAAATCATGCGTGTATAATTGCATCATATTTTGAACAGCAGACATATCGGCTACCGATGCTGCATCGAGACTGAAATTCACGACCCACTCCGTTGTTAATATCCCACCAGCGAACAAGCCTTTGGATGTGACAAAACAAATGGGGCAAATGCGATCATACCACTTGTTTTGCTCGGACTGCCGGATTTTTATGCCGCAGCCGAGCGGGCTTTTACGCCGCCCTTGATACCTGCGCATGACAACATTTCGGTTCACCTGAGTGGGTCTCTGCGGACAAAAAAAAACAGGGCAGCCATGGCTGCCCTGCTTTTGGTTTTTCTGGAGCGGCAAACCTACTTCAGCAAATCCTTCACGACGCCGGAGGCCTTCGCAAAGTCGATCTGACCGGGATAACGTTCCTTCAGCGCATTCATGCATTTGCCCATGTCACGCAGGCCGGAAGCACCGGTTTCGGCGATGACGGCCTGGCAAAGTTCGCGCACCTTCTCGGCCGGAATTTCTTCCGGCATGAATTCCTTGATGATGACGATTTCTTCGCGCTCCTGAGCGGCAAGTTCGGGACGGCCCGCACCTTCATAGATGCTGGCGGATTCTTCCCGCTGCTTCACCATCTTGGTCAGAATCTGCATGATATCTTCATCGCTGACGGGGTCCTTGCCCACGCCGCGGTTGGCGATATCGCGATCCTTGATGGCCGTCTGGATGAGACGCACGGTCGAGGTGCGGCGTGCATCACGAGCCTTCAATGCGTCCTTCAAAGCGTTTGCGAACGTGTCGCGCATCATTTTTCTTCTCCTTGGGAAAGCGCTTTCCGCAGCTTCTCGATACGGAAACTTTCCACCTCATTTTGCGAAACGACATAAACGAGCCGACACGCTCAAGCAAATCAAATGCATAAGACCTTGAAAATACGTCGGTTTAATTCCACGTAAATCTTGGCCCTGCGGTTGACCGCTTGGGCTGCTTTCGTTATTTTCCGGCACCTGCACGAGATTTTAACGAAGGGTCGGAACGCGAGCTTTATCGCGCGCCCCTTTATGTCACGAAGCCTGCGACAAAAATGGCCCCTTACCCCCTGCCTTTCAAGAGGCGGGGTGCGAAGCGGCAGAAACGGAACGAGATGACCGAGACAGCGCCCTGGACTACCCGCAAACCGACCGCAATGCTTGTTCTTGCCGATGGCACGGTGATTGAAGGAACAGGCATAGGCGCAACCGGCAAGGTTCAGGCCGAGGTCTGCTTCAACACGGCGCTGACGGGTTACGAGGAAATCCTCACCGACCCCTCCTATCTCGGCCAGATCGTTACCTTCACCTTCCCGCATATCGGCAATGTCGGCACCAATGAAGAAGATATCGAAGACCTGACGCCCGCCGCCCGGCGCGGCGCCGTCGGCGTCATCTTCAAGGCCGACATCACCGACCCCTCGAACTTCCGCGCGGTCAAGCATCTGGATGCATGGCTGAAGGCCCGCGGCGTCATCGGCCTCTGCGGCATAGACACCCGCGCCCTGACGGCATGGATCCGCGAAAACGGTGCCCCGAACGCGGTTATCGCCCATGATCCGAACGGCGTCTTCGACATCGAAGCGCTGAAGGCGGAAGCCAAGGCATGGAGCGGCCTCGTCGGCCTCGACCTCGCCATAGAAGCCACCTCCGGCCAGTCTTCCACCTGGGCTGAAACGCCGTGGGTCTGGAACAAGGGTTACGGCACGCTCGGCGAAGCCGATGCCAAGTATCACGTCGTCTGCGTCGATTTTGGCGTCAAGCGCAACATCCTGCGCCTGTTTGCCGGTCTCGATTGCAAGGTCACGGTCGTTCCGGCGCAGACCTCGGCCGAAGACATCCTGGCGCTGAAGCCGGATGGCGTGTTCCTGTCCAACGGCCCCGGAGACCCGGCTGCGACGGGCGAATATGCCGTTCCTGTCATCCAGAACCTCATCAAGACCGACCTGCCGATCTTCGGCATCTGCCTCGGCCACCAGATGCTCGGCCTTGCGGTTGGCGCAAAGACCGAAAAGATGCATCAGGGCCACCATGGCGCGAACCATCCGGTCAAGGACTTCACGACCGGCAAGGTGGAAATCGTTTCGATGAACCACGGCTTTGCGGTGGATACCAAGTCGCTGCCCGAGGGCGTCGAAGAGACCCACATCTCGCTGTTCGACGGTACCAATTGCGGCCTGCGCATCACCGGCAAGCCGGTCTTCTCCGTCCAGCACCACCCGGAAGCATCGCCGGGCCCGCAGGACAGCCACTATCTCTTCCGCCGCTTCGTCAACCTGCTGCGTGAAAAGAAGGGTGAGGCAGCGCTCGCCGAGCGCTGATACTTTTCCAATCCGGACGTTACATGCGGCCCGCTTCTCAGCGGGCCGTTTTCATTTCACGCTTCACAAGCAGCACGAAGCGGATGGTGAGAAGAACGGCGGCTGTCGAAAGACCGATCACAAAGCCGAACCAGACACCGCGCCCGCCGAAACCGAGCGGAAAAGCCATGGTCCAGGCAAGCGCCAGCCCAATCGGCCAATAGGAGATCAGCGCCAGCATCGCCGGTATGCGCGCATCCTTCAACCCGCGCAGCAGGCCTGCCGTCACGGCCTGAATGCCATCGACAAGCTGGAAGATGCCGGCAATCACCACCAGGCTGCTCGCATAAGCGAGCACTTCCGCAGCTTCCGGAAGTTTGGGATCAAGGAACCACTTCGCCAGAAATTCCGGCACCGCCGCAAACAGGATGCCACCGCACAGGGCGATGCCACAGGCGATGGCGTAAATCATGATCGAAGCGCGGATGAGGTTCTTGAAGTCCCCCTGGCCCCGCGCCACGCCGACGCGAACGGTCGCTGCCTGCGAAAGGCCGAGCGGGATCATGAAGGCGATGGAAGCGAGCTGCAGGGCAATGCCGTGCGCCGCGAGCTGTACCGTGCCGATCTGCCCCATCAGGATCGAGGCGGCGGCAAACAGGGTCACCTCGGCAAGAATGGTGATGCTGATCGGCAGGCCAAGACGCAGCACTTCAAAAAGCGCATGCCAGTCCGGCCGCCAGAAGCGCACGAACAGCTCGTATTTCTTCGTTTCCTCGCGCGTCTGCACATAAGCCACGATGAAGATGAAGCTGAAGGCGTTGACGATGACCGCAACCACGGCCGCGCCATTCATGCCCATGGCCGGCAGCCCGAAATGTCCGAAGACAAGAGCATAGGCGAGTATACCATTCATCACCAGCATGATGATGGTGGCATAAAGAATGATGCCTGCGCGGCCGATGGCGCTGACAAGGCCACGCAGCACATAAAACAGCAGCGCCGGCAGAAGGCCGAATTTGGCGATGGCGAGATAATGGCCGGTCAGTGCCGCTACGTTGGCGTTCTGCCCAAGCGCAACCAGAATGCGCTCTGCATTCATGAAGATCGGCAGCGCCAGCAGCCAATAGGCAATGGCCACCCACATGCCCATGCGCAAAGAGCGGCGCGCAGATGTCGCATCGCCCTGCCCGTAAGCCTGGGCCACCATGGGTACGACGGCAACGGAGAAGCCCGAGCCGAAAATGAAGACGACAAAGAAAAACTGCCCGGCCAGCACCATGGCCGCCAGCTTCTCTGCACCCAGCTGACCGACGATCACCATATCGGTGGTATGGATGCCAAGCTGCGCGAGCTGCGCGCCGATAAGCGGAATCCCGAGAACAAGCGTAGCCTTGAAATGCGAAAACCACGACCCCGATCCGGACGGAACGGTTCCTGCAACAACCGACGAAGACATTGTAATTCACCCGAACATTGGCCGTTGCCCGCGATTTGCGCAACGGCAGCACGAGGATGAATAAAATAATCGCTGTCTGCATGCAACCGGCAGCAGTGCATGGTTAAAAATTACGCAGTTCTGAAAAGGCTCGACAAATTCGCAATACGAGCCCTCACCAAACACAAGTTTAGTCGAATTTTACCATTCGCCTTTATCCATTAGAACATCGAATAGTTCTTCTAAAATCATAAGCTGCATGACGCAGAATATTCCCGCCTTCGAGGCATGTTTCCCCAACCATTGTTCAAGATGACCTTATCGGTGCATCGGGCTTCAAGGATCTGTAGCTTGCCAAAGAAAACCAATCTTATGACGCGCATTCTGGTTGCCGCGTCATCTCTTGTCGTCGCCGCCTTCGCGGGCTTCTCGTATTATATCGACAGCCTTCAGCATCGGGTCACCACCGAAGCGGTGGCGGAAAATATCGATTCTTCCGGCAAGCAGGCCGCCCAGAGCATCGCGAATTGGCTGAATGGCCGCATCATGCTGACGGAAACCGTGGCAAAGACGCTTGCCAAGCTTCCCGAGGACGGTGCGAAGCTGCAGTTCCTGGAGAATGAGGTGCTGACCGCGCAATTCATGTCCACATATTTTGGCAATGCGGAAACCGGCACCTTCACCACCTTCCCGAAGACACCGCTGCCGGAAGGCTACGACCCGCGCAAGCGCCCGTGGTACCTGGATGCGGTGAAAGCCGGCAAGACGGTGCTGACCGAGCCTTATAACGACGCCTCCACCGGCGGCCTCATCATCACGGCTGCCATTCCGGTCTCCGTCGACGGCAAGCTTACCGGTGTGACCGGCAGCGACTTCTCGCTCGACTCCCTGGTCAAGATGATCACGTCAGTGGATGCCGGCAAGGACGGTTACGCCTTCCTCGTCAGCAAGGATGGCAAGATTCTCATCCATCCCGATGCAAAATTCGTCGACAAGCCGCTGACCGATCTCTTCAAAGTCGATACGCCGGTGATTTCTTCTGCAATTTCCCAGACGGAAATCAACGGCAAGGGCAAAATCACCAGTTTCATTCCCGTTGCCGGCCTGCCTTCGGTCGACTGGTATCTTGGCTTTGTTGTTGATTCCGATGTTGCCTATGGCGCCATCGGGCAGTTCCGCATGGCCGCGACCATCGCCACCATTCTCGCCGCCACGATCATGATCGGCCTGCTGGCGACCGTGCTCTCCCGCTTCATCGTTCGCCCGGTAACGCAGATGACCTCCGCCATGGAAGGCCTGGCTGCCGGCAATCTCGAGGTCGCCATTCCTGGCCAGGAACGCACCGATCAGATCGGCTCCATGGCTGCGGCCGTTGCCGTGTTCCGCTCGAACGCCATGGAACGCCTGCGGCTCGAAGGGGACGCCGAACAGAACCGCACACTTTCCGAACAGGAGCGTAACGAGCGGGAACGACTGGCAGCAAAAGACGCGGCCGATATCCAGTTTGCAGTCGATTCACTGGCAAAGGGTCTTGCTCATCTCTCCAACGGCGATCTCAATTATCGTATCGATACGCCGTTTGTGTCCCGCATCGATCGCCTGCGCGACGACTTCAACAATTCAGTTGCGAAGTTGAATGCTGCGCTCAGCACCGTCGGACAGAACGCGCTTGCGATCGATGCCGGTGCCGGCGAAATTCGCCAGTCAGCCGACGATCTGGCGCGACGCACCGAACAGCAGGCAGCCTCCGTGGAAGAAACGGCGGCGGCGCTTGAGGAAATCACCACGACTGTCAAGGATTCCGCCCGCCGTGCGGAAGAAGTCGGCCGTCTGGTCGACCGCGCCCGCGGCAATGCCGAACAGTCCGGCGTCATCGTCGAAGATGCCGTGCGCGCCATGGAAGGCATCGAAAAATCATCTTCCGAGATCAGCAACATCATCGGCGTGATCGACGAGATCGCCTTCCAGACCAACCTGCTCGCGCTCAACGCCGGTGTTGAAGCCGCCCGCGCCGGCGAGGCCGGCAAGGGTTTTGCTGTCGTCGCCCAGGAAGTGCGCGAACTTGCCCAGCGTTCCGCCAATGCGGCAAAGGAGATCAAGACGCTGATCAACGCCTCCACCTCGCAGGTGCAGTCCGGCGTCGAACTCGTCGGCAATGCCGGCAAGGCGCTGGAAACCATCGTCCGCGAAGTGCAGGAGATCAACCGCCACATCGACGCGATCGTCACCGCATCGCGCGAACAGTCGACCGGCCTCCAGGAAATCAACACCGCCATCAACACCATCGATCAGGGCACGCAGCAGAATGCCGCCATGGTCGAGGAGCAGACGGCAGCAAGTCATGGCCTCGCCTCGGAAGCGGCGGCGCTGAATGAGTTGCTAGCGCAGTTCCAGCTCGCCACGGCTACGCGGCGGCAGGCGGAATATGGGCGGGCTGCTTAAGGGAGAATGGATATTGGCCGATCATTATAGCACCGGATCATGGCCAACCATCACCACGCTCGACGTCATCCTCGGGCTTGTCCCGAGGATCCAACCACGTCTCGTGTAAAACATACGTCGCAGATGCTCGGGACACGCCCGAGCATGACGGAGGTGAAATCTTACGCCTTTCTCACCTCATGGCCGGAGCGATCCGGCCATTTTTTTGTCCACCCTCCTAATAGTCGGTTCCCGCCATTCACACGATCCGCTAGAGCTTGATCGATCATGATCATGCGGAGGGATTCATGCTGGAACTGATTTGGCGCGGCATTGCCATGGGCATTGGCGGCACCGTGTTTATGGATATATGGGCAATCATACTGCACCGGTTCTTCGGCCAGTCCGCCCCGAACTGGGCGCCGGTCGGCCGCTGGTTCTGGCATGTGCCGAAAGGCAGGATATTTCACGACAGCATCGCCACAGCTGAACCCTACGAGCATGAACTGGCGCTCGGCTGGATTTCGCATTACGCCGTCGGGATTCTCTATGGTGTCATTCTTGCCCTGGTGGTCCCGCCCGCCTGGTTTGCAAACCCGTCCTTTATAGCGCCGTGGGTCGTCGGCATCATAACGGTGGGCGCAGGCTGGTTCCTGCTGCAGCCGGGTCTCGGCATTGGCTGGGCCGCATCGAAGACACCGAACCCAACGAAGGTTCGCGTCCTCAACCTCGTGGCCCATACCATCTTCGCCCTCGGCATGTATGTCGTGGCGCTCTTGATGAGCTAAACGAAAAGGGGGCTGAAAAGCCCCCTCTCCTCAGATATTAGCCGAGAAAGTATCGCAGTCCTCGACCCGGCCGCTCTGGAAGCCGCGCTTAAACCATTCCATGCGCTGCGCCGAGGTGCCGTGGTTGAAGCTATCGGGCACCACATAGCCTTGAGTCTGCTTCTGCAGCGTATCGTCGCCGATCTGGTGGGCGGCGTTCAGGGCTTCCTCAAGGTCGCCGGTCTCAAGAATGCCCTTCTGTTCGGTAAACTTGCCCCAGATGCCCGCATAACAATCCGCCTGAAGCTCCACACGCACCGACATCTTGTTGGCGTCCGTCTGGCTCATCGACTGACGGCGGCGGTTGAACTCAGGCAGAACGCCGGTCAGGTTCTGGATGTGGTGGCCGACCTCATGAGCAATCACGTAAGCCTGCGCGAAATCGCCAGCCGCGCCGAAACGCTGGTCCAGTTCCTTGAAGAAGCTGGTATCGAGATAGACCTTACGGTCGCCCGGGCAATAGAACGGACCGCTGGCAGCGGAAGCATAACCACAGGCGGAAGACACCTGCCCGGAGAACAGAACCAGCGTCGGCTTCTGATAGGTTTCGCCTGCCGACTGGAAAATGCCGCTCCACGTATCCTCGGTCTCGGCAAGAACGGTGCGGACGAAGGCGGTCGTCTCGTCGGACGATTGCCCCTGTGGTCGTGTGCCGGACTGCTGGGTCCCCGACTGCGTCGTACCGCCGCCATCCATCGACAGATCGCCGCCGGTCAGCAGCGTCAGCGGGTTGATGCCGAGCACCCAGCTGATCAACAGAATGACCAGAAGACCGCCAATCCCGATACCGCCGCCGCGACGCCCGATTGGCACGCGCATCCCGCCTCGGGAAAAAGGATCACTCGGCCCCGCCGACATGCCGCGCCGATCCTCAATATTGTCCGACTGGCGGCGCCCTCTCCATTCCATGCTATTCTCCCGGCGACTATCGCCTCAACAAGCTGCCTTATAACGGCACTATAATACATCTTGTTCCGGAAGAAAGCAGAGGCGGTCAGCGGAGTCTTTCATGCGGCTCTGCGTCTTTGTTTCAACACGGTCAGAAACAGGAAGGCAAAGACCAGAGCGCCGGCGGAAACGGCCACAAATCCCGCTCCGCCGCCACCGAAAGCAACCTTATTCATAAGGCGTCCGGGAACGAAGGTGAATCCTCCCGCAATAACGATGCCGCCCAGATAAACGCTCTGCATAATCCGCATATGGCGTCTGATATCGCCACGCCGGGCGAAGTAGATCGATTGCAGACAGCCATATATCGTGAAAGCGGAGAGGAGATGGATCGGGCTGAAACCGCAAAACATCCTCAATTCATGGATGAAGAAGGTTGAAATGGAAGTCGAAACCATCAGCATCACCCAGATCTTGCCGAGCAGCCGGTGGATGGCGGTTCCCTTGGGACGCAGGAAGATGAAGGCCCCGAGAATGGCTGCGGGCATGACGGTGGCGACATGGAATTGCACGGCAAGCGGTGCGTCTAACAGAGGCTGGAATGACATGGTTGCTGTTTCGGCTCGGTTGAAATCACCGGCAATTTCGGCGAAACATGCGGACAGGAAAAACGGATTGGCGCCATCAGCAGGAAAACTTCGTGGATCACCCGTATCTGCAATCCACGCTTCGTGAAATGCACGCCGTTCTGCAATCGCGCAGGCTGTGGCTGACATTCCTTGCGGTGCTGGCGATCTTCATCGTGACCGGGCCTTTCGGAACGAGCGAAACCATGAGCTTCGCCGACCGGTTGCTTTACTGGACAATCATTCAGGCCGGCGCCTGGATATTTGCCATATCCTTTTCCATCATCGCCAACAGCATCCTTGCCGGCCGCATCGAAAATATGCTGGCGCGCATGATGATCGGCTCGCTGACGGCCGCCTTGCCGATCGGGCTCTTGCTTACCATCACAAACGGGGTCTTTTCAGGCAGGGAAATGGGTTTCGGCCCCTTTTTGCAGAGCAGCCTGTCCTCCCTGCCTCTCTGCGCCATCTTCTGCCTGCTGAGTTATCTCACCGCCTGCCAGTCGTTCGAGACGACGGCCAATGCCTCTACGGTCAGAGACGAAGACATCAAACACGCTAAGGGCCTCGCACCGCTGCTGGAGCGGCTTCCACCGCAAAAGCGTGGCGAACTGCTGCGGCTCTCAGTACAGGACCATTATACCGAAATCGTCACCACGCGCGGGCGTCAACTCGTCCTGTTGCGTTTTGCCGATGCGCTGAAGGAGATTGGCGAGACGCGGGGCTTGCAGGTGCACCGCTCCCACTGGATTGCCGATACGAATGTCGTCGCGCTGCGTAAACAGACAGGCCGTCTGCTTCTCATGACAAGGGACGGCACAGAAATTCCCGTCAGCCGCTCCTATACCGCGGCGGTACAGGCCCGTTTTGCCGCGCTTGCCCCTGCCCGTTAAGAGTTTCTGTCGATTCCGGAATTTATGGGGTTCCGTTCTCAAAAACATTTGCCTATAAGCCGCTTCTAGCCTGAAAACATTTGAATTGCGCTCCCCGGCCGGTGATCTTCCACCCTGGCCGGTGTTTTGCGCAACCGAAAAGCGGAACGAGAGAGCCCATGCCGAAGCGCCAAGATATCAAGTCCATCCTCATCATCGGCGCGGGACCGATCGTTATCGGTCAGGCATGTGAATTCGATTACTCCGGCACGCAGGCCTGTAAGGCGCTGAAGGAAGAAGGTTACCGGGTCATTCTGGTCAACTCCAACCCGGCGACGATCATGACCGATCCGGGTCTCGCGGACGCCACCTACGTCGAGCCGATCACCCCTGAAGTCGTGGCCAAGATCATTGCAAAGGAGCGTCCCGACGCGCTGCTGCCGACCATGGGCGGCCAGACCGCGCTCAACACCGCGCTTTCTCTCAAGCGCATGGGCGTTCTCGACCGCTACAATGTCGAAATGATCGGCGCGAAGCCCGAAGCCATCGACATGGCTGAAGACCGGGCCCTCTTCCGCGAAGCCATGGCCCGCATCGGCCTTGAAACCCCGCGCTCGATGCTCGCCAACGCCACGGAAATCAAGGATGCAGACCGCAAGAAGCATGAAGCTGCGCGGGCGGAACTGAAGGGCAAGCTCTCCGGCCCCGAACTCGACAAGGCGCTGGACGACCTCGAAAACCAGTGGAACCTCGGCGAAACCGACCGCAAGCAGCGTTACATGGCCCACGCCATGGCCATTGCCGCCCAGGCCATCGATCATGTCGGCCTGCCCGCCATCATCCGCCCGTCGTTTACGCTGGGCGGCACGGGCGGCGGCATTGCCTATAACCGCTCGGAATTCTTCGACATCGTCTCCGGCGGCCTCGACGCCTCGCCGACGACGGAAGTTCTGGTCGAAGAATCGGTTCTGGGCTGGAAGGAGTATGAGATGGAAGTCGTCCGCGACACCGCGGACAACTGCATCATCATCTGCTCCATCGAAAACATCGATCCGATGGGCGTCCACACCGGTGACTCCATCACTGTTGCGCCAGCGTTGACGCTGACCGACAAGGAATACCAGATCATGCGCAACGCCTCGATTGCGGTGCTGCGTGAGATCGGCGTCGAGACCGGCGGCTCCAACGTGCAGTTCGCCGTCAACCCGAAGGACGGCCGCCTTGTCGTCATCGAAATGAACCCGCGCGTATCGCGCTCCTCTGCGCTGGCTTCCAAGGCAACCGGCTTCCCGATCGCCAAGATCGCCGCCAAACTGGCCATCGGCTACACGCTGGACGAACTCGAAAACGACATCACCGGCGGCGCCACCCCGGCATCGTTCGAACCGTCCATCGACTACGTCGTCACCAAGATCCCGCGTTTCGCCTTCGAGAAGTTCCCGGGCGCGTCGCCGATCCTCACCACCGCGATGAAGTCGGTCGGTGAAGTCATGGCCATCGGCCGCACCTTTGCGGAATCCCTGCAGAAGGCGCTGCGCGGTCTCGAAACCGGCCTTACCGGTCTCGATGAAATCGAAATTCCCGGTTACGAAGAGGGCGAAGGCTCCAAGAACGCGATCCGTGCTGCCATCGGCACGCCGACGCCGGATCGCCTGCGCATGGTCGCCCAGGCGCTTCGCATGGGCATGAGCGAAGAGGAAGTCCACGAGAACTCGAAGATCGACCCCTGGTTCATCGCCCAGTTCAAGGCCATCGTCGACACGGAAGCCCGCATCCGCGAGCATGGGTTGCCGCAGGATGCCGAGAACCTGCGCATGCTGAAGGCCATGGGCTTCTCCGATGCCCGCCTCGCCAGCCTGACCTCGAAGCGCCCGAAGGAAGTGGCCGAGCTGCGCAACAGCCTGAACGTCCGCCCGGTCTTCAAGCGCATCGACACCTGCGCCGCCGAATTCGCCTCGCCGACCGCCTACATGTATTCGACCTATGAAATACCCTTCGTCGGCGCAGCCCGCTCTGAAGCGCAGGTCTCCGACCGTAAGAAGGTCGTCATCCTCGGCGGCGGCCCGAACCGTATCGGCCAGGGCATCGAGTTCGATTATTGCTGCTGCCACGCCGCCTTCGCGCTGAAGGATGCCGGCTTTGAAGCGATCATGATCAACTGCAATCCGGAAACGGTGTCCACCGACTACGACACTTCCGACCGCCTCTATTTCGAGCCGCTGACGGCCGAAGACGTGATCGAAATCATGCGCGCCGAACAGGAAAAGGGTGAACTCGTCGGCGTCATCGTGCAGTTCGGTGGCCAGACACCGCTGAAGCTTGCAGAAGCGCTGGAAAAGAACGGTATCCCGATCCTCGGCACCGCGCCTGACATGATCGACCTTGCCGAAGACCGCGACCGCTTCCAGAAGCTCTTGATGAAGCTCGATCTCGCCCAGCCGAACAATGGCATCGCCTATTCGGTCGAGCAGGCCCGCCTTGTCGCTTCTGAAATCGGCTTCCCGCTGGTGGTTCGCCCGTCCTACGTTCTGGGTGGCCGCGCCATGCAGATCATCCATTCGGAAGGCCAGCTCCAGACCTACCTGCTCGACACGGTTCCGGGTCTCGTACCCGAGGACATCAAGCAGCGTTACCCGAACGACAAGACCGGCCAGATCAACACCCTGCTCGGCAAGAACCCGCTGCTGTTCGACAGCTACCTGACCAACGCCGTCGAAGTGGACGTCGACGCGCTGTGCGATGGCGAAAACGTCTTCGTATCCGGTATCATGGAGCACATCGAAGAGGCCGGCATCCACTCGGGCGACTCGGCCTGCTCGCTGCCTTCGCGTTCGCTCAGCAAGGAAACCCTCGACGAACTGGAGCGCCAGACGACGGCGCTTGCCAAGGCGCTCAAGGTCGGCGGCCTGATGAACGTTCAATACGCCATCAAGGACGGCACGATCTACGTTCTCGAAGTCAACCCGCGCGCCTCGCGTACCGTGCCTTTCGTCGCCAAGACCATCGGCGCGCCGATCGCCAAGATCGCCGCCCGCGTCATGGCGGGCGAGAGGCTCGATCCGGCGATTGCCGCTTACGGCGAGAAGCCTGATCCGCGTAACCTCACGCACATTGCCGTCAAGGAAGCCGTCTTCCCCTTCGCGCGCTTCCCCGGCGTCGACATTCTGCTCGGACCGGAAATGCGCTCGACCGGTGAAGTCATCGGCCTCGACACTGATTTCGCGCTCGCCTTCGCCAAGAGCCAGCTCGGCGCCGGTGTTGACCTGCCGCGCTCCGGCGCGGTCTTCGTCTCGGTCCGTGATGAGGACAAGGAAGGCGTTCTGCCCGCCATCCGCATTCTCGTGGAAAGCGGCTTCAGAGTGCTGGCCACCGGCGGCACCCAGCGTTTCCTTGCCGAAAAAGGCATCAACGCCGAAAAGATCAACAAGGTGCAGGAAGGCCGTCCGCATATCGAGGACGCAATCCGCAACCGTCAGGTCCAGCTCGTCATCAACACCACCGACAGCAACAAGGCGATTTCAGACAGCAAGTCTCTGCGCCGCGCAACGTTGATGCAGAAGGTGCCCTATTACACAACGATGGCAGGTGCCGAAGCAGCCGCCCTCGCCATCAAGGCGCTGAAGGCCGGCAATCTGGAAGTGAAGCCGCTGCAGAGCTACTTCAACTAAGAGATCAGCAAGAAAGCCTGACGAACTGAATGAACGCCGGAACGCCGCGAACCACCGGGTTGGCGGCGTTTCTCATTGCGTAATACACCTGCAATCCAACGCCGGTATCAAAAAAACATCATTTCCACCCGCAGGCCGATGACGATTTTTCCCTGTCCCGAGAATTCTCCGCCATCGCCGATCACCCAGTTCCTGAACCCGCATCTGGAGCAAAAGCATGACTGGACGACCGCCCGGCCCGATGCGTGTAGCTTTCCCACTGCGCATCGAACCGGTGATTTTGAACGCTGTCCGCCAGACTGCGAGCGACGAGCTGCGCAGCATTAACGCGCAGATCGAAATTCTTCTGAAAGAAGCCCTTAGGCAGCGTGAGCGAGAGGTAGGCCATGACCTGGGCCACAAATCGAACGAGAGCGAATAGCATCTGAAACGGCAGGCTTTAAGCCGCCAGTGCTTCCCGTACGCAGTTGCGGCCTTCGCTCTTGGCGCGGTACAGCGCGCGGTCGGCCATGTCGGCCAGCGTCTGGAGATCACAGTGTATCTCGCCGCTTGTCGCAATGCCGATGCTGATTGTCACACCGACACGCAGCCCGCCGCAGTCCACCTCTTTCAAAGCAACCGCGTTGCGAATGCGCTCGCCTATCATTGACGCCTTTTGGCTTCCTGCGCCGGGCAGGAAGATGATGAATTCCTCGCCGCCATAACGGGCCAGCACGTCGCCACTGCGAATACTGCCGCCGATCCGCTTTGCCACTTCCTGCAGGACGCTGTCACCGACGGAATGGCCGAAGCGGTCGTTGATCGATTTGAAGTGATCGATATCGAGTAGCATTGTCGCATCGGTGGGATCAGGCTTTGTGGGCATCGTCTGGAAGAAGAAGCGCCGGTTCTTCACGCCTGTCAGCGGATCCGTATTGGCAAGGATCAACAGTTTCCGCTCCGAGCGTTCAGCCACCAGCACCATCACGAACAGGGCAATCGCAAAGTTGAGCATAATGATGAGGAAGAACGCATTGACGATGTCGATGGAGGCGAGAGAGGGTGAAAGCACCCCTTTACCACCAGAAGTGAAATCAGCCCCGAGACGGTGGTGATCGCGCCCATCGCGATGCGGGAAAGAAGCGGCTCCTTGCGCCAGCCGCTAAACAGCACCACGGCTGCGCCGAGATAGGCGAGCGCCGCACAGCCATTGAACAGCGCAGCGCGCAACGCATTGTTCTCCGCCACCTCATACGCGAGGACAATCCCGAGAACCACGACAAGACAAGTCCCAAGCAGAGTTTTCGGCGATACAAAACGGCCGTCGCTCAACGCTTTCAGACCAAGCCAGATAAGCGCATAACCTGCAATACCGAATACGATACTGCCCAACCGCCACAAGGCCGGCGACAATATCTTCCACTCGCCATATCCGGCAAGCGTTGAGCCGACGGCCATTGCCGCAAAGCCCGCGGCAAGAGTGACAGGACCGCGCAGGCCGCGATTGGTCAGCATCAAATAAATAAAACTCATTAGCCCCACGATGTAGGAGCATTTTTGCATTAGTATGACTGTTGCAAGGTCAAGTTCACCAAGCATAATACGCCCGTTTATAAATATTTTGATGAGACATATAAAATGACTCGAATAAATTTCAATTAAAACGAAAAACTAACGATGCGCAAAGCATAACAACGCCAAGTTGATATTCGATAAAATATATACATAGAAAAGACTATTCAAAATTTCTTACATAAAGCATGTCCTGTTTGAATTTCTTGATTTCCATCTCTTTAGCCTGCTCATCAGGGAGGCGAAGCAGGTAGGATGGGTGCACGGTGACAAAAAGCGTCCGCCCTTCTTGCATTGGCAAGGGCCGGCCGCGAATCTCCGAGACCTTTTCTTTGCCGCCGGTCAGCGCATATAGCGCCGTTGCACCCATCGCAACGATCAGCTTCGGCTGAACAAGCGCGATTTCCTGGTTGAGCCACCAGCGGCATTGCTCCACTTCCCCCGCATTCGGCCGCTGGTGGATGCGCCGTTTGCCGCGCGTTTCGTATTTGAAGTGTTTCACGGCATTGGTAACGTAAAGCCCGCCGCGGTCCACACCGATCTCTCTGAGCGTCCTGTCGAACAGCTGGCCTGCGGGGCCGACAAAAGGTTTTCCGGCCAGATCCTCGTGATCGCCCGGCTGCTCACCGACGACCATGATCTTCGCGTTTTCCGGCCCGTCACCAAAAACGGTCTGCGTCGCCTTGCAATGCAGGGCACACCGTGTGCAGTGGCGCGCTTCATGCGCCAGCGAAGCAAGCGTGCCATCCGGCAAAGGTGGCTGCTCTTCCCGTGCGGAAGCCGCTGCCTGGAGGCGATGGTGAAACGGCTTCGGTTGGCTCGCCTCCTTCGCCGCCATCTCCAGCACCCGCGCCTCCGCGCCCAGAATCAGGTCAGGGATGAGCTCGGCTTCCGGCAGATTCTTCCAGTATTTCTTCGGCATCTCCGCTGTCATGGCCTTGATCTTCAAGCGGGCCGGGTTGAAAATATTGGCGTAATAGGTCCGCCAGAGATCGTCCGTTTCATCCTTGAGATCAGGCTTGGCGGCAGCCTCCCGTGATGTCTGCAGCAGGTTTCCGTCCCATCGGGCGCTGCCCTTCGGCGAGACAATCAACCAGTCCATGTCGGTGAAGCGACGTTGAAAAAACGGAGCCGTACGTTCGATGATGAAATGGTCCGGTTCGAACCACGCCACGAACCGCCGTCGCCCGCCCTGCCCTTGCGGCAATGACAGCTCCTTGAAACGCACGAAGGCCGTCATCTTGTGATAATCGCGACGGACAGACTTTTCGAGCAGCCGCACATCGGAAACATCCGGATCGGACTTGAACTGCAGCAGGGCCCGATCCCGTTTCAGCCGCCACAATAGCCTGTAGAGCAGCGCGAAACGGCCGGGATCGCTGTGGCAGATGACGGCCTGCGCCAGTGCGACAAATGCGGCAGGTACGGGAACCGGGGCGCCGCCCTCCGTTGGCAATGGCGCACCGGAAAAGTCGAGAAGCCCAAACCCGTCATCCTGCAGCCGCCAGTCGATCTTCTCCGGCGGTATATTGGCCGCAAGCGCCGCGCGCGCAGCATCGCGCCACTCGGTGAAATCCCCCCGCCCCTCCAGCACCGGGCCATACATCACAACAGCGACAATTGTTCAGGCTGCGGCGCAAACATCGCGCGCAGATCCGGCCGTTCGATCAGCTTGCCCGGTGTCCATCCCTCCGCGACGATAAAGGCCTTCACCTTTTTGAGAGATACGCCGAAGCGGGCGATATCTTCCAGCCGCAGGCTGCGGAACTTCCGCGACGAGAGAATCGAGGCAACCGTCTTGGTGCCGAAACCGGGTACACGCAGCAACATTTCGCGATCCGCCGCATTGACGTTTACCGGAAACTGATCGCGATGCTTCAATGCCCAGGCAAGCTTCGGGTCGATGTCAAGATCCAGCATGCCGTTTCCGCCGATAGCGGTTATCTCGCCGATATCGAAACCGTAAAAACGATAAAGCCAGTCCGCCTGATAGAGGCGGTGTTCGCGCATCAGCGGCGGCTTGATGAGTGGCAGGTTCTTCGACGAATCCGGAATTGGGCTGAACGCCGAATAATAGACGCGCCGCAGACCATAGCTTCCATAGAGCCGCGCGCTGGTGGAAAGAATGGTGCTGTCATCGGCACCGTCGGCGCCCACGATCATCTGCGTGCTCTGTCCGGCGGGCGCAAAACGCTTGGTTTTTCGCGTTTTGACGGTAGGCTCGCCCGCCTCCTCGATCTTCAGGCGAATATCGGCCATAGAGCGGCGAATATTGGCGGGCTGCTTTTCCGGCGCAAAACGGCCGATGCCGCTATCGGTGGGCAACTCGATGTTGATCGACAACCGGTCCGCATAAAGCCCCGCCTCCTCGATCAATTTCGGAGACGCTTCCGGGATGGATTTGAGGTGGATGTATCCACGAAAGCCATGGGTGACGCGCAGTTCACGCGCCACACGCACCATCTCCTCCATCGTGTGATCAGAGGAACGGATGATACCCGAGGATAAGAACAACCCTTCAATATAGTTGCGCCGGTAAAATTCGAGCGTCAGCCACACCACCTCTTCTGCGGTAAACCGCGCCCGTTCCACATTGCTGGAAGAACGGTTGATGCAATAGGCGCAATCATAGATGCAGAAATTGGTGAGCAGGATTTTCAGGAGCGATATGCAGCGCCCATCCGGCGCATAGGCATGACAGATGCCAGACCCTTCTGTCGAGCCCAATCCGCCAGAGGCTGCGGAGTTCCGTTTCGCCGTCCCGCTCGATGCGCAGGAGGCGTCGTATTTCGCGGCGTCAGAGAGAATGGCCAGCCGTTGCCTGATTGACTTCTTCATAATAATGTTCACTATATGTTCTCTTGAAGATTGTCAATCAGGATATTCAAGTCATTGGAAAGACAAAGAAATATTGATGCCTCAAATTTGCTGGCATTTCGCTGTCGTCTTCTGATATAGTCCGCTCAGTTATGATTTTGGCATGGTTCCGGAGTTCCCCTCCGGAACCTGTTTCTTTTTGTGTCTGCAGGTAAAGCGACCGGAATGCGAAGGATAAAAAAATGGTAGAAAAAGTACCGATGACCCAGGGTGGATTCGTCAAGCTTCAGGAGGAGCTTCGCTGGCGCCAGCAGGAGGAACGCCCCCGCATCATCGAGGCGATTGCGGAAGCGCGCGCCCATGGCGACCTTTCGGAAAACGCCGAGTACCATGCTGCCAAGGAAGCGCAGAGCCATAACGAGGGCCGCATCACGGAACTCGAAGATCTGACGGCGCGCGCTGAAGTCATCGACCTTTCCAAGATGTCGGGTTCGAAGATCAAGTTCGGCGCCACCGTGAAGCTGGTTGACGAAGACAGCGACGAGGAAAAGACCTATCAGATCGTCGGCGACCAGGAAGCCGACGTAAAGGCCGGCCGTATTTCCATCTCTTCGCCGATTGCCCGCGCCCTGATCGGCAAGGAAGTTGGCGACAGCATCGAAGTCAACGCGCCTGGCGGCGCCAAGGGTTACGAGATCCTCGCGGTTCAGTGGGGCTGATTGCCCCATGCAATGCGCCCGCCAGCGGGCGCATTGCTTTTGACCTGTTGCTCCCCTGAACCAGCCGCAAAGACGGAAGCCCATCTTGTCCCACGTCAGCCTGAAAGATGTGCAGGTGCTTGCGCCGAATTTCAAACGCAGGCTCTCCGGCGTCACCTCTACAATCGTTCAGCTGATACCGGTGCAGAACCGGCTGGGACAGAAGGTCGCCACCATCGGCCCCGGCCTGCCGCCGCATCTGCCGCATGTGCGTTTCCGCGACCTGTGGCGGCTCTGGCAAGGCGGCCCGTTTGGCGGCCCGCGCATCTGGCATGCCCGCCGCAACCTCGAAATGTTACCGGGAATTTTCATGCGTGATGTGCTGCGCATGAAGGTGAAGCTTCTCTTCACCTCGGCCGCGCAGAGGCGGCATTCCGCCTATACCCGTTTCCTGATCTCCAGGATGGATGCCGTGGTGGCCACCAACATCCGCTCAGGCTCATTTCTTGAAGTGCCCCATCGCGTTGTCATGCATGGCGTGGATACCGAACTTTTCCATCCGGCAACCGGTCCTGAGGACACGATAGCCGCGACCGGCCTGCCGGGACAATATCTGATCGGCTGCTTCGGGCGGGTCCGCCACCAGAAGGGCACCGATCTTTTCGTGCGTGCCATGATCGAACTTCTGCCCGCCTATCCGCAATGGACAGCTGTGGTTTCAGGCCGCGTGACGGCGGAACACAAGGCTTTTGCCGAAGCCCTTGAAGCAGATGTCAACGCCGCCGGCCTCGCAGATCGTATCGTGTTTCAGGGTGAAGTTGATGACATCAAGCCGTGGTACAGGCGGCTGACGCTCTATGTCGCGCCTTCGCGCAACGAGGGTTTCGGGCTGACTCCGCTTGAAGCAATGGCCTCGGAAACGGCCGTCGTCGCCAGCAATGCCGGTGCCTACGAGGAAATGATCGTCACGGGCGAGACCGGGGCGGTTGTTGAAGCGGGCGACTATGCATCACTGAGGGATGCAATAAAGACCTATCTCGCCGATCCCGCCATGGCCAAAGTCCACGCGAGTACCGGACTTGCGCATGTGCGCAGCACTTTTCCGCTGGAAAAAGAAGCGGCCAGTCTTGGCGAAGTCTATGAGGCGTTGCGGCGGGGGTAATGCGTCGCAAGCCGGAAAATCAGATTTCCACGAGACCGACGCGCTTGACCTGACGGATGGTCAGCATGGTGCGCACCGTATCGACATTCTCATCCGCAGTCAGAACCTCGATGACGAAGTCCTGAAATTCCGTCAGGTTTCTTGCGACGCAATGTAACAGGAAGTCGCTTTCGCCGGATACCATCCAGGCCTGGCGCACGAGAGGCCACCCGGCCGTCGCCGCGGCAAAGGCCTTCAGATTGCTGTCCGACTGGCGCTTGAGACCGATCATGCAGAAGGCGACGAGATCAAAACCGAGCTTCGGCGCGTTCAACATGGCGTGATAACCCTCGATTACCCCCGCCTCCTCGAGCTTGCGGACACGCCTCAGGCACGGAGGAGCCGAGATACCGACCCTTTCGGCCAGTTCCACATTGGTCATGCGCCCGTCGCGCTGCAATTCGCGCAGGATTTTCAGATCGATGGCATCGAGTTCGACGCTGGTCACGGAGGAGTACCTCGTTAAGCTGGAGAACTTCCTTGTACTATTCGGCGCGGGATTCGCAACAATATGCCGCCAACCGGTCACAAAATTGCGCGTGCATCCACAACTGCCTTGTTGGTAACGCAAGGCTGCCCTTGAATAAAGGCACTAGACAACCTTAAATACCCGCCAACGAAGGGGTTATGGCCCGTCCGCCCTGCCGCGGCTGGAAGGCCCTCGACTGAAGACCCTGCTATTGAGAAGGAAATTTCCCATGTCTGCCCGCCATACCAAGGTATTGATCATCGGCTCCGGTCCCGCAGGCTACACGGCGGCGATCTACGCGGCACGCGCAATGCTGAAGCCGGTGCTGATCGCCGGCATGGAACAGGGCGGTCAGCTGATGATCACCACCGATGTCGAGAATTACCCGGGCTTTGCAGACCCTATCCAGGGCCCGTGGCTGATGGACCAGATGCTGAAGCAGGCGACGCATGTCGGCGCGGAAATCGTCAGTGACCTGGTGACCGAAGTTGAAACCAGCGTTCGCCCGTTCGTCGTGAAGACCGATTCTGGCCAGGTATGGACCGCCGACACGCTGATCATCGCCACCGGCGCCAAGGCCAAGTGGCTCGGCATCGAGAGCGAGCAACATTTCCAGGGCTTCGGCGTTTCCGCCTGTGCCACCTGCGATGGTTTCTTCTATCGCAATAAGGATGTGATCGTGGTGGGCGGCGGCAATTCCGCCGTGGAAGAGGCGCTTTATCTCGCCCATATCGCCAAGACGGTAACGGTCGTGCACAGACGCGACAGCTTCCGTTCGGAAAAAATCCTTCAGGAACGGCTCTTTGCCAAGGACAACGTCAATATCCTCTGGAACACGGAAGTTGCCGAAATTACCGGCGCGCCCGCAAAACCGCCGATGCCGCCCTCCGTTTCCGGCGTCAAGCTGCGCGACACCAAAACCGGCGCGATCAGCGAAAGGCCCATTGACGGCGTCTTCGTCGCCATTGGTCACGCGCCTGCCGTGGAGCTCTTCAAGGGCAAGGTGAAGCTGAAGGACAACGGTTATATGTGGACCGCTCCCGATTCCACCGCCACCGACGTGGAAGGCATTTTCGCGGCCGGCGACGTCACCGACGACATCTACCGTCAGGCAATCACCGCCGCCGGCATGGGCTGCATGGCCGCGCTGGAAGCGGAACGTTATCTCACCGCGCATCAACCGCTTGCTGTCGCAGCGGAATAACTGAAAGGCAGGATAGGCATGGCAATGCCATTGGACTGGGATAAACTGCGCATATTTCATGCCGCAGCCGAAGCAGGGTCTTTCACCCATGCTGCCGACAAGCTGCATTTGTCCCAGTCGGCCATCAGCCGCCAGGTCAGCGCGCTGGAGCAGGATGTCGGCGTCAAGCTGTTTCATCGCCACGCCCGCGGTCTTATTCTTACCGAACAGGGCGAACTGCTCTATCGCACCGCTCACGATGTGCTGCTGAAGCTCGAAACGGTGAAGATGCAACTCACCGAAACGACGGAAAAGCCGAGCGGCAAGCTGCGCGTCACGACGACGGTGGGCCTCGGTCAGGGCTGGCTGACGGACAAGGTGCAGGAATTCCTGCAGCTCTATCCGGAAATGTCGATCCAGCTCATCCTCGACAATGAGGAGCTGGATGTGAACATGCGCCACGCAGATTGCGCCATTCGCCTGCGCCAGCCCCAGCAATCGGACCTCATCCAGCGCAAGCTGTTCACGGTGCACATGCACGTCTATGCCGCGCCGTCTTACATCAATCGCCATGGCGAGCCCCAGTCGGTTGAGGATCTGGACAACCACCGCATCATCTCGTTTGGCGAACCCGCGCCGAACTACCTGCTAGATGTCAACTGGCTGGAAAATGCCGGGCGGTCTTCCGACAATACCCGCACCCCCCATCTGCAGATCAACAGCCAGACCTCGATCAAGCGCGCATGCCTGCTGGGAATAGGTATCGCCTGCTTGCCGGATTACATTGTCGGCCGGGACCCCGGCCTCATCCAGTTATCGCTCGCGGCCGACATTCCGTCATTCGACACCTATTTCTGCTATCCGGACGAGATGAAAAATGCTGCAAAGCTGAAGGCCTTCCGCGACTTTATCGTCGCCAAGGCGCGCAATTGGAATTTCTGACGTTTAAATAGCCGAGGGGCTGAAATAGACGTTATTTTTCAAGGAGATACAGGGGAGTTCATGGAAGGGCGACCAGTCGCCCTTCGCCAGCTTTGCACATAAAATATACCTGAAATATCGAGGCCTGCACCCGACGCATGCCTGACCTGCACAAAAAAGAATTGTTTCGTGCACAAAAAAGCACCATATCGCTCTCAGCTGATGCACACGGTGGCTTTTCCTCCCAGTTCCACCGCATCAGCTGTTCCCCTCTGGAGGTTTTTGACCTTCACACTTAAAGGGCCCTGGATACATCCGGCGGCCCTCTTTTTTTACCCGCAAGAATTTTCTCCAAATTGGCGAAATATCGGATGATGCAACCTTGTTTTGCATTGTCGCTCCCACCATATCTTGGTTGGCTGTCACGCTCGCTCAGGCACGCGACAGCTGTTCCCCTCTGGAGGTTTTGACCTTCAAACTTATCAGGCCGCGGAAATATCCAGCGGCCTTTTTTTTGCCGATGCCACCGCGCCCGTGCAGTCCTCACAGAGACGTGACTTGTATATCGATAATAGTCGATATAAATATCGGGTATGCCAGATATTGAAGAAACCCCAATGAACCCGGAGGAAGTCCTCAAAGCCCTTTCGCACCCCGCACGGCTGAAATTTCTGGAATGGCTGAAGTCTCCGGAAAGTCACTTCTGTCAGGAGCATCCGCTCAGCATGGGTGTTTGCGCCAACCAGTTTCAGATCAGCGGCCTGTCGCAATCCACCGTCTCCTCGCATCTTGCGGTACTGCAGGCGGCGGGCCTGATCAGGTCGAAGAAGGTGGGGCAATGGGTGTTTTTTGAGCGCAACGAGGAAACCATCGATGCTTTCCGCAATTATCTGCAAACCAATCTCTGAGCCTCCCAAGCTTTGAGCCCGGGGTGCCGGACGGAACCGCGACACGGTTTCGCACCGGCACCCATATCAGGATAGCGCGCCTGCCGCGCAATTTCGCCAACCGACCAGAAAGTGAAGTCGCATGACCAGTCTTTTCGAACCGGCACAGGCCGGCGATATCGCACTCGCCAACCGCATCGTCATGGCCCCTCTCACCCGCAATCGCTCCCCGGGCGCCATTCCCAACAATCTCAACGCCACCTATTACGAGCAGCGGGCGACAGCCGGCCTGATCGTCACTGAAGGCACGCCCATTTCCCAGCAGGGCCAGGGTTACGCCGATGTTCCCGGTCTTTATAAGCGGGAAGCGATTGAAGGCTGGAAAAAGATCACTGACGGCGTTCATTCGGCGGGCGGCAAGATCGTTGCCCAAATCTGGCACGTGGGCCGAATTTCCCACACCTCGCTGCAGCCGCATGGCGGCCAGCCGGTCGCCCCCTCGGCCATCACCGCCAAATCGAAGACCTATATCATCAATGATGACGGCACCGGTGCCTTTGCCGAAACCTCCGAGCCCCGTGCCCTCACCATCGACGATATCGGCCTCATCCTCGAGGATTACCGCAGCGGCGCGCGCGCGGCACTGGAGGCCGGTTTCGACGGCGTCGAAATCCATGCCGCCAATGGTTACCTGATCGAGCAGTTCCTGAAATCCAGCACCAACCAGCGCACGGATGATTACGGTGGCTCCATCGAAAACCGCGCTCGCTTCCTGCTGGAAGTCGTCGACGCGGTGGCGGAAGAGATCGGCGCCGGCCGCACCGGCATCCGCCTCTCGCCAGTTACCCCTGCCAACGATATTTTCGAGGCTGATCCGCAACCGCTCTATAATTACGTGGTTGAGCAGCTGGGCAAGCGCAATCTCGCCTTCATTCATGTCGTTGAAGGTGCGACGGGCGGTCCGCGCGATTTCAAGCAGGGCGACAAGCCTTTCGATTACGCGTCCTTCAAGGCGGCTTATCGCAATGCCGGGGGCAAGGGCCTGTGGATCGCCAACAATGGTTACGATAGGCAGAGCGCCATCGAAGCCGTGGAAAGTGGCAAGGTTGATGCCGTTGCTTTCGGCAAGGCCTTCATCGCGAATCCTGATCTGGTGCGCCGCCTGAAAAACGACGCGCCGCTGAACGAACCGAACCAGCCGACCTTCTATGGCGGCGGCGCCGAAGGTTACACCGACTATCCGGCCCTCGCCCAATAGTAATGAAAAAGACGCCGCATCGTTGATGCGGCGTTTTCGTTCATCGCGCGCTTCTCGCCTGCCGGGCGGCAAAGTCGGAAAAGGCGCCCATTACGAAGGCATTGGGCAGATGCAGCGCCTGCAACAGCCCATTGCCCGTTTCCCGACCGATGCTCATCAGCGCCACCTGCAGACAATAGATAGCAAGCAGCACCAGCGAACGGCCAAGATTGGGCCGCAGGTCCTCGTATCGCAAAGCGAGGACCGCCAGCGACAGGATCGGAACGGCGATCAGAAGGCCGAGCCCCTTGTGCAGCGACAGCAGTGATCCATCGTAATAGATCGACAGCCCGGCCAGCAGCACCTGAGCGAAGATCAGCACGGGCACGCTTGCCGAAATCACGGCAAAGGCGCGACGCCTGGTCGACATTCCGTTCGCAACCGCGCCCATCACGCCCTGCCTTCGGCGTCGGCCGGATGCGCAAGGTTCGACGGCCGCGGCCTCTCGTCAAGGCAGCCGAGACCCGCCAACGTGGTCGCCACCGCAATGTCGATAGGTGTCTTCGGCTCACTTCCAAGGAAATCTGTCAGCTTACGATTGCTCATCCTGATCGGCATCTGCCAGAGATATTGCATTTCCAGCACTTCGCGGAACAGCGGAACGAACGGCGCAACTATTTTGATGCCTGTCCAGGATAAACGTCGCCGCTTGACCGGATGGCCCACAACCCGCTCGATCGCTTCAATCAGTTGCAGCCCGTCGAAATCCCAGAAACCTTCCATGTGATAGACGGCAAAGGCCGGAAGCTCGTCTGCACGGTCGAGCAGTCGGCCAATGGTTTCCGCCACGTCAGGCAGATAAGCCCATTGGTGTCCTGCATGGCGGGCGGAAGGGTTCTGCACGCTGCGAACCGGCCTGCCGGGTCGCACCAGCATCTGCGAAAACCAGTTGTTTCTCGCATCTGGCCCAAAGAAGTCGCCCGCCCGGACGATCAGCACCGGCACGCCGCGCATTGAAGCCAGTTTAAGCCGCCGCTCCATCTCCACACGCAAAGCGCCCTTGCGGGTAAAGGGCTTTTGCGGGCTCTCCTCGCTCAGCAGCGGAAAGGCGTCAGAGCCGAAATTATAGATGGTCCCCGGGAAAACAATCCTCGCCCCACAGCTTTCAGCAGCCGCGATCGTGTTGTCCAGCATCGGCAATACCTGCTTCTCCCAATCGCGGTATCCGGGAGGATTAACCGCATGGACGATCAGCCGAACACCTTGTGCCGCCTTCAAGACGTCCTGACCGCTCATGGCGTCACCCACCACGAACTCGACATCGCCAGTGATGTGGGAAGCCGCCTTCCGCCGCGTCATCGCCCTCACGCGCCATCCCCATTGCTGCAGCATACGGGAGACCTGGCCGCCGACACCCCCATTCACGCCCAGAACCAGCGCCAGTCGCCGATCATTCTCTGCTGAATCTGCGTTGTTTTCATATATCATCGCCGTACTCCTTGTTCTGGGATGGAGTATCGTCGCGTTTTGCGATATACGAAATTATCGAAATCAGTGGATCGGCTATACAAAATTTTATGAGCAAGAACCGCGACGTCAGCTGGGATTTTTATCGCACCTTCCTTAGCGTGCTGAGCGACGGTTCGCTGTCCGCCGCCGCCCGCGAGCTTGGCATCACCCAGCCGACGGCGGGACGTCACATCGGCGCGCTGGAAGAGGCCGTCGGCTTTCCTCTGTTCATCCGCTCGCCGCACGGCTTAATGCCGACGGAAGCAGCCCTTGCGCTCCGCCCCTATGCGGAAAATCTGGCGGCGACGACCGCCGCCCTCATGCGCGCGGCCTCCGGCGAAGTCGGCAAGATCGAAGGCACGGTGCGCATCAGCGCATCTGACATCATCGGCGTCGAAATGCTGCCGCCGATTATCACGGCCATGCAGGAGGTTCACCCGCGGCTTGAAATCGAGCTGTCATTATCAGATACGCTGGAAGACCTTCTAAGACGCGAGGCGGATATTGCCATTCGCATGACCGAGCCGCTGCAGGACGCGATCGTCATGCGTTACATCGGCAATTTCCGTCTTGGATTTCATGCGACGCGCGACTATCTGGCAAAAGCCGGAACGCCAAAGAGCATGGAAGACCTGAACCACCACCGGATGGTTGGTTTTGACCGCAAGACGCCGTTCATCCGGGCGGCCATCCAGCGGATGCGTTCGCTCGATCCTGACATCCCCGATGTTGAGGAAATTTCCTTCGAAATACGCGCCGACAGCAACCTTGCACAACTTGCCATGATCCGCGCCAGCGCGGGCATCGGCGTCTGTCAGATTGGCTTGGCCCGCAAGGACCCGCGACTGGTTCAGGTTCTGCCGAACATCGATATCCCGCTCCATACCTGGGTCGCGATGCACGAAAACCTCAAGACCTCACCGCGATGCCGCGCCGTCTTCAGCGCCCTGGTCGAAGGCCTCAAGAGTCATCTCAAGGAAACCGATCCGGGCGCGCCACCGAAACAGCGCTAAGGCAGTGCCGCGTCGATACGAGGCAGGCCCGCGATCCCCAACTGGAAGGGACCGGCGGAACGGAAAAGCGATCCTGGTTTGCATAAAATCCACGGATCGCCCGTCAGAATGGTTCGGCCTGCTGCGTTGTCTTGTCCACCACCTCGGCTTCCGGGCGATCGCCGCCCTGGCTGTATTCTTCATGCCAGTGGCCGCTCTCATCCTGATAGCTGATTTCCTCGTCATCGCCACCCACCTGCTGTTCGGCAGCGACGATGCGCGCAGCCTCGACGGCATCCGCATAGGTAGGAAATGTTTCGGAATAAGCGCCGTTCATGCGGTAGGCGAAGCCCCCGTCATGTTCGACGATTTCATACACCACTTTGGTCATGCATGTTCCTCCTGTTTCGGTAGGCGACATGGCAACCACAACCGCGCTTCAAGCATTGCACCCGATGGGGACACCGCGGCATGAGCAGCATGTCCTGCGACATCACTATCCTACCAAAAGCACTCAAGCGCAAATCCTGCTTGATCTGAGGGACGATACGTCACAGCCTAAGCCGATCCGGGGGAAGGGAAGTCAATGGCGGGTTCTATTCTGAAACAGGAGCGTATGCTGCTTCTGGCGATACCGGCGGCAATCGTCGCCTATCTGGCCGAACATGCAATCTTCGAAGCGGGAAAGACGGCGACGATCATCGCTGCCGTCGTGCTGATCGGGCTCATTGTTCTCGTCTCGATGCGGGTTGCCCATCACGCCGAAATCCTGGCCGCCAAGGTGGGCGACCCCTACGGCACCATGATCCTGACGCTGTCGGCCGTTGCGGTGGAAGTGCTGATCCTTGCCATCATCATGAGCGAATCCAGTTCACCCACGCTGGTGCGGGATACGATCTATTCCGCCGTGATGATCGACATCAACGGCATTCTTGGTCTCGCCGCGCTTCTTGGAGGCCTTCGCCACGGAGAACAGCCGTATAACGATGATTCCGGCAAGACCTATGGCGTGATGATCCTGACAGCCATGGGCATATCGATGATAGTGCCTGAGTTCATTCCTGAACAGAGCTGGCACATCTACTCGGTGTTCACAATCGTGGCGATGATTGCGCTTTATGCGTTGTTCCTCAAAATGCAGGTGGGCCCGCACAGCTATTTTTTCAGCTACACTTACCCTCGAAAGCCACATCCGGCCGGCCAGCCAGCAGACGGCCATGCGGAAGAGGACGATGAAGGCAACGTACCACTCTCCATCGGCCTCATCATCGCCGGCGTGGTTCTGATCGGCGTACTGGCGGAATTCATGTCCGCCTTCCTGGGCGAAAGTCTTGAAGGCACCAGCGCACCGCCAGCGCTGATGGCCGTGGTGGTGGCGACGATCTCGGCATCGCCGGAAATCCTCACCGCGCTCAGGTCTGCCCTGCGCAACCGTATGCAGGCCGTGGTCAATATCGCCATGGGCGCATCGCTCTCGACGGTTATCCTGACCGTGCCCGTGATGGAGGGTATCGCGCTCTATACCGGCCAGCCCTTCATCATGGCGATGACGCCCGTTCAGACCGTCATGGTCTTCATCACGCTCATCGCCGCCGCCATCAACCTCAATGACGGTGAAACCAACGCGATTGAAGGAATGACGCATTTCATTCTCTTCGCCACCTTCATCATGCTGCTGTTCCTGGGGCTCTGACCGAAACGAAAAAAGCCCGGCATCGCTGCCGGGCTTTTTCAATCGAGGTTACAAACCGATCAGCGGCAATCGGCGCAGAAGCGCTGGATGCGCTTGCAGGCCTCTTCCAGCAACTCTTCCGAGGTGGCATAGGAAATGCGGAAGTTCGGGCCGAGACCGAAGGCCGAGCCCTGCACAACGGCAACGCCTTCGGCTTCAAGAAGCTCGGAGACGAAATCCGTATCCGTCTCGATGACCTTGCCCGACGGCGCGGTCTTGCCGATCAGGCCGGCGCAGGACGGGTAAACGTAGAACGCACCTTCCGGAGCCGGGCAGCTGATGCCCTTGGCCTGGTTGAGCATGGAGACGACCAGGTCACGGCGGCCTTCGAAGATTTTCTTGTTCGCCGGAATGAAATCCTGCGTGCCGTTCAAGGCTTCGACCGCGGCCCATTGTGCGATGGAGCTCGCGCCCGAGGTCTGCTGACCCTGGATCATGTCCATGGCCTTGATGAGCGGCAGCGGGCCGGCAGCGTAACCGATACGCCAGCCGGTCATGGCATAGGCCTTGGAAACGCCGTTCATCGTCAGCGTGCGGTCATAGAGCGAAGGCTCTACTTCCACCGGCGTGACGAATTTAAAGTCGCCATAGGTCAGGTGCTCATACATGTCATCCGTGAGGATCCATACATGCGGGTGCTTGACGAGCACATCGGTCAGCGCCTTCAACTCGTCGTGCGAATAGGCCGCGCCCGACGGGTTGGACGGCGAGTTGAACACGAACCACTTGGTCTTCGGCGTGATCGCCTTTTCCAGCGCTTCCGGCTTCAGCTTGAAATTGTCTTCCAGCGTCGCGTCGACGAATACCGGCGTACCGCCGCAGATCGAGACCATCTCGGGATAGCTGACCCAGTACGGCGCCGGGATAACGACTTCATCACCGGGGTTCAGCGTCGCCATAAAAGCGTTGAACAGGATCTGCTTGCCGCCGGTGCCGACAATCGTCTGCTCCGGCTTGTAGTCGAGGCCGTTTTCACGCTTGAACTTGTCGGCAATCGCCTTGCGCAGTTCCGGAATGCCGGAAACAGGCGTGTATTTCGTTTCACCGCGTTTAATCGCGTCAATGGCCGCTTCCTTGATATTGTCGGGCGTATCGAAATCCGGCTCGCCGGCGCCAAGGCTAATCACATCGCGGCCCTGCGCTTTAAGCTCGCGGGCTTTCTGGCTAACGGCGATGGTGGCGGATGGCTTTACGCGGGAGAGAATGTCGGCAAGGAAGGCCATTTTTAATCGGTCCTATTGGGGTTGACATCGCAGAGCTTGGAAATCTCGTCTGCTGCGGCAATTTCTATGTCGAAAGACGGGCCTAGTTTCAAGGCCAAAAGCCAGCCTATCCGCCGTGGGGTACAATTTAAGCCTTCCTTAACCCGGAAGTAACGCTTGTTGAGCTACATTCGCGAGCCTAGGGGTCGTGTCTCTCTATAGCTGGTTGAAAAATGGCGCCCAAAAGCATCTTTTCCAGTCTTGTCCGCGAGGCCGATGGCACATGGTCCACCGCCTATAACAGCTTCAACCTCAAGTCCGCCCTGCAGCCCATATTCCGTCGCACATCAAGCGGGCCGCTGGACATCGATTCCTTCGAAGGTCTTGTGCGACCCCACCGCAACGGCGAACCGGTAACACCAGGTGAATTTTTCTCGCTGGTGGCACCGGAAGACATCGAAAATATCGACAGCATCCTGCGGACCATCCACATTCTCAACACCGGCAGGCTCAGCCGCTCCCGCGCGCGCATCTTCGTCAATTTCCATCCCGGCCTGTTCCAGACGCCAGCCAAGATGCGGCAGGAAGTGGAGCGCATGCGTCTCGCAGCCCACGAGGCCGGCATGACGGCAGACCGTATCGTCTGCGAAATCTCCGAGAAGAAGGCCTCCGACACCCAGATGGTCGCAGATTTCGCCTACCACATGCACGATATCGGCTTTCGCGTGGCGCTCGATGACTACGGCGCCGGCGATACCGCCATCGAACGGGTAAAGCTCATCAAGCCGGACTATGTGAAATTCGAAGCGGGCTGGGTGCGCGACTTCATGCAGAATTCTGCGGGCGCCGCTCTCCTGCGCGTCATTGTCAGCCAGTTTCGGGAGGATGGGATAGAGCCGGTTTTCGAGGGGTTGGAAACCGGTTGGCAGGTGGAGCAATGTGAGGAACTCGGCGTTTTCCTGATGCAGGGCTACATTCTGGCAAAACCGGAACTTGCGCCCACCAGTTTCGATGCGCGCTTTCCCGAGCTGGGCAGCGCTTATTTTTCCCCTGCCGCGCGACTGGAGAAAGGCTCCGCGGCTTTTTTCCGTGAGGAGCGTACCACTGACGCGCATCCCCTTCGCCAGACTCGGACCTTCGGAAAACGCGGCCTCTGACGCCAATTCCGGTTCAAAAACGCCCCCGCCACAATATTGCCGCAATAAATGCCGCGGAACGCCAGAATTCGGTCTCCAAGCCGTCCATTTCGAAGCCTCTTTTGTCCTTTAAGAACAGGGACAAGAGGCGACAGCCATGTTTACCAACGACCGCACTTCCGTTGAAAGGTTAAGGGCACAGAGAACGCTGTTTTCCCTCTGGATGGCGGTCGCGGCTTTCCTTGTCATCATCACCATGGCAGCCGGCATCGCGACATCGGCCAATGCGGCTGCGCAAGCGGTGGACACCCTGCATACCTCCGCCATACCGCAGGTGGCTGCGACGACGAAGGCAGGTCCGCATATCCTGCTCATCGTCCTCTCGGCCGCGGCGTTCGTCGGCCTAGGCCTTGGCGGCCTGATGCTTACCCGGCGCAGCCTGAAGGACGAGGCCCGCCGTTATAGATAACGGCCCTCCCCTCGACTTGCGGCATCGGCATGTTGCTGCTAAAGCACCCGGGAAACAGTCGTCCGACACAGCTGGATGACACCTCACAAAATCCCCTGTTTGCCCGGCCGTGACGTCAATGATCTCCCGGCCCCGCGTTGCTGGTGCCAATAATGACGCGAATTCAGGCCAATATGCTGCTTCTGCTCGCCGCAGCAATCTGGGGAGGCGGCTTTGTCGCACAATCCTCAGCCATGGCCTCGATTGGCCCTTTCTGGTTCGTCGGTTTGCGTTTCGCCATCGCCGCCATCGCCGTGCTGCCCTTCGCGCTCATGGAAACCCGGTCCCTGAAATCACCGCCGCGCCCGCGTCAGATCGGCAGCTTCATTCTCGTCGGTCTTGCGCTGTTCGGCGGTGCCACCACCCAGCAGGTCGGGCTGCTGACCACGACGGTCACCAATTCCAGCTTCCTGACCGGGCTCTATGTCATCTTCGTGCCCGTGATTGCCGTTCTGCTTTACCGCCGTCACCCCCACTGGGTCGTCTGGCCCTGCGCGCTGATGATGCTCGGCGGTATATTCCTCCTTTCCGGCGGCGCCTTCGAGACGCTGACGAAAGGGGATATTCTCAGCATCATCTGTGCTTTCTTCTGGGCGATCCAGATTACGCTCGCAGGACGCTTTGTTTCCGAAAGCGGCCGGCCGCTTGCGCTCTCCTGCACACAATTCGCGGTTTGCTCCCTTCTTAGTTGCATGATCGGCGTTGTATCCGAACCGATCAGCATGGTCGCCATCGAGGCGTCGATGGTAGAAATTCTCTATGTCGGCCTCGTTTCTTCCGGCCTCGCCTTTGTGCTTCAGGTGATTGCCCAGCGCTACACAACAGCGCCGCAGGCCGCGATTTTCCTGTCGTCGGAGGCGCTCTTCGGCGCCCTGCTGGCCTCGATTTTCCTCAAGGAAACCATTTCCAGTGCCGGCTATGTCGGCTGCCTGATCATTTTCATCGCCATCCTGATCGTGGAATTGGTACCGGAACTGACGCGCAAACGGCAAAAAACCGCGACAGAAGCGGCGTGACGCGAAAAGAACTGTTTTTTCTGTTTTCTCGGGAAATCGCGGTCACGCGTCCAAATTTTTGCCGGGAAAGCTCAGACCGACCGGCAATTATTTCATCAACTATCACTTATGCGAAAAAAATGTGCGGTTCCCACGCGTAACTCTACCGCAGGTTTTTTATCTGACAAAAAGCCCGTAAAAACTTTTGCTTGCCAATTTTCGATAAACGCAGCAATCTACTGCGGTTCGGGCAATTTGCGAGCATGGGAAGGCCTATAAATTTGCGCACTGGGGACGCTATAAACCTCGGGCGGTGGGACGAAAAACGTTGGATGAGAACGCCATTACTTCCCGCTGCGAAGGTCCATTTTCTCAATAGTCAAAAACTGCCTGCCAACGCCCACGCGGGGCAAAACTGTAATGCTGCCTGTAGCTGAACGCGGGCAGAGCGAAAAGGACCTGATGCATGGCCGAAACTGGCACCGTAAAATTCTTCAATACAGACAAAGGCTTCGGCTTCATCAAGCCAGACAATGGTGGCGCTGATATCTTTGTTCACATCTCTGCCGTACAGGCTTCCGGCCTGTCCGGACTTTCAGAAAATCAGAAAGTGAGCTTCGACACGGAACCGGATCGTCGCGGCAAAGGGCCGAAGGCAGTCAATCTGCAGATTGCTGGCTGACCCTAAAACGGCTTTCTTTTCTAGTTGAAGCCCGGCAGGAATGCCGGGTTTTTTTGTGCGCGCTGCAGACCGCAGCCGTCCGGCGCTCACAGTCCCTTGAGATAGGGGTTGGTCAGCCGCTCCTCACCCAGCCGTCCGCCCGGGCCGTGGCCGCAGATGAAACCGACATCGTCGCCAAGCGGCAGCAGCTTATCGCGAATGGACGCCATCAGCTGCTCGTGGTTTCCACCCGGCAGATCCGTGCGCCCCACCGACCCGGCAAACAGCACGTCGCCCACATGGGCGAAGTTCTGGTCGCGGTTGTAATAGATTACGTGCCCGGGCGCGTGCCCCGGGCAATGATAGACCTCGAAGACGTGATCACCAAAGGAGACCTTGTCACCTTCCTTCAGCCATGAATCCGGCACGACGTTCTTCAGACCGCTGATGCCGTATTTCTGCGCCTGCACCTCAATTCTCTCCAGCAGGGGCCGGTCATCTTCATGCGGCCCGATCACCGGCAGGGAGAGTTTTTCGCGCAACTCATCCGCACCACCGGCATGGTCGAGATGGCCGTGCGTCAACCATATTTCCTTGAGCGTGATGCCGTTTTCAGCAACTACCTGAAGAATGACGTCCACATCCCCGCCAGGATCGACGACGACACCTTCCTTGGTGTCCTGATCAAACAGGACGGTACAATTCTGCTCAAATGGCGTGACCGGAATAATCCCGGCCTGCAACTTTCCCATATCCCGTGTCTCCTGTCTGAAAGATCCGCCATCCTATAGCTCGCTACCGGTTACGGCACAATGGCGACAGGTCGCCTTGTTCTCAGCGGCGAATTCACGAAGAAAATCCCTATTCCATACAGTTAGATAACACGAAGAGGCGGCTTGATGAGACATCATCTTCCCGAAAAATGTGGAACGCCCTGGGGATTGCGACGTTGTAGCACCAGTCTTGAAAGGAGTGAGACACATGGACAAGACGCTTAAAATGCTGATCGCTGGTGGCGCCTTCGCCTTGATGGCGGGCTATGCAAATGCCGCCATGGTCGCAACAACCGCCTCGGATATTTCTGTCCGGTCCGGCCCCGGTGACGACTATCCGGAAGTCGGCCTCGCCACGCGTGGCAGCAATGCCGTGCTGGACGGCTGCATGGAAGGCAGCAGCTGGTGTCGCATCGAGGTGAACGGTCTGCGCGGCTGGGCCCATGCCGATTACCTGAACGTGATGTATGAAGGTTCGCCCGTCATTCTCAAGGAACGCCGCACGGAACTCAGCGTGCCGGTCGTGACCTACGAAAAAACTTCGAGTGTCCAGGCTGAACCGAACCCCGGCGATCCGAATCTGGGCCGCGTCGGCGAAGTTGATCCGCCGCAGTCGGTCATCACCTATATTGACGAGCACCCTGCCGATACCATCACCTATGACGGTGACATTGCCGTTGGCAGCGTCCTGCCGGCCGATACCCGTCTGGTTGAAGTTCCAGATTATCAGTATCGGTATGTGCGGGTGAACGATGTACCTGTACTCGTAGAACCCTCGACACGTCGTATCGTCTACGTCTACCAGTAAGACGGCCATTACCACAGTAATGCTGAGAGCGCGGAGTTTCCGCGCTCTTTTGTATTTGCGGTAAAGGTCGCTTAGAATTCCAGTTGCACCGGCACCCTCGCCATATTATCCACCGCAACAGAAAATGATCGCGGCATTCTCCCGAGCGGACGCATTTTCGGCTATGTTTACAGAATATTGGCGCATCGACGCCTGCAACATATGATCAGACAGCCGCAGAATATGAAGGAACCGCAGTGCCACCGCAATCGCTCAAAACCGCCGCCGCCAGACAGACACCGGCACTGCCGAAGGTTGACGACGGCAAGATTGACTTCGACACGATCGAAGCGCTGTTTTTCGCCTATCGCGATTTCGTCTCCGATCCCGATGTCATCCTGTCGAAACTTGATTATGGGCGCGCGCATCACCGGGTGGTCTATTTTGTCAGCCGGCAGCCGGGCATGACCGTGGCGGATCTCCTCGATACGCTGCAGATCACCAAACAGAGCCTCGCCCGAGTGTTGAAGCAATTGATCGACGACGGTTACATCCGCCAGATGGCAGGTCCTGAAGACCGCCGCCAGCGCCGGCTCTATCCGACGCTGACAGGCCGCGAACTGGCGTTGGCGCTCAGCGAACCACAATCACGCCGCATCGACCGCGCGCTGGAAGGCCTCGGTCCCGATGCGCGCGCCTGCGTGCGCAAATTTCTGGCGCAGATGCGCAGTCCGGCGACGATGACCAGCGTGGAGGATGAGTGACGATGGCGCAAGCTCCGGCAAAACGTCCACCAGCGGACGACGATGCGGCTCATCTCCTGATCGTCGACGATGACGCTCGCATCCGCGATCTCCTGCAGCGTTTTCTTGGCGACAAGGGATATCGCATCTCCGTTGCGGCCGATGCAGCAGAAGCCCGCCGCAAGATGACGGGCATCCGTTTCGATCTGCTGATCCTCGACGTGATGATGCCCGGAGAGAACGGGCTTTCGCTGACCCGCTCGCTGAACGAAGACAAATCCGTGCCGGTCATTCTTCTGACCGCCCGCTCGGAAGCGGATTCACGCATTGCCGGGCTGGAAGCGGGAGCGGACGATTATCTCGCCAAGCCTTTTGATCCGCGCGAACTGGTCCTGCGCATCAACAATATTCTGCGGCGCAACACCTCCCCGGACACGCCGAAGATCGAACAGATCATGTTCGGCCCCTACAGCTTCTCCATTCCCAGGAGGGAACTGCGGCGCGGTCCGGAAACGATCCGCCTGACAGATCGTGAACAGGAGATCATGCTGCTTTTTGCGCTACGCGCCGGCGATACCATTCCACGGCACGAGCTGGTGGAAGCGGAGTCGGAAGTGGGCGAAAGAACCATCGACGTGCAGATCAACCGTCTTCGCCGCAAGATCGAGGACGACCCTGCCAACCCGGTCTATCTGCAAACGGTGCGTGGCATCGGTTACCGCCTCAGCGTGGACTGACGAGCACCCAACGAAGGGCGAACGCACGACCATGGCGAGCCTCGATTTTCTCGACACGTTTAAAAAAAGCGCCGTCGCAAAGACCTGGCGCTCCATCGGCAGATGGCTGCGACACTGGCTGCCCACCGGGCTTTACACCCGTTCGCTCCTCATCATCATCCTGCCGATGATCCTGCTGCAGGCCGTGGTCGCAGCCGTCTTCATGGAGCGCCACTGGCAGCTGGTGACCGAACGCCTTTCGGCAGCGGTGACCCGGGATATCGCCGCGATCATCGAACTTCTACAGACAGACCCCGAAGAGGATGACTATCAGCGGGTCATCCGCATCGCCCGCGACAAGCTGGGTCTCAGCGTCTATATCGAGCCCAAGACGGACCTGCCCGCGCCACGGCCGGAGCCGCTGTTCTCGATTCTCGATACCATCCTCGCAAACCAGCTCAGCCAACAGATCGGCAGGCCCTTCTGGATCGATACCTATGGCAACGGCTCACTGGTGGAAATCCGTGTCCAGCTCGATGATAAGACGCTCCGCGTCTTCACCAGCAGAAGCGCGGCCTATGCCTCCAATACCCACATCTTCCTTGTCTGGATGGTTGGCGCATCGCTGGTGCTCATCGCCATTTCGATCCTCTTCCTGCGCGGCCAGATCAAGCCGATAGAAGCGCTTGCCAAGGCGGCGGAGAATTTCGGCAAGGGCCAGAAGGTCAGCGCCTATTCTCCCCGCGGCGCGGATGAAGTACGCCGGGCGGGCCTTGCCTTCATCCTGATGCGGGAGCGCATTGAACGGCAGATGGAGCAGCGCACCGCCATGCTGAACGGTGTCAGCCACGACCTGCGCACCATCCTCACCCGCTTCAAGCTGCAGCTGGCGCTCGCCGGCGACAATCCGGATCTTGAGGGGCTCGACAAGGATGTGGAAGACATGCAGTCGATGCTGGAAGCCTATCTGACCTTTGCCCGTACGGATGTGGAAGAGGATGTCGGCACGCTGGAGCTTCCCGGACTTCTCGAAAAAATCGGCCATGATTTCGAACTGCACGGCAAGAAATTCAGCTACGAACTCTATAATATCGAGAGGATCATCGCGCGGCCGAACGCACTTTCACGGCTCGTCGCCAATCTGGCCGAAAATGCCCGGCGTTATGCCAGCAACCTCCACGTCGATATCCGCAAGGCGCCACGCTCCATTATCATGACCTTTGACGATGACGGTCCGGGCATTCCGGAGAATTCACGCGAGGATGTATTCAAGCCGTTTTTCCGACTGGACGAGGCGCGCAACCTCAATGCCTCGGGCACCGGCCTTGGCCTTTCCATCGTCCGCGACATCGCCCGCAGCCATGGCGGCGACGTGTCGCTGGATAAAAGCCCGATGGGCGGATTGAGGGTTATCGTCAAAATCCCGGCTTGACGGCAGGCCGCCAATCAGCACATTTTCTCGCCGTTAGGAACCGGCCTTTCAACCGCAGCCAGTACGATATCTCCATTGGCGTCGGCAAAGCCAAGCGTCAGGACCTCGGAGCGGAACGGCCCGATCTGGCGCGGCGGAAAATTCACCACGCCCAGAACCTGCCGGCCGATAAGGCTTTCCGGCGTATAGTGCACCGTGATCTGCGCCGAGGACTTCTTGATGCCGATCTCCGGCCCGAAATCGATCTTCACCTTGATTGCCGGTTTGCGCGCCTCGGGAAAAGGCTCGGCTTCCACGATCGTACCGACGCGGATATCCACCTTCTCGAAATCGGCATAGGAAATTTCGCCGCTCATCGCCCGCCTCCTCAGCCCGCCAGTTCTTCTGCGCGGGTCTTGGCAGCGGCGACCGCCCTGTCGAACAGGGGCTGCATGCCGTCTTCGGCCATCAGCACGGAAAGTGCGGCAGCCGTGGTGCCGCCCGGCGAAGTCACATTCTGGCGCAGGCGCGCCGCCTCGTCGGAGGACTGGTGCAGAAGCTCGCCGGCGCCAGCCACGGTTTCACGCGCCAGACGCATGGCCACATCCGCCGGCAGACCGGCCTTACGGCCGGCTTCAGCCATGCATTCCACGAGATAAAAGACATAGGCTGGCCCGCTGCCCGAAACCGCGGTCACGGCATCGATATCGCTTTCGGCATCCACCCATTCGACCGGACCGCTGACCTTCAGCAATCCGTCCACCACGGCTTTAAGCTCGGGCGTCACAAGTTCATTTGCATATGCGCCGGTAACACCACGGCCCACCATCGCTGGCGTATTGGGCATGGCGCGCACCGCGGCAATCGCACCGAAATGCGAAACGAAGGTGGCAATGGTGGTGCCCGCCGCGATGGAGACGACGACCGTTTCCGGGCCCAGCAGGGGCTTCAGCGAAGGCAGCACTGCTTCCATCATCTGCGGTTTCACCGCCACGAAAAGAATGCCGGCCTTGACGCCTTCAGGCGCGCTTTCGCTATGGGCCGCACCCGCTTCCGTAATCGTTGTGCGCATGGCGTCGGAGGGCCGCGGGTCAACGACAATGACCTGCGATCCCGGCACGCCCTTTTTCAGCCAGCCAGACAGCATGGCGCCGCCCATATTGCCGGCGCCCACTAGGACGAGCGGCCCGGAAGCCTTGTACACCATGTTACGCTTCTCCAACGGTCTCGAACATGACCGCTTCGATTGCACTTTTCGCATCCAGACCCGACCAGACGACGAACTGGAATGCCTGATAATATTGCTCGCAGGCCTCCAGCGCGCTGGAGAGCAGCACTTCCACCTGCTGGTTGTTCGGCTCGGCACCGCCTGACAGAAGCAGCGACTGGCGGAAGATCACGACATCTTCCTGCCGCCACAGATCGAAATGCCCCATCAGCACCTGACCGTTGACCTGCGACAGCAGGCAAATGACTTCGTTGACACGGTGATCGGGCACCTTGATGTCAAAGGCGCAGGCAAGATGCAGCGCTTCGAAATCTTCCATCCACGCAAATGAAACGTGATAATCGGCCCAGTGGCCCGCCACAGTCATGGCGATCTCGTCCTCGCCCGAACGCTCGAACGACCAGTCATTCGAGGCAGCGACAATCTCGATCATATCGACGGGATTGGACTGACGCTCAATTTCAAATTCTATCAGACTCATGCGGCACCTTCTCAGCCGGTCGGAATGTCGTGTTTTGAACGCCGGGCACAAAACGCACATACAAACCGGGATAAACATTTGAGACGATTGCCCGACACCACCAGAATAACGCATTCACCCTGTCTGGAGCTTACCGGTCTTTTCGAATCATCATTTAAAATCAGTGTATAATGGCCGAGTCCCGCTGCCACCCCTCGCTCGCCATTTTTGCTTTTTGAGCAGTGGATATCTTCTCCCCCATCACCTCAGGCGAGAGTCTTAAGCGACTCTGCCGATTGTGTTTTTTGGAAGTGTCCACAGGCCCAAAAAATTCGCGTCTGAGCACGACTTTCGGCAACCGGAGACCAAGTCGGCCAGAGAGAGCCGAAAAACAAAAAGCCCCGGAATCGCCTGCGATCCGGGGCTTCTGAGAAAAGTGATGAAGAATCAGTCCTTCGTGGCCGAAAGCTTTGCTTCGAGAGCCTCGATCCGGGCGCGCAGGGCGTCATTTTCATCCCGCGCCTGGATAGCCATCTCCCGCACGACGTCGAATTCCTCGCGCCGGACGACATCCAGACTGTTCAGCCAGCGATCGGCCTGTGCGTGGAACGCAGCCTCGGCTTCCTTGCGCACGCCCTGGGCCGCGCCGGCCGCATCCGTCATCAGCTTGGCGAATTCATCGAGAAAACGATTGGTGCCTGTCGTGCTCATGGCGCTCATCCTTCGTCGGTTCAGGGGCATCATCTTGCCCGCTGTTGATAGCATTCAGGTAGGCACTCCACCGTCGCCTTGCAAGCGAAATCGAAAAATCCCAAGAGCTTGCGTCACCTTTGGTATGTTGAGCCATAGCTTAAAGAATCACCTTGACCGCCGCCACCGCAATCGCCATTTTCCTTGGCGTCAAAGAACCGGTGAGCATCATCGCCCGGTCCTTTGAGACAATGGATGATCCGTTGTCCGCCCAGCAACGATGACGGAATATATACGGATTGATAGCCGCTCCCACTTCACTCGCCATCATGCCCTTCCCGAACATCGACCCGATAGCGTTGTCCATCGGTCCTCTGGCGATCCACTGGTACGGCATCGCCTATGTTGCGGGGATCATGCTCGGCTGGCTTTACGCCCGCCGCCTCGCCCGCACGGATCGCCTGTGGCCTAACGACGCCTCACCCATCTCGGCGCAGCATCTTGACGATTTCATCCTGTGGGCTGCTGGCGGAATCGTGCTTGGCGGACGCATCGGCTACATCCTGTTCTACGATCTCGCTGCGGTCGCCGCCAATCCCATCAGAGCCATCGAAATATGGAATGGCGGCATGTCGTTCCATGGCGGCCTGATCGGCACGACGATCGCCATGCTTCTTTTCGCCCGCAAGAACGGCATTCCTGTCTGGAGCATGTTCGATATCGTCGCGGCCGTAGCGCCCATCGGGCTGCTCTTCGGGCGCATTGCCAATTTCATCAATGGCGAATTGTGGGGCCGCATTGCCGATGTGCCATGGGCGGTCGTCTTTCCCACAGGCGGCCCTTTCGCGCGCCATCCGAGCCAGCTTTATGAGGCTGGCCTCGAAGGCCTCGTGTTGGCCATCGTTCTGGCCATCGCCATTTACGCCTTCAAGGCTCTGAAGCGGCCCGGCACCGTCACTGGCATCTTCGTCTGCGGTTATGCGCTGTCACGCATCTTCGTGGAATTCTTTCGCGAACCGGACGCGCAGATCGGTTACCTCGCCGGCAACTGGCTGACCATGGGCATGGTTCTGTCCACTCCAATGTTCCTTCTGGGCCTCTGGGCCGTCCTGCGCGCGCGCCGCGCGACAAAAGTCGCCTAAAGCGGTATGGCCAGCCATGACCACACCGCTCGCGCAACGCATCAAATCACTTATCCGGCTCAACGGTCCGCTTAGCGTAACCGACTTCTTTTCACTTTGCCTCGCCGATCCGGAACATGGCTATTACAAGAGCCGCGAGCCCTTCGGCCGTTCGGGTGATTTCATCACCGCCCCGGAGGTGAGCCAGCTTTTCGGTGAAATGCTTGGTGTTTTCGTGGTTCATGCGTGGCAGAGGCACGGTGCACCCGCTGAAACCCGGCTGGTGGAAATCGGCCCCGGCCGCGGCACCATGATGGCGGACATGCTGCGCGTCATCCGCCGCATCGCGCCGCCGCTCTATGAGACGATGCGGGTGCATCTGGTGGAGACAAGCCCCCGCCTTTCCGCCATCCAGAAGGAAACGCTGGCCGAACATGCGGGTCGACTGGCATGGCATGACAGTTTCGACGATGTGCCTGATGGTTTCCTGCTGCTTGTCGCCAACGAACTTTTCGACGCCATTCCGATCCGGCAATTCGTCAGGACGCCGCAGGGTTTCCGCGAACGCGTGGTCAGCCTCGATGCCAATGGCGACCTCGTCTTCTCCACGGGTCTTGCCAGCATAGACCCGGCGCTGCTTCCGCCGCAGCCCGAACGGCAGCCGCTTGGCACGATATTCGAGATTTCGCCTGCCCGGGAAGCGGTGATGACCGCAATCTGCCAGCGCCTGTCCGCCCATGGCGGCACCGCGCTCGCCATTGATTACGGCCATCTGGTTGCCGGCTATGGCGACACGCTGCAGGCCATGCGCAACCATGCCTTCGATCCGCCGCTCGCCCATCCAGGCGAAGCCGATCTGACCAGCCATGTCGATTTCGAAAGTCTTGTGAAAACGGCCGAGGCGACCGGTGTTCACGTTAACGGCACCCTGAGACAGGGCGATTTCCTCTACGGCCTCGGCCTCAAGGAACGGGCCGGCGCGCTCGCCGCCAAGGCAACCGCGGACCAGACCCTCGCCATCGCCGAAGCCGTCAACCGCCTCGCCGGCGAAGGCGCCGGCAAGATGGGGGAACTTTTCAAAGTCATCGCCGTTTCCAGTCCCGCGCTCCATCTTCTGCCGTTTCGTGCGGTGGATTGACAGCGTAATAACCTCTGGGCCAACATCGTCGCGACACACGAAGCAGGCACACTGCATCACACACGCCGCGCAACGCCGCGGCAACAGGAAACATCTCGCTTGACCCTGCTCCACTGGGCTACAGCGAAATTCTCCAAGGAACTCCCGCACCATGCAGAACGTAACGCTGCCGCTCCCCATCCAGAGTCCCCTCCTCGCCGCCTTCGATAAAAATCGCATCCGCCATGGCTTTTTCACCCGGCAGGGCGGCGTTTCCGATGGTCTTTATCAAGGCCTCAATGTCGGGCTCGGATCTGATGACGAGCCGGAACGGGTGCAGGAAAACCGCCGCCGCGTAACCCAATGGTTCGGCCTTGCCCCAGACCGCCTCGCCACGGTCCATCAGGTCCACTCCCCCGAGGTTGTCGTGGTTGACGGAACCTATGACGGCAGCCGTCCGCAGGCAGATGCGATGGTGACAGCGACACCCGGTTTCGTCCTCGGCGTGTTGAGCGCCGATTGCGGCCCCATCCTGTTCGCCGATGCGGAAGCGGGCGTCGTGGGTGCCGCCCATGCCGGCTGGAAGGGTGCTTTGTTCGGCGTGCTGGAAAACACGATCGAGGCGATGACGAAGCTCGGGGCCAGCCGCGATCGTATTGCTGCCTCGCTCGGCCCCTCCATCAGCCAGGACAATTATGAGGTCGGGCCGGAATATGTCGCGCGTTTCACCGATATCGAGCCCGCTTACGCGGATTATTTCTCCAGGGCGGAGAAAGAGGGCCACGCCTTGTTCGATCTCAAGCAGTTCACCATCGACCGCCTGACCAAAGCCGGTGTGAAGGCGGAAAATCTTGGTCTCTGCACCTACCCGGACGAAGAACGCTTCTATTCCTACCGCCGCACCACCCACCGCGCCGAACCCGATTACGGCCGGCAGATTTCCGCAATCGCAATTCTGGAGGACTAAGATGGCCCTGCATTTCGAGCTTTCGGAATTCGATGCCCGCCGCGAGCGGCTGCTCGCGAAAATGGCCGAGGAGAAGCTGGATGCGCTGCTGCTTTTCGCCCAGGAAAGCATGTACTGGCTGACCGGCTACGATACTTTCGGCTACTGCTTCTTCCAGACGCTGGTGGTGAAATCGGACGGCTCCATGACGCTGCTGACACGCTCGGCCGATCTGCGTCAGGCCCGCAATACTTCGATCATCGAGAACGTCCTCCTCTGGGTCGATCGACCCAATGCCGACCCGACGCTCGATCTCAAAAACCTGCTGAGCGATCTGGACCTTCTGGGCGCAAAGATCGGCGTGGAATATGACACCCACGGCATGACCGGCCGTGTCGCCCGCCTGCTGGATCACCAGCTTGCGAGCTTCGGCCAGATGGCCGATGCGTCGTATCTCGTCAGCACCCTCAGGCTCGTCAAAAGTCCCGCCGAAATCGCCTATGCCCGCAAGGCTGGCCAGCTGGCCGATGAGGCTCTCGATGCAGCATTGCCGCTCATCAAGCCCGGCGCGGACGAGGCCGCCATTCTTGCGGCAATGCAGGGTGCCGTGCTCGCGGGCGGCGGCGACTACCCCGCCAATGAATTCATCATCGGCTCAGGCGCGGATGCGCTTCTATGCCGCTACAAGGCAGGCCGTCGTGTCCTCGACAACAAGGATCAGTTGACACTGGAATGGGCCGGCGTCAGCGCCCATTACCATGCCGCCATGATGCGCACGGTGGTGATCGGCGAACAAGACTTCCGCCAGAAGGAGCTTTACAGCGCCTGCCTGCAAAACCTCACCGCCATCGAGGAGGTGCTGCGGCCGGGCAAGACCTTTGGCGATGTCTTCGATGTGCATGCCCGCGTCATGGACGAGCGCGGCCTCACCCGCCATCGGCTGAACTCCTGCGGTTACTCGCTCGGCGCGCGTTTTTCGCCCTCCTGGATGGAGCATCAGATGTTCCATGCCGGCAACCCGCAGGAGATCACGCCCGACATGACACTCTTCGTGCATATGATCGTGATGGATTCCGATTCCGGCACGGCCATGACGCTCGGCCAGACATATCTGACCACGGACGGCGCGCCGGAGCCACTGTCGCGTCACAGCCTCGATCTTCTCACAGCTTAAATCGCCCCCGGGTTTGACACAGCGGGAAAACCGCCCTTACATTGCGCCACCTTGGGCAAGAAGGAGCGGAACATGAGAGGGAAAATCGCATGAGCCGGTTGGGGGTTGCCCTCATCGTTCCGGCTTTGGCACTGATCCTGTCCGGCTGCAACACCACGGAAGCGCTGACGCCACAGGTGGATGTCGGCCACAATGCATCACAGTCGACGCCGGTAACACAGGGTGATCTCGACCAGATGGCGGCAGCCGCCGACCGCGCACCCGCAGGCGGGCCGGCAATCGCATCGTCCGTCCCTGCCTATGCACCCCAGAACTCCCTGCAGGCACAGGCACAGGCGCTGTCCAATGGCAGCCAGTACGGGGAACCGCTCCGTCAGAACCAGACCGCGGCCGCGGCCCCCGCCGTCACGCAACAACCGCCATCACAGCAGACGGCTTCCCTTGCACCTGCCACCGCCGCGAATTCCATCCGCTTCCTGCCCATCATCGGCGCACCGGTACAGGCGGTGACACCGCTATCCCGCCAACTGGGGGCCGAAGCGCGGGCCAAAGGGCTGACAATCCGCGCATCCAACGACAATTCCGCCGAAAATATTCTGAAGGGATATTTTTCCGCCTTTGCCGATGGCGGCAAGGTCAATGTCGTATACGTGTGGGACGTTCTCGACGCCAATGGCGTGCGGCTGCACCGCCTGCAGGGGCAGGAGGCAGTGACCGCGCGAGGCAGTGATCCATGGGCCGCCGTGACCGACAAAGTCATGCAGGACATCGCTGCAAAAACACTCAACGACTACACGTCATGGAAGCAGTCTCAAAGCGGATGAGGTGAAACGACGGGAGAAGTCACAGAGATTTCACGAAAATCATTGTGAAAGCGCGGAGTCCTCTTGCAATCGGAAGCAACAGCGCTATTAAGGCGCGCATGGCAACAAGGCGTATCCGGCAAAGGCTTTTCAGCCGGATGTTCCTCCCCTTGAACGACGCTTGGTTACGGCGGATTGAGCCCCGTGGCGCAAGGCGATGGCATGGAAACAGGCGGCCGCAATGAAGGTTTTCGCAGGCAATTCGAACCGGCACCTTGCCGAAGCGATCTGCAAGTATCTTAATGTTCCTCTCGGAAATGCCACTGTAAAGCGGTTTGCTGACCAGGAAATATTCGTAGAAATCAGCGAGAACGTGCGCGGCGAGGACGTCTTTATCGTCCAGTCCACCTCCTTCCCGGCAAATGATCATCTGATGGAACTGCTCATCATGATCGATGCCATGCGCCGCTCCTCGGCCAAACGAATTACCGCGGTGCTTCCCTATTTCGGTTACGCCCGCCAGGACCGCAAAGCCGGCCCCCGCACTCCGATTTCCGCCAAGCTCGTTGCCAATCTCATTACCGAAGCCGGCGCCGACCGCGTTCTCACCCTCGATCTTCATGCCGGACAGATCCAGGGCTTTTTCGATATCCCCACCGACAATCTCTTTGCAGCACCGATTCTCGCCCGCGACGTGAAGGATCACTACGACACCAACAATGTCATGGTCGTTTCGCCTGACGTCGGCGGCGTGGTTCGCGCCCGTGCGCTGGCAAAGCGCCTCGACTGTCTTCTGGCCATCGTCGACAAGCGCCGTGACCGTCCCGGCGAATCCGAAGTCATGAACGTCATCGGCGATGTCTCCGGCAAGGACTGCATCCTCATTGACGACATCGTCGATTCCGGCGGCACGCTCTGCAACGCCGCTGAAGCCCTGCTGAAAAAGGGCGCGACCAGCGTTACTGCCTATATCACCCATGGCGTACTGTCCGGCGGCGCGGTGGCCCGCGTGGCCTCTTCCAAGCTGCGCGAACTCGTCATCACCGACAGCATCCAGCCGACCACCGGTGTCCAGTCCGCGCATAATATCCGCGTGGTGAGCACCGCCGGCCTGCTCGGCGAAGCAATCAACCGGACCGCGCAGGAACAGTCGGTTTCCGGCCTGTTCGACTGAATAAATTCAGCAATCACGCTGAGGGTTGCCTACGTCTGCCGGTTTTTCCGGCATGCGCTTGAGCCAAAGTGGGCGCATATTCACTCAACGTGATCCTCGGCCTTGTGCCGAGGAGCTAACCACGTCGATAAAATCAAGGCGCGCGGGCAATAGGGACAACCCCGAGGATAAGTCGGAACTGTCTTGCCGCTCGCTCCCACCCCAGCGATGCTGCACCTCGAACTCCCAACTAAGACGACGCCGCACCCGTGTCCGGGGGCCGTTGGAGACGGGTGGCTGCAGCCCTGATTTTCGGCCACCAGCCCCGAACGCGGGTAAGTATGGCGTGGCGGCCATTGCGCCAAAGGCTGATCGTATCGGCCGAGATGGCAGCACCGCTGAAGAGGTGACGGTGGTGGCTTATCGCCAGCACCCGGTACAGAAACAGTGTCGTCAGGGCCGAAAACAGGATGGACATCACCACATCGCTGAGGAAATGCCCGCCGGCCGCGATGCGAAGACCGGACATGAGGATGATTGCCCCGGCGGCAAAGGCGCCCACCACCCATCGCCCATAGGGCCGCAGGCGCGGCCAGACAAGCACACAGAGGGGCAGGAAAAAACTCGCGATCAGCGCGGTTTCACCCGAAGAAAACGAACAGTTCGAATAGCATTGAGTGCTGAACTGAAAAGGTGGCGTGAAAAGCTGATGCCCGCCAAATTCGGTAACGCTGAACGGACGCGCGCGACCGATCATGGCCTTCAGCACGCCGTTGACCAGCAGCCCGGCACAGAGGATCACGGGACCACAAAGGAACGCCCAGACTCGCCAGCCGGTTCGCTGCGAAGTGCCGAGCCGGAGATTGCCGACGAGGACCAGGAAAGTCAGAAGCGCGGCGAGCTCGACACCTTCCCGCAACGTGTCGCGCAGCCATTCCGGAAACGGCTCCCGGCCAGGCCATGGCTGGCCCACCGGCGAGAAAAACAAGGCGGAAAAGCGCAGATCTATAGAGGGAAAGGTCGCAAACAGGATCACCAGCGCAAGCGCTGCGAACGTAACCCAGATGGTGATCCGCATATGCGAGACATCATTGCCCATTGACGCTCTCCGGGATGCACTGTGGTGGCAGGCGCCACAGCCCGATTTCCCTGCCCTCGACAAAGCCCGGGCCGGCGGTCCAGTGCGCCACCGGCTCCTCGCCTGCAAGACACGCCGGCAAGCCATCGGCACTTGCCAGAAACAGCGGATTTTTCGCTTCGCCCGGCTTCAATGGATAAAGAAGGGCATAATGGCTGGACGGCACGCCGGTTTCCGGAAGCGCACGCGTCAACATCTGTTTCTCGTCCCGCAACTGGTAAAAGAGCTCGGCCAATATCGAACGATCATTGGCGACAATTGCGTCCGCGCCTGCTTCACGCGCCCGTGACAGGCCGGTCGATACCAGCTCGGAGCTTCCAAGATAACGTGCCATCGCCAGTTTACTGTTCGGCAGGCGCAGGCCCGTTCCCACTATCGTCATCAGCGGCAGCGCGATTGCGACGATGCCGCCGAGGACCAGTGTGGATACGATGAGCCAACGTCGCGATGCCAGGATCGGCACCGCCAGCAGTACGCCTGCCGCATAAGCTCCCACCGCCCAATTGGCGAGTGCCCGCGACATGAGACCCTGTGCCGTGATCAAAAGCACGATCGGTACGGAAAGAGCGACGAGTGCGCGTGCTTCACCGGTTTTTGCGCGGATTGTCGCAACAATCATACCGACGAAGACGTATGGCCCAACCACACCTGCCTGGGAAAAGAAGAATTCAAGCGCGGAGCCGATCTTGAGTTGGACACCGTGCCAGTTGGCATTGTCGGCGGTGTGGCGTGCCGTCATGAAATCATGGGCCGCATTCCACCACAGATTGGGCGCGATGACGGCAACGCAGACGAACGCAGCAATGACCGCGTCGCGCAGCCGGATGCGCCATGCCTCGCAAAGCCAGCCGGCGGCAATGAAGCAGGGCAGAAAATAGATCATCGCATATTTCGACATCAGGCCGAGGCCGAAACAGAGGCCGAGAGCGATGCTCCAGCCCGGCGCCGCCCTCCCCTCGTTGCGGGCCAGCGCAAGCTTGCGCACTGATATCATCGACAGCACGATGAACAGCATCATCGGCGTATCGGTCGAGATCAGCAGGCTGCCGAGCGTCACGGCCGGCAAGGTCAGATAGATAAGGGCGGCCAGGGATGCCTGCCTGACATCATAGATCATGCGGCCAAGCACGAAGATGGCCGCCGCCGCGACCCCATGCACCACGGGCGCGGCCAACCGCACCTGAAACGTGCCCTCACCACCGCCCAGAATGGTTGCCGCGCGGATAAACCACCCGATCAGGGGCGGTTTGGAATAGGCGCCAAGCGCCATCTCGCGGCCCCACAGCCAATATTGCGCCTCATCGACGAAAAGGTCGGTGCGGTTGAAGGCCAGCCCAAGGACGCGCAGCGCGGTTACGAGGACAATCGCTGAAAACGCGAATGTCAGCCATCGACGCTCATCGTCCGCCTGCGCATAAGGCAAGGTCGCCGCCTCATGCATGCTGGCGGCGTTCTGCATGGATCAACCAGAGATTTCGAGCATAGATGAGAAGGCCGGAAGCCTGTCCGAGAACGAAGACCGGGTCGCGCCGCCACAGTGCATAGGAAAGCAGAACCAGACCGCCAAGAATGGAGAAATACCAGAAAGCCACCGGCATGACTGACCGGTTAGCCCGTTCCGAAGAAATCCATTGAAGCAGAAAACGCATGGTGAACAGCATCTGGCCCATGAAACCGGTCAAGACCCATACGAATTCTTCCCAGCTGTTCACATGCAGCATGGACCATAAAGCCGGTACGTTCACGGCAATGTCTCCGTTATGAAAGTTTCAGCCCAGCTTGACCGCTTGCGCCGGCGCAAAAGCCATGCGACGCCGATCAGATCGTGGATGCCCACCAGCGCCCGGCCGATATTGGTATAATGGGAATTTCCATGCAGCCGTGCCCGGTGCGTGACGTCGACATGGGCGACCTGCCAGCCGTCACGATTGAACAGCGCCGGGAAGTAGCGGTGGTGATGGTCGAAATAGGGCAAAGCGAGGTAGGCGTCGCGGCGAAAGGCCTTGAGGCCGCAGCCCGTATCGCGCGTGCCATCCTTCAAAATTCGCGCCCGAAGCCCGTTGGCAAAGCGGGAGGAAAGGCGTTTTCCCAGCGTGTCGCGCCGGCCGACGCGCTGGCCGGCCACCAGCCCAAGCCGGCGCGGTGCATTGGCGGACAGAAGCGGTGCAAGAAGTGCCGGCAGATTGTCCGGCGGATTCTGGCCGTCGCCGTCCAGCATACATACGATAGGCGCGCGCGCCGCCTGCACTCCGCTGTGGATCGCAGCCGATTGACCGCCCTGGCGGTCGTGCCGCACCAGCCGCAACATGTTGTAACGGGCAGCGAGCGCCAGAACCGCTTCCGCCGTGCGGTCAGAAGAAGCGTCATCCACCACCACGATCTCGAAGCGGCCGACCGGCGCACAGGCGCTCACGATCTCTGCCACCAGCGTTTCAACGCTCGCTTCTTCATTGTGCATGGGCACGACAACGGCAAAATCCGGGGCAGATCGCAAATTGGCTCCGTCACATCCGTCTGCGCGGGTTCCGCAAACATCATCGATTGTGGCGAGAGAAGGAGCGTGAAAAGCTTGCATGAACATGAACAGCCGTTGATCTTCGCTGGATATGCGCCCGTTCTGTTGCAGTTTTATTACGTGGTTCCTATCGGCGCGGCTCTTCGATTTTTTCACGCCATGCGGGAAATTATCCTACAATTCCCTGTCCTTTAACGCGACCGTAAACAATTTTTGCAACGGTACGGCCACGTTTTTTGGGGGGAGGAAAACAGGATGCCGGGTGGAAATCCGACTGCTGTCAAAGTTAAATCATTGTCAATCAAAGCCAAATTTGCCGCGCTCGTTACCGGTGCGACACTGGTTTCCTGCCTGTCGGTGGGGCTGCTGTCCTACGAGATGGGTAAATCGGGGCTGATCGACGCCAGCAAGATCAGGCTCGAAACGGTTGCAGGCAACCAGTCCAAGCAGCTTGATGCCTATACGTTGCGCGTCGAACAGAGCATTTCCGAACTGTCGCAGAACGCCGCGGTGGCCCAGGCGCTGGAAACGATGACCACCGTTGTTCCAACGGAAAAGGACGCCATCATCCAGGCTTTCCGCCGAGAGGGCGTCTCCGAAGAGGAGCGCGCCTCCTTCAACGGCGAAGGGTTGCGGCTGCTCTACGCCATTCGTCATGCGACCATCAACGCCGCCATTGCCAGCGTCTGGCGTAATACCCGCGTCAGCGATATCTACGTGATCGACAAGAACGGCCTGATTATCTATTCCGTGACCAAGGGAAAGAACTTCCTGACCAATGTAACGGAACCGCAGAACGCCGCGATCAAGGAGCTGTTCGACCGCATCGAAGCCGGCAAGGACGGCGTCGTCAGCACCACGGGCTTCAGCGATGGCGAGAATAATTCGGCCATGATCGGCATGCCGCTCGCCGTCTCCAACTGGGGTCAGCTCCAGCGCAAGGGTGCCGTTATCATGCGCATCGCCGCCGATCGCATCGGCGCGGTGGTGACGCCCGAGGAAACCGGCAAGACCATCGATGACGCCGTTCTCCTGAGCGCCGACGGGAAACTCAGGGCTGGCGTCCTCTCGGGCGGTGCGGATGCTGCCGTTTCCGAAAGTCTCGCTGCCCTTTCCAGCGTAAACGACGCCGGAACGGTCATGGCGCAGACACCTGCGGGCAATATCTTCTATGCCTATCGTCCGGTCGCCGTCTTCGGACAGAAACATCTTCTTGCCATCGGCCAGCAGGAAAGCAAGGTTCTCGCCGCTGCCAACGATCTCGCCTTCTGGGCAGCGGTCGCAACGCTGGCCGTACTTGCAATAATGACGCTGATCGGGATTTTCGTTTCCGCGAGCCTGACCAAGCCGTTGACCGGACTAGCCGGTCTTATGGAACGCCTGAACGGCGGTGAAAACAACATCGAGATCAAGGCAGTTTCCCGTGGCGACGAGATCGGCACCATGGCGCGCGCGCTGGAATCCTTCCGCCAGGGCATTCTGGACAAGCAGCGGATGGAAGCCGAAGCCCACCGCAAGGGTGAAGAACTGGACGAGGAACGCGCCCAGCGCGAGATGGAGAAGGCAAGAAGCGCCAGGGAACTGGAAGAAGCCGTGGACGCGCTCGCCACGGGTCTTGCCAATCTGGCCGCCGGCAGGCTCGATCTTCGCATCGAAAAATCCTTCGTTCCGTCACTCGATCATCTGCGCATCGACTTCAACAACTCCATGGCAGGGCTGGAAGCGACGATCTCCAATATCGGCGGAAGCGCCAATGCCATCCGCTCCGGTTCCGGCGAGCTGAAAAGCGCCTCGGAAGACCTGTCGCGGCGCACAGAACGTCAGGCAGCAGCCCTTGAGGAGGCGGCAGCGGCGCTCGGAGACATGACGCAGGCTGTCAATCTGTCGCTGTCGCGCTGCAATGTCGCCGTCGCCGCCACGGCGGATACGATGCAGGATGCCCATAGATCCACGGCTGTCGTCAAAGAAGCGATCGTTGCCATGGAACGCATCGAGACCTCTTCGGCCAAAATCCGCCAGATCATCGATGTCATCGACCAGATTGCCTTCCAGACCAATCTTCTGGCGCTGAATGCCGGTGTTGAAGCAGCGCGCGCCGGCGAGGCCGGCAAGGGCTTTGCAGTCGTGGCGCAGGAAGTTCGCGAACTAGCCCAGAAATCGGCCGCCGCCGCCCGCGACATCACGCAGCTCATCGCCACCTCTGCGGGTGATGTGGAAAGCGGTGTGGCGCTGGTGTTGAAGACCGGTGAAAGCCTGGAACAGATCCAGAAACGCATCCAGTCGGTCAACGACCAGATCGGCGAAATCGCCACCGCGTCGCGCGAACAATCCGGCCGTCTCAGCGAGATCAATGCCTCCGTCAATGAACTCGACCACGTGACGCAGCAGAACGCCGCCATGGTGGAGGAGACAACGGCCGCCGCCTTCTCGCTCGCCAACGAGGCGGATGGCCTGACCGAACAGGTGGGGCAATTCTCCGTGGGCGATCCCCGCCGGCGAGACCAGCGTTACGCGGCATGATGCGAAACAAAAAGGGCCGGAGGCAAAACCTCCGGCCTTTTATTTTGCCTGAAAGCCCGATCCGGGCTCCCAGGGGCAGAAGCCCCTGGGAACACGCCGGCGACCTGGCACCACAGCCCCTCGCCGGCTTCCGGGGAGGACCTCAGAAGAAACCAACCTTGTTCGGGCTGTAGGACACGAGCAGGTTCTTGGTCTGCTGGTAGTGGTCGAGCATCATCTTGTGGGTCTCGCGACCGATACCAGACTGCTTGTAGCCGCCGAAGGCGGCACCCGCCGGATAGACGTGATAGCAGTTCGTCCAAACACGGCCCGCTTCGATGCCTCGCCCGGCGCGGTAGGCGATGTTCGTGTCACGGCTCCAGACGCCAGCGCCCAGCCCGTAAACCGTGTCATTGGCGATTTCGAGCGCCTCTTCCACCGTCTTGAAGGTCGTGACGGAGACAACAGGACCAAAGATTTCCTCCTGGAAAATCCGCATCTTGTTGTTGCCCTCAAAGACGGTCGGCTGAATGTAATAACCGTCCTTCAGATCACCCGTCAGCGTCTTGCGGTCGCCGCCGGTCAGAACCTTGGCACCTTCCTTCTTGCCAATCTCCAGATAGCTCATGATCTTGTCGAACTGTTCCTGCGAGGCCTGTGCGCCCAGCATCGTCGACGGATTGAGCGGATCGTCCTGGCTGATGGCCTGAACGCGCTTGATCGCTTTTTCCATGAAACGGTCATAGATCGATTCATGCACCAGAGCACGCGAGGGGCAGGTGCAGACCTCACCCTGGTTCAGCGCGAAGAAGGCAAAACCTTCCAGCGCCTTGTCGAGGAAGGCATCGTCCTCGTTCATCACGTCGGCAAAGAAGATGTTCGGCGACTTGCCGCCCAGTTCCAAGGTGATGTTGGTGACGTTGTCTGCGGCATAACGCATGATTTCCTTGCCGACCGAGGTGGAACCGGTAAAGGCGATCTTGGCGATGCGGTTGCTCTGCGCCAGCGGCTTGCCGGCTTCAAGGCCAGTACCATTGACGATGTTGAGGACGCCAGGCGGCAGAAGGTCTTCAATCAGCTCCATCACGATGAGAATGGAGGCGGGCGTCTGCTCGGCCGGCTTCAGCACCACGCAATTGCCTGCTGCAAGCGCCGGTGCGAGTTTCCACGCAGCCATCAGGATCGGGAAGTTCCATGGAATGATCTGGCCGACGACACCGAGCGGTTCATGGAAGTGATAGGCGACGGTATCGTTATCGATCTCGCCGATCGTGCCTTCCTGAGCGCGGATGCAGCCTGCGAAATAGCGGAAATGGTCGATGGCGAGCGGGATATCCGCATTGGTGGTTTCACGCAGCGGCTTGCCGTTATCCCAGGTTTCAGCCCGGGCGATGAGATCTAGATTGTCTTCAATGCGCTGGGCGATCTTGAGCAGGATGTTGGAGCGCTCGGTTATGCTCGTCTTGCCCCATTTGTCGCGGGCCTTGTGGGCCGCGTCGAGCGCGAACTCGATGTCGGCTGCATCCGAACGCGGCACTTCGCAGATCTTGTGGCCGGTCACCGGCGAGAGATTGTCCATGTAGCGGCCGGATTTCGGCTCCACCCACTTGCCGCCAATGTAATTGCCGTATTTCAGCTTGAAGGGCGCTTCGCCCGCTTTCTGCTGAACCTGAATATTCATGATTTCATCCTCCCTGATGAAAACGATCCTGAGCGGACCGCATGAAAGGAAGGTGGGCCCAGATGGCGCGGTTCGGTAGAGGGGCGACGCGGTTCCGCAGCGCACATTGTCTCACATCTGCGACAAAGCCGCGTTGATCCGGCGTGATCGGCCGGATCGCAACCACAAGGACGTCAATGAACGTCGAATTTCTTCATCTTGCGATGAAGCGTGGCCCGGCTGATGCCGAGCAAGGACGCGGCCTGCGTGACATTGCCGTTGGTGCGCGACAACACGCGCCGCAGCGCCGAACGCTCCGCTTCCGCGAGGTCGGAACCGCTGTCATGGCGCTGTTCCTGCAGGATATCCGCGGCCGGGAGACCCTGCGCGATGCGGGCATCGTCCAGCTTCAGCGCAAGACGAGCGGCACGGGTCGCGCCGAGCACGAGATCGTCCTGATCCACGGCGAGCAGCGAAAGCGCCGCCCCGAACCCACTTGGCACGACGACGATGCGTGCCCCCGGAAAGGCACGGCGGAACAGATTGCCCTCAATGCGCTGCGCCGCGTCCTTCACCGCCTGGGTGACAAAAGAAAAGGTCATCTCGTTGATGTCATCGCGGCAGGTGGAAATATCGAGCGCACCCGTCACCCGGCCGGTATGATCGCGAATGGGAGCCGTGGTGCAGCACAGTTCCGTATTCGACGTGAAGAAATGTTGGTCACGATAGACAACCACCGAACGCTCGTCGACGAGCGCGGTGCCTATGCCGTTTGTGCCAACGCTCTCTTCGCTCCAGACGGCGCCGGACCAGAGGCCGAGCGCCCGGAAATCGCGATCATCGCCGGACGCGCCTCGCCGCTCCAGCGCAACGCCCTGAGCATCGGTCAGGAGCAGGCAGCAGCCGGATCTCCCGACACTGTGGAAAATTCGGTCAAGTTCGTCGGTGCTTTCAGCAATCAGGCCAGCGGCACTTTCACGGGCGCGCCGAAACTCCGTCTCGCTGAGAAAGATCGGCTTGCGATTTTCTTCCGGTGCAAGACGGTGCTTGACCATGCAGCGACGCCACGAGGCGACAATCGGCGAACTTGCGGCTGCGGAACGGTGGCGTGCGGTTTCATACACGCGTTCCGCATGGGCGATATCTGTCGGCATGCGCTCCTCCCAAAGCTTTTGGGCGATGGTGCGCTGGAAGCGTCGATGTTTCAACAAAAAACTTCGCGACCGGCATCGGAGGCGCAGCTGACGGTCAGACCGCCTTGAAGTAACGCCTGCCGGCAGTGACCGCAGGTTCGTCCTCAACGGACAGGAAGGTGTCATCCACGAGGCTGGCAATGGATGTCAGCGGACCGGGCTTGCCGAAAAAGAAGCCCTGCACCTGCAGGCAGCCTTCGCGGCGCAGGAACTCGACATGGGCCTTGGTTTCCACACCCTCCGCAAGCACGGGAATATTCAGGCTATGCGCCAGAATGAGCGTCGAACGCACGATCGCTTCGGACTGCACATTGGTCGACAGCCCGTCGATGAAGGCGCGGTCGATCTTGATCTTGTCGAAAGGGAAACTCTGCAACGTCGAAAGCGAGGAATAGCCCGTGCCGTAATCATCCATCGCGATCTTGACGCCGAGCGCCTTGAGCTTGCGGATGGTGACAAGCGCATGGCGGTGATCGGCGATGATGCTGCCCTCGGTGATTTCCAGCTCGAGCCTTTCAGGCGCAAGGCCCGTTTCTGCCAGGATTTTTTCGACCTTGTCCGGGAACTCGTTATCCGCAAGCTGCTGCGGCGCCACATTCACCGCAATGGAAAGCGATTTTTTCCAGAGTGCCGCCTGCGCGCAGGCTTCTCTCAGAACCCACTCGCCGAGTTCGACGATGAACCCCGTCTGCTCCGCGATCGGGATGAATTCGGCGGGAGAAATCATGCCCCGATCGGGATGGTTCCAGCGCAAAAGCGCCTCGAAGCCGACGATACTGCCGCTTCTGGTGTCGTTCTGCTGCTGGTAATAAAGCTCGAACTCGTTATTGGCGAGGCCGCTACGCATGGCGACGGCAAGCACATTGCGTTCACGCGCGGCCTCATCCATCGATTTGTCGTAAAAGCAGATCGTATCCGAACTGCCGCTTTTTGCCCGGTACATGGCGACATCCGCCTGCGCCATCAGCGTATCGGCATCGATGGAGCCGGTATTGCGGACCGAAATGCCCACACTCGCACCGACCGAAAATGTCTGCCCGTTCCATTCCACCGGTCTGCTGATCTGGTCGATCAGCCTCTGGGCGAATTCGGCGCCATCGGCGCGGGTATAATAGGAATTTGTCATCGCCACGAATTCATCACCGCCCATGCGCGCCAGAAATTCGCCGGCCTTCAGCACGGAACTCGCCCGGTCGGCGATGGTGCGAAGCACGGCGTCGCCCGCCGCATGGCCGTGAACGTCATTGATTTCCTTGAAACGGTTGAGATCGATGGAAAGAAGCGCCGTGTGTGCGCCCAACGAAATATGACGCGTGCGACGATTGAGATGTTCGATGAAGGCTGCCCGGTTGGGAATGCCGGTCAGCGGATCGTGCAGGGAAAGATGGCGATAGCGGGCGACCGCCTGCTGGGTGGACTGGGCGTCGATGACATAAGTGGAAAGCCCCAGCGCCAGCAGCAACAGCGTTACCGCAATGGCGCCTCCGCCCATGATGGCCGGCGGCAGCAGATTTTCAGGAATGACGATGCGCGGGTCGAAGGCGAAAGACATGGAGGCCATGCCGGTATAATGCATCGACGCTATCGCCAGGATCAGAAACGCCACCGCGCTGTACTGGCAGAACCGATTGACGGGCCGCGAGACCCGATTGACTGCAACGGCGCCCAGCACTGCCCCCAGCACCAGGGACGCGATGACATAGTTCTGATCCCAGAAAATCATGCCCTGAACATTGTAGGCCGCCATGCCGGTGTAGTGCATGGCTGCAATGCCGAGACCAAGGATGATCCCGCCGGCTTCCACCAGCACGCTGCGTCCGCCATAGGCAGAAATTCCGAAACCGGCAGTCGTTGTGGTAATCGCAATCAGAAGTGACAGCCCGGTCAGATACGGATCGTATCCCACGTCACCCGCGGCAACATAGCCCAGCATCGCCACGAAATGGGTGGTCCATATCGCCGCGCCGCCATTGACACCTGCCAGAAACAGCCAGTTGACCTTCTGCACCCCCGTCGCCAGGCGTGCTTTCGAAAAAAGGCGCATCGACACGAAACTACCGAGCATGCAGACGAAAACCGCTGCGACGGTATATCGATAGTCGTGATCGATGGTAAGGCACTGGAGAACTTTAAGCATTGTCATCTACGCAGTTGGAATTTCGCGTAGCCTTATCATTCGCCAAGTTTTCGCCCGGTTTACATGAATGGATAAGCACATATTAAAAGTTGCAACATGCGAGTGAATTAGTACAACCTAATAAACCCGCAAGGCGTGCGATCGAAAAGCAGGCCTCTCTTGTCTTTGTCTCCCGTTTGTATTATAGCGCCCGCACCCGTGTAGACACCCTTGGAGGCAACGCGGGTGGGATGGCGCTTGCCGCCTCCCCAGTTCAGCGCCCGCGGGCATGAACTCTCCATATAACCTCGAAAGGAATTGCCATGAGCAAAGAATCGTATGAGCTCAAGGCCGAGGCGCGCGAACGAGTTGGTAAGGGGTCCTCTCGTGAACTTCGCCGCAACGGTTTGATTCCCGCTGTCATCTATGGTGACAAGCAGGCCCCCATTTCTATCGCCCTGTCCACCAACGAAGTCACCAAGCGTATCCACGCCGGCGGTTTCATGACGACGGTTGCGACGATCGACGTCGACGGCAAGAAGATCAAGGTTCTCCCGAAGGATTACCAGCTTGATCCGGTCCGCGACTTCACCATGCATGTCGACTTCCTGCGCGTTTCGGGCAACACGCTCGTCAACGTCGAAATTCCGGTTCACTTCGAAAACGAAGAAAAGTCGGACATCAAGATCGGCGGCGTTCTGAACATCGTTCGCCACACGGTGGAATTCCACTGCCCGGCCAACGACATTCCGGAAGCCATCACGGTTGACCTCTCCGGCCTGAAGATCGGCGACAGCGTTCACATCTCGAACGTCAAGCTGCCGAAGAACATCACGCCCGTTATCGCCGACCGTGACTTCACGATCGCAACGATCGTTGCCCCGGCAGCAGGCGTTGAAGAAGAAGCAACTGAAGAAGCTTCCGAGGAATAAAATCGGCGGCCGCAAGGCCGGACAGCTTTGAAGAACGAGGCCCGTTCCGTTTCCGGAACGGGCCTTTTAGTTTTTATGAACTTTAAAAACAGAAAGCCCGCTCCCCGCCAGCGATGCGGGCCCTGTTTCAGCGTCGATTAACACTTCCATGAAACGATACCCTTGCGCCCTCATGGAAACACCGGCGGGTCGAGAAATAGCGTGGGGAAAGGGCTCTGCCCGGGATCTGACGCATCTCTGTCCGAAAGGATGAAACAGGGCGCAGCAAGTCTGGGGCAAAGGGTAGCTGCAATCGAACATGGCTCATTCCGTCGAAAGTCGCTTTATCGCGATTGTTTCCGGCGCACTTCTTACAGTGGTCGCCCCGCTCTTCACGCTTTTGCTGACACTTTCCTATAACGAGGCTATTCGCAGCCAGCGCAATCATATCGAAATTCTGCTGTCGACAAATACGCAGGCGCTGGCCCGCCCCCTGTGGGACCTCGATGACGACACGATAAACCAGATTACCGGAACCCTTGTCTCCGATCCCATGATCCGTATGGTCGAGGTCAAGGATACGTCCGGCCAGCTTGATGTCGTTCAGACCGCCGGCAGCGACATCATCCAGGATGCCGCCTCGACGACGCGCGAGGTCATCTACAAGACGACCAAGGGGCCCGTCACGGTCGGCCAATTGACGGTGTATTACGATGATGTCGGTCTTCTGACCTCCCTCAGCCGCACCGAACTGGCCTTTATCACGATTTTCATCCTCGCCATTCTTACCATGGTCCTTGCCGCCATTGCCGGTAACCGCTTCATGGTCATCCGCCCGCTGATGCGGCTGGCCGCGGCAATAGAAGCGACACGACGCCTCGGCTCCCGCCACCACGTCGACTGGCGGTCGAAAGACGAGATCGGCCGGCTGGCGAAAAGCTTCAACGAAATGCAGAGCCAGCTCGAAAAAGAAGAGCTGGAGATAAAGAACGCCCACGCCCGCAAGACGGAAATCTACAACCGCACGCCGGCCATGCTGTTTTCGCTGGACAGGCACGACAGGATCGCCGCCGTCAGCGACTACTGGGTGCAGGCTACCGGTTATGACCGTGCCAGAATACTCGGCCTGAATTTCGCCGACCTCATCCACCCCGATGACCGGACATTATTCCAGGAACGCAGGGCGGCGCATCAGGCGGCTGACACCCAACAGGCAGGCATCACCGTTCGCTTCCACTGCAGGGATGGCAGCGTCATGGATGCCCTTATCCTAGAAAAAGCCCTCGATTCCAGCGATACGGCCCATCACAGCACCTGCCTCTGCGTTATGACCGACGTGACCGAACTTCGGCAGTCGGAAAAGCGTAATCGCCAGCAGGCCATTTCCGACCATCTGACCGGCCTCTTCAACCGTCAGGGCTTCGAGGCCATCCTCGACCTGCAGATTCGCGATGCGGACAGGAACGGCAGCGAACTCGCGTGCCTGTTCATAGATCTCGACCGGTTCAAGGCCATCAACGACAATCTCGGTCACGCCGCAGGCGATGCCGTTCTGCGCGAATTCACATTAAAACTGCAGCCGCTGCTGACACCGCTGGACAGCGCCTCGCGTCTGGGCGGAGACGAGTTCGCAATCCTGCTGGCCGGTGACAAGGTGGAAGAGCGCGCCCTGCAGTTCTGTGAGCGCATCTGCACCCTGCTGGACACTCCATTTGAAATCGAGAACAACAGCATCCGCCTCAGCGCCAGTATTGGTATGGCGGTCTACCCTCTTCACGCCGCGAGTGCCTCCGAGCTTCTGCAGAACGCCGACATGGCCATGTATACCCGCAAGCGGACGGGCAAGAACGGCTCCCAGGTCTTCGACAGCTCGATCATGGACAGGGCCCGCGAACATGCGGAACTGGAACGGGATATCGCGCAGGCGCTTTCCGAAGACTGGTTCGAGGCCTATTTTCAGCCAATTCAAAACATTGCAACCGGCCAGACAGCGGGTTTCGAGGCCTTGCTGCGCCTCAACCATCCGGATAAGGGGCTGCTTTCCCCTGCTGCCATCATCAGCCTTGCGGAAGAGAACGGAACCATTCACCGTATCGGCAACGTGATCCTTGATCAGTCGGTCGCCAATCTCGCCAGGCTGTCGCGCCTGCCGGGCATGGCGCAAACCTATGTGGCGGTGAATTTTTCGCCATTGCAGTTCGAACCGGGACTGCCGACACGCATTGCCGGACTGTTGCACCGGCACGGCATTCTTCCCGGGCGGCTGGTCATCGAAATCACCGAAGCGGTCATCATGAAGGACGATCCGCAGATCCGGGCGATCCTCACCGCCATCCATCAGCTGGGTTGCCGCATCGCGCTGGATGATTTCGGCACGGGTTACTCGTCGCTCAGCTATCTCAGCCGCTTTCCGGTCGATATTGTAAAGATCGACCAATCCTTCACCCGCTCGATCTGCGACGATACGGTGGAAATCCGGCAGCGCAACCGCATGCTGGTCGAAGGTATCGCAGCCATCTCGCACAAGATGAATTGCGTTGTCATCGCCGAGGGTGTCGAGACGGAGGAGCAGAAGCTGCTTCTGGCGGATATGGGTGCCGATTATGGCCAGGGTTACTTTTTCGCTCGCCCGCAGCCCATCGAGCGGCTGATTGCCGCCTATGAGGCCGGGTCTGGACAAAGCCGCGCAGCGGCGCGACAAGCCTGAGCCGCGGGGAGTAGTCATGGGATTGATCCGCTTTTGCCTGGTCTTTCTTGCTCTTGCCAATCCCGTCTGCGCGGCCAAGCTTTTCCTGACCACGGAAGTCTACCCGCCCTACAACCTGCAGGGCAGTGACGGCAGCGTACGCGGCGTCTATTTCGACCAGCTCAAGATCATTCTTGAGGACACCGGCACCAGCTACGAGGTCGCCGTCATGCCGTGGGCCCGGGCGATCGCCCTTGCCACAACACAGCCGATGCATTGTGCCTTCGCCACGGCGAGGACCGCCGAGCGGGAAAAGCTCTTCAAATGGGTCTCGCCAATTCATATCGATCGCAACATTCTCGTGGCGCGGCGCAAGACGAATATCAACGTCCTGAGCCTCGAAGACGCCAAGAAATACCGGGTTGGAACCCAGCGCGGCGACTACACCGAAACCCTTCTGGAAACGCTCGGTTTTCCGCAGGTGGATGTCGGCGCGGATTTCGAGATCACGCTTCACAAGCTGACGGCCGGACGCATCGACCTTATGCCCATGTCGGAAAGCACCTTCAAGAGCCTGCCGGCGCACACTTTCAGGGAAGTGATAACGCTGTCGAGACAGCAGCTTGGGCTTGCCTGCAACAAGAGCGTGCCGGACGAGGTTATCGCGAAATTGCAGGCCCGTCTCGATGAGCTGATCGCCGACGGGACACAACAGCGGATCTTCGACCGTTACGATCTCATCAGGCCCTGAGCGTCGGCCGGCATTGCCGCAACCCCACAAAAAGATTGACAGCCAGCGGATTTCAGGGTGGTGACAACAGCATCATCAGGCACAACGCGGACATGCTTCATGAAGATCATCGCAGGACTTGGTAATCCCGGCACGCAATATGCCGGAAACCGGCACAATATCGGCTTCATGGCGGTGGATGCGTTACAGCGCCTGCCTTCGTTCGCGCCCTGGTCAAAGAAATTCAAGGCCGAGATTTCCGAAGGCGAGATCGCCGGAGAAAAGGTCCTGCTGATGAAACCGCAGACCTATATGAACCTGTCGGGCGAATCCGTGGGCGAAGCGATGCGCTTCTTCAAACTCACGCCGGCGGACATCATCGCCATCCATGACGAACTCGATCTTCCGGCCGGGCGCGTGCGCATCAAGACCGGCGGCGGTCACGGTGGCCATAACGGCCTGAAATCGCTCGACGCCCATTGCGGCAAGGATTACCGACGCCTGCGCCTCGGCATTGGGCATCCCGGTGACAAGGAGCGCGTGCACGGCCATGTGCTGGGCGATTTCGCCAAGGCCGACCGGGTCTGGCTGGAGCCGCTGCTGGATGCGATTGCCGACAACGCCGCCATGCTGGTGAAGGCGGAGGATTCCCAGCTGATGAACAAGCTGGCGCTGGCCACGGGCAGCAAGCCCGAAGCCGAGAAGCCGGCCAAGGCAGCCAAACCCGCCGCGCAGTCTCATATCCACCAGGCACGCAACAGCGCCCAGCCTAAAAAGCTGCCGGAGACCGGGCCGATGGCCGAGATGCTGAAACGGATGTTCGGCAAGAAGGATTAGATCGCGAATGTCTTCGAAGACCATCGCCCCGCGCGAAGCCGGAACCAGCGATCTGGCTGGATTGCTTGATCTCTACCGGGCGCTTAATCCATCCGACCCGGAAATGACGACAGAAGAAGCAAAGACGGCTTTTGCGGCCATGCTCGCCCAGCCGGGTCTGACCGTGTTTCTTGCGACCGAAGGCGAGGAAGCGGTCGCTACCGCCACGCTGCAGATTGTTCCAAATCTCACGCGCGCCGCCCGTCCCTATGCTCTTATCGAAAACGTGGTGACACTGGAAAACCGTCGCGGCCGCGGATATGGCCGCGCGGTCGTGCGCCATGCCGTCGAGGCGGCTTTTGCGGCGAATTGTTACAAGGTGATGCTGCTGACAGGGCAACAACGCCCGGAGGTTCACGCCTTTTACGAAAGCTGCGGCTTCGTGCAGAACAAGACCGGTTTTCAGATCCGGCAGGATTGATGCTCACTCCTCCGGCTCGGTCGTGAACATCAGCGGAAATCCCGCTTCCTTGCCGAGATCGGTCGCCTCCTTGGCCTTCGTCTCGGCAATATCACGTTCGCAAACGACGACCACCGCGCTGCCGAAACGGTGCGCCGTCATCATCACCCGGTGGCCAGCCTCCTCGCTCATGCGGAACACGGCTTTCAGCACCAAAGTCACGAACTCACGTGGCGTATAGTCGTCATTCAGCAGAATGACCTTGTAGAGCTTCGGCCGCTCCAGCTTTGGCTTGACCTTCGGTTTTGGTTTGAGATCGACAGGACTGTCGCTCATCATGGCCGCTCGTGCCTGCCGTTCATCGCGGTTGCTCATGGGAAAACCCCGTTGATGACGAAAGATCGATCGCTTGACCCGCTTATATTGCGCCGCAACCACGCCATCGGCAAGTCTGTCAGGAATTCCTCGCCTTTAAGAAGCCTTTGCCGGCCCAAATCGACCCGCGGGCTTGACCTTCCCCCGCCCTTTCCGCAAAAGGCTCCTCAACGAATTCTTTCAAACGGACAGGTTTCAAGCCATGGGCTTCAAATGCGGTATCGTTGGATTGCCGAACGTCGGCAAGTCCACTCTTTTTAACGCGCTGACGAAAACGGCCGCCGCACAGGCCGCCAACTATCCCTTCTGCACCATCGAACCGAATACCGGCGAAGTGGCGGTGCCCGATGCGCGCATGAAAATCCTTGCCGACATCGCCGGCTCGAAGGAAATCATCCCGACCCGCATCTCCTTCGTCGATATTGCCGGTCTGGTTCGCGGCGCATCGAAGGGCGAGGGTCTCGGCAACAAGTTCCTCGCCAACATTCGCGAAGTCGATGCCGTCGTACACGTGCTGCGCTGCTTTGAAGACGACGATATCACCCATGTGGAAGGCCGCATCAACCCGGTTGGCGATGCCGAAACGATCGAGACCGAGCTGATGCTCGCCGATCTCGAAAGCCTTGAACGCCGCGTCGAGCAGACGCGCAAGCGCGCCACCAGCAAGGACAAGGAATCGCTGGCCCAACTGCCTGTCATGGAAGCCGTCATCGCGCTGCTCACCGACGGAAAGCCGGCACGCCTGCTTTTGAAGACACTGGCGGACGAGGAAATCGAAATCCTCAAAGGCCTCAACCTTCTGACATCGCACCCGGTGCTTTATGTCTGCAACGTCTCGGAAGCCGACGCATCGTCCGGCAACGAGCACACAGCAGCCGTCGCGGAAATGGCGAAGCAACAGGGTGCGGAATGCGTGATCATCTCGGCGGCGATCGAAGCCGAAGTCGCGCAGCTTCCAGCCGATGAAGCCGAAGAATTCCTCTCGGCCCTTGGTCTTAACGAGGCCGGCCTCGACCGGCTGATCCGTGCGGGATACCACCTGCTCGACCTCATCACCTATTTCACCGTCGGCCCCAAGGAAACACGCGCATGGACGATCGTGCGCGGCACCAAAGCACCCGCCGCCGCCGGCGTCATCCACAGCGATTTCGAACGCGGCTTCATCCGCGCCTTCACCATCGGCTTTGACGATTATGTTACCTACAAGGGCGAAGTCGGCGCCAAGGAAGCTGGCAAGGGACGCGACGAAGGCAAGGAATATGTGGTTCAGGACGGCGACGTCATCCACTTCCGCTTTAATACCTGATTTGATCTGAACGGGCTTGCTTCTTTTATGGGGCGGACCCAGCCGCTTGTTTCTTCTCCCCGAGCGGGGAGAAGATTGCCCCAAGGGTCGGATGAAGGGCAACGTTGCCGCAGCTCGCTACCTTCGCCCGCTCATCCCGCTGCCGCGACCTTCTCCGCGGCGGGGGAAGATGCGAGACGCATCCGCTCGCTCCATAGCGCCTTCCCGCTCCATATTGCGCCACCGATTTGACCTTTACGTAAAGGGAAAAATCCTCTTAGATGCGACGGTATTGACTGTGCGAAGGGAGGAAACCATGGCGCCGGTCGCGACCTATGCTTACGAGGATTTCACGGTAGGGCGGGAGTTTCCGCTTGGACCGCAACCGATCTCCGCGGGGCAGATCATTGCTTTCGCCAGCGAATTCGATCCGCAACCCATGCATCTTTCCGAAGAAGCAGGCCGCCAGAGCATTCTTGGTGGGCTTGCAGCTTCCGGCTGGCACACCTGCAGTCTGCTGATGCGAATGATGGCGGACAGCTATATCTCGGATTCGACGTCGCAGGGCAGCCCCGGCATCGACTACGTTGATTGGAAGAAGCCGGTTCTGGCAGGAGATACGCTTTCTGGGAAATCCATCGTGCTGGAGCAGCGCCCTTCGGCTTCGCGCCCCGGTATCGGCCTCGTGAAATTTCGCCACGAGCTTTATAACCAGCGCGACGTTCTGGTGTCGCACGGCGAAAACACCGTGATGTTCCTGATGCGCGGCAATGGAGGTATTGCGGCATGAGACTGGCAGAACTCTCCCCGATCGGCGAACGAGTGACCCTCGATACGCTGCATTTTTCCGCCGAAGACATTATTCGCTTCGCCCGCGATTTCGATCCGCAGCCATTTCATCTTGATGCCGAAGCCGCAAAGAACAGCGTTTTCGGCGCACTTTGCGCATCTGGATGGCACACTGGTGCAGGCTGGATGAAGTGTTTTCTCTCGTACTGGGCCAAAGAGGTTAAAAGACTGAAGCTTGAGGGCCTTGAACCGCCAAAACTCGGCCCTTCACCGGGCTTTCGGGAACTTAAATGGAAAAAGCCGGTCTTCGCGGGAGACGATGTCACCTACTTCGTCACCCTGCTCGATACCCGGGCGCTGGAATCCCGGGCCGGTATCTGGCTGAACACCACATTTAACGAAGGGGTCAACCAGTCGGGAGAGACCGTCCTGACTTTCCAGAGCGGGGTTCTGGAATTCGAGTAAGCCAGCTTCGGGGCATGTCATTGCGACCTGCCCCACCCGCCGCTCAATGACCGGAAAATTCCACCAGAGTCCGTACCTCGACACCGAGGTCCTCGAGTTTCTTGCGGCCGCCGAGATCAGGCAGATCGATAACGAAGCAGGCGGAGACGATCTCCGCGCCCATCTGGCGCAAAAGCTTGACAGCGCCCTCGGCAGTCCCGCCGGTCGCAATCAGGTCATCGACCAGAATGACCTTTTCACCCGGCTGCACCGCATCAACATGCATTTCCATTTCATCGACGCCGTATTCCAGGCTATAGGCAACCCTTACAGTGGCATGCGGGAGCTTGCCCTTCTTGCGGATCGGCACGAAGCCGGCCGAAAGCTGATGCGCCACCGCGCCGCCCAGAATGAAGCCGCGCGCTTCCATGCCCGCGATCTTGTCGATCTTCGTTCCCGCATAAGGTTGCACGAGTTCGTCCACGGCGCGGCGGAATGCGCGGGGATTGCCAAGCAACGTGGTGATGTCCCTGAAGATGATGCCCGGCTTCGGATAGTCGGGAATGGAACGGATGGCAGCGGAAAGCTCCGAAGCGATAACGGTCATGGTATTTCCAGTTAAAAATGGGAAATGGATGGTTCGGGCCACCCTATCAACTTGACGGCGGCGCACCAACTAAAAAGGACCGGCGCAACCTTCGGCCAACGCCGATTGGTATGGAGCATCGCAAATCCGCATCTTGTGAACGACAACCAGGTCAATGCCAGACTTCAAATAAAAAGGCCCCCATGGAGACCATGGGGGCCGATGACTGCCGGCACCGAAGTGCCGATCAATGTTCCTTGTTGGCGTAGACCGATTTCTTGGTGAGGTAGATCAGCGCGGTGAAGATGAACAGGAACACCATGACCATGAAGCCGGTGCGCTTGCGCTCTTCCAGATGCGGTTCTGCAGCCCACATCAGGAAGGCGGCCACATCCTTGGAATACTGATCCACGGTCTGCGGCGCGCCATCGTCGTAAGTCACCTGATCGGCGCTGATCGGCGGCGCCATCTTCAACGCGACCGCGCTGACGAAATACGGATTGAAATGTGTGCCTTCGGCCACTTCAACACCAGCCGGCGGGTCCTGATATCCGGTCAGCAGCGCATGGATGTAATCCGGGCCGCCTTCCTGATAACCGCCGACGATCGGGATCATGTCGATGATGAATTGCGGGAAACCACGCTCCACGCCGCGCGCCTTGGCAAGCAGCGACATGTCTGGCGGTGCGGCGCCACCATTGGCGGCAGCAGCCGCCTCATGGTTCGGGAATGGCGATGGGAAATGATCTGACGGCACGGCCTTGCGATTATACATTTCGCCGTCGGCATTCGGACCGTCCTGCACTTCATATTCAGCGGCGAAAGCCTTTACCTGCTCTTCCGAATAGCCAAGATCCTCCAGCGTACGGAAAGAGACAAGGCTCATGGAATGGCAGGCCGAGCAGACTTCCTTGTAGACCTTGAGACCACGCTGCAGCTGGCCCTTGTCATATTTGCCGAAAGGACCGGCAAATGACCAGCTCTGCTCCTCGGGCTTGATCACCGGGAAGTGGCCCCCGGCAATCGCATGTTCCGTCTTGGTGGCGAGGTCATGGCTCTCCTCCGCCGCCGAGGCGACGGTGAAGGAACAGCCGATGGCGGCGAAAAGCGCGATGCTCGTTACAAGCTTCTTCATTGTCGTCATCCTTCCTTCGCGCTCAGATTTCGGCAGCCGCAGGCGCGGCACCCGACTTGGCGGCGTTCTTTTCGAGAACGGCCTCGGTAATCGAATTCGGAATACGCCGGGGCGTTTCGACCAGACCGAGGATCGGCATGATGACGAGGAAGAAACCGAAGTAATAAAGCGTGCCGATCTGCGACATGATGACGTAGGTGCCTTCCGCCGGGCGCGAACCCAGCCAGCCGAGCATGATGGCATTCACCACGAATAGCCAGAAGAACATCTTGTACCAGGGACGATAGACGGCGGAGCGAACCTTCGACGTATCGAGCCAGGGCAGGAAGAACAGCACGACGATTGCGCCGAACATCACGAGAACGCCACCCAGCTTGGAATCGATGACCCAGATGTTGAAGGTGATGGCGCGCAGCATGGCGTAGAACGGCAGGAAGTACCATTCCGGAACGATATGCGCCGGGGTCTTCAAGGGATCTGCCATGATGTAGTTATCAGGGTGGCCAAGGAAGTTCGGCATGTAGAAGACGAACCAGGCATAACCGATCAGGAACACGGAAACACCGAGCGCATCCTTCAGCGTCGCATAGGGCGTGAAGGGAACGGTGTCGGTCTTGCTCTTCACTTCGACGCCGGTAGGATTGGTCTGGCCGGTGACGTGCAGCGCCCAGATATGCAGGATAACGACGCCCGCAATCATGAACGGCAGCAGATAGTGAAGCGCAAAGAAGCGGTTCAGCGTCGGCTGATCCACGGCAAAGCCGCCGAGCAGGAACTGCTGGATCCATTCGCCGATGGCAGGAAACGCCGTGAAGAAGCCGGTGATGACGGTCGCGCCCCAGAAGGACATCTGACCCCAGGGCAGAACATAGCCCATGAAGCCCGTCGCCATCATCAGCAGGAAGATGACGCAGCCAAGAATCCAGAGGATTTCACGCGGCGCCTTGTAGGAGCCGTAATAGAGGCCACGGGCGATGTGCAGGTAAACCGCGATAAAGAAGAACGACGCGCCGTTGGCATGCATGTAGCGCAGCAGCCAGCCGTGGTTGACGTCGCGCATGATCTTTTCGACGGAATTGAAGGCAACCGTCGTTTCGGCCGCATAATGCATGGCCAGCACGACGCCGGTAAGGATCTGCACGATCAGCATGACGGAGAGCATCGCGCCGAAAGTGTAGGCGTAGTTCAAATTACGCGGGACAGGATAGGCAACGAAGCTGTCATAGATCATGCGCGGCAAGGGAAGCCGCGAATCGATCCACCTCTCGATGCCGGTGGACGGCTGATAACTGGAATGACCACTCATGAATATCTGTCCCCTTATCCGATCTTGATCACGGTATCGGATGTGAATGCAAATGTCGGGATGGCGAGGTTCTGCGGCGCCGGACCCTTACGTATGCGGCCCGCCGTATCGTAGTGCGAGCCATGGCAGGGACAGAACCATCCGCCGAAATCGCCGGCCTGGCCGAGCGGAACGCAGCCGAGATGGGTGCAGGAACCGACCATGACGATCCAGTTTTCCTTACCCTCGCCGGCGGAACGGTCGATATCGGTCGCCTGCGCGTCGGCGGCAATGTTGGCGTTGCGCGCCACCGGATCCTTGAGTTCGCCAAGAGCGACCGCCTTGGCTTCCTCGATTTCCTTTTCCGTGCGGTTGCGGATGAAAATCGGCTTGCCGCGCCACTTGACGGTAAGTGACATGCCCGGCTCGACCGCCGCGACATCCACTTCGATGGAGGCCAGCGCCAGCGTCGATGCATCGGGGCGCATCTGGTCAATGAAAGGCCATGCAACTGCGGCGGCACCGACGGCGCCCGCCATTCCTGTCACTAGATAAAGAAAATCGCGACGGGTCGGTTCACCCGAAGCGTCGTGATTGGTTACGTGCTCGCTCACCGCTACACCATCCTCTGCGCTGTTTTTGCCGTAAATCGCATGAGTCCTCCCGCTATGATTTGATCCAGGACAATCTCCGTCCCACCGTCCTGGACACAACTGCGGCATCAAGAAACCGCGTCACTCTGTGTGATCGCAAAATATTGACCGACTTGGCAAGAGCAAAGCACACAAAGCTGCCGTAATTCTGCCCGAAGCGCCCGATTTGCTTCTCATTTTTTCGCCGCCTCTGGCAGTCGGGCAACATTGTGCACCCAAAGGCGCCATGTTAGGAGACTACGAGGGAGAGCTTGGAAAGCAGGGATTCGGATGACGGCGAAGCTCTCGTGCATGGTCTCCACGGCGGTTGCTGCCGTTCTCGTCATTGCCAGTCTGCGCTACATCACCGATTTCTGGCTTCTTGCCTTCGTCACCAGCTTCCAGCTTCATATCGCCATTATCTGCATCCTGTTGTCATGGCTGGTATTTTGGCTCATGCGCGACGCCTTTTCCGCCGTGCTCTTGGTCTGGTCGATTGCGCTCGCCGTCCATGCGGTGGCCATGCTTCTGGATTTTTCGACATCGGCCACGGCCGCACCGGATGCGCAGCCGTTCCGGCTGCTTTCCTTCAATGTGCTGATGGATAACGCCGCCAATGCGGAGGTTATTGCCGACGCGATTGTCGAATCACACGCCGATGCGGTTTATCTCTTTGAAGCGGACGCCCTACAATCGGCTCTGCCGCGTCTGCAACAGACATATCCGCACAGGCTGGGCTGCTTCGAGGGAACGCCAGGCTGTGACCTCGTGATCCTGTCGAAGCGGCCTTTGCTCGAAGGCCATTTTCATAGTCTTAGCGACCTGCGCCGCGACCGTTTCGCGATCGCCAAAATCGATCTCGACGGCAGGGAAGTCACGCTGGCCGCGGCACATCTTACCAAGCCCTATTTCGACGATTATCACCGCGACGAGCTGGACGAGGTCAGCGAAATTCTCTACCGCGTCACCGGGCCGCTCATTCTTGCAGGAGACTTCAATTCGGCAAGCATCGCTCCCGATATGCGGGATTTTCTGGCCGCCAACAATCTCAGGAAAGCCCCCTGGGAGCCCGCGACTTGGCCAACGGAAGTGGGACGTTTCGGCATAGCCATCGACCATATCTTCGCCCGTGAACCGGCAACGCTGATAAAAACCACGCGCCTGCCGGACAGTCTCGGCTCCAATCATTACGGCCTGATGGCCGACTTCATGATCGGCAAATAGCGCCGCGCTTTACGGGATCGCCTCGTCTGCTGCGAGAAACCCGCCCGATTGCCGCGCCCAGAGCTCCGAATAGAGTCCGCCCCGCGAGACCAGTTCCGAATGTGTGCCCTGCTCGACGATGCGCCCCTGATCCATCACGATCAACCGGTCGAGCGCCGCGATGGTCGAAAGGCGGTGGGCGATTGCCAGTACCGTCTTGCCCTGCATCAGCTCGTCCAGATTACTCTGGATCGCAGCCTCTACCTCGGAATCGAGCGCCGAGGTCGCCTCATCAAGCACGAGGATTGGTGCATCCTTCAGCATCACACGGGCAATGGCGATGCGCTGGCGCTGGCCGCCGGAGAGTTTCACGCCGCGTTCGCCCACATGGGCGTCAAAACCGGTGCGTCCGCGCTGATCCTCCAGCCGCTTGATGAAGTCGTCCGCCTTGGCCCGTCGCGTCGCCTCCTGCAATTGCGTTTCGCTGGCGTCGGTGCGGCCGAACAGGATGTTGTCCCTGATAGAGCGATGCAGCAGCGAGGTGTCCTGCGTAACCATGCCGATATGGGCCCGCAGCGATTCCTGGGTTACCCCCGCAATATCCTGCCCGTCGATGAGAATGCGTCCTTTCTCGACATCGTAAAACCGCAGCAGCAGATTAACGAGGGTGGATTTTCCCGCGCCGGAGCGTCCGACGATGCCGACCTTTTCCCCTGCCCTGATGTCGAGATTGAGATGGTCGATGACGCCGTTCTTTCGGCCATAGTGGAAACTGACATTCTCGAAACGAATGCTCGGTTTTTTAACCTCCAGCATAACCGCGTCAGGCGCATCGACGAGACCGATCGGCTGAGAGATCAACTCGGCGGCGTTCTGCACCGTGCCGAAATTACGCATGATGCCGTTGAACTGCGTCATCAGGCGCCCCAGCAGGAAATTGAGACGCAGCACCAGCGCCAGCGTGAAGGCCACCGCACCGGAACTGATCTTGCCGGAAAGCCACAGATCGATGCAGAGAGCCGCCATGGACGTGATCATAACGCCTGACAGCAGCGCCATCGATGCCCGCACGCCGGTAATGAACCGCGTGAACGTCATCGTCGCACGCTGAAAGATATCGAAGCCCTGCCGCATGTAGCGGTCATTGGCGTCGTCGCGCCCGAACAGCCGCAGGGTCTGGATATTGCTGTAGGCATCTACCATGCGGCCGGAAAGCATGGAGGCGGCTTCCGCCGTTTCTTTTGAATGATAGCGGATGCGCGGCACGAAATAGCGCGCCAGCAGCGAGAAGATCGCCACCCAGACAACGACGACGACCGCAAGCCGCCAGTCCAGCCCCCCGATCAGAAACAGCATCGAGACGGAATAGATACCGACGAACCAGACGCTTTCCATCAACGAGGTCACAAGGTCGCCCGCCGCCTGCCCGCCGGACCAGACCTTGGTGACGATGCGGCCGGAAAAATCGTTCTGGAAAAAGGTCAGCGACTGCCGCGCCACATGCATGTAGGATTGCCAGCGCACCAGGTTGTAGAAGCCGGGCGTGATGATCTGCTGATCCACCAGCGCCGTCAGCATCGTGACGATGAAGCGGATGACCCCGATCAGGACAAGCATGCCGACGAGCTCGCCGCCATGGGTGGAAAGCAACCCGGCCCAGCCTTCTTCCGGTTTTACCGTCGAGAGAATATCAACAAGCCGACCGACGAACCAGAAAAGCGCCGCCTCGATGGCCGCAGTCAGCCCACCCAGCACCAGCATCGCGAAGAACGGCGCTTTCGCCTGCGAAATATAAAACCAGATGAAGGCGAACGTGCTTTCCGGCGGCCGCAAATCGTCCTTGCGGTCGAAGGGCTTTATCCAGTTCTCGAAATACTCGAAGATGCGGGTAATGAGCATGATCCGGATATAGGCGGATTCCCGGTGCGGGAACAGCCGCGGAGGCTACGGTGAGAGATTATATTTCGGTAACGTTCCGAGAATGAAAAAGGCGGGAATAAAAGACGGAGGGCGGGAACCCTGTTTCCCGCCCTTCGTCTTTCCTTACTCCGCGGCCGCTTCCGCCTCGTGATCGGCGATGAAGCCGCCGGACTGGCGCCGCCACAGATCGGCGTAAATGCCGCCCATTGCCACCAGTTCCGCATGGCTGCCCGCTTCCACAATCCGGCCCTTGTCCAGAATGATCAGCCGGTCCATTTCGGTCAGCGTCGAGAGACGGTGGGCGATGGCGATCACCGTCTTGCCTTCCATAAGCGAGAACAGGTTCTCCTGAATTGCCGCCTCGACTTCTGAATCGAGCGCCGAGGTCGCCTCATCAAGTACCAGAATCGGCGCGTTCTTGAGGAAGACGCGCGCAATTGCGATACGCTGGCGCTGGCCGCCCGACAGTTTCACGCCGCGTTCACCTACCTGGGCATCGAGGCCCTGGCGACCATGCATGTCGACCAGCGTTTCGATGAAATCCCAGGCATTGGCCCGCTTTGCTGCCGCAATCACCTGCTCGTCGGTGGCTTCCGGATGACCATAGGCAATGTTGTCGCGGATCGAGCGGTGCAGCAGCGACGTATCCTGCGTCACGACACCGATCAATTCTCGCAGGCTGTCTTGCGACACCTTGGAGATGTCCTGACCGTCGATGGTGATCCTGCCGCCTTCCAGATCGTAAAAACGCAGCAGCAGGTTCATCAGCGTCGTCTTGCCCGCCCCCGAACGACCGACAAGACCAACTTTCTCGCCTGGCTTGATGTCGAGCGTCAGCCCGTCGATCACGCCCTTGTTCTTGCCATAGTGGAAGCGGACGTTGTCGTAGCGGATGCCGCCCTGCGGGGCCGCAAGTTCCGGAGCCTTCGGAACATCGACGATATCGTGCGGTTTCGTCATCATCGACATGCCGTCATAGACCGTGCCGATATTTTCGAACAGTGAGGTGACTTCCCACATGATCCACTGCGACATGCCGTTGACGCGCATCGCAAGGCTGATGGCAATGGCGACGGAGCCAGCCGTCACCGAACCCTGCATCCAGAAATAGAGACCGAGCGCGGCCGTTGAAAACAGAACCACCGCATTGTTGAGGTCGATCAGGATGTTGAAGCCGGAAATCTTGCGCATCTGGCGGTGAACGGTTCCGAGAAACACGTTCATGCCCTCACGCGCGTATCTCTCCTCGCGGCCCGCATGGGAAAACAGCTTGATCGTCGAGATATTCGTATAGCTGTCGACTATCCGGCCCGTCATCATGGAGCGCGCATCGGCCTGCTCCTGCGCCAGCCGGCCGAGCTTGGGCACGAAATAGGCGAGTATACCCATGTAGATACCCAGCCAGACCAAAAGGGGGATAACCAGTCGCCAATCGGCAGCCGCGACCATGAACAGCATCGAAAAGACAAAGCTGATCGCGTAGACGAAGACGTCGATGACCTTCAGTGCCACTTCGCGGATCGCCAGCGCCGTCTGCATGACCTTGGTCGAAACCCGGCCGGCAAATTCATTGGCGAAAAACGTCATGGAATGGCGCAGCAGGAAACGGTGCATTTTCCAGCGCGCAATCATGCCGAAATTGCCGGCAAGCGTCTGGTGCATCGTCATGGTGTGGATCGCGCCCATCAGCGGCAGCAGAAACAGCACCAGCCCGGCCATGATGATCAGATGCCAGCCCTCATCGGCAAAAAACGTCTCGCGATTGGCCGTGGAAAGCCAGTCGACGATATTGCCGAGGAATTTGTAAAGCATCGCTTCCGCAACGGCGATGCCCATCGACATCAGGCCGAGCAGCAGCAGCCACGGCCAGGCGGGCTTCACATAATGCCACAGGAACGGCAGAAGCGTCTTCGGCGGCACGGAAGGCGTCGAAGACGGAAAGGGATCGAGACGTTTTTCAAACCAGCCAAACATAGGCCAAGCTCCGGCAATAAATCGCCCCGTCGTCAAAGGTAAGCGGACGCAATATGGCCCACGACGGAACGGAAAAGTCTTTGAACATGGCCGTGACAGCCACATGACGAATCGGAATAAGGGAAACGCGGCCGAGCCGCAGAGTAACACCTAGGCCAGCAGCAGCACTACTGGGGCCGGGAGGCGAATACGAATGTCATTTGGCATAAGAACCTCCCTTGGCTGGTGTTGAAGATATGGCCTTGTAGCGCAAAAATTAAGCAATGACCAGCCGGAAAGACACCGACACGCTCGAAAACTCGAGATGTTCGAGTAGCACAAAGGGACGGATTTACCCGCAAAGGTTTCCGACCACCGCCTGCCGTGCTGCACCGCCTTATTCGGCTGCGTCCTGCGCCTGACCACTCTCATATTCCGTGATCAACTCGATCATTCCGGCCTGAGTATGGCGCTTGAGTTCCCGACGGTCGCTGGGCTGCGGGGCAAAGGTAACGGTCAGACCCGTATCCCTTATCGTGCCGATGGCGAAAGATGCGCCGGAGAGCATGCGTACGCCCTCATGCAGCCACAGAGGATCGGTCGCGAAATGCTGGCCGATACCGACCACGATGGGAATGCCCTGCCAGTGTGACATGCGGTCGTAATGGATGTGGCCTGCCAGAATACCAATGACGTCATGTTCGAACAGCAGCTCGTCCAGAATCTCGGTATCGTCAAAGGACAGGGATTCCCACTCCGCATCGGGACGGTCGAAATCAAGCGCCGGCGCATGGTGCATCACCAGCAGCTTCGGCAATTCGGGATGGTTTTCCAGCTCATCCTCAAGCCATTCGACCTGTCCGGGTTCGAAAGCCCCCCCAACCTTGCCGGGAACGCTGGTGTCCATGACGATGATGTGAATGCCGGCAATCACCTCGGCATGGTCATAGGGCTCGTCCAGATCCTCGTGGCGATCGAGCATCACGGGATAAAATCCATCGCGGCGGTCGTGATTGCCGAGCGCGAAAAGCACAGGCATACCGAGTTCCGCTTCCTTTATCAGACGCTTGAGCTCCTCATAGCTGCCGGCATCGCCCCGATTGGTCAGATCGCCGCTGACGACGATGAATTCGGGCGGCGGCACCAGCGCCTTGATCTGCGCAAGCGTCGTGGAAAGCGTGGCCGAGGTCTCTGAATAAAGATCGTCATCCTGCACCTGCGGATTGCCCACATGCAGATCGGTCAGATGGACGAAATTCACCCGTTCGGACATGCTATCCCCCTGTTGCTGCGTGCAGAAGATCCGGCTCAAGTAGGCCGACGTCAACCGTTCCCGATGGTTCGGGCAAGCCTGATGATGTACTGGTGAATGGGTAGCCGCCCAGTGTGTCACGCGCATGAATATCCGGTCTGGAATGGCACCCGAGAGGGACTTTTCGCAAACTGCCTGTCGTCCCTTGCCTGCGCGTGATAATCGGACGAGCACAGCAACCGCAGTGAGATCTCCATGTCCGGCACCACGACCGAAATCAGAATCGCCCTTTACCAGCCCGACATTCCCGGCAATACCGGCACCATCCTGCGGCTGGCCGCCTGCCTTGGCCTTGGCGTCGACATCATCGAACCCGCAGGTTTCGACATCTCGGATCGCAATCTGAAACGGGCCGGCATGGACTACATTGCGGCGGCGGCCCTCACGCGCCATGTCAGCTGGGATCGCTTCGAGGAATGGCGGGCAACCACCGGCCGGCGGCTCGTCCTCGCCTCCACCAAGGCAGCCCAGCCCTATACCGATATCACCTATCGTGCCGACGATATCCTGCTCTTTGGCCGCGAAAGTGCGGGCGTGCCTGATCACGTGCATGAAAAGGCGGATGAGCGAATCATCATTCCGATGGTCGCCGGGCAGCGCTCGATCAACGTTGCGATGTCGGCTGCGATGGTCACCGGCGAGGCCTTGCGCCAGACCTCATGGTCCTGACCTGCCATCTTTACAGCCAATTTTTCAGGCAAATTTGAAAATTGGCCGTTTTTGCCGCGAAACTGTCGCAACCCGGCCTGTACCGGAGGCGTTCACGCTCCTATACTGATTAGCCGGACAATAAAAATCGCCCTCGCCGAGACGGTCCGCCGGCGGGTGTGTGGAGACGTCGCATGCAGTCCACCATTGTCATCGTCAATCTTCTCGGCGCGGTCGCGCTGCTGCTCTTCGGCCTCGCCCAGGTGAAGGATGGCGTGACCCGTGCCTTTGGCATGAAACTGAGGAGCGTACTCGCCACCGGCACCCAGAACGGGCCCCGATCCTTCTTTTCCGGCTTCTTCGCCACCGTCGCGCTGCAGAGCTCCACGGCAACCGCTCTCACCGTCGCCTCCTTCGCCGAACGTGATCTCATCAAGCCGCGCATGGCACAGGTCGTGCTGCTTGGCGCCAATGTCGGCACCGCCGTGACCGCGTGGATCGTGGCGGCGGGCGTCGAATGGTTGTCACCGCTTCTGATCCTCGCGGGCATCGTGCTCAAGAAGGGAAGCTCCAACGCCAGGCAGGGCGGCGGAACGGCGCTGATCGGCATCGGCCTGATGCTTTTGTCACTGCATCTGCTGAGCGGCGCGACCGAGCCCATGCGCGCCTCGCCCGCGCTTGCCGTCTTTATCGGCCTGCTCGACGGGGCCTGGCCCGTTGCGCTGATTTTCTCCGCGGTGCTTGCCTTCGTCTCCTCCTCCAGCCTTGCCGTGGTGGTGTTGATCCTGTCGCTTGCGGCCACCGGAACGCTTTCCACCGGCCTCGTCATCGTCCTCATTCTCGGCGCCAATCTCGGCGGCGCCATTCCTCCGGTCATCGCCACGCTTTCCGGCCCCGCCTCGGCGCGGCGCATCACCATAGGCAATCTCGCGGTGCGCACCACTGGCTGCCTCATCGCCCTGCCGCTCGCCTCCTATGGCGCGGAGTTTCTGCAGCAATTGCCGCTTTCACCCGCGAAACTGCCGGTCGACGCCCATCTCATCTTCAACGTCATCCTGGCCGCGCTCGCATGGCCCTTCTCGGGCCTCATCTCGGATCTGATGGCGAAGCTGGTTCCCGGTGATCCGAAAGCCGAAGACGGCCCGAATTTCCTCGATCAACAGGCGCTGGCAACGCCGGTGGTGGCACTGGCCAATGCAACGCGGGAGGTCCTGAGCGTCGGCGACAGCATCGAGCGAATGCTGATCCGCGCCGAAAACGCCTTCAAGCACAACGACCTGGCGCCGCTTGCCGAAATATCCCTGCTCGAAAAAAAGGTCGACCGCCGCCAGCAGGAAGTAAAGGTCTATCTGTCCCAGCTCGGCCGCAAGGGGCTTGACGATGAGGATGCCCGCCGTTCGATCGCAATCATCGATTATGCCATCAACCTCGAACATATCGGCGACATCATCGAAAAGGGCATTTGCGAACAGATCCGCAAGAAGGTGCTGAACAGCTTCAAATTTTCCGATGACGGTTATGAGGAGTTGAAGACCCTGTTCGACATGACCATCGAAAACCTGCGCGCCGCCCAGAGCATTCTGGTGACCGGCGATTTCGAACTTGCCCGCAGGCTGATGGAAAGCAAGGTGGATATTCGCCGCCTCGAAAAACAATCCTCCAACCGCCATCTGGAGCGGCTGCGCGATGGACTGACGGAAAGCATGCAGACAAGCTCGCTGCATCTCGACATGCTGCGCGACCTCAAGCGTATCAACGCCCATATCGTTTCGGTGGCGCACCCCATTCTGGATGAAAGCGGCGTGCTGATCGAAAGCCGTTTGCGATACGCCGAGCCGCGCGCCTAGAGGATTTCAGGAAGCGTCGCCCGGTTTTTCGGTACGGAAAGACGAAAGCACTCTAAAAATCAGTCTGCCGAGGGAAGCCGGCGCATGGTGAATTCGATGCGGTCACCTTCCAGCTGCCGCCAGCTTTCCACTTCAGTCCAGTAAGCGGCCTTGGGAAAGCTGTCGAACCATTCTCGGGCCTTGGCGCGGGCTTCTTCGCGTCCCAGACAAAACGTTTGCCGCACGAACATGCCCTCACGCTTTTGTTCGCCGCCGGCGCTGTCGCGCTCCCTGCGGTGATTGGCAATTCTGCGCTTCAGCCCGTCGAGGGGCGGCGGTCCGGTAAATTTCGTCATGATATTCACCTCTGGCACCTACGTCTTTAAAGATAGTGTCGACACGCTGACTTGGCGAGTCGAATTTGTGCGCGGCGCAAACACCTGCTAGAGGCGGCATGACAGACTACACCGCAGGAGAATGAGACATGGAACGGCCGATCTTGCCGAAGGGCTTGCCCGAGGACATTGAAGACAAGAAGGCCGTTGCCCAGGCATGGTTCCAGCATCTGCGCGACACCATCGTCGCCTCCTTCGAAACCCTGGAAAACGAACTGACCGGCCCCTTGTCCGATCAGGAACCGGGCCGTTTCGTCCAGAAAGACTGGCTGCGTGACAATGGTGAAGGCGGCGGCGGCAAGATGTCTATGATGGAAGGGCGCGTCTTCGAAAAGGTTGGCGTGCACACCTCCACCGTCTACGGCGAATTTTCACCGGAATTCCGCAAGCAGATACCGGGCGCGGAAGAAGACCCGCGCTTCTGGGCATCGGGACTGTCGCTCATCGCCCATCCGGTCAATCCCAATGTGCCGGCCGTGCATATGAATACCCGCATGGTGGTCACCACCAGCCACTGGTTCGGCGGCGGCGCGGACCTGACGCCGGTGCTTGGCCGCAGGCGGACGCAACAGGACGCCGATACCCAGCTGTTCCACCGCGCCTTCGAGATCACCTGCAACCGCCATCCCGTGGCGGACTATCCACGATACAAGACGTGGTGCGACGAGTATTTCTACCTGAAGCACCGCGACGAGCCGCGCGGCACCGGCGGCATCTTTTTCGACTGGCTGCATCCGCAAGAGCAAAATGGCGGCTGGGACGCCAATTTCGCCTTCGTGCAGGATGTCGGCCGGGCCTTCAATCTGGTCTATCCGAAAATCGTCCGCGCCAATTTCAACCAGAACTGGACGGAAGAGGACCGCGACGAGCAGCTTATTCGCCGTGGCCGCTACGTGGAATTCAACCTTCTCTACGATCGCGGCACCATCTTTGGACTGAAGACCGGCGGCAACGTCGAATCGATCCTGTCCTCCCTGCCGCCGGTGGTGCGCTGGCCGTGAAAACCTCACGCAAATTTGACGCTTATCAGCCATTTTGTCGCAAATAGCGTAAATTAGGACTTATGGAAAAATCAAGGCAGTGGTAGTCTCCTCCCGCAGACGTACTGGAGGAGCTATCGTCATGATTACTTCGAACAGCATGCCTATTTCTGCTTCCGCCGAGGGAGCATCGCAATCCATCGATACCACCGCATTGATTGACCGCCTGGCCGCCGAAATGCGCTCAACAGGCGATCGCGAACTGCCGCATTCCTTTTATGTCGAACAGGTGAAACGCACGCTCGCCGGAAAAGCCGTGAAGCGCGCGGATAACGACGAACGACCCAGCACAAAAATCCCGCCAGCCGGGACGTCCTCCGTTTTCCAGTGCTGGGCGATGCCCGAATAAGTCCGGTATCAGCGCTCAAGGACGCCGCTTTGGAACATAAGCGGCGGACTTTTGTTTCATAACGGAAGGGCAGCACGTCACTTCAATGCTGCCTTTTTCTGAAGCAGGGAGGCAAGACCATGAGACTTTTTGAATGTGGAACGCTCGTGCCGGGCTGCGCCTGGCATACACGCGCAGATGACGATGCTGAAGTCGTCCGCCGCACGGTGGAGCATATGCGCTCGGCCCACGGCGAAACCGTTATCCGCGAAAATATGATCGAGAACATCAAGGCCCGCATCCGCGACGAGGCGAATGCGGCTTAAACCGTAGTATCAGCGCTCTGGCAATATCAGTTCTGAAGCATCTCTTTAAGCCGGGCGGTCAACGCTGCCCGGTCAAGCGAGAAATTGACGTCGATCCACTTTTCCTCAAGGCTTTTCAGCACCTCGCCGACCTGCGGACCGGCCGCGACGCCCGCTGCCATCACGTCTGCACCGCTTAACGGAAATCCGGGCTTCTGGAATTTCTCCGCCCTCGCCAGCAGTGTCGAAAACCGCGCAGCCTTCTGCATGGCTGTCTCGCCGGCCGAAATATCGGCACGAGCGGAGGAAAGCGCGAGTTTCAGCCGCGTCTTCACGCCTTCAACACCTTGACGATAAAGCAGCCGGTCGAGCGCCGTCTCCTTCAGTTCGGGATCTGCCGGCGGGGCCGCGGCCCAATGGGCAAGGTAGGCAGCTTCTGCCTTCGACAGCCTCAGCCGCGCGGCCAGAGAGGCCATCCTCTCGCCATCCGGCGGCACGATCGCGGCAAGCCGCAGCATTGGATCCACCGCCCAGCCAAGAGCCTGCTCCGTCGCGACCAGACCGTGAATGGCGTCGATCCCCCATTTCTCGGTTTCGGGAAGAATTTCCGTTAGAACGCCCGATTGCCGCATCCAGAGCAGGGCGCGGGAAGGATCGCGGGCCGAAAGCAGCTTTTTCAACTCGCTCCACACCCGCTCGGCCGAAAGCGTCGCCAGCCTGTCCTTGGCCCGTGCGCTGGCTCGCAAGCCATCTGCATCCGGGCGGCCAGAGCCATAATGGGCAAAAAAGCGGAAAAAGCGGAGAATCCGCAGATAATCTTCCGAAATTCGCGTCGCCGCATCGCCGATGAAGCGCACGGTTCCGGTTTCGATATCGGGCAACCCGTAGATAAGGTCGATGATCTCGCCCTTTTCATCGGCATAAAGAGCATTGATGGTGAGATCGCGCCGCTCGGCATCGGTCTGCCAGTCGGTGCCGAAGGCCACCTGTGCGTGGCGGCCATTGGTCTCCACATCGCGGCGCAGCGTCGTCACCTCGAAACCTTCACCGTCGATGACCAGCGTTACCGTGCCATGCTCGATGCCTGTTGGCACCGCCTTGATGCCCGCGGCCTTGGCCCGCGCAACAACCACGTCAGGGGTCAGCGTCGTGGCCATGTCGATATCGACCACCGGCAGGCCCATCAGCGCGTTGCGCACCGCGCCGCCGACGATCCGCACCTCGCCGCCATCGGCATTCAAAAGCGCGAAAATGCGCTTCAGTGCCGGTTTTTCGAACCAGTCCTGGCCGGCAAGGCTGTTCATGAATAAAACCTTTCGTAAATCGTCCTGACGATGCCCGCCGTAATGCCCCAAATGTAGCGTTCGCCATAGGGCATTTCATAGAAAAACCGCTCCTTCCCCTGAAAGATGCGGCTACCGCGCGCGTGGTTTTCAGGGTTCATCAGAAAGGACAGCGGCACCTCGAAAACTTCGTCCACTTCCGCCGGATTGAGCGTGAGGTCGAAGCCCTGCCGAACAACGGACAGCACCGGCTTTATCCGGAAACCCGTACCGGAGATATAATCCGGCAATCGCCCCACAGTTTCCACGAAGGACCGGGACAGACCGATTTCCTCCTCCGCTTCGCGCAATGCTGCCTCTTCCGGCGTGCGGTCCTCGGCGTCGATACCGCCTCCCGGGAAGGAAATCTGGCCTGAATGTTTGCGTAAGGTGGAGGTGCGCTGGGTGAAGATCACCCGGGCATCATTGCCGTCATCGATAACGGGGACCAGCACGGCGGCGTCTTTCAGCTTGATGCCGTTCCCGGACAGCACCACGCCCGGATTGAGGACATGGTCGCCATTTTCGCGCTCGGCCACGCCCTCGCCCTCCTGCAGCACCCGGCGGCGGAAGTCGCTGGCAGTAAAAGCCTTGAGGCCTATTGTCGTGATCGTCATTGCGAAAGCCGTTCCAGTTCATTGGCGGGCATGACTGGAAAAACGACGCCGCCCGAGCGCACCGCGAACATGTCGACGCCGTTTACCTCGATCACTTCACCGAGGGCGACGAGGTCGTACATCACGGCTCGCGAGACAAGCGCTTCCAGACGGCCGCGGACCAGAAGATAGGGCTTCAACTCGCGGTTTTCGCCCGAAATTTCAAACCGCAGCGGATGCTCCCGCCCCGCCTCTACCACGTCGCCAACATTCGTCCGGAAAGTGAGCACAGGCTCCCCATCCTCCTCGCCCACCGTCACCTTCATTTCCACGGCGACGAAAGGCGCATCGACGACCCGGATCCCGACTTTTTCCACAGGAGTTACAAGATAGGTTTTGCCATCCTCATCCTTCCGCAGAACGGTCGAAAACAGCCGCACCAGCGGCGCCCTGCCAATGGGCGTGCCGAGGTAGAACCAGGTGCCGTCGGCCCGGATTTCCATGTCGAGATCGCCGCAAAAGGGTGGATTCCAGCGGTCCACCGGGGCCGGTCCGCGCCTGGCGTCACCGGTCTGTTCCGCGGCGCGGGAAATCAACGCCGCAAGGCCAGCCGCATCATCAGCCGAATTTATCGTCTCCGCTGCCATATTCGAGTCTCGCTTTGCCGATAAGGAAATACTAAGTCACGACATAGTCATTCGAATGGCGCTTGTCAGCGGCCAAGAGAGCAATAAGCTATATGCAGCGCAAAATCCGTTCCGGCTGGCGGCCAGCAAAACCGGAATGCAAATGTGACAGCGGCGAAGGTATGAGGAGAGCGACATGGGCGTGATGAATACCGGCGAAACCCTCGATGAAAAGGCGATCATCGCCTCGGCCGAAAAGGCGCTGTCCGACATTGCGGCGATCCGCGCGGAAGTCTCCAAGGTTATCTTCGGCCAGGAAAAGGTGGTGCAGAACACGCTTCTCGCCATCCTCTCCGGCGGCCATGCCCTTCTTGTCGGCGTTCCCGGCCTTGCCAAGACCAAGCTCGTCACCACACTCGGCACCGTGCTCGGCCTCGACGCCAACCGCATTCAGTTCACACCGGACCTGATGCCGTCAGATATTCTCGGTTCCGAAGTCATGGACCAGGACGAAAACGGCCGCCGCTCGTTCCGCTTCATCAAGGGACCGGTTTTTGCGCAGTTGCTGATGGCCGATGAAATCAACCGCGCCAGCCCGCGCACGCAGTCCGCGCTGCTGCAGGCCATGCAGGAATACCACATCACCATGGCCGGCCAGACCTATGAGCTGCCGAAGCCGTTCCACGTTCTCGCAACGCAGAACCCGCTGGAACAGGAGGGCACCTATCCGTTGCCCGAAGCCCAGCTCGACCGCTTCCTGCTGCAGGTGGATGTCGGTTATCCCGAACTTGCCGCCGAACGCCAAATCCTGCTCGACACCACGGGCACCGCCTCGGGCGAAGCACGCGGCGTCATCGATGCGCCCCGAATGATGGAGATACAGGCGCTCATCCGCCAGATGCCGGTCAGCGACAAGGTGGTGGACGCCATTCTATCGCTCGTCCGTTCCGCCCGCCCCGGCCACGGCAACAAGTTGACCGATAAGAACGTTGCCTGGGGTCCCGGTCCGCGCGCCGGCCAGTCGCTGATGCTGACGGCCCGTGCGCGTGCGCTTTACGAAGGCAGGCTCGCGCCCTCGCTTGACGATGTCTATGCGCTGGCCGAACCGGTGCTGGAACACCGCATGGCGCTGACCTTTGCGGCCCGCGCCGAAGGCATGTCGGTGCGCGATGTCATCGCTGCCCTCGTGGAGCAGGCGAAGAACTGAAGCGACGTTCGCGAAAGGACTGCATGTGGCATCCATCGGCCAGATCGTAGACAAGACGCCGGGTAGCGAAGTTCTGGCGCGCGCGCGCCAGCGCGCTGCCCTGGTGCCGGACTGCATGGTCGAGGCAAAGCGCATCGCCAACACCGTCACCGCTGGCTGGCATGGCCGCCGCAAGCGCGGCATCGGCGAAAATTTCTGGCAGTTCCGCCCCTATGCCGAAGGCGAAAGTCTCTCGCGTATCGACTGGCGGCGTTCGGCCCGCGACGATCATACCTATGTGCGTGACCGCGAATGGGAAGCGGCCCACACCATCTGGCTCTGGGCTGACATGTCACCGTCGATGATGTTCAAATCGACCCTCGGTTCCGTCTCCAAGGAAAGCCGGGCCCTGGTGCTGATGCTGGCGCTGGCGGAAATCCTCGCGCGCTCCGGCGAGCGCATCGGCTGCCCCGGTATCATGGAACCGGTTTCGGCCCGGAATGCTGCCGAACGGCTCGCCACCGCGATCATGCATGCGCCGCCGACCGAAGGCATGCCGGAAACGGGCATGATCCGTGGCGCGAGCGACATCGTGCTGATCGGTGATTTTCTCGATGATGCACAGGCCGTGATGGAGCGCATTTCACCGCTCGCACGGCGGGGCTTGCGCGGCCACGTGGTGGAAATTGCCGACCCGGCCGAAGAAACCTTCCCCTATTCCGGCCGCACCGAATTCAGCGATCCGGAAACCGGCGAAAAACTGGTGTCCGGCCGCGCCGAGACCATTCGCGAAGACTATACCCGCGCCTATCTCGCAAGGCGCGAGGCGCTGTCCTCATCGCTGCGCCGTCTTGGCTGGAACTTCGTGTTCCACCGCACCGACCATCTTGCTTCCGAGGCACTGGTCGCCATGCACATGTATCTCTCCGGCGCGCCGGCACAGGGCGGTGGGCAAGGCGGTGGCCGCCGATGAGCGCATTGCCTTTCGTCTTCACCAGCCCCTACATCCTCTTCGGCTTGCTGGCGCTGCCTGCCATCTGGTGGCTGCTGCGGCTGACCCCGCCGCGCCCCAAGGCAGAGGTCTTCCCGCCACTGAAGATTCTGGCGACGGTGTTGAAACGCGAGGAAACGCCGTCGAAAAGCCCGTGGTGGCTCACCTTGCTGCGCATGGCGCTTGCCGCCGCCGTGATTCTTGCTCTCGCCGATCCCGTGGTAAATCCACGCAACAGCGGCATCGCCGGCAGCGGCCCGCTGGTCCTGGTGGTTGACAATAGCTGGGCGTCTGCGCCCGACTGGGAGCGGCGCGTGGCGACCGCGGAAGCCCTGATCGGGGATGCAGAGCGTGCCGAGCGCCCCGTCGCCATCGCTTTTACAGCTGATGCCGAACATGACGCCGTACCCGGAACGACAGCGGTCGCCCTGGAAAAGCTGGCAGCGGCAAAACCGAAGCCGCTCGTGCCCGATCGTGTCCGTACGGCCGAAGCCATCACCGAAGCGCTTAACGGCACGACCCCCGGCACCCTCGCCTATATCGCTGATGGCGTGCAGACGGCGCAGGACGAAAGCGCCCTGAAAACGCTGGCCAGTCTTTCACCAGCCGAATTCCGTATCGTCAGCGGCGACGGCAAGGCCATTGCCGCGATAACGGGCGCAACCAACAATGCCGACGCCATGAGCGTTTCGCTTTCAAGGCTCGATACTGCGGAAGCTGCCCGGTTGACGGTCAACGCGCAGGACAGCCAGGGCCGCATCCTCGCCAATGGCATCGCCACCTTCGCCCCCGGCCAGGCTGAAACAACGGCAACGGTGGAAGCACCCTTCGAATTGCGCAACGATTTCGCCCGTCTTTCCCTTGAAGGTGTTTCCACGGCGGGTGCAGTGCATCTTCTCGATGACGGCTTCCGCCGCCGCCGCGTGGCGCTGCTGGCAGGCGAAACCGGCAACGATTTCCAGCCGCTGCTGCAACCGCTTTATTACATCAGCCGCGCACTTCAGCCCTTCGTCGATCTCATTCCGCAGCGGCAGGCCGATCTGGCGCAGGCCATCCCGGAAATCCTGCAATCCAACCCCTCCGTCATTGTCATGGCCGATATCGGCCGCCTGCCGCAGGAAACATATGAGCCGATGCAAAAATGGCTTGCGGGCGGCGGCACGTTGATCCGCTTCGCCGGGCCACGCCTTGCTGCAGCCCCCGCCGACGACCCGCTGGTGCCGGTGACGCTGAGACAGGGCGAACGCGCGCTCGGCGGCGCACTCTCCTGGGCTGAACCGCAACCGCTTGCCGATTTCCCTGCATTCGGCGCTTTCGCCGGCATGCCGAAAGCCGATGGCATTCTCGTCAAACGTCAGGTTCTGGCCGAGCCGACACCGGACCTCGCCGAACGCACCTGGGCAAGCCTCGCCGATGGCACGCCGCTCGTCACCACCCGCAACGTCGAGGCAGGCCGCATCGTGCTGTTCCATGTCAGCGCCGAGGCCAGCTGGTCCGACCTGCCGATATCAGGCCACTTCGTCGATATGCTTCGCCGTATCGTGCAATTGTCCAAGGCGGGCGGCGCTTCGGCTTCCGCCAATGCCCCGGCCGCCGCTCTACCACCCTTCCGGCTGCTGACGGCGGAAGGCGCGCTATCTGCCGAAATCGGCACTGCCCGGCCGCTGGAAATGCGCGCGGGCCAGCTTCCGCGCACCGGTTTCGACAATCCCCCCGGCCTTTACGGCACAGAGGATGGTTTCGTGGCTCTCAATCTTCTGCCGGCAGGTGCGACGCTGCGCGCGCTCGATACCTCGGCCGCCGGTGTCAGCACGTCAAGTGAAGCGCTGATCGGCGAAACCGCGAAATCGCTGCGTCCCGCCCTCTTCATCGCTGCCTTCCTGATGCTGATTGCCGACAGCCTGATCGTGCTTTTCATGAACGGTGCCTTTGCCCGCCTGCCGAAAGCCAGAAGCGCCACGGCCGCGAGCATACTCCTCGCCCTCGGCGCCTTTGCCGCGGTGTCGCCAACCGATGCTCGTGCCGACGATCCCAAACCCGGCGACGAGCAGATATTCGAGCGGCTGGACACCACCCATCTTGCTTATGTCCGCACCGGCGAAGACGATGTCGACCGCATTTCAGAACAGGGTTTGCAGGGTTTGAGCGAATTCCTGACCTGGCGCACGACGCTGGAGCCCGGGCAGCCTGTCGGCCTCGATATTTCCAAGGATGAATTGTCCTTCTACCCAATCATCTACTGGCCGGTTTCGGCCTCCGCGCCCATGCCGTCCAGCGCCGCCATCTCGCGCATCGACGCCTATATGCGCGCCGGCGGCACCGTGCTGTTCGATACGCGTGACCAGTTCTCCTCGCTCGATACCGGCGCGACCAGCGCCAATGGCGAGCGTTTGCAGGCGATCCTCGCCAATATCGATATTCCGCCGCTGGAGCCCGTGCCGGAGGATCACGTCCTGACGCGTTCCTTCTACCTGCTCACCAATTTCCCCGGCCGTTACAATGGCTCGCCGCTCTGGGTGGAATCGCGTCAGGGTGCCGCCAAGACCACCTCCGGCCTCTCCTCCTCCGGGGACGGCGTGACGCCGATCATGATAACCGGCAATGATTTCGCCGGCGCATGGGCCGTCGATGCGCAGGGCGCACCGGTTCTGCCCACCGTTCCGCCTGACGAGATGCAGCGCGAACATGCCTTCCGCTCCGGCGTCAACATCATGATGTATATGCTGACCGGCAACTACAAGGCCGATCAGGTCCACGTTCCGGCACTTCTCGAACGGTTGGGGCAGTGACATGACATTGACCTTCGCCCCCTTCCTGCCATGGATCGTGATCGCCGTTCTGGCCGTCGCAGCACTTCTCCTTTCCTTCATCGGCCTGTGGCGCGGCGTGCGTGGCGCATGGCTGCGCGGGCTCGCGCTCGCCGCCCTGCTTGCCGCCATCGCTAATCCGCTTTTGACGCAGGAGGAGCGCGAGCCGCTTTCCACCATCGTCCCCGTCATCGTCGATCGTTCGCAGAGCCAGGACGTGCAGGACCGGCCGCAGATGACGGATACGGCGCTCAATGCGCTGAAAGACCGGCTGTCCCGTTTCCCCCGCATCGAGCCGCGCATCGTTGAAGTGCGCGACAATGGCGAGAGCGATTCGCCCTCGACCCAGCTTTTTTCGGCCTTGTCCTCCGCCGTTTCCGATGTGTCGCCTTCCCGCGTGGGTGGCGCGATCTTCCTGAGCGATGGCCAGATTCACGATATTCCCAATGCCCTGCCCAACGCCGAGCAGGCGCTCGGCTTCCGCGCGCCCGTGCACGGCCTGATCACGGGCAAGGCTGATGAGTTCGACCGCCGTATCGAAATCGTTCGCGCCCCGCGCTTCGGCATCGTCAATGAGGAACAGCAACTGACGCTGCGCGTCTTCGATGACGGACGCCCGGCAGGCGGTGGCGCGGCTGAGGTGACGGTGAAGATGAATGGCGAAGAGATCGCCACCCTACAGGCGACACCCGGTCAGCCGACGCCGTTCCGCTTCAAGGTCCCACGCGGCGGCAACAATGTCATGGAATTTTCCGTCGCCGAAATCCCGGGCGAAGTGACTGTTGCCAATAACCGCGCCGTTCATCTGATCGAAGGCATCCGTCAGAACCTGCGCGTGCTGCTCGTCTCCGGCGAACCGCACGCCGGCGAGCGGGCATGGCGCAACCTCCTGAAATCCGACACCTCGGTCGATCTGGTGCATTTCACCATTCTGCGTCCTCCGGAAAAGCAGGACGGCACGCCGATCAACGAACTCTCGCTGATCGCCTTCCCCACACGGGAGCTGTTCGTCGAGAAGATCAATGATTTCGACCTCATCATCTTCGATCGCTACCAGCATCGCGGCGTGTTGCCGATCCTCTATTACGATTACATCGCCCAATATGTCGAAAAAGGCGGCGCGCTGCTGATTGCCGCCGGGCCGGAACATGCCGGTCAGGATTCAATCGCCATGACGCCTCTGGCCTCCGTGCTGCCGGCGCAGCCGACCGGTCAGGTGCATCAGGCCGCCTTCTACCCGCGCCTTTCGGAAGCGGGCAAGAAACACCCGGTCACCCGAGGGCTAGAGGGATCAGGCAACGAGCCGCCCCAATGGGGCCGCTGGTTCCGCACCATCAGCGTCGACCCGCCGCAGGGCCAGACCGTGATGCTGGGCGATGGTCAGGACCCGCTGCTGGTGCTCAACCGCCAGGGTGAAGGCCGTGTCGCCATGCTGTTGTCGGATCAGGGTTGGCTCTGGGCGCGTGGTTATGAGGGCGGCGGCCCGCATGTGGCGCTTTACCGCCGCATCGCCCACTGGCTGATGAAAGAACCCGAGCTTGAGGAAGAGGCGCTGACGGCGCGCGCCAACGGACGCACCCTGCAGATCACCCGTCAGACCATCGGTGACGATCCCGGTCAGGCCAGCGTGCGTTTCCCTTCCGGCAAAACCGAAAACATGGCTTTCACCAGCAGCGAGCCCGGTCTCTACAGGATCGAACGCCGCATGGATGAGACCGGCCTGTTCGAAATCAAGAACGGCGATTTCACCACCCTCGTCCATGTTGGCGCAGTGGACGCACCCGAATTCAAGGCGATGATTTCAACGACCGAAACGCTGAAGCCGCTGGCAGATGCCACCAAAGGCAGCGTGCACCGTGTCGCCGATAATTCCGGCCGGGTCGCACTGCCGGATATATTGCCGGTCCGCGGCGATATCAGGGTTGCCGATGAGGATCGCATGCTGATACGCATGACCGACGAGACGGTGCTGAAAGGCGTCAACACCCTGCCGCTCTTTGCAGGTTTCGCCGGGCTAGGCGCGTTGCTGCTTGCCTTCTCCGCTCTATGGTGGCGTGAAGGCCGGTAAGGGCGTTCCAGCAAAGATCGTGGGGCTTTCCCCTCGTCTCGGCACGTAAACGGGAAACGGCCACCGCCCGGCGGCCGGGGAAGATGAACATGAATTTCGTTTTAAGCGATGCCGCCGATCCAGAGGCCGAAAAAGCCATCCGCGATCCTCTGGTGGCCTATAATCTTGCTCGTTTCGGCGAAAGCGACAAACGCGACATTATCATCACCATCCGCAATGACGACAATGAGGTCACCGGCGGCCTGGTGGGCCACACCGCCCGCGGCTGGCTTTATGTGCAGCTTCTTTTCGTGCCGGAGACGATGCGCGGACAAGGCACGGCCGCGAAACTTCTGGCCATGGCCGAAGACGAGGCGAAAAAGCGCGGCTGTATGGGCGCCTATATCGACACGATGAACCCGGATGCGCTGAGGACTTACGAGCGGTACGGTTTCACCAAGATCGGTTCGCTTGGGCCACTCTCCAGCGGCCAATCCATCACCTGGCTGGAGAAACGGTTCTAGAGCGCCAGCCACGCAAATTTCAGGCGGCGATGCCCGACACCTCGCTGTCGACCGTGCGTCCCATGGTCTCGCGAATCTGTTGACGCAGCCACACGGCTCCCGCATCCGCATCGGTCTGCAATGTCCAGACCATGGCGACAGGCGGGAAATTCAACGTCACCGGCACCGGGCTCACTTCCAGTCCCAGCATGGGCGCATAACGCTGAGCAATGCGCGAAGACACGGTCGCCAGCACGGCTGAGGAGCGCGCCGTTGCCAGCACGGAAAGAAAATCCGGCGCAGCGGCGACGACGTCGATTTCCAGTCCGGTCAGTTCCAGCGCGTCCTTGATACAGCCATGCAGACTGTCGGTCTGTGATATGACCGCGTGCTTGGCCGACAGATAGGCGTCCAGTCCAACGGGATTGGGCAGATCGAGCAGAGCCGGGTTGAAGCAGCAGAGCACGCTGGAAGAATAAAGCGGTTCGCAATGGTGCCGCTGCTCCTTCGAATAGGTGCATCCGACAGCCATGTCGATCACGCCCGTATCCAGCATAGCGGTGATTTCCTGCTGTTGCCCGTTGCGCGCAAGGATACGGATACCGGGTGCGATCTCGCGCAGCCGCGCGGACAGATCCGGCAAAAGCAGCAGCTCCACCTCACTGGACATGCCGAGCCGGAACGTCCGCCGCTCGGTCGCCGGATCGAACACATCAGCCGTCAGCACCGCCGCCTGCGCTTGTCTCAGCGCCTGCCGCACCGGCCCCGCCAGATTGAGCGCCCGCGCCGTCGGCTTCATTTCCTGCCCCACGCGAATGAACAGCTCATCCTGAAACAGTGTGCGCAGGGTGGAGATATTATGGCTCATGGCAGGTTGCTGGATTTTCAGCCGCCGTGCCGCGCGCGTGACGTTCATCTCTTCCATCATCGCATCGAAAGCGACGAGGAGATTGAGATCGAAGGAACGGAGATTGAAATGATCGATAGTTTGCATAAGTCACATCGATTTGATTGCTAACCTGCCTACACTTAACTGGAGATCGGAAAGTTTCAAGACATTCCTAAACCCAGGAGCCTTCAATGCCATCACGTCGCTCACTTCTCAAAGGCGCCGCCAGCGCCCTCATCGCCGCCCCCTTTGTTGCGCCCTCCGTCGCATTTGCCAAGGCACCGCTTGTCGCCACGCAGGCGCCCGGCTTCTACCGGCTGATGGTCGGCAAGGTGGAAGTTACTGCGCTTTCGGACGGCGTCATTGCGCTGCCGCTTGCCAAAATCTACACCAACACCACGACGGAACATGCGACGAAGGCGCTTCAGGATGCGTTCCTTCCGGAAGAGACGCCTACGTCCGTCAATGCGTTTCTCGTCAACACCGGTGACAGGCTGGTGCTGATCGATGCCGGCACCGGCTCCTATCTTGGCCCAAGCCTCGGCAGGCTCGTCGCCAATATCGAAGCCTCGCGCTACAAAGCGGATGAGATAGATGACGTCGTTCTCACCCATATCCATACAGATCATTCCGGGGGTCTCTCCGCGGATGGCAAGCGCGTCTTCGCCAACGCGACCCTGCGCGTGAACAAGCGCGAAGCCGCTTTCTGGCTCGATGAGGCGAAGGCCAAGGCAGCACCGGAGGCGCTGAAGAAGGGCTATGCCGAAGCCAAAGAAAGCATCCAGCCCTATATCGATGCCGGCAAGTTCGAGACGTTCGGCGACAATGCCGCGGCGGTTCCCGGTCTCGGCTCAGTCCTTTACGCCGGCCACACGCCGGGCCACAGCGGCATCGTTCTCGAAAGCAACGGCCAGAAAATCGTCTTCTGGGGCGATATTACCCATGGCGATATCCTCCAGTTCGATGAACCTGATGTCGCCGTCGCATTCGACGTCGATCAGAAGGCAGCCGTCGCCACGCGTGATCTGGCATTTAAACAGGCGGTGGAAGGCAAATATCTGGTGGCAGGGGCGCATATCGCCTTCCCCGGCATCGGTCATGTGCGCACCGACAGCACCAATTATGATTGGCTGCCGGTGAATTACACGACGCTATAAAGCCGAACAGAATGGCCTGATCCTCAAGGGTCAGGCCATCGTCCCGCACTGACACCCTATGTCAGCGCCACCTGGCGCGTTTCCGCATTGATCATTGTCGCCGCAATGGCGGCCAGTACCAGCAGCCCGGCAAATATGCCGATCGCGACACCAAAACCCTGCGCAATGGCATAACCGAGGAGTGATGGCGCCATCAGGCCGCCAAGCCGCGCCATCGCCCCTGCGGCACCCATGCCGGTTGCCCGTGATTCCGTCGGGTAAAGTTCCGGCGTGAATGCATAGAGAGCGCCCCAGGTGCCAAGCAACGCAAAGCTCATGATGAGAAGCGAGGCGGCAATCATCGCACCGCCGGAAGCAAGCGTGAAAAGCAGGCATCCGAGCGCGGAGAGCAGGCAGAAGCCGATCAGCGTCGGCTTGCGACCCCACTTTTCGACACCATAGGCCGCGAGCGCGTAGCCGGGGATCTGTGCCAGCGCCACCAACACAAGGAAACCATAACCGCGTACGAAACCGAAGCCATCTCCCGCCAGCTTCGCCGGCATCCAGGTGAAGACGCCGTAATAGGAAACGGAAACGAGAAACCAGATTGAGAGGATCATGATGCTGCGTTGGCGCAGCGCCGGTGAAAATATCCCCTGCCCCTTGGACACTTCAGGCTGGAAAAGCCCTGTCCCGGCATCGAGCGGAGCGCGGCCATTCGTGACCAGCATACGGTTGACGACGGCCTTTGCTTCCTCCGACCGGCCCGTGCGCAGGAGATAAAGCGGCGATTCCGGCACGAGAAAGCGAAGGCCAAGGCCGAGGACAGCCGGGAACGCGGTTACGGCAAAGATATATCGCCAGGCATCGGCAACACCGGCAAGGCTGGCACCCCAGGCTGCAAGCGCCACGATCAGCGTCCCGACAGCCCAGAAACCTTCCAGAAAGACAAGCCAGCGCCCACGATTCCTGGCGGGCAGGAATTCCGCCATCATCGCATAATCAACCGGCAGCGTGCCGCCCACGGCGGCCCCGGTGAGAAAGCGCAGGACAAGCAGAATGGTGAAATCCGGCGAGAATATCGAAAGCACGCCGAACAGGGCATCACAGGCCACCGTGACGATCAGCACCCGGCGACGGCCGTAACGGTCCGCCAGCCGTCCGAAACCCGCAGCACCCAGCAACATGCCGAAAAAGAACGCTGTTCCGGTCTGCAGCGCCTGCGGCACCGTCAGCCCAAAGGTTGCGGCAATGGAGGCCGCAGTGAAACCGACGGCCAGAACCTGCATGGCATCCGCCGCCCAGACGAGGCCGAATATGCCCATCAGCCTGCGCTGATAGGCGCCTGCGCCCGCGCGCTCCAGCGCATCATTCATGGTGATTGCCGTCATGCCTCGTCCCTTCGCAAAAACCGACTTTCACTTGCTATCGTATGGGGGGAGGAAACGGAATTGAATTCTGTGGAGGGAGACGCGTTGTTTCGAAACAGGCTACTGGAAGAAGATTTCAGCCCAAAGACTTGACCTGGCTGCATTCCGGCTCAAGGCCGGAATGACGGGGCTTATGTTGCGCTAAGAAGCAAAAAGCTCTTCGGATATCCCGTCACCCGTAAACCCGAAGAGGCGCCTCGAAACCCTCATCTTCCACTGTCGCGGCCGGCATCACGGCCTCGCATTTGCGCCAGCCGATATTGCCCTTCAGCCGCTGGTGCACGTCATTGCCAAGCGGCACGACCAGCACCCGGTTCGGATCAACCGGCCCCGGAAAATCAAGCGCCGCATAAGCGACTTTCTCGAACCCGAGCGGCATGTAATAGGGCGGATCGCCGATCAGTATCACGGCTTCGGAGCCCTTGCGCCTTGCCGCCGCGATGGCGATCCGGACGAGTTCCCGGCCGATGCCCTTGTTCTTGTGAGAGGGCCGAACCGCAAGCGGGCCAAGCATATGACCCTTCACATCGCCTGCCAGAACCGGCGTCATGCGCACCGAGGCAATCGTCTCGCCATCATCGGCGCAGACGAAGGAGAGCGACCGGTCATGCGGACCCTGCTCGCGGATGCGTGCTGCCGCACGGGTGTGCCGGCCGGGGCCAAATGCTTCTTCGTTGATGACTTCGATGATGGCGTCGTGCGACGCGTCCTCGGTGAGGTAGACAAGATCGTGCTTGGACATGAAGAGACCGAAACTTCCAGAATGCGGATGCGACAATAGATGACGGCTGCGCCGGTTAGGGCGTTCAGGAGCGTCAGCGTCGTCGGAGCATCCGTAGTTCGATCATAATCAAAAATTTCCTCAGATTTGTGAAAATCGCAATTATCAGGAAAATAACGACCCGTCCAGAACAAATCTCGTCGCCGCCCCATTCCAGCTCTGCAGCACGGAAACGCATTGTTCAATGCCTTGCGGGTTCGCGACAACGAGTGAAACAGGTAGGATTGCCGCCAAGGAAACAATCAAGGAGATCGTCATGGGCATGCTGGTGGAAGGCGTATGGAAAGACGTCTGGTACGACACCAAGGAAACCAAGGGGCATTTCAAGCGCAGCGCCTCGCAATTCCGCAACTGGATAACGGCGGATGGCGCACCCGGCCCTTCAGGAGAAGGCGGCTTCGCGGCGGAGAAGGACCGTTACCACCTCTATGTCTCCTTCGCCTGCCCCTGGGCGCACCGAACCCTGATTTTTCGCAAGCTGAAAAAGTTGGAAGAGCTTGTTTCGGTCTCGGTTGTCGACCCTTTGATGCTGGAAAACGGCTGGGAATTTAAGCCTGAAGGTGAGCGGACGCCAGGTGCGACCGAGGATCACCTTTTCGGTTCATCCGCGCTCTGGCAGGTCTACACCAAAGCGGATCCCAAATATTCCGGCCGCGTGACCGTGCCGGTGCTCTGGGACAAGAAGCGCGGCACCATCGTTTCCAACGAATCGGCGGAAATCATCCGCATGTTCAACTCCGCCTTCAACGACCTCACCGGCTCGCAGACCGATTATTATCCCGAGACGTTGCGCGCCGAAATAGACGCGTTGAACGACGTGATTTACGACACCGTCAATAACGGCGTCTACAAGGCTGGCTTTGCCACAACGCAGGATGCCTATCAGCAGAATGCGGTCAAGGTCTTCGAAACGCTGGACATGCTGGAAGACCGGCTGAAGCACCGCCGTTTCCTGTTCGGTTCGGAGCAGACGGAAGCGGACTGGCGCCTGTTCACCACACTGGTTCGGTTCGACCCCGTCTATGTCGGCCATTTCAAGTGCAATATCCGCCGCATCCACGACTATCCGCACCTCACGGGTTACCTGCGCGATCTTTACCAGACGCCGGGCGTGCCTGACACGGTCGATATGCGCCATATCAAGGAACATTATTACCGCAGCCACCGCACCATCAACCCGACAGGCATCGTGCCCATCGGCCCCGAGCTGGACCTGACAAAGGCCCATGGCCGCGACTCGCTTTCCTGACGAGGGTGGACACTGCTACCAGTGATCGGCGAGCGCCGCCTCGCCGGCAAGTTCTGCAAGGCGGCGGCGGGTTGCGGCTGTCACTCCTTCGGGCAGATTTGAAAGATCGAAAAAGCCGCTTTCGGCAATTTCATGATCCGGCTTTTTCGGCTTGGTCTGGGTAACCTCAAGCCGATAAAGCGCGACATGGTCGCGATTGCTGCCTTCCAGATTGAGATAAACATGGAAAAGCTCAGGCTTTGACGTGGCTTCGAGATTGCCTTCCTCCCTAATTTCCTTGTGAAGCGCCGCGAGCAGGGTTTCACCCCGCTCCACCCCTCCACCCGGCAGATACCAGCCCGGCAGATAGGTGTGGCGGACGAGGAAAATCCTGCCGGTTCCATCATAGCAGGCGGCACGCACGCCAAGAGTTGCGCCGCGCGTGAACAGAAAAACGAAATGCAGCAAACGAATGAAGACGCGCATATGGAACGGACGGGCCTGCCGCCCGGTTGTCTCGTCATTCACCCTGTTTCTCCCCGCCTGCCGGCTTTTGTTGGACGTGCGGCATATCATAGGTTATCTCTGCCGCCATGTTCAAACTTGCGCATATTTCAGACGTCCATTTGGGGCCACTTCCAAAACTCACTTTTCGCGAACTTGCATCCAAGCGTATCACCGGTTTCGTCAACTGGCATCGCAACCGCCGCAAGCATCTCTTCACAGATACGCTGGAAAAGCTGCTGGACGATCTGGAGACAAAATCACCGGATCATCTGGCTATCACCGGCGATCTCGTCAATCTTGCGACCGGCATTGAAATTCGCGCCGCCGCCGACTGGCTGGAAGAGGTGGGTGACCCCGAAAAGACCTCCGTCGTTCCCGGCAATCACGACGCCTATGTGTCCGGCGCGCATGACAAGGCCATGCAGGCCTGGTACCCCTATGTTCGTGGCGATGGCGACCCTGCCGAGTGGGACGACGACCGCAAGATATTCCCCTATATGCGCGTGCGCGGCCCCATCGCGCTGATCGGCTGCTCCACCTCGATTGCGACGCCACCTTTCTCGGCCACCGGCTATTTCGGCAACCGGCAGGCGCGCGCCACCGCGGAACTGTTGAAAAAAGCCGGGGAACAGGGGCTGTTCCGCGTCGTGATGATTCACCACCCGCCGATCCGTGGCGCCGCCCCAACGCACAAGCGCATGATCGGCATACGCCGTTTCGCCGCGGCGCTAGGCGTCGGCGGTGCGGAGCTCGTGCTGCATGGCCATACACATTTGAACACAGTCTATTGGCTGAACACGCACCATGGTGAAGACCACATTCCCGTGGTCGGCATCGCCTCTGCCAGCCAGGGGCCCGGTGGAGAAAAACCGCGCGCGGCCTATAATCTCTTCAACATCTCCGGCGGTCCCGGCACCTGGAACGTGACCTGCGAACGGCACAGCCTCAATGAGACGGCAACGGGTGTCGCGCTTGAGGATATCAGGGTATTTTATGAAAACGGGCGGCCGCTGGGGTTTTCGCGGCCTGCGGAGCAGAGCCCGGAGGAGTAAACCTTAGCGCGTGCGGCTTACCCCCTCTGCCCTGCCGGGCATCTCCCCCTCAAGGGGGAGATCAGCGGAAAGCGCTACCGCCATTTCATTCACAAACGTTGAGATGGGCGAGACCTGTCCGGGAGTCGATCTCCCCCCTTGGGGGGAGATGTCCGGCAGGACAGAGGGGGGGGCTTTGCCCCACCCTCAACGCCAGCCTTACTTCGCCCGCTCTTCCAGCACCCGGTTGGCCGCAGAAACGATCGCTTCCAGCGAAGCCGCCACGATATTCGTATTCACCCCTGCTCCGAACAGCTTGCCGCCCGGATGTTCCATCTCGACATAAGCGATGGCCGAGGCATTCGAGCCGTGCTGCAGCGAGTGCTCGGAATAATCGTTCACCGAGAGATCAATGCCGAGATAAACCGACAGCGCATTGATGAACCCGTCGATCGGACCGGTCCCCTTGCCTTCAATGCGCTTCACCTCACCATTGTCGGTGATCTCGGCGGCAACGATGCGCACGCCCTTGAAATCGCCGGCCGGATAGGTGTGGTGATCGACGAATTTGAGGCGCGCATTCGGCTGCGTCACGTAGCGCTCGATAAAGCGCTCATAGATGCGCTTGGCCGGCAGCTCGACACCCTCTTCATCGGTGATGCGCTGGATATCCTCGCGGAACTCCACCTGCAAATTGCGCGGCAGGTTGATGCCGTAATCCTGCTGGAGGATATAGGCGATGCCACCCTTGCCGGATTGCGAGTTGATGCGGATGATCGCCTCGTATGAGCGTCCCACATCCTTTGGATCGATCGGCAGATAGGGCACTTCCCAGACGGGATGATTGGCGACCTTGATCGCCTTCATGCCCTTGTTGATGGCGTCCTGATGCGAGCCGGAAAACGCCGTGTAGACCAGTTCGCCCACGTAAGGGTGGCGCTCGGGGATCGTCATCTCGTTGGAATATTCATAGACCGCCTTGATGCGCTCGATATCGCGGCAGTCCAGCTCAGGGTCCACACCCTGCGTATACATGTTCAGCGCCAGCGTCACGACATCGACATTGCCGGTGCGCTCACCATTGCCGAACAGGGTGCCTTCAACGCGGTCCGCACCCGCCATCAGGCCCAACTCGGTCGCCGCAATGCCCGTGCCGCGGTCATTATGCGGGTGGAGCGAGATGATGACGTTTTCGCGATTGTCGACATTGCGGCACATCCATTCGATCTGGTCGGCATAGATGTTCGGCGTCGCCATTTCCACCGTCGATGGCAGGTTCAAGATCAGCTTGTTGTCGGCCGTCGGCTTCACAACCTCGACGACGGCGTTGCAGATTTCCAGCGCCACTTCCAGCTCTGTGCCGGTAAAGCTCTCAGGCGAATATTCGAAGCGGTAGCCGCCGCCGGCCTTGGCCGCCATGTCGGTGATCATCTTGGCCGCATCGACCGCGATCTGCTTGATACCGTGCACATCCTTGCCGAACACCACGCGGCGCTGCAGTTCCGATGTCGAATTGTAGAAATGGATGATCGGCTTGTTAGCGCCTTCCAGCGCTTCGAAGGTGCGGGTGATCAGTTCCGGGCGGCATTGCACCAAAACCTGCAACGAGACGTCATCGGGCACATTGCCCTCTTCCACGCACCAGCGGGCGAAATCGAAATCCGTCTGCGACGCGGAAGGGAAACCGATCTCGATTTCCTTGAAACCCATTTCGAGCAGCAGCTTGAACATGCGGGCCTTGCGGTCGTGACCCATTGGGTTGACCAGCGACTGATTACCGTCGCGCAGGTCCACCGAACACCAGATCGGCGCCTTGGTGATCGTCTTGGAAGGCCAGGTGCGGTCGGGGATGTTGATCGTGGGATAAGGGCGATACTTCACGCTCGCGTCGGTCATGCCCTTGGAAACAGTGGTGGTCTTGGCGTCCATGTCGCTTCCTCCTTGCGCCATCCGCGGGCTTATTCAAGCCATCGGCGGATGCGCGGCCCTTGAGGGCCTAAATCCAGTATAAAATGAGATTTCGAGATGAGGAGCGTTTGCACCAGCGGGCTTTCGGCCGCCGGGCGCTCCTCACTGGACCCGGCAACCGCGTGTAAGGTCGAGGCTAAGAAGCGAGAGTGCACCGCACGGCGAGGCCTTCGCAGAAATCTGCGCGCTCATGCCGGAAATGGTTGCGATGCTGTTGCTCATGGCGATGTGTATAAACAGCGGCTGGCGGTCTGACAAGTGATCTTGTGCGGTGCAGGCCTATTTTGCGTGTCGGCCGATCTCAAGCCTTTCCGCGATCCACAATTTGACAAGCGACTGCCGGGTCACCCCAAGTCTCCGAGCCTCATTGTCCAGGTCGTTGACGACCCACGTCGGAAAATCGATGTTGACACGTTTGGGCTCGATATTCAGATGCCGCGCCGTTGTCCAGTCGAGATACTCACCGATGTCCTCGCCATCATCAGCCATTCTGTCGAATTCTTCTGCGCTTATTGTCTTCATAATGATGCCTCTCTAACTCACGGGCGCGCCGAACGGAAATGATTCGAATACGCCCATCCCGCAGCGTATGCACTGCGAGCCATAATTTGCCGCCGAGAAGAGCGATGAGCGCAAACCGCTCTTCACCGACGCCCAGCGCGGTAACGGTCAAACCGAATTTGTCGTGCCACAACGCCTGAGCATCGACAAAATCAATCCCGTGCTTGTCTTTATTGCCAGCGCTCTTGGCCGGATCAAATTCGAATTCCATGAGAATATAATATAAAAACTATACCATTTCCACTATCTAACCACGCCTTACCAACCGTTGCAACGCCATCATCAACCCGCCGCCGATCAAGCCCCAGAAAGCGCCGGAAACGCCGCCGAAGGAGAGGCCGGAGGCCGTGATGAGGAAAGTGATGGCCGCAGCCTCGCGGGTTTCGGGGTCCTTGAACGCGGCGACCGCGGAGCCGGAAAAAGCGCCGACCAGCGCCAGCCCCGCCACCGCCTGAATGAGGATAGGCGGCGCAAGCGCCACGAAGGCCGTGACCACGCCGGCTAGCAGACCGAAAATAATATAGCCGACACCGCCGATGATCGCCGCCCAATAGCGCCGCTTTGGATCAGGATGGGCATCCTCGCCCGCGCACATCGCCGCCGTTATTGCCGCAAGATTGACCGCATGGCCGCCAAAGGGCGCGGAAAGCAGCGAGAAAAAGCCGGTCGCGGCGAAAAGCGGGCCGGGCTGCGGGTCGTAGTGATTGACCTTCAGCACCGCAATGCCGGGAATATTCTGCGAGGCCATGGTGACAATGAAGAGCGGCAGCGCGATGGAGACGACGGCATGCAGGCTGAAGACGGGCGTTACCCATTCCATCGGCGGCGTCAGCGATTGCGCGACGCTATCGAGCGCACCCGCCGGAATATCGACGCCGAAAATCATCACCAGCACGAAGGCGGCAAGGGCCGCAGGTACTGCAAACAGCCGCCTGAAAGCCCCCACGACAATCCACGCCAGAATGATCGGCAGGCCAAGCGCCGGGTTGAAGCCGATCGCCTTGATCGGGGCGAAACACAGGCCGATGATGACACCCGACAGCATGGCATTGGCGAGTGGCGCCGGAATGGAGGCAACCGCCCGACCGAGCGGCTTGAACAGGCCGGCAACGATGATCAGGACGGCGCAGACAATGAAGCCGCCGACAGCCGCAGGAAAACCGCCCTCGATCACGCCCGTCGTGGCCAGAAGTGCGGCGCCCGGCGTCGACCATGCAATGCTGACCGGCAGCCGGGTGGCGACGGAAAGAACGATGGCGCAAAGCCCCATCGCCACCGAAAGTGCCATCAGTCCCGACGCGGCCTCGAAATCGGTCGCGCCCACGGCTTTGAGGCCCTGCAGCACGACGGCAAAGGAACTGGCGAAACCGACAAAGGCGGTGAGGCAGCCCATGAACAGGCTCTGGACGGAAAAATCTCTCAGCATGAAGCACTCTGCGGCCTGCTGCCCGTCGCAAGAAACCGCAGCGATCTGCACTGGCGACGGACACGAACAAATTTGAAGCGTGAAGCGCGAATCTGAAGATAGCAGCACGCTCTGGATGAAGCATGGCTATATTCAGGATCAAAAAAGACGGGGCTTGGCAAGATGAACCGCCGGACTTCGGGTACGCCGGCATGGAAAACGTCATCAAAGTTTAGCGGCAGCACGCTAATCCTCCCTGCATCGCAACGGATCATCCGCCACAGGAGGGAGCTTCATGTTTCGTATCGTCACCATTGCAGCCCTGGGTTTTGCAGCCCTTCCGGCGGCTGCCCAGACCCTGCCGCAGCCGGCCTTTCTGGGCCAGATCGTCGTTCCCTCCGGCCTCGCCATCGATGGCGTCACCTTCGGCGGGATCTCCGATCTCGCTTTCGACAGCGAAACCGGGCGTTATCTCGCAATTTCCGACGACCGCGTGGAAAAGGGCCCGGCCCGTTATTACGAGCTGGAACTGGCGGTGTCGGAAGGCGTCGCCACCCTCAATATCGCCGCCATGCATGAATTGAAGGATGAGACCGGCGCGGCCTTCGCTCCCAAAGGCATCGACGCGGAAGGCATCACACTCGACCGCAAGGGCGGCAAGCTCTATTGGTCTTCGGAACGCGACCTGAAAAACCAGCCGGCGATTTATGTGTCAAACCTCGATGGAAGCGATGTCAAACGGCTGGCGCTGCCCGACGCCTATCTCATCGATGACGCGAAGACCAGGGGCGTGCAAAACAATCTCGGCTTCGAAGGACTGACGTTGACACCTGGCAGACTGATCGCCGCCACCGAAAATGCGCTCACTCAGGATGGCCCGAAGGCGACGCCGCAGGCGGGCAGCCCGGCCCGTATTCTCGTCATCGATACCGCGACCCTGAAGCCGGTCGCTGAACATATCTATGTGACGGAGGCGATCTCCAACACACCGACAGCCGCCGAGCCGAAATACAATGACAATGGCCTCTCCGCTCTTGCGGCCCTGCCGGACGGCCGCCTCGTCGCCGTCGAGCGCAATTTCGCCTCCGGGGTCGGCAACCATATCCGCTTCTTCGTCGTCGACCTCTCCCGCGCCGAGAATATTCTCGGCAAGGACAGGATCGATCCGGCATCCGTGGCCGCCGTTTCCAAATCGGCATGGTTCGAAATCAAGGAAGGCGACTTCGGCCTCGACATAGACAATATCGAAAGCCTTGCTTTTGGACCGGTCGTGGATGGCAAACAGCTCTTTGTCATCGCCTCGGACGATAATTTCAACCCGGGCAAGCAGTTCACCCAGTTTGCAGCCTTCGCAGTGCCGGCAAACCTCGGTCAGTAACACACGATAAGGATCGTGCCGGCCCCTGACAGCCCACAGGGCCGGCATGAGCGGACACGACACAACAGGAAACCTGCCTTCACCAGCGGAGAAGACGTGAACCGGCGAAGGCCCCAATCAGACCGGTGAGGAGAATACCCAGCGAATACCAGATCAGCACGAAGGCCAGGCCGTTTTCGCTGCAGAACCAGGAATAGACCCAGGCTCCGGCCGCTCCGGCCGCAAGTCCCGCAGCAAAACCTGCCAGGGCGGGATCGGCAGGAGCAGATCGTTTGAGAGCGGCAAAATTCGCAAAAAACACCGGAACAGAAAAGGCGACGATCAAGAGCGGGCAATGCAGGGCTGAAGAACCCAGGATGAGCCTGCGGTAGGCTTCAGGCAGGGCAAATCCCAGCTGCACGAAGGCCATCACCGCCATTGCCGAAACGATCACCGCGATCCCGACAAACAGGCAGCTTCTTTCTCCCTCCGGCCGGGCAAGACGCCTGACCGCGAAAAAAGCGACCATCGCCAGCAGGGCATTGTAGAAAGATTTCACCCAGAAAGCTGGCTCGCTCACCGCATCCCGCATATCGCCGCGCGGTCCCAAAATGATGAACATCAGCAGAAGTGAAACGCCAAGCGCCGGCAGGGCTGCAAAGGCCAGCCGACGCTCGAGCGCAAAAGCCGGAACGGGCCTGAGATCTGCTGCCAGTCGCTCGATAATATCTTCCGTTTTCTTCACGTGTCGCCTCGCAACTTCGCCGCCAGGGTTTTTAATGTCCTGTGAATGCCGACTCGTGCCGCAAGCTCGGTCTGGCCGGTTTTTTTTGCCGCTTCGGCAATGGACTGCCCTTCAAGCTTCACGCTGCGAATGAGCTCGCGTTGCCGCTCCGGCAAATCCTCGAGCAACCGTTCGATATCCATCCGCGCGGTGACGGCGTCGACAGACCAATCCGCCTCCAGGGTCTCATCCAGCTCCACCTCCCCCCGCATGCGCGCGCCCCTGCCGCGATAGTGATCGATGAGCTTGTAGCGCGCTATCGAAAAAAACCAGGCCGTGAACGGTCTTGAGCGATCATAGGTCGCCCGCTTCGCATGCAGCGACAATAGCGTTTCCTGCACAAGATCTTCCACTTCTGCCCTTGAAGCGGCGCCCATGCGCCGACCGTAGTAAGCAGTCAGCAGCCGGCGCAGGGCATGAAGCAAATGCCTGTAGGCGCCTTCGTCCCCGTCGAGGGAACGCAGCATCAGCGTCTTTAAAGTGTCTTCTGAAAGGCTGCCTGTCATTGTCACTATCGGGTTATTCGCGGTCGGCAGCATATTGTTACACGGTGGTTTGAAAAATCTCGCCCGAAGATGTTGTCACAAACGTGTGAAGCTGTAACGACCGTCCATTTCTCCCGAATGGACAATCGTGATCCCCGACATGATGCCGGCGGACATTCGATCACGTCCAGAGGAGACCCTTCATGACCCGCATTTTCACCGCCGTTGCCGCCGCCTCCCTGCTCTCTACTGTTTCCCTCACGGGCATCGCCCATGCCGACGGCATGAAGACAGACGCCATGAAGCCCGACGCGATGAAAATGGAGACGATGAAAAAAGATGGCATGTCCGTGACCGGCAAGAAGGCCTGCATGCACAAGGCCGGTATGGAAATGGACAAGATGAAGAAAGCCGACATGATGAAGGCCTGCGATATGATGAAATAACAACGGCCCGAAAGGAAAAAGCCCGCATCGGTTTTCACCGATGCGGGCTTTATCGACTGAAAATCCGGAACTCAGAGTTCCGACTGGCTTTCGACGATCTTGCCGACGAGGCCATAGTCCTTGGCCTCTTCCGCGCCGAGCCAGTAATCGCGATCGATATCCTTGGCGATCTTTTCTTCGCTCTGGCCGGTGGCCTTGGAGAAGATCTTGATCAGGCGCTGGTTCATCTTGATGATTTCGCGAGCCTGGATTTCGATGTCGGACGCCATGCCGCGCGTACCGCCGGAGGGTTGGTGCAGCAGGAAGCGGGTGTTCGGCAGGCAAAGGCGACGTTCTTTCGGCACCGAAACATAGATCAGCGCGCCGGCGGAGGCGACCCAGCCCGTGCCGATGATGTAAACCTTCGGCTTGATGAACTTGATCATGTCGTGGATGGAATCACCCGATTCGACATGACCGCCCGGAGAATTGACGTAAACGCGGATGTCGTCGTCGCTGGCGGCGGCAAGGGCCACGAGCTGCGTGCAGACCTTCTGCGCCAGTTCCTGCGTGATGCCACCATAGATGAAGATCGAACGCGACTTGAAAAGATTCGCTTCCGTTTCCTTGCCGATCGGCAGTTCCTTGCTCTTGTCGTCTTCGTCTTCGTTCATCAACGGCTCTCTCCAGCAAAATTCGTGCATGCCCTTCGGACATAGTGCGACTTGTTACGTAAGGCAATGAGCAAAAAAGACAAGGTTCGCGCCCGAACAATAAACAGCACCCCCGGCAGATGACGCATGGACAGCTCGTTCGTCTTCGCGATATCGTCAGCGTCTCATTGCAGTGCCGCACGCTGCGGAACCCCAAGACAGCAGGTGAGCGGCGATAATCTTAAGAGGGAACCATGCTGAAAAGACTAAGCCTTGCAGCCGCCGCGCTCGGCCTTACCACCCTGCCCGCTTTCGCGCATTTGAACCCGGAAGAACACGGCTCCTTCATGGCCGGTGTCTCTCACCCCTTCTTCGGTGCGGATCATATTCTGGCGATGGTGGCGGTCGGCATCTGGGCCTCCCAGATTGCTGTCGCGCAAAGTGACCGAAGGGCGCTCTGGATCGTGCCGGCCGCCTTCGTCGGCACCATGGCTGTGGGCTTCCTGATGGCGGTTTACGGCATCGACCTTCCCTTCGTCGAACCCGCCATTCTCGCCTCCGTCATCGGCCTTGGCCTTCTGGTCGCCATGGCGGCAAAGCTTCCCACCGCAGCAGCCGCGGCCGTTGTCGGCGCTTTCGCGCTTTTCCACGGCCATGCGCATGGCGGCGAACTCGGCAGCGCGGGCGCGCTGCAATTCGGCATCGGCTTCATGATCGCCACCGCCATCCTGCACCTTGCCGGCATCGCCCTCGGTCTCGGCATCGCCCGCTTCGGCTCGGTCGCCAGCCGCACGGTTGGCGCGCTCACGGCGATTGCGGGCCTCTCGCTCGCTTTCGGCGGCTGAGAATCATTACCGAAATTTAAAATTCGGACCGCTTTGAAAAGCCAAAATTGTGGCCTACCTCCTTATCGTAGAATTTCGCTTCACGGTAAGGAGGCAGCACATGTCACCGGAAGAAAGCCAGCTTCTCAAGGGCCTGTTCGAAAGAACCAAGGCCGCATCCGCCACCCCGCGTGACCGCGAGGCGGAAACGTTGATCGCAGACGCCGTGCGCGATCAGCCCGCAGCTCCCTATTATCTCGCTCAGGCGGTGATCGTGCAGGAGAAGGGACTGGAGGCGGCAGCAGCCCATATCAAGCAGCTCGAAGAGCGCATCCACGCATTGGAAAGCGCCAACCCGGCCCCTCAGGCCGCAGCGCAGGGCGGCTTTCTCAGTTCCATCTTCGGCACCGGCCAGCCGCAGCCGCCAGCTCCGACACCAACACCTGTTGCTGCCGCCCCGGCCTCGTGGCGCAACGATACCGCTGGCCAGACGGCCGGTCCGTGGGGATCGCAGGCAGCCCAGCAGCAGCCCGGTGGACCGTGGGGTCAGCAGCCGGCAGCAGCCGGCCGGTCTGGCGGCGGTTTCCTGCAGGGCGCGCTTGGCACCGCAGCCGGCGTTGCAGGTGGCATGCTGCTTGCGAACTCGCTGAGCGGCATCTTCGGCAGCCACATGTCGTCGCTCGGTCTCGGCTCGCCCTTCGGCGGCAATAGCGGCACTGGCAATGCGCCAGTCGAAGAAACGGTCATCAACAACTATTATGGTGACAGCGCGAACCCGCAGGATAACAATGACGACGATATCCAGCAGGCCGATTACGACGACAGCGCCGATGATGCCGACTTCGATTCAGGCGACGATAGCTCGTTCGTTTGAGCTTTTTTTCACCTAAAGAGCCGGATCAGCCGCGGCCGCGATAAGTGGCAACGCCCTGATCCGGCAGCCATACGCCCTCGGGCGCCGGTCCGGTCTGCCAGAACACGTCGATCGGAATGCCGCCGCGCGGATACCAATAGGCGCCGATACGCAGCCACTTCGGCTGCAGCAATTCCACAAGGCGCTTGGCAATATAGACCGAGCAATCCTCATGGAATGCGCCATGGTTGCGGAAGGACTGCAGGAACAGCTTCAGCGACTTCGATTCCACCAGAAAGTCGCCGGGAATATAATCGATGACGATATGGGCGAAATCCGGCTGGCCGGTCATCGGGCAAAGCGAGGTGAATTCGGGCGCGGTAAAGCGCACGACATAATCGGTGCCGGCATTGCCGTTGGGCACCTTTTCGAGAACGGCCTTTTCAGGGCTCTCTGGCGTATCGACCTTCGTGCCCAGCTGCGACAGGCCGGAAACATCCGTCACGGACATGGAAAACTCCTGTTTTTTAAACGATCACTTTGACGCCATGCGCCTTTTCGCCTTCCGGCTCGACGTGAATGGCAAGGCTGGCGCCCGGTATGACGTCCCTTATGGCATCTTCAAGGCGGTCGCAAATATCATGCGCCTCACGCACCGTCATGATCGCCGGTACGACGACGTGAAAATCGATGAAGGCGGCCGAACCGGCGCGGCGGGTTCTGAGATCATGGACACCGATAATGCCACCGGAATTGGCTGCGATCGCCTTCTTGATCGCCTCATCCTCCTCGGGCTCCACTGCCCGGTCCATCAGGCCACCCAGCGAATGCAGGATGACCTTCGAGCCCTGAAACAGAATGTTGACGGCCACGAGAATGGCAAGCGCGGGATCGAGAATGGCATAGCCCGTCAGCAATGCCAGGACGAGGCCGACAAGTACGCCTGCCGATGTCACGACATCAGACATAATGTGGTGGCCGTCGGCCGCAAGCGCCGGCGAAGAATGCTGTTTGCCGACGCGGATCAATATTGTCGCCCAGACAGCGTTAATGATCCCGGCCGCGGCATTGATGGCAAGACCAAGTACCGGCGCTTCCGGCAGTCTCGGATTGAAGAGAGCGCCCCAGGCCTCCTGCACGATCAGCAGGGCGGCGACAACGATCAGCACCCCTTCGACAACAGCGGAAATATACTCCGCCTTGTGGTGGCCGAACTGGTGGTCGTCATCGGCGGGCTTCTGCGCATAACGAATGACGAAATAGGCGATGAAAGCCGCGACCACGTTGACGGTCGATTCCAGACCGTCGGACAGCAGCGCGACCGAGCCGGTAACCCACCAGGCCACAAGCTTGAGGCCGAGTACACCGAAAGAAAGCGGAATGCCCCAGAATGCGAGCTTCCTGACCAGCGCATTGCCTTCAACGTTCATTTTCTGTCCCCGTGCGGATGCGAACGAATTGCATCATCAAGTCCCAAAACGCACGAACCGCGCGCACGGGGGTACCCGTGCGCGCGGTTCGCAATTTGCGCGTTCTATCGTTCAAACCATGGCAAAGGTCAAGAGCCGTAGCGGCCTTCAAGGCCTCATGGCCGGCTTTTCTGTTCGCAGAAACGGATGCGGTTGCCGAAGGGGTCGGTCACCTCCATCACGTCGCCCCATGGCAACTCTTCGACACCCGGCTTCATGAAGCGATAATCCTTCGCTGCCAGTTCGCGCTGAAAGGCATGAACGCCGTGCATCGTGACAAAGATGTTCGAGCCCGGTGTCGCATCGCCATGATGGCCGCTGAGATGAAGACCCATCCCCGCGCGGGAAACCTGCATGTAGAGCGGGAAATTTTCGCCGAAGCGGTGTTCCCACTCGACCTCGAAGCCGAGAAAATCGATATAGAACTCCCGTGCCTTGGCCTCGTCGAACATCCTGAGGATGGGGAATATCCGCTCGAAAGCGATATCTCCGTCTATGCGCGTCCCGGCATCGGCCATGCTGCCTTCACCCTCTTCAGGCCATAAATGAAACCGGCCGCAACAGGTGCGGCCGGTAAGGTCAGCTTATTCGGCTGCGACGATCTTGCCGTCCTGCCACTTGAACAGCGAGAAGGTCTGCGAGGTCAGGTCACCGCTTTCGCCATAGGTGACCTTGCCAATTGCGGTCGGGAAGGCTTCACCGCTCTTCAGGACCTTGGCAACCGCTTCGGAATCCTTGGCACCAGCCTTTTCGATGCCGGCCTTCAGGACTTCGACAGCAGCGTAAGCATTAAGCGTGAAGGCTTCCGCCGGAATGTTGGCGGCCTTCAGCGCTTCCGCAGCAGCCTTGGAATCAGCGTTCTTCAGCGCGTCGGAAGCATTGGTGAAGATCGTGCCTTCGCCAGCCTGCGAACCGATGTTCCAGAACTCGCTGTTCGACAGGCCGTCACCGCCGATAACGGCAGCCTTGGAGCCGATATCCTTCAACTGGCGCACCAGAAGACCGGCTTCCGGATGGTAACCGCCGAAATAGATGATCTCGGCATTGTCGGACTTCAGACGTGCCGTCAGCGCGCCGAGGTCCTTTTCGCCCGGCGTCAGGGCATCGTAGAGAACTTCGGTCACGCCGCCGGCATTCAGCGTCGCCTTGAAGGCATCTGCCAGGCCTTTGCCGTAAGCGCCCTTGTCGTGAATGATGGCGACCTTCTTGTCCTTGAGGTTGGCGAGAACGTATTTCGCCGCAACCTCGGCCTGCTGGTCATCGCGACCGCAGGTGCGGAAGACGTTGGAAAGGCCGCGGTTGGTAAGGCCCGGCGCAGTCGCCGTCGGCGTCACCATCAGCACGCCGTTTTCGGCAAAGACGTCCGAAGCGGGAATGGCGACGCCGGACGTCACCGGACCGACGACGAAGTGAATGCCTTCGGCAACCAGCTGATTCGCGGCTGAAACGCCCTGCTTCGGCTCGCCGCCATCGTCGGCCAGCTTCAGCACGACCTGTTCGCCGAGGATGCCGCCCTTTTTGTTGATTTCATTGACTGCCGTCTGGGCGCCGTTCTTGACCTGGTCGCCATAAGCGGCGACAGGACCGGTAAGCGGCGCAATCAGGCCGATGACGATTTCGGCATGGGCAAGGGGTGCGAATGCGAAGGACGCTGCAAGCGTCACGCTGGTCAATGTCTTCAGTTTCATCCTGGTGTCTCCTTAAAGGGGGTCGCGGGACCCGGTGAGCGCCATGGGCGCCGACCGAATGAAACTATCGGACGCCTCCCGGCGAAAACTCGTTCCATTTTTGAATTCCGAGCCTTCCACTCAACTCATACGGAAGGATTGATGATCTATGCAAGTCACCTTTGCTGGATTAGGTCTATTAGAGGTAAATCAAACGCGAAGCGGGCCATGATCCTATCACTCCGAAGCACGGTATCGCCCCATGGAAATGCTTGGCGTTTGGCCGCCGCTGGAGGATAATCGCGGCATGATCACAGCAGATGACGAATTTCTGACGGGCCTGCCCGTTTTCCAGCGCTTTGAGGACGTGGTTGATCCGGCGCTTTATCGTGCCCTGCCACCGGGATGGGGGCTTGCCATCGCCGATATCGTCGATTCAACGACGGCGATCCAGACCGGCCGATACAAGGCGGTGAACATGGCCGGCGCGGCGGTCATTTCCGGTGTGTCGAACAGTCTCGGACGTCACGACCTGCCCTTCGTTTTCGGCGGCGATGGCGCCGCCGTCACCGTGCCCCCGGGCGGGCTGCCGCTTGCCAGCGCCGCTCTTTCTTCCGTTCAGCGTTGGGTCAAGGACGATCTCGACCTTACGATGCGGGTAGCGCTGGTTCCGGTTGAGGATATTCGTGAGAATGGCTTCGATGTGCGCGTCGCGCGTTTTCAGGCAAGCGACGATGTATCCTATGCGATGTTTTCAGGTGGCGGCAATAGCTGGGCTGAAGCACGGATGAAGGAAGGCCTTTATATCCTGCCCACCGCAGCCGCAGGCGAACGCCCGGATCTGACCGGCCTCTCATGCCGCTGGAATCCCATTCCGGCGACCCGTGGCAAGGTTGTATCCATCATAGCGGTGCCGGGGCCGTCGCGGGACATGCCGGCATTCCGCAAGCTTGTTACCGATCTTGTCGATCTGGCCGAGCAGGACGGAAGGCATGGCCACCCCGTGCCTGAGGAGGGCCCGAAGCTCGGTTTCGTGCGGGAGGGACTGAATCTCGAGGCACGCGCAGGAGCGGCCCATCGCGACGTCTGGGGCCAGTTGCGCCGTTCGTCCCGTATTCTCGGCGAGACCCTGCTTATCAATTTGCTCGGCTTGACGGGTCTTTCGCTCGGACGGTTCAATGCGGAGCGCTATCGGCGCTCCGTCGCCAGCAATACCGATTTCAGGAAATTCGACGACGGTTTGAAGATGACCGTGGACATCGACGCCGCAAGGCTCGAAAAAATTCGCGACCGGCTGGAGCAAGGCCGCCTGTCTGGAAGCTGTTATTTCGGCCTGCATGAGCAGGACGCCGCATTGATGACCTGTATCGTACCCTCCCCGCTTTCACGGGATCACATGCATTTCGTGGACGGCGCTGACGGCGGATACGCGGCTGCAGCAACCCTGCTCAAGCAGCAGATGCAGGCTGTTCCCGCCCGCTGATCGCACCCGGCGCAAAGACCAGCGCGCTCCTTGCGGGATCACCCTCCCGGTCAGGTAACTCACAAACGAAAAACCGGCGTCAAGCGCCGGTTTCAATTCAATGCTGCCGGAGGCCTGACGGCCCCGGATCAGGCGGCTGTCTTGCTGCTCTTCTGCGCCTGGCAATAAATTTCCTCAAGGGAGGCCAGGATTTTCTTAACGGATTCGGAGTTGCTGGAATAATAGATGGTCTGCGCATCCCGTCGTGTCTTTACCAGCCGCTGGGCCCGCAATTTCGAAAGATGCTGCGAAAGAGCGGACTGGCTGAGACCAACCTGAGAGGCGAGAACACCGACCGGCACTTCCGTATCCACCAACGTGCATAAGATCATCAGGCGCTTGGGATTCGCCATCGCTGAGAGCAAGTCTGCAGCGGCGATGCTATGTTCCGACAGAGATTGGTTATCCATACGCTCAAGTCTCCTGATGACAGTCGGAAAGACGGTCATGGTGGCTATTATAGGTGTTCCAAAAGGTGTTTTTATAATTCGGTGGATACGTTGTATATACCTAAATCTTGCTTATATCGTGTCCCTTTCAAAGACTATTCTTCACTAATTATCCATCTAAGACACTTCACCTAAAATATCGGCGTTCTGCCTGATTTTTATCACATTTACAATAAAAACATGTATTAGAATAAGTATTCATAAGCAACAAATGATAAAAATTTCAGCCCCCAAATCACCATAACCCACGACCGATTTTGAGGCTTTAAGCTTATACCACCTTAAATTTAGCAACGGGCTACAGAATCTAGTTTTACTTTGCGCAATTTTCTCGAAATTTGCAATATGGTTTTTATTAGTAATAATTTTCATGCATAACTTATGATGTCAAAGATACTCTTTCCAACAGGGGGAAGGTAACTTGCCCGGAATATCTGCGGAAAAACAAAAGGGACCCCCGGTGAGGGAGGTCCCTTTTGTTTCCTGGCAAAAGCCAGTTATTTTTTGCGATGACGGGTCAGCCCTGCCACGACTTCGTCAGCGGAAATCGTGCCGACGATCGCGCCATTGTCGACGACACCGATTGCGCCGGAATGTTTGGCCAGCGCATCGAGAATGTCGATCAGGGGGGATGACGGGCGGGCGGTGGCCGCGACGGTCATCTGGCCGTTGCGTTCATCTACGCCCCGCTTCATCACATCCGCAGCGGTCAGCATGGAGATCGGGTTCATATTCTGCACGAAATCCGCGACATATTGCGTGGCCGGTTGCTTGACGATCTGCTGCGGCGTCCCGCACTGGATGATGCGTCCGCCTTCCATCATGGCGATACGATTGCCGATGCGGAAAGCCTCATCCAGATCGTGGCTGACAAAGAGGATCGTTTTCTTCAGCCGGCTCTGGAATTCGAGAAGCTCATCCTGCAGGCGGCTTCTGATAAGGGGGTCGAGCGCCGAGAATGGTTCGTCCATCAGCAGGATCGGCGCGCCGGTGGCAAACGCTCTCGCCAGTCCCACACGCTGCTGCATGCCGCCGGAAAGCTCTCCCACCTTGCGGTCGGCCCAGGCGGAAAGATTGACCAGTTCGAGCTGCTCGGCCACCATGCGTTTGCGTTCCGCTTCCGGTACGCCGGAAAGCTCGAGCCCGAAACCGACATTGTCGGCCACGTTACGCCACGGCAGAAGACCGAATTGCTGGAACACCATGGAAACCGTATGCATGCGCAGGTCGCGGAGCGATTTGGCCGTTGAGCGATAGGGATCGACAAAGCCGGTCTTGGTCTTCACCCCCACATTGCCACGTACCACGGGCGCAAGCCCGTTGACGGCCCTGAGCAGCGTCGACTTGCCCGAGCCGGAAAGCCCCATAAGCACGAGTATCTCGCCTTCGCTGACGGACAGCGATGCATTGGCGACACCGAGCACCAGACCGGTCTCGGCATTGATCTCGTCGCGCGTACTGCCCCTGTCGATCATCGGCAGCGCGGCATCGGGCCGGTCGCCAAAGACGATATCGACATTTCCGAAGATGATGGCGTCACTCATAGATCATCCTCCGTACCGGGAAGGCGGAAAAGCCGGTCAAGAACGATTGCCAGTATGACGATGCACAATCCCGCCTCGAAGCCCATGGCGATATTGACGGTGTTCAAGGCGCGCACGACAGGCACGCCCAAACCATTGGCGCCGACAAGCGCGGAAATGACCACCATCGACAGCGACAGCATGATCGTCTGGGTAAGACCGGCCATGATCTGCGGCGCGGCAAAGGGCAGCTCCACCTTGCGCAGCACCTGCGACGGCGTTGCTCCGAAGGCGACGGCCGCCTCGACCAGCGCCGGCGGCGTGGAGACAATGCCGAGGCGTGTGAGCCGCACCGGAGCCGGAATGGCGAAGATGACGGTGGCGATCAGCCCCGGAACCATGCCAAGGCCGAACAGCACCAGCGCCGGAATGAGATAAACGAAGGTGGGGATGGTCTGCATCAGGTCCAGCACAGGGCGCATGCCGGCATAGATCCATTTGCGTCTCGCCGCCAATATGCCAAGCGGTATGCCGATGATCATGCACACGGCGCTGGCGGCGATGACCAGCGCCAGCGTCTCCGTCGTCGCTTTCCAATAGCCGAGATTGATGATGAGCAGCAGGCCGAGTGCGGTGAAGACGGGCATGCCGATCGAGCGTCGCGTCCAGGCCGAAAGCGCCGTGACAATCGCCACGATGACCAGCGGATGCGGCGCCTGGAGCACATAAAGCAGGGCGTTGATGACGCTTTGGAAAATGAAGGAAAGCCAATCGAAGAAAAAAGCGAGATTGCCGGTCAGCCAGTCGATGGCCTCCTTGGCATATCGGCCGACGGGCAGGCGGTTTTCAGGAGCGCTGAGCCATTCCACGGTAAGAAAAGACCTTTCTTAAACAAATGCAGAAACAACGACCGGCAGACGGCGGCCGGACGCGGTGCTGGCGCATGACCTGCAATGCGTTGAAAATGCGCGGGCAAGGTCATGCATGGGCATCGATATTTCCCGCTGCATCCAGCCTGTCGCGCAGGCCGGATACAGTCATGCATAGTCTTGCGTTTTAAAGGCCAAGCGCCTTCTTGACGGCGGGCAGGGCGTCGGCGCTGCCATCCTTGGTCTTGACGTTGGCGAGCCAGGGCTCGACCGCAGCCGGATTGGCCTTCAGCCATGCGGTGGCGGCAGCTTCGCCCTCAAGCCCGTCATTCAGGATTTTGCCCATGATCTCGTTTTCCATGGGCAGGGAAAATTGCAGGTTCTTGAGGAAGGCGCCGACATTGGGGCATTCCTCGACATAACCCTTGCGAACATTGGTGTAGATCGTTGCACCACCGAAGTTGGGACCGAAGACCTCATCGCCGCCCGTCAGGTAGGTGAGCTTGAAATTCGCATTCATCGGATGCGGTTCCCAGCCGAGGAAAACGATCGGCTCGCCGGATTTTTCCGCGCGGGCGACCTGCGACAGCATCCCCTGCTCGGAGGATTCGACGACTTCGAACGCCTTCAATCCGAATGTATCCTTGGCCACCATGTCGAGGATCAGGCGGTTGCCGTCATTACCGGGCTCGATGCCGTAAATCTTGCCGCCAAGCGCGTCGCTGTGCGTGGCGATGTCCTTGAAATCCTTGATGCCGAGTTCGGCACCCTTGGCGTTGGTCGCCAGCGTATACTTGGCGCCGGTCAGGTTTTCCCGCAGCGTTTCGACCGATTTGTCTTCGCGGTAAGGCGCGATATCCCCTTCCATGGTCGGCATCCAGTTGCCGAGGAAGACATCGATGTCTTTGTTTTTCAGGGATGTATAGGTAACGGGAACAGAGAGAAGCTTGACGTCGGTTTCATAGCCTAGGCTTTTCAGTAGTACCGTGGCTGTGGCCGTTGTGGCGGTGATGTCGGTCCAGCCCACATCGGAAAACCGCACCGTGCCGCAGCTTGCCGGTTCGGCGGCACCGGCCGCGCTGAACGTCATGGAGGAGATTGCTGCGGCCAGAACCAGACAGCGACGTCTATTTGCAAACATTGTTTGCTCCCTTTTTTTCGTTCCCTTGCCATTATCAATATCTTCCGGCCACAATCAACTCGCGTGCATTTGCGTGCTTTGGCCCGCCCGTTTGCGACAAAAACGGCAAAAACGTCGGGATTCGAACCTGCAAATGGGAAAAAGCAGACCGCAGAAATCTGTGTTTTTCGCGCCTGCGCACTTTTCAATCCAAATCTTCCTCGTCAAAAGACGCCTGATGCGGCATCGGATCGGGCTTTGTGATCGCCTGGTGAAATCCGGCGCGCCGTTTCGTGAGGTTGCGAGGCGTCCGAAAGGCGCGAAGGCGCTCCGGGAGTGGATAATGGCAAAACTCTATTTCAATTATTCGACGATGAATGCCGGCAAATCGACCATGCTGCTGCAGGCGTCCTATAATTATCAGGAGCGCGGCATGCGCACGCTGATCTTCACGGCCGCGTTTGACGACCGCGCCGGCGTCGGCCGTGTCGCCTCGCGCATCGGTCTGTCCTCCGACGCCCTGACCTTCGATGAAAATACCGATTTGTTCGCTGAAGTATCGGCCCTGCATGTACAGGCGCCCGTCGCCTGCGTTTTCGTCGACGAGGCCAATTTCCTCTCAGAACACCATGTCTGGCAGCTTGCCGAGATTGTCGACCGGCTGGACATCCCGGTCATGACCTATGGTCTGCGCACGGATTTCCAGGGCAAGCTCTTCCCTGCCTCGAAAGAACTGCTTGCGATTGCCGACGAGCTGCGCGAAATCCGCACCATCTGCCATTGCGGCCGCAAGGCGACGATGGTGGCCCGCTTCGACAATGAAGGAAATGTCGTCACGGAAGGCGCGCAGATTGAGGTAGGCGGCAACGAAAAATATGTTTCCTTCTGCCGCCGCCACTGGGTGGAGACGTTCAACGGCGGCTGAGCGGCTGCGGCCGGTTGCCGCATTTGATTTTTCGCAAAGATGACCGCCCGGCTCCTGCGCTAGAACGGCGGGGACATCCGCTTGGATGTGCTTTCTCTCAGGAGCAAAATTATGCAGAACAAAATTGCCGGATTTGCCAGCTTCGTCATTGCTGGAATTTTTGCCTTCCCCGCCCTGTCTGCCGAAATCGAAGTGAAGATGCTCAACAAGGGCAGCGATGGTCAGGCGATGGTCTTCGAGCCCGCAACCGTCAAGGCTGCCGTAGGTGACGTCATCACCTTCATTCCGGTGGACAAGGGCCATGACGCGGCAGCCGTGAAGGATATGATCCCCGAGGGGGTTTCCGAGTTCAAGGGCAAGATGAACGAGGCGGTGAAGCTGACGGTCGAGAAGGAAGGCGCCTACGTCGTCAAATGCACGCCGCATCTCGGCATGGGCATGGTCGCGCTCGTTGTCGTGGGCGACGCCGTGCCGGCCAACCTCGATGCCGTCAAGAGCGGCAAACTGCCGAAAAAGGCACGCGACCGGCTGAATGAGGAGATCGCCAGGCTCGGCCTCTGACTGTTTGCCCTCCGGCTCCGCGGCGGCCATTACGTCGCAGTCCGTATGGAGAGCGATGATGGCCGGCGCAGACCGCAGGTTGAGAAAAGTTTCGCAATCATGTTGTATCCCGGTTGACCGGGACATATCTGCAGGACAGTAAATGACCGGAGTCCGACCAGGCGCCGAAGGGCGCCCCACCGGATGGCGGTTTTATTCCGGCATCCAGCCCCGCGGGCAGAGGAGACTATGACGACATGATAGACCGGATCACCGCCACGATTCAGGCAGCCTTCAGTGCCATCGGCAGGGCCGCCGGTCTTCTCGTCGCCTGGCTTTTATGGCCCTTCATGGCCGCCCATGGCTGGTACAGCGGCCGCAACTGGCTCATCAAGGGCCCGATCGCTCTGGTTCTCATCCTGCTTGCCGGCTTCTACGGATATTTCGTCTGGCAAACGCAGGTCTGGAGCAATTTCGATCCGGATTACATTTCCCGTTACAAGCTTGCTGAACGGACCGTGCCGCCCGGACAGGAACTGCCGGCCGCCTCCCCGACATCGCCCGCTGGCGCAACCGGTGCTGCCGCCAACACATCCGCACCGGTGTGCCAGCGCTCGGCCATCGTTGACGCTGCCGCCGATCTCACCGATTTCAACGTCAACCAGAATGCGTGGATTTCCTCCATGCTGCTCTATCGCCTCGGTCTCTTCGGCATGGACTGGGATAGCACACCGTTTCTCGACAACAAGGCCTCATTCCAGCGCGGCGTGAACCAGGCCGTGCGCCGCACCTCGGTGGAGCTGGTGGATACGCTCGGGCGCGTGCGCGGGACATCGGGCATCAACAACAACCTCCAGGAAGCGCGTGGCAATATGCAGTTCAGCGAATATTCCTGGTATTTCGGTCTCGATCCTTTCGGCCCGAAGACGCCGACTCCCAGCTATTACCGCGCCGCGATCCGCAGCTTCCAGGCCTTCAATGGCGAGCTCGTCGCCTGCAAGGCCGTCTTCGACACCCGCGCCGACAACCTGATCCAGTTCATCGACCGCATTGCCGGCGATATCGGCTCGACATCGGCCATCCTCCGTGAGCGTTCGGAAAACTATAATGGCGGTTGGTTCGATACCCGCGCCGACGACCGTTTCTGGTTCGCCTATGGCCAGCTCTACGGTTATTACGGCGTACTTTCCGCAGCCGGATCCGACTTCGCGCAGGTCATCCGCGAACGCAACCTCACCAACCTGTGGAACGACACGCTCCTGCAGACCCGCGCAGCCTTGCGTATCCAGCCGGCGATCATCTCCAATGGTGAGGAGAGCGGCTGGATCATGCCGTCGCACCTGGCCACCATGGGATTTTACGTTTTGCGGGTTCGCTCCAATCTCGTCGAGCTTCGCTCGGTTCTCGACCGATAAGGCGCAGGTTTTCCCGAAGGGCGGGACCGATCAGACGATCAGGCCAAGGCGTATGGTCTTGGCCACCAGCTGGGTGCGGTTCACGCAGTCGAGTTTGCGGATGGCGTTGTTCATATAGGCGTTGACGGTATGTTCCGAGATGGAGAGAAGCTCGGCAATCTCCACCGAGGTCTTCCCCTGCGCCGTCCAGCGCACCACGTCGAGTTCCCGCTTCGTCAGCGGTGAAGGCCCTCTGGAGCCGGTGCGGCAAAGCCGGTCATAGACCTCCAGCGCATGTAGCGCGATCATGCCCAGCTCGTTCAGCGCGGCCTGTTGCAGGGTATCGCGATCGCCTGCGAAATTCATCAGATACCGATTGCCGTTCATGCCGTGTACCGGGACCATGAGACCCGAAGTGATGCCCATGCTGCGCACGGAGGATACGGCATCCTGAAGCGTTTCACACGCAATGTCCGGGTCCTGCAACGACCAATATTGCGGCATCATCGATGATGCGCCGCGCCTGATGACGGGACAATCCCCGAGCGCACCGTCGCTGGTCATCGCATTCACGACCCAGATTGGCAGGCTGCTTTCAATGACCGTCGGCAAGCCATAGGCATTTTGGCCGCCGGGCAGGAGCAGCAGGGTCACATAGGCGTAACCGAAAGCGTGCATCACTTCCTGCAGCGCCTCCAGCCATTGGGACTTGTCGGCAGCAGCCGACAGATCATCGCATAGCCTCGCCTGACGCTCCGTCTTCACCATTCACGCCCCTTCTCCGCGCCGGGTCTTGACGCCAGGAGCGAAAAAATGCGTGGCCATGACGGGGTTGCGACCTTCATATCGTCTGGATTACCCTGCTAAAGCACCGGCTTTTCGGCCTTGTCCTTCGGCTTGGCCATCAGTTTCTCCAGGAAACCAAGCATGACCGCCGAGGCGACAAAAGCCAGATGGATGATCGTGAACCACATCAGCTTGCTGTCCGAGTACTGATTGGCATTGAGAAAGATTTGCAGCAGGTGAATGGACGAAATGGCCACGATTGACGACGCGACCTTGATTTTCAGGCTTCCGGCATCAAGCTTGCCCAGAAACGAAACCTCCGCATCGGCATCGTCGAAACGGCTGACAAAGTTCTCGTAACCGGAAATCATCACCATGACGATCAGGCTGGCGACGAGTGCCGCATCAATCAGGCCCAGCATGGCGAGGATCATGTCGGCTTCGTCGTAGGTAAAAACGTTCTTCGCAACTTTCAGAAACTTGAGCGCGAAAGAAAAGGCGTAGACAGCCAGCGCCGCGACCAGGCCGAGATAAAAAACGACCAGCAGCCAGCGGCTGGAGAGAATGATCCGCTCGACGAGCAGTTCAAGAGACTTCATTTCCGTATCCGATTATTAAACTGTTATTTTCGGGTATGCTTTCTTTCGCCATGTAAACTGGCCGCGAAGATCGTAGCAAGCATCAATGTCGGCACTTTGACCGCATCGTGGCGTTTTCGCCCTGACCCATCTTTTTTGGCCGCGGCCCGCAAACGTAATATTTTTGCAACATAGCGCCCCGCTTTAAAACATGATGCAAAAAGTCATATATAATATGTTGACAGTTATCGTCATGTTTTTTAGTCCTCGCTTATCGGCTCGCCCGTAACCAATCAGAACATATCCAGCCGCGCCTGAGCGCGGCGCGTTTTTGCGCGCCGTGGCTCCTGTGCGCGCATATTCGGGGGTAATCAATGTCCATCTCACGCACGCATTCCGCGCTGCTTCTCTGCACCGCCATGTCTCTTCTGCCCCTGACCGGCCACGCACAGGCACAGGATGCCGCTTCCGGTACCAATGGCACCACCACGCTCGAAAAAATCGTCGTCAAGGGCAAGCGCGTCAAAAGCGCCAATGCCGTCGCCGACACCCCGCTGGCGAGCCAGACGACGGCGGAAGATATCCGCAAGAAGGACATCGGCAGCATCAAGGACCTCGGCAACAGCACGGAACCGGGTGTCGATTACGTCGACGCCAAGCCCGGCCGGCCCGGCGGCCTGTTCATTCGCGGCCTCGGCGGCGCACGCGTCGTCACTTTGATCGACAATATTCCCGTTCCTTACTTCAACAATTTCGCCCGTCAGGGTCAGGCAACCACCACCCTCAGCGACACAAGCTCAAGCTTCGATTTTTCCTCGCTCTCGACGGTCGATGTGGTGCGCGGCGCCGATTCCAGCCGTATCGGCTCCGGTGCCCTTGGCGGCGCTCTGGTACTGCGCACGCTCGAACCGGAGGACCTGATCGGTGAAGGCAGGGACTGGGGCGGTGTCGCCAAGACCACCTATGACAGCGAGGACAGGAGCGTGGGCGGATCGCTCGCCGTCGCCAAGAAGATCGAGAACACCTCGGTCCTGTTCCAGGGCTCCTACAAACGCGGCAATGAAACGGACAACAAGGGTACGGCCGACATCTACGGCACGCGTCGCACCAAGCCCAACCCCGCCGACACCTATGAAAGCAACCTGATGTTCAAGATCCGCCAGGATCTGGAAGGTGGCCACCGCATAGGACTTACTGCCGAACGGTATTCGCTGAGAGACCGCAGCGACATGAAAACCCTTCAGGGTGTCAGCGTATCGGGCTCGACCTATCGCATCGGCGATTACCGCGGTTACGAGGACACTGAGCGCGACCGCGTCTCGCTTGATTATGAATACGAGGCGCCCTCAACTGACGGCGTGATCGATGCCGCCAATCTGTCGCTCTACTGGACGCGCCTCTCCAAGGAATCCGGCGCCGGCGACCGGCTGACCAATAATTCCCTCTATATTCGCGAAGACAGCATGCGCAACAGCGCCTTCGGTATCGTCGGCGGCCTGGAATCCGGGTTCGAGCTTGGCGGCGTGCAGCACACCGTCCGTTTCGGCGGCAACGCCATGACCACCGATTTCAGCCAGGAGCTTTTCGCCAATACGGCCGGTTCGACCTCATCGTCGCAATCGGACATGCCTGACGTGAGCGGCAAGAGCCTCGGCCTTTATCTCGATGACGAAATCGCCTTCGGCAACGGCTTCCGACTGACCCCCGGCCTGCGCTTCGATTCCTACGATTACGATCCCGATGGCTCCGTTTCCAGCAACAGCGGCTACCGAACATTCGGCCTGCCGAGCGGCAATAGCGGCTCGCGCTTCTCGCCGAAGCTTCTTGCCACCTATGACGTCACGCCCGAACTACAGCTTTTCGCACAATGGTCGATGGCCTATCGTGCCCCCACGATCAACGAACTGTATCTGAACTTCTCCAACGTCAGCTCCGGTTACGCTGTTGTCGGCAACTCCGCCCTCAATCCCGAGACCAGCAACGGTTTCGAGATCGGTGCGAACTACGCCTCCGGCGACCTGACGGGAAGCCTGACGCTGTTCCACAACAAGTACAAGAACTTCATCGAACAATATACGACCTCGACAACGCTCTTCCCCGGCTTCGGCGGCAGGGGCAACGGATCGCTGTTTACCTATCGCAACCGCAACAACGTCGAAATCTCCGGTGTGGAGGCCAAGGTCCGCAAGGATCTGGCAAACGGCTTCTTCGCCCACGCTTCGCTCGCCTACGCCTATGGCAAGGACACCGACACCAACGAGTTCATCCGCACGGTGGCACCGTTCAAGTCCGTCCTCGGCGTGGGTTATGCGCAGGATGTCTGGGGCACGGAACTGACGGGCGTTTTCTCCGCCGGCATGCGTGACGACAGGGTGGCCAACACTTTCGACGCCCCCGGTTACGGCGTCTTCAACCTGACCGGTTGGTGGGAACCCGAGCAGACCAAGGGCCTGCGCATCCAGGCCGGCATCTACAACCTGTTCGACAGGAAATACTGGAATGCCGTCGGCGTCCGCGACGTGAACCCGAATTCGGTCAGCACGGTCAATCAGCCGGTCGATTTCTACACGGAAGCAGGCCGCACCTTCAAAATCTCCCTGACCCAGAAGTTCTAAATCCGGGGCGGAAGCATCAACTCCAGTCGGGCGGCCTTTCGGGTCGCCCCTTTTTGTCAGCGGCAATAGAGATAGCCGCCTTTTCGCTCCAGCACGTCGAGATGCAGGTGATCCTGATGGGTTGCGTCGCTGCCGGGCGAAAGGACCGTGCGGAAAAACAGGCAGGCGGCAGCGGTAATCGTGCGCTGAAAAGCACCCTCCGGCGTCCGGTCCTCACCGCGCGGCTTCATCACCAGCGGCTCGCCCTTATCGAAGGAAATGGTGGAAATATCCACGGCATTGCCCTTGGCATGTTCGGAAATCTTGCCGTTTTCCGCGCTGTTGCGGTTTCGGCAAATATAGGTCGAGGCATTGGCGATGGCCGTCACCTTTTTCTCCGGCAAAGCCAGAGCGGCCGCCGGCACCATCATCTCCTTGGTCCAGCGTGAAAGCGCAAGCGCGGTTTCACAGCGCATGGTTCCAGATGGCTCAAGCTTGATGCCAGGCAGAACCACGGAAAGCTCGATAGGCGCGTCGATGCCGCACCCCTGTTCCGTATCGCGGATCGGCTCAAGCTGCTTGAACTCTGCACCGATCCCCTTCAACGAGGCAAGGCATGCCTGGAGTGCGGCCGGGTCCTCCGGCTTCACCGGCTCCGGTGGCTTCTCATCAGGTTTCGCCGTTTCGACAGTCGGTTTCTTCTGCTCCACGCCATCCTTGTCCTCGCCTTCCTTCTTGGCGTCATCGGAACCCTTGTCTGCGGGTGTCTTTTCACCATCGGATTGCTGGTTTCCGGAAGCATCGGGTTTCGCGACCGGCTGCTCCTCGGGCTGCGGCTTGGGAACGGGTTTGGGTGCTTCCGCCGGCCTTTGCGGCGTCTTGTCGGATGGCTTTTCCGAGGGGGTGGAGGACTGCCCCTCACCCGGTTTCGGCTGCGGCACCGGTACCTGCGCCGGCGGTTCAGAGGCAGAAATCAGTGCGAGGGTGGTTACCAGAAGACACAGGCGATGAAGCATTTTACGGGGCACTCCTGACCGTTTCGGCAGGGGTGCAACGCCGCGGCGGCCTGTAAGGTTCATTCCCTTGCCGAAATCCGCTTGCCAAGGCGGATCGTGCACGCTAACAATTTTCGCATGAACATCGTGTCTAAGAACATTGCTAACTGGTGGTGGAGCAGCTTTACGCGGCCTTGACCAGTCATGTCTTCAGACAAAGTCCAAGCCGCCCGAATTTTCAGGCGGCTTTTTTGTTATCTTGCCGCCTGTCATCGGGCCTGAACAACGGGAAGTGCGAAAGAAATGGTAACGATCATTCAGGATGACGGAGCGGAAACCTACGAGACGAAAGGCGGCATCAAGGTCAGCCGAAAGCGCCGGCCTGCCGATTATGCCAACGCCATCGACAATTATGTCGAAAAGCTCGATTCCCATCGCGGCGCGGTTTTCTCATCCAACTATGAATATCCCGGCCGCTACACGCGCTGGGACACGGCCATCATCGACCCGCCGCTCGGCATTTCCTGTTTTGGCCGCAAGGTGTGGATTGAGGCCTATAATGGCCGCGGCGAAGTACTGCTTTCCTTCATCACCGAAAAGCTGAAGGCGACGCCCGATCTCACGCTCGGCGCTTCCACCACGCGTCGTCTTGATCTCACCGTCAACGAACCGGACCGCGTCTTCACCGAAGAAGAACGCTCAAAAATCCCGACCGTCTTCACTGCGCTGCGCGCCATAGTCGACCTCTTCTATTCGAACGCGGATTCGGCAATCGGCCTGTTCGGCGCCTTCGGTTACGACCTCGCTTTCCAGTTCGACGCCATCAAGCTGTCGCTGGCGCGCCCGGAAGACCAGCGCGACATGGTGTTGTTCCTGCCCGATGAAATCCTGGTCGTTGATCACTATTCCGCCAAGGCCTGGATCGACCGTTACGACTTCGAAAAGGGCGGCGTGACGACGGACGGCAAGTCATCGGACATAGCACCCGATCCCTTCAAGACAACCGATACGATCCCGCCCAAGGGCGATCACCGTCCCGGCGAATATTCCGAACTTGTCGTGAAGGCCAAGGAAAGCTTCCGCCGCGGCGATCTGTTCGAGGTCGTCCCCGGCCAGAAATTCATGGAACGCTGCGAAAGCAACCCGTCGGCGATTTCGCGCCGCCTGAAGGCGATCAACCCGTCCCCCTACTCCTTCTTCATCAACCTCGGCCATCAGGAATATCTGGTCGGCGCCTCGCCGGAAATGTTCGTGCGCGTCTCCGGCCGCCGCATCGAGACCTGCCCGATCTCAGGCACCATCAAGCGCGGCGATGATCCGATTGCCGACAGCGAACAGATCCTGAAACTGCTCAACTCGAAGAAGGATGAGTCCGAACTGACCATGTGTTCGGATGTGGACCGCAACGACAAGAGCCGCGTCTGCGAACCCGGTTCGGTCAAGGTCATTGGCCGCCGCCAGATCGAGATGTATTCGCGCCTCATCCACACGGTGGACCACATTGAAGGCCGCCTTCGGGACGATATGGACGCCTTTGATGGCTTCCTCAGCCACGCCTGGGCCGTGACCGTCACCGGCGCACCGAAGCTCTGGGCCATGCGCTTCATCGAAGGCCATGAAAAGAGCCCGCGCGCCTGGTATGGTGGTGCGATCGGCATGGTCGGTTTCAATGGCGACATGAATACAGGCCTCACTCTGCGTACCATCCGGATCAAGGACGGTATTGCCGAGGTGCGTGCGGGTGCGACCCTGCTCAACGATTCCAATCCGCAGGAAGAAGAAGCCGAAACCGAACTCAAGGCGTCCGCCATGATATCAGCCATTCGCGACGCGAAAGCCACCAACGCCGCTTCCACCAAGCGCGATGCGGCCAAGGTCGGTACTGGCGTGAAGATCCTGCTTGTCGATCACGAAGACAGCTTTGTCCACACGCTGGCGAATTATTTCCGCCAGACCGGTGCGACCGTCTCCACCGTCAGATCGCCGGTCGCAGCCGACGTATTCGATCGCTTCCAGCCCGATCTCGTCGTGCTTTCCCCCGGACCGGGCAGCCCGACGGACTTCGACTGCAAGGCGACGATCAAGGCGGCCCGCGCCCGCGAATTGCCGGTCTTCGGCGTCTGCCTCGGCCTTCAGGCTCTGGCGGAAGCCTATGGCGGCGAGCTTCGCCAGCTTGCGGTGCCGATGCATGGCAAACCCTCGCGCATCCGCGTGCTGGAACCGGGCCTCGTCTTCTCCGGTCTCGGCAAGGAAGTGACCGTTGGCCGTTACCACTCGATCTTTGCCGACCCCTCCACCCTGCCGCGTGATTTCATCATCACGGCCGAAAGCGAGGACGGCACGATCATGGGCATCGAACATGCCAAGGAACCCGTGGCTGCCGTTCAGTTCCACCCGGAATCGATCATGACGCTTGGCCAGGACGCCGGCATGCGCATGATCGAGAACGTGGTGGTGCATCTGACCCGCAAGGCGAAGACGAAAGCCGCGTGATGGCTGCCGCCGATACCACCAACATCGAGCCGATACGGGCGGAGCACGTTGAGAGCTTTCACCGTGCGCTCGATGCGGTATCGCGCGAGCGGAAATATCTGAGCTTCCTGGAGGCGCCGCCGCTCGATGCGGTGCGCGCCTTCGTTCTCGACATGATCGAGAACAACCATCCGCAATTTGTAGCGATTGCGGATGGCGAAGTGGCGGGCTGGTGCGACATTCGCCGCCAGGACAGAGTAACCCGCGCCCATTGCGGCACACTCGGCATTGGTATCCTACAGGCCTACCGTGACAAGGGACTTGGCGCGCAGCTGATGCGGCGAGCGCTCGATTCCGCCCGTCAAGGCGGGCTGCGTCGTGTCGAGCTGAGCGTGCATGCGGACAACGCCAGAGCGATAGCGCTGTACGAAAAAATCGGCTTTGTGCATGAGGGCCGGGCCCGCGATGCCGTTCTGATCGACGGGCGCTATATCGACAGCCTGAACATGGCGATCATCCTCGGCAACTAACCCCTCGGCAGCGCAGCGGAAATACAAAGCGCGAATTTCTTCAGCAGCTGCAGGTCGAAATGTCCCTCCCGGCGCAGCATCCAGGTCAGCGCGTCATTCGCCGTCCATGGCTTCTTGTAGGGTCTGACCGAAGTCACGGCGTCGTAAACGTCGCAGATGGCCGCGATACGCGCGTAAAGGGTGATCTCGCTGCCGGCACGCCCGCTGGGATAACCGCCGCCGTCAATTCGCTCATGATGATTGAAGCAGACATCAAGCACCATCTCAGGCATCTGCTCGTTTCGCGACAATATTTCCCGCCCGAATGCAGGGTGGAGATTGATGATTTTGCGTTCGTCGGTGCTCAACCCATCCGCCTTGTTGAGAATGGACGAGGGGATTTCCACCTTGCCAATATCATGCAGCAGGCCACTGACGCCGAGCAGATCGACCGTTCCGCGGTCGAGCCCGAGATAATTACCGAAGAGGATCATCAGCCCGCTGACGGAAACCGAGTGCACGAAAGTCGTTTCATCTTTCGATTTCAGGCGGGTGACCCCGATGAAGATCGCCGGGTTCGACTGCACGGCATCGGAAATCTTGCCCGCCGCCGCCGCCATGCCCTTCAGCGACACAAGGCCGCCGGCTTCTGCGGAAGCAAAGGTCTCGGAAATAGTGCCTGCCGCTGATCGGACCGCATGGGTTACGGCGGCAATGGTTTCCGGGCAATTGTCCGGCGCCAGCGAAACCGCAGCCGAACGCCTGCCGCCTTCGGTATCGTATCCCCTGGCCGTGTTGATGATGATGCTTTCAGCGCCGCTTGATTTCAGTTGCCGCATCAATTCCTCCTGCCGCAAAAGAAAGCGGTGCCGCTTTAAAAATCCCTGATTCGAAAGCGTTCCTTCGACCGCTTCGATAAACATGCCAAGTGTCAGTTGCTGGGTGGAAATTCGTTTGAGCATCAGACGCTTTTATTTTCCTTCCCGGGAATATAACCTAAAACCGCAATTCGTAAAAATGCCGGTGCACAACCGGTTGAACTATAAAGGTGAAGTCAAGCCTTCCCAATCCCGCCTAAACTTGAACCTTGAAGATTAGATACCACAAATATGAAAATTTTTTACTCTCGATATATTTAAAACTCAAAGAATCAATTCGAATAGATCCAGAAACAACCCTCGAATGTAAATAATGAAGATTCTCGCATACGACGTAAATCAGGAGCCGAAGAAAGCCGCATGAATTCCAGACTTGAAAAGCGCATCGACCAGGGTACGGGCCGTGAACCGGCAGACATGGTTCTCAAGAACGGCCGCTTCTTCGATCTCGTCACCGGAGAACTCGTTGCCTCGGATATCGCCATTTGTGGCGATACGATCGTGGGAACCGGTGAAAGCTATGAGGGTTACCGGGAAATCGATATTTCCGGCAAAATCGTCGTCCCCGGTTTCATCGATACGCATCTCCATATCGAATCGTCGCTGGTGACACCGCATGAGTTCGATCGCTGCGTTTTGCCGTATGGCGTCACCACCGCCATTTGCGACCCCCATGAAATTGCCAATGTGCTCGGGGTGGAGGGGCTTCAGTTCTTCCTCGACAGCGCCATGGAAACCATCATGGACATCCGCGTGCAGCTTTCCTCCTGCGTGCCCGCCACTCACCTGGAAACCGCTGGCGCCGACCTGCCGATTGAAAAGCTGCTGCCGTTCCGGAGCCACCCGAAGGTCATCGGCCTTGCTGAATTCATGAATTTCCCCGGTGTCATCCACAAGGACCCGGTGTGCATGGCGAAGCTGGAGGCTTTTCAGGGCCAGCATATCGACGGGCACGCACCGCTTCTTTCCGGAACAGCGCTGAACGGTTATCTCGCTGCCGGCATCCGCACCGAGCATGAATGCACGAGTGCAACGGAAGCGCTGGAGAAAATCCGCAAGGGCATGCACATTCTGGTGCGCGAAGGCTCGGTCTCGAAAGACCTGCATGCCCTGATGCCCATCATAACCGAGCGGCTGTCGCCCTATCTGGCGCTCTGCACCGATGACCGCAACCCCCTCGACATCGCCGAACAGGGCCATCTCGACTACATGATCCGCACCGCGATCGCCAGCGGCGTGGAACCGCTCGCCATCTATCGCGCCGCCTCTATTTCCGCCGCCAAAGCCTTTGGCCTGCGCGATCGCGGCCTGGTCGCGCCGGGCTGGCGCGCCGATCTCGTGGTGATCGACAGCCTGGAAAGCTGCAAAGCCAGCATGGTTCTTTCCGGCGGCCGGATCGTCGACGATGCGCTCTTTGCCACGCGCAAACCGGTCGCACCGGTCGGTCTCGACAGCGTCAAGGCGAGACCCGTGCTCGCCTCGCATTTTGGCGTGCCGGTCACGGAAGGCGAAAGCCCTGTCATGGGCGTGCTTCCCGGCAAGATCATTACCGAGCACCGTCGCTACAGACTGCCGACGGACGGCAACCAGACCACCGTCGATCTCGAAAACGATATCATCAAGGTCGCCGTCATCGAACGCCACGGCAAGAACGGCAACCATGCCAATGGTTTCGTTCAAGGTTTCGGCCTGAAAAAGGGCGCCATCGCCTCCACCGTCGGCCATGACAGCCATAATATCTGCGTTGTCGGGGTGAGCGAAGACGACATGGCGCTGGCCGCTAACCGGCTGGGCGAAATCAAGGGCGGTTTTGTCGTGGTGGAAGACGGCAGGGTGACAGGCGAAATCGCTTTGCCCGTCGCCGGGCTGATGAGCCTTGAACCCTACGAGACCGTTCGCGATACGCTGCACACCCTGAGAAAAGCAGCCTATGCGCTGGGCACCACGCTGGAAGAACCCTTCCTTCAGGTCGCCTTCCTGCCCCTGCCCGTCATCCCCCATCTCAAGATTTCCGACATGGGCATGGTGGATGTGGACCGGTTTGCGCTGATCTGATGGTGGCTTGGCGACTAGCGGCAGCGAAGAACGCTTCGCCTCCGTTTTTGAGGCCGCTGGCGCGGCCTCATGCCTTCGTCTCCGCAGGCCAGGTGACATAATAATATTTGCCCGCGACCCTGCCGAAATAGGCATTTTTTCCCGTCGCCTTTTCGACATAACTCCCGTTTCCGTCCTTGGAAAGCGCACCGTCTTCGCTGCGCTTCAGTTGAGTATTGAGGAAGTCGACCCAGTTGGTCTTGGCGGTATCGGTAGCTGTGGTCGGCGTTGCTTTTTTCTGGTTGGGATCCCACGCATTGATCGTTTTACCCTGAGTGGGATTGGTAACCTGCAGGGCCCCGCGCTCGAGAGCGCCTACCATTGCCCGGGCGCGCAGATATTGCGCCGGATCGTCGCCAGCCAACGCGAGCTTCGCTTTCAGATTCCGCATGAAAGCGGGCGACGCGATATAGTCGGCCGAAGAGGTTTTTGCCGCTGGTGTCGATGAGGATGTGCGGGCCGCCGATTTCCCGGAAGGAAATACATCGCGGATGGACGGAAGGGCAGCCTTGGCTTTGCCGCCTGAGGACCTAGTATTACCGCTGTTGGGCTGATTGAAATTCTTGATTGAAACGGACATGACAATTCCTGCTTCACTAACGAGTGGTGATGGAAATATACAGGACTCGATGTTTGACGCCGAAAGCTTGCCCAAGACTTGCAGTACAGCCGAAATAAATGCGAAACCATTATTTATGCGGAGGAAAAACGATAATATAAACATTCTAAATTATGAATATACTTAAATAGCTTCGTTACGACGTTAAGACAAAGCCATGACGTCACATGCGGCGGTGGCAACCCGCCCCGCAGCCAGACACTCTTCGCGGATCAGCACAGGCAGCTTATCGCTTCGGGATCAGCGACCTGCGAAAATAAACGACGCGCTCCGTTTCCTCAAATCCCAGGGCCGCATGCATGCGATGGGAGCTGAGATTGGCGATATCGGCATCGGAGGCAAGTTCGCTGACGCCTTGGTCGATGGCCCAGCGGGTCACCTGCTCCACCAGAAGGGCGGCGACGCCCTGCCTGCGAAACGCCTCCTCCACGTAGATTCCCTCAAGAAACGCCACGGGTGACGTATCGCAGCCGTTGACGTAATCCCGCCGCAGGCTGACCTCGGCAAAACCAATGGCCGATCCGTCAAGATCGTGAACGATAAATCCAGCCCCGGTTTCGCAAACGTCCTGCAACTCAGCCCGATGGTCTTCAGGCGCCGTATCGGGCCAGAGACGGTGTCGCAGAAGGCACCAGTCATCCGGATAGTCGCCAGCATTTCGGACGTCGAAAGTCCCGCTCATTCAACGCTCCCGCAAAACACGTCCAGCCCCTCAAGCTTGACGATGCCGCCATCAAACAGCGGCTCGAAACCCGGCATCGGCAGGATTGTCGTCACGTTCATGCCCCTGGGGATGGGAAACTCCACCGGCTTGCGCGTCAGGTTGAAAACGAAAAGCAGCGTATGCTCGCCCTTGTGACGCGTGAAGGCCAGCACGTCGAGATTGGTTTTCAGGAACGTCATGTCCCCGTCACGCAGCGCGCCATGGCTTTTCCGGAACGACAGAACCGCCCGGTAATGGTTCAGGATCGAGTCCGGCCTTCGTTCCTGCGCATCCGCGGCGTGCATGGCATGCGCATAGGGCACCGGCAGCCACGGTTTGTCAGCGGTCGAAAAGCCGGAATTCTGCTTGCCTGTTTCCCACACCATCGGGGTGCGGCATCCATCGCGCCCCTTGAAGGCTGGCCAGAAGCGGATGCCATAGGGGTCACGCAAATCAGCGAAAGCCAGCTCAGCCTCCGTCAAGCCAAGTTCCTCGCCCTGATAGAGGCAAATGGACCCGCGCAGGCTGGCGAGAACGCAGATAGCGAGCTTGGCAACCCGCGTCTGTTCTTCGGCGCCTTCCGAAAACCGGCTGAGATGGCGCACCACGTCATGGTTGGAAAAGGCCCAGCAGACCCACCCGTCCGTCACCACCTTGCCGAAAGTCTCGACCGACCCGCGGATGTGTTTGGCGGTGAAATCCGGCCCCAGAAGGTCGAAGGTGTAGCACATGTTGAGCTTGTCGTTGCCGGACGTGTAAGCAGCAACGGTCTTCAACGACCGCGCGCCGTCACCCACTTCACCCACGGTGGCGCGGCCCTCATACTCATCGAGTAGTGCGCGGAAGCGCTTCAGGAAACCGATATTTTCCGGCCGGGTCTTGTCATAGAGATGGTCCTGCATGCCGTAGGGATTGACGTCGGAAGCGTCGAGCCCGAAGCTTTCCTCGTCGAACAGCGGCGGGTTGTCACGCAGGAGCTTGTCGTGGAAATAGTGATTGACGGTATCGAGCCGGAAACCGTCCACGCCGCGATCCAGCCAGAAGCGTACCGTTTCCAGCAGCGCATCCTGAACCTCAGGATTGTGGAAGTTCAGGTCCGGTTGCGACGTCAGGAAGCTGTGCATGTAATATTGCTTGCGCACGCCATCCCACTCCCAGGCCGGCCCGCCAAAAACTGAAAGCCAGTTCGTCGGTGCCGTGCCGTCCGGTTTGGGATTGGCCCAGACATACCAGTCGGCCTTGCTGTTCGTCCGGCTCGCCCGGCTGTCCACGAACCAGGGATGCTGGTCCGACGTGTGCGAGATGACCTGGTCGATGATGACCTTCAAGCCGAGACGATGCGCCTCGGCCATCAGCGCATCGAAATCAGTGAGCGTGCCGAACAGCGGATCGACATTGCAATAATCCGAGACGTCATAGCCCATATCCGCCATGGGCGAGGTGAAGAAGGGCGAAAGCCAGATTGCGTCGACACCGAGCGAGGCGATGTATGGCAAGCGCTTGGTCACGCCGGCGAGATCACCATAGCCGTCGCCTGTCGTGTCCTGAAACGAACGCGGATAGACCTGATAGATCACCGCTCCCTTCCACCAGTCCGATTGCGCTTGGGGTTTGTGGACCGGGGCATGGGATAACGTCATCGGCAATCTCCTGATCGTGTCTGACGGAGAGAATATAAAGCCGCCGCCTCCGCGTAAACCTTAACTTCGCACCTGCACAAACGGCCAAAACCACCTTGTCAGCAGCGCGCACTCGTCGTAAGCCGCATGGCTGGAAAAAACGGGAGGATGACGGCGTGGGCGGACGATTTCTGTCGATTGGCGAATGTATGGTGGAACTGTCGCAGGCCGGCAACGGGCTGCTGCGTAAGGGTTTTGCCGGCGACACCTTTAATACCGCCTGGTATGCGCGCGCCTGCCTGCCGGAGGACTGGTCCGTCGATTATTTCACCGCACTCGGCGATGATCCGCTTTCGGAAGACATGCTGGCATTCATTGCGGAAGCCGGCATCGGCACGGAAAAAATCCGCCGCATCAAGGGCGGCACGCCCGGCCTTTACCTGATCAACCTGAAAGACGGCGAACGCACCTTCAGCTACTGGCGCAATGCCGCGGCGGCAAGACAGCTCGCTGCGGACGCGGACCACCTGCGCAAAACGGTCGAAAACGCCGACGTCGTCTATTTCTCCGGCATTACGCTCGCCATCCTCGCCTCCGCCCATGATGTCGATACATTCCTTGCGGAACTGCGCCGCGCCAGGGCGGCCGGTAAGCTCGTGGTCTTCGATCCCAACATCCGCCCGCGCCTCTGGGCGGACAAGGACATCATGCTGGAGACGATCTCCAATGGCGCCCGCGCCGCGACGCTTGTCATGCCGAGCTTCGACGACGAGGCGAGCCATTTCGGCGATGTATCGGTGGAAGTGACCATTGCCCGTTACCGTTCGCTCGGTGTTGAAAACATCGTTGTGAAGGACGGCGCCAAAGGCGCAACACTCGATTTCGGCGGCAGCCGCAGCCACGCCCCGGCGATGAAGGCCGTTGAGGTGGTTGACACGACGAGCGCCGGCGACAGTTTCAACGGCGCCTTCCTCGCCCGTTATGTGACCGGAAGCTCTCCGGAAGAAGCGGCCACTTTCGCCGCAAGGGCGGCGGCAACCGTCATCGGCCACCACGGCGCGCTGATCAGCCCCGAATTGCTCCCTCTCGTCGGATAGCCGCCACGCCCGGCCAGCAAACAAGGTTTTGCAGCCGTCACAGACCCTGACATGATCCTGTAACACGCGCGCCGCATATACGGGCGGAAGCCGGGCAATGGGGATTCGCCCGTGCGCAGATGAGCAGGATCGGTGTTCATGACGAGAATCACGATTGTCACAGATGCCTGGCACCCGCAGGTCAACGGCGTGGTTCGCTCGATCGAAAACACCAATACCGAACTCGCGCGGCTCGGCGTCGATGTGCGCATGGTGACGCCGCAGAGTTTTTACAGCATCCCCTGCCCCACCTATCCGGAAATCCGCCTTTCGGTTGCCGGCTATCGCCGCGTGGCGGCGGAGATCGAAAAAAGCCAGCCCTCCTTCGTGCATATTGCCACAGAAGGGCCGCTGGGTTTCATGGCGCGGCGCTGGTGCGTCAAGAACCGCATGCGTTTTTCAACCAGCTATCACACCCGCTTCCCCGAATATGTGGCGGCGCGCTTTCCCGTGCCGGAAAGCTGGCTTTATGCCTTCGTGCGCTGGTTCCACAATGGCGGCAACACCTGCATGGTGGCGACGCCAAGCCTTGAGACAGAACTGGAGGCGCGCGGCGTGCGCAACCTCAAACGCTGGAGCCGCGGCATCGACGCCGAGCTTTTCCATCCCCGCCCGAAGGCAAAGCTGCCCTTCGACCTGCCGAGACCGATTTTCATGACCGTGGGACGTGTAGCGGTGGAGAAGAACCTGCCGGAATTCCTCGATCTCGACCTGCCGGGATCTAAGGTCGTCATCGGCGACGGCCCCGCCCGCCATGAATTGCAGGAAAAATACCCTGACGTCCTTTTCACCGGCGTCAAGACCGGCGAGGATCTTGCCGACGCCTATGCGCAGGCCGATGTCTTCGTTTTCCCGTCCAAGACAGACACCTTCGGCAACACCATTCTGGAAGCTCTGGCAAGCGGCGTGCCCGTGGCCGCCTTCCCCGTTACCGGACCAATCGACATCCTTGGCGGCAACCCGGCGGCCGGAGCGCTGGACGACAATCTTCGCGATGCCTGTCTTGCCGCCCTTCATTGTTCGCCCCAGGCGGCGCTGGCGCTCTCCAGGAGCTACAGCTGGGAAAAGGCATCCAGGCAATTCCTCGACAATGTCATTCATGCCGCTGGCAAATCGCTGCCGCTGCTCTCCCGCTCCCAACTTGCATGAGTCGATCCCCGAGATTTTCTTCAGGGATAGTGGACGAAACCGATCGGGAATGTCACAAGGCGATCAGGACGCGACTGCCGTTATCTTTAGAACGGGGTCGGGCTGCTGATTGACGTCAGGCGGCTGCCGCGAGATTACGCTGGCCGTCCTTTAGTCCGATAAACCGGTGCCTACCAGGCACCGACCAGAGATTCTCCCGTCAGCGGCACGGCCCGTTCCTTTCCGTCTCGGTCCTTGACCGAAAGAGATGCGGCCATCTGCTTGGGTGACTTGCGGAACCAGTTGGCGGCGACGCTTGCCATATCTCCGATCGCCGCCTGTTTGTGCCATTCGGCAAAGCGCCTGGCTGTTGCTTCAGGCTCCGAACGATAGAAGAAATCGCCGGATTGGCCGAGATCGTTGATGGATGCCGCCATGGCGGAGAGTGGCCGCTGGAACATTTTTGCCGGCACCGACAGCCCCCGGGCGCTATCGGCAAAAGCCGGCGCCATGAAATCGATCGCCCAGCCATCGGCATCGATCCAGCAGTGGAAATTCTCGCCCGCACCTGTCACGTAACCATCGTCGCGATGATCCGCGAACAGGAGCACCTTTCCGTCAAGATTATAGGCCGCAAGCCCGCCCTTCGGCACCGCTTTCACCTTGTAGTGCTGCTGCAGGATGAAGGCGCCGAAAGTGCTGAAATACATCGAGGCCGAAGCGGGATCGGCATTCTGGGCGAGGAGCAGGCTGTTGATGACGCGGTAGATCCGCTGATAGTCGGTCTGCTTGATCAGCATGATTTTTACTCTTCAAAACAAGGCGTTGGATGAGCGTCCGCCGCTTGTTTCTTCTCCCCGAGGGGGAGAAGTCCGCGGCAGCGGGATGAGGGGGCTAGGCCAGCGATATACGGAGAGCTTGCCCCCTCATCTGACCCTTCGGGCCATCTTCTCCCCGGCAGGGAGAAGAAAATTGCCGCGACGTCTCACGCCAAAATCAACGTCTCTTCTTCGCCTTGCTCTCGAACGGATTGTCCGAGCCGCGATAATGTACGCGGATCGGCACGCCCGGCATGTCGAAATCCTTGCGCAGGCCATTGACGAGATAACGCGTATAGCTCTCCGGAATGGCTTCCGGCCGCGTGCAGGAAATCATGAAGGCGGGCGGGCGGGCCTTGACCTGCGTCATATATTTCAGCTTCAGGCGGCGGCCGGAGACGGCCGGCGGCGGGTGCTGCGTGGTCTGCGCGTCGAGCCAGCGGTTAAGCCTTGCGGTGGAGATGCGGCGGTTCCAGACCTTGTCGGTATCGATGATATTCTGCATCAGCCGGTCGAGACCATACCCCGTCTGTCCGGAAATCGGCACGGCGCGAATGCCGCGCGCCTGCGGCAGCAGACGCTCGGTCTTTTCACGTAGATCGGCGAGATAGGCCTGCGGGTCTTCCACCAGATCCCATTTGTTGAAGGCGAGCACGGCGGCGCGGCCTTCGCGAATGACGAGATCGACCAGCTGCAAATCCTGCTTTTCGAACGGAATGGTGCTGTCGAACACGATGACGACGGTTTCGGCGAAGCGGATGGAGCGCAGCGAATCCGCAACAGAGAGCTTTTCCAGCTTCTCCGTCACCTTGGCCTTGCGGCGCATGCCAGCCGTATCGAACATCTTGATGGTGCGGCCGCGCCAGTCCCATTCGACGGAAATACTGTCGCGGGTGATACCGGCTTCGGGGCCGGTCAAAAGGCGATCTTCGCCGAGGAAACGGTTGATCAGCGTCGACTTGCCCGCATTCGGCCGGCCGATGATGGCGACGCGCAGCGGCTTGGTCTCGTCATAGACGGGCTCTTCGTCTTCCTCGTCCTCGCTGCCGGGCTCGCTGCGTGGCAGAACGATATCCGTTTCCGCCTCGTCCACCTCCGGCGGGAAGGCGACGTCTTCGCCGATCGCCTCGACAATGGCGTCGCGCAGGTCGATCATTCCCTGGCCGTGTTCGGCCGAGATCGGGCAAGGATCGCCAAGACCGAGCGTGAAGGCATCATAGAAACCGGCGTCGGAACCGCGCGCTTCGGATTTATTGGCCACCAGCACCACCGGCTTGCCGCGACGTCGCAGCATTTCCGCCAGCGTCTCGTCGGCGGGTGTCAGGCCTGCCTTTGCATCCACGACGAAGAGTGTCACGTCGGCATCGTCGATCGCCGCTTCCGTCTGGGCCCACATGCGGCCCTGAAGCGTTTCCGGCCCGGATTGCTCCAGACCGGCGGTATCGATGATGGTGAAACGCAGGTCGACGAGCTTTGCCTCGCCAGGCCGGCGGTCGCGGGTCACGCCGGGCGTATCATCCACCAGCGCCAGCTTCTTTCCGACGAGACGGTTGAAAAGCGTGGACTTGCCGACATTGGGGCGCCCGACTATGGCGACGGTGAAGCTCATTGATCCTGGTTCCTTAAAGCACGTCTGCCCAAAACGTTACCTGTTTTGGGCAAAGGACATGCGTAAAATAATGCGTTGGATCGCTTTGGCAATGCGAAGATTGTCGGCGCGATCTCGGGCGGGGCAGCGGCGTTAGGCAGCCTTGCCCGAAGCGGTGATGTTATCGAGCATGATCTGCGCGCGATTGGTGACGTTACGCGGCGCCTGCGTGTCGCCGACGATCTGCTCGAACCATTGCTTGGCCTTGGCGAAATCGCCAGCCTTATAGGCGGCAAGACCGAGCGCCTCGCGGGCGGAAGCGCGCATGGTCTGGCCGTCAGTGCTGAGCGGTTCGGCAAGCGCAGCCACCTGATCATAGGTGCCATTATCGACCAGCAGCCAGGCGGCGCGAACCTTGGCGGCATCACGGAAGACCTGCGGCGCGGAATTATCGTTGCCGATCGCGGTGAAGGCGGCGATCGCACCGGCCGCATCGCCCTTCTGTGACAGCAGCGTTGCCGAACGGAACTTCGCCAGAACGGGATAGTTGCCGTGACCGGAGGTTTCGAGATCGGCGAAGGCCTTCAGCGCCTCATCCGTCTTGTTTTCGGAAGCGAGCGTCAGGGCCGCCAGGAACTGATCGCCGGAATTGGAGGCACGGCTGGTGTTCCAGTATTCGTAGATGCCGGCACCGGCGGCACCGAGAACAACGAGGACGGCGGCACCCACGACCACGATACCGTAACGGCCCCAGAAGCGCGACAGCTGCTCGGAGCGGATCTGCTCGTTCACTTCGCGGATAAAGGTATCATTCTCGTTTGCCATCAAATTCTCCGTTACCCGCGCGGAGATCGTGTCCCGATCCATCCGTCCGCGGACATACCAAGCCGCTTACCCGGATCAGCAAAAGTAAGGCCAACCGGGTCATGGTCGGCCTTCTAGCCTATTTTGCCTGATATGTAAGGGGGAAACGTCGATTTCCTACATGGCGATGGGCTGAACGCCGATCAACCATTCGTGCAGTTTCAGGATGAAAGCCCCCCACAGAACGATGCCGCCGACGACCGCCACCAGATCGTAGCGGCTTGAAACGAAGTCCCGGACCACTTTTTCACCTGCCCGCTCCCGGCGCTTCAGCGAAATCCGCATCACCACGCCCCAGGCAAGGAACGACACGAAAAGCAGGATCGAAGACGTTTCGCCATTGGCGAGAAGATGCGCGAGCGCCCAGATTTTGACGGCCAGAATGAGCGGATGTTTGGTCTTCGTTGCGATATGGCCAGCCGGGATAAGGCTGGCCACGAGACAGATCATCGCCAGCAACATCAGGGTAATGGCGATGTGGCTCATCCAGACCGGCGGATACCACAGCATGCCCGTCTTCTGCCGCGCTTCGCCGAAAGCGTAAATGACAAGGCCGAGCGTGATGAGGCTGACGACGGAATAAACGCCCTTGAATGGCCCTTCACCCATCGTCGCGATCATGCGCGCGCGAAACTGCGGTGCGATCACCTTCAGGAGATGGGTGAGCAAAAACAAGGCAAGACAGAGTGCGAGAAAAAGCATGAACACGGCCCCCGGAGTGGAACGAAGCGGCTCAATCACCGCAGTCAAGAACAGGAATTAGGCTGAAAGTCATGAAAACGCCAGACTATTCAAAGCTTCGCCTTATTCCACCCGCAAAAGGCCACGGTGTTCATATGACGGAAGACTGATGTTTCGCCCCTTTGCCGCCTTTTCCCTGTCGCTTCTCGCCGCCCTTCCCGCTTTTGCGCAAGAGGTGCAGAAGCCGAAGCAGCTTGTCATCGTTTCCTTCGACGGTGCGGGCGACAATACGCTTTGGGAAAGAAGCCGGACGACGGCGAAAGAAGTCGGGGCGCATTTCACCTATTTTCTCGCCTGTACGCTGGTGATGGATCGCAGGACCAGCGCCAAGACCTATCAGGGACCGGGCCAGAAGGCCGGCCGCTCCAATGTCGGCTTCGGCCAGTCGCCGGATGAGGTGGAGGCAAGGCTTAGAAACATCTGGGCCGCCTATCGCGAAGGCCACGAGATCGCCAACCACACCTGCGGCCATTTCGACGGCGGGCAATGGACCGCCGAACAGTGGGACGGCGAATTCACCACCTTCACCAGCACGCTGGAAAACGCCTGGCAGATGATCGGCAAGAAGGGCGAGGAGCCCGAAGGCTGGCGCGACATGGTCAAAAAGATCAATGGTTTCCGTGCACCCTATCTGTCGCAGGGTCCGGCGCTGACCGCCGCGCAGAAAAAGCACGGCTTCGTTTACGACGCCACCAGCATCACCAAGGGACCGGAATGGCCAGTGGAGCGGGAAGGCATCCTGCATTTTGGCCTGCCGCTGATACCCGAAGGCCCGGGCAACCGCCCGATCATTGCCATGGATTACAACCTCTTCATCCGCCACTCCGTCGGAGTCGAAACGCCCGATCGCTCGAGCGAGTTCGAAGAGCGCGCCTACACTGCCTTCCGCAACGCTTTCGACAGGCAGTACAATGGCGAACGCATTCCCCTGCAGATGGGCTTTCACTTCGTGAAAATGAATGGCGGCGCCTATTGGAACGCCTATGAAAGGCTGCTGCGCGAGGTTTGCCACAAGACCGATGTCACCTGTGTGAGCTATGCTGAATCCATGCCGATGATCGAGGCGCGCAAGAAGCTGAAGACCGAGGGCTGAAACCTCTTCATGAAAAAAAGGCGGCCGATTGGCCGCCTTTTTGTTTGTCACGGACGGTTGGCCGCCAGTTCACCTTCCTCTGCCTCGCGGCGCAGGTAACGCTCGTCGATATCCGGAAGCGGCTTGTCGTCGATCGCAGCTTCGAAGGCGACGAGGCGTTTGTGGATGGACAGCAGCTCAATGATCGTCGACCAGTAGTTCACCAGATACTGAAAGGAGTTGCTGACCTCGCCGAAGGCCGTCGCAATCTGCTGCCAGATACCCATGGTGATGCGTCCGGCAACGAATGTCGGGATCAGGATGAAGTTCAGGAAGATGGCGTCAAGCTGGCCGTAGGAGTAACGCGCCACGTTGAAATAGAGATAGTGCCAGTACATACGGAAATAGTTCTTACGCACATTGGCGAACAGTTCCCGCACCGTGACGGGATCGGCGCGGTCGGCATGGTCTTCGCCATAGACTAGTTCCTTACGGTAGGCCGCTTCCACGCGCTGGTTGCGGAAGTTAAGCCCGGGCAGCTTGATACCAGCAAGCGCAAGCAGCGCGGTACCGAAAATCGACCAGACGATCGCCAGCCAGAAAAGCGCATGTGGAATGGCGCCGATGACAGGCAGGTCGCCCACATGTTCGGACATGCGGAACAGAAGCGGCAGGAAGACCACCAGCGTCATCACCGAATTGATAAGCGTCACACCCAGCCCTTCGAGAATATTGGCAAACCGCATCGTATCCTCCTGGATACGCTGGGATGCACCCTCGATGTGCCGAAGCTTGTCCCATTTCGACATGTAGTAGTTGTTCATGGCGGTGCGCCAGCGGAATACATAGTGGTTGGTGAAGAAGGCGGTCACGACGTTCATCACCACCCCGACGGCGCCGATCTCAAGGAACTTGAGCTGATAATCGTAGAACTGCGCGGCGGTCACGTCGCCCTGCTTTGCAAGCGCGTTCTGTAGAAGATCGAAGAACGGGCCGCGCCAGTTGTTCAGCGCCACCGAAACCTGCACCGCAAAATAGGCGATGAAGATGATGAATGCCGAGCCCCAGATGGACCATGCGGTCCATGGGTGATCCTTGGCGATGATCTGCCATGTAACACCGAATATGGCGACGAAGATCGTGAAATAGAGATAGAACCAAAGATTGTCAGGCGAGAAGAAATAAGCAAGCCCGATCGGCGCGGTCTGTCCGGGCGCCAGTGGCGGCAGGCCGATGGCCGCACCGATCTGCGGGCCGACACTGTACCAGACAACGATACACACGATTGTCCACAGCGCGGCCGACGTGAAGAACAATTTCGGTTTGGGAAAGAAGGAATGAAACACGTTTCGAACTCACGCGCGTTTGAAATCAGCCATTATTGGCGAAGCACTAGATTGCCCGAACCTAGGGCAGAAATTTGTGCACAGCAACGGCGAAGCGCTGACCTTAACAAGATGTAAGGCAGAGTCCGTGGACGATACCCAGCGGAAACGCAGGATGAAAGGGGAAGAGACGGCGGCCCGCGGCCTTAACCACGCCGCTCCGTGGCGAGCACCGGCAGCATCAGCAGAATGGTGACGATGAGCACGGCGGAGGCGAGAACGCTGGGCGCGGTAAAACTTCCCGTCGCCTCGGCAATCCAGCCGGCGGCAAGCGGCCCGACGATCTGGCCCGTCCCGAAAGCGGCTGTCATCAGCGCAAAGGCGCGACGCGGGCTCGGACCCGCAAATTCCCGGCCGAGCTGTAGCCCGTAAGCGGTGATGACCATGAAGGTCAGCCCCAGGAGCAGACCGCCCATGAGCACACCGGACACGGGCGGCAGCATCACGGAGGCGAAGACGCCGACGGCTTCCACGGCAAGAACGATCACGAAAGCACGTTTCAGCCCCTGCGCCCTCAATAGCGGCTTCCAGAGGAACAAGGATACCGCAGCGGCGCAGCCGGTGATGAACCAGGCGAGGAACTCCACGAAAACACCGGCTGCTGCCATGCGCGCTATCGCCACGATGAAGGTGGCTGTGATGACATAACCGAAGCCAAAAAGACCGTAGGCCAACGTCGTCAGGAAAAGCGGTCGTGTCCAGCTGAGCGGCGGTTCCGTCACCGCGGAAGCATGCCGCGGCGGGCCTGCCGGCAATATCCTGAAGACGAGCATAAAGGTCAGGAAGGAGAAGACGGCGCCGGCGATCCATTCCTCCCGCCACGAGGCGCCACCCCCATCGAACACGACACCGATGAGATAGACCGCAAGCGAGGAGATTGCGATCCCCGCGCCAACGCCACCATAATGCAACGCCTGGATATTGTCCCTGCCGGCCTTGACGGCATGGCCGATAACGATCTGCGAGGTGAAGATCATGGTCAGCGCACTGGCTATTCCGGCAAGAAACCGGATGACTGTGAAAGCGGCGACGGAATTGAAAGCCGCCATCGCCAACAAAAGCGCTCCGGTTGCAAACAGGCCGCTCAGCGCCACCAGCCTTTCCCGTCCCGAGCCCCATGAATAGGCGGCGAGAACCGCACCCGCCAGATAACCGGCAAAGTTACCAGCCGCCACGATCCCCGCATCCCCCGCAGACAGGGGCACGTTCGCCATCATGCCGGGCAGGATCGGCGTAAAGGAAAAACGGCCGAAGCCCATGGCGGAGGCCATCATCAGGGCACCGGCGAAACCGAGCGCTGTCAGATGTCTGGCGGAAAGTGGCTTGTCGATGCTCATGCATGGCTTATCGCAACGGGGAGGATAAGGGACAAGCGAGTTATTTTGATCGGCGTTATAAGCGGTCGTTATCGGTCAAGCGGTGAGCATCGAGGGTGCCACTTATTTCCTCTCCCCGCCGGGGAGAAGGTGGCTCGAAGGGTCGGATGAGGGGGCCAGGTTGCCCCCTCATCCCGCTGCCGCGAATTTCTCCCCTCGGGGAGAAGAAACAATCGGCACGCGCCCGCTCCGGCAGCGAAAACAAGGCGGCAAAGGAGGCGTCGTCAGTCCGCGAGCGTCAGCACCAGCGGCCCGTTCTTGGTCGCGACCACGGTGTGTTCATATTGCACCGTCGGCGCGCTCGGATCGCTATAGAGCGTCCACGGATCATCATCGCCGTCTTCCGCCCAGTAAGCCCCCGTCGAAAGAAATGGCTCGACAGTGAAGACCATGCCTTCCTGCATGATGCGCCGCTCATCCTTGTCCGGCCAGGTCGCCAGTTCCTTCGGCTCCTCGTGCAGCGAACGGCCAATGCCATGGCTCGCCAGATTGGTGATCAGCGTGTAGCGGTTTTTCTTGGCGAAAGCGCCGATGGCGTTACCGATATCGGCAAAGGGACGGCCGGTCTTGACCTGCTGCAGGCCTGTCCACATGGCGCGCTTGCCATCGCGGCACAGCCGCTCGATTTCCTTTTTGACCGGCGGCACGGCGAAAGACGAACCCGTGTCGCCGAAAAAACCGTTTTTCACGGCCGAGACATCGATATTGACGAGGTCGCCCGCCTTGATAATGCGCGCTCCCGGAATGCCGTGGGCCACTTCCTCGTTGACGCTGATGCAGGTCGCACCGGGAAACTTGTAGCAGAACTCCGGCGCCGATTCCGCATCGTTATCCTCGAGCACCTTGCGGCCGATGGCATCCAGTTCGGCCGTGGTGATGCCCGGTTCCAGCGCATCCGCCATGGTCTGCATGGCAACGGCGCATATGCGGCCGATATCCTTCAGCATGACCAGTTCTTCGTCGGTGGAGATAACCATATGTCTTTCCGTCATTGTGAATGGCGGGTCTCGTGGCGCCCGCCTTGGTAATCATGAGGCCGTGGCTTTCACCGGATCGGCGCTCCCCGTCAATTCTTTTCTGACGATCGGAGCGACTTTCGTACCATAAAGCTCGATGCCGCGCATGATCTGATCATGTGGCATCAGGCCGATGGCCATCTGCAGCAGGAAGCGATCATTCCTGAATACCCCATGCGCCTTGATGATCTTTTCTGCCACCAGCTCCGGCTCGCCGAGAAAAAGATTGCCTTCCGGGCCACGCGCTGCATCGAAATGGGCGCGGTTGGTCGGCCCCCAGCCGCGCTCGCGGCCGATGCGGTTCATCACCTCCGCCTGCGGACCGTAAAACTGATCGGCCGCCTTGTCGGTGGTATCGGCAATGAAGCCATGCACGTTGATGCTGGTGCGCAGTGTCGTCTTGTCCTGACCGGCCCGCCGGGCAGCCTCGTGGTAGAGATCGAAGAGCGGCGCGAACCGGCGATATTCGCCCCCGATAATGGCGAGCGCTACCGGCAGCCCCATGGCGCCGGCGCGGGCGACCGATTGCGGCGTGCCGCCAACGGCGATCCAGACAGGCAGACGTTCCTGCAGCGGTCGCGGATAAACGCCCCGACCGTTGATGGCCGGGTGCTTGGTGCCCGACCAGGTGACGATTTCCTGTTCGCGCAGCGCCAGCAGCAGATCGAGCTTTTCGGCAAACAGCACGTCGTAATCTTCCAGATCATAACCGAACAGCGGATAGGATTCGATGAAGGAGCCGCGCCCCGCCATGATCTCGGCACGGCCGTTCGACAGGAGATCGACGGTGGAAAACTGCTGGAACACGCGAACGGGATCATCCGAACTCAGCACCGAAACGGCGCTCGTCAGACGTATGTTCTTCGTCTTCACCGCCGCCGCAGCAAGCACGGTGGAGGGCGAGGACACAACATAGTCCGGGCGGTGATGTTCGCCGAGCCCGAACACATCGAGACCTACCTGGTCGGCAAGTTCGATTTCCTCCAGAAGCTCCCTGAGCCGGCGCGCGCCTTCCGGCCCCCGGCCATCGGCGGGGTTCGGGTTGACATCCGCGAAAGTGTAAAGACCGAGTTCCATGAACATACCTCTGTTTGCCTGTCCGAGAGATAGGGACTGAGGCCCCCGCAGACAAACGCATAATATGGAAGTTTAGCTTCGAAAAAATGGATGGGCGCCGCCGGATCCGTGTCCTGTGACCCCGGACAGAAATGGCGATTGCCAGCCTGCCTTCTTGGGCATACGCTGGTTAAATATGTGCGAAGTAATGCAAAAAGGGGAAAGCATGCATCGGACAGTTATCGTGACAGGCTCCACGAGCGGCATCGGCCTTGCCATTGCCCAGAGATTTGCAAGGGAGGGCGCAAATGTCGTGCTGAACGGTTTCGGCGACGAGGACGAGATCGAAAAACTCCGTCTGGTGCTGGAAGCCGAAAGCGGCGGGCGCGTGCTTTACCATCCCGCAGACATGACGAAACCGGACGAGATCGCCGATCTCATCCAGTCGTCGCACGATAAGCTCGGCTCGGTCGACGTGCTCATCAACAATGCCGGCATCCAGCATATCGCGCCCATCGAGGAGTTTCCGACGGAAAAATGGGACTGGATCATCGCCATCAATCTGACCAGTTCCTTCCATACCATGCGCGCCGCGATACCGCTGATGAAGAAGGCTGGCAAAGGCCGCATCATCAACATTTCCTCGGCCCATGGCCTCGTCGCCTCGCCGTTCAAATCGGCCTATGTGGCCGCAAAACACGGCATCATGGGCCTGACGAAAACGGCGGCGCTGGAGCTTGCGCAGACCGGGGTGACCGTCAACGCCATCTGTCCCGGTTATGTGCTCACCCCGCTGGTGGAAAAACAGATACCTGAGATGGCCAAGGTGCGTGGCATCAGCGAAGAGGCGGTGAAGAACGACGTGATGCTGGAATTGCAGGCGACGAAGCAATTCGTCACCGTCGATGATGTCGCGACCGCGGCCATATTCCTGGCCAGCGACGCCGCCAGCAACATCACCGGCACGCATATTTCCGTCGACGGTGGATGGACGGCACAATAATCGCCAAATTTTCTTTCCGTTATGGAAAGAATGAATTGCCAAAACGGAAATCGATATGCCTGCCGGGGCGTGCATAGATGAACAACAAGAAACCGGCTCGGCGGCCGGACAAAAAGCAAGGCATTGCATGAACGACGCGATCAGCTTCATCCTCAACAGCGAAACGATCTCGCTTAGGGATTTCGGACCGACAGACACGCTTCTCGATTACCTCCGCATCAGCAAGCGGTTGACCGGGACCAAGGAAGGCTGCGCGGAAGGCGACTGCGGCGCGTGCACGGTGCTGGTCGGGCGGCTGCTGGACGGTTCGCTGCGTTATGAAAGCGTCAATGCCTGCATCCGTTTTCTGGGCTCGCTGCACGGCACCCATATCGTGACAGTGGAGCATCTGGCAGCCCGCGACGGCACGTTGCATCCCGTGCAGCAGGCCATGGTGGATTTCCACGGCTCGCAATGCGGCTTTTGCACGCCGGGCTTCATCATGTCGCTTTACGGCCTGTGGCTGACCAGCGAAAACCCAGGCCGCGCCGATATCGAGAAGGCGCTGCAAGGCAATCTCTGTCGGTGCACGGGTTACGAGCCGATCGTGAAGGCCGCCGAAAAAATCGCTGCCGCCCGCCCGAGCGCCCTGTTCGACCCGCTGCAACGGGACCGCACCGATATCATGGCACGGCTTTGGGCGATCCGCGAAAACGAGACTATCACGATCGTCAGCGGCGAAGACCGCACCATAATTCCGGCAACGCTTGCTGATCTTACCGAAATCTACGCCGCGGAGCCGAAAGCAACCATCGTTGCCGGCTCAACCGATGTCGGCCTGTGGGTGACGAAGCAGATGCGGGCGCTGAACCCTGTCATTTTCATCAACAATCTCGGCGACCTGCAGACCATCACGGTGGGGGAAGACGGTATCACGCTCGGCGCGGGCGTCACCTACAGCCAGGCCTTCAAGACCATCGCAGAGCATTTCCCGCCGCTTGCCCGGTTGTTCGATCGTCTCGGCGGCGAGCAGGTGCGCAACATGGGCACCATCGGCGGCAACATCGCCAATGGCTCGCCTATCGGAGATACACCGCCGGCGCTGATCGCGCTTAACGCGACGCTGACCCTGCGTTCTTCCTCGGGAAACCGCAGCCTGCCGCTGGAAAGCTATTTCGTCGATTACGGCAAACAGGACCGGCTGAGCGGCGAATTCGTCGAAAAGCTCTTGATTCCGTTCCAGAAGCCGGAAAGCCACTATGCCGTCTACAAAATTTCCAAACGCCGCGACGAGGATATTTCCGCGCTGTGCGGAGCGTTCAATCTGACGCTTGATGCTGAGGGCGCAGTCGAAGACATCCGCATCGCCTTCGGCGGCATGGCCGGTACGCCGAAACGCGCTGCACATCTGGAGGCGGCGCTTCTCGGTAAAGCCTGGTCACAGGAAACAATCGATGCCGCGCGCGATGCGCTGGACGAGGATTTCACACCGCTGACCGACTGGCGTGCGACCGCCGAATATCGGCAATTGACGGCCAAGAATTTGTTGACACGGTTTTTCCTCGAGACATCAGGGGAAAAGCAGGAACTTGCCCGCTTCTCGCTGGAGGAGGCGTGATCATGGACACCACAAGCTTCGACAAGACCAAGACCGAAATCGACGGCCCGATGCACACCTCACTCCGGCACGATTCCGCCCACAAGCACGTGACGGGCAGCGCCGAATATATCGACGATATTCCCGAACCCGCGGGCCTCATCCACGGCGCGCTGGGCATGGCGGACCGTGCCCACGCGGAAATTGTGTCGATGGACCTCTCGGAGGTCGAGGCAACACCGGGCGTGCTTTGGGTGATGACAGGCAAGGACGTGCCAGGCGAAAACGATGTCTCCTCGGGCGGCCGTCACGACGAACCGCTGCTGGCCGAAACCAAGGTCGAATTCCACGGCCAGCCGATCTTCGCGGTCTTCGCCGAGACGCGCGATATTGCTCGCAAGGCCGCCCGGAAAGCAAAGATCACCTATAAGGATCTGCCGCATTTCACCGACATCGATACAGCGATTGAAAATGGCGGCGCGCTCGTCATCGATCCGATGACGCTGAAGCGTGGCGATGCGAAGCTGGAAATGGATGTCGCGCCACGCCGCCTCACCGGCACGATGCGGATCGGCGGACAGGAGCATTTTTATCTCGAAGGTCACATCGCCATGGCCGTGCCGGGAGAGGATGACGAGGTGACGGTGTGGAGTTCCACCCAGCATCCGAGCGAAATCCAGCACATCGTCAGCCACATCCTGCAGGTGCCATCCAATGCCGTCACCGTGCAGGTGCGCCGCATGGGCGGCGGCTTCGGTGGCAAGGAAACGCAGGGCAACCAGTTCGCCGCTCTCTGCGCCATCGCCGCCAAGAAGCTGAACCGGGCTGTGAAAATCCGGCCCGACCGCGACGAGGACATGACGGCGACAGGCAAACGCCACGATTTCCGCGTCGATTACGAGCTGGGCTTCGATGATGAGGGCCGCATCCACGCCGTCGATGCCACCTATGCCGCCCGCTGCGGTTTTTCTTCCGATCTGTCCGGCCCGGTCACGGACCGCGCGCTGTTCCATGCGGATTCCAGCTATTTCTATCCGCATGTGCACCTCACCTCGCGGCCGCTGAAAACCCACACCGTCTCCAACACCGCCTTTCGCGGTTTCGGCGGCCCGCAGGGCATGCTGGGGGCGGAACGTTTTATCGAAGAAATCGCCTATGCCGTCGGCAAGGACCCACTCGATATCCGCAAGCTGAATTTCTACGGCGAGACCGGTTCAGGCCGCACCACGACGCCCTATCATCAGGAAGTCGAGGACAACATCATCGCCCGCGTCGTCGAGGAGCTGGAAGCATCCAGCGAATACCGCGCGCGCAGGCAGGCCATTGTCGAGTTCAACAAGACCAGCCCGATCATCCGCAAGGGCATCGCGCTGACCCCTGTCAAATTCGGCATCTCCTTCACCATGACCGCCTTCAACCAGGCCGGCGCGCTGGTGCATATCTATAATGACGGCTCCATCCATCTGAACCATGGCGGCACCGAAATGGGCCAGGGCCTCTACACCAAGGTGGCGCAGGTGGTGGCCGATGCCTTCCAGGTGGATATCAACAGGGTGAAGATAACAGCCACCACCACAGGCAAGGTGCCGAACACCTCAGCCACCGCCGCCTCGTCAGGCACCGACCTTAACGGCATGGCCGCTTATGACGCCGCCCGCCAGATCCGCGAGCGGCTGATCAAATTCGCTGCCGAAAACTGGAACGTGCCGGAAGAGGAAGTCGTCTTCCTGCCGAACCGGGTACGGATCGGCCTCGAAGAAATCGCCTTCAACGACTTCATCAAAAAGGCCTATTTCGCCCGCGTGCAGCTTTCCGCCGCCGGTTTTTACAAGACGCCGAAAATCCACTGGGATCGCGCCGCGGGACGCGGCACGCCGTTTTATTATTTCGCCTATGGCGCGGCGTGCTCGGAAGTATCGATCGATACGCTGACCGGCGAATATCTGATGGAACGTACCGATATCCTCCACGATGTCGGCAAGTCGCTCAACCCGGCCATCGATATCGGCCAGATCGAGGGCGCCTTCGTGCAGGGCATGGGCTGGCTGACCACGGAGGAATTGTGGTGGGACGGCAAGGGGCGGCTGCGCACCCACGCGCCTTCCACCTACAAGATCCCGCTCGCCTCCGACCGGCCGAAGAGCTTCAACGTCAGGCTGGCGGAATGGTCGGAAAATGCCGAACCCACCATTGGCCGCTCCAAGGCCGTGGGCGAACCGCCCTTCATGCTGGCCATCTCGGTTCTCGAAGCCCTCTCCATGGCCGTCGCTTCCGTGGCAGATTACAAAGTCTGCCCACGCCTCGACGCGCCAGCGACGCCGGAGCGGGTGCTGATGGCGGTGGAACGGTTGAAGAAGGTTTGAGGGAGGACGTACCCATGCGGCCGAGCCCCCTCATCCGTCCCTTCGGGCCACCTTCTCCCCGTCGGGGAGAAGAAAGATGCCGCATCGCCTCACCCTTCCTGCAAGCACGTAAGATGGACGGAGCCAGTTCTCCGGGTTTCTTCTCCCCGCCGGGGAGAAGGTGGCGCGCAGCGCCGGATGAGGGGGCCAGCCCCAATGCCTGACGCCTCCCTCTCCACTTTCCTCCCCCGCTACACCTCCACAATCCTCGTGGAAATCGAAGCCGTGAAAGGCTCGTCACCGCGCGAGGCCGGCACCTTCATGCTGGTCAGCCAGGAGGCCATCTGGGAAACCATCGGCGGCGGCCAGTTCGAATATATGGCCATAGACCATGCCCGCGCCATGCTGCGCAGCGGTGTTGCCGAAGACCGCATGGATATCCCGCTCGGCCCCGAAATCGGCCAATGCTGCGGCGGGCGCACGCTCCTGCGCTTTCGGCTGGTCACGGCGGATATTGCCGCCGCGCTCGAGGCAAGGCAAAAGGGCGAAGCTGAGCAGCAGCCCGCCGTTTTCATTTTTGGTGCCGGCCACGTGGGCAAGGCGCTGGCTGAGGCCCTGTCGCTGCTGCCCCTGACCCTGACCGTGATCGAAACACGCGAAAACGAGCTGCGCGATCTTCCGTCGGCAGCGGCGTCCATACTCACCCCCATGCCGGAAGCATTCGTTCGGAAAATCCCGGCAAATGGGGCCGCGGTCATCGTCACCCACGATCATGCACTCGATTTCATGATCGCGAAGGAGGCGCTCGCCCGCAACGATCTCGCCTATGTCGGCATGATCGGCTCGAAGACCAAACGCGCTACCTTTGCCCATTGGCTGGAGCGGGAAGACGAGCCGCCTTCCCGCCTTGCGAAACTCACCCTGCCCATCGGCGGCAGCAGCGTCAGGGACAAGCGTCCCGCCGTTATAGCGGCCCTTGTGGCAGCCGAGTTGCTTCAAGCATTTTCCGCTGCCGAAACCCGCCGCAGCGGTAATCAATACGGCCATCCTCAAGGCCTAGATCTCGCTTGAGCGCGTCCGGCAGGCTTTCATCCGCCAGATTGTCGGGTTGGAGGCTCTCTAGGATAAACCTTTCCGCTGTCCGCAGGCCCGCGCGCAGGCGGGACAACGCGCGCAAGAGTGCTGTGCGCATGTTCGTCTCCGTTCAAAAATGTCAGAAGCTCAGTTGATGAATTGCGCTAAAAATGCTCTGATTTCCGAATAAAAACCAATGAAACCTTCGGCAATTGGCATAAAGAGAACTTATCCATGAAAATGTCACGCCAGTTCCCCCTGAATGCCCTGCGGGTGTTCGAAGCCGCCGCAAGACACAAGAGCTTCACCAAGGCCGGCGAGGAATTGGGCATGACGCAGACGGCAGTCAGCTATCAGGTGAAACTGCTGGAGGAGAATATCGGAGAGCCGCTCTTCATAAGAAGGGCGCGGCAAGTCTCGCTGACCGAGGCTGGAGAAAAATTAGCGCCGAAAGTTGCGGAAGCCTTTAATACCTTAAAGGAGGCTGTCGATAGCGTGCGCGACACGCCCGACGCAACGCTGACAATCCACTCAACCGCCACCTTTGCGTCGCGCTGGCTTTCTCGGCATCTGGGCGCTTTCCAGCTTGAACATCCCTCAATCGCGGTGCGGCTTGATACATCGAGCTCACTGATCGATTTTTCCCAATCAGACTGCGATGTCGCCATTCGCTGGAGCAAAGATAACGGTAAAGGGCTGATCTACCATCAACTGCTGCGCGGCGTTTATACGCCGATGCTGCACCCAAGTCTTGCTGACAGCATCGGCGGATTGCACAAACCGGAAGATCTGCTGCGCCTGCGCATCATTGATCCCGGCGATATCTGGTGGAGCCAGTGGTTTCAGGAAGTGGGCGTTGAAAATCCCGGTCTCGACCGTTATCCCCGCAGCCGTCTCAATGTGCAGGCCTTCGAGGCCGCAGCGGCGATCGCCAGCCAGGGCGTCGCAATGCTCACCCCGGAACTCTATGCCGATGAGATTGCGCTCGGCCGCCTTTATCAACCCTTCGAGCATCTTAGCAGCGAGGGCAAGAACTACTGGCTGGTCTACCCCGAAAACCGCCGGAACATTCGCAAGATAAGGCTGTTCCGCGACTGGATTTTGAAGCGGATCGAGGAAAGCCGGCCGCAGCAGCAGCCTCAATACCCCATATCCGGCGCATAAAAGCACCGCGGCGTATCCTCATCCGGAAACAGACAGAGGTGGTACTCGCCGTCTTCGGATCGACGCGCCTGACTCTGGGACCAGTTGAAAACGTGACGTCGCGTGACCATGCGGTGATCGCCGGGCGCAAGCGAGACCTCGTAACCATCAGACGTCACCCGAACGCTGCGCGTCGGGATCATCTGGCAGTCGCCGGTTTCGGCATCGCCGTTGCAGCAGTAGCTTTCATATTTGAATCCCTTGTGGGATTCATGGGCAAGCGCGGTGGCGCTGAATGCAAAAAGCAGAAAAAGAACCGTCAGAACAAGGCGCATCGGCACGGTCTCCGTTGAGAACAACGGCGGCAGCCGGAAGATCATTGCGTCCCTTAACTTAAAATCTCATATCACTCACACCCGGACACAATGGCACCGGGAACTGCGACACCTGCCCCCTGATCTGCTCCGCCCAAGGTTCGCAGCGCCCGCTTTCGGAAAAACCGCCAGCGAAACATGTCATGGGAGCCCTGCGCATCGGCGCGAGAGTCCACAGCCTGATATTCTAACACATCAGCAGGCTGCACACAGGATCATAGCTGAGTCGCCTTAGCCAGCTAAGCACAAACTCAACGACAGGATAGACCGTTTCCAGCTTTCGAGGGCTTGATCGCCCAGCCGGAACGGACCGGCCCAGGATTGCAGACACAACCGCTTTGCATTGTGAACAATCTCTGCCAGGTCTCTGCTTTTCCCTTCCCTAAAGGCCAAATTTCTCGCAAGGTGCGCTGCACAAGGATCAGGGGAACCGCATGTACGAATACGCCATTGCGTGGGAATGGATGGCCTTTGCCGTCCGCTGGCTCCACGTCATCACCGCCATCGCCTGGATTGGCTCATCCTTTTATTTCATCGCGCTCGATCTCGGGCTGGTCAAACGGCCGCATCTGCCGCCGGGGGCCTATGGCGAGGAGTGGCAGGTGCATGGCGGCGGCTTTTACCACATCCAGAAATATCTGGTCGCCCCTGCCCAGATGCCCGAGCACCTGACATGGTTCAAATGGGAAAGTTACGTCACCTGGCTTTCCGGCTTCGCCATGCTCTGCATCGTTTATTATGGCGGGGCGGACCTGTTCCTCATCGACCATTCCGTACTTGATCTCACCCAGTTCCAGGCCATCGCCCTGTCGCTGGCATCGCTCGCCATCGGCTGGCTGTTTTATGATTTCCTCTGCAAATCGCCGCTCGGCAACAATACCTGGGGCCTGATGATCGTGCTTTATGTCGCGCTGGTGGCGATGGCCTGGGGTTACACGCAGGTCTTCACCGGTCGCGCCGCCTTCCTGCATCTGGGTGCGTTTACCGCCACCATCATGTCGGCGAACGTCTTTTTCATCATCATCCCCAACCAGAAGATCGTCGTCGCAGACCTGATCGCCGGGCGAACGCCGGACCCGAAATACGGCCGCATCGCCAAACAGCGCTCGCTGCACAACAACTACCTGACTCTGCCCGTCATCTTCTTCATGCTGTCGAACCATTATCCGCTGGCTTTTGCCACGCAGTTTAACTGGATCATCGCAGCGCTGGTGTTCCTGATGGGCGTTACCATCCGCCACTGGTTCAACACCACCCATGCCCGCAAGGGCAAGCCGACATGGACATGGCTTGCGACCGCCCTCATCTTCATCGTCATCATGTGGCTTTCCACCGTGCCGAAAGTGCTGACCGGCGAACAGGAAGAGAAGGCTGCCACCCTCTCACCCATGCAGCAGCAATTCGTCAGCGATGCCCATTTTACCAAGGCCCGTGACGTCGTTCAGGGTCGCTGTTCCATGTGCCATGCCGCCGAGCCGGCGTGGGAAGGCGTGCCGTTCACGCCGAAATCGGTGAAGCTCGAAACTGACGAACAGATCGCCGCCCATGCGCGTGAAATCTATTTGCAAGCCGGGCGCAGCCATGCCATGCCTCCCGGCAACATCACCGCCATCACCCCGGATGAGCGCAAGGTGCTAACCGCATGGTATGAAAGTGCGGTTTCCGGGGCTGGAAAAGCCGAAGGAAAGACTGAATGAGCCTGGTTCTGCTGCGTGGCCGCCTGCTGAGCTTCCGCCGCGCGCCGCTCGCAATCGACGATACGCAAAGCTATCTCTATATTGAAGATGGCGGCCTGCTTCTCGAAGACGGCAAGATCGCCGCCATCGGCGAATACGCCGATATCCGTAAGACAGCACCCGAAGACGTCGAGGAAAAGGACCACCGCCCGCACCTTATCGTGCCGGGCCTCATCGACATGCACCTGCATTTCCCGCAAATGCAGGTCATCGGCTCCTATGCCGCCAACCTGCTGGAATGGCTGAACACCTATACCTTCCCGGAAGAATGCCGCTTCGTCGAAACCGCGCATGCTCAACGCATCGCCACGCATTTTTACGACGAGCTTCTGCGCCACGGCACGACAACGGCCGCCGCCTATTGCTCCGTGCACAAAACCTCCGCCGACGCCTTCTTCACGGAAGCCATGAAGCGCAACATGCTGATGGTCGGCGGCAAGGTGATGATGGACCGCAATGCCCCGCAGGGCCTGCTGGATACGCCGGAAACTTCCTATGACGAGACACGCCAGGTCATCGCCGACTGGCACGGCAAGGGCCGCAACCACGTCGCCATCACCCCGCGCTTCGCCATCACTTCCACGCCGAAACAGATGGAAGCAGCACAGGCGCTGGCGCAGGAGTTTCCCGATCTCTTCATCCAGACGCATCTGTCTGAAAATCTGGACGAGATCAAATATACCTGCGAGCTTTACCCTGAAGCGACCGACTACACCGACATCTATGTGCGTTACGGCCTGATGGGCAAAAAGACCCTTCTCGGCCATGCCATTCATTTGTCCGATCGCGAGGCGGATGTGCTGTCGGAAACCGGCGCGGTGGCAGTGCATTGCCCCACATCGAACCTCTTCATCGGCTCCGGCCTCTTCCCGATGAAAAAGCTGCAAAGGCGCGAAAAGCCTGTTCGTATCGCGGTTGCCACCGATATCGGCGGCGGATCGAGCTATTCCATGCTGCGCACCATGGACGAGGCGTACAAGATCCAGCAATTGCTGGGCGAACGTCTCAACCCGCTGGAAAGCTGGTATCTGATGACCCGTGGTAATGCCGAAGCGCTCTCCATGGTCGACCGCATTGGCACGTTGGAGGCCGGCACGGATGCCGACATCACGGTGCTGAACGCCTCCTCGACGTCAGCCATGGCCCTGAAGATGGAGGTGGTCAAAAGCCTCACGGAAGAACTCTTCCTGATGCTGACCATGGGCGACGACCGCACAGTGGTAGAGACCTATGTGGCCGGCCAGCCGATGAAGAGCGTGCTGGCATAGTTCGGCTGCGGCCGAAACATAAAGCGGCTAACTCGTTTACATCCGTCACCTATTGGATCGAGCGTGTGCCGCTAGTTTCTTCTCCCCCCGGGGAGAAGGTGGCCCGAAGGGTCGGATGAGGAGGCAACGTTGCCGGATTTCGGAGAGCTTGCCCCCTCATCCCGCTGCCGCGACCTTCTCCCCGGCGCGGAGAAGAAACTAGCGGCACTCGCTCGCTCCACATGATTGCCTGACGCCATTTCGGCCGAATGCGAATGACCTCTGGAGTGCCCGGTGCCGAACCTAGACACAACCACCCTGCTGATGATCCTCACAACATTCATCGTTGCCGGCATCGTCAAGGGCGTGACCGGCATGGGGCTGCCGACTGTTGCGATGGGCGTGCTCGGCCTCTTCATGCCTCCGGTCATCGCCGCCGGCCTGCTCATCCTGCCCTCGTTCATCACCAATATCTGGCAATTGCTGGCCGGGCCTGATTTCCGGGCCATCGTGAAGCGGCTGTGGCCGATGATGATCGCCATTGCGCTTGGCACCCTTATCGGTATCCGGCTGATGACGGCGGGCACCGGCGTCTGGACCACCTCAGCGCTCGGCCTGTGCCTCGCGGTTTACGCAGCCTACAGCCTGCTTGCCAGACCGATCTCGATACCGGCAAGGCTGGAACCAAAACTCTCCCCCATCATGGGGTTGGTGACGGGCCTTCTGACCGGCGGCACCGGAATTTTCGTCGTACCCGCTGTGCCCTATATCCAGTCGCTGGGTTTTAGCCGAGACGATCTGGTGCAGGCACTCGGCCTTTCCTTCACCATTTCCACCCTTGCACTTGCCGCCGGTCTCGCTTCGCAGAATGCTTTTCATGTCGAGCATCTGTCGCTTTCCGCATTCGCCGTCCTGCCAGCGCTTCTCGGCATGTGGCTTGGCCAGAAAATCCGCCATATCGTTAGCCCGGCGACATTTCGGCGCTGGTTCCTCATCTGCCTGCTCGTGCTTGGCTGCGAACTATCCCTGCGCGCTTTTTGGTGAAACAAGAACGACGATTTCGATGTCGCAACCGTGCTATTCATGTTAAGTGAAGCCATCATTCAAATGTGAAGGCTTTATCCATGGGCAAAATCCTGACCATAGCTGACCTGAAAAACCAGGCGCAGCGCCGTGTGCCGAAAATGTTCTTTGACTATGCCGATAGCGGCGCGTGGACGGAAAGCACCTACCGCGCCAATGAGGATGATTTTGCCAAGATAAAGCTGCGCCAGCGCGTGCTGGTGGATATGACCGACCGATCGCTCGCCACCGAAATGGTCGGCGAGAAAGTCTCTATGCCGGTAGCGCTTTCCCCTACGGGCCTTACGGGCATGCAGCATGCCGATGGCGAAATGCTGGCTGCCAAGGCGGCGGAGGAATTCGGCGTGCCTTTCACGCTCTCCACCATGAGCATCTGCTCCATCGAGGATGTGGCCTCCGTCACTTCGAAACCCTTCTGGTTCCAGCTTTATGTGATGAAGGACCGCGACTTCGTCAACAACCTCATTGACCGCGCCAAGGCCGCCGGGTGCTCGGCGCTGGTGCTGACGCTCGACCTGCAGATCCTTGGCCAGCGGCACAAGGATCTGCGCAACGGCCTCTCGGCCCCGCCGAAATTCACCCCGAAACATATCTGGCAGATGGCGACCCGGCCCAAATGGTGCCTGGACATGGCGCGGACCAAGCGCCGCAGCTTCGGTAACATCGTCGGCCACGCCAAGAACGTCTCCGACCTCTCGTCGCTCTCTTCCTGGACGGCCGAGCAGTTCGATCCGCGTTTATCCTGGAAAGACGTTGAATGGATCAAGGAACGCTGGGGCGGCAAACTTATCCTCAAGGGCATTCTTGACGAGGAAGACGCCCGCGCTTCGCTCGATACCGGCGCCGACGCCATCATCGTCTCCAACCATGGCGGCCGCCAGCTCGACGGCGCGCACTCCTCCATCGCCATGCTGCCGAAAATCGTCGATGCCGTTGGCGACAGGGTCGAGGTGCACATGGATGGCGGCATCCGCTCCGGTCAGGATGTGCTGAAGGCCGTGGCACTTGGCGCAAAGGGCACCTATATCGGCCGGCCCTTCCTCTACGGCCTCGGTGCGGATGGCAAGCAGGGCGTGACGACAGCGCTCGAGATCATCCGCAAGGAAATGGATGTCAGCATGGCGCTCTGCGGCAAGCGGCTGATTACCGATGTGGATCGCAGCATTCTGGCGTGATGTCAGAAGGCAGAAGTTCCGGCGTGACAACCGCAGCTCGCAGACCTCTCTACCGTCACGCCGGACTAGATCGGCATCCAGCCGCGGCGCGTCTGCGCCGCGAAAGAGTCTCTCGCGATCAAAGACTTGATCGCGCCGGATCCTGGCTCAAGGCCGGGATGACGGCGGTCGGTATAGCCTTCGCGCTACACCACCCAGCCCCTCAATGCCCGACCGTCTTCGAAAACACGTTCACGATCACCACGCCGGTGATGATGAAGCCGAGGCCGATGACGGCGGCAATATCCAGCGTCTGGCGGAACACGAAATATCCGATGCCGGAAATCAGCACGATGCCAAGCCCGCTCCAGATCGCGTAGGCCACGCCGACCGGCAGCGCCCGCAGCGTAAACGACAGAAGATAAAAGGCTGCACCGTAAAACAACGCCATCAGCACTGTCGGTACTAGCCTGGTGAACTGCTGCGATTGCTGCAGGAAGGAGGTGGCGATTACCTCGCAGACAATGGCTGCGACAAGCGCGCCATAAGTGAAGACCGCGGTATTCATCGTCACGTATCCTTCTTCGTCTGGGCGATCATCCGGGCCCTCAGAGCCGCCCTGTCGCCACCCGCTTTGCCATCGTCGGCCAGCAGATCGGCAAACCAGATGCCGTCGGCAGCCAGCCGCACCATCTCCAGTACCACCCCGTCATCCGTTTCTTTATGACGGACAAGACGACCCTCGATCCAGCTGTTCCACATACGTCGAAGCGACGGTTCGCCGACCATCGAAACGGAGATCGCTGCCCATTGCCGACCCGAATCCCTGCCCCGATCAGAGAAAACCGCGTTTACATAGGCCCGCGTAAAGCTTCCAGAAGCTTCACGATCCTGTGAGATGAGAGCATCGATCTCGTTGTCCAGCGCCGCCAGAAGGTCAGTCATGACGGCTTCGAGCAGCACCTGCTTGGAAGGAAAATGGTGAAACAGCCCGCCCTTGGTCACTCCCGCCGCATCCGCCACCGCCTGCACGGAAAGTGCTGCAACCCCTTGTTCAGCAGCAAGTTTCGCCGCGCAATCGAGTAGATTGCGGCGCACCACCTCAGGCTGCTTCTTGCGTTCATGAGCGTTTGTCATGTCGCAAACATACCGGATGGTTGGTTTCTTTTCAAGGAAATTGTGAGGGCAGCTGTCGGGTTGAAATTCATACTTAATTAAGCATGAAAGCGATCTCTAAAGTTTTAGCGGTTTTGTTGCCGGAAAGTGTCAGTAAAACTTTGCCCAGCGCGGCGATCAAACAAAAGGGGTGAACTATGTCGGGAATGATCAAACGGGGAATGGCGGGTGCCTGGATTTTTGCACTCGCCTTCTTTTGCGCGATCCTCTCGCTCCATGCGTCGCCGGCGCAGGCGGGCTATGCCCATTTCATCATGGACGCCAATACCGGCAAGGTTCTGGCCGCCCGCAATGCCGATGTGCTGAACCACCCCGCCTCGCTCACCAAGATGATGACGCTTTACCTGACCTTTGAGGCGCTGCATGCCGGCAAACTTCGCTGGGACCAGAAGATAACCATGTCCAAGAATGGGGCATCGGTCATCCCCTCGAAGCTCTATGTGCGTCAGGGCCAGACCTTCACCGTGCGCGAAGCCGTCTACGGCATGATCGTCAAATCCGCCAATGACATGGCCGAAGGTATGGGCGATCACCTCGGCGGCTCCGAGGCACGGTTCGCCGAAATGATGACCCGCAAGGCCCGCCAGCTCGGCATGACCAAAACGGTCTTCCGCAACGCGTCCGGCCTGCCCAACAAGTCTCAGGTGACGACGGCACGCGACATGGCGAAGCTCGGTCTTGCCTTGCAACGGGATTTTCCCAAAGAATACAGCCTCTTCGCCACGCAATCCTTCAATTTTCGTGGAAAGCGCATCCGTGGCCACAACAATCTGATGTATCGTTATCAGGGGATGGACGGCATCAAGACCGGCTATACCAACGCCTCCGGCTTCAATCTCGTCAGTGCAGTCAATCACAATGGCCGCCGCGTCGTCGGCGTCGTGCTGGGTGGCAAGACCGCGCGCAGCCGCGATGCCCAGATGGCTGCACTTCTCGACAAGGCCGTGCCGCAGGCATCGAGAGGCCGCAACACCGAACAGCTCGTCGCCAGTGCCAATGTCAGCCGCACCTTCGATGTTGCCGCCGCCGTGCCGCCGGCTGCCGTGCCGCTGCCGATGTTCGCCGAGCGCCGGGCAGATCCGGTTGCCATGCAGATTGCCACCGCAAACGCCGATGTGGCGGACATGATGCAGGTCTCGGCCATCCCGCGGCCTGCTCCCGCCGCGGCCCCTTCCGGCCAGCGCAGCCGGTGGGAGGTGCAGATCGCCGCCACCGACAGCGAAGCCGCCGCCCGCTCGCTGCTCGCCAATGCGCGCTCCAATATCGGCAACTATTCCGGCATCGCCCCCTACACCGAAGCCGTGCAGAGCGGATCGGCGACGCTCTACAGAGCCCGCTTCACCGGCTTCGAAGACCAGTCCTCGGCAGTCTCCGCCTGCAAGGCGCTGAAGGCACGCTCTTATGCATGTGTGGTGATGACCAGCGAGGGGTGATCCCTAGCGCTTCAGCCAGCCGTTTTCCAACGCATCGGCCAGATAAGGAATACCGTTGACCCGAGCCATTTCGGACATGGCCAGGTTGTCGTAACGGATATTGCGGAAATAGACCTGCCAGCCGCGTGCGGTTTCTTCGAGAACCGCATAGGTGGCGAGCGGGTGACCGGCTTCAACGTGGTGATCGAAAGGCGTATCGTCCCTCCACCCAGGACAGCCGACGCTGCCCGGATTGACGATCAGCCGGCCATCTGAAAGCTGCACGGCGCGTGGAATATGGGTATGGCCGCAAAGCATCAGCGGCTGCGTGATACCCTCAGCCATGGCTTCGATTTCGGCCAGAGGCCGCAATTTCAGGACACCTTCAGGCGACAGCGTTTCCAGCCAATATTCCAGATCGTCACGGGGCGAACCATGACAGCAATAAGCGACGTTCTTGAACACCATGCTGAACGGAAGAGTTTGCAACCAGTCCCGGTGCGCAGTGCTCAGCTGCGCATGGGCGGGCCTTTCCCAGCTCCCCATCTCCTCCGGCGCACGCTCGATCAGTTCCCGGTCGTGATTGCCGCGGATGCTGGGAATCCAGTTGCCGACCAGCACGTCGCCGGTAAAACCGGCCTCCAGCGGACCGCTGAAACAATCGCCGAGATTGACAATGTCCTCGATACCGAGCCTGGCGATATCCTCAAGCACCGCCTCCAGCGCGGCGCAGTTTCCGTGAATATCGGCAATGGCGGCAAAGATCATCGGCGTCAGCTTCCTCGATAGGTGGAATAGCTATAAGGCGAGAGCAGCAAGGGCACATGGTAATGACCGCTCTCATCGGCAATGCCGAAACGGATCGGGATAATATCGAGGAAGGCCGGCTCCGGAAGCACGACACCCTTTCCTCGCAGATAATCGCCGGCATGGAAAACCAGCTCATACTCACCGGCCATGAAACTGTCGCCAACGAGCAGCGGCCCGCCATCGACACGGCCGTCGCCATTTGTCTGCACCGTCTTCAGCTTGTCACGGCGATCACCGGAGAGCCGGTAGAGATCAATCACCAGCCCCTCGGCAGGCGTGCCGTGCGCGGCGTCGAGAACATGGGTCGTCAGACCGGTCATAGGCTGGGCTCCGCGATTACATAAGGCCTGTCGAAAAAATACTCTTCCAGATTGTTGCCCGGCCCGTCACGGTCGGCAACCAGAAAATCCGAAACCGCCTGCAACGGCATCAGCGGATAGTGCCAGACATTGCGGCGGTAATTCACGCCCTGATCGCCCCGCGCCAGAAACACCCGAGGCCGCCCCGGCCGGCCGCCATCGTCTTCGGCAACGACGACGAGGAAGGGCCGGCCGGAAAGCGGCGAAAAACTCTGGCTGCCGAGCGGATGCCGCTCCATCATCTCGATTTCATGCGGAAAGGCGCGCGGCTGCCCGCGGAAGATATTGAGGATCACACGTGCCCCCTCGCCTGCCGCCTCCGGCGCTGCGAGCGCATGATGCCGCTCCGTCTGACCGCCATTGATGTACCGCATGGAAGAAGGTGTTGTTTCGATCACGTCGCCGAAGGACGCAAACGCCTCCTTGGTAAGAGGTTGTATGTTGAGAAAATCAGTCAAATGTCATTCACCTTGGGCATGCCAGTTTCGGAGAAGGGAGAGGCGCGCCTGCAAATCCGGAATACTCTGCGTTATCGTTTTCCAGACGACCGAGAGCTCTGCCCGGAAGTAATCATGCACGATCAGATTGCGCATACCCTTCATCTTGATCCAGGGGATTTCCGGGTGCTGCTGTAAAAACGCTGGGTAGTGCCTGTCGAGCTTGGCGACCGCCTCGCCGATCAGGGCAAGACCCATCATCACCGCCATCTGCGTGCGCGTGTCGGAAGAAAAAGCGGCCTCATCCATATCCTGAATGAAATCCCGTATCCTGGCAGCAGCAACATCCATCTCCTTCAGATAGAGCAGAAGCCGATCCGTACTCATACCGCTTTGGCTTCCTTCAGAACGCGCGCCCGAATATCCGAATGCAAGCCGCCCGAGGTGACGACATCGACCTCGACACCAAGCATCGTCTTCAGTTCTTCCAGCAAACCGCCGAGATCAAACAGCGTCGTACCCGGCAGCGCGTCCACTAGAATGTCGAGATCGCTGTCCGGCCTGTCCTCGCCGCGGGCGACGGAGCCGAACACGCGGGGATTTGCCGCATTGAAGCGTTTCGTCGCTTCGCGGATCGCTTCCCTGTTCTTTTCCAGCACCTCGGAAGGTCTCATCGTCATCTCCAAACGGCGCGATTCTAGCAGAATGGCCGCAACGCGCCAATCATCCCTCCGGCAGCATTGCGCAAAGACGAAGCCAGGCGATCTTTTCAACCTGCGCCGTGGCGGTCGCGAATTCTTCGGCTGCGCCGTTACCTATGCGTGTCTCGAAGGCCGAGAGTATATCGTGCCTGTTCAGCCCCTTGACCGCGATGATGAAAGGAAAACCGAATTTATCGGTATAGGCGCTGTTCAATTCGGTAAAACGGGCGTGCTCTTCCGGGGCAAGCCTGTCGAGCCCGGCACCGGCCTGTTCGTTGCGGCTCTCCGCCGTCAACTCGCCGGCAATTGCCAGCTTGCCGGCGAGATCGGGATGCGCCCGCAACACTCCAAGCCTTTCCGCCTCGGAAGCCGCGCGAAACTGCGCGCTAAGCGCGGCATGAACCGCCTTCGCCGTCAGCTCCAGGCCGGCCCCACCAGCGTCATAGGCCCGCTCGGCAATGAATGGCGAATGTTCGAACACGCCACCGAAACGGGTAACGAACTCCTCACGCGTCAGCATCAAAGCGCCTCCGGCTTGTGATGCTCATGCCAGTGACGGGCGATCTCGATGCGCTGCGGGATCCACACCTTTTCGTGGCCAAGCACATATTCGATGAAGCGGCGAAGTGCTGCTGCACGACCGGGACGGCCGACAAGACGACAATGCAGACCGACACTCATCATCTTCGGCGCACCTTCCATACCTTCCTGATAAAGCACGTCGAAAGCGTCCTTCAGATAGGTGAAGAACTGGTCGCCGGAATTGAAGCCCTGCGGCGTGGCAAACCGCATGTCGTTGGTCTCAAGCGTGTAGGGAATGATCAGGAAAGGCTCATCCTTCACACCCTTCACCCAATAGGGCAGATCGTCGGCATAGGAGTCCGACGAATAGAGAAAACCACCCTCTTCCATGACAAGCCGCAGCGTATTGTCCGAGGGCTTGCCCTGATACATGCCATAGGGACGTTCGCCGGTGACCTCCGTGTGCAGACGGACCGCTTCGACGATGTGCTTACGCTCTTCCTCCTCGGAAAAATCCTTGTATTCCAGCCAGCGGTATCCGTGGCTGGCGATTTCCCAACCCGCTTCCTTCATTGCCGCAACCGCTTCCGGGTTGCGGGCCATGGCTGCGGTCACGCCGTAAACGGTGGTGGTGACGCCAAGCCCGGTGAACATGCGCCACAGCCGCCAGAAGCCGGCGCGCGAGCCATATTCATAGATCGATTCCATGTTCAGGTTGCGCTGGCCAGGCCAGGGCTGGGCGCCGACGATTTCCGACAGCAGCGATTCCGACGCCTTGTCATTGTCGAGAATGCAACTTTCGCCGCCCTCTTCGTAATTGATGACGAATTGCACGGCAATGCGCGCACCGCCCGGCCATTTCGGATCGGGAACATTGCGGCCATAGCCCACCAGATTGCGGGAGTAGTTTTCGGAAATCATTCAGCCACCCAGACCATCTCTCCCAATCGGCAACCGATTTCGGAGACATAAACAGAACTTCGAAGATGCCTGATCCAGACGGATGACGCAGCGCACTTCGAATATGCGATGTCGAACGGTAGCATTCGCATACGGAATGTCGAGATCAATTTTGCCGACATTCCGAAGCTTTTTTGTATACGATTATGATGGCGCGCCAGTCAGGCAATCTTGCGGGCGGAAACGCGGCCCATGGGATGAAGCGAGTGCACCCGGAAAGGCGCTCCCGGCTCATCCTCGATGAAGAGCGCAAGGCTGGAAAATTGCAAGGACCGCGACAGCAGCGGCTCGAACACCTTGCGCACGGCCCGCTCGATCCTCTGGCTGCTGGCGGGTTCCACACCGCCGGTCAACGACATCTGGAACCGGAACTCGTCCATCACATGCGGGCTGCCCCAGCGGTGCAGATTGGTGAGCTGCGAGGCCGACAGCCGGTCCGGATCGGCACGCTCGATCTCCGCCTCTGTGAGAGGCGCCCGGTAACGGTCGAATTCCTGCACGACGCGGGCCGCGAAAAAATGCAGCACTTCACAGGGCCGTTCGGGGACGAGGCTGAAGACATTGTCATGCCTCGCCACCACAAGTTGCGGCAACGGAAAGGGTTCCTGCCTGCCGGAAAAATACATCAGGTCACGCAGGAGCGCCGCTTCGGACTGACCCTCGGCAAGGCGGAAAGGAGCCTTGATGGTGCCATGGAAACCATACCGGCGCGGCAGGGCCGTGTGATAGGAAATCTCCTGCATGCCAAGATCGATCATACCGGGCGGCTCAACCGCCTGACCGGAATAGGCATCGCGCCCCAGCCACGCAGCGGCTACCTGCGTCAGGGGGTCATTGGGGGAAGGCGTGAAATGAATGGCGTATCGCATGCGCTGTCACCTCGCCGCAAAAGCGGACAAACCTGCCTCGTTGCAGGCCAGCAAATAAGTGATTTGCGTGACAGATTAACGACGTAAGCGGTCTGGTCAGAACTTTCCGATGCCCGCCATGGCTATGTTCACGTGTTCTTGAAGCTGGAAACTCCGCGGCACGTCCGGTGCCTTTCCGCAGACGGCCTGTAGCGCGGCATCGGCAAGAGAATGGGCAAGACCGAAGCTCACCTTGAAGCCGCCCGTCAATGCCACAAGCTTCGGGTGACCGGCAACCGTTCCCACCATGGGGTCTCTGCCCGCAGCCTTCGGCCGCAGCCCGGCCCAGCGTTCGAGAACCGGCGCCCCGCCAAGGCAGGGGACAATCGCAGCCGCATCCGCAAGCAGTTTTTCCAACTTCTCATCCGTATCGAAGGGGTCGGAAAAACAATCTTCGCTGGTACTGCCGATGGCGACCGTTCCGTCTTCGTGCGGCACGATGTAAAGACCGTTCAGGAACACCACCGGCATGGCCGGATCGACCGCCGCGTCGAGCAGCGCCGCCTGCCCCTTCACCGGCTGCCCGAGCACCAGCCCGGTGTCGAGGCCCAGTGCGTCCCGGATCAGGGGAAAGGATCGATGTCCGTTGGCGATCACGGCGTGCCCGAACACGACCTCGTCACCCGAAGACAGCGCCGCCCGGCCTGTCTCCGCGTCAAGCGAAAGGACGCGGCAACCCTTGATCAACCGCACATGCCGCGCCTTGCCGAGAAATGCCGAAAGAAGCGCAATCATTGCACGCGGAGCCACCCGCGCCGCCAGCGTATCGAACACGAAACCCGCTGCGCCAGCCGCGTCATCCACCCAGCCCGCAACCGCTGGGCTGTCACCGACATGCCAATGGAACCGGCGCTCACCCGAGACCCAGTTCTCCTGCGCATCCCTTTCATGCCGCTCGGCGATGGGACGCAGATGCGGCTTCGGCAATGGGATGATCCGGCCAGAGCGGCGATAACCGGCGGAAAGCCCCGTTTCCGCCTCCAGCCCGGCGATCTCTTTTTCCAGCGCCACGAGGGCGGCGAACTGGAACTGCTTCTTGTCCGACCAGCGGTCCGGCATATGAGGCATCAGCGCGCCGAGCAGCCCGCCACTCGCGCCGCCACCGGGATGATCCGCCTCCACTAACAACGTATCGATGCCGAGCCGTTCCGCCTTAACCGCAGCCCATAGACCCATGATACCACCCCCGACGATGAGGAGAGGGACGGAAGCAGGCAAAGGCGTTCTTGGTGATTGACCCTGTTCGAAAGCGGGATTATCGGCTTTAGCCATGAAAGATTCCAACGACACTATCAGAGAGACTGGCGCACAGGCCGGTTCGGCAACCGGCGAAACCCACACTGCACTCGACTGGCGTGACGGGGATATGCCCTATTCGCTGGCTTTTGACGACCATTTTTATTGCCAGACGGATGGCAGGCTGGAATGTGGCCACGTCTTCCTGTCAGGAAACGGCCTGCCGCAACGCTGGCGGGAACGCGAAGGCGTCTTCCGCATCGGGGAACTGGGCTTCGGCACCGCGCTCAATCTGTGCGAGACATGGCGCCAATGGAAAGAGCTCCGCAACGGCCGCTCCACGTTGCATTTCATCTCCTTCGAACTCTACCCGATGAAGGCGGACGAGATCGGCCGGGCACTTTCCCGCTGGCCGGAGGTGGACGCCGAACGCAGGGCGCTCACCGCCCTCTGGCCCGCCGAACCGAAGGGGAAGGTAGAGATTGAACTCGATGGTGAAACACGCCTGACGGTGGTCTGCGGCGAGGCGCTCACCGGTATTTCCAACAGTCACGAAACCTTCGATGCCTGGTTCCTGGATGGTTTCGCACCTGCGCGCAACCCGGACATGTGGTCGCTGGAGATCATGCAGGCACTGTTCGCCAGGACGGCGCCGGCAGGCACCTTCGCCACCTATGCCGCCGCAGGCTTCGTCCGCCGCAATCTCATCGCCGCCGGTTTTGATGTGGAACGACGCAAGGGTTTCGCAGGAAAACGGGAAATGCTCTGCGGCACCAGGCCCCCGGTTTGACCAAAACGACATCAGCGACCGGTTGCGTCATCAGATACCCGGCGCGGAATATCTTCACCCAGCCACTGGGCGATCTTATCCTCGAGAATTTCGGGGCTGATGGGCTTCGACAGATAATCGTCCATGCCGGCCTGCAGGCATAGATCGCGGTCAGCATCCTGCGTATGGGCCGTCACGCCAATGATCGGCACATGCCGGCCTTCGGCGGCCGCAAGTTCGGCCGTCCGGATCGCCTGCGTTGCCTGATGCCCGTTCATGACAGGCATGGAGACATCCATGAGGATGATCGCGGGATTATATTCCTCCCACGCCTGAACGGCCTTTTTCCCATTGCCGACGATCAGGAACCGCAGACCCGTCTGCTGCAAAATCTGCGTGAAAACAATCTGGTTGACGTCATTGTCCTCGGCCACCAGCACATCGATCAGGCTGGGCCGCAGCCGGACGGAAACTGTCGGCACCTCTGCCCGCCGCTTCTTTTCTGAAGCAGGACCTTCCGGCCGGGACGAACCGCCGTCCGAGGCACCTGCGAAAGCTTCCGGCCGCGCGCGTTTCAGCCGCACGTCGCGCACCACGTCGAACAGGGTGGAACGCAACAGCCGCGCCCGCGCGGGCTTCATCAGATGGGCCTGCACGTTGAGATCGGTAAAGAGCGTCTCGTCACCCACGACATCCATGGACGTGAGGAAAATGATGGCGATGTCATCGAAACGGCGATCCGCCCTGATCCGCTCCACCACGTCCAGGCCGTTCATGACAGGCATGTGATAATCGAGAATGATGGCGTCGATCGAAAGACCCACCGCTGCGGCTTCCTGCAGCACGGCGATGCCCGTGGGCCCACCCTCGACGGCATGGCCGTCTATGCCCCAGCTTTGCAGCTGCTCCGTCAGGATGCGCCGGTTGACATCGTTGTCATCGATGACGAGCACCCGGATATTTTCGATCGCCACCGAAAGAGGTGGGACATCCCTCCGCCTTTCGGTCATCTGAAACGGGATGTTGACCTCGAAACTCGACCCCTTGCCCACTTCGCTGACGACATCGATCTTGCCATTGAACAGTCCGACAAGGCCGACGGTGATCGCCAGGCCGAGCCCGGTTCCTTCGTGACGGCGCGTGGCGGAACTATCGACCTGGCTGAACTTGTCGAAGATCGTCTCCAGCTTGTCGGAGGGAATACCGATCCCGCTGTCTTCGACACGCAGCGACAGGATGGCCTCCGAAGCTTCCGCTGACTGCGCAGAAAGCTCCACCAGCACATGGCCGGTTTCGGTGAACTTGACGGCATTCCCGACGAGGTTTGTAACAATCTGGCGGAAGCGTCCGGCGTCACCGATGACCTTGCCGAAAACCGACGGATCGATCCGCACCACCAGCTCTATGTTCTTCTCCAGCGCCGCCGAGGACAGGAGCGAAACCACATCCTCAACGGCTTCCGCCGGATCGAAAGATACGCTGCGCAGTTTCATCTGCCCGGCTTCGATCTTGGAGAAATCGAGGATGTCGTTGATAATCGTCAGAAGCGCATTGCCTGACTTGACGATGATGTCGGTGAAAGTCTTCTGGCGCGTATCGAGGTTGGATTTGGCCAGAAGCTCCGCCATGCCAAGCACGCCGTTCATCGGCGTGCGGATTTCATGGCTCATATTGGCCAGAAATTCCGATTTGGCGCGGTCCGCCGCTTCCGCCCGCGAAAGCAGACGTTGCAATTCGCCTTCGCGCATCTTCATCTCGGTCACGTCGGTGACGATCACGAGCCAGTAATTGCCGGAACTGTTGGTGGCTTCCAGGTTGAGCCAGCTCTTGCCGGCGACATGGATAAGCCAGGAGAACGGCCGGTTGGCGGCAATGTTGTCTTTCCAGGCATTAAGCATCGCGGCCGCTTCCTCGGCCGTGCCGAAATCTCCGCGCGCGGCACAATGGGCGAAGAAGCCGGACCAGTCGCGATCCTTTTCCAGCAGCTCGGGCGGCACGTCGAACATCCGCGCCATCGCCTCGTTGGACATGATGATCGTGCCCTGCTCCACCAGCACCAGGCCCTGCGCCATGGCGCGCGTCGCGCCCTGCATATATTCGCCGACGCGCTCCAGCTCGGCCTTCGCCTTGCTGATTTCGGCGTCGCGCATTCGCACATCCGTCACATCGGCATAGGTGCTGAGGATTTTTCCGCCTTCGAGGCGCGTTTTGGAGATGACGGTCACCTTGCCGCTTTTGCTGCGCACCTCGCGGGGGGCAAAGGCCTCATCCTTCAGGAGCCGCTGCGCCCGCTCGCTATAGACCTCGTCGAAAGGCCGATCGCCATAATCATAAAGGCCGCTATCGAAATTCATCCTCATGAATTCGCGATAGTCTTTGCCCACAAGTGATTTCTCGCCGCCGATTTCGCCCCAGACCTGGTAGAAGAACGGATTGACATATTCGATGACGAGATCGGCGCTGAGAAGCAGCACCCCCACGGGCAGCGCGTGAAGCACCGCCTCGAGCTGGCGATGCAGCGCCTCGGCTTCGGCCTGTGTGGCGATCAGCGCCTTTTCCCGCTCCTGCAGGAGGCTGACATCGGTGACGGAGCCCACGAGGTAATATTCGTCATCCGGTGTCGCAACGCGGCCGAGCCGCGTGATGACGGGAATGGACCGTCCGTTGCGCTGAGGCATGTTTCCCGTGCGTTCGAGCGCCTCCCCGGTCTGCAAGATCCGTTCGTTTTCCTGCTGGAACTGGGAGCCATTCTGCGGGAACATTTCGGATTCGGTCTTGCCGATATAGTCGGCGAGATTGCCGCCGAGAAATGCATCATAGGCGGCATTGGCATAGGTCAGCCGCCTGTCCTGATCCCTCAGGAAAACCCCCACAGGCAATTGTTCGAGGGCAGCGCGCAGCAACCAGGTCTCGCGGATCTGGGCGCTGAGAAGGGTCTCGTGCGCCTTGAACTCGGTCACATCGATGCGCAGGCCAACCAGCATGCCGTTTTCCAGCCGCTTGTTGACCATGCGCACCCAGCGGCCATCGGCGAACTGCTCCACCCTTTCGAGATAGGGCAGGGAAAAATCGCGCAACTGCTCCCGCATCCAGCCTTCGAACGCAGGGTCGTCTTCTTTGACGCGACGATATCCGCTCGAAAAATAGAGCGCCTCCATCAGCGCCTCGAGCCGGATGCCCGGCTTCAGCTCGACGCCAAAACCGCTATAGAACTCCGCGAAACGGGCATTGCAATAAACCAGCCGGTTTTCCGGATCGTAGACGACGATGCCGGCATCGATGAAATCCATGAGGCCGCTACTGAACAGCAGGTCCGACGCCCCGCCGATATCCGCCGTCCCCGTCAGAACGCCCAACGGCATGTCTTCCACCGTTTCGAACAGGAACAGGCTGCCGTCATCATCGGTGAAGCGCTCGCAGCGAAGTGTGTATGGCAGGGAGGAAACCGAGGCATGGCAGGCGATCATCTCGTCCGTCGCAAAAACGAGTGAACGGCGCTCCCTGTCCTCCCGCTCCGCATCACGGATATCAGCCGAGAGGGAAAGGCTGGTGTGGCCTTCGAACGCCCTGAGGGGACGCCCCATCAACCGTGCGTAGGCGGCGTTGACCACGAGATAGCGCAGCTCGCTGTCCTTGATGCACGCGGGCAGGTTCAGGGCGGCAACAGCCCTGCAAGCCTTTTCCAGCAACCCGCTGCCCTCGGTCAATCGATACTCCACAGCGTGCAGTTTCACTTTGTCGAATCAAATATTTCTAGATGACTTCGCAAAAACGTTATGTGAGAAAATCTGTTTTTGCTATGCGCCCTGCCCGGCAATACACTTTTTTAACCATAATTATTCGCTGCGACCCAGCTCTTCGGCCAGCTGGCGGCGGCGTTCCGCATGGCTGCCATGCGCCGTCCGGCAGCCATGTCATGAAACTATCGCTTGACTTTGGCGAGTAAAACGCCCACATGCCGGTCAAGCTTTCACCTTCGGCAGCCGCGTGAGCTGCAGCGTATGTTGAGAAGACTTGGTCCGAGAGAGACTTGGCCCGCATGAAGGAAAAGCGCAGAGAATACAGAAGACGGCATGTGCCGCACTGATGCGCAGAAAGTTATTCCAACCCACAAGTTCCCAATTCACGCGGGGTTCTTGACGCCGAAACCGCCGGACAGCAGCCCTGTTCCGGACGATTGGTTTTTGGCGCCCCGAAAGGCATTATATTGACCAGTTTTAGCGAACTCGGCCTCTCCGAAAAGATTGTTGCCAGCGTTACCCAGCTTGGCTACACAACCCCGACCCCCATTCAGGCAAAAGCCATTCCGCTGCTGCTCGAAGGCCGCGACCTGATCGGCCTCGCACAGACCGGTACCGGCAAGACCGCCGCTTTCGGCCTGCCGATCATCGAAATGCTGATGAAGCAGGCGGACCGCCCGGCAAACCGCACCTGCCGCACGCTCATCCTTGCCCCGACCCGCGAGCTGGTGAACCAGATCGGCGAAAACCTGCGCGCTTTCGTGAAGAAGACGCCGCTGCGCATCAACCAGGTGGTTGGCGGCGCATCGATCAACAAGCAGCAGCTCCAGCTCGAAAAGGGCACGGACATTCTGGTGGCAACCCCCGGCCGCCTGCTTGACCTCATCGCCCGCAACGCCATCTCGCTCTCCAAGGTCACCTATCTGGTGCTGGACGAAGCGGACCAGATGCTCGACCTCGGCTTCATCCACGATCTGCGCAAGATCTCGAAGATGGTGCCCGCCAAGCGCCAGACGCTGCTCTTCTCCGCCACCATGCCGAAGGCGATCGCCGATCTGGCCCACAGCTACCTGACCGATCCGCTGAAGGTCGAAGTGACCCCGCCCGGCAAGGCAGCCGACAAGGTGGAGCAATATGTCCACTTCGTCGCCGGAAAGAACGACAAGACCGAGCTTCTGAAGAAGTCTCTCAACGAGAACCCGGATGGCCGCGCCATCGTGTTCCTGCGCACAAAGCACGGTGCGGAGAAGCTCTACAAGCATCTCGAACATATCGGTTTCAAGGTCGCCTCCATCCACGGCAACAAGAGCCAGGGCCAGCGCGAGCGCGCCCTGAAGGGCTTTAAGGACGGCGAGATCAAGGTTCTGGTCGCAACCGACGTCGCGGCGCGCGGCATCGATATCCCGGCCGTGACGCACGTCTTCAACTATGACCTGCCGGAAGTACCGGACGCTTATGTCCACCGCATCGGCCGTACCGCCCGTGCCGGCCGCGATGGCATCGCCATTGCTTTCTGCGCACCGGACGAGACCCGCCTGTTGCACGACATCGAAAAGCTGATGAAGATCGATATTCCGGTTGCTTCTGGTGAACGCCCGGCCGGTCTTGCCAGCCCGACGCGCCCCAACAACAACCGCGGCGGACGCAATAACAATGGCGGCCAGCAGCGCGGCCCGCGCGAAGGCGGACGCCACAACGGCGAATCCCGCCCGTCTCGCCACCACGCGCCGCGCGATGCGGACAATGATCTTGAAGTCACCTCAGACTTCAAGCGCGTGAAGCAGGCCGAAGGCGACGCAGGCCGCCCGGCTGGCCCGCGCAAGCATCGTCGTCCGGCCCGCAAGCCCGGCGGCAGCGGCGCCAACCGCCACGCCCCTGCCGGCGGCAACGGCCAGGAAAAACGCGCTTCCGGTAACGGCCATCGCGGCCGCAACCGTTAAGTCGTTCTGAATGGATTGAGGACGCCGCGGCATTGCCGGGCGTTTCTTCTCCCCGCCGGGGAGAAGATGGCCCGAAGGGTCGGATGAGACGGTAAAGTTGCCGTATCTCATCACCCTTGCCCCCTCATCCCGCTGCCGCGACCTTCTCCCCGGCGGGGAGAAGAAACAAGCGGCACGCGCTCGCCAATAATCAAGCCCCGCAGCCACACTCGGTAGCGGGGCTTTTCTTCGCCTTCAGTTCCCCTGCGCGACCGGACGACGCCGTGACGGCAGGGTCATCGCCAGCACGCCCGCAATGACGCAGACGAGCCCACCCCACATGGCGGGCGTCGGCATTTCCCCCAGAAACGCCATGCCGAAGGCGACCCCGACCGGCACCCTGAGATAGGCCTGCGAGGTGGTCCCGACCGAACCGAGCGTCTGCATCAGCCGGAAATAGATCATGAAGGCGAGCGCGGTCGAAAACACACTGAGGCACAACAGCGCCGCCAGTGATGCCGCCGAAGGCGACAAGGTCCAGGGTCGGTCGACAATCAGGCTCACGGGCAGCAGCAGGACAGCACCGCAGATAAGCGAGCCGGCGGCCGGCATGATCGGATCGAGCCCTTTGAAATTTTTACTGAAAATGGCCGCGCAGGCATAAGAAAATGCCGCTGTCAGCACGGCGAGCTGGCTCCATATCGCCTCGCCCGCCCCATCAAGTGCCTCCATGCCGATAATGAGGCAAACGCCCGTCATGCCGGCAATCGTGCCGAACAGCTTGCGCCCGCTGACTGCCTCATGCCGGATCACGAGCGCCGTGAGAAGAAAGGTAAAGATCGGCGTCGTGGCATTGAGAATGACGGCGAGGCCGGCATCGATGCTCTGTTCGGCCCAGGCGATCAGCGTGAAGGGGAGAACGCTGTTGATACAGGCCTGAATGAAGAACAGCCGCCATGTCGCTAAATCCGTGGGCAAACGCAACCCGCGCAGCCGGATCACCGCGAAGAGCAGCAGACCGGCGATCATCGTGCGCGATGCGATGAAGGTAAGGGGCGGAATGGTCTCCACCCCGATCTTGATGAAAGTGTAGGATGCGGCCCACAGCGTGGACAACAGGGCCAGAAGCAGCAATTCGCGGGCGATGGGGTTCTCAGAGGACACGGATCGATTTCCAACTAGATTGAGGGTGACCCGTTCTTAACCGGAAAACAGACGCCTATGCTTCGGCCCGCGGCCGAAGTATCGACCCTGCTCTAAAAAGAAGCCCCGCGCGGCGTTGGCCACGCGGGGCTTCGGCAAAACAAATCGATGTCCGGTCAGGCAGATCAGGCCCGGCGCTCATCCACCGAGAAAGCGCCCGGACCGGCCACGAACAGATAGAGGAAGATGAAGCAGAACAGGATGGCGGCATCACCCCCGTTGAGTGCCGGGAAGAAGCTCTTCGGCCCATGCGCGATGAAATAGGCAACCGCCATCTGGCCGGACAGGATGAATGCGACCGGACGCGTGAAAAGGCCGATCAGCACGAGAATGCCGCCGACGAATTCCAGAATCGCCGCCACCAGCAGCATCGTCGGCAGGGAGCCTTCCATCTGCGATGCCGGAAAACCGAACAGCTTCTGCGTTCCATGCGAAATGAAAAGCAGCGCCGTCATGATGCGCAGCGCCCCGAGTGCCTGTGGGCGATAGCGGGAGAGAGAATCGAAAATTGCCATGTTGATGTGTCCCCGTTGAAGTGGTGAAGCGCCGATAAGAGCGCGATGGCACGTTTATGGATACACCTCCGAAATAGCGGAAATCACGTTTCCGATATTGCAGAACTACCTAAAATACTCAAAACGCCATTTTCTACAAATAGTTGATTTCACCATAGAAAATTGACTTTCTTACAGAAAAATCAACTCAGGGCTTCAGACATTTTTTCGATCGCAACAGGCGGAAAAACCGTCCCGCCTCACGCCTGCAGCACCACCACCTTCGAACCGACAGGCACGCGGCTATAGAGGTCGATGATGTCGTGGTTCAGCATGCGGATGCAGCCGCTCGACATGGCGTGGCCGATGGACTGCGGCTGGTTGGTGCCATGCAGGCGGAACATGGTGTCGTTGCCGCCGCGATAAAGATAGAGCGCGCGGGCGCCAAGCGGATTGTTCGGGCCGCCGGGCATGCCGGCTGCGAATTTCAGATTGCGCGGATCGCGGCGCATCATGTTCGCGGTTGGTGTCCAGGATGGCCATTCCGCCTTGCGACCGATATAGGCGTCACCCTTCAGGGCAAGACCCTGGCGGCCTACACCGACGCCGTAGCGCATTGCGCGACCGTCGCCGAGAACATAATAAAGCCGCCGCGCCGGCGTATCCACAACCACCGTTCCAGCCGGATGGCGCGTATCATAGGCCACCTCCTGCCGGCGCAGTTCGGGCTTCACCTTATCGAGATGCATGGCGGGAAGCGGGAATTTTTCCTCCGGCTTCGCCGCGTAATCCAGCCTGTGCTGGCCGATGCCGGTGTTTGCGCAGCCAGCCAGAAACAGCGGCAATCCAAACAGAACACCACGACGTGAAATAGACATGTAACCCCCGCCAAATCATGTGATTAACGAGAGGTATAATTTTATGGTTAATAAACCCCTAATATGAGGTTGCAGTAATTAACCAGCCGCAACCGATGCGGCAGGTTTGCGATTGGCGAGATAAACGCCTGTCACCGCCAGAACCGTACCCGCAATCATCGCAGGCGTCAGCGTCTCGCCGAAAAGCAGGGCGGCTTCCACCGCGGCAAGCGGCGGCACGAGATAGATCAGCGAAGCGGCGCGTGAAACCTGGCCGCGCCGGATCAGATAAAGAAGCAGCGCCACGGCCCCGATGGAAATCGCGCCGACAGACCAGGCGAGCGTGGCGGCAAGGCCGAGGCTCCAGTCCACATGCCCATCTTCCAGCAGAAGCGCGAAGGGAACCGTTACCAGCAGTGCGCCGACATATTGCAGCGTTGCCACCGCCATGATGTTGCCGCCATGCACGTACTTCTTCTGGTAGAGCGTGCCATAGGTGACCGAGGTCATGCCCAGCACATTCACCGCCACGGCGTAAAGCGGCACCGACAGCCCGACAGCACCCGCGGCCATGACCTTCGGCAGCACCGCGATGGCGATGCCGGCAAAGCCGATGAGCAGGCCGGCGCGCTGCAGCGGCGAAATCCTTTCGCCGATCATGAAACGGGCGGCCACCGCCGTCATCAGCGGCTGCAGGCCGGCGATAATGCCGCCGATCGCCGCCGGCACGCCCTGCCCTATCGCCCACCAGATCATGCCGAGATAAAGACCGTGCAGGAAGACGCCTGACAGGATCGCCCGGAAGATATCGACACGACTTTCGGGCCACTGGATGGACGAAAAGCGGCAGATCGCCCACAGCAAAACGCCCGCCAGAAGATAGCGCAGACAGAGGAAGGTCAGCGGCCCGGTATAATAGACCGCATATTTGGCGGTGACCCAGCCCGTCGACCAGAGAAAGACGAAGATGGCCGGAGCCAAACGGTCGAGCGACATGGGCGCATCCTCTGTGTAGCATGGTGTCCGCTACCGGTGCGGAACAGTCGGCGAATTGATATTTCTGCGGCTTCACGCAAACCGGCGAATAGTCGAGCCGGGTGTTCAGCATGGCGGTATCCGCATCCCGGCAAAAGGTCAAAGGCGTTTTGGTGATCACATCTTTCAGATTTTCTGATGCGACGCCGGACATTCATCAACCGAAAGCGAGCGAACAAAATTTATGCATTCGCCCACGGCGCAAACAGCGCCACCGCCCGCTTACACCGCTCGTCGCCCCGCAACCAATTTGCCGATGCCGCATTTATAGGCGGAAGCCGAAAAAACGCTTCTTTTTTAAAACTCTAGAGCGACAAAAAATCTTCTCGGGGAGGCCTGCATAGTTCTTGCATTGCATTTGTCGTTGTATTCATATGGCAAAAAAGGGGACATCGAAGTTGGCATTTGACGAAATGATAAATGCGGACAACACGCCGCGAAGCCCATATGAAAACTATAACGAATGGTACAGCCGGCAGGACAGGGCACACCTGATCCAGAAATCAAAAGACGCGGAAAACATCTTCAGAAAAACCGGCATTACTTTCGCAGTCTATGGCCACGCCGATAGTTCAGAAAAACTGATACCCTTCGATATTATCCCGCGCATCATCTCCGGCCGTGAGTGGCGCAAACTGGCCCAGGGCATCGAACAGCGTGTTCTCGCCCTCAATGCTTTCCTCGACGATATCTACCACAAACAGGAAATCATCCGCGCCGGGCGCATCCCCCGTGAGATCATCGAAAAGAACGAAGCCTTCCTGCCGGAAATGATCGGCTTCACGCCGCCCGGCGGGGTCTACACCCATATCGTCGGCACGGATATCGTCCGCACCGGCGAAGACCAGTTCTATGTTCTGGAAGACAATGCCCGCACGCCTTCCGGTGTCAGCTACATGCTGGAAAACCGCGAAACGATGATGCAGATGTTCCCGGAACTTTTCCATGAAAACCGCGTGCGACGGGTGGAGGATTACCCCTATCTGCTGCGCCAGTCGCTTGCCTCGCTCGCCCCTCCGGGCTGCACCGGCAAGCCGCGCGTCGCGGTGCTGACCCCCGGCATCTATAATTCCGCCTATTACGAGCACTCGTTCCTCGCCGACATGATGGGTGTGGAACTGGTGGAAGGTTCCGACCTTCGCGTCATGGACGGCAAGGTGAAGATGCGCACGACGCGCGGTTATGAGGCCATCGACGTTCTCTACCGCCGCGTCGACGACGACTTCCTCGACCCGCTGACTTTTCGGCCGGATTCGGCGCTTGGCGTTCCCGGCATCATGGATGTCTATCGCGCCGGCAACATCACCATCGCCAACGCCCCCGGCACCGGCATTTCCGACGACAAGGCGATCTATTCCTACATGCCCGAGATCGTCGAATTTTATACCGGCCGCAAGCCGCTCCTGGAAAACGTGCCGACCTGGCGCTGTTCCGAGCCGGACAGCCTGAAATACGTTCTCGACAACCTCGCCGATCTCGTCGTCAAGGAGGTCCACGGTTCAGGCGGTTACGGCATGCTGGTCGGTCCCACCGCATCGAAAAAGGAACGGGCGCTGTTTGCCGAAAAGCTGAAAGCACGCCCATCCAACTATATTGCGCAGCCGACGCTGTCGCTCTCCACCGTGCCGATCATGGTCAAGAACGGCATCGCGCCGCGCCATGTCGATCTGCGTCCTTATGTGCTTGTTTCGGACAAGGTGCAGATCATTCCCGGCGGCCTGACCCGCGTTGCGCTCAAGCAGGGCTCGCTGGTGGTCAATTCCAGCCAGGGCGGCGGCACCAAGGATACGTGGGTACTGGAGGATTAAGCCATGCTGGGCAGAACGGCAAACGGGCTCTACTGGATGTTCCGGTATATCGAGCGCGCTGAAAACATCGCCCGGCTCATCGATGCGGGCCTGCGCGTTTCACTGACGCGCTCAGGCAGCGGCGACGAGGATTGGGACGGCGTGCTGCAAAGCGCGGGCGTGCACGAGGAATTCCTCGAAACACGCGAAAAGGTGACGGCGGCAAATGCTATCGATTATCTTCTCCGCGAGAAATCGAACCCATCCAGCGTCATGTCCTGCATCGAAGCGGGGCGCAACAATGCCCGCATGGTGCGCACGGCGTTGACGCGCGAGACATGGGAAGCCACCAACGAATTCTGGATCGAGCTGAAGAACATCCTCGGCCGCAAGCTCAACCATGCGGAACTGCCGCAGACCATCGACGTGATCAAACACCGCGCCGGTCTGGTGCGCGGCGCCTTCCACGGTTCAATGCTGCGCAACGATCTCTACAATTTCTCCCGTATCGGCACCTTCATCGAACGCGCCGACAATACGGCGCGCATTCTCGACGTCAAATATTACGTGCTGCTGCCAGCTGTGGCGCATGTCGGCTCATCGCTCGACAATGCGCAGTGGGAATCCATTCTGCGCTCGGTTTCGGCCCACCGTTCCTATGGCTGGGTCTATGATGCGGAATACAAACCGGCCAACATCGCCGACTTCCTCATTCTTAATGGACGCATGCCGCGTTCGCTTGCCTATTGTTACGAGAAGATCGCCAGCAACCTCAATTACATCGCCGAGGACTACAGCGAACGGCACAAGGCACACGATACGGCGGAAAGCATCCGCGACAGCCTGCGCGCGACCACCATCGCCCGGGTCATGGACGAGGGCCTGCACGAGTTTCTGGAAAGATTCGTCCATCGCAACGGGCAACTGGGACAGGAAATCACGGAAGGCTACCGCTTCTATCAATGAGCGCGTAGACGGGGACAGCTTATGCGTCTGAAAATCACCCATACGACGGAATATGTCTATGACGAGCCGATGCCCTATGCCTTGCAGCGGCTGCGCCTGACACCGCAGACCGGCCCGAGCCAGACGGTGGAGGACTGGGATGTCTCGGTCGATGGCGCCACCGTCGAAGTGACCTATGACGACCATTTCGGCAATCGCGTCGCGCTGGTGGAAACGGAAGGCCCACAGCAGCGGGTCAAAGTGGTGGCGAGCGGCACGGTGAACACGCAGGACAAGGCCGGCGTGTTCGGTCACCACATCGGCAACGCGCCGCTCTGGCTCTTCCTGCGGGAAACGCCGCGGACCAAACCGGGAAAGCTGGTACGCGAACTGGTGAAGGTGAGCGTCGGCGAGAGCGAGCTTGCCCGCCTCCACAATCTCATGGAAAACATTCACGGCAAGGTGGAGTATGTTCCCGGCTCCACCGACATCGAAACCACGGCCGAAGCGGCACTGGAGGCTGGCAGGGGCGTCTGTCAGGACCACGCCCATATTCTCATTTCCGCTGCCCGGCAGATGGGCCTGCCTGCCCGTTATGTATCCGGTTATCTGATGATGGAGGCGGTGGAGGAACAAACCGCTACCCACGCCTGGGCCGAGGTGCATCTGCAGGGCCTTGGATGGGTCGGCTTCGACGCCGCCAACAATATCTGCCCCGATGACCGTTATGTCCGCATCGCATCCGGTCTCTGCTATCGCGATTGCGCGCCTATATCTGGCATGCGCATCGGCCCGGCCGGTGAGACGCTGAGCGTTTCAGTTACCGTGCAGCAATCGCAGAGCCAGAGCCAGTCCCAGAGCTGAGATCATGGCCGCCAGAGACGACGATACGATCGGTTTCTATACTGACAACGCAACCGCCTATACCACCCGCGGGCAGGCAGCAGACCGCCCGCATCTCAAGACATTCCTGTCGCAGTTGGAAAAAGGCGCGACCATCCTCGAACTTGGATGCGGCGGCGGGCAGGACAGCGAATATATGCTGGCAGCCGGTTTCGACGTGCATCCCACAGATGGAACGCCCGATATAGCGAAGGCTGCGGAAGCCCGACTCGGCATTCCTGTCAGGACATTGCTGTTCGAAAATATCGATGAGGTCGGGCGCTATCACGGCGTCTGGGCCAATGCCTGCCTGCTGCACGTGCCACGCCCTGCTCTGCGCGGCATCATCGGCCGTATCCACACGGCACTGAAACAGGGCGGCGTCTTTTATGCGAGCTTCAAGGCCGGAGAGGCTGAAGGACGCGATACGTTCGGCCGCTATTACAATTATCCGTCCAGGTCATGGCTGGAGGAGCTTTACGGGCAATATGACTGGACGGGCGTAGAGATCGAAGCCCGGCAGGGAAGCGGTTACGACAAGCTGCCGACAGACTGGCTGCATGTCATGGCCAAAAAGCGCTAACCAACCGCGACAGGTTCACGGTTGCAAAAAGGCGCAGCACCCGTTTTAATCGCCGTTCTCAGTTGAAAGCATGATCCGGTTTATCCTTTTGGGACAAAACCGGCCGGGAGACGGCATTGTACAGCATTTCCGACTATCGCGACTGCCAGTCGCATGGACCCATCATAGCAGAAAGGGTCTGGACGGCGTGGTGGCAAGATAGCGGCCTCAAGGTGGGCGATGTCCTCGAGCACCTGAAAGAGATGACAAATCCTCACGCCCTCCCCACCGGTTTCGTCGCCCATGATGGCGACGCCTATGTCGGCTCCGCTTTTCTCATTCATTGCGATCTCGAGGAGCGCCCGCACTATCTTCCCTGGGTCGCGGCCCTGTGGGTGGAGGAAGACCGCCGGCGCTCTGGCGTGGCGCGCGCGTTGATGCAGGCCGCAACAAAAAGGGCCGCCGAACTCGGTCACGAGACGTGCTACCTCTGCTGCGAGGCAAGTCTTGAGGACTATTACCTCAACTGCGGCTGGACCATCCTCGAACGGGGCGTCGGCGAGCACGATCTGACGGTGCTGACCTACAAGACATGACGCCGCCCGCCGCCTACCCATCATTCCTCACCACATCTCGACCATAGGAGGCACCATGCAACCGCCAACAGCCATCATGGAAACCGCGATCTATGTGAATGATCTGGAAGCCGCCGAGGCTTTTTACCGCGATGTCTTCGGGCTGGAGATCATCCGCAAGGTGCCCGGAAGCTTCGTCTTTTTCAGATGCGGGCAGCAGGTACTGCTGGTTTTCGACCCCGAGAAGTCGCGCAAGGCCGATCCCGATAATCCCATCCCTCGCCATGGCACGGCAGGTGAAGGCCACTTCTGCTTTTACGCAAGGGACAAATCGGAGGTAGACGGCTGGAAAGCGCACTTCGAAACGCTCGGGATTCCTATCGAGCACTATCACCGCTGGCCGAATGATAGCTATTCCGTCTATATCCGCGACCCCTCCGGGAACTCGGTGGAAGTGGGAGAAGGCAAGCTCTGGGGATTTGAACAGGGCTGACCGCAAAGAAACAGGACGCCACCGTGAAGAACATCTATGTCGTAACTCATCCTCAGTCGGTCCACCATGTCGAGAACCGGGTCGGCGGCTGGTATGATACCGAACTGACGCCGCACGGCAGGACCGATGCCAGGGCGGCGGCTGCCAGACTGGCGACGCTGGTCGGTGGTGAGCCCGTGGAAATCTTCACCTCCGACCTGCTTCGCGCCTCGCAGACCGCAGAAATCATCGCGGAACGCTTCGGGCAGCGAATGGAGACCATGCGTGACTTGAGGGAAATGAGCTATGGTGAGGCCGAAGGCATGCCGCAGCAATGGCTCGATGAGCGTCAAATCCCGGCACCGCACCATAATCGCCTTGACCATCGTGGCGGTATTGCCGATGGCGAGACGAGACGCGAATTTGCCGAAAGGGTGTATCGAGCCGTAAACATGATCATCGCGCGGCACTGCGCCACGCAGATCATCGTGACCCATGGCTTCGCCCTGACCTTCGTCATCGCGGCATGGATCAAGATGCCGATCGACAGCGCCGGTTATGTCAGCTTTCCGGCGCGCTCCGGCAGCATCACCCATTTAAAGGAAGACGATTACTGGCAGAACCGCGCCGTCGTTTCACTGGCGGATGTTTCGCATCTGACTAACGGTGATGGCTGACAAGAGCCCGCTTGAAAATCGTCCTCGCAAAGGGACGATTGGTCACAAAACCTAAACTCTAGCGTCATCCTCGGGCTAGACCCGAGGATCCATGTGAGCGCCGGGTTGTGGATCCTCGGGTCAAGCCCGAGGATGACGTTGACAGGTGGGAATACTCCGAGACCACACCTCAACCCTTTACGTGCTACTCTCGCAGATCAGATCTGCCGAACCACGATGTCTTCTTCCGCATCGACCGCCAGCGGGTTCTTCAGCGGCAGGCCGAAACCGGCGGCTTCGATTTCGAAGACGTCGCCCGCTTCCGGCTTGATACCTTCGGCGAAGGAAAGCGTTGCCGTGCCGAACATGTGCACATGCACATCGCCAGGCGCACGGAACAGGCCGTATTTGAAGTGGTGATATTCGAGGTTCGCGAAGGTATGGGACATGTTGTCTTCACCCGATACGAACGGCTTTTCGAAAATGACCTTATCACCGCGACGGATGCGCGAGGTGCCGCGAATATCGGACGGCGGAGCGCCGACGCGAATTTCCGGGCCGAAGCTTGCCGGGCGCAGCTTGGAATGGGCGAGGTAGAGATAGTTGATCCGCTCGGTGACGTGATCAGAAAACTCGTTCGAGACGGCAAAGCCGATACGCACCGCTTCACCCTTGTCGGAAATCACGTAGATGCCGGCCATCTCAGGCTCTTCGCCGCCATCCAGCGCAAACGAAGGCGAGGTGAGCGCCGCACCGGGCGCTGCCGCCACATGGCCGTTGCCCTTGTAGAACCACTCGGGCTGAACGCCCTTTTCACCGGCCTTCGGCTTGCCGTTTTCCAGACCCATGCGGAACATCTTCATGGAGTCCGTCAGGCTTTCCTCGGCGGCTTCCGTGGTTTTCTTGTGCATGCTGTCGCGGGTCGCGGCCGAACCGAGATGGGTAAGGCCAGTGCCGGTCAGATGCAGATGGGCCGGATCGGGATGGGTGATCGGCGGCAGGAAGCGACCTTCGGCATAAGCCTTTTCAAGATCGACGGCATCGCCCAGACCATGCGCGGAAATGACATCTGCAAGGTTCTTGCCGCCATTGGCGGCTTCCATGGCAAGCGCATAAACGGACTCTGCGCCCTTGACTGCGCGTGCCTCTCCGCCTTCTTCGCGAACCGCTACGGTGATGTTGCCGCTGGCATCTTTAATCTGTGAAATGAGCACGGGATTTTCTTCCTCCGGCGCAGTGCGCCTTTATCTCTTCTACGCGACGCCTTGCGCCTGCATCTTATGAAAGTGGCCGGAAACCGGCCACTTTTTGGACTGCGATAGGGGTGAGCCGATCAGCCCTTGTTCTTGTTGTAGACGTCGAAGAACACGGCGGCGAGCAGCACGAGGCCCTTGACCATCTGCTGGAAGTCGATGCCGAGACCGACGATCGACATGCCGTTGTTCATGACACCCATGATGAAGGCGCCAATGACCGCACCGGTGATCTTGCCAACGCCGCCGGATGCCGAAGCACCGCCGATGAAGCAGGCCGCGATCACGTCAAGCTCGAAGCCCACGCCGGCCTTCGGCGTTGCCGAGTTGAGGCGGGTCGCGATGATCATGCCGGCGAGACCAGCCAGAACGCCCATGTTGACGAAGGTCAGGAAGCTCAGGCGTTCGGTGTTGATACCCGAAAGCTTGGTCGCCTTTTCATTGCCGCCCATGGCGTAAATGCGACGGCCGATCGTCGTGCGACGCGTCACGAAGCTGTAGAGCGCAACGAGAGCAAGCATCACGATCAGCACGTTCGGCAGGCCGCGATAGGTGGAAAGCTGGTAGCCAAGAAACAGGATCGCGGCCGAAATCAGCAGGTTCTGGGCGATGAAGAAGCCGAAAGGCTCGACATCGATGCCATGCTTCACATTCACGACACGACGACGCCATGCGAGGTAGAACAGCACGACGGTAATCAGCACCGTCAGGATCATCGAGGTGGTGTTGAGACCTTCAATGCCGCCGATATCGGGCAGGAAGCCGGTGCTGATGATCTGGAAATCGGTCGGGAACGGACCGATGTTCTTGCCGCCGAGCACGAAGAGCGTCAGGCCGCGGAACACCAGCATGCCCGCCAGCGTCACGATAAAGGACGGAATGCGGTGATAGGCGATCCAGTAACCCTGGGCCGCACCGATGATGCCGCCGATGACGAGACAAATCAGCGCCGCCAGAAAGGGGTTCATGCCCCATTGCACGGTCAATATGGCCGCGATCGCGCCGACGAAGGCGACGATGGAACCGACCGAAAGGTCGATATGCCCGGCCACGATGACAAGCAGCATGCCCAGCGCCATGATGACGATGAACGAGTTCTGCAGGATGAGGTTGGTCAGGTTCACGGGGCGGAACAGGATGCCGCCGGTATAGAACTGGAAGAAAACCATGATGGCGACGAGCGCGATCAGCATGCCATATTCGCGGATATTGGAGCGAATATAGGATGTGACCGAGACGACGTTACTTTCTTCGTTTGTTGTGTTTGCCGAACTCATGAGTTCTTCTCCCCTGAGCGCATGATAGCGCGCATGATGCTTTCCTGGCTCGCCTCTCCCTTCGGCAATTCAGCGACGATGCGGCCTTCGTTCATGACGTAGATGCGGTCGCAATTGCCGAGCAGTTCGGGCATTTCCGATGAGATCATCAGAACGCCTTTACCATCGGCAGCGAGCTGGTTGATGATGGTGTAGATTTCATATTTCGCGCCGACATCGATACCGCGGGTCGGTTCATCGAGGATCAGCACGTCGGGATTGGAGAACAACCACTTGGAGAGCACAACCTTCTGCTGGTTGCCGCCCGAAAGGTTGACCGTTTCCTGAAAGATGCCCGACGAGCGGATGCGCAGGCGCGTGCGGAAATCGCTCGCCACCTTCATTTCCTTGATGTCGTCGATGATGCTGGCATTCGAGACGCCGGCAAGATTGGCGAGCGTGGTATTGTGCAGGATGTTGTCGTTGAGCACGAGACCGAGATGTTTGCGGTCTTCCGTGACATAGGCAAGACCGGCATCGATTGCCTTGCGCACGGTGCTGACGTCAACTGGCTTGCCGTTGATCAGCACTTCACCGGTGATCCTGTGGCCATAGGACTTGCCGAACACGCTCATCGCAAATTCGGTGCGCCCTGCCCCCATCAGGCCGGCAATACCGACGACTTCGCCCTTGCGCACGGTGACGTTGATATCATGCAAAACCTGGCGGTCGCGGTGCTGCTGGTGATAGGCGTTCCAGTTCTTCACTTCGAGAATGGTTTCGCCGATCGGCACGTCGCGCGGCGGATAACGATCTTCGAGATCGCGGCCCACCATGTTGCGGATGATGACGTCCTCGCTGATTTCTTCCTTGTGACAGTCGAGCGTCTTCACCGTCATGCCGTCGCGCAGCACGGTGATCTGGTCGGCCACCTTGCGCACTTCATTCAGCTTGTGGGTGATGATGATCGAGGTCATGCCCTGCTTGCGGAATTCCATCAGCAGGTTCAACAGCGCCTCGGAATCGCTTTCGTTCAGCGAAGCGGTCGGCTCATCAAGGATAAGCAGCTTCACGCTTTTCGACAGCGCCTTGGCGATTTCGACCAGCTGCTGCTTGCCGACGCCAATATCGGTGATCAGCGTCTCCGGTGATTCCTTCAGGCCCACTTTCTTCAGAAGTTCGCGGGTACGGTTGAAGGTCTCCTGCCAGCTGATCACGCCGTTCGAGGCGACCTCGTTGCCAAGGAAGATGTTTTCCGCAATCGACAGGAGCGGCACGAGCGCCAGTTCCTGGTGAATGATGATGATACCAATATCTTCACTGTCGTTGATGGCGCGAAAGTTTCGCACGGCGCCTTCATAGTGGATTTCGCCCTCATAGGTGCCGGCGGGGTAAACACCGGAAAGGACCTTCATCAAGGTCGACTTTCCCGCGCCGTTCTCACCGACGAGTGCGTGGATCTCACCTTCCTTAACCTTGAGGTTGACGTTCTCAAGCGCTTTCACGCCCGGAAACGTCTTGGTGATGTTCCGCATTTCGAGAATGGTATTGGCCATATCGCAATCCAGCGCCCGATTAATTCCGGCGTTTTTATTTTTATGGAAAAACGGGGATGACGCCAAGCCATCCCCGCATGTGTATCAGGCTTATTTCAGCTGGTCTTCCTTGTAGTAACCGCCATCGACGAGAACCTGCTTGTAGTTCTCCTTGGTTACTGCAACCGGCTTCAGCAGGTAGGACGGAACAACCTTGACGCCATTTTCATAGGTCTTGGTGTCGTTCACTTCAGGCTCCTTGCCCTGCATAACGGCATTCACCATGTTCACGGTAACCTTCGCGAGTTCGCGGGTGTCCTTGAAGATGGTGGAATACTGTTCGCCGGCAATGATCGACTTCACGGACGGGATTTCAGCGTCCTGACCGGAAACGACCGGCAGCGGCTGATCCTTCGTGCCATAACCAACGCCCTTCAGCGAGGAGATGATGCCGATGGAAAGACCGTCATAAGGCGACAGAACGGCGTCAACCTTGGCGTCGGTGTAGTAGGCCGAGAGAAGGTTGTCCATGCGGGCCTGGGCCGTTGCCGGATCCCAGCGCAGCGTGCCGACCTTGTCCATGCCGGTCTGGCCGGACTTCACGACGAGCTTGCCGCTGTCGATGTAAGGCTGGAGAACAGACATAGCGCCGTCGTAGAAGAAGAAGGCGTTGTTATCATCAGGGGAGCCGCCGAAGAGTTCGATGTTGAACGGACCCTTGCCATCCTTCAGACCGAGCTTGTCGACGATCGAAGTCGCCTGCAGAACGCCAACCTGGAAGTTGTCGAAGGTGGCGTAGTAGCTGACGTCGCCGCTGTTGCGGATCAGGCGGTCATAAGCGATGACCTTGATGCCCTGCTCGCCGGCCTGCTTCAGCACGTCCGACAGCGTGGTGCCGTCGATCGAGGCGATCACGAGGACCTTGACGCCCTTGGTGACCATGTTTTCGATCTGGGAAAGCTGGTTCGGAATATCGTCGTCGGCATACTGCAGGTCGGTCGTGTAACCAGCTTCCTGAAGCTGCTTGACGATGTTGTTGCCGTCATCGATCCAGCGCGCGGAAGACTTGGTCGGCATGGCGATGCCAACAGCGCCCTTGTCCTGTGCGAAAGCCGGCACTGCGAAAGACGCAGCACCGATGGCACAAGCTGCCATCAGCGAAATAATGGACTTCATTAACTCTCTCCCTTGAGCCCTTCTCTGGACCCGCATGTTGCGGTGCACCAGGAAATTCATGCCGTCAGAGGAAGAAGCCGCGCCCTGCTCGCTCCCTTTTCGCAATTGCGAAATGGAACAGCTGCCGCTCCTCCCCGGCATTCCGCAAATTGTTCTGAATCCATATAACTGTCAAATAGAATAAATCAGTTTCCATATATCAATTATGATATATTAAATCGATACAAAAACCGATGAGGGGTATAAAATCGCGAATGAGCAACCAGAAAGTGTATGAGCAGGCGCAAACAACGGATGCCCTTTTTGTCTTTGAAGACAACCCGTTGCTGCGGGCCGGATTGAAGATGAGCCACCTGCGCATGCTGGTCATGATCGAGGAGCACGGGCAGGTCAGCGCGGCTGCCGCCGCCATGAACATGACGCAGCCGGCGGCCTCGCGCATGCTCTCGGAAATGGAAGCGATCGTCAAATCGCCGCTCTGTCAGAGAGCATCGCGCGGTGTGGTTCTGACGAAGTTCGGCGAGGCGCTGGCGCGACGGGCGCGCACCATATTGCTGGAGCTGCGTGAGGCGAGTCGCGAACTCAATCAGATGAAGTCCGGCAGCGGCGGATCCGTTTTCATCGGCGCGGTGACCGCGCCCGCCATCAGCCTCGTGGTTCCCGCCATAAGACGGGCCATGGACACCTATCCCGGCATTGAAATCAATGTTCAGGTGGAGAGCAGCAACGTGCTGGCGCGGGAATTGCTGGCTGCGCGCCACGATTTCATCATCGGCCGCATACCGGATGACTTTGATCCCGGCCTGTTCTCCATCCACGAAATCGGCATTGAGCGCGCCTGTCTGGTGGTGCGCGAAGGCCACCCGCTTCTGGGCGGCGATCCCGTCACCCTGCAGGATCTCTCCGGTTACGACTGGGTGTTCCAGCCCCCTGGCGCGCTTTTGCGGCGCACCATGGAGGATGTCTTCCTTACCCACGGCGTCGCCATGCCGCGCAACGTCATCAACACGCCATCCGTGGTTCTCACGCTTGCGCTTGTCTGCAACACCGATGCCATTGCGCCGATTGCGCAGGACATGGCCGAATTCGTGGCCGGCCAGCGGGCCGATATCGGCCGGACCCGCATATTGCCGACGGATTTCGAACTGGTCGTCAAGCCCTACAGCATCATCACCACCAAGGGGCGCGTCCTGCCGCCCAGCGCCCGCCTGCTTTACGATCTGGTGCTGGATGAAAGCCGCAAGCTGACTGCCCAGTGACGGCGGCAAGCCAGACGCCACCTTCATCCACTACAAGGGCCGGAAATCGTGACCGGCGAAGGAACAGCCGTATGCTCTTCGGACAATCCGTTTTCCAGTCTGTCGTCGAAAGACTGAAGCAGGAGAAAGAAGACGAAGGCGCAGAGCCGCCCCCGCCCGCGGACAACCGCATTGCCGGCTTCAGCTCAGGCTTCGTTGTCGATACGCATATCGAAGCGCCGGCGGCTGCGAACGGCAATCTCGACGCTTATCTCGCCTTCCTGGAAGACCCCGCGCCACCGGCGGAACCCCAGCCGGAACCGGAGAGCGAACCGGAACCGATGCCGGCCCACCTCGAAAAGACCTCACTTGCCGATGTTTCGGCGGAACTGGCGATCCAGGAGACCGACACTGCGGCAACGCTCGCGGAAAAGCGCCGCGCCTTCGCCCGCCTCAATCATCCCGACCGGGTGAAACCGCAGTTCCGGCACAATGCGACACTGCGCATGACGGCAGCCAATCTCCTGATCGACCAGGCGCTCCGCATGCTTCGGATGCGAGAGCATTTCCGGTAAGAGGCGGGCAGCTCAAGACAGGCGATGAACGGAAAATCGCGACGCGTCAGCCGGCATCGTCCTTATCGGTGGGTGGATTTTCGGCGGCGCGCGCAACCGCCCCGTCCCCACCCTTGTCGCCGTCGCTTGCGGGTTTGAATTTTACCAACAGTTCATAGGCCGCATAGACGCCTATGCCGCCCACGACGGTTCCCCAGAAAAACTCGCGATTGACGAATTCGATGACAGCCCATGCCACACAGAAACCGACGATAAGCAACCGCACCCACAGGGGACGATAAAGCGGATGACTCGTATCGATATTCAGCATGGTGTTTCCGTCTCTGGCTTTTCCGGTCAGTCGCTCGCTGCCGCGCGGGCAACGCATGGCACGGGAATTCCATGCGTCTTGACCGTTTCGCAGACAAATTGCAACGCAAATCGGACCGAGGGATATCAGGCTGCCGTGATGGAGATTACCTGATAACCGGGGGTAACGTGCGACCACGGATGAAATCCGCCGCCCCTTCCGCCCAGCATTGCCGATCTGAGCATGGGGAACACCGGCGCCGGACGTCAGTCGCGCAGGCGGCCGAGCAGCGCCAGCAATTGGTCGCGGGCCTTCTTGCCGCCGATACGGTCGATCAGCTTTTCCTCGCGGTCGCGCCAGACATCGGAAAGGCGCTCGAGAAGACGGCTACCCTCGGCCGTCATGTCGAGGAAATGAACGCGCCTGTCCTCTTCCGACCTGCGGCGGACGAGCAGACCTTTCTCTTCCATGCTGTCGACGATGGCAACGAAATTAGCCCGCTGGATGCCGAGCGCCTCGGCCACATCGCTTTGTTTAAGACCCGGATTTCCGCCGACGATGACGAGAACGGAAAAATCGGCCGGCCGCAATCCCTGCTCCGCCAGCACATCGGAAAAACCGTTTGCCACGGCAAGTTGCGAGTGCCGCAAATGGTAGCTGATCGCAGTCGTCAGCAAACCGTAATCGATCGCGGTGAGATGCGTCGTTTGCGCGCTGCCGCTTTCGACCTTTTCCGTCCGCGGCCCGTTGCTATGTGCCAATCGCAAAGCCATCCGATCCCCCGCCTGATTCGTCCTTTACCCTGCCAAAATCATAACTGACAATGTCACGAAACTGTATCCTAAATAAATGTAGATGATACTAATATTGTATAAGAATTTGACAGTTAATGGGCGGAAACCCAATGCTGCCCGCCATCTGGCGACAAAATCTGCGCCGAAAGCATGACTATTTACCCGCCAATTTTGAGGGGCCGGAACCGCGTGGCAACCCTTGTCTGGCAGGCATACGGGCACTCCGGTCCACGACGGATGAACATGCTGAAACTGCATGCGGGACCCGTGACAAGCTACTACTTATAAGTGAAATCGATTTCCGCGAGACCTGGCACGCCAAACGACGCAGCCCCGCGCGCAAAGTCGCCAAAAACCCGCACGCCCCCACTTCCGGCCCTCTTCACCCTGCGGTCTCGAAAACTGGCAAGGTTTCGCAAATCTTGGATTTTTAGTCATTGATGCGGAAAGAAAGCTAGGGTATGAACCAACCGCTGCACGCGATTCAAGCGTGGCCGCTGCACCCGTAGCTCAGCTGGATAGAGTGTTGGATTCCGATTCCAAAGGTCACAGGTTCGAATCCTGTCGGGTGCGCCATTTTACGCAGAACGTATCACCCCGGATTGCCACGCTTCGTTTTTGACGGGAGCCTATGGAAAGCATGTATGGCGTTGCCGCATCCGGGAGGAGGCATGCTTTGACAAGTGCGCGTCGCGGCAGTCTGAGACGGATTCCCCGAAAACGCCGTTAGACTCCGTCCCGATCGATATTACTGAAGCATTGAAGGCGATGGGCGAGGCTGGCGGCGGCGGATCAGTGGTGGCCTGAGATAAGCTATCCGGTCTTCGACAACCCAGAGGCAAAAAGCCGCCCGGTGGTCGAAGCACCGGGCGCTGGTTTCAGGCGAATGAAGTCGCAGGATCAAAACTCACGCCATTCGTCTCTCGATCTGTCGAGGGCGGCATTGCCCGCGAAGGCGGCAGCGAGCTTGTGGCCGAGCGCACGCACGGGTGATGCTACCGGTCTTTCGCCGCCGGCGGCGGTGCGCACCGGCGCGGGCTGGCTCTGCGGCTGATAGGCGCTGTCGCCGAGGCGGAATTGCGACAGCAACTGGTTGAGAGAGGCCACCTCCTTGGCCAGGCTGTGGCTTGCGGCATTGGTTTCTTCGACCATCGCCGCGTTTTTCTGGGTGTCCTGATCCATCTGGTTGACCGCGGTGTTGATCTGCTGCAGGCCCGAGGACTGCTCCTGCGCAGCCTCCACGATGGAAACCACGTGCCGGTTGATTTCCTGCACTTCGGATACGATCGTCACCAGCGCCTTGCCGGTGTCACCCACCAGCTGCACGCCCTGCTGCACCTGATCGTTCGAGGTGGTGATCAGCGCCTTGATCTCCTTGGCAGCATGGGCGGAGCGTTGCGCAAGCTCGCGCACCTCCTGGGCCACGACGGCGAAGCCCTTGCCGGCCTCACCGGCGCGGGCGGCCTCCACGCCGGCATTCAGGGCAAGCAGGTTTGTCTGGAAGGCGATCTCATCGATCACCCCGATGATATTGCTGATTTCATTGGCAGAATTCGCGATCTGCTCCATGGCGACCACGGCGCGGCGCACCACTTCGCCAGATTGTTCCGCGCCCGCCTTGGCGCGACTGACGATCAGGCCCGCCTCCTGCGCGCGTTTGGTGGAATCCTGCACGGTCGTGGTTATCTCCTCCAGGGCCGCGGCGGTTTCCTCCACGGCCGCCGCTTGCTGTTCGGTACGTCTCGCCAGATCGTCAGCGGCCGATTTGATTTCGTTTGCCCCCGCGCCAATGCCGTTGGCGTTCTGCGCAACACGGGTCAGGGCTGCCTGCAGCTTTTCCGCCGATGTGTTGAAATCGTTGCGCACGGTATCGAGCGTTGTCGTGAACGGCTCGCGGATGCGGTAGGAGACATCGCCGTCGGAGAGTTTCGAGAGACCGGCAGCGAGGTTGTCGACGGCGAATTTGACGTCGGCCGCTTCCTTCGCCTTCTGCTGCTCACGGTCGATCCGGTCCTGTTCCGACAGGCTGCGGTTCGCTTCGGTTTCCTGCTCGAGACGAATGCGCTCGATGGCATTTTCACGGAAAACCTGAACCGCCTGCGCCATCTGGCCGACTTCGTCTTTGCGTGCCATTCCGTCAATTTCCGCCGTCGTTTCACCGGCGGCCAGCGAGACCATGCGCTCGCGCAGCCGGGCAATCGGCGTGGTGATGCCGCGCGAAGCCACGAAAAGCGCCAGAATAATGCCGGTCGCGAAAGCAACGCCGACAGCCATCAGCGAGGTGAGGATGGTCGAATTGGTCTGATCGGTCAGGTCGTCGCTTCCCTTGACGACACCCTTGGCAAGCTTGTCAAGAAGATTGGCGATGTCGGCGCCCGTAGCGCGCATGGCAACGTCAGCCTTCAGAAGCTCCGCAGCGGATTCCTGGTTGCGGTTGGCCGAACCGAATTCCACGGCCTTGTCCGTGATGGCGATAATGCCCTTGACGTCTCGCAACAGCCTGTCGAGTGCTGCTGTCTCTTCCGGAAAAATGGCTTTGACATCGTCCAGCCGCGTTACCACCTCTGCCCTGTCCACCGCATATTCCTGCTTCACGATTTTAAAGTCGGGGCTATTGGCGTCATAAACCATGATCTGATACGCACCATAGGCCATGGACTGCAGGTTTCGGTTTGCCCGGGCAAGCTCCACCAGGGCGGCGTTGTCTTTGGCGATAAAATCGGAATAGGCCGTGTCCGCGTGCTTGTAGCGGTCGGACATGAAGCCGGTGGCGCCAAGACCGACGATGCAGATCGGCAGAATGAGGGAAAGAATTTTTGTGCGGATGCTGGCGTTCTGGAGAAAGGACACGGAAACCTCACGTCATGAAAAAACCGCTCCTTCCCCGTGCCACAGGAGGTGTTCGGCAAGGCTGGCATGGCACGTCGAGGACCCCGGTCATCAGGGCTTCGATAGCCGCATCATCGGCTGGGATTGCCTCTGCATCATGCATACGCCGAAGAAAGTCCGGGCCTGTCCCTGCAATACGCACAGGTCGTCTCCCCCCGTGGCATGGCGCCCCTGAAAGGCCAGGCGCCAGGCCGCATCTTGAGGAAAAGCTGAGCAGAGCCGATCGATGGGCTGCTCGTGATTCCTTTTATCGCAAAATAATTATGATCAAAAACTTTATAATTTCTTCACGCCGAAAAATTGCAGGTGCCGACAGGGATTCGCGGTGCAGCTGCTGCCCGCGACATCAAATGATGGAACCAGTATGGAGCAGTGATCTTGCATCATTACCCGACGCAGCGCGGCCGGCGGTGGCGGCGCATCTCGAACCGTCAACGGGAATGCAGGACCTGCGGTTGTGCGGCAGGCGGCCCGCCCGGCTTCGCTACACTGCGCACGGGGCCGCCGGACTGGCCGGGTTCCCGCTCCGCCTCTTCCTCGACGAGGCTGGCATGGGCCTGCAGATGCAGGCCCATCATCGCGACGAGCAGGAAAAACCAGACGAAACCCGCGCTCAGAAGAAACAGGGTTTCCAGAAAGCCGTATAGCAGGACGTAAAGCCAGACGCCGACATAAAGCCGCGTCAACGGACTGTTGCGCGTGGCGCTGTCCATTTTGCCGAGATTATGGAGCGGCAGCAGATAAATCCATATCAGCACCAGAACCAGCCCCGGCACGCCACCTTCCAGCAGCAGGTCGAAATAGCCGCTATGGGAAGCCGGCGCGGTGGTCGCCCAGCTATTGTCTTCGGTGAAGCTCGACATCAGCGTATCGCTGCGCCAGAAGGCCTGGTAGCCATATCCGAGGATTGGGCTTTTGCGGATGTAATCGATGGCGACAGCCCAGATATCGGTTCGGCCCGTAAAGCTGGCGTCGATGCCCATTTTCGTCAGCATCTGTGAAAACACCGGGTCTACCGTGGTGCCCACGGTCACGGCCGCGCAGAACAAAAGAAGCAGGGTCACGACCATATAACGCCACCGGGGCCAGCGAACGATGAACCAGCCGGTTGCCACGATGATCGGCATCAGGCCAAGCACCGTCTTGCCACCTGTCTTGACCAGGAAGAAAACCGACAGCAGCAGCACCGAGAGGCCGCCGATGAAGGACCAGCGCCTGCAAAGATAAATCGACACGATGATCAGCACCGCCATGACCGATGCGGCCTCGTTCTTGTGCTGGAAGACCCCGCGCCAGTTGCCGGCCAGCAGCGGCTCCAGCGCATCGCTTGCCAGGTGAATGGACCGCGAAGGCAGGGCGACGACGCCGAAATAACACAGGAACAATATGATGAGGACGCAGGTGGCGAGCAGCGTGGTGAAATGCCGCTCGGTGCGCGGCAGCTGCAGGAACCCGCCGGCGAGCACGCAGATGATGGCGCACATGACAAGCCGACGTAGAGAAAACGATGGTGCTTCACCGAGAAGCGAGGTCAAGGCAAACCAGCCGAAAATTGCCGCTGTCAGCAGGCGCGGCGCAAGGATGATGGAGAACGAGCGCTCCCTGGCCATGAATGCCACAAAACTGCAGAGCAGGATGACTGCGGTGAGCTGGTTGAGCAGGTTGGACCCGGCCGCCATGGCGGACCCCAGATAGGTGGAGGAGAGCGAGATATAGGGCGAAAAACCGACTGTGAAGTACAGGAACGTCACATAAAACAATGCGTCCCGCCAGTAGCCACGCCCCTGTCCGTCATGCGGTGCATCCATAAGGGGTTTTTCTCTTCCTCTTTCCACCGCCTCGGCATCCCGTCCGATGCTTCATCCGGTTACCCGAATATCCTCCCAAAATCCTATTTTTTAGTTATATATAATGCACGGAAGAATAGTAATTCCGTCATTTCCGACCGCGCTTCCGGAACGAGGTCAAAGGGTTAGAAACGGAGAAGGACTGCCGGGAAAGAAGCTGCGCCCTGAAGAACGGCTCTCAGGCGTTAACTTCGCATCGAAAATTTAATGCGCTGATTTCCTTAATATTTACCACGAAATTCCTGGCCGGAAAGCCCGCCTCTACTTGCACGACAAGAGAACCGTCTTCGCATGCCGGAGGTATACTTACGCAGCCAGCAGATACTCTATTTAGCGTATATTAACAACTCAAGATATATCTTTGGGTTGATTTCGTAAATGCGCATAGGCTGGAGACCCAGGGTGGACGTTCCGAGGCACACCAGGACGGACGATAGCGATAACGGTCAGTTGACGCGATGCCCGGCGCCGCAAAGCTCAACCGGCGTCCGCCCCATGCGCAGGGACGACGTGCCGGCTGTCGAGCGGGTGCTGAACAGCGCATTCAGGAAGACAGGGCCCACGACGAGCTTCGATTTCCGCTCCTATGTAGAGACGTTGTTCTTCAGCAGCCCCGTTTTTGATCCGGATTACGGCAGCGTGGTTTACGATGCGGGAGAGAATGGCGTGACAAGCGTCATTCTGGCCGTGCCCATGCGGTTTGTCGCCAATGGAAGAACCGTTACGGCGCGCCTGCTCTGTGCTTTCGCGTCGGATGGAAAACTTGGCGCACTCGGGGCCGCGCGCCTGTCCCGCGGCATGCGGGCATCGAAACACGACATGCTGTTTTCGGATACAGCCTCGCCTGTCAGCGCCGACCATTGGGTTGCGACCGGCGGCAACATGCTGCCCATCGAAAGCCTGCAATGGCATAAGGCGCTGAAGCCCTTCTCAACCATCGCACTGCGCATGCCGCGCCGTTCGAAACTGGCCAAGACAACGCTTGCCCTGGCGGCGCTCGGCTTCGTGGACGGCGTCCTGCGCAAATGGAAAAAAGGCCTAAGGCCGCAGCAGGCTCCGGGCGCCAGGGTAAAAGAAGTGGATTTCGAAACCTTCCGCCGCGCAGCGCTGCCGATGATCGAGCGTTTTTCCGTCCGCCCGGAATGGTCCCATGACGAATTTCACTGGCTGATCGGCATGAGCAGGACGAATGAGAGCCTGGGCGAACTGAAAAGCCTGGCGATCGAGACGGCCGAAGGTCATGTCATGGGAGCCGCCCTGTTTTTCGGCCAGCCGGCGCGAACCGCCTATGTGCTCAATCTCGTCTGTGATGCCGGCCGCGAAAACGATGTCCTCAACACACTGTTCCACCATTTTGACAATGAGAATTACGCCCATGTCACTGGCATGGCGCAGCCCTTTCTGATCAACGCGCTTTACCGCCAGAACCACATGAGCTTCCGCCATGACGGATATTTCTGCATGGCCACCCGGGACGATCTGCTGAGGGAAAGGGCGCTGGCCGGGGATATCTATATAGGCGGACTATGCTCGGAGAGCTGGAGCAAACTCATCACCGATTATTGAGGCCCCGCGCAGACCGACACGAGCCGGGCCGCCGCCTCAAGCCTTGGTAAAACGACCCACATTGGCCGATATCAGATGGCGCAGGGCCTTCGCGTAACGTTTGGAGCGTGTCTTGGCCGCCAGCGCGCTGGTCCAGTCCACCATCGATCCGTTGATATCGAAATCGCCGAGCTGACCTTCGGGTATATCGCCCTTTTCGATCCGCTCGACGATGGAAGCGAGCGCCGAATAGAATTCCGGCGAGCGATAAGGCGGGTGCAGTGAATACATGCCTTTACCCGTACCGAGAAAATCCAGCCTGTAGACGCCGCGGCGCATCATGTTGGTGCTCAACACCTCCTCAGCGGGCATCGAGACGGGCTGCTGATTATAGGCATAGGAGCGGATGCGCCGTTTGACATCGGGCCTGAGCAGTTCCAGCGAACCGATCCGCTTGGCGAAGCGTTCCATGTCGATCATGAAAAGACGTGTGGAAACGGTGGCGAAGCGCCAGGTGGGAATACGCGACGGCAACTTGCGCGGCTCAGGAATGTTCTTCACGCCGGGCATGCCGACATGGCGGGAAATATCGAGATCGCCCCGCACTGTCGGCGGCCCGGAAAACGGCGTGATGCACAGCGCATCCGGATTGGCTTTCTGCAGCGCGATCGCCTCGGAAAACCAGCTCTGGCTGCCGCCGCCAAACATCATGTCGCTGTCCATGTGCAGTACGTAACGGGCGTTGGCCCGTTTAAGACCGTGGAAATAGACGTGGAAAGGACCGCCGTCGAAAGCCTTGGCGGGATAGGGAACCGCCGACCGGGAAAAGAAGGTCTCGGACACCGCCTTGCGCGCCTCATCACTGTAATCGACGATATCGACGACGAGATGCGGATAGTTGATCTGCATTTCCTCCAGCATGTCGAAAAGTCGTTTGCGCGACGCTTCGAAGCCTTTGCCCTTGTAGCGACCCGCCCCCACCTGGCCGGTATCGACAGTCAGCAGAATGCGGTCCACCTGTCCGCCCCAGACCCGTAGCTGATGCGGCAACGTCAATGCGGCATGCGGAGCGTCGAAGGGATGCAGATTGACCTGCAGCGCTTTCTGGACGGGAGGAAGCGGCATTTCAGCATTCATAGTCACGCACCACGGTTCCGGAATTCATTGATGATGGCCATCATGGGTTTTTCGTTGAAGCTCCAGTCGAGCGGCAACGGCCGGTTCGCCGTGCCGTCACGACGCGGATAGGCCCAGCGGATCCAGGTATACTGGTCCGAAATACCCCATGTGGTGATCGAGGAAAGCGGGCCGCCGGCCGAGGCCGCCTCAAGAAAATCCCGGACCTGGCCGTTGATCAGCAAATCGCGTTCCGCTTCCGGACCGGGCAGCGTCTGGTCCATCACATCAAGCTCCGTCACCAGAACGGCAAGGCCGTAACCGCGCATTTCCGTCACGAAGGCGGCAAGCTCGTCCTTGGCGATCGGCCAGCCGCCACGCAGGTGCCCCTGCAGACCGATGGCGTTGATGGGCGCCCCTTTTTCCAGAAGCTCGAGAATGAGATTGCGGAACGCCTCGCGCTTGGCTGGCGATTTTTCGACCGCGAATTCCACGTCATATTCATTGAGAACGAGCTGCGCTTTCGGATCGACCTGATGGGCGATATCGAAGGCCTTCTTGATGGCGTCCGGCCCGGCGCCGTAATACCAGGCGTCACGCCGGGCGCGCACATTGCCGGGAACATCCGGGATCGGTTCGTTCACCACGTCCCAGCTATGGACCACATCCCCGTAACGCTCCATCACCTTGACGATATGGGTTTCCATCAGCTTCTCGACCTTGCCGCTGCCACCGATGCCGGCAATCCAGGGGGCATTTGAGGCGTACCAGATCAGCGGATGGCCATGCATGGAAAGCTTGTGCTGGCGCGCGAAGTTGGCGAGTGCATCGGCGGGCGCAAAATCGAACACCGCTTCCGATGGCCGCATGACCTCCCATTTCATTTCAGTCACGGGGGTGATGCGCGAGCAATATTTCACGATCGCCTCGCCGATGCGGCTATCGGCGGTGAGGTCAGGCAGATAAATGGCCGCGCCGTAAGGTGCGGTTTTGGTCGAGGTTTTTTTCTGCGCGGCAGAGGCCGTGCCGGTCACGGCGTGCAAAAGGCTCGCGCTTGCCGCACCGCCCAGAAAATTCCGCCGCCCGATCCGCATTCATCCGCCTCCACAACCCCGGCGCATCGAGGGAAAACCGGGATCGATTTTCGCCAGCAACGATGCGCAGCCCAAAATGTCGGAGCGTTTCCGCACATCCGGATGGGCCCGGCACGCTCCATTCTCAAAACATAACATTCTGATCATGCCAAAAGGATATTAAAGATTTGCAAGGTTAACCGCCGCTATACCACGTCATAATTGGCCAGCGCCGCTTAATCCGGTAGTAACTTCGCCGTGCGAATTCTTGGCCCATGCCTCACGGAGTTTAAAGCTTGATATCCGTTTCGATTGTCATCCCCGTTCGCAATGGCGAGCGTTACATCGTGGAAGCGATCGAAAGCGCATTGCTTCAGGGCAAAACCGTCTGCGAGGTGCTGGTGGTCGATGACGGTTCCACTGATAGCACGGCGCAAAAGGTGCAGGGTTTTTCCGATCCGCGCGTTAAACTGCTTGCCCGGCCGCAGGGACGGCAGGGCGTTTCCGCGGTTCGCAATTTCGGTCTTTCGCAGGCACGTGGCGAGTGGACGATGTTTCTCGATGCCGATGACCGCCTGAAGCCTGGCGCCGTCGCGGCGCTTTGCGCCGGCGTCACCGGCCCGGATGTCGTTGCCGTTTATGGCGATTACGAGCGTATCGATGAAAACGGTGCAAAGATCGGCCGTCGCAACCTCATCCGTCGCCGCGAAAAGCCTGACGGCTTCATCCTTCGGCCGCTGCTCGGCGGAAACTTCATCGTCAATGGCGGCATCATGCTGGTCAGAACCCGAATCTTCCAGGATTTCGGCGGCTTCGACGAGACCCTGCGGTATGCGGAAGACTGGTACGGCTGGTGCAGGCTAGCCGCCGCGGGCCGCTTTGTTTATCTTCCCGGCCGCCACGTCCTCGATTATCGGGTTCACCGGACGAGCGTTATGATGAACCGGCTCTTGACCTTCCGCGATTGCGAACCGGCAATCGAAGCCGTGTTTTCCGATCCCGCCATCGTCGCAGCCATACCCCCGCAGGAGCTCGGGCGGCTTCGCCGCAAATCCGAAAACCATATGAACGCCTATACCGTTGCCCAGGCGTTTCGTGCCCGCCGTTACCGGGAAGCCTTTTCGGCACTGGCCGACACCGTCATCCATCGCCCGCGCCAGAGCCTCCGGGCCGTCGTTTTTTCCGCCGCAGCACTTGCCGGAATTTAGGAGTTTCCATGTCCGAGATCATGCCGGAAGCGGTGGTGTGCATCCCCAGTTTCCGCCGGCCGGAAGGCCTGAAGAAGACACTTGCATCGCTTGCAACTCAGAAGGTCGATTTTCCCTTCGCGGTCGTCGTGGTCGATAATGATGGTGCAGGCCAGCAGGGTCTTGCTGTTGCGCGCGCCTTTTTTGCCGAAAACGACATGGCCGGGCTGGCCCTGGTAGAACCGACACAGGGCAATTGTTACGCCATCAACACGGCGTTCCGCACCGCCCGGCAGAGCTATCCTTCGGCGCAATGGTTTCTGATGATCGATGACGACGAGGCCGCCTCCCCCGTCTGGCTTGGGCAAATGGTCTCGGCGGCGAAATCCTTCGACGCCGATATCGTCGGCGGACCCGTCAATCGCGAATTCGACGCCCCGGCTTCCAGGGCGGTTCTTTCGCATCCGCTGTTCGGTTCCATAGAAGCACCGACCGGCCCGGTCGACCAGATCCACGGCTCGGGCAATTGCCTGATTTCACGGCGAGTGTTCGAAACCTTGCCGAAGCCGGAATTCGACGTGCGGTTCAACTTCCTCGGCGGCGGCGACATGGATTTCTTCACACGCTGCCGCAAGGCCGGTTTCAAATTCGCATGGAATGCGAACGCCCTCATCATCGAATACGTGCCGGAAAGCCGCATGGCACCGCGCTGGATCATGGAGCGCTCGCTCCGGACCGGCATCATCAATTACAGCATCGATCGCGCCCGCCGCCCCGGCCTGAGGGGCGGACTGCTGCTCGCCGCCAAAAATGCCGTCAGCCTGTGCCTGTCGCTCTTCCGCGCCGTTTCCACATTGCTGAAAACCGGTTCGCTGCTGCCCGCCACCCATCCGCCCCTCATGTCCCTGGGCCGGGTGATGGCGAGCCTCGGCATCACGCTCACGCCCTATAAGGCACCGGCGAAGAAAAGCTGACGCCCGATCTTACCGTCACGTTTAACCCAGCGTCTTTTGCCTGCCGAACGACATCGGGTTCGCGGGCCGCTTCTGCAAACCGAAAGACGAAAAGGCCGTCGCAAGTACGAGAAGCGGCACGAGCACCGGCCAGAAAAAACAAAGGACAATGCCGGTTACCCGATAAAAATCCCAGCTCTTGTCGCGGCGGGCGCCTTCAATATAGGTCATGGCGAGAGAGGTAACGGTGCCAATTCCATATATGAAAAGAGAAATGGACGTAATCACCATTGGTGGCCTCAAAATATCTCTGATTCGAATAAATTTGTAATATTTGTGCAGTGTAGCGCACCCGTTCGCAGTTGCAACGGGTTTCGGCGCCGCAGCGCGCTGATTCAATAAGTTAGAAAAACCTTACATTTATCGGGCAAGACGGCGCAATGATCTAGCGGTTCTGCCCCGAAGCGCCAAAGCGATACTTCAGCAGCGAATATATGGCGATCGGATTGGTCAGCAGGTAACGTTTTCCCAGACGCTTCGGCTCAAGCATCGCCCGGTAGAGCCATTCCAGCCCCATATCCTGCATCCACTGCGGCGCCCGGCTGTTCTTGCCGGCAATGAAATCAAAAAGGCCGCCGCAGGTCTTGATCACGGCGACGCCGGAAAGCCTGTCCAGATTGCGCGAAACGAAGCGCTGCTCGAGCGGAATGCCGAAGCCGACCCAAAGAATATCGGTCTTCGAGGCGACAATATCGGCAATGATTTCGTCCCCGCGACCCGGACTGAAATAACCATTATGGCGTCCCGAAAAGACGAGGCGCGGATAAAGCCTCTGCATTTCCTCGACCGCCGCACGGTTCACCTCTTCGGAACCGCCGAGGAAATAAAACCGGCTGCCCGTCTCTTCGGCGCGCTTGGCCACCGCATGAACGAGATCCGTCGTTGCAACCCGTTCTCTCAACGCCCGGGCACAGAACTTGCGGGAGAAGATCACCAGCGACATGCCGTCGGCGTGAATCTGGTCCGCCTGCCGCAGCATGGCGTCGAATTCGCGGTCGTGGTGGCAGAGCGCGATGACCTGACCGTTTGCGGATGTCGAATAAAACGGCCTTGCACCCGGCGTACGCTCCGTCGTTGCACGCAGGATGAAATCCCGCGCGGTTTCATCGATGGTTGCGTCAGTAATGGGTAGGGACGCAAGAGAAATAACCGGCCAGGAATGACCAGTCTCCTCCGTCTGCGGCATCTCTCTCCCTGTCATAATCTGTCCGGCGTCCAAGATAGGCATCGTTTCATTGTTATGGGCACGCATATGCATAAAATAGAAGGCTTCAAACACTACGAAGAACTATCATTAATATTTTTATAAATCCTCCGCTTGAGGCGGGGAAATTGCACGCCCGCTGGTTGAATGACCTTCCCCTCGCCTATTCCCGTTTGGCGTCCGATGGTTTAATGGACGGAAACATCAATGACAAAGGTCCCGGCCATGGAAACCATTTCAATCGACAACCGCGGCGATTTCGGCCTCTGGGCAATAGAACGGGCGAAGGAAATCGTTGCCAACGAGGCGTCCGATCTCGCCGTTTCCGTCCGTGATGGCGACGAGGCAGGCATTCGCGATGCCGGCAATGCGCTGGGTGCGGCCATCGCCGCCGCTCTCCTTGAAGTTTATGATGGTCTGATCTCGGAAGAATAAGTCGGCGCGGGGTCCCAGGTTTAACGCGCCGCGGCTTCCGCATGATCGTCCCGGCGCAGATAACCCCACAGCCCGAGTGCGATCGCAATGGCGAGGCCGAGAAACAGGCCGCCCGCGCCGCCAGCGACGAGGAAGACCAGCTTGCCCGGCGGCCAGCTTCTGGAGTTCGGCGCAACCGGCTGCGAAATAACGCGGACATTGGTGGAATCGATCGATTGCTGTTCGGCGAGCTGGCGTGACCGGGTAAGATAGGTCTCATAGATCGCCGCTGCCGAGCGGGCGTCGCGCTCAAGATCCCTCAGCCGGACCTGCGCTTCGTTATCGGTAAAGACATTGGCACGCTCCGCCACGGCTTTCAGTCGCAGCGCATCGAGCGAGGAGCGCGCTTCGGCGACATTTGTCTTTGCTGCCTGCAGAATGCGCCGCGCCTCGTCGGCCATGCCGCGTTCCAGCATGGCCCGTTCCGCACCTGCAGTCGCCAGCCGCGGATGACGCGCGCCGTAGGTCAGCGTCATGGCTCCGATCTGCTGCTGCAGGGTGCTGTATTGCGCCCGGATCGTGTTCATGGTCTGGCTATCGAAAATCGCATCGCTTTGCGTGCGGTTCTGCGCGATTGCCGCCTCCATCTGCTTCAGCCGGGATTCTTCCTGGATGACGCGCTGCTGGGCCGCGAGAACCTGTGCATTGAGCTCACCGGAGGCCAGGTTGCTGACAAGCTGGCCATTATTCTCCTGCAGGCCGTTTTCGCGACGGAAATCGGCCACCCGCTTTTCAGCCGCAGTAACATTCTCGCGCATTTCCTCAAGCCGCTTCCTGAGATCGTCGACGACACGCTGGCTGCTGTCGGAGGTCGTCTGGAACAGCTCGGTTTCAAACGCCTTCACGATGGCCTTTGAGACCGTCACGGATTTGTCCGCATCATTGGTCCAGACGGAAAGCGTCACCACGAAGGAGCGTGGGTCGCGTTCCGCTGCGACCCGGTCGCCGAGGGAGCGGAGTGCACCGAGCCGGTTGTCGCCATCTTCCGGCCTGGATGAAAACATCGCCTTCAGCCGGGCGAGCGGCGGCGGGCTGATGAATTCCGGATCCTGATCGAGCTTCAGTTCCTCCACCACCCGCGCCAGCACGTTGCGCGACGTGATCGTGCGCAGCTTGCTTTCGACTTCGAGAATCTGCGTGTCACGCTGCTGGTTCGGCGAGAACACGCCGTCGTTGACAACGTTGAGATTGGAGGGATTGACGACGATATCCGTATAGGCCGTGTAGCGTGGCGGCGTCATATACGCATAGCTGAGCGCAGCCGCGACGCAGAGAATGATTGCCAGAACGATCCAGACGATGCCCCTGCGAAGCCAGATGAGGACGTCGTCAACGCCGATCCTGTCGATATGGCTGAGGCCCGGCAATGCTGCGGCCAGACTTCCGCTGGGCGACGACGCCTTCACCGGTCTCGCGGCCGGAGCGGGCTCGACGGCAGCCGCGGCCGGTTTCGGCTCGAGATGCTCTTTCAGCACCGTGCGTTCGAAAACCTCGTCGTCATCCACCAGATCATCCAGCAGGGAACCATGAGTTTTCGCGGCCGGCGCCTTTTTTTCATCGAGCGGACGTACCTGCTTATGTCCCGCCTTTTGAAGCCTGTACATCAGCCAATCCAACTCGAACGAACCAAAAAAAGCCGGCAACCGATGATCCTCATCGTCGCCATAGCCGCTATCGACGGACAAGTTTAAATATGACGGGTGAATTTTAGGTTACCCGCATCATTGCCGTCATCATCGCCTATTCGCGGCCTCCAGGGAAGGGGAGGATTGACGTGAATGGATCGATACGGTTCTTTCAAGCGTTACATTTTTGAACTATCCATTTGGCCCTCAAGGATTTTACGGAAGCGGAGTTGAGAATGAGCCTGAAATTTGGAACGAGCGGCCTTCGTGGCCTCTCCGTCGATCTGAAAGGAAAAGCGTCGGCCGTTTATGCCACGGCATTTGCGAAGCACCTTCTCACATCGGGCCAGGCAAAGGCGGGCGATCCCATTCTCGTTGGCCGCGATTTCCGCGATTCGAGCCCTGATGTGTCCGCCACCTGCATCGCGGCGTTGAAAAAGGCAGGCCTCACGCCGTTCGATTGCGGCACGGTGCCCACCCCGGCTCTGGCGCTTTATGCTCTGTCGCTGAAGGCGGGCGCGCTGATGATCACGGGCTCCCACATCCCGGCCGACCGCAACGGCATCAAGTTCTACCGCCCGGATGGCGAAATCGACAAGCAGGACGAGACGGCCATCGCAGCCCTCGCCGCCGAAATCGAAGCGGAAGGCATCAGCGACGAATCGGCGACTGCCGAAGACCATTCCGCCATCGCAGCCGAACTATTCTACGAACGCAACATCGCGCTGTTGCCGGAAAAGGCTCTCTCAGGCCTCAAGATCGGTGTTTACCAGCATAGCACGGTGGCGCGCGATCTCTTTGTCGACGTTCTCGCCCATTACGGCGCCGATGTCGTTCCGCTCGGCCGCTCGGAGACCTTCATCCCCGTCGATACGGAGGCGGTCTCGCCGGAGACGCTTTCGCTTCTCAAAAAATGGGCTCCTGAGCACAGTCTCGACGCCATTGTTTCCGCCGATGGCGACGGTGACCGCCCCCTGCTGGCCGATGAGAGGGGCGTACCGCTGCGCGGCGACCTCATTGGCCTCATCACCGCCAATTTCCTTGGCGCAGGCGTCGTTGTCACCCCTGTAACGTCCAATTCCGGCATCGAGGCCAATGGTTCCTTTGAGGTCGTTCGTACGAAGGTTGGCTCGCCTTTCGTCATTGCCGGCATGGCAGACGCCCTTTCAGCCGGCAAGAACGGCGTGATGGGCTTCGAGGCGAATGGCGGCCTGCTGACGGCCTCTTCCTTCACGCTTAACGGCAGGCCCCTCTCGCCGCTGCCTACGCGTGACAGCTTCCTGCCCGTTCTCGCCGTGCTGCTTCTTTCGTCGGAACAGAAAAAACCGCTGTCGCAAATCGCCGCAGCCTATAACCTTCCGGTCGCCGCCGCCGACCGCCTGGAAAATTTCGCGCAGGAAAAGAGCGCCGCGCTGATGGCTCATCTGCGCGCCTCGCGCACCAATCTCGAAGCCTTCCTCGCGCCGGTTGGCACGGTGAAAGGCCTGAGCGACATCGACGGCCTGCGCGTGTCATTGACCGACGGCAGCACCATCCACTTCCGCCCGTCAGGCAACGCGCCGGAAATGCGCTGCTACGTCGAAGCTGCCAATCAGGATGAGGCCGAGACGCTTTTGAGCAAGGGGCTCGACCTTATCCGAAATTTTGGATGATTTTTGGATGATGCCGGGCAAGCCCGGCATCTGCCCTTTTTAATCTGTCCCAAATGTCGCACCCTGCCCGTGCCTGTTGCTCTTCCGGCTCCGCGGAGCGATAAGAGCCGGAGGGCCACAAGAGGCGGATTATGACTGGCGAAACCATTACCCTTTATGAAGCGATCGGTGGCGATGCGACCGTCAGGGCGCTCACCCGGCGCTTCTATCAACTGATGGATACTCTGCCGGAAGCAGCCCGCTGCCGCGCCATCCACCCGGCCGATCTTTCCGGCAGCGAAGCGAAGTTCTACGATTACCTGACTGGATATCTTGGCGGACCGCCGGTCTACGTCGAGAAGCACGGCCACCCGATGCTGCGCCGCCGCCATTTCGTCGCCCCCATCGGCCCTGCCGAGCGGGATGAATGGCTGCTCTGCTTCCGCCGCGCCATGGAGGAGACGATCGAAAATCCCAAGCTGCGCGACATCATATGGCCCCCGATCGAGAGGCTCGCCTTTCACATGCAGAACCGGGAGGCGGACAGCCAATGACCACGCAGAACGCGACCATAGCGACGGTGCCCGGGGCCAGATTACGGGCCTTCATTCTGTTGCTGGGCAGCCTGCTGGGTGCTGCCGGCGTCATGCTTGCCGCCGCTGCCACCCATACCGGCGAGACCTATATGCTCGGTAATGCTTCCGCCATGGCGCTGGCGCATGCGCCGGTTCTTATCGCGCTCCATATCGGTGCGGATCGCATCAGGACCGCCATTCCGGCGGGCTTGATCCTCGGTCTCGGCACGGCGATCTTCGCCGGCGATCTCGTTATCAGGCATTTTTCCGGCCATAGCCTGTTTCCATACGCTGCGCCGCTGGGCGGCATCGGCATGATCGCGGGTTGGCTGGTGTTGTGCGCGGGAGCGTTTTTGAAGCCTAAAGGCTGATTGTTTTAGGGCATCTGCATCGTGACCCGGAGTGCGAGCGGAGCTCCCTCACACCTGGCGCCATCTTGCCCTCTCGGCAAGGATTCAACGCTAACCACGCGTCCAGCGAAACGGCAGAATGTTGCGGCCTTTTTCAGCCGCCACACCTGTTTGAAAGGCCGTCGTTTCACCCGGCTGGCGGGCGCGCTGATGAGGAAAGGTCACCACATTGCCGCCGCTTCCGGCAACGCGGCTGCGTCTTTCGCGTTCGCCGATGATGTCATAAAATTCCGTCGTGGCCGGATCGCTCGCCTGTTCGGCCATCTTGTGCAGTTCCACACCACACGGTCTGTCCGCCGTGCGGTGCTCGTCGGGAAAATTATTGCGCTCGTCGCTCATCGCTGGGGCTCCGTTCATTCATCGTCTGAAGCGCCCGCTCCAGACTGGATTTGCTGCCATTGCGCAGCGGAATGAACGTCTTGCCGAATTTCTTGCAACCCGACTTCACCCGCAGACACGCATCGTGGCTGATACAGTCGATCGGGCAGAAAACGCAGTCGACGGAAGGAAGCACGGTATCGATGCGCGACACCGCCTCACGCAAGCCGCCGTCGTGGTGGATCAGTTCGGCGCCGAAATTGCTGGCGATCTGGCGAAGATGGGCAACCTGACAGTCACGGCCGCCGACATAAAGAAAGCTTTTCGGACCGGAAAGCTGCTGTTCGGCCACGTCCCGCTCGGTCTGGGGAGCGCCTTTGCCCTGCTTGCCGCCACGTTCGGCCTTCTTCTTTTCCTTGCGTGCCATTCCCTCACCTGCCGGTTGGTTTTTGATACCCCGATATTGGGCCCCGACGTTCGGGATGCCGGCACCATAATAAAGATGAGTTTTGGAGTAAAGTATAAAGGTGATAAATTTCCTCATGTTTTTATGCGGAGGGCTTATCACATAATCGCGAGAAGCAGGCCGATCAGCCGTTTATCCGCAACCCGCCCATGAAAAGCTGTTCCAGATGGCGGGCCGCGTCTTCGAAACGTCCCTCGCCGCCATTCTTGTCGCCCAGAACCGCCCGCACCTGTACATCGAAATCGGCATAGTGCTGCGTGGTCGACCAGATCGAGAAAATAAGGTGGTAAGGGTCACATTTGGCCATCCGCCCGGCCTTCACCCAGGCGCGGATCACCTCGGCCTTCTCATCCACCAGCTGTTTCAACGGGCCTTTCAATTCATCCTCGATATGCGGCGCGCCCTGCAGTATTTCGTTCGCAAACAGCCGGCTTTCGCGCGGGAAATCGCGCGACATTTCCAGCTTGCGACGAATATAGGAGCGGATCTCGCTTTCAGGATTACCCTCGGCATCGAAAGCGCGCAGCGGGTCGAGCCACGTGTCCAGCACCCGCTCGATCAGCGCACGATGCATCGCCTCCTTGGTGCGGAAATAATAAAGCACATTCGGCTTGGACATGCCGGCCGCTTCCGCAATCTGGTCGATGGTGGAGCCGCGGAACCCATTCGTGGAAAAAACACTGAGCGCGGCTTCAAGAATCGCTTCCTGCTTTTCCTCCTGAATGCGGGTCCGCTTCTGTGTTTTCGCTGCGCGCGGTATGGCCATTCTCAGCTCTCTGTTTCTTTTCAATGCAATTGCCGCTACAGTATGCTTAAAAAATAATCGACGTTCATAGCTTAGGCAAAATTACTGCGTTTCGTCACAAATTCCCTTGCTGACGCCATCGCGAATTTGCAATGTTTACCAGCCGGTCAATTTATCCATCATCGCCGCCACAAGGCAATGGCTGTTATCTTAACCGGCAAAAAAGGGAACGGCACAAGCTTTGCTTTGATAAAAACAAAACAGGTGAGGACGACACTTCATGACGGCGGGTAAGAACTTGACGGTCAATGGCGACCGTCTGTGGGATAGTCTGATGGATATGGCGAAGATTGGCCCCGGCATTGCCGGCGGCAATAATCGCCGCACGTTGACGGATGAGGATGCGGAAGGCCGCCGCCTTTTTCAGCGCTGGTGCGAAGCGGCAGGCCTGACGATGGGCGTCGACCGCATGGGCACCATGTTCGCCACCCGCGCCGGCGAGGACCCGGACGCGCTCCCCGTTTATATCGGCAGCCATCTCGATACCCAGCCGACCGGCGGCAAATATGACGGCGTGCTTGGCGTGCTGGCTGGTCTGGAAGTCGTGCGCAGCCTGAACGACCTCAATATCCGCACGAAACACCCCATTGTCGTCACCAACTGGTCGAACGAGGAAGGCGCCCGCTTTGCGCCTGCCATGCTGGCGTCGGGGGTCTTCGCCGGCATTCACGACCTGGATTACGCCTATAGCCGCACGGATACCGACGGCAAGACTTATGGCGAGGAGCTGAAACGTATCGGCTGGCTGGGTGAGGAAGAGGTCGGCGCGCGCAAGATGCATGCCTATTTCGAATATCACATCGAACAGGGCCCGATCCTAGAGGCCGAAAACAAACAGATCGGCGTCGTCACCCATTGCCAGGGCCTGTGGTGGCTGGAAGTGACGCTGACCGGCAAGGAAGCCCATACCGGCTCGACCCCTATGGCCATGCGCGTTAATGCCGGCCTTGCCGCCGCCCGCATCCTCGAAAAAGTGCAGGAAGTGGCGATGGCCCACCAGCCGGGCGCCGTCGCCGGCGTCGGCCAGATGATCTTCACGCCCAATTCCCGCAATGTGCTGCCCGGCAAGGTGGTCTTCACCATCGACCTCAGAACCCCCTCGCAGGCAAAGCTCGACAGCATGCGCGCCATCTTCGAACGCGAGGTGCCCGCCATCGCCGAAGAACTCGGCGTCGGCTGCTCGATCGAAGCCATCGGCCATTTCGACCCCGTCACCTTCGATCCCGTGCTGGTCGGCCGGGTGCGCTCCGCCGCCGAACGACTGGGCTACAGTCACATGGACATCATCTCCGGCGCCGGCCACGATGCCTGCTGGACGGCCAGAGTTGCCCCCTCAACCATGATCTTCTGCCCCTGCGTGGACGGGCTTTCCCACAACGAGGCGGAGGAAATTTCACCCGAATGGGCAAAGGCCGGCTGCGACGTGCTGCTGCATGCGGTGCTGGAGACTGCGGAGATCGTGGAATGACCGCCACCATCATCAAGAACGGCACCATCGTCACCGCCGATCTCACCTACAAGGCCGATGTGAAGATCGAGGGCGGCAGGATCACCGAGATCGGCCCTGATCTCACCGGCGGCACCGTGCTGGATGCCACCGGATGTTACGTGATGCCTGGCGGCATCGATCCGCATGTGCATCTGGAAATGCCCTTCATGGGCACCTATTCCGCCGATGATTTCGAGAGCGGCACGCGGGCGGCGCTTTCCGGCGGCACGACGATGGTGGTGGATTTCTGCCTGCCGGAGCCGGGGCAATCGCTTCTCGATGCCTTGCAACGCTGGGACAACAAGGCGACGCGCGCCAATTGCGATTATTCCTTCCACATGGCCGTCACCTGGTGGGGCGAACAGGTCTTCGATGAGATGAAGACGGTGGTTCAGGAAAAGGGCATCAACTCCTTCAAGCACTTCATGGCCTATAAGGGCGCCCTGATGGTGAATGACGACGAGATGTTCGCCTCCTTCTCGCGCTGCGCGGAGCTCGGCGCCATTCCCTTCGTGCATGCGGAAAACGGCGATATCGTCGCGCAGATGCAGGAAAAACTGATGGCGGAAGGCAATGTCGGGCCGGAAGCGCACGCCTATTCCCGCCCGCCCTCCGTCGAAGGCGAGGCGACCAACCGCGCCATCATCATCGCCGATATGGCCGGTGCGCCGCTTTACGTCGTCCACACCTCCTGCGAACAGGCCCATGAAGCCATCCGCCGCGCCCGGCAAAACGGCATGCGGGTTTATGGCGAGCCGCTGATTCAGCACCTGATCCTCGACGAAGGTGAATATGCCAATCCCGACTGGGATCACGCCGCCCGCCGCGTCATGTCGCCGCCCTTCCGCAACCGTCAGCATCAGGACAGCCTCTGGGCGGGTCTCGCCTCCGGCTCGCTGCAATGTGTGGCGACCGACCATTGCGCCTTCACGACCGATCAGAAACGTTTCGGCCTCGGTGATTTCCGCAAGATCCCGAACGGCACCGGCGGGCTGGAAGACCGCATGCCGCTGCTCTGGACCCATGGCGTGGCAACCGGCCGGCTGACGATGAACGAGTTCGTCGCCGTCACTTCCACCAACATAGCCAAGATCCTCAACATCTATCCGAGAAAAGGCGCGATCCTTGTCGGCAGCGACGCCGATATCGTCGTCTGGGACCCGGCGCTTACAAAGACCATCAGTGCGGCAAACCACCAATCGGCCATCGATTACAACGTGTTCGAAGGGCAGAAGGTAAAGGGTCTGCCGCGTTACACGCTCTCGCGCGGGCTGGTGAGCGTCGAGGAAGGCACCATCGAGACACAGGCCGGCCACGGCCAGTTCATCGCCCGCGATCCCTATCCGGCCGTCAGCCAGGCGCTTTCCACCTGGAAGGAGCTCGTATCGCCACGCAAGGTGGAACGCACGGGCATTCCGGCATCGGGCGTGTGATCATGAGCGAGCCGAAACGCGAAATCCTCATCGCCGCCGCCATCCTGCTCAACGAGAAGCGGCAGATGCTCGTGGTGCGCAAGCGCGGCACCACGCAGTTCATGCAGCCGGGCGGCAAGATCGATCCAGGCGAAACGCCGGAACAGGCGCTTCACCGCGAGCTGGCCGAGGAAATCGGCCTGACGCTGCCCGAAAATGCCGCGCGTTATGAAGGCATCTTTCGCGAGGAAGCCGCCAATGAGCCGGGCGCTGATGTCGTCGCCCATGCCTTTACCGCCAGGCTTCATAGCGAGGTCACCCCGCAGGCGGAAATCGAGGAAGTCCGCTGGCTCGATCTCGACCGCACCCCCGGCGTCACCATCGCCAGACTGACGGAAACCCAGATGCTGCCGCTGGCGCGCGCCGCACTTACGGAAAGTGAAACCAAGCCGCGATGAACCAGGCCTCTTCCTACTCCGTCGTTTCCGCCAGAAAACTGGGCCTCACTTTCGAAACGGGGGACGGCCCGGTTCACGCGCTGTCCAATGTCGATCTCGACGTGAAAAAGGGCGACTTCGTCTCCTTCATCGGCCCTTCCGGCTGCGGCAAGACGACCTTTCTGCGGGTCATCGCCGATCTCGAAAAACACACGTCGGGTGAGATCACCGTCAACGGCACCACGCCGGAAAATGCCCGCAAGGACCGGTCCTACGGATATGTCTTTCAGGCCGCCGCGCTCTATCCATGGCGCAGCATCGAAAAGAACATCGCCCTGCCGCTCGAAATCATGGGTTACAGCAAGGCCGAGCAGCGCGAGCGCATTGACCGCACCATGGACCTCGTCAACCTCAACGGTTTCGGCAAGAAATACCCCTGGCAGCTTTCCGGCGGCATGCAGCAGCGCGTCTCCATCGCCCGCGCGCTCGCCTTCGATGCCGACCTGCTTCTGATGGACGAGCCCTTCGGCGCGCTGGACGAGATCGTTCGCGATCATCTGAACGAACAGCTGCTGAAACTCTGGGATACGACCGGCAAGACCATCTGCTTCGTCACCCATTCCATTCCGGAAGCCGTTTATCTCTCGACCAAGATCGTCGTGATGTCGCCGCGGCCGGGCCGGGTGACCGATGTGATTGAATCCACGTTGCCGCGCGAAAGGCCGCTGGAAATTCGCGAGACGCCGGAGTTTCTGGCGATTGCGCATCGGGTGCGTGAGGGGTTGAAGGCGGGGCATGGCTATGAGGGGTGAGGTCAGCGCCAGCATTACCCCCCTCTGCCCTGCCGGGCATCTCCCCCTCAAGGGGGGAGATCGGCAAGAGGCGCGACCACCGCTTCATTCGCAAACGTTGAGACGGGCGAGACCCCACCACGAGTCGATCTCCCCCCTTGAGGGGGAGATGCCCGGCAGGGCAGAGGGGGGTAAGCCTCACCCTCGGAATGAGCAGCGGAGCAAAACCCCATGACCCTCCTCCGCCACCGCGTCCTCCCCACCCTCACCGTCCTCCTCGCCATCCTCATTCTCTGGCACCTCGCCGTCATCTACCTCAACATGCCCTTCGCCCGCGACCAGGCCACCCGCGCTGGCCAGTCACCGGGCTTCCTCGAACTCCTGCCGCAAACCTTCGCGCAGGAGCGCCCGGTCCTCCCCGCCCCGCATCAGATCATCGCGGAACTCTGGGATACCACCGTCAACAAGGCCGTCACCTCCAAGCGCAGCCTCGTCTACCACGCCGGCATCACGCTTTCGGCTACGCTGCTCGGTTTCGCCATCGGCGCGGTGCTGGGAATCCTGCTGGCGGTCGCGATCATCCATAACCGCGCCATGGACCGCTCCGTCATGCCGTGGATCATCGCCAGCCAGACGATCCCCATTCTCGCCATCGCACCAATGATCATCGTTGTCCTGAACTCCATCGGCATTTCCGGGCTGCTGCCGAAGGCGCTGATCTCGACCTATCTCTCCTTCTTCCCCATCGTTGTCGGCATGGTGAAGGGCTTGAGAAGCCCCGAAACACTGCAGCTTGACCTGATGCACACCTATAATGCCTCACCGGCGCAGATCTTCTGGAAGCTGCGCTGGCCCGCCGCCCTGCCCTATCTCTTCACATCGCTGAAGATCGCCATCGCCATCGCGCTTGTCGGCGCCATCGTCGGTGAATTGCCGACAGGCGCTGTTGCGGGTCTCGGCGCGAGACTGCTCTCCGGTTCCTATTATGGCCAGACGGTGCAGATATGGGCGGCGCTGTTCATGGCAGCCGGCGTCGCCGCCATTCTGGTGTCGATCATCGGCATCGCCCATGCCGCTGTCCTCAAGCGAATGGGAGCACGGCCATGACCAACCCCGGCTGGTTTATCGGCGCTATCCTTTTCTGGCTTGCGGCCTGGGCCTTCAACGAATGGCTGGTACGCCATGCCTTTATTTCCCAGAGCGCGAAACGCATAAGCCGCCTCGCCGTGCCGCTGCTGTTCGGCCTTGCCATTCTGGTTCTCTGGGAAGGGGTGGTCCGCGGATTTTCCGTGCCGCCCATCCTGCTGCCGGCGCCGAGCGCCATTCTCGCCCGCCTTCTCGGCTCGCTGCCGGTCCTCTGGGCGGATTTCCGCCAGACCTTCATCAAATCCGTACTGACGGGTTATGTCCTTGGCTGCGGCCTCGGTTTCCTCGTCGCCATCCTCATCGACCGCTCGCCTTTCCTGCAACGCGGTCTTCTGCCCATCGGCAATTTCGTCTCCGCCCTTCCGGTCGTCGGCGTGGCACCCATCATGGTGATGTGGTTCGGTTTCGACTGGCAGTCGAAAGTCGCCGTCGTCGTCATCATGACCTTCTTCCCGATGCTGGTGAACACGGTGCAGGGGCTTGCCGCCGCCAGCCACATGGAGCGCGACCTGATGCGCACCTATGCTGCCGGCTGGTGGCCGACGCTGATAAAGCTGCGCCTGCCCGCCGCCTGGCCATTCATCTTCAACGCGCTGAAGATCAACTCCACGCTCGCCCTGATCGGCGCCATCGTCGCGGAATTCTTCGGCACGCCCATCGTCGGCATGGGGTTCCGCATCTCGGCGGAAATGGGCCGCAGCAATGTCGATATGGTCTGGGCCGAGATTGCCGTGGCGGCGCTCGCAGGTTCGGGCTTTTACGGTCTTGTGGCGCTCGCAGAACGGGCCGTCACCTTCTGGCATCCGTCCGTCCGTGGGGGACGAACGTAAATAACGAAAAAGGGAACAGCGATGAAAATGAAACTTGCATCCATGCTTCTTGCCGGGGCGTCACTGCTGACCGCATTTAGCGCTCAGGCCGCCGACAAGATCACCCTGCAGCTGAAATGGGTCACCCAGGCGCAGTTCGCCGGATATTACGTCGCCAAGGACAAGGGCTTTTATGAAGCCGAGGGCCTCGATGTCGACATAAAGCCCGGCGGCCCGGATATTGCGCCCGCGCAGGTTCTGGCCGGCGGCGGGGCCGACGTCATCGTCGACTGGATGCCGTCTGCGCTTGCCACGCGTGAAAAGGGCGTGCCGTTGGTCAATATCGCCCAGCCATTCAAATCGTCGGGCATGATGCTGACCTGCCTGAAAGAAACCGGCATCAAGAAGCCTGATGATTTCAAGGGCAAGACGCTGGGCGTCTGGTTCTTCGGCAATGAATATCCATTCCTGTCGTGGATGGCGCACCTGAAAATTCCGACCACCGGCGGCGCCGATGGCGTTACCGTGCTGAAACAGGGCTTCAACGTCGATCCGCTTTTGCAGAAACAGGCCGCCTGCATTTCCACCATGACCTATAATGAATATGGACAGGTCCTCGATGCCGGTATCAAGCCTGATGACCTCGTCACCTTCAAATATGAAGACGAAGGCGTGGCGACGCTGGAAGACGGGCTCTACGTTCTCGAAGACAAGCTGAAGGACGCCAAGTTCAAGGAGGACATGGTCAAATTCGTCCGTGCCTCCATGAAGGGCTGGAAATGGGCCGAGGAAAACCCTGACGAGGCCGCCGATATCGTTCTCGAAAACGACGCCTCCGGCGCGCAGACCGAAAAGCACCAGAAGCGCATGATGGGCGAAGTGGCAAAGCTGACGGCCGGCTCGAAGGGCGCTCTCGACAAGGCGGATTACGAGCGAACGGTGAAGACCCTGCTCGGCGGCGGCTCCGACCCCGTCATCACCAAGGAGCCCTCGGGCGCATATACGACCGAAATTACCGACGCTGCGTTGAAGTAGGCGCAGGCGAAAAGATTGTATCGCGCGGCGTTGACCGCGCGATTTTCTTGAATGACAACCTCTCTTCCGTCATGCTCGGGCTTGACCCGAGGATCTACCGACATTTCGATTGCGGCGATGTGCCTGGATCCGGGTCAAGCCCGAGGATGACGGGGTATTAAGCGTTCTCAGAATTCCAGGCCGCGTCACGCATTGGTAACCCATCAAATCAATTACAACACCTCGACCTATACAAAAATGTATATCAACCCTCGCGGCTATGCGGATTGATTTGCACGACAACAAGAATTACAGTCCCGCCCACAAGACTGCCAAATTTGATCTTGTAGAAAAAGCACAGGGCAAAGGTGCTTGAGATTCGCGTTGAGGGGCGTTCGAATCGGGAGGATCGAAAAGGGAGTATTGTGATCCCTTGTTTCACATTCGCCATCGCATGACCTTTTAAGATACGGGCCGTAGCCTGCAGGACATGTGAGCGGATATTGCGCGAGCCAAGACATATGCAGCATAAAGTCACGTTTAACCGCATTCTTTTCCTTCTTCTTCTGTCCGCAACGGCGCTTCCCCTTCCAGCAGCCGCGGAGGGAGAGGCACAGGCGCCGGTGAAACAGCAGAACGTGCCCTCGATCATCGTCGCGCATGTCGCAAAGCGCGACCTCGTGGACCGTGTTATTGCGACAGGCACAATCCGCCCGGTGGACGAAATCTACGTCCAGCCCCTGGTCGACGGCCTGTCGATCGACACCTTGAACGCCGATATCGGCGACCGGGTGGCGGCGAATGCGGTTCTGGCCGTCCTGTCCTCCGATAGCCTCGTCCTGCAAAAGAGCCAGCTCGAAGCCAACAAGGCCAAGGCCGAAGCTTCCGTCACCCAGTCCAAGGCGCAGGTGCTGGAGGCGCAGGCCAATCTGGCCGACGCCCTTCGCCAGCGCGACCGCGCCGCCAAGCTCAGCCAGACCGGTTCAGGCTCCATTTCCGAAACGGAAAAGACCGAAGCCCTCGCGCAGGTGGCGCAGGCTCGCCTCGATGCGGCCAAGCAGGCCGTTTCCGCCGGCGAAGCCGACATCAAGGTGGTTGACGCGCAGATCGCCGATATCGATCTCAAGCTCACGCGCACCGGCGTGAAAACCCCGGTCGCCGGCATCGTTTCAGCCAAGAACGCCAAGGTGGGCGCGATTGCCAGCGGCGCCGGAAACCCGCTTTTCACCGTCATCAAGGACGGCGCCATCGAACTTGTTGCCGATCTTTCCGAAACCGACATTCAAAACGTGAAAGTCGGCCAGAAAGCCTATTTGACGGTTGCTGGCGGAAGAGCGAAAATAGAAGGCAAGGTGCGCCTCGTTTCGCCGACCGTCGATCCGACGACGCGCCTCGGTTCCGTGCATGTGGTGCTGCCGGAAAACAGCCCGGCGCGATCGGGCATGTATGCCAGCGCAGAGATCGTGATCGAGGAGACGAACGCGCTCGCCTTGCCGCTCTCGGCTGTCACTTCCGGGCGTGAAGGCTCGACCGCCCGCAAGGTGGAGGGCGACGTCGTCAAGCAGGTGAAGATCGAGACCGGCATAGAAGACGGTGGATTCATCGAGATCGTCAGCGGCCTTGCCGCTGGAGACAAGGTTGTCGAGAAAGCTGGAGCATTCGTGCGTGATGGTGACCGGATAAGACCGGTGGAAGCCCAGACGGCTGCGTCCAACTGACTGAGGGAATGAAATGAACTTCTCCGCATGGTCAATCCGTAACCCGATTGCGCCGCTTCTCGGCTTCGCGCTTTTGATGATGCTCGGCATGCAGGCGTTCAATACGCTGCCGATCACACGTTTCCCGAATATCGACGTGCCCGTCGTCGCCGTCACCGTGACCCAGAGCGGGGCTTCGCCCTCCGAACTGGAGATGCAGGTGACGAAGGAGATCGAGGACGCCGTTGCCGCCATCAGTGGCGTCGACGAAATTCAGTCCACCGTGGTCGACGGCCAGTCGACGACAACGGTCGTGTTCCGTATCGAAAAACCGACGGAAGAAGCGGTTCAGGACACCAAGGACGCCATCGACAAGATCCGCAGCGATCTTCCCTCCGATATCGAAGTGCCCGTCGTCAGCAAGATCGACGTCGAGGGACAGGCGATCCAGACCTTCGCCGTCTCTTCGCCGAACATGACGCTGGAGGAACTGTCCTGGTTCGTGGATGACACGATCAAGCGCTCGCTGCAGGGCCAGTCCGGCATCGGCAAGGTCGACCGTTACGGCGGCGCGGACCGCGAGGTGCGCGTTTCGCTCAGCCCCGAAAAGCTCGATGCCTATGGCATCACCGCGACAGAGGTGAACAGCCAGCTGCGCGGCACCAATATCGACCTCGGCTCCGGCCGCGGCCAGGTGGGCGGCAACGAGCAGACCATCCGCACGCTGGGCGATACACGCGATGTAAGCCAGCTTGCCAACACCACGATTGCGCTTTCCAACGGCCGCTTCGTCAAGCTTTCCGAACTCGGCACGGTTACGGACACATATGAAGAGCAGAAGTCCTTCTCGCGCTTCAACGGCAATCCGGCCGTCACCTTTGCGGTGTTCCGCTCCAAGGGCGCGAGCGAGGTTTCGGTCGCCGAAACCGTCGCGCAAAGTCTCGATCAGGTCCGCAAGGACCACCCCGATGTCTCGATCGAGATGGTCGATGACGCCGTCTATTTCACCTATGGCAACTACAAGGCCGCACTAGACACGCTGATCGAAGGCGCGATCCTCGCCGTTATCGTGGTCCTTCTCTTCCTCCGGAACTGGCGCGCGACACTGATCGCCGCCGTGGCGCTGCCGCTTTCCGCGATCCCGACCTTCTGGATCATGGATATCATGGGCTTTTCGCTCAACCTCGTCAGCTTCCTCGCGCTTACGCTCGCCACGGGTATTCTCGTGGACGACGCCATCGTGGAAATCGAGAACATCGCCCGACATATCAAGATGGGCAAGACGCCCTATCGCGCGGCCCTCGAAGCAGCCGATGAAATCGGGCTTGCCGTCATCGCGACCAGCTTCACCATCATCGCCGTCTTTGTGCCCGTCTCGTTCATGCCGGGTATTCCGGGCCAGTACTTCATCCAGTTCGGCCTCACTGTCGCCTTCTCGGTATTCTTCTCGCTGGCAGTGGCCCGTCTCATCACACCCCTGATGGCGGCCTATCTGATGCGCGCCGAAGACGCGATGGACGATCACCACGACAATGACGGCAGGCTGATGAAGGCCTATACGCGCATGGTGACCGCCACCACGCGGAAATGGTGGGCGCGTTATCTCACGCTATTGGGAGCGATTGCCTTCCTCATCGCCTCAGTGATGCTGTTGAGCCAGGTCCCCGGCAGCTTCCTGCCGCCTGATGACGCCTCGCGTGTCACCCTGTCCGTTGAACTGCCGCCCAATGCGACGCTGGATGAGACCGACCGCACGACGACGCAGATCTACCAGGCGATCCGTGACATCAACGGCGTGGAAAGCGTCTTCATCCTCGGTGGTGCTTCGCCCAAGGGGGACCTGGAGCTGCGCCGCGCCACCGTCAATGTCATCCTTGAGCATATCGATCACTCACTGCTGAAAACGCTCGTCAACAAGGGGCTCGGCTCCATTCCGCTCATCGGCCAATATCTTCCCAAGCTGGAGGAGAAGGGCCGTACACGTCCGCAATGGGATGTCGAGCGGGATATTTTCGCGCAGGTGCGTGGCATTGCGGATGTTCGCATCATCAAGCTGAACGACCGCGCGGAACGCGAGCTTTCCTTCAACTTCCTTTCAACCAACGAGAAGGATCTGAACGACGCCGTGGGCATTCTCGAAAGCCGCCTGCGCGCTTCGCCCATCCTTGCCAATGTCAGTTCGGAAGGCGCTCTGCCCCGTCCCGAACTGCAGATCCGCCCGCGCAAGGATGAGATCGCCCGCCTGGGCATCACGCCGCAGCAGATTTCGCAGACCGTGCGTGTCGCCACCATCGGTGATATCGATGCGCAGCTCACGAAAATCTCGCTGGATGACCGGCAGATCCCGATCCGCGTGCAGGCTTCGCTCGATACCCGCCGCGATCTCGCCACCATCCGCGCCTTGAAGATCAAGACCGCCTCCGGTTCGCTGGTGCCGCTCTACAGCGTGGCCGATATCGATTACTCGGAAGGCCCGAGCTCGATCAAGCGCAACGACCGCAACCGCGTCGTCTCCATCGGCTCGGATGTGCCTTTCGGCACGGCGCTCGATACGTCGACGGCCGAGTTCAAGCGCATCGTTTCGGAAACCAACCTGCCGGCAAGCGTTCGGCTTGCCGAAAGCGGTGACGCCAAGGTGCAGGGCGAAATGCAGCAGGGCTTCGTCAACGCCATGCTGCTTGGCCTGATGCTGGTGCTGGTCGTGCTCATCCTGCTGTTCAAGGATGTCATCCAGCCCTTCACAATCCTGTTCTCGCTGCCGCTTGCCATCGGCGGCGTGGCAGTCGCGCTCATCATCACCCAGAACGCGCTCTCCATGCCGGTTCTCATCGGCATTCTGATGCTGATGGGCATCGTGACCAAGAACGCCATCCTGCTGGTGGATTTCGCCATCGAAATGCGCCGTCACGGCATGGAGCGGGTGCATGCCATGGTGGAGGCCGGCCGCAAGCGCGCCCGCCCGATCATCATGACCTCCATCGCCATGTCGGCAGGCATGTTGCCCTCCGCGCTCGGCGTCGGCGAAGGCGGTTCGTTCCGCGCACCGATGGCGATTGCGGTCATCGGCGGCATCATCGTTTCCACGGTGCTGTCGCTGATCGTGGTGCCGGCCTTCTTCCTGATCATGGACGACCTGTCGCGTCTGCTCGCCCACCTCTTCGGCCGTTTCGTCGGCAAGAAGGAAGAGGAGGAAGAGGCCCTCTCCAACGAGAAACTCTCGGAGATCGCCCGCGAAAACAGCCTCGCGCTTTCCTCGCTGGAGGCACGGGTGGCCAGTATGGAAAAGGGCAGCGGCGACAAGGCCGCGGACAAGGGCAGCAATATATTGCGACTGCCGCCGCTTGCCGCCGAGTGAGTGCTGCAGCTTGAAGATTGAGACGCCGGGTCATGTGCCCGGCGTTTCCATATACTTTGGGAGAGCACGACATCGCGGATCGTTTCTTCTCCCCGCCGGGGAGAAGGTGGTCCGAAGGGTCGGATGAGAGGGCAAGCTCTCCTGATATCTCGACCCTCGCCCCCTCATCCCGCTGCCGCGGACTTCTCCCCCTCGGGGAGAAGAAATATGCCGCATGCGCTCGCTCCATATTTCCCTTGTGATTGGAAGCATGAGCAGCCCCATCATTTCCTTCCTCACAACGGCCGCACCCCCGTTTGATCGAAATCAATTCGCTTTCCACCTGAACTGCTAGTCTCCCTCGCATCGGGAATTGCCGGTCGAGGAAAATGCGATGAGTTCAGTGCAGATGGGCGTGAGGGGCAAGGAACATCCCCGGTTTCGTATCGCTTCGGACAGCCCGGCAAAAGGTTTGAGCGGGAGCCGAATGGACGTGAACAAGACCGTGAAGCTGAGCAACAGGGACAGGAACATTCTGCTGCGTGCGCCCTTGATCGGGATCGCGGATGACGCGGTGGCGCTGAAGCTGATGGAGGCGGCGACCATTGCCAATGTGAATGCCCGCCATGTGCTTTTTAAGGAAGGCGAACTGGCCCAGCATTTCTATTGCGTGCTGTCGGGTTATGTCAGGCTCTACCGGCTGGACAGGCACGGGCGCGAAGCGGACGTGCGCGTCAGCGGCCCCGGCGATACCTTCAATGAATGCCTGATCTTCGGTAGCGACACCTATCGTTACAGCGCGCAGGCGGCGGAAAGCTGCACCGTGGCGCGTTTCGAACTCACCAGGCTGCGCAGCCTGATCGATCAGGAACCGGCCATCGCCAAGGCCGTCATGCGCTGCCTGTCCAACAGCCTGCTGGCCGCCATGGACTGCGTTGCCAATGACCGCCTGCAGACGGCACCGCAGCGTGTCGCCCATTACCTCATCAATCAGGGCCCGCGCGACGCGACATCCTTCTCGCTGCGGTTGCCGTTCCAGAAAAGCCTGCTCGCCGGTAAGCTCGGCCTTGCGCCGGAGGCCCTCTCCCGCGCTTTCTCCACCCTGAAAAAGTCCGGCGTCACGGTGCGCGGTCGCATCGTCCAGGTCAATGACGTGGCGGCGCTGAAACAGATCTGAAAATACGGGGAGAGGACGAAGGGCGGGAGGCCATCAGGCATTCCGCCCTTCGGGGTATTGCACGGAAGTCATCCAGGCTGCGGTATAAAACCGAAACTGTCGCCCCGCCGCTCGACCGTAAAAAAGCCGCCGAGATGGCCGCCGGACACCAGCCAACCATGGTCAGCCGCCGCCGACAACGCTTCGAGACGCGTCGCGTGGGCGAGTTCGGAATCGATATCATAGACAAAAGCAATTCCGGGATCGGCCGCCTGCATGTCCCCGACATGCAGCACATCGCCCCATAACATCAACCGCTTATCGTCTCTTCCTATGAGGTAAGCCATCTGTCCGGGCGTATGACCGGGCACCGCGATTGCCTCTATGTCCTCGGCAACCGTCCCCACCGAGATCGGCCGCAACATCGCGCCGCAAATATCGATCAGGCGGGCAGCCAGATCGAAACCGCCCTGCCGGGCGGGTGGCAATGCCTCTCGCGCCTCTGCATCGGTGAAAAAGGCAAGATCGGCCTCCGGCACCCATATCTCCGCCTTGGGAAAATAAGGCCGGTCGCCATCGATGAGGCCCAGCGCGTGGTCGCCATGAATATGGGTGAGGATGACACGGCTGACATCATCGGGCTGGATACCGGCGGCAATCATAGCCGCACGGGCATGGCCATAGGCCTCGCCCCAGGCCGTGCCGCAGCCTGCATCGATCAGCCAGATGCCCTCAGGTCCCGAAAGCGTGAAGCAGTTGACGTCCATATCCACTGTTTCGCCGTGATGGCCGGCAAAGGCCGCAGCCAGCGCTTCGGCACCCTGGCGGTGAATGAGATGGCTGACCGGTGCCTTGTAGACACCGTCGACAAAACGGGAAACTTCGTAAGCGCCGAAACGGCGGGGCATCGTCATTATTCAGAGACCGCCCTGCTCTTTCAGGAAACCGACGATGCGGTCCACGCCATCGCCCCGTTTCATGTCGGTAAAAACAAAGGGCATGGCGTTGCGCATGCGCGTCGCATCGCTGTCCATGACAGTCAGATCCGCGCCAACATAAGGCGCAAGGTCCTTCTTGTTGATGACGAGCAGGTCCGAACGGGTGATGCCCGGCCCGCCCTTACGGGGAATTTCCTCGCCCTGGCAGACGGAAATCACATAGATGGTGATATCGGCAAGATCAGGCGAAAAGGTCGCCGCGAGGTTATCGCCACCGGATTCGATGAAAACCACGTCGAGATCGGGAAAGCGCTGGTTGAGCCCGGCAATCGCCTGCAGATTGATCGTGGCATCTTCGCGAATGGCCGTATGCGGGCAACCGCCCGTCTCCACCCCGACGATCCTTTCGGAAGGCAGCGCCTGCATGCGCACCAGTGCCTCGGCATCTTCCTTGGTATAGATATCATTGGTGACGACGGCGACCGAATAATCGGCGCTCATCGCCTTGCAGAGCTTTTCCGTCAGCGCCGTCTTGCCGGAACCCACCGGCCCGCCAATCCCAACGCGCAGCGGACCATTACCCGATTTCATCACTCTGTTCCCTTCACTATGCTGTGGTCCAATCTTACGACAACCACTCAAATTACAGCTCAAATATACGCAAGGATCGTGCCACTTGTTTCTTCTCCCCGCCGGGGAGAAGGTGGCCTGAAGGGTCGGATGAGGGGTCTAGCTCTCCGGATATCTCTACCGGAGCCCCCTCATCCCGCTGCCGCGACCTTCTCCTCGGCGGGGAGAACAAACAAGTGGCACGCGCTCGCTCCCGTCGCTTTCACGACCGGAAAAGCCGGGTCCCCTGTGTTTCATGACGCATCGCCGCCGTATCGGCGATGATCGTGGCGCTGCCGAGGTCATCAAGCGTGGACTGGACGGCCCGTGCCGCCACCTCGGCAATCCCCGCCTCGCTTGCAGCCAGAATGGCAACGCCATCTTTCTGGCCCGCGACGCTGAGACGGATACCGGCAGAAACGATCTGTGAAACACCTGCATGCAGAAAGGCGGCAAGCGTCTCGCGCAGCGGCACGCTGTGGCCAGCGGCCACAGCGCCTATGGCGACGGGATAGGGAGCCTCTTTCGGCAACAGCTCCAGAACCTCGTGCGGCCAGGCGCTGGCGGCGGAAACGAAGGCGTCCCCCAGAAGCACTGTCTCCCGATAACGCTCCGCCGAACCGGCGAGCGCGCGGCCAAGATCAGCGGTTTCGCCGAGTGCTGCGGCATCCTGCGAGCATCGCCAGGCATCTGCCAGAAAAACCGCGTCGTTCCACAGGCTGCCGTGGTGCAGCAGCGTTTCCACCCAGCCGCTCAACTCGGCGGCATCACGCACACGCCCGTCCTCCACCGCCTTTTCCAGCCCGCCCGAATAGGAAAAGCCGCCGACAGGAAACGCCGGCGACATCCAGGCCATCAGGCGCAGCAGCGCGGCGACGCCGCTTTCCCCGCTCACGCCTCAGCCGTGATCATGATGGTGGTGGCCATGCCCGTGCCCGTGATCATGGCCATGCGAGTGGCCGCCATGGGCGTGATAAGCGCCGCGCGCCGGCTGAAACGGCTCTTCCACCTCGCGCACTGTGGCGCCCAGACCTTCCAGCATGGCGCGAATGACATGGTCACGCAGGATGAGAATACGCTCCTCCTCGATCTGCGCCGAAAGATGCCGGTTGCCCAGATGCCAGGCGAGCTCGATCAGGTGAAGGCGGTCCTTTGCCTTGATTTCGAACAGCTTTTCATCCGCCGCACGAACCTCGATCAGATCGCCGTTTTCGACCACCAAAAGGTCGCCATGAGCAAACAGCACGGCTTCCTTCAGGTCCAGCATCACCATCTCGTCATTCTGCAGATGCAGAAGCTTGCGGCGCAGATGCCGCTGGTCATGCGCCAGCGTGACATAGCCGGAGGGCTCGTCGGCAGGGGTTCCGGCCGGGTGATAGGAGGTGACGCGCAGCATGGGATGATCCGTTTCAGAAACAGTCTTTGGGGGTCTGATTTTTGACGGATAGGCGGGGGGATTTCAAGGTGTGTTTTCAGGGCGGCAATGCCTCGGAAAACAAAAAGCCCGGCATCGCTGCCGGGCCTTTCTCAAACAACAAAACCAAAATCAGGCCGCAGCGCGGCTTTTCAGGTTTTCCAGAATGTTCTGCGGCGAGGAAACGCCGTAGGGGTCGCTATCGCAATTGTCCGAATAGCCCTCTTCCTCGAACCACTGCTCGACGACGCCATCGTTGATGACGGCGGCGTAACGCCAGGAGCGCATGCCGAAGCCGAGATTGTCCTTGGCGACCAGCATGCCCATCTTGCGGGTGAACTCGCCCGAACCGTCAGGAATGACCTTGACGTTTTCGAGGTTCTGACCCTTGGCCCAGGCGTTCATGACGAAAGCATCATTGACCGACAGGCAATAGATTTCATCAACGCCGAGCGCACGGAACTCGGCTGCGAGTTTTTCGAAATCAGGAAGCTGGTAGGTCGAGCATGTCGGCGTGAAAGCGCCGGGCAGCGAAAAGAGGACGACCTTCTTGCCCTTGAAATAATCGTCGGAGGTCATGTCCTGCCAACGGAAGGGGTTCGGGCCGCCAACGGCCTCATCGCGAACGCGCGTGCGGAAGGTTACGGCGGGCACTTTTTTGCCGAGCATGTCTTGTCTCCTGTTCTGGCGTTTTGCGAGGCATCGCTTGGGATCGATCCGCGCGGAATTCTTTTGCCGTTTCCATAGCGCAAGACGCGCTGCGGTGCAGCATAAAAATGGGATTCCAGCCACCAAATGCGCGAAATGCCGCACGGAATTGGGGATCAATTGTGCAGGTCTATCGACCAGCGCAACAGCGGCGGCAAGGGCGTCCACCAACCGGTTTGAACGCCCGCTTCCCGCAACATCGCGGCTGACCACGTGTTACAGCCGGCGAACGCATTGAACTGGCCATTCGCCTCGAAAAAAGCGTCCGTCAGGCCGTAGCCAGCACCGGGTACCGGCCTGACACCGTCATCGTTTCCGGCAAAACTCGCCCGGATGCCCGCGACGAGACGCTGATAACCCGCTTCGGAAATTCGAAGCCGTTTCACTCCGGCGAGATCAGCGGGAAAATCACCTGTCACATCCACATGCATGACGGAGCTGTCCAGCGTGAAAGAGCGCAGAACCGGCATCGGTTTCAAATCGGCCCAGGTGGGCGTCTGAATGTAAAACGAGCGGCCGCCCCAGCCGAACACCAGATAGGCCGCAGCTGGATGATTGACCGCGATCCCACCCTCCTGCAACGCGGCAAAGACCCGCCGCAGATCGTCATCAACCGGCAGGGCGATATCGGTGTGGATCGGGTTGGATAAGAGCAGGATTTCCCTGCTCTTTTCGCCTTCACCCACCTGCTCGGCGAAAAACGGGCGCGGCGCAACCGTGCCCAGCACAAGAAGCAGGAGGAGCAGCAGCAGGCCGCCGCCGATCCATCGTGTGAGGCGTCTCAAGAGCGCCTGCCGTCAGAACAGGAAATAACGCTGCGCCATCGGCAGCACGGTCGCCGGTTCACAGGTCAGGAGCTCGCCATCCGCACGTACTTCATAGGTCTCGGGGTCAACCTCGATATGCGGCGTCAGCGAATTGTGGATCATCGAGGCCTTGGAAATGCCGCCGCGCACATTCTTCACCGGCAGCAGCTTCTTCGCGACGCCAAGGCGCTGGGCAAGGCCGGCATCCAGCGACGCCTGCGAGACAAAGGTCACCGAGGAATTGGTGCGCAGCTTGCCATAGGCGGCAAACATCGGCCGGTAATGCATCGGCTGCGGCGTGGGGATGGAGGCATTCGGATCGCCCATCGGCGCGGCAGCGATCGAGCCGCCCAGCAGCACCATTTCCGGCTTCACGCCGAAAAACGCCGGGTTCCAAAGAACCAGATCGGCACGCTTGCCGACTTCGATGGAGCCGATCTCGTGGCTGACACCCTGGGCGATGGCCGGGTTGATGGTATATTTGGCGATGTAACGACGAACACGGAAATTGTCGTTTTCGCCGGTCTCTTCCTTCAGGCGGCCACGCTGGCGCTTCATCTTGTCAGCGGTCTGCCAGGTGCGGATCGCCACCTCGCCGACACGGCCCATGGCCTGACTATCGGAGGAAATGATCGAAAACGCGCCGATATCGTGGAGAATATCCTCCGCCGCAATGGTTTCCTTGCGGATGCGGCTTTCGGCAAAGGCGATATCTTCGGGGATGGACGGCGACAGGTGGTGGCATACCATCAGCATGTCGAGATGTTCCGCCAGCGTATTGACGGTGTAAGGCCGCGTCGGGTTGGTCGAGGACGGGATGACGTTGGGATTGCCGCAGACCTTGATGATGTCAGGCGCGTGCCCGCCGCCCGCCCCTTCGGTGTGGAAAGCGTGGATGGTGCGGCCCCGGATAGCCGCGACCGTGTCTTCCACGAAACCGCTCTCGTTCAGCGTGTCGGTATGGATCATCACCTGCACGTCATATTCGTCGGCCACCGTCAGGCAATTGTCGATGGCGGCGGGCGTCGTGCCCCAGTCCTCATGCAGCTTCAGCGAGGAGGCACCGGCGAGGATCATTTCCTCCAGCGGAGCCGGCAGAGAGGCATTGCCCTTGCCCGCAAGCGCGAGGTTCATCGGGAAAGCATCGAAGCTTTCGATCATCCGCTCGATATGCCATGCGCCGGTGCAGGTGGTGGCAAGCGTGCCGTGCGCCGGGCCGGAGCCACCGCCAAGCATGCAGGTCACACCACTCATCAGCGCTTCCTCGATCTGCTGCGGGCAGATGTAGTGGATATGCGCATCCATGCCGCCGGCCGTCAGGATCTTGCCTTCGCCGGCAATCGCTTCCGTCGAGGGGCCGACGATGATCGTGACACCCGGCTGCGTATCGGGGTTGCCCGCCTTGCCGATGGCGTGGATTCGGCCGTTCTTCAGGCCCACATCTGCCTTGTAGATGCCGCTATGGTCAACGATGACGGCATTGGTGATGACGGTATCGACAGCGCCCTCTGCCCGCGTCGCCTGGCTCTGGCCCATGCCGTCGCGAATGACCTTGCCACCCCCGAATTTCACTTCCTCGCCATAGGTCGTGTGGTCCTTCTCGATCTCGATGAAGAGTTCGGTATCAGCAAGACGCACCTTGTCGCCAACGGTAGGGCCGAACATGCCGGCATAGGCGGCGCGGGAAATCTTGTATGGCATGGGTTCAGGCTCCTTCGGACGCGGAGAAAATCGATGTGGGGGAAAATCGTGTCAGCCGGCCCGTTCCCGCAAGGGCATCGACCAGCTGTTGTTCGGCGGTAAAGGGATGGCCGCTCCAGCCCTGGTGGCTGAAACCGGCAATCGTCACCTCGTCATCATCGCCGCTGACATTTTCAAGAACATGGGCAATGGCAACGAGCCCGGTGCTGGGGCAGACGTATGGTGCGGGCTTATAGGCTTCGAGCGCCGTATCGAGCCTCTCATGCACACCGCGGGAAATAACGACATGGCTCTTGCCGCCAGCTCGCGCGATGGCCGCGAATTCGCCGGTATAATCGGCGCAGAAATCAGTGAGTTCTGGCCAGGCTGCGCGGATGCCGGGTTCCATTTCGGCAAATTTCGCAGGATCGCGCACCGACCAGATAGCGGCGGCTTGGCGCACACCATGGCTCTCGCGCCATTCGCTTCCCTCCGTCATCTCACGGCCCGGCCGCCCGGTGTTGCACACGGCCACCACATCGGTGCGCGTACCGCCCAGCCCAAGAGACCGGCAATCATTAAAACGGACGACGATATCCGACCGGTCGATAAGCAGGGCCGCGCCTGGCGGCAGCTCCCCGTTTCCGACGATCGTGATCCGCCGCCCCATGGGTTCAGAAACCTTCCGAGAGTTGGCGCAGTTCTTCCGCCCGCTTGCCGCTCGTCTCGGCCAGGCAGGAAGAGATCAGCATCGGCTCCATTGAGCCGCCACGCGCCTGAAAACCGGCAAGTGCGCAATTGGCGTCACGGAACGCCACCCATGCGCGCTGAGCTGTCACCAGCGCATCGGTTGCACCCTTTCCATCCGCATCCGCCGCCTTGTCACGTTCGATGAGCAGCTTGCGCAGCTTCTGATAAGCGACATTGAGCTCTTTGTCGGCCTTTTCGTAATCCTTGCCGGCGCAAATCGTCATGTCCGCCTGCGTCTGCGGTTCCTTGCAGTTTGGCTCAGTCTGCGCTGCGGCCGACGCCGAGAGACCTGCCGTCACGCAGAAGACGACGGCCGTGACGAGGTTGTTTTTGCTGATCGCCATCGCTCAGGCCGCCGCGCCGTCATAAGCCTGCGGCTTCAGCGCCCGCGGATCGACGCCATCGAGACAATTGGCATTGACCGCCACCATCGGCGTACCGTCAGGCCCGTCGGCATAGGCAAAGCTTTCAATGCCGCAGGTGGAGCAGAAAAAATGATGGATCCTGTGTTTGTTGAAGAGATATTCCCTCAGCGTGCCCTCGCCGGAAAGCAACGTGAACTTGTCACGTGGCGCGAAGGCGAGCGTGGAGCCCAGCCGTTTGCACCGCGAACAATTGCAGACAACAGTGTGATCGAGATCGGCATCGACCTCGAAGCTGACGCTGCCGCACTGGCAGCTTCCATGATAATGCGCCGTCGCCATTTCATAACCTCCCCATGACCTGTTGACGGAAACCATAAACCTCCCGCTTGCCGGAAAGCGGCACCAGCGTCACTTCCCGCTTCTGGCCAGGCTCGAAACGCACCGCCGTGCCGGCCGGAATATCGAGACGCATGCCGCGCGCCTTTTCGCGATCGAAAAGGAGACCCGCATTGGTCTCGAAGAAATGGTAGTGGCTGCCCACCTGCACCGGCCGGTCGCCCGAATTGGCCACTTCGATCGTCACGGTCGGCTGACCGGCATTGAGTTCGATGGTGCCTTCGGCGGCAATGATTTCGCCTGGTTTCATCGGTGTTCCCCTTATCGTTCTTATGCGGCCGTGGCTGCCGCGCAGCCTTCCGCCTTCAGCACCCGTTGTGTGGATGCCGGGTTATTGATGAGCTTTCCCGCCGGGCGGACGGGCCTTCGCACCAGTTCGCCACCGCAATTCGGGCACGCGCCCTTGAGCACGCCGGTCACGCAATCAGCGCAGAAAGTGCATTCGAACGAGCAGATCATCGCGTCCCCGCTGTCGGGCGCTAGATCACGGTCGCAGCATTCGCAATTGGGCCGAAGTTCCAGCGCCATACGTCACCTCACCGGATCGGTTCGTGAACGGTCACCAGCTTGGTGCCATCAGGGAAGGTCGCTTCCACCTGCACATCGTGGATCATCTCGGCAATGCCGTCCATTACCTGATCACGGGAAATGACATGCGCGCCCGCCTCCATCAGGTCGGCCACGGCGCGGCCATCGCGTGCGCCCTCCACCACGAAATCGGTAATCAGCGCAATCGCTTCGGGATAGTTCAGCTTGACGCCGCGTTCCAGCCGGCGGCGCGCCACCATGGCGGCCATGGAAATCAGCAGCTTGTCTTTTTCTCTTGGGCTAAGGTTCATCGTCGTCCCACGGCTTGGCATCTGCTCCACAAACGAGGTTTGCTGGAAACCAGATCCGACATTTGACAGACCCCGAAGAACGCCTGTCACGAGACGATCCGAGGGGTTTACAGATTCCAGACTTTCGGCACTGGCGCGCCGTTTCGCAAGAGCGAAATGATCGGAAAAAGCAATTTTCTCAAGGAGAAACCATCAGCGGCGGACACGCGCACGACGAGCTTGCCCTGCCACTCGCTGGCACCGCCGCTTTCCCCGGCAATCGCCCGGATTTTAGGCAGAAGCGCCTCGGCCAGAGGCCCGATGTAAAGCAGCGTGGCAAAGGCAACCTGCCCGGCCAGAACCGCCGGTTTCGCGGTCAGCGCCGCCACCTCGCCCGCAAGCAGAAGTTCTTCGGCATGCACCAGCTTGCCGCCGTGGCGAATGCGCCAGCGGTCGCGGAAAAGCCCGTGCGTCATCGCCTCGCCCATGGCCTGGCGGCCAAGCAGCACGGCTTCGACTGCGATGAATTCTGAGGACTGGTCAAGATCGGCTTCCAGCCTTCGCGTCAGCGACGCCCGGTCGAAGAGGATCGTTTCCTGCGGCAGCCAGTGCAGCTTCGCACCCGGCCCGGCGGAAACACGCGCGGTCACGGTGGCGGTGCCGGACGACGCCTTGTAGACCTTCTCGCAGGCCTGCGTGGTGACCACAAGCGAGGTACCGGCGCCGGCGACTGCCTGCCATTCAAGTTCGTCTCCGCCGGTCAAACCACCGGAGGAATTGATGAGAATGGCTTCTGCTTCGTTCGAGTAGGTTTCCGGAAGACGGATCTTGGCGCAGCCCTCCTGAAACAATTCGTCCAGCCGGCTGCGCCCTTCAACTGCCTTGGTTACAATGCGTCCTCTGCCACGGGCGCGCTGTTGCCGGACAGGTTGAGCGTCTTCGCAACCGGAAGGGCTGATGGCTTGCTGTTGCTGCTGCACGCGGTCTCCGAAGCGGTTGCGGAAGCGGGATTGGCCTTGGCGACGCAATCCTTCTTGACGACGGCGTCCACGACAAGCTGACCTTCCGTGTTTCGGAAGAAATCCCACATTCTCTCGGCTGCATCAACAGTCCGCGTCACTTCGCCTGTGGGCATCTTGCGCTCCACGGCGGGCTCCGCCTTCGGTGTCTGCTCACCGCCCGGCTTGCGGGTAACAACGGCGTTTGCGGCCAGAACCTCGGCCTTCATGGTGGCGCGCGGCCAGGCATGGTCCCAGTTCTCGATGACATAGGACTGGATGCGTGCGCCTGCCTTGCAGACATCGTAAGAATTGACGGTGAAGCTCTCGCCCACCTTGCTTTTGGCGGCGCCCTTGCAACCATCCATTTCGGCCCAGCGCTTCAGCGCCGTCTCGCCGCTATATTGCCAGTAGGATTTGCCGCCGCCCTGATAGGGGTTGGCTGGATCCTTCAGCCCGGCGAAGGCGATGATCGACATCGGCCGCGCTGGTGTGCAGCTTGCCGCATCCGGTGCCCATTTGCCTTCGGTCTCCAGCGGATAACCCGCGCGCAACGACGCGACAAAACCGGCGGCATTAAAATCCTTGGCTCCGGTGCAGATGAATTGCGACAGCATGCGCCCGCCGCCGGAATAACCGGAACCGTAAAAACGTTCCTCATCGACGCAGAACTTGCCCTTCACCATGGCAATCGCTTCATGAATGAAGCTCACCTCATCCAGCCCGCCGGGGCGTGTTGTAACACCGGGAACATTCCAGGCATGGGTGCCCGGCAATTCGCCGTTTAAACTGCCCGCCAGCGCGACGACCACAAGACCATCACGCTCGGCAAGCTTGTCCCAGCCGCTGCGGTTCAGCTGGCCGTGCGGGTTGCTATTGGAGCCGTGGAAATCGAATACGACAGGCAGGGGCTTATTTCCATCATAGGCGGATGGAACAAAATAGACGCCGTCGCGTTTCTGCCCGTTAGAGAGAATGGAAAAATCATGCCGACCCGGTTCCATGCCGGGGCCAATACCCTGACCGCAGGTCGATGCCGACGCTGCGGCTCCTGCGCCTGCGCTGATCGCCAGCCCAAGAAGCAGGCTGCGTGCGGAACGAACCAACCGGGAGGCCCGGCCCACTGCAAAGTCTTGAATCATTGACACGCCTTTATTGGCACAGTTTTCCGACAATACGTCGGACGTGCGTGGAATGTAAGGGATCAACTGTCGCGGCGTGCGAATAGACTTTTCCTGTGTCTCGCATGCAGCATTTTCGCTGCCAATATCACAGGCGGTTATTCAATGAAATGCTAAAATTACGCATGAAAGCCATGTCGAGGCGCATAGGCTTTCAAAATATTAATCGCCCGTTTGCACGCCGTGATCGGCGCGCACAGGCTTTGGTCTCGGTTTATACTGTCAGATGCCGCCTCGCTTCCGGCATATCCAGCGTTTCAGCGAGGCCTTGATGCACGATTTCACCTCGGTCCATGATGTAGACGTAATCGGCAAGCTCACGGCAGAAATCCAGATATTGCTCGACCAGCAGGATCGCCATGCCGGTGGAATCGCGCAGATATTTGATGGCCCGGCCGATATCCTTGATGATCGACGGCTGGATGCCCTCGGTCGGTTCGTCGAGAACGAGGATTTTCGGCCGCGTGACCAGCGCCCGGCCGATGGCAAGCTGCTGCTGCTGCCCGCCGGAGAGATCGCCGCCGCGGCGTGACAGCATGGTCTGCAGCACGGGAAACAGGCTGAAAATATCATCCGGGATGAACCGCTCCTTGCGCGACAGCGGCGCATAACCGCTCTCCAGATTTTCCTGCACGCTGAGCAGCGGAAAAATCTCGCGCCCCTGCGGCACGTAACCGACGCCGCGTTTTGCCCGCTGGTAAGGTGCCAGCCCGTCCAGCGCCGCATCGCCGAAACGGATCGTGCCGGCGCTGGTGGCCTGCTGGCCGGTCACGGCCCGCAGCAGCGAACTTTTGCCGACGCCGTTGCGGCCGAGAACGCAGGTGATCTTCCCCATCTCGGCCTTCAGCGACACGCCGCGCAGCGCCTGCGCTGCGCCGTAATGGAGGTTGATGTTGTCGACTGTCAGCATGGTGAAACTCCAATGACGGTATGGTGGGCGGCGCTACCCCCCTCTGCCCTGCCGGGCATCTCCCCCTCAAGGGGGGAGATTGGCAAGTCGCGAACACTCTTCCCCATAGCATCGTGGCACAGGAACGAGCGAGGGCGGCATCTGATCTCCCCCCTTGAGGGGGAGATGCCCGGCAGGGCAGAGGGGGGTACGGTCACGGCAAACGCAAACACCACCATCACCGCCCCAGATAATTCTCGATCACCTTAGGATCGCTCGACACGAAGTCGATCGACCCCTCAGCCAGCACCGAACCTTCCGCAAGGCACGTCACCTTCACCCCCAGCTCGCGGATGAAGCCCATATCGTGCTCAACCACCACCACCGAACGCGTCTTGGCGATTTCCTTCAGGAGCACCGCGGTTTCAGCGGTCTCCGCATCCGTCATGCCCGCCACCGGCTCATCCACCAAGAGAAGCTTCGGCTCCTGCGCCAGCAGCATGCCAATCTCCAGCCACTGTTTCTGCCCATGCGAGAGATTGGCGGCAAGGTCACCCCGGCGGTGGCCAAGCCGCACGGTGGCGAGGATTTCCTCGATGCGCGCCTTGTCTTCCTCCGTCAGCCGGTAGAACAGGGTTGCGAACACGCCGCGCTTGCGGTTCAGCGCCAGTTCCAGATTGTCCCACACAGTATGGCTTTCAAACACCGTCGGTTTCTGGAATTTTCGGCCGATACCAAGCTGGGCGATGTCGGCCTCGTCCTTTTTGGTAAGGTCGATGCTGTCTTCAAAGAGTACCGTGCCGGTATCCGGCCGCGTCTTGCCGGTGATGATATCCATCATCGTCGTTTTGCCAGCACCATTCGGGCCGATGATGGCGCGAAGTTCGCCCGGCTCCACCACGAAGGAGAGGGAATTCAGCGCCCGGAAACCATCGAAGGAAACGGAGACGCCGTCGAGATAAAGCAGGCTTTTCGCTCTGTTTTCGGAAACCGTGTTCATGGGCTTACTCCGCCGCCTGTTGCGCAACCGCGCTGTCGTTGCCAGCCTCACGCGCCGCGCTTGCAACCCGCTTTTCCCGCCGCCCGGCCAGATAATGCTGCACGGTGCCGACGATGCCCTTGGGGAAGAACAGCGTCACCGCGATGAAAAGCCCGCCGAGCGCAAACAGCCAGAATTCCGGGAACGCGCCAGTGAAATAGCTCTTGCCGCCATTGACCAGCACCGCGCCGATGATCGGCCCGACCAGCGTGCCGCGCCCGCCGACAGCCGTCCACACCACCACTTCGATGGAGTTGGCAGGCGAAAATTCGCCGGGATTGATGATGCCCACCTGCGGCACGAACAGGGCACCGGCAATCCCCGCCATCATCGCCGAAACGACGAAGGTAAAGAGCTTGATGTTTTCCACCCTAAAACCGAGAAAGCGCACCCGGCTTTCGGCATCCCGCACACCCACCAGCACCTTGCCGAACTTGGAATTGACGATGCCCGACGCGATCAAAAGCGAGAGCGCCAGCATCACGGCCGTCATGGCAAACAGCACGGCGCGGGTGCCATCCGCCTGCACGGAATACCCAAGAATATCCTTGAAATCGGTGAGGCCATTATTGCCGCCGAAACCCATGTCGTTGCGGAAGAAGGCAAGCAGCAGCGCATAGGTCATCGCCTGGGTAATGATCGAGAGATAAACGCCATTGACGCGCGAGCGGAAAGCGAACCAGCCGAAGACGAAGGCGAGCAGCCCCGGCACGACGAGCACCATCAGCGCCGCAAACCAGAACATGTCGAAGCCGTGCCAGAACCACGGCAATTCCTTCCAGTTGAGGAACACCATGAAATCAGGCAGCACCGGATGGCCATAGACCCCGCGCGTGCCGATCTGCCGCATCAGATACATGCCCATGGCATAACCGCCGAGCGCAAAGAAGGCGGCGTGGCCAAGCGAGAGAATGCCGCAATAACCCCAGACCAGATCAAGCGCGAGCGCCAGCAGCGCATAGGCCAGATATTTGCCGAGCATCGACATGATATAGGTCGGGATGCGGAACGCGCTGTCTTGAGGCAACAGCAGGTTGGAGGCGGGCACCAGCACGGCAATGGCGAGAATGATGCCGATGGCGATGGAAATGCGGCGATCGAGCGCGCGCAGGAGGAAGCCGGTAATCATGCTTCGATCGCCCTTCCCTTGAGTGCGAAGAGACCGCGCGGCCGCTTCTGGATGAACAGGATGATGAGGACGAGCACGAGGATCTTGCCGAGCACGGCGCCCACCGTCGGCTCGAGGAACTTGTTGAGCACACCGAGCGACAGGGCGCCGACCAGCGTTCCCCAGAGATTGCCGACGCCGCCAAACACCACGACCATGAAACTGTCGATGATGTAGCTCTGGCCGAGATTGGGCGAAACGTTATCGATCTGCGACAGCGCCACACCGGCAAGGCCCGCAACGCCCGAGCCGAGCGCGAAGGTGAAGGCATCCACCCACGGCGTGCGGATGCCCATGGAGGAAGCCATGCGGCGGTTCTGGGTGACGGCGCGCATCTGCAACCCGAAAGCGGAGCGCTTCAGGAGAACCAGCAACGCGAAGAAGACGGAGAGCGAGAAACAGACGATCCAGACCCGGTTCCAGGTGAAGTTGAGGTAACCGACACTGAAGGAGCCGGACATCCAGCTCGGGCTACCGACTTCCCGGTTGGTGGGGCCGAAGATGGAGCGCACGCCCTGTTGCAGGATCAGCGAGATGCCCCAGGTGGCGAGCAGCGTTTCCAGAGGTCGTCCATAGAGATAGCGGATGACACCGCGTTCCATGACGAGGCCGACGCAGGCCGTGACCAGAAAGGCGGCCGGCAAGGCAATCGCCAGTGACCAGTCGAACAGGCCGGGGAAATGGCTGCGGATCAACTCCTGCACCATGAAGGTGGAATAGGCGCCGATCATCACCATTTCACCGTGCGCCATGTTGATGATGCCCATGACGCCAAAGGTGATGGCAAGGCCGATGGCGGCGAGCAGCAGCACAGAGCCGAGCGACAGGCCGTACCAGACATTCTGCGCGTAATCCCAGAAGGCAAGGGAACTCTCGATGCTGGAAATCGCCTCGTCCACATCCGGCTTCAGGCTCGGATCAACCGAAGGCGTCGCAGCCATCAGAATGCTGATCGCATCGCGCCCGCCAAGGGCCTTGATGGTGGCGATCGCTTCTTTCTTCACCTCAAGGGGGCGGTCGGAGGAGAGCAGCGAGACAGCCCGCGCCTCCTCCATCCGGGTCCGCACCTCATTATCGGTTTCCTTGGCGATGGCCGCTTCCAGCAATTCGAGATTTTCGGCGCTTGGCGCTTTCAGGACGGCGTCAGCCGCTGCAAGCCGCACGGATTTTTCCGGGCTGAGCAACGTCAGCCCGCCCATCGCGGCGCGGATGACGCGGCGAAGATTATTGTTCACCCTGATCTTGGTAACGGTCGCCTTCGGCGCCGAGCCGGCGCTTTCACCCGTCAGCGGGTCGATCAGCGTGAAATCGGAACCTGCAGGCTTGGTCATGAAGACGAGATTGTCTGACTTGCGCACGTAGAGATCACCCGCCGCAAAAGCCTCCAGCGCCGGCACCACGCGCGCATCGCCAGTGGCGGCAATCTGCCCGATCAGCACTTCGGCCTGCTTGAAATCAGCCGTGCCGAGCTGGTCGATCAGCGCCTTTGGGTCGCTCTGCGCGAGGGACTGGGCGGCGATCCCCATGGTGAGCCAGAGGAGAATGGCTCCGAGAAAAGATCGGATCGTCATGTCGGGTTCCTTGGAGCGGCGGTGTATTTTTGGCGAGGAGTATGCGGCTTACCCCCCTCTGCCCTGCCGGGCATCTCCCCCACAAGGAGGGAGATCGGCAAGATGCGCTCGCATCGCCCCATCTCAACGGAGGAGAAATGCGGGGCCTCGCCGCTTGCCGATCTCCCCACCTGTGGGGGAGATGCCCGGCAGGGCAGAGGGGGGCATGCTTGTTCAGTTTCCAATGATAAAACCGCCCCCACTAAGGGAGCGGCCCATCACAGCGCCCCCGCTAATCAGCTACCCTTGCCGCCGCACTTGCCCGTGGCCACGTTGAAGTTGCCGCAGGACATCGGCTTCCTCCAATCCGAGATCAGATCCTTCGAGTCCGGCAGATAATCCGACCATTCGTCACCCACCACCTGCGGTGTCTGCTGCACGATTTCGAACTGGCCGTCGGCCTGGATTTCACCGATCAGCACCGGCTTGGTGATGTGGTGGTTCGGCATGACGGTGGAGTAACCGCCAGAGAGGTTCGGCACGGAAACGCCGATGATCGAGTCGAGAACCTTGTCCGTATCGGTCGTGCCGGCGGATTCCACGGCCTTAACCCAGGCGTTGAAACCGATATAGGCGGCTTCCATCGGGTCGTTGGTCACGCGCTTGTCGTTCTTGGTGAAGGCATGCCAGGTCTTGATGAACTCGGCATTGACTGGCGCATCGACGGACTGGAAGTAGTTCCAGGCGGCAAGGTGGCCGACCAGCGGCGCGGTATCGAGACCGGCGAGCTCTTCTTCACCCACCGAGAAGGCGACGACCGGAATGTCTTCGGCCTTGATGCCCTGGTTGGCCAGTTCCTTGTAGAAGGGCACGTTGGCGTCACCATTGATGGTGGAAACAACGGCGGTCTTCTTGCCGGCCGAGCCGAATTTCTTGATGTCGGACACGATCGTCTGCCAGTCGGAGTGACCGAACGGCGTGTAGTTGATCATGATGTCCTCTTCCTTGACGCCCTTCGACATCAGGTAGGCCTTCAGGATCTTGTTGGTGGTCTGCGGATAGACATAGTCCGTGCCGGCCAGAACCCAGCGCTCGACGCCCTCGGTATTGGCAAGGTAATCCACGGCCGGAATGGCCTGCTGGTTGGGGGCGGCACCCGTGTAGAAGATGTTGCGCGAGGATTCTTCACCCTCATACTGAACCGGATAGAACAGGATCGAGTTCAGCTCTTCGAAAACAGGCAGAACGGATTTACGCGAGGAGGACGTCCAGCAGCCGAAAACGGCGGCGACCTTGTCCTGAGAAATCAGCTGGCGGGCTTTTTCGGCGAAAAGCGGCCAGTCGGAGGCCGGATCGACCACGACGGCTTCAAGCTTCTTGCCGAGCACGCCGCCCTTCTTGTTCTGCTCATCGATGAGCATCAGCATGGCGTCTTTCAGCGTGGTTTCTGAAATGGCCATCGTACCGGAAAGAGAATGCAGCACGCCGACCTTAATCGTGTCATCGGCAGCGAAGGCGCCGTGGAAGGCGGTGGTGGACAGGATTGCGCCAAGCAGCGCGGCACTGAGCGTCTTGCGGAACATCATCGGAAGGACCCCTCTCCTTGTTGGCCTCTCGTGGAGGCTCAGCGGCATCTTCGGCCGCTGCTGGAGGGACTATCGATCTCGTAAGCGCGAAACCGTATACGTCAATTGACGTAGTCGGGGTGGCGAAAGGTGCAGGGGACGGGACTACCGGACAGAGCGGCCTATGTAGACCGAGAGGTCTCGGCTTGTTTCTTCTCCCCGCCGGGGAGAAGTCCGCGCAGCGGATGAGCGGGTGAGGCCAGAGATATACGGAGAGCTAGCCCCCTCGTCCGACCCTTCGGCCACCTTCTCACCACCGGGGAGAAGAAAGGCGCGGCAACGTTTCACATCAAGAATGCGGCTTGCGGTCGCTCTCTTCGTCCCGGATCGCCTCGTCATGATACCAGGAGCCGAAATCCACATGCGGCTCTCTCGCCTCGCGTTCGAGGTCGCTCAAGCCATTGGTGCGGAACTTGGAGACGCCAGCGCGCCCGCCAACAGGGAATTGGTAGATCGTTGCCGTCTCACGATGAAAGCCAGTCGCCATTTCGGTCATCTCACTCTGTTTGCATCGAAGCACTTGGTCGTGGAATCAAACCCGTGAAAGCCGGATTCGCTCCCTTTGATTAAAAAAAAATCACGTTGCGGAAAATATAGGCATAGACAGTGGTTTCGACAAGAAAAACCATTCCGAAAGCGCTGGTTTTTAGGGCAAATGCCAATCCCTCGCGCGCAATTGAATTTCCTGCATCGCAGCATCGCATGGGACTGCCGGGCGCCAGCTATCTATCAGGATTCAATGATGAAACTTGAGGGGTGATTTACCCTGCTGCGTCGCAACAGAAGCCCCTTTGCAGGAAATCCAGAGGCCCTGCGCCAAAGGCCCCTGAAAGATTTTTCGAAAAAATCGCGGGATATCGCGAATCTGGCACGCGGCATGCATCTAAGGGGTCAGCCCTTGAACGCGAATGCGCTTCCGGTGGTGAAAGCCGCGGGAGGCCTCAAGGCTTCGCATTGTTACCTATGAGAGGTTCGTAATGACTAAGTTCAAACTCGAGTACATCTGGCTGGACGGATACAAGCCGGTCCCCAACCTGCGCGGCAAGACCCAGATCAAGGAATTCGATGAATTTCCGACACTCGAGCAGCTGCCGCTTTGGGGCTTTGATGGCTCCTCCACGCAGCAGGCCGAAGGCCACTCCTCCGATTGCGTGCTGAAGCCCGTCGCGATCTACCCGGATCCGGCCCGCTCCAACGGTGCGCTCGTCATGTGCGAAGTCATGATGCCCGATGGCGTCACCCCGCATCCGTCGAACAGCCGCGCAACCATCCTCGACGACGAAGATGCATGGTTCGGCTTCGAGCAGGAATACTTCTTCTACCAGGACGGCCGCCCGCTCGGCTTCCCGGAACAGGGCTACCCCGCTCCGCAGGGTCCTTACTACACGGGCGTCGGCTTCAAGAACGTCGGTTCGGTTGCCCGCGAAATCGTTGAAGAGCACCTTGATCTCTGCCTCGAAGCCGGCATCAACCACGAAGGCATCAACGCCGAAGTGGCCAAGGGCCAGTGGGAATTCCAGATTTTCGGCAAGGGCTCCAAGCGCGCCGCCGACCAGATCTGGATCGCTCGCTACCTGCTGCTGCGTCTTTGCGAACAGTATGGCATCGACGTCGAATTCCATTGCAAGCCGCTCGGCGACACCGACTGGAACGGTTCGGGCATGCACTGCAACTTCTCCACCAAGTACATGCGTGAAGTTGGCGGCAAGGACTATTTCGAAGCCCTCATGGCCGCTTTTGCCAAGAACTGGAAAGAGCACATCGACGTATACGGTCCGGACAACCACCTGCGCCTGACCGGCAAGCACGAAACCGCTCCGTGGAACAAGTTCTCCTACGGCGTGGCAGACCGTGGCGCGTCGATCCGCGTTCCGCACTCCTTCGTCAACAACGGTTACAAGGGTTACCTCGAAGACCGTCGTCCGAACTCGCAGGGCTGCCCTTACCAGATCGCTTCCGTCGTTCTGAAGACGATCGCGGAAGTGCCGCTCGCAAAGTCGGCTGCTGCCTGATATCGAACTGATGGCGTCGCCCGAACCGGGCGACGCCATTTTTCTGTCCACCGAACGGCCAGGCGGACAGGTGACCTTTCGCCCGTCGCCACATGCGGCATAGTCATCCCGGCGCAGGCATCTGCGTGGTTTTGAGCGATGGCATCGCCGCTTCCTTGACCCGGACAGGGTTCGCCCCGGTGCCTCAAAGCAGGCCATGTGCTTTCGAGCAGAAAGGTGAACGATGGGCATTCTCGACAAATTTTCCCTCAAGAACCGCTCCGCCATCATCACCGGCAGCGGCCGCGGCCTCGGTTTTGAAATCGCCAAAGCCTTTGCCGAAGCTGGCGCCCACGTCTGGCTGACCGGCCGCAATGCCGAGACGTTGCAACAGGCGGTTGACACGCTGCGCGAAGCGGGCGGAAAGGCCGATTATGCCGCCTTCGATATTGCCGATACCAGAGCCGGGGCGGCGCTGGTCCACCGCATCATGAGCGAACTCGGCCACCTCGATATTCTCGTCAACAATGTCGGCGCGCGCGACCGCCGCCCGCTGTCCGAGTTCAGCGACGAGGACGTGCTGGAATTGATCCGCACAGACCTCACCTCCTCCATTTCCCTGTCGCGCGATGCGGCGGAAGCCATGGCGGCAAAGGCCCATGGCCGCATCATCACCATTACCTCCATTCTTGGCCACATCGTGCGGCCGGGCGATGCGATCTATCCCGTCGCCAAACAGGGGCTGACGGGCCTGATGCGGGCCATCGCCGTGGAATATGGCGCGCGCGGCATCACCAGCAACGCCATTGCGCCGGGCATGTTCGCCACCGAAACCAACGCCGCCCTTGCCGAAAATCCTGAGATGGTGGCCTTTGCCAAGCTTCGTGTACCGCTGGAGCGCTGGGGCAGACCGGACGAGATTGCCGGTGCGGCCCTGTTTCTGGCCAGCGACGCGGCCTCCTTCGTCAACGGCCATGTGCTGACGGTGGATGGCGGAATGTCGGTGCGCCTGTGAAAGGCCGCGGGCGGAAAGGCGCTCAGTAGGCATGGCGGCACGGCAACGCATCATCCCCGTCAGGCGCGAATATAACCGCTGGGTCGCCAACCAGACGCTGGAAGATTATGCGTTGCGTTTTACCGCCAAGAGCGCCCGGCAATTTTCCTCCAACCGCATTTCCCACACCGCCATCGGCGCGATTTCCTTTCTGGCGCTGGAAGCCATCGGCGGGGCAATCACGCTTTCCTACGGCACCACCAACGCTTTTTACGCCATCCTTGTCGCTGCCGTCGCCATGCTCGCCGTCGGCCTTCCGATCAGCCGTTATGCCATCCGCCACGGCGTCGATATCGATCTGCTGACACGCGGCGCAAGCTTCGGTTACATCGGCTCCACCATTACCTCGCTGATTTACGCCGCCTTCACCTTCATGCTCTTTGCCATCGAGGCGTCGATCATGTCCGGCGCGCTGGAACTGGCGCTCGGCATTCCGCTCTGGATCGGCTACATCATCTCCGCCGTCATGGTCATTCCGCTCGTCACCCATGGCGTGCGGCTTATCAGCCGTTTCCAGATCGTCACCCAGCCCTTCTGGATCGTCCTCAACATCCTGCCCTTCATCTTCATCGCCTTGATGGACTGGGAGAAATACGATCTCTGGCGCGCCTTTGCCGGCATTCACCACGCCTCCGGCCCGCCGGGCACCATCGCGGATTTCAATCTCGTGGAATTCGGCGCAGCCTCCGCCGTCATTCTGGCTTTGATGTCGCAGATCGGCGAACAGGTGGACTTCCTCCGCTTCCTCCCCGCCGAAGGCCAAAGCCGCCTGCGCCACCGCCTCGCCGTCTTTCTGGCCGGTGCGGGCTGGGTTGTTGTCGGCGTACCGAAGCTCTTGGCCGGCTCGTTCCTTGTCGTGCTGACCTTCAGCTCCGGCGTTTCGGTCGATCGCGCCGCCGATCCGGCGCAAATGTATCTCACCGCCTTCGGTTACATGATCCCAAACCAGACGGCGGCAATGCTGCTGATGGTCGCCTTCGTGGTCGTCTCGCAGCTGAAGATCAACGTCATGAACGCCTATGCGGGGTCGCTCGCTTGGTCGAATTTTTTCTCCCGCCTCACCCACAGCCACCCCGGCCGCGTCGTCTGGCTGGTGTTCAATGTGGCCATTGCGCTGCTCTTGATGGAACTCGGCATCTACCGGCTGCTTGAGGAAACGCTCGGCATCTTCTCCATCATCGCCATGGCGTGGCTCTGCACCATCTCGGCCGATCTCTTCATCAACAAGCCGCTTGGCCTTGCCCCGCCGGGCATAGAGTTCAAGCGCGCCCATCTCTACGACATTAATCCCGTTGGCGTCGGCTCCATGGCGCTTTCCGCCACCATTGCGCTGATGGCGCATTTCGGCACCTTCGGCCCGCTCGCCGCCTCGCTCGCGCCCTATCTCACACTCATCGTCGCTTTCATCGCCTCGCCGCTGATTGCCTGGGGCACCAAAGGCAAATTCTACCTTGCCCGCAAGCCGCGCCAGCAATGGCGCACGGAAAGCAGTATCACCTGCTCCATCTGCGAGCACCCTTTCGAGCCTGAGGACATGGCCTGGTGCCCGGCCTATGCCGCGCCGATCTGTTCGCTCTGCTGCTCGCTGGACAGCCGCTGCCACGACATGTGCAAGCCGAAGGCGAAGCTGAACTATCAGGTCGCCACCGTCGCCAAGACCTTCCTGCCGAGACAGCTTGTGGCAAAACTCGCCACACGCCTCGGGCGTTACGGCATGGCGGCGGCGATTGCCGTCACCACAATCGGCGGCATTCTCGCCATGATCGCGCATCAGGTCGGCACGGCCTCGCCGGAAACGGCAGATGTGGTGAACCGCACCATCCTCATCGTGTTTTTCGTCTTCGCCGTCATTGCCGGCATCGTCTGCTGGTTCCTCGTCCTTGCCCATGACAGCCGGGTGGTGGCGGAAGAGGAATCCTCCCGCCAGAACACGCTGCTCTTGAAGGAAATCGCCGCCCATAAGAAGACCGACGCCGCCCTCCAGGATGCCAAGGAAACGGCTGAGGCCGCCAACCGCGCCAAGAGCCGTTATGTCGTGGGCCTCAGTCACGAGCTACGCACGCCGCTGAATGCCGTTCTCGGCTATGCCCAGATCCTCGAACGTGACGAGACCATTCCCCCTCCCCGCCAATCGGCGATCAAGGTCATCCGCCGCTCCGCCGACCACCTCTCTGGTCTGATCGACGGACTTCTCGATATTTCCAAGATCGAGGCGGGCCGCCTGCAGGTCTATTCCAACGAGATCAACATTCAGGATTTCCTCGATCAGATTGTCGATATGTTCCGCCCGCAGGCGCAGGCCAAGGGGCTGGAATTCCGCCACGACCGCTCGCCCGCTCTGCCTCAATATGTGCGAACCGATGAAAAGCGGCTGCGCCAGATCCTCGTCAACCTGCTTTCAAACGCCATCAAGTTCACCGATCATGGCGCCGTCACCTTCGATGTCGGTTATCGCAGCCAGGTGGCGAGCTTCACCGTGTCCGATACCGGCCGCGGCATTGCCGAAAAAGACCTCGCCCGCATCTACGAACCCTTCCAGCGTGGCGAGGCCGAAAGCGTGCGCCCGATGCCAGGGCTTGGCCTCGGCCTCACCATCACAAGGCTTCTGACAAATACGCTCGGCGGCGAGATTTCCGTTTCCAGCGAAAAGGACAAAGGCTCCACCTTCCGCGTGCGCCTCATGCTATCCGCCGTGCACCGGCCAAGCACGGCGCCGGCGCCGGAAAAGACCATCCGCTCCTATTCCGGTCCACGCCGCACCATCGTCGTGGTCGATGACAACGAGGATCATCGCGAGCTGATGCGGCAGGTGCTTTCGCCGCTCGATTTCGTCGTGCTGACGGCGCAATCCGGTCCCGAATGTCTCACACTCATCGAAGGCGTGAAGCCCGATCTTTTCCTCATCGATATTTCCATGCCCGGCATGACCGGCTGGCAGCTGGTGACGAAGCTGCGCGAGGCGGGTCAGACGGCCCCGCTCATCATGCTCTCAGCCAATATAGGGGACGGCACTGTCGCGGGCGCCGGCGATGACAATCACAACGACGCCATCGCCAAGCCGGTCGATATCCGCCACCTCTGCGACAGGCTCGCCGTGCATCTCGGGCTGAAATGGATTTACGATACCGACCTGCCACCCGCGCCGGAGCCGCAGCCGCCTGCCGAGATCGTCCATCCGGGAGCCATTCACATCCAGGATTTGCAGCGGCTGGGCGAAATAGGCTACATACGCGGCATCGAAGCGAAACTCGCCGATCTTGCCCGCAACACGGAAAACCTGCCCTTCACGCAGGAGCTCGGCGCCTATGTGCAGGCTTTCGATCTGGCCGGTTACGCGCATTTTCTCAAGCGGTTCGAAGACAGTGACAGGGGAGACCTCAAGGCATGAGCGCTCAGGCGGCGGCCCCGAGAGACATCGTATTGCTGGTGGATGACAGCCCGGAAGCGCTCGGTTTCCTCACCGATGCGCTGGAACAGTCGGGCTTTTCCGCCCTCATCGCCACATCGGGACAGGCCGCGCTCAACATTGCAGAACGCATTACGCCCGATATCATCCTGCTCGACGCCGTCATGCCCACCATGGACGGTTTCGAGACCTGCCGCCGCCTGAAGGCCAATGCGGCGGTAGCGCAGGTGCCCGTCATTTTCATGACGGGACTGACCGAGACCGAACATGTGGTGCGGGCGCTGGACTCCGGCGGCGTCGATTATCTGACCAAGCCGATCAATATCGATGAGCTGCGCGCCCGCATCCGCGTGCATCTTTCCAATGCCCGTTCCGCGCAAAGCGCCCGCGTGGCGCTTGACGCCGCCGGCCGACACCTGCTTGCCGTGCGCGCCAATGGAGCCATCCACTGGTCAACACCCCAGGCAACGCGTCTTGTCAACGCTGCGACCGGCCGGGATGACGGCATGGAAATCGTCGTCAGCCATATCGGCCGCTGGCTTGGCGAAAGGGCAGCGTCGGAAACCGGTCGCGATGCACCGCTGACGATCACCCAGGCCGGACGCCCGGCCTTGCAGCTCTCCTTCCTCGGCGCGATGGGCCCGGATGAGCATCTGTTTCGCCTGACCGCCGCCAACGAAAAGTCGGATGACCACCTTCTGAAAGAGCATTTCGCGCTGACGACGCGGGAGTCAGAAGTGCTTTTGTGGATCGCCAAGGGCAAGTCCAACCGCGATATCGGCGATATTCTCGGCCTGTCCGCCCGGACGGTGAACAAGCATCTCGAACAGATCTACGTGAAGCTCGGCGTGGAGAACCGCGCCTCTGCCGCGGTCAAGGCGGCGCATATTCTGCATCAGGGGTGACGGCTCGCCAAATTATGGTAGGCTCTTCCGACACATTCTCGCTCAAATACGCAAATTCTGCTTGTTGAACGAGCGGTAACCCCTTGTTTCTTCTCCCCGCCGGGGAGAAGTCCGCGGCAGCGGGATGAGGGGGCAAGGGTAGCGATAAGACCGAGAGCTTGCCCCCTCATCCGGCCCTTCGGGCCACCTTCTCCCCGGCGGGGAGAAGAGACACGCGGCACCCACCTCCCCAAAAATCACCACCCCCTGCCCTGAACCCCAATACAGGAACGCACACCCATGAACCGTTTCATCATCCTCTCCGGTTGCTCCGGCGGCGGAAAATCCACGCTTCTCGCCGAGCTCGCCCGGCGCGGTTTCGCCACCGTGGAGGAACCCGGCCGCCGCATCGTCATCGAAGAAATCCGCGATGGCGGCAACGCTCTGCCGTGGATAGACCTCGAAGCCTTTGCGCGCCGCGCCATCGCTGTGGCGCTCGAAGACCGTCAGCATGCGCCAGAGCACGGCACCGTCTTCTTCGATCGCGGCCTGATCGACGCCGCCTCGGCTCTACGCGAGGTCAGCGGTGACCCCCTCATCGAAACGCTGCAACGCGAACATCGCTATAACAGGCTGGTCTTCCTTACCCCGCCCTGGCCGGAAATCTATCGGGCAGACACGGAGCGTCGGCATGATTTTGCCGCGGCCGTGGCCGAATACGACCGTCTCGTCAGGGATTATCAAGCTCTCGACTATGAAACCGTCGTCCTTCCGAAATCAGGCGTCGAAGAGCGTGCCGACTTCATTTTGGAGCGGCTGGACGGAGCGCAGCTGTCTCAGCGATTTTCCAGCAGCTGCGACACGGTCACAAACTCGAACCCGCGCTGACGCAGTCCATCGATGATCAGCGGCAAGGCCTGCCGTGAAGCCTCGCGGCTGCGATACATGACATGCATGATGATGATCGAGCCGTTTTTCGTATGCTCGATAACGTGCTTCGCAAGAACCGCTGCATCCTCGGCGATATCTGGATAGGATTCCGGCTCAACATCCCACATGATTGTTTTCCGGTCATGCCGGTATAGATACCATGGCAAGCCGAGCAGCTTCTTGCCATAGGGCGGGCGGAACATGATCTCACCTTTATGACCCGCAGTCCTAATGGCCGCATCGGTGCGCTCGATCTCGTCCCTGATCCGCGCGGACCCCATCAAGGCCATGTTGGAATGCGTATAGCTGTGGTTTCCAACCTGATGGCCATCGCTGACGATCATGCGGGCCTGCGGCAGGTTTTCTTCAGTTTCCTTGCCCGTCAGGAAAAAGGTCGCTTTGATCCCCCGTTCCCTCAGGATCGCCAGGACCTCAGGCGTGAAACGCACCGAGGGCCCGTCGTCAAACGTCAGGGCCACCACCGGCTTCGGCGTCTCGACCCTCGGAATGATCACTCCGAACAATTGCGTCGTCCGGGATTTGCTGAAGAGATGAACGCCACCGAGCACCACCGCCAGCATGGCAAGACCAAGGATTAGAGACACCACCCGTTTCATCGCCATTGCCACCCCTCATTGCAGTTTTCTGGAGGTTTTGTCTCTCGCCTTATTGTCGCCAGTGTGGCGCCTGTCGCGCAAAAGAAAAGCCCGGCATTACTGCCGGGCTTCGATAGGGGGTCGCAAAAAAGGCTTAGCTGCCCTGCTGGATGTAGGTGAACTTGCCGTCCGGACCCTTCTTCCACTCGTACATGACATAGCCAGGAAGCTTCGGGTCACCCTTCTCGTCGAAGGAGATCTCGCCGAGCGCCGTCGGGAAGCTACCCTTCTTCAGCGCTTCGGCAACCTTTTCAGGCTCCACGGAACCGGCTGCCTTGGCAGCGCCGGCAATCGCCTGCAGGGCTGCATAGGAGTAGAGCGTGTAGGCTTCCGGGTTGAAACCGGCGGCCTTGAACTTCTCTACCAGTTCCTTGTTTTCAGGGCGCAGTGTCGGATCAGGACCGAAGGTGTTGAGCGTGCCTTCGACGGCGTCGCCGGCGATGGAAGCCAGTTCGTTCGATACGATACCGTCGCCCGAGACGAGCTTGGCCTTCAGGCCCTGGTCAGCCGCCTGGCGGATGATGAGGCCGGCTTCGGTGTGCAGGCCGCCCCAGTAGATGATGGAAACGCCGGCTTCCTTCATCTTGGAGATCAGCGCCGAGAAGTCCTTGTCGCCGACATTCACGCCTTCGTACATGGCTTCCTTCACGCCGGCGGCATTGGCTGCCTTCTTGGTTTCATCGGCAAGGCCCTGACCGTAAGGCGTCTTGTCGTGAATGATGGCGATCTTGGCGTCCTTGAAATGATCGGCAAGATACTTGCCGGCGATGCCGCCCTGCTGGTCGTCACGGCCGCAGGTGCGGAACGTGTTCCACAGACCGCGCTCGGTGAACACGGGGTTGGTCGCGGCAGGCGTGATTTCGAGAATGCCGTTTTCGGCGTAAACTTCGGACGCCGGAATGGAAACGCCGGAGTTGAAGTGACCGACAACGAATTTCACGCCGTCAGCGACGAATTTATTGGCAACCGAAATACCCTGCTTGGGATCGGATACGTCGTCGCCCAGCACGATCTTGATCTGCTCGCCATTAATGCCGCCGGCGGCATTGATGTCTTTCGCAGCCTGTTCGGCACCCTTCTGGATCTGAGCGCCGAAAGCAGCGTTCGGGCCGGTCAGCGGTGCGCCGACGGCGATCACGACATCGGCCCAGGCCGAACCGCCAAACGCGACCATGGCGGTCAGCGCGACAGCGGAAAGAAGAGACTTCTTCATTACTTTACTCCCAGTTCCTTTGGATGGGTTGTTTGCGAGGACCTGTTCAGTACCCACCTTAACCGAACAGGAAACGTTCCACTCTGCCGAGTATTAGTGACCCCGGAAAATACCGGCTGTCAATTTTTCTTTTTATAGGAAAATGCCGACGTGCGGTCGTAGAGCCAATAGTAATTATTGACCATCTGGCTCGTCCGGCGCATGCGGAAACCGATGCTGGAAAAAACCAGAAGAAGAACGACGTCAAACACGTAGTAGAAGCCGTTGATGAACGGCCCATCGAACAGCGCGTGATGCAAAAACCGCATCACCACGCCGAGCGCGAGCGTGTAGATCACCACCCGCGTATAACCACCCCAGCCGTCGGCAACGGATTTGCCGGTGCGCCAAGCCGTCCAGAAACCCAGAAGAACAACCAACGCGCGCAGAACATACCGCACGCCGTTATCCGTCTCGAAAAAAAGGCCCTGCATCTCTTTCCCCATCAGTGCCGGGCTGAATACCCAGGCCCTGCCTTGTCTGTCGTCCCGTCGTTTGCCGCCGGGCATTTTATTGTTTACGCCCCGACATGGATCCTTCAGGTTTTGACCAAAGGACGACGGACCGCCGTTTGCAGTCTTGCGCCGCAAAATTTCCGGCGCAAGTAAAATCTTTCAGTGCCGTCCGCCTTCGAGATAGGCGGCGCGTACCTGTGGATCGGCGAGCAGTTCCTTGCCCGAACCGCTCATCGTCACCTTGCCGTTGACCATCACATAAGCGCGGTCGGAAAGCTTGAGCGCGGCGAAGGCGTTCTGCTCCACGAGGAAGACGGTCAGACCCTCTTCCTGATTGAGTTTCTTGATCGCCTCGAAAATGCCCTTGACGATCAGCGGAGCGAGACCCAGCGAAGGCTCGTCCAGCAGCAGGAGCTTCGGACGCGCCATCAGCGCGCGGCCGATGGAGAGCATCTGCTGCTCGCCGCCGGAAAGCGTGCCGCCGCGCTGGCTCTGACGCTCCTTCAGGCGCGGAAACATCACGAAGATCTTCTCGACGTCTTCCTTGAAATATTTCAGGTTATCGAGATTGGCGCCCATCTGCAGGTTTTCCAGCACTGTCATGCGCGGGAAAATCCGGCGGCCTTCGGGCGATTGGGCGATGCGCTTGCGGGCGATCAGATGGGTCGGCAGCTGGGTAATGTCCTCGCCATCGAAGATCACCTGGCCGGCGCGCGCCTGCGGGCTGCCGCAGATGGTCATCATCAGCGTCGACTTGCCAGCGCCATTGGCGCCGATCAGGCTGACGATTTCGCCCCTCTTCACTTCGACATCGACACCGGCCAGAGCCCGGATATTGCCATAATAGGTTTCGACACCCTGGACTTTCAGAAGCGGTTCACCGGACATCAGGCCGCTCCTCCGTCGAGTTCTTCCGCAATCACGTCTTCCACTTCATCATCCTCGACACCCAGATAGGCGGCGATGACCTTAGGGTCGTTCTTCACATGGTCCGGCGTGCCGTCGGAAATCTTCTGACCGTATTCCAGAACCACCACGTGGTCGGAAATCTGCATCACCACGGACATGTCGTGCTCGATGAGGAGCAGCGACGTACCCTCGTCGCGGATGCCGCGCAGCAGCGTGTTGAGCGCCAGGGATTCCTTCGGATTGAGACCGGCGGCCGGCTCATCGAGGCACAGCAGTTCCGGCCCCGTGCACATGGCGCGGGCGATTTCCAGGCGGCGCTGCGCGCCATAGGGCAGATCGCCCGCCGGATCGTCGGCGCGATCGATCAGATCGGCCTTTTCCAGCCAGTATTTGGCTTTTTCGATAGAAGCATCCACCGCCCGCCGGTATGCGGGCAGGCCGAGAAGGCCGAGGATCGTGTAACCCGAGGCCTTCATCAGCGCATTGTGCTGCGCCACCAGCAGGTTTTCCAGAACGGTCAGGCCCGAAAACAGGCGGATGTTCTGGAAGGTGCGCGCCACCTTTGCCTTCTTGGTGATTTCGAAATCCGGCAGGCGCTCGAGTAGATGCGTCTCGCCATCCTGCTGGCGCATGGTGATCATGCCCATGGTGGGCTTGTAGAAGCCGGTGATGCAGTTGAAGACCGTGGTCTTGCCCGCACCGTTCGGGCCGATCAACGCCGTGATCTCGCCGCGCTTCGCCTCGAAGGAGAAGTCGTTGATGGCCATAAGGCCGCCAAAGCGCATCGAGAGATGTTCGACCTTGAGGATCGTGTCGCCAGTGGTATTGGGTGTCATTGTTGTTGTTCCGGAAGCCATCAACCGTGACCTTCCTTGGTAAAGCTGCCGGAGACGGCCTTGCGTTCTTTAAGGAAAGCCGTGGGTTCACGCGAGCCGACGAAACCGCGCGGCTTGAACAGCATGACGATGACCATGGCAAGCCCGAACAGCAGCATACGATACAGTTCCGGCGTGAAATCGGGCCCGAAGACATGCTTCAGGAACTCCATTTCGCGCAGAAGCTCGGTGCCGCCGACCATGACGAGCGCCGCAATGGCAATGCCGGTCAGCGAGCCCATGCCGCCGAGAACGACGATGGCGAGAATGACGGCGGATTCGAGGAACACGAAGCTTTCCGGCGAAACGAACCCCTGACGGGCGGCGAAGAAGGAGCCGGCAAAACCGCCGAACATTGCGCCCGTGGCAAAAGCGGTGAGCTTGGTGATGACCGTATCAATGCCGAGCGAACGGCAGGCGATCTCGTCCTCACGCAGCGCTTCCCACGCCCGGCCGATGGGCATGCGGCGCAGGCGGATGGTGACATAGGCCGTCAGCATGCACAGCAGCAGAATCACGTAGAACAGGAAGATCTTGTAATAGGCTGAGGACATCGACAGGCCGAACGCCTTGGCGAAATTGTTCGGCGCGCCGACATCGAACGACCAGATGCCGAAGATCGACGCCTTGGCGATGCCGGAAATACCGAACGTGCCCTTGGTCACATCCGTCCAGTTGAGCAGCACGAGACGGATGATTTCACCGAAGGCGAGCGTGACGATTGCCAGATAGTCGCCGCGCAGGCGCAGCACCGGAAAGCCGAGGATGATGCCCCAGAAGCCTGCCAGAATGCCGGCAACCGGCAGCAGCACCCAAAACGACAGGCCGAACTGGCTGGAGAGCAGCGCATAAGAATAGGCGCCCACCGCATAAAAGGCGACGTAACCGAGATCGAGCAGGCCGGCGAGGCCGACGACGATGTTCAGACCCCAGGCCAGCATCACATAGATCAGGATCTGGATGCCGAAATTGTCGACGAATTTCAGCGAGCCCTGGAAACCGAAGAGCTGCACCGCGATAACGGGATAAAGCAGCAGCAGAACCAGCGCCAGCTTCAGAAAGTGCTTGTGGAAAAAGCCCTTTTCCTCGGAAATCTCCAGAACGCCGCTCTTGGCCTTGGCCAGCTTGCGACGATCCAGCGACGGCTTGATAAAACCGACCATAAGGAAGCGGCCGATGGCGGCAACGGCGACGAAGATCGCCAGAAGGCCCCAGCGCGTGCCCCAGATCAGCTGGTTGTTGATGTCCTGATAGGTGACGATGCCGACATAAAGAATGAACATGCCGAACGAGATGACGCCCGCAATCAGGCCCTCCTTCACGGCTGTCGCCATCAGGCCGGGGCCGGAAGAGGTGTTTTCGGAAGCGATATTGGCCATGGGATCACACCTTCTCGACTTCCGGGCGACCGAGGATGCCGGTCGGCTTGAAGATCAGCACGAAAGCCAGGATGCCGAAAGCCGCGACATCCTTGTAGGCGATGGAGAAATAGGCCGACCACAGCGATTCGATCAGGCCGATCAGGAGGCCGCCGAGAACAGCGCCCGGCAGCGAGCCGATGCCGCCCAGAACGGCTGCGGTAAATGCCTTGACGCCGGGAATGAAGCCGTCGCTGAAAGAGGCAACACCATAATACATCAGATACATGGTGCCGGCGACCGCGGCGAGTGCTGCACCCATGATGAAGGTGATGGAGATGGTCTTGTCGACATCAACGCCGAGCAGCGCCGCCATCTTGCGATCCTGTTCGGTGGCGCGCTGCGCCCGGCCGAGCGGGGTCTTGTTGACGATGTACCAGAAGGCGAAGAGCAGCACCGAAGTGACGACCATGATGATCAGCTGCTTCAGCGACACGGTGATGGCGCCGAAATGATAGCTTTCGGTCACCAGCGACGGGATCGGCTTGTTGCGTGGACCCTGCGTGACCTGAATGAAGTTGGACAGCGCGATCGACATGCCGATGGCAGTGATCAGCGGCGCAAGACGGAAGGAGCCTCTGAGCGGGCGGTAGGCGACGCGTTCGATCACCCAGTTCCACAGGCCGGTCATCAGCATGGCGACGACCATCATCAGAAGCAGAAGAAGCGCCACCGGAATGCCGGCGACAAAGGATGTCACGATCAGGAAAACGATCAGCGCGGCGAAGCCGCCGAGCATGAAAATATCGCCATGGGCGAAGTTGATCATGCCGATGATGCCGTAAACCATCGTATAGCCGATAGCGATGAGGCCGTAGATCGATCCAAGAGTCAGCCCGTTTATGAGCTGCTGGATAAAATACTCCATGTCTTTCCCCCGGGCACGACCTCAAATGGGCCACGCCTCGTTATGTTAATTATAGGGGCGCCCTTGCAGGCAGACCCCCACCCTCAAAATGCATATCGTGTTCGTTAAAAATGTGAAGTCAAAAACGGGCGATCCTGCACAAAATTTGGAATTTCCACACCAGCTGCCGCTTTCACGATCAGAAGAGCCATGATTTTGGCAGGAAGTGCTGAAAAAATGACGGTCGAATGCTTATTTTAGCATTGTCCAACGCCATTATTTGACGGGCAGCGGGCAAAGGAGTAGCGAAGATCGGAACGGCGATATCCCGCAGACGGGATTCAATTGGCAAAGAGATGATCGACATATTGACGAAAGCGGCGCTGGACGCCGGGCAGGCCATCATGGCGGTCCACCGTGCCGGCCCGCACGTGTCGTACAAGGATGACTGCTCGCCGGTGACGGAAGCCGATCAGCGTGCCGAAGCGATCATTCTTGCGGCCCTGGCCGCCCATTTTTCCGATATACCGGTGGTTGCCGAAGAGGCCGTGTCGAGTGGCATCCTGCCGGAAACCGGAGCGGAATTCTTTCTCGTCGATCCGCTGGATGGAACCAAGGAGTTCATTTCCGGCAAGGATGATTTCACCGTCAACATCGCGCTCATCCGCAACGGCGCTCCGGTGGCCGGTGTGGTTTACGCCCCCTGTCGCGGACAGGCGTGGACCGGCGAGGGCAACGCCGCCGAAAAACTCGCCATATCGGCCGAAGGCGTCATCCTGTCGCGCCACCCCATCCGGGCCCGCCAGCGCGGCGCTTCCCCCGTGGCGCTGATCAGCCGCTCGCACTGCACCGCACGAACGGAAGCCTTCGTGGCCGAACATGGACTGAAGGACTGTATTTCTGTCGGCTCGTCGCTGAAATTCTGCATGCTGGCGGAGGGTGCCGCCGATATCTACCCGCGCTTCAGCCGCACCATGATGTGGGACACGGCGGCGGGCGACGCCGTGCTGCGCGCCGCCGGCGGCCGGACGCTGGACTGCTCGGGCCTTCCGCTAACCTATGCGGTGAAGGGCGATGGCGAGGATGCGCTGGCCAATCCGGATTTCATTGCCGAAGGGGCGATGGCGGTGGAACACGCGGGGTAACGGGCGCTCGGCGTTTGCTGCGGCTCTTGCGACGGGCGGCATTGGTGAGCTTCGGTGTGTGTGGCTTTACCCCCTCTGCCCTGCCGGGCATCTCCCCCTCAAGGGGGGAGATCGACTCGCGGATAGGTCTCCCCCCATCTCAATGTTTGCGAATGAAGTGGCGGTAGCGCTTCCTGCCGATCTCCCCCTTGAGGGGGAGATGCCCGGCAGGGCAGAGGGGGGTAAAGCCACACACACCAAGGCCCCCCAAAAAATAATTAACCCCCGCTCATCCCCACCCCACGCCACCACCTCACAATGCCCCCGCAACGAAACACCGCAGCGCGGAAGGCACATCATGACCGAACAGACGGCGAGACTTCAGCTTCCCTATATCCTCCCCTCGCAGGCGCAGAAACACGTCACCCACAACGAGGCGCTGCAACGGCTCGACGCGATCGTGCAGCTGGTCGTCAAGGCTGTGGTTGCCGCACCGCCCGAAAACGCCGCCGAGGGAGATTGTTTCCTCCTCTCCGCCGACGCTACCGGCGATTGGGCCGGCAAGGGCGGCAGGCTCGCCTTCCGGCAGGATGGCGCGTGGCTCTCGATCACACCGCAGCCCGGCTGGACGGCATGGTTTGCGGCCGAAAGCAGATATCGCGTCCTGCGCGACGGCGGCTGGCGTGACCTGCCACTGCCGGCCACCGGCCGGCTGGAAAGCATGGGAATCGGCACGGAGGCCGATGCCGTCAACCGGCTGGCGCTCGCCTCCCCCGCCAGCCTTTTCACCCACCCGCAGGATGACGGCAGCCACCGCATGACGATCAACAAGGCGGGCCGGGCCGATACAGCCTCATTGCTGTTCCAGTCCGGCTGGAGCGGCCGCGCGGAAATGGGCCTGGCCGGAAATGACGGGTTTTCGATCAAGGCCAGCACGGACGGGACCTCATGGCACACCGCCATAGTCTGCAGCGGCGATGGTCGCGTCTCGATGCCCAACCGCCCGCTCGCCGTCGCTGGCCTGCCGGCGGGCACAACGAAGCCGGCCAATGGCTCTGCCGCCGGTTTTTCCGTGCTCTCCCTCGCTGAGGGCGGCTTTGCCCTCGGTGATGCGGCAAGTGGTGGTGGGCGCGACCTGGTGGTGCCAGCGAAGGGCCTCTATCTGGCCATATTGACGCTTGCCGTGGTCTCGTCTTCCGGCCACCGGGTGACGCTGTTGATCAACGGCGCGGCGGCCGATTTCGGCATCGCGGGCAATGTGTCAGACTCAGGCGCGTCGCAGTCGGCAACCGCCTTCCTTCGCCTCGATGCCGGCGACCGCCTGCGGCTGCACCATGAGGGAACGGTGGAATTGACCCAGGGCAACGGCAAAACGTGCCTTTCGCTTGCGTGGATCTGATCTGGACAACCGATGAGAGAGAAAAATTGCGATTTTTGGAAAAATTTTTCCCCGACAAAATAAGGCGACTCGAACAAATCAGGCGAAACCGTTCAAATTCTTAATAAATTGTCACGAGCTGCTTAGGCAATTTTTAAAGGTACGGGGCTAAAGTTCCCGTCATATGGTCTTGAGTTTGTATAGAGTGTCCAATGACCGAAATGATACGCCCACGAGTTAAATATGTCATCGGCCCCGATGGCAGCCCTCTGACGATTGCGGATCTTCCGCCTGCCAATACCCGGCGCTGGGTCATTCGCAGAAAGGCAGAGGTTGTTGCCGCCGTGCGCGGTGGACTGTTGAGCCTCGAAGAGGCCTGCGAGCGTTATACGCTCACCGTTGAAGAATTCCTGTCCTGGCAGTCCTCGATTGCCGATCATGGCCTTGCCGGCCTGCGCACCACGCGCATTCAGCAATACCGCCACTGAGAAAGTGCGCCGGCGCGCCAAAGGCGCCCAACGCCGGATTTTCAAAACGCCCCGTCAGTTTATCGACGGGGCTTTCGGTTTGATTTCGGATTTTTCATTCAGAACCATGCCTGCTGACGGTGAGAGATTGTCACCGGTTTGTGTCCGCTGCGTTCGCTATCCCGCTGTTTCAATTCGGGCGCAAGCCGCTACAGTGGAGATACGAACAGCAATGGGAAGGCAGAGATAATGGATATCAAGACAACCGAAACCGGATCGCGCGGCGAATATCTCGCAACCGTCGACGGCCATACGGCGGAAATGACCTATTCCCGCACCTCCCCTTCCCTCATCATCATCGATCATACCGGCGTGCCCGATGCGCTTCGCGGCAAAGGCGTCGGCCAGGCACTTGCCGCCCACGCCATCGATGAAGCCCGCAAGGGCGGCTGGAAGATCATTCCGCTCTGCCCCTTCTTCAAGGCCCAGACCCTGCGCCATCCAGACTGGGCCGATGTTATCCAGGGCTAAGCGCGCTTTATCCTCTGTCTGAGGGCAGAAGTCGCAAGCGTCGCGGCATATTTCTTCTCCCCGCCGGGGAGAAGGTAGCCCGAAGGGTCGGATGAGGGGGAAACGCCAGTAATATGCGGAGAACTTGCCCCCTCGTCCCGCTGCCGCGAACTTCTCCCCGGCGGGGAGAAGAAAAAAGCGGCTTACGCTTAATCCCTCACAGCCGTTGCAAATATCGCGTCATTTCATAAATGCGTGTCACGCCACCTTCAACGGTGGGGTCCCGGCATGCATGCTCCGGCGGACCTCTTCCCGGAATTCGAGCGTATCCTTTGCGCCGTGCACGGCCACGGCATGCTGCACGGCCGCCTCCATCAGCTCCTCCTGGGAATCGGCCGAAATGGCAACGGTGCATCTGCTGTCACTGGGAAATTCACGGCAATCGATATATTGGCGGGCCATTTTTTCCTCCCTGCAATGGCCGCCCGCACCCGCACGGGTGCGTGCGCGTAAAAGCCTCCGGCTCACGGTCGGAACCCCTGTAAAATACGCCTTTCCGCATGTCCGGACAATCGAAATCGGGGCGGCCGCCCCGTCGTGGCGCGCTGGTGAAGCAGCAAGGCAAAAGGCCGCCCTGATGGAGCGGCCTTTCGAAAAAAAGCATGTCGTCCCGTCATTGAAAGCCGCCTCCTGATCCACCGGCAGCCGTCAATGAGGACGAGGTTCGTCAGTTCTGCGCCACCTGTCAGGCGCGGGCGCGGATGGCTCCGTCGCGGTTTTCCAGTGCGGCGGCCTTTTCATATTCGGCCTGCACCTCTTCCAGCGATGCCTCGGCGGCCTCCTGCTGGGCCTTCAGTTCCCGGATGGAAACCTGAAGATTATCCGCCCGCTGGCGCGCGGCCTTGGCGAAGGTCGGATAGGCGAAATGCGTCGGATCGGTAATGCCCGACTTGCTCTCTTCCAGAGAGATCTGATGCACCAGTTCCTTTGCCATCCGCTCGAATTCGGACATCATCTGCTGCAGCTGGTTAAGCTGCCTGCGTTTTTCATTAACCTGAAATTCCTTCAGGCGAACCAGGCTGTCACGCGACTTCATACGCAATACTCCATGGATAGCGAGACCCGGATCAAAAAGGGCACTATGCCCCCTCGACCGGCCCGTTTAACCCGCCCTTTCAACCGGCCGGGTTAACCCGTTGTGCCGGAATGATTCCCGAAAGTTACCCGGCGTTAATAAAAAACCGCCGCCGTTAACCTTTCGTTTACGGGCATCGTTAATGATAAACACGATCATTTAAGGGTCGGTAAATGCCAGGTCCAAAAAAATGGGCCAGACGATGTAAGAGTCGATTGAATCACTTAGCGGGAAATCCTCACGTTAAGCTTCAATTTTGGCGATGGTGGATTCACGTGCAAAAACAGCGAAATGCCTAGTTTGCTTAATAAATTCGATACACCTTGCCAAAGGCAATTAGAATTTGTTAACCATTTGGTGGCAGCCTGCAAATCAGGCAACGTCTGGATCCGCATCGCGCGAGGCAATGTTTTACCGGTTCGCGGGCGGCAAAGGGGATAATTATGCGGGTTCTACTGATTGAAGACGACAGCGCGACAGCGCAGAGCATTGAACTGATGCTGAAGTCGGAAAGCTTTAACGTTTACACGACCGACCTCGGTGAGGAAGGCGTGGACCTTGGCAAGCTTTACGACTACGACATTATTCTTCTCGACCTTAACCTCCCCGACATGTCGGGTTACGAGGTGCTGAGAACGCTTCGGCTTTCCAAGGTCAAGACGCCGATCCTCATCCTGTCCGGCATGGCCGGCATTGAGGACAAGGTTCGCGGCCTCGGCTTTGGCGCAGACGATTACATGACGAAGCCGTTCCACAAGGACGAGCTTGTTGCCCGCATTCACGCAATCGTCCGCCGTTCCAAGGGCCATGCGCAGTCGGTCATCTCCACCGGCGAGCTGATCGTCAATCTCGATGCCAAGACGGTTGAAGTGGGCGGCCAGCGCGTTCACCTGACCGGCAAGGAATATCAGATGCTTGAGCTGCTTTCGCTGCGCAAGGGCACGACGCTGACCAAGGAAATGTTCCTGAACCACCTTTATGGCGGCATGGACGAGCCGGAACTGAAGATCATCGACGTCTTCATCTGCAAGCTGCGCAAGAAGCTGGCAAACGCCGCCGGCGGCGCGAACTACATCGAAACCGTCTGGGGCCGCGGTTATGTTCTGCGCGAGCCGGATGGCTCGACGGAATATCTCGAAACCGCCTGATTCCTGCTGGAACAGGGCTGTTTTAAAAGACCCGCTGGAAACGGCGGGTTTTTTGTTGACTGCGGGTCGCGGCAGGTCGGCAACGGCGTCCCGCTCAGGCGGAGGCGCGAGAGGACAATAAATGACGGACACAATCCCCACCCTCGTGACAAATCGCCTTAACCTTCGCCCACCGCGAATGGACGATTTCCCGGCCTATCGTGATTTCATGGCGTCACCGCGCTCCACCGGCGTCGCCGGACCGCATGATCTCGCCGCCGCATGGGCCATGTTCTGTCAGGACAGGGCATTGTGGTCGTTCTTCGGTCACGGCGCGCTGATGATCGATCTCGCCGAGAGCGGCGAATGCATCGGTCAGGTCGGCATCAATCACGGCCCCCTCTATCCCGAGAAGGAACTGGGCTGGCTGCTTTACGACGGTCATGAAGGCAGGGGTTATGCGGCGGAAGCCGCAACGGCGCTGCGGGACTGGGCCTTCGATACGCTGAAGCTTCCAACCCTCGTCAGCTATGTCAGCGCAGGCAACCGCCAATCCGCGGCCGTTGCGGAGCGAATCGGCGGGGTGCTGGACATTGCCGCGCCGCGCCCGCTGCCATCCGATCTGGTCTATCGCCATGATGTGCGAAGGGATCGGCATGCAAGGACGTGATCGATAGAGCCGCATTTATGCGGCCCGTCTTTATTTTAAAGCGTCACGCAGAAAGGTCGTGACTGCACCACGGATCTCCTGATGCAGTGCCGCCCTGTCTCTTCCGCCACCGCTGCGGCATATGAATGCTTCATTGGGCGATTCTTCCAGCAGGCGTTTTTCGCCATCTTCCTTGCATATCTGCATGAAACTCAAATGGGTGGCGTCCGGTATCACATGATAGGTGGTCGTCGCCTTTGGCAGAAGAGCGGCGACACGGTCTGAATCGGCTTTGATCGCCGCAATCTCCGGCGTTTCCACGCCAGCGGCCATCACCAGAACCGGAACGTCCACCTGTCGCAACGTCTCAGGCAAAAAGCCCGCCGCCGGGCCCAGATCAAGCGAAACGACAGCGCGAATACGGTTATCATACCTACTCATTGAGAGGCGCGGATCGGCCTTTCCACCACCGATAATTCCCACCTTGCTTAAGAGCCGGTTGGCTTTGCATTGCGGCGGCAGCGGCGTCACATCGCAACCTTCAAGAGCCAGATCGGCACTATATCTTGCGCCTGCAAGTTCCATCGCGGTCCAGCCGCCGAGCGAATGGCCGATGACTGCGATGCGCCGACTGTCGATGCGCCCGGCAAGCGCCTCATCTTTGAGGAGCGCTGTCAGGACCGTACTGATGGCGCGTGGCCTTTCCCAAAGTGCCACCACCTCGTTTCCCTTCTGCGCCTCGAAATCTTCGCCAGCATGATCGGGTGCGGCGACGACATAACCATCATGCACCAGTTCACCCGCAAGCCAGTTGAGGTTGCGCCAGCTGCCGCCGTAACCATGAGACAGCAGCACAAGCGGGTGAGAACCCGGGGCACGGGAGGCGTCCAGGAGAACATCAAGCCCGAAAAATATGGCGTTCTCGCCGACAGTCTCCGCTTTCCCGGAAGACGTGGTTGGATACCACTTTGAAACTGCGAGAGTTTTTCCGCCCTGATCAGCCGGCAACTCAATCTGTTTGAAACCTACGGCCTCTTTGGCGGTCACGCTTGCGGTCAGCGCGAAAAGGAGCATTGCAGCTAGTGTCAGTATGCGCATGTTTGTCTCTCCGTTGGTCTGGACGGAGAAAAGATTGGCTTATCCGATTGCTGGAGAGACCTTGAACGCGCTCGTCGTCGTGCTCGATCGTGATCGAGGCCGTCGCGGCAACGGCCAGGTTCACGTGGCGGATCAGATCGCTGCAAGCTGCTGGAGATGGCCTGTCATGCCGACACCCTCCCCGCCCGAACTCACCGTATCGAAGTAGTCGTGCCAGCCGCTCTCGGCGGTTGCCTCCACTACTATGAGTCAAAGCCCTTTGTCCGTGCTTTGGACATCGTGGAGTTAGGGTGTCCTGATCCGCTCGAAAAGCCGCACGGGGCTTTCCCGGAAGGTCGTCTCCCGGAAAGGGCGGAAGCCGAAGCGGGTGGCGATTGCGAGGGAGGGTACGTTGAGCGGATCGATCATGCACACGATCCGGTTCGACATGCCCTGCGTGTCGAACCAGCCAAGCGCGGCCTGCACGGCTTCGCTCGCCACGCCCTTGCCCGTCAGATCCCTGTCGATCTTCCACATGGCCTCCGGTGCGGTGTCGAAATCCGCGCCATGTCCGCGGCGCATATGGGCGAGACCCACCTCGCCGACGATTCGTCCCGTGGACAGTTCCTCGACCACGAAGGGCCCGAAACCGAAGACGGACCAGTGGCCGATGAAACGCAAAAGCCGCGCGAAAGCGAGTTCGGGATCGAGCGGCGATATTGAGTTCACCCCCGGAATGGGTTGAACGGCCGCGCTCCAGAAAGCGCAATAACGCGCTTCGTCCTCGATGGCGTGCGGCCGAAGACAAAGACGCGCGGTTTCGACACGAATCATGAGACCTCCCCTGGAAACGAAAAAGGGCCGGGCGCTGGCAAAACCGGCCCGACCCCTGATGGCATCACTGTCGCATTGAAACGATCACGCCGCGATCGTCTTTGCCGTGAAGACGATACGATCGTCATGCACCTTGTATTCCACCGTCATATTGGCCTCCTCGGCCAGAAGCAGTGTGTAATAGGGCTGAACGGAATGGGCGTCGACCGCCTCTTCCAGCCTGCCCTCGTAGATTTCCACGAACTTGCCCGGCACGCGCATCATCCGGCCCTTGACGGTGATTTCGAACTTGGCGTCGCCATCGGGGTTTTCAAGCAGCACATCCACATTGCCACCGCGCGGTATCGCGCCATAGGCCACGAGGAAGAGGTTGAGCAGAAGCTTGACGCGGTTCTTGGCAACGATGGCGCGCGGGCCGTTCCAGCTGACTTCCGCCTTCTTTTCGGCCTCTGCAAAATCCTTGGCGGCCTTCTCGGCCTCGCCGGTATCGATCGACGCGCCGGCGGAACCGGAAGCACCGAAAGCAAGGCGGGCGAACTTCAGCCGCACGGATGCGTTAAGGGCTGACGTGCGGATGAGATCGAGCGCATCGTCATCCGTGCCGCCCTCGTCCAGCAGTTCGAGGCCGTTATTGATGGCGCCGACAGGAGAAATCACATCATGGCACACACGGCTGCACAGAAGAGCCGCCAGATCGGGACCGGACAGCGTGATATTGAGTTTGCTGGTCATAAAATTCTCTCCTGCGCAAGGGAGGCGCGGACGGTGTGGAAATTGTTAAGCCATAATGACACCATATTTGGTAAACCGATTGTTAATAGGATGGTTTCAAAATGCCAAATGCCTTAACAGGCCACACTGGAGCCCCGTGTATCCGCCAGGATGCGCGAAACATGCTGTAGAACTTTGACTCTGCGCGTCGGCCCTTTCGAAACCGATTCGGATTTTCGAACCGACGCGCTAACGAAACAGACGGACGGACATGACGATGCGCCTTAAGAAAACCCGCACCATTGCACGCCTCGGACTGGGAAAGATCGTCGCGCTCCTCGCGAGCCTGCTGATATGGGTCGCACCGGCCGCGGCCCAGAACAGCGATCAATATTCTTTCCAGGAAGTCGTGGATGCAGGCCACGGATTCTTCGGCGAAACCACCGGCGGCCTTGCCAAGGTGGTGGAGCGCGCCTTCCAGCAATACGGTCTTCCGAACGGTTACATTCTCGGCCAGGAGGGCTCCGGCGCCTTCGTTGCCGGCCTCACCTATGGCGAGGGCACGCTTTACACCAAGAATGCCGGCCAGCACCCCGTCTTCTGGCAGGGACCGTCGCTCGGCCTCGATTACGGCGGCCAGGGCACCCGCGCCATGATGCTGGTCTACAATCTGCCCTCGGTTGATTCGCTCTATCGCCGTTACGGCGGCGTCAGCGGCTCCGCTTTCATCGTCGCCGGCGTCGGCATGACCTATCTGAAAAGCAGCGAAGTCACGCTCGCCCCCATCCGCACCGGCATCGGCGCACGCCTCGGCATCAATGTCGGTTACCTGAAGCTCACCCAGCAGCCGACCTGGAACCCCTTCTGATTCGCTGAGGTCTAACCGGAGCTAACGGTGGTCTATAGGATGAGGCATTGCGGCAGCTTTCTTCTCCCCGCCGGGGAGAAGGTGGCCCGAAGGGTCGGATGAGCGGGCAACCTTGCCGTATCTCATAACTCTCGCCCCCTCATACCGCTGCCGCGGACTTCTCCCCCTCGGGGAGAAGAAACAAGCGGCAAGGTCCCGCCCACGAATTGCCAAAGGGAAACCCCTCCCCACGGTTGCAATAATAGCGTAACGTGTTTTCGCGCCCCTCTTTCCGAATGCGCGCGTATCTGAGTTTCGGAGACTGTAAAGCGTGATCGAATATGCCATTCTCTTCGGATTGGGTTTTCTCACCGCAACACTGCTGGCCCTGTTGATCGCACCTGCGATCCACCGCCGCATCGTCGCTTATACGGAAAACCGCATACGCGCGACAATGCCCATCAGCCCGCAGGAAGTCCGCGCCCAGAAGGACATGGCGCGTGCGCTCTACGCCGCCGAAAACGCCAAGGTCCGCCAGGAACTGGAAACGGAGCGGGAAAAGAACACCTCGCTCCGCCTCGCCAACGAGGCCGCTTCCAGCGATGCCTATCGCCTCGGCGAGCAGAACCGCAGCTTTTCCCTGAAGATCGAAGAGCTGACGCTGGAGATCGGCGAATTGCGCGCCGCACTTGACGCCAGCGAAGAGCGCGCCGGCATCATCCAGGCCAACCTCCTGCAGCAGGAGCAGGCTGCCAATGAGCGCGCCAGCCAGATGTCCGATCTCACCGCCCGCCTCACCAACCTGACGCGCGAACTTGATGATTCGAAAATCCTCGCCGCCACCCGCGATCTCGAAGCCGAACAGGCCAAACAAAGCGCCACACGCTTCCGAAAGGAAGGCGAGACCGTCACCCGCGAGCTTCAGGATATCGCCAGCCGCAACCGGGAAGCGATGGAAGCCGTGGCGCGCGAAAGCCGCAAGGTAACGAGGCTTGAGGAGCAACTGGCCAGCACCATCGCCAAAAACGCCGACCTCGACACGATGCTGACCCTGCGCAACCAGGAGGTCGCGCGCCTCAAGGAACAGTTGGCCGCAACCGGCGGCCGCAGCAACGACATGATCATCCGCCTGCCGAACCCCGCTGTTCCCGCCGAAAAGCCGGTTGAGCGGCAGCAAGCCGCAGCGCCGGCCCCTGCCGCCACGCTCGAAACCGCGCCCACCATCGAGACGGACGCACAACAGACGGTAGCCCCAGAGGATGCCGCCCCGGCCTCCCCGCCAGAGGAGCCGGGCGCACAGCCGGGCGCATCGGCACCGGAAGGTCTGGCACAGGAAATCGAGGATATCCGCAATCAGGGCACCGCGCTCACCGAGCGCCTGTTGAATGTGCGTGGTACCGGTAATGACGAGCCCATCCGCCGCGAAATCGCGAGGATCGCCGCCGAGATGATCGCGCTGACAGCCGCGCAGGAGGGTGAGGCATCGCCTATTCCGGGGCTGCTGGCCAAGGCGTCTGGTTCATCGGGGCGGGAGAGCCTTGCGAAGCGGGCGAAGGTGGTGATGGAGAAGCGGAAGCGTTAGGTACTCGGTGTATGCCGCTTCACCCCCCTCTGCCCTGCCGGGCATCTCCCCCACAGGTGGGGAGATCGATATGCGGCAAGGTTTTGCCCATCTCAACGTTAGAGAATGAAGTGGCGATATCGCGTCTTGCCGATCTCCCTCCTTGTGGGGGAGATGTCCGGCAGGACAGAGGGGGGTAAACCCCACCCACCAAGGCAAGCGTAAACTTCATCCGCAAAGATGGCGTTAAGCACTCCTCACACCCGCCCGATCACCCCCGCCATCTGATAAAGCGCCAGCCCCGAAGCCGTCCCCGCATTCAAGCTATCCAGCTGCGGCGACTGCGCAATCCGCGCCGTATGAAACCGCGACAGCACCGATTGCGGCAACCCGTCGCCTTCCGTGCCGATGACGAGCGCCATGCGTTCAGCGCGGGGAATATCGCGGATTTCGGTCTCGCCACCGGGCGAAAGGCTCCAGATCGCAAAACCGGCTGCCGCGAGCCGCTCCAGCATCTCCACTGCCCCGCCGCCGCGATGATAGGGAACCGACAGCACCGACCCCACGGAAACCCGCAGCGCCTTGCGATAGAGCGGGTCGCAGCACGTCTCGTCCAGCAGCACCGCATCGGCATAAAAGGCTGCGGCGTTGCGAAACATCGCGCCGAGATTATCGTGGTTGGAAATGCCGCAGCCAACGAGCACCAGGGAGGACGCAGGAAGTGCTGCCGTCATCTCTTCCAGGCCGTCATCGCGCACCCGCCGCCCGAGCGCCAGAATGCCGCGATGCAGGTGGAAACCGACGATACCATCCAGCACCGGCGCTTCGGCCACATAAACGGGCACATCTTCGGGGAAATCGGAAAGAATATCCGCAACGCCGGAAAGCCGGTTGCGCAGGATCAGGATGCTCTCCGCCGCAAAGGCCCCACCCGCCTTGTGGGCGGCGGCCAGCATGCGCAGCACCACCGTGCCTTCGGCGATGAAACGCCCCTGCCGGCCGGTGAGATCACGCTCGCGAATATCGCGAAAGGCGGCAATGCGCGGATCGGCCGGGTCATCGACCGGAATCAGCGCCCGCCCATCCAGCAGGTTATTGACCTCACTGGCCATCAACAGTCACGTCGGCCAGGAACCGGCCGCTGGCGACGTTGAAGACCAGCGCCTTGCGCGTGCCGTTGGCCAGCCGGCCGTAAAACAGCATGTCACCGCCGGAATAGCTGACATTGTCGATCGTGAAGCCCTGCGGCAGGCTGGCGGTGACGGCCATCGGGCCACTACCAGTGGGAACGGCGAGGTTCGGCGCTTCCGTCTGCGTCTGAACGGCCTTCGACGGCCCCATCGCCTTGTAGACAACCGCACCGAAGACAGCCATAAGGCTGATAAACATCACGGAGCCCGACACGATCTGCAAACGGATCATCTTGCGGCGAACTTTTTCCATGGCCGGATCAAGCGGCTTGTCTTCCTGTTCGTCTTGCTCGATCTGCGTCATCGGGTTCCCTGAAATGCTGATGGATCGGAAAAATAAGAATGAACGACCCCTTTAAACAAGGCGGAGACGCAAGGAAAGTCCTGATTGCCGGGGAAGACGCCGAAGGCCGCCTCGATTCCTGGCTGGCGGGCGAAGTGGGCAGCGACTTCTCCCGCAGCCGCCTGAAGGCGCTGATCGAACAGGGCGCGGTTTCCCTCAACGGCAAGCCGGTGACCGAGCCGAAAAAGAAGGTGCATCCCGGCGACCGTATCGAGATCGTCATGCCCGAGCCGGAAGACCCGGAACCCAAGGGCGAGGACATTCCCCTCAACGTGGAATATGAGGATGAAGACCTGATCGTGCTCGTCAAGCCCGCCGGCCTCGTCGTGCATCCCGGCGCCGGCAACTGGACGGGAACGCTGGTCAACGCCCTCATTCATCATTGCGGCGACAGCCTCTCCGGCATTGGCGGCGTCAAGCGCCCGGGCATCGTACACCGGCTGGACAAGGAAACGTCAGGTGTCATGGTCGTTGCGAAGAACGACAACGCCCACCGGCATCTGGCCGCGCAATTTGCCGACCATGGCCGCACCGGGCCGCTGGAACGCGCCTACAAGGCCATCGTCTGGGGCCGCCCGCGCACGCTGCGTGGCACAATCGACGCAGCGCTCGGCCGCAGCGTCGACCGCACCAAACGCGCCGTCAAGCACGAGGATTCGGATGATGCCCGCGAGGCAATCACCCATTACGAGGTAGTCGAGCGTTATCACGAGCGGCCGGACGCCACCTGTCTCGCCTCGATGGTGGAATGCCGTCTCGAAACGGGCCGCACCCACCAGATCCGCGTGCACATGGCCCATATCGGCCATCCGCTGATCGGCGATCCCGAATATGGCGCGGCCTTCCGTACCAAGGCGAACCTTCTGGAAGAACCGGCAAAGAGCATCGTCGGGCGCTTTCCGCGCCAGGCACTGCATGCCTATCTGCTCGCTTTCGAACACCCCCGCACCGGCGAGGTGATGGAGTTCGAAACCGAGCTTCCAGAAGACATGGAAGCCTTGGTCGCCGCATTGCGTGCCTGAAAACGCCTGGCGCAGTTCCAAAAAACTGCGCCGCACATTTCGCCGGAAGCTTCGGATAACAAAAAAAGATTAGCGGAACGCGATATTCTGCCGACGGTCCTCTTCATAGACCGCCCCAATTTCGCTTTAATCCTCGCACCTCCTTTGCCTCGCAAAGCCTTGAACCGCCGCACGTTCGAACTGCCTTGAACGGAGCCGGCACGATGACGGGATCGCGTGCGCATGACGATTAAAGACCGCCGGTTTATATTCCAGGAGCTGCGCAGCGTCGAAGGTTACATCGACCCGCCGGATGCGCTCGTCTTCAAGGCACTTCTGCAGGCGCAGACGAAAAGCGCCCTTAGTGGCGGCATCGCGGAAATCGGCGTCTATTACGGTCGCTCCTATTTCCTGCTGCGCAAATTCGCGCAGAGCCAGGAAAAGGTGCTGGGCGTCGATCTTTTCGATCTGGACCCGCCGCAAGACGGCAGCCTCGACCAGTATGAACGCCTGATGGAAAACGGCCGCCGGCTGGGTTTCACAATGGATCGGGACCTTATCATCAAGGGTGACAGCACGCGGCTGACACCAGACGACATCACGTCCCGCATCGGTCCGGCACGCTTTTTCAGTATTGATGGTGGCCATCACCTGCATCACGTGCTGGCCGATGCGAAACTGGCCATGGAGGTGATCGCGCCGCACGGCATCATCGTTTTTGATGACACCTTCAACCCCGCCTGGCCGGAAGTGACGGTGGGTGTCGCCGATTTCCTGCGCACCCACGGCCACAGCCTCGTTTGCTTCGGCATGACGAAATACAAGACCTATGTGTGCCACCGCGAATTTCACGCAACCTATGCGCAGGCCATTGCCATCGATCCGGACCTGCAGGCGCTTGCCCATGTCGAGACGCAGTTCCTCGGCGCGAAGGTGGTGCGTCTGCACAATCCGATGCGCAGACGGGTGATGTATGAGCTGATGGTGCGCTCCGGCCTTGGCGGTTTTTCGGAACGAATTTACCGCTCGAAAGTTAAACAGATCAAAGAAGGGGTCGCCTCGACATAACGCATGTGTGAACGCAGCGTTCGCTTGAAACGCGGCGTGAGCGTACATATCTGTCACATGGGTTCGTGCGGGGTCGGTAACGACCCGCAACTTACGGCGCGCCTCCGGCGGGTTATTCGCCGATCAAAGAGGGTGCCGTTCCAGACCATAGATAAGGGGGTGCTTTATGGCCCGCAATAGTTTGCCTACGATTACAGCCGGCGAAGCCGGTCTCAATAGATATCTCGACGAAATCCGCAAATTTCCGATGCTGGAGCCGCAGGAAGAGTACATGCTTGGCAAGCGTTACGCCGAGCATGGCGACCGCGACGCCGCCCACAAGCTCGTCACCAGCCACCTGCGTCTCGTTGCCAAGATCGCCATGGGTTACCGTGGTTACGGCCTGCCGATCGGCGAAGTCGTTTCCGAAGGGAATGTCGGCCTGATGCAGGCGGTGAAGAAATTCGATCCGGAACGCGGATTCCGTCTGGCCACCTATGCAATGTGGTGGATCAAGGCCTCGATCCAGGAATATATCCTGCGCTCGTGGTCGCTGGTGAAGATGGGCACAACCGCCAACCAGAAGCGTCTGTTCTTCAACCTGCGCCGTCTGAAGGGCCGCATCCAGGCCATCGACGATGGCGACCTGAAGCCGGAGCATGTCAAGGAAATCGCGACGAAGCTGCAGGTGTCGGAAGAAGAAGTCATCTCGATGAACCGCCGCCTGCATGGCGACGCATCGCTGAATGCGCCGATCAAGGCGTCCGAAGGCGAGTCCGGCCAATGGCAGGACTGGCTGGTGGATGACCATGACAGCCAGGAAGACGTGCTGATCGAGCAGGACGAACTGGAAACCCGCCGCCGCATGCTGGCGAAAGCCATGGGCGTGCTGAACGACCGCGAACGCCGCATCTTCGAGGCCCGCAGACTTGCCGAGGAGCCGGTGACGCTGGAAGAACTCTCCTCAGAGTTCGACATCAGCCGCGAGCGCGTTCGCCAGATCGAAGTCCGTGCCTTTGAGAAGGTGCAGGAAGCGGTGCAGAAGGAAGCGCTGGAAGCGGCGCGCGCCCTGCGCGTGGTGGATGCGTAAGACAGCCCGCTCATGACGCCAATGCGCTGACCATGAATCATCCTCGGCCTTCGGCCGGGGATTTTTTGTTGGTAAAAGGCGGGCGATAGGAAATGGTCTGCCTCTGAGACCGACGATAGTGCTGGAGGAAAACCGGTAGGAAAAATATCGATGCTTCAGAGGATGCCGCTTACCCCCCTCTGCCCTGCCGGATATCTCCCCCACAGGTGGGGAGATCGGCAAGACGCGCTACCGCCGCTTTATCCTCGGCCGTTGAGTTGGTCGAGACCTCGCGGCATATCGATCTCCCTCCCTGTGGGGGAGATGCCCGGCAGGCAGAGGGGGGGGTGAGCCGCACCCACCAACATCCCCGAAACCCATCACCTGACACAGCAAAGACACCGCCGTAGCCATGTAACGAAAAGGGCGGCCTGAGCCGCCCTTTCAATCCTTATTGACCGCCCGTCGCCGGCGCTGATGCCGCCCATTCGCTGAGCGCCTTGTCGAAAGCGGCGATGCCGTCATTGCCCTTTTGCAGGGTCAGCAGCGCACGGCGGCCATTGCGGTAGGACACCGGAATATCGATCCAGTTGCGGCTCTTCAGAAGCTCCAGATTGGTCTTCATCGCATCCGGGAAGTCGTTGAGCGCGATCATGTGGAAATCGTCGGTGATCTTGGCCGGAACGGCGATCAGCGCGTTGCCGCGATCCTGCTCGGTGCTCTTCATCGCAATACGCTGGACGCTGTCGATCGCGCCGCCTTCAAAGCCGGGCGAAACCGAGAAGACGATTTCGATCAGATGGCTCGCCGGCAGCGACGGATCGGTGTTGCGTTTGAAGGTGATCAGCGCGCTGAGGCCACGGCCGGGAACGGTAATCTGCCCCTGCACGGTAGGCGAAGGCTTGCCTTCGGCATCATTTTCCTGCTGCAGCGACCAGGACACGCTGCCCTGAATCGCGGTCGGAACCGTCTGGCCCAGCACTTCCTCATAAAGGAACATGCGGTCGCCGGAAGCCGCGGCAGCAGGTTGCTGTCCGGCGGGTGCGCCAGCCGGTGTGCCGGCAGGTGCACCTGTATTGCCGGCCGGGCTTTCGCCTGCCGGTGGAGGCGCAACATTCTGCTCGTAGACCGACTGACCTTCCGCCGTGACGGGCTGGCCGTTCGCGCCCGGTGCCTGGCCCTCGTCACGCTCGGTGCCATCGGCCAGAAGCCGCTGGGTGAACTTTGTGCCGGTAACCGAACCGTCATCGCCATGCGACTGGTTCGGGTGGTTGTTTGGTGTGGCCGTCGGTTGCTGCTGGCCGGCCGCAGGCGGCTGCTGGGTCGCGGGCGGCGTGGTGGGCTGCGTCTGCGCCGTCTCCGGCGAAGATGTCTGGGTACCACCGTTCTGGGCAGAATTGACCAGCCCGCCGACCATGTCGTTCAGCGCATCGCGGTTCAGCCAGAAGGCATAACCACCGCCGGCAAGCAGCGCCACGCCCACAAGTGCCAGCACCACGGAGGCATAGTTGCGGCGCGGCTTCTTCTTGACCATGTAGGCAGGCGTTGCCGCAGCCGCGCCGAGGCCGGGCGTTTCATCCGAAGACTGGCGGGTGGTGGACGACGCGCCGTCGTAACCGATCAGCTCGTCCAGATCATCCCAGGGCGTACGCTCCCTGTTGTCCTTCGCCTGCGCCTGATCGCCGAAGGGATCGTTATCGGCACGCGGCAGGACGGGGGCGTCTTTGGCGGGAATGGCGATATCCGCATCCTGAAAATAGGACGAGAAATCTTCCACGACGGCCTTTTTCGGAGTGGCCTCCTCGCTCTGTCGCTGCTCGGACAACTCGTCCCGGGCGCCGAAAGCCGGAGTCTGGCCGAACCGCTGATCCGCATCGTCCCGCCTTTCGGGATCCAGCGTCACTTCCGGTTCCTGATAATGATGCGCGGGATAATCGGCAACGAGCGGATGCTCATCCGCCTCGGCGCGCCTGTCGGCATAATCGTCCGCCGCGCGCAGGTCCTCGTCCCGCGCCTCATCCAGCTTGCGCCAGTCATCTTCATCCACCGGCTGCGCCCAGTGGGCCGGAACGGACGCATCCTCTGCGAGCGGTGCGGTTTCGAATTCACGATCATGCTCGTCGGCCGAACGATAGGCCGGCTCTTCCTCCGCACGGGTGAAATAGGTTTGATGCACCTCGTCGGAAGCGACGGGCGATATCGGCGCCACGGGCGCGGGCGCCTCATAAAGCTCTTCCGGCTCGGCTTCGCCATGCTGTTCTACGCGCGGCTGTGGCTCAGCGTAAACCTGCTCATCCCGCTCGGCTACGGGCGTTTCACAGCCGGGTTCTTCTTCGGTGGCCTGCTCTTCGTAGACCGGCTCGCGCTCGTCGGCCTCGACGGGGGCGGGCTCCTCATAAACCTGCTCCTGCTCTTCGTGCGTAACAGGCTCGGCCGCATGCGCCGCGCGGTCGTCTTCTTCGATTTCGTGCTGGTGGTAAGGCGCAGCCGCGTCTTCGGCGACGGGGGAGAACGCGTCATCCTCCTCCAGCGCCGGAAGCGCCTCGGCATATTCGCTGTCCACCTCGGCAATGGCGGCGTCCAGCTTGGCGATCTGCCGGCGCAACAATTCTTCCGGCGGACGTGGCTTCATATTCTCGAGCTGGCGCACAACCGCACTGCGCGCCTTGTCGTAAACCTTCGCCCGGTTTTCGGGAGTATTGTTCGCCAAGCCATCCACGGCCTTGCGAATGACTGCTACAAAATCCGCCATAAGCACTTTCTCGTCGTGACCGGCGACGTACCGGCCCGATATGGTTTATGAATCTAGATCGCCGAGGACATTAATCCTCAAACGGATCAGTCACAAGTATGGTGTCGTCACGCTCGGGACTTGTCGACAGAAGCGCAACCGGCGCCCCGATCAGTTCCTCCACCTGCCGGACGTATTTGATTGCCTGAGCAGGCAAATCCGCCCATTTTCGGGCACCGACGGTAGATTCTTTCCAGCCTTCCAGCGTGATGTAGATCGGCTCCACACGCGCCTGCGCGCCCTGGCTGGCCGGAAGATGATCGATTTCCTGCCCGTCAAGCTTGTAGCCGACGCAGATTTTCAGCTCATCCAGACCGTCGAGAACGTCAAGCTTGGTGAGCGCAATGCCGGTAATGCCGTTGGTGGCGACCGACTGGCGCACCAGCGCGGCATCGAACCAGCCGCAACGGCGCTTGCGGCCCGTGACGGTGCCGAATTCATGACCCTTTTCACCCAGGAACTGACCGATTTCGTCATTGAGTTCGGTCGGGAACGGGCCTTCGCCAACGCGCGTGGTGTAAGCCTTGGTGATGCCGAGGATATAACCCAGCGAACCAGGACCCATGCCCGAGCCGGCAGCGGCCTGGCCGGCAACCGTGTTGGAAGAGGTCACATAGGGATAGGTGCCGTGGTCGATATCGAGCAGCGAACCCTGCGCGCCTTCAAACAGGATGCGGGCACCGGCGCGGCGCTTCTTGTCGAGCAGCAGCCACACGGTTTCGCTGAACGGCAGGATGCGCTCGGCAATCGAGCCCAGCTCTTCCATGATCGTTTCATGCGAGACTTCGGCCGCACCGAAACCGCGACGAAGTGCGTTGTGATGCGTCAGGATGCGATCGACCTTGGCGGAAAGCGCCTCCATGTCGGCGAGATCCATAACGCGGATAGCGCGGCGGCCAACCTTGTCTTCGTAAGCCGGGCCGATGCCACGGCGTGTGGTGCCGATCTTGGTGCCGCTGTTGGAGGCGGCGTCTTCGCGCATGCCATCCAGTTCACGGTGCAGCGACAGAATGAGCGTGGCATTGTCGGCGATACGCAGGTTTTCCGGGGTAACCTTGACGCCCTGCGCTTCCAGACGGCCGATTTCGGCGATCAGCGCATGCGGGTCAACGACGACACCATTGCCGATGACGGCGAGCTTGCCGGGACGCACGACGCCGGACGGCAGAAGCGAAAGCTTGTAGCTGACACCATCAATGACAAGCGTGTGGCCGGCATTGTGACCGCCCTGGTACCGCACGACGACATCTGCCCGCTCGGACAGCCAGTCAACAATCTTGCCTTTGCCTTCGTCGCCCCATTGCGAGCCGACCACCACAACATTCGTCATTTCTTGCTTTCCTGCTCATGGCGCTTGCACGCCCGATAACCCGATGGGAAACCCAAACCCGCGAATGTATACTGTGTTGTTTTACGGAAAGCGACCCTGTTTCTTATGGAGAATTTTGCTTTTTCCGTGACAAGCCGCGGATTTCCCGCATTATCTCGCCCCGTGGGCGGCCAAGCGCGGGTGCAAGGCCGCCGCTCACCCCTCACCGTTTTCCCGCCCTTATGAAGAAGCGAAACATCAGCGTGCCTTCGAAAGCCTATATCGCCCTCATCATCGCCACGCTCTGCTGGGGCGGCAACACCGTTGCCGGCAAGCTCGCCGTCGGCCACATCAGCCCCATGGCCTTCACCTTCCTGCGCTGGGTCTTCGCCGTCGCCATCATCTTTGCCATTTCAGTGCCGCAGTTGATCAAGGACTGGCCGGTGGTGAAAAAACGCCTGCCCTATTTCTTCGTGCTCGGCAGCGTCGGTTACACGGCCTTCAACGTATTTCTCTACACCGCCCTGCAGCACACCTCGGCCATCAATGCCGCCGTCATACAGGCCGGCATTCCCATGGTCATTTTTGTTCTGAACTTCATCCTGTTCCGTACCCGGGTGCTGTTCGGCCAGATCGCCGGTTTCTGTCTGACCATTGCAGGCGTGGCGCTGCTCGCCTCGCATGGCGATCCGGTCTCGCTGCTGCAACTGGAAATGAATGTCGGCGACGCCGTCATGCTGCTCGCCGTGCTGGTTTATGCCATCTACACCGTCATCCTGCGCTGGAAACCCACGGTCGACTGGCGGACGCTGATGGCCATCCCCGCCTTTTTCGCACTGCTTACGTCTGTACCGCTGGTCTTCTGGGAAATGTCGCGCGACAGCGTCGTCTGGCCGGATCAGAAGGGCTGGGTGCTGGTGGTCTATGCCGCCATTTTTGCGTCACTCATCGCACAGATCCTTTACATCAAGGGCGTCGAACAGATCGGCGCCAATCGCGCCGGCCTGTTCATCAATCTGGTGCCGGTTTTCGGCACGTTGCTGTCGGTCGTCGTGCTCAGTGAGACCCTGCACACCTACCAGATCGCAGCACTCATCATGGCGCTGGCCGGCATTGCCGTGGCGGAACGAAAAAAATCGCCGGCTTCCTGAACCCACAGGGTCAGAAAACCGGCGCAGTCTGGCAGGCATGAAAGGATGGGTTTAAAGCGCGGTTTCGCGCTCGACCGGAGAAAGGGCGGCATTGCCAAGGACGATATCGCCCTTATCGGTGGTGACGATGAGCACTTTTTCGAGCGATCCGTCATTGTTCAGCGAAAAGGCAAGGCGCAACGCACTGGAAGACCAGCCAGCGCCGGCAAGGGCGGCGCGCTTGATCGCGGCGCAGTCACCGCAATCTCCAAGGTTTGCAGAAGGCGTTGCCGGAAGATCGGTTGCGAGACCGGAAAAATAATCGTCGAGCGCGCCCATGGTGGTGTTCACATCGCGGTTGACGCGCAACAGTTCCTCACGGCGCTCGGCCGTCAGCGGCGCCGCGATGGTCGAAACGCATTGACCGGCGGAAAGGACGCAGCCATCGAAACCATCAGGTGCGGAAACACCAATCTGCGTAACGGCGGACTTCTCGACGGCGGCAAAACCGCGGGCAAAACCGGCAGCGCCAGCCGCGTCGGCATGGTTGGACATGGAAGCAACGGCAATTCCGCAGATGGCGGCAGCAATAATCTTCTTCAGCATTTTCATACCCCGTTTTGCGATCCGCCGGCTTGTGCCGGTCTCGATTTAGTTGTGGAGCGTCTCTTTCAAGGGACGCTCTCCGTCTGTGATCCCACAATGGCACAACACTGTTTTCAGCCGCTTTAAGCCGATTGCTACAATTTTACCGGTTTTCATTTTTGTACAGCGGGCGCGATTTATGAACATGCGCCGGTATCGTCGCCGCGGATTCCGCGGCAACGTCGGGAAGAGCAAAAGGGGCCGCATCGCTGCGGGGTATCAAAGGGTGGTAGAGGGTTTTGCAAACGATGCAGCCCCGGCTTCAAACACATGACCCGCCCGCCAAACCGGTTCCTGTTTGGAGGATGGGCATATGCCGGCCGCCCTGACCGTGACATCGGGAAACTCCCCGGTTTAGGCCGCCTGCCCCGCCCATCCTGCGCCGCGCGCACGCCTGATGACCGGTATGGGCAAAGTATAATCTGGCTGGCAGCACCGGGGACGCGCGGGGATGACGCATTCTGAAAAAAGGCGCCGGGAGGCGGCTTCGCCCCATCCCGGCCACAGGAATTTTCAGCGGGTTAACGACCGCCCGATCGGCGGCATTTGAATTAACCTTGTCTTAAAACCCGACGTTAATGGTTAGCAATTTAAGAATAACGGAACGAAAGGGTTCCGTTATGCGTGGCGTATTTGCCGTTGTTTTCCTGATGCTCGTTCTCGCCGGCTGCGCCACCGCACCGTCGCAGGTGACCAATGCCTGTGCGATTTTCGAGCAGCGCAACGGCATCTTCAACAATTGGCGGCGTGATGCGAAAGCGGCAGAACGAGAGTTCGGCGTGCCCGTGCCTGTCATGATGGCGACGATCTATACCGAATCCGCCTTCCGCCCTTATGCGCGGCCTCCGCGCACCAAGCTGCTGGGCTTCATTCCCTGGAAACGGCAATCGACGGCCTATGGCTACGCCCAGGCACTCGACGGCACATGGAGTGTTTACCAGCGAGAAACCGGCCGCTGGTCGGCAAGCCGCACCGATTTCACCGATGCCATCCACTTCGTCGGCTGGTATCACGCCAAGAGCCGCCGCGAAAACGGCATTGCACTGAACGATCCCTATAACCTCTACCTTGCCTATTATTCCGGCCATGCCGGTTATGCGAAGGGCAGCTGGCGCAACAATTCAGCCGTCCAGAAGGCTGCCCGCCGCTCCGCCAACATGGCGTTGCGTTACGAGGCGCAGTTGCAGCAGTGCGGGTATCGTTGAGGCTGGGCGGGACGAGGCTGGTCTAGGGATTACTTGACGGAGCAGTAAATCCCTCCTCCGTCATCCTCGGACTTGACCCGAGGATGACCTTGAGTTTGGGCGAATGCACATCATCCGCGCCCCGTCACCCCGGACTAGATCCGGGGTCCAGTGCCATCAAGTCCTTGATCGCGAAAGACTCTTTTCACGGCACAGACGCGCCGTGGCTGATGCCGGGTCAAGCCCGGCATGACGGAAGACAGCATCACTCCCCGTAAACCGAGAGAAATTCCCGCACGGCATCAATCTCGCTGGAGCGAATTTCATGCCCGCCCGGATGCCATACCGTCTCCGCGGCTCCACCCTGCGCCTTCAGGCTCTGTTCCAGCGCCTTGGTCAGCGGCACCGGGCAGATCGGATCGCGCTCACCCGCCGTGATCAACACCCGGCGCGTGGCTTTGGCAGGGGAAATCTTCGGCTCGAACGGGATGAGCGGATGCATCAGCACTGCGGCATCGAAAAGCCCGGGCTGTTCGATCAGCACATTGGCGAGAATATTTGCGCCATTGGAAAAGCCGAGGCCGATGACCGGACCGGCCTGATAATGTTCCCGGTTGGCCTTGACGAAATCCGCAAGCTTCCCGGTGGCCCGGGCAAGATCGGCCATGTCGTACACGCCCTCGCCGGTGCGGCGGAAAAACCGCGCCGCGCCGTGTTCGGAGACATCACCGACAGGCGAGAGGATGGTTGCCTGCGGCAGGAGACGCGAGCCGAAATCGAAGAACTGGTTTTCATCACCGCCAGTGCCGTGCAGCAGGACGAAAAGCGGTGCACCGACAGCACCGGCGCGGGACTTGTGGAAATAGCTGTCCTTGGTCATCGAAAAATCCTTTCTGGAAGGAGAGGTTCAGTGGCATCCACGCGGCTTTTTCAGCCGAACGGAACATTCCCATGTGGAGCAAGCGCCGCTTGCTTCTTCTCCCCGAGGGGAGAAGTCCGCGGCAGCGGAATGAGGGGGCGAGGGTGCGGTCTATCGCTGGCGTTGCCCCTTCATCCGTCCCTTCGGGCCACCTTCTCCCCGCCAGGGAGAAGAAAGCGCGGCAACATCCTGCCAAAAGCCATCGAGCGATTACGCAGCCTTCTCATCCCCCAGCGGCTCCAGATGCTCTTCCAGCACGGAGCGCAGATGCGCATGCTGGGTCGGCAGCTTCAGCGCCTCGCCGAGATGGGCGGTGTCCTCGTCGCGGTCGAAACCCGGCTCGTTGGTGGCAACTTCAAACAGCACGCCGCCCGGCGTGCGGAAATAGATCGCCCAGAAATAATCGCGGTCGATGACGGGTGTCACCTGATAGCCGGTGTCCATCAGCGCCTTGCGCACCTCCAGCTGCTTTTCGCGGTTTTCGACCGCAAAAGCGATGTGGTGCACGGAGCCAGCACCCAGCCGCGCGCCTGATATATTCGGCATGGTTTCGATGTCGATGACATCGGCACCGTTGCCGCCGGGCATACCAAGGCGCAACACGCCGTCCTGACGGTCGACTTCCTGATAACCCATGAATTTCAAAAGCTCGGCCGTCGCACCTTCATCGCGAAGTCGCAGCGACGCACCCTGAAAACCATGGATCGCCTGATCCTGACCGACGCCATTGCCGATCCACTGCGCACGGTTGTCATCCCTGACCTCGACCAGCGCAAAACCGTCACCATCGGGGCCTGCGAAATGCAGGCGCTTGTTTCCAAAGGCGTCGTCGGCCTTCAGGCCATCCACGCCGGCCTTCGAAAGACGCTCCTGCCAGTAGCCGAGCGACCCGTCCGGTACGGAAAACAGCGTCGTGCCCACTTCGCCGGTGCCGGGACGGCCGCGGGCGATATGTGGAAACGGGAAATAGGTCATGACAGAGCCGGGCGTGCCGACTTCATCGCCATAATAGAGATGATAGACATCAGGCGCGTCGAAATTGACCGTCTTCTTTACCCGGCGCAGGCCGAGCGTATCGGTGAAAAAACTGTTGTTCTGGCGCGCGCTCGCCGCCATGGATGTGACGTGGTGCAGGCCCTTGATCTGGTTGAGCATGATAAACCCCTTCTTGCCTGGCGGGCCGCATGGTTGGGCCCGTCCTCTTCATGGCGTAAAGATGGGGTAACAGTACTCTCGGGCATAGAGTGGACAACGGGAACGGATTGTTCCCGAATGGTGAACGATAAAACCGACTGTTCAACGACCGATGAGCCAGTCAATGATCGTCCGCGACACCCAGGCTCCAGTAACCGACCGCGCGCAGAGCAGCTTTCGGCACGGAAATCTCGTCGGTAAGGAAGGATTTTGCCGCCCTCGCCTCGGATTTTTCGCAGGCGACAAAGACGTGCAATCCTTCATGATCCCCGCTCCAGGCATGGTCGCGCAGCGCTTTTTCAATAAGGCCGGCGGTGCCGGCGGCCTTGCCGCGACGATAGAGCCATGTCCACTCGACATTTGCCGCGCAAACGATTTCCTGCCGCTCGGCTTCGTCATCGATCTCGGAATAGACGCTGAGCTTCTTCCCGGCCGGCATTTCGGCCGCCATGCGCAGCATCACCGGCAGCGCCGTCTCATCGCCGGCAAAGACATAACGTTCGGCCTCCGGGCAGACACCGCTCGGGCCGATGATGCCGAGAACATCACCGGGCTTGGCCGTTGCGCCGAATGTCGCGCCCGGCATGTGGTCACCCTCATGCATGACGAAGTCGATATGGACTTCACCGCGCGCGATATCGCCGGAACGGATGGTGTAGACGCGGCGCGTGAGAAGATCCTCGCCCGAGGGCCAGACGATGGCCCCGGTGGGCGCAAGATAAGGCCAGACCGGCGCTCGGGCCTGATCCGGGACCAGAAGCAGCCGCACATGCATGCCGCCCGTCATCAGCCTTTCAATGCCGCTTTCGACGGAAACCACCAGCCGGCGCATATGAGGTGTCAGATTATAGGCGCGGGCAATCTTGCCGACGAAAAGATTGGGCAGTTCGCGCTGCTGCGCGCCATGGCCGCTCCAGCGGAAATCCAGCCCCGTCTCCCCGGAAAACTCGACAATATGCTCGGCCACCATGGCCTTGACCGACATCAATATATGTTCGGAAATGCAGCTGACGCTTGCGGCGAAACGACCGCCTTCTGCGCTGAAACGGCCATGGCCGTATTCGGTCTTGAACCGCACTGTCGCGCCTTCGCGCTCCATCTCCATATGCTCGGAAAAATGATCCTCGAAAGCATCGACGATCGACAGCGGATCGGGCAGCGAGACGGAGGTTTCGGCAGACAGGAGAGACACGGGCATAATCCTTCACTTCATAGTCTAGTATTCTTTAGACCGGAGGTTGCCGCGCGTAAAGACATTTTGGTTTTGAATCCCGTCATGCCGGACATGATCCGGCATCCAGCCAGCCCAAGTCTTTGGGCTGAAAGGACTCTTCTCGCCGCGCAGACGCGCGTCGGCTGGATTCCGGCTCACGGCCGGAATGACGGAAGTATATGCAGGGAGGGCTTACACCGATTCCGGCAATTGCCAGTCGATCGGGTCGCGGCCATGGGAGATGAGAAAGGCATTCGCCTTGGAAAAATGGCCATTACCGAAAAAGCCGTTATGGGCGGAAAGCGGTGACGGGTGCGGCGAGCGCAACACCAGATGTTTGCGCTGGTTCACAAAGGCCGCCTTCTTCTGGGCATACGAACCCCAGAGCAGGAAGACGACATGGTCGCACTCGTCGTTGACGGCGCGGATGACGGCGTCGGTGAATTTTTCCCAGCCCTGCCCCTGATGCGAGGCGGCGCGGGCCTCTTCCACCGTCAGCACGCTGTTGAGCAGAAGCACGCCCTGTTTCGCCCAGCTTTCCAGAAAACCGTGGCCGACCGGGCGAATGCCGAGATCGGCCTGCAATTCCTTGTAGATATTGACGAGCGAGGGCGGGATGCGCACGCCGGGCTGCACGGAAAAGCACAGTCCATGCGCCTGGCCGGCGCCGTGATAGGGGTCCTGCCCCAATATGACGACCTTCACCTCATCGAGCGGTGTCAGATCGAGAGCGCGGAAATAGTCCGCGCCCTTCGGGAAGATACGCTTGCCGGCTGTCTTTTCCGCAAGCAGGAACTCTTTCAGCTTTTGCATGTAGGGGCTGGCGAATTCTGCGGAAAGCACGCGCTTCCAGCTGTCTTCGAGTTTAACGCCTGCCTCTGCCATGCCTGCCTCCATCAGAGCTTATTTGAACCGGTTGCCGCGCTGCAGCACTTCGATCTTGTAACCATCGGGATCGCAAATGAAAAAATATTTTGCGAAAGGCTGGCCCTTGTAATCGGCCTCGATGATCTTGCCGGGGGAAAGCCCGATCTCGTTGAAGCGCTGATGCTCGGCGTCAACATCGGCAACGCTGACGGCGAGATGGCCATAACCGTCGCCCAGCGCATAGGGCACTTCGCGGCCACGGTTGACGGTCAGCTCCAGCTCGAAATCGCCCTCGGCATTGCTGAGATAGATCAGCGTGAAATTCTCGAACTCGGCGCGTTCCGCCACTTCAAGCCCGAAAGCCTGTTTGTAAAATTCCACCGAACGCTTTTCGTCCAGCACCCGGACCATCGAGTGGATCAGCTTGGCCATGGTGTTTTCCTTCTTCTTCCTGTTGACGGCCCGGTTATGCTCCGGGCATCGCGGCCAAGGGGATAAAGACAGTGTGCGGCGCTTTCAACCCTAAAGGCACGACACAGGGCCGGGGAGAACGCAGATCACGGCAAATGTGATGGCAAAAGCTGCCGGTTTCCGGTGCGGTGGAGCCTGCGGCAACGGGACCCATCCTTTTCGGCCCACCGCTCTATCCTGAGTGGTAAAGTCATGATACCGGCTAGGCATGCGCCTTTTATACCTCTGTCTTGGCTGGCTTATGGTCGCGACCGGCATTGTCGGCGCGTTTCTTCCCGTTTTGCCCACCACGCCTTTTCTGCTTCTGGCGCTCTGGTGTTTTTCCCGCTCCTCGCCAAAACTCGAGGCGTGGCTTCTCGCCCATCCCAGATACGGCCCTTCCCTGCGGCGATGGCGCGAACGCGGCGCAATAGCCCGCAAAGCCAAGATCGCGGCGCTTTCGGCCATGTCCGTCAGCTACGCCGCTTTCTGGTTCCTGAGCGAGCCGCCGCCGTTGCGCGCAGCCGTCGTCGCCGCCGTCATGCTGGGCTCCGCGCTCTTCATCGCCACCCGCCCGGAAAATTGAGGCGGAGGACAGCCCCTATCGGTGGCGAGACTGCGGAAGTACGTAGGGAATATGCCGCGCCGGCAGCCGGCCGACGACACCACCAATGCCATAGACCCTTGCAATGGTCTCATCGCTGATCGTTTCCAGCGATGGGCCACTGGCCGTCACCCGGCCGCCATGCATGACGATAAGTTGATCGGCAAATTCCGCGGCCAGATTGAGATCGTGCAGGATGGCGAGAACCAGCCCGCCGCCGCTTGCAAAATCCCGCGCCGTTTCTAGCACGGCGATCTGGTGGCCGATATCGAGACTTGCGGTGGGCTCGTCGAGGAAGAGCGCCCTTGCCTCGCCATTTTCAACCGGGTTCGGTACCTGCGCCAGCGCCCGCGCAAACTGCACCCGCTGCTGCTCGCCGCCTGAGAGCATATTGTAGGACCGCTGTTCGAAACCGCGCAGCCCGGCCTTGGCAAGAGCCCGGCGGGCCTGCTCTTCCGGCGCACGCGACCCCTGCGCGACCGCCCCCATGCGGACGATTTCGAGCGCAGTGAAAGGGAAGGCGAGCTGGGTGCTCTGGGGCAGCACGGCGCGGAGCCGCGCAAGCTGGACCGGCGTGAACACCGGCAGGTCGACATCATTATAGGTCACCAAACCGGCCTCAGCGCGCATCTCGCCCGAGAGAACCTTCATCAGCGTGGATTTGCCGGCACCGTTGGGACCGATGATGACATTGACCTTGCCGGGTTTCAGATCGACGCTGACTTCATCAAGCAACCGACGGCCGGAGCGGATGAGGGTAAGGTTTTCGGCCCGGATCATGACATGTTCCGCATGGAAAAACCGCCGCGTCCCAGCAGCAGGAACAGAAAGACCGGCGCACCGATGAGCGCCGTGACGACGCCGATCGGCAGTTCCGCCGGTGCGGCCACCGTGCGGGCGAAACTGTCGGCCAGCAGCAAAAGCGCCGCCCCGCCAAGGGCGGAGGCCGGCAGCAGGAAACGATGCGACGGGCCGATGGCGAGGCGAAGCAGATGCGGCACGACGATACCGACAAAGCCGATGGAACCCGCCGCCGCCACGCTCGCCCCGCAGGCGGCGGCAACGGCCAGAATGACGACCCGTTTCAGCCGCTGCACCGGTATTCCCATATGGAAGGCGGCCGCATCCCCGAGGATCAGCGCATCCAGCCCGCGCGCGACGAAGGGAATGATGGCGAGAACGACGATGATGAAAGGCAGGGTGGCCAGTACCTTGGCGGGCGTTGCCCCGCCGAGTGAACCGAGCGACCAGAAGGTGATGTCGCGCAGCGCCCGGTCATCGGCGACGAATATCATCAACCCGGTCATCGCACCGCTGATGGCCGCCACCGCAATGCCGGCCAGAATGAGTGTGGTGGTTGAGGTCGCGCCGTCCTTCGTGGCGATCAGATAAAGCACCCAGGTGTTCAGGAGCCCGCCGAAGAAGGCCATGATCGGCAGAAAGTGAGGGCCGAAAAACAGCGCGACCGTGGCAAGCGCGCCTTCCCCGAGCGAAATGGCGGCAACAGCAAAGAGCGCAGCGCCCGAGGTGACGCCGACAATACCGGGATCGGCCAATGGATTGCGGAACAGGCCCTGCATCATTGCCCCTGAAACAGCGAGTCCCGCGCCGATCAACATGCCGAGCGCCGTGCGCGGCAGGCGCACCGCCTCGAGAATGATCCTGTCGCGCGCATCGAGCTGATTCGCGCCGCCGGTGAGATAGGCAAGGAGTTCAGACATGCCGACGCCCGTGGGTCCGCTGATCAGCGATACGCCACAGGCAAACAGCAGGATGCCGACGAGCACGACAAGGGCAACAACGCCCTGACGGGATCTGTCGCCCGCAACGCTGCCCTCGGTCGAACTCAAGACGGCTAGGCTCACGGCTTCACCACATCAGGATAGAGCTTGTTTGCCAGCTCCCGGCCTGCAGCGGGTGTACGGGGGCCGAAACCGATAAGATAAAGCCCATCCATGCTGATGAGCGCCTTGCTGGCGGCGGCGGGTGTAGACTGGAACGCGGGAAGCGCGAAAGTCTCATCCGCCTTGGCGGCGTGGTCGCCGCGCGCCATTGTGAGCACCACGTCGGGCGCCGCGGCAATGACCGCCTCGTCCGTCAGCGGTTTGTAACCGGTAATGTCCTCCGCCGCGTTGATACCCCCAGCCATTTCGATGATCGCCGCCGCCTCAGTATCCTTGCCCGCCGCCATGACGCGGCCACCGGCAGTGGAAAGCACGAACAGAACGCGTTTCCGGCCCTGTTCCGGCACGGCGGAGACGTCCTTGGTGAGCGCATCAAGCCCCGCCCTGGTCTCGGCAGCCAGCGCCTTCGCCTTGTCAGAGAGCCCCACGGCCGCACCGACATCCTCGATCTTTTTAGGGATTGCATCGCCGCTCGGCGGCGTATCGACGGTGACGAAAGGCACCGCGCTGGCTTTCAGGATGGCGATGACGTCCGCAGGGCCTGAGCCGTCTTCGGAGAGAATGAGATCGGGTTTCTGCGACAGGATACCTTCTGAAGACAGTGCCCGCATATAACCGACGTCAGGCTTTGCAAGCGCATCGGCCGGATAGCTGCTGGTGCTGTCGCGCGCCACGATACGGTCTCCTGCACCCAGCGCATAAAGGATTTCCGTAACCGTACCGCCCAGGGCAACGATGCGTTTAGCCTCCGGATTACCCTTGTCCGAAGCCATGGCGGCCGGCGCGGCAAAGGCAATTGCGGCGGGCACGAGGGCGGCGAAAACAAAGGAACGAAGACGGGAATTCAACATGGCGTGATCCTGAAAAACGACCCGGCGCAGGTTCACCCGCGCCGCTAATCTTGAGTTATTTACACATGTTTATACGCCGCGCAATCGATAAGTGGAGTATTTTTGTTCGCTTTGGCGTGAACCCCTTCCCAACCCCGTCCGCGGACGATATCCTGACTGAAACAGGAAACTTAAAGGGAGACTTTCATGTTTATCGCAATGAACCGCTTTCGCGTCGTGCCGGGTTACGAAGACACGTTCGAATCCATCTGGCGCGAGCGCAAATCGCATCTGAGCGAATTGCCGGGCTATATCGAATTTCACATGCTGAAGGGCCCGAAGGCGGACGATCACACGCTTTATGCCTCGCACACCGTCTGGGCCACCAAGGACGATTTCCTTGCCTGGACGAAATCCGAACAGTTCCGCGCCGCCCATGCCAAGGCCGGCGAGAACCGCGGCAAGGTGGAATATCTCTCCGGGCCGCATTTCGAAGGCTTCGACGTCATCATCCACGAAGACAAGAATGGCGAGCGCCGTTCGATTGCCGCCTGAGGCTACCCGATGAGCATTGCAGTCCAAAAGACGGACGACGACAGGCGGGCACGCGCCGCCGCCGCGCTCGCTGAAAAACCTGATGGCATCGTGGAGGCCATCGCCGCCAAGGCCGAGGTGACACCGGCTGAAATTCTGGCGATCCTGCCCGAAGGTGCCGCCGTTTCCGCTGCCGCCGACCGCTTCGACACCATCTGGAGCGAGATGCGCGGCTGGGGCGAAGTCCTGATGATCGTGCAGACAGGCGATATCGTGCTGGAAGTGCCGGGCCATCTGCCTGAAGGCACGGAGAGTCACGGCTGGTTCAATATCCACGGCGACAGTCCCATCGGCGGTCACATCAAGAAGGACAATTGCGCCGGCATCACCTTCGTCGACCGCGGCTTTCACGGACGCCGCTCCTGTTCCGTCTGGTTCATGAATGCCGCCGGCGGCGCCATGTTCAAGGTGTTCGTCCGCCGCGATGAGAACAAGGAGTTGCTGGCCGAACAACTGGCGAAGTTCGAAGCGCTGCGGAACGGTTTCCGCGGCTGAGAGCTGAGCGGAGGCCGCCGGCAAGGAGTTGCTCCCTTGGACGATGCGGCCTCCCACCACCCTCATTCCTGTGCTCGTCACAGGAATCCAACCAGCCCAGGTCCTTCGGCTGAAAAGAATCTTCCCGCCACGCAGACGCGTGTCGACTGGTGTCCTGTGACAAGCACAGGAATGAGGGCGGAGGGGATTCAAATGGCATAGATCCTCCCGTTGGTCCCTTGCCATCCACACCAAATGTCCACCTGACCGGATTTGAAAATCCGGTTCATCGCACGTTCAGTGCCGTTTTTTATCATCCGGTTCAATTCCACCGGAACCAGCACGGAGCAAGCACCATGACCGACCACCAGCCCCTTCTTTCGCGCCGCAGTTTCGCCGGTCTTCTCGCGCTTGCCCCGCTCTTTGCGGCAGGCGGGGCGGCGGCGGCACCGGCGAGCCTGCGCGGCAGCGTCTCCTATCGCGAACGCATCGCCCTGCCGCCGGGCGCAACCGTTACCGTGCGCCTGATCGATGTGTCGCTGGCGGACGCGCCGTCACAGACGATTGCCGAAACCACCATTCGCCCGCGCGGCCAGGTGCCGGTGCCCTTCGTGCTGCGTTATGACGACCGCGACATCCGTGGCCGCCGCTCCTATGCGCTGAGCGCCGAAATCCGCGACCGCGACCGGCTGCTCTTTACCACCACCCGGCGCTATTCCGTCCTGACCGGTGGCCGCGACGAAACCGATCTCGTGCTGGAGCGCGTCGGCGCCGGTCCGGGCCGCCCGGAGCCGGAAGCCGGTATCGAAGGGAGCTGGCTGGTCGAGGAAATCCGCGGCGAGAGGGTTCGCGGCCGCCGGCAGGCGACGCTGGAAATCTCCCGCGAAGGCCGCGTTTCCGGAAATGCCGGCTGTAACGGCATTGGCGGTGAAGTGAAGATCAACCGTAACCGTGTCGATTTCGGCCGGATGATTTCCACCCAGATGGCCTGCGCGCCAGACATCATGCGCCAGGAGCGGCAGTTCATCGAAGCGCTGGAAGGCGCCCGCTCCTTCAGGCTGGAGCCGCGCCGCGGCGCGCTGGAACTGCTCGACGGCCGCGGCCGCACGGCAATGCGCCTGCGCCGCGCCTGAGGTTGGCGACCGCCCCGGCAAAACACCCCGCGTCGCCGTGCTGGCCATGGAACATTCCATGTCGCTTCCGGCACGGCGCGCTTCCCTTTCCCGCCCTATGACTTTGACTGCGTTCGTCTTGACGCTTTGCTCCACCGCGGAGCTGCGCTATGGAACGCGCCGAACTGCGTCGGCTGATACCGGCGCGACGTCTCTGAGGGAAAACGAATGACATCCTATGTTCTGACCGTAGCCTGCAAATCGACCCGCGGCATCGTCGCCGCGATTTCCGGTTATCTGGCGGAGAAAGGCTGCAATATCGTCGACAGTTCGCAGTTCGACGACCTCGAGACCGGCAAGTTCTTCATGCGCGTCTCCTTCATCTCGGAAGAGGGCGCCTCCCTTGAAGCCATTACCGACGGGTTCCGGCCGGTGGCGGAAAAATTCGGCATGGAAGCGGATATCTACCCGGACGGCCAGCGCATGAAGACGCTGCTGATGGTGTCGCGTTTCGGCCATTGCCTCAACGACCTGCTCTATCGCTGGAAGATCGGCGCGCTGCCGATCGACATCGTCGGTGTCGTGTCCAACCATTTCGATTATCAGAAAGTTGTCGTCAACCACGACATCCCCTTCCACCACATCAAGGTGACGAAGGAGAACAAGCCGAAGGCCGAAGCCCAGCTCATGGAGCTGGTCGAGACAACAGGCACGGAGCTCGTCGTGCTCGCCCGCTACATGCAGGTGCTCTCCGATGACCTCTGCCGCAAGATGTCAGGCAAGATCATCAACATCCACCACTCCTTCCTGCCGAGCTTCAAGGGCGCGAACCCCTACAAGCAGGCCTATGAGCGCGGCGTGAAGCTGATCGGCGCGACAGCGCATTATGTAACAGCCGATCTCGACGAAGGCCCGATCATCGAGCAGGACACGGTGCGGATCACCCACGCGCAATCAGCCGATGACTACGTTTCGCTTGGTCGCGACGTGGAAAGCCAGGTGCTTGCCCGCGCCATCCACGCCCACATCCACCACCGCACATTCATCAACGGCAACCGCACCGTGGTCTTCCCGCCAAGCCCGGGAAGCTATGCTTCCGAGCGGATGGGGTGAGTTAACCGTCATTGACGGAATGACAACCAGGGTTTACATTCGGCCATGCTCACGATCCGGGAAACAAGCGAGTTTGCCGATTGGCTTGCCGGTCTGCGCGATCTGCAGGCGCGTGCCCGCATCGCACGGCGCATTTACAGGCTGGCAGACGGCAATCCAGGAGACGTAAAGCCGGTCGGCGAAGGCGTCAGTGAGCTCAGGATCGATTTTGGACCCGGATATCGGGTCTATTTCTTCCGGAACGGCGATGTCGTGATCATATTGCTGTGCGGTGGCGACAAGGCATCACAGTCCCGCGATATTGCCAAAGCCAAGAAATTGGCCCGAGCACTCAAGGAATGAGACCATGCCACTTGTGACACGCGATTACGATGCTGCCCGCTATCTTGATAGTGACGAAGCACTTGCCGCCTACATAGCAGACGCCACTGAGAACGGCGACGCACAGGAGCTTGCCCACGCTCTCGGCGTCGTGGCGCGAGCCAAAGGCATAACCGATCTTTCGAGACAGACCGGCCTTCCCCGTCAGACGTTGTACAAGGCGCTCAGCGGCGAGGGAAACCCCGAACTGGCAACGATCGCCAAGGTCGCCGATGCATTGGGCTACAAACTTTCCCTGGTGGCGAAATCACCTGCGGATACAGCCGCCTGACAACCCGCAGTCTACGATGCGTTCTCCGCTCCATCAAACACCACCCGCGCTCTCAGCCCACACCCACCCGCACCATCCTCCAGCATCAGCCGCCCGCCGAACAGCCCGGCGATCTCCTCGATGATCGCAAGGCCGAGGCCGGCGCCGGGGGCCGCGTTTTCTTCGCCGCGGGCGAAGCGCTGGCGCACCATGGCGCGTTTTTCAGGCGGGATGCCTGGGCCGTTATCTTCCACTTCCAGCCAGACGACGCCCGTCTCCCTGCCCACGCGCACGGTGACTTCCGCGCCGCGACCGGCATAATTGATGGCGTTGGAAACGAGGTTGCCGATCAACTCGCCGATCAAGAGCGGTTCGGCGAGAATGGTCGCCTCGACCTCGCCTTCGAAACCGAGATCGATACCCGCCTCAGCGGCCCGCGGCACGAAATCGGCCGTCACGTTCTGCGCCACAGCCACGAGGTCTATCGCGGAAAAATCATGTTTCTCGCTGGAGCCGGCAGCATCGATATTGGCCATGCGCAGAAGTTGGGCAAGGATATGCTCGGCATGGGCGACCGATGCCCCACCCTTCAGCGCCGCCGCCTGCGCTTCCTCAAGGCTGGCGGCGCGGGCGGAAAGAGCCAGCTGGGTGCTGATGATGGCAAGCGGTGTGCGCAGCTGGTGGCTGGCATTGCCGGTGAAATGCCTGAGCGCATCCAGCGCCGATTGCAGCCGCACCATGAAGGAGTTGACCGTCTCCACCAGATTTTCCACCTCGACAGGCACGGATTGGCGGATGGGGTGCAGATCGTTCGGGCTGCGCTCGGCAATGGCTTCACTGAGCCGGTAAAGCGGGCGCAGCGAAATCGTCACCGCGATCCAGACGATGATCGCCGCCCCGACGATCATCAAAAGCAGGCGCAGCGCCGAGCGCAGGATGATGGCCTGCGCCAGCTGGCTGCGGGCAATGGTGGTTTCGGCAACCGTGACGGAAAAGGGCACGGAATTAATGCCAGTGGAAGCGAAACGCCTGATGGCAGCGATGCGGATCGGTTCATCGCGAAACACGGCATCACGATAGGCGGGCGTATCACCCTTCGGGTTCGCGACCGTCGGCAGGTTCTGATAGCCGGTGAGGAATTGCCCGTTCGGCCCGTCGACACGGTAAAACACCCGGTCCTGGGCAGCCGATGTCAGCATTTCCAGCGCCACATAGGGAATGTCCACTTCCAGCGAACCGTCCTCGGCCACCACCACCCGCTCGGCAATGGCGAGCGCGGAACCGGAAAGCACCCGGTCTGAAACCACATTGGCGGTGTTGACCGCCTCGCGCCAGGTATCGGTCAGCGCAACGCAGCCGATGATGGCGGTGGAGATGAGGAGCCAGCCTAGAAGTCGCCGCCTGAGCGAATAGGCGGCCTGTATCATTCAGCCATCTCCGGCAGCTTTTCGAGATAATAACCGATGCCGCGCGCCGTCTTCACCGTCAGCCCGTGCGGCGCGAGCCGCTTGCGCAGGCGGCTGACATATTGCTCGATGGCATTTGCGGAAATATCGTCGTCGAAACCTGTCAGTGACTGCACGATCGCCTCTTTGGCGACAACCTTGCCCGCCCGCATGAACAGCACCTCCAGCAGCGCCACTTCGCGCGCCGGAATATCGAGCGGGCGACCGTCCGCCGAAAAGGTGCGGGAATTAAGATCGAACAGCACCTTGCCGAAACTCAGCGCCGAAGAGCGCAGCCCGGCATTACGGCGCAGAAGCACCCGCACCCTCGCCTCGAACTCGGTGATATCGAAGGGCTTGATCATGTAATCGTCGGCACCGAGATCGAGCCCCTTGACCTTTTCTTCCGGCGTGCCGCGCGCCGTCAGGATCAGCACCGCCGCCTTGTCCTGACGCGATCGCATGGAGCGCAGCACCTCGATGCCATCCATTTCCGGCAGGTTGAGATCGAGAATGACCAGATCGAAACTTTCCGCCGTAATTGCCGCATCGGCGGAGGCGCCATCAGAAACCACATCCACCGCATAACCGCTGCCCCGCAGAAGCGCCGAAAGCCCTTCCGACAGCACCTGATTGTCCTCGACCAGCAAAATACGCAAATCTTCCTCCTGCAACATTGCCGAGTTTAACCAGACCCTTACCGCTTGTGAATGGCCAGCGCCTGCGGCATGATCTTTTCCATGCGTATCTGCCTTCTTCTCTGTCTCTGTCTCTGCATGGCCTCGCCTGCGCTTGCCCAGGCCGTCGTTTTTCCGGCTCCCTCCGGCAAGGCGGATGCGCAGACACTGGTGGTCTATTCCTCGCTCGACGAACCGCTGGCGACCCCGATGATCGAGGGTTTCCAGAAGGCCAATCCCGATATTGCCGTCCATTATGAGGATATGCTGACCGGCGAAATCTACGACCGTATCGTCAAGGAAACCGATGCTGGCAAGAAGACCGCCGATTTCGCCTTTTCCTCGGCCATGGACCTGCAGGTGAAGCTGAGCAATGACGGTTATGCCCAGCGGTCGGATCTCGCCATGAGCGCCCGCTGGCCCGCCTGGGCGAACTGGCGCAACACCGCCTATGCGCTGACCTTCGAGCCGGCGGTTTTTGTCTATCACAAGCCAAGCTTCACCACCGAAAAGCCGCCCGCCACCCGCGCCGAATTTGTCGATTATCTCGAACGCCACGCCAAAGAGGTGCATGGCCGTATCGCGACCTATGACATCGAACGCTCCGGCGTCGGCTTCCTGTTCATGTCACGCGATCAGGAACAGTTCGGCGATATATGGAGCGTCATCAAGGCCATGGGTGCCGCGGGTGTGAAGGTTTATTCCACCTCCTCGGCCATTCTGGAGCGCGTCTCCGACGGCCGCTTCGTGATGGGTTACAATATTCTCGGCTCCTACGCGGCAGACTGGGCCTCACGCCACCCGGATGTCGGCATCGTTCTGCCGAAGGATTATACCGTCGTGATGTCGCGCATCGGGCTGGTTCCGGAAGCCGCAGCCAATCCTGAACTCGGCCGCCGCTACCTCGAATTCTTCATGTCCAAGGAAGGTCAGACGATCATGGCCCGGCAATTGCAAATCCCCGCCGTCAGCCCGGAAGTGGCGGGCGAAAACACGGCGAACACCATGCAGGCCATCCACGGTGCGCAATTGCGGCCGGTCCCGGTCAGCCCCGGCCTGATGGTCTATCTGGATCAGGTCAAGCGCACCCGCCTCATCGAGCGTTGGAACGAGGCGCTGCGGTCGCAGTAGGTTTGAGCGCCCCCACCATCCCTCAGTCCTGTGCCTGTCACAGAAATGAGGGTGAAGCAGGCTTCAAAGGCGCAAAACAAAGCCGTCCACACGCCACAGTGGACGTCCGGCACAAATTAATAGAGAGTAAATGCGCAAGGACTTGCGTTGCGTCAGTTAGATGACAGCTTTTTGTGATGCTCTGCAATCCTTCTTCATTCCGTGGAGGCGGAAGAAGATGCGGGAGGAAATCTTGAGGATTGCCAAGGCCCAGCGTTGAGTACTCAGCGTCGGCACAGATGCGCCCTGAAGCCCCTTCCGCATAAACGAAAAACGACGCCCAAAAGGGCATCCTGAGGAGGGTTTTCTACGTGAAACATTTTCTTATCGGCACATTTCTGGCGGGCATGATCGCGCTTCCGGCGGCTGCGGCAGATTACACCGTCATCGCACCGGCCAATCCCGGTGGCGGCTGGGACCAGACCGCGCGCTCGCTGCAGAGCGTGCTGCAGGAAGAAGGCATTTCCAAGAGCGTTCAGGTGCAGAACGTACCGGGCGCCGGCGGCACCATCGGTCTTGCGCAATTCGCCAGCCAGCAGAAGGGTAACCCGCACGCCCTCATCGTCGGCGGTTATGTCATGGTCGGCGCGATCCTCACCAACAATGCGCCCGTGACGCTGAAGGAAGTGACCCCGATCGCCCGCCTGACCGGCGAATATGAAGCGATCGTCGTTCCGGCATCCTCGCCGCTGAAGACCATCGGCGATCTCATCGACCAGCTGAAGAAAGACCCGGGCAGCGTTTCCTGGGGCGGCGGCTCTGCCGGCGGCACCGACCATATCGCCGTTGGCCTGATTGCCAAGGCGGCCGGCGTCGATCCGACCAAGATCAACTACATCGCCTATTCCGGCGGCGGCGAAGCACTTGCCTCGATCCTCGGTTCGCAGGTCACCGCTGGCGTTTCCGGCTATGGCGAATTCGAAGGCCAGGTGAAGGCCGGCACGCTGCGCCTTCTCGCGGTCACCAGCGAAAACCGTCTTGAGGGCGTCGACGCACCGACGCTGAAGGAAAGCGGCCTCGATGTCGTGGTTCAGAACTGGCGCATGGTTGCGGCCGCTCCCGGCATTTCCGCCGATCAGGAAAAGGCCATCAATGCCGACGTCGAGAAGCTGGTGAAATCCGCCAAGTGGCAGGAAACCCTGAAGACAAAGGGCTGGATGGATACCTATCTCGCCGGTGACGCCTTCAAGGAACAGCTTGCCAAGGACACCGCCGCCACCGAAACCATCCTCAAAGACATCGGACTGGTAAAATGAGCCAGGGTTCCAACCCTTCGCATGATCAAAAGCGTCGCCCCGACCGGGCGGCGCTGGTCATCGCCGTCGCCCTCGTCGCCGTTGCCAGCGTCATCTTCTGGGATAGCGCCCGCCTTGCCAGCGTCACCGGTTATTCCCCTGTCGGCCCGTCAACAGTACCCTACGCCATCGCCTTCTGTCTTGTCGGACTGGCGATCTGGACGGCCGTCGAGGCCTGGCGCGGTGATTTTCCCGAGCGCGACAGGCAGGAAATCGCTCCGGTCGTGTGGGTCATTGCCGGCCTTGCCGCCCAGATGCTGCTGCTGACAGTTGCCGGCTTTTCCATTGCCACCGGTCTGCTGTTCGCCTTCACGGCACGCGCTTTCGGCAAACGCAAGCTCTGGTTCTCGATACCGGTCGGCATTGTGCTGAGTTTTGCCATCTGGATCGTTTTTGCCCAGCTGCTGCAGCTTTCGCTGCCCGCCGGACCTCTGGAACGGCTGTTCTTCTGACAGCCATTCCAACCATATTCGAGATCACAGGAACCGCCGGCGCGCACTGACGCCAAAGCCAGCCGTTCCGCCCGCCCTTCCGCTCGACAGGGGGACATCTGTCCATGAGTACCTTTGAATTCCTGCTGCACGGTCTTGAGGTTGCTGCCCAACCCATGAACCTGCTCTACGCGCTGATCGGCGTGACGCTCGGCACCGCCGTCGGCGTTCTGCCCGGCATCGGCCCCGCCTTGACCGTCGCGCTGCTACTGCCCGTCACTTACCGGCTCGATGCTGCCGGTTCGCTCATCATGTTCGCCGGCATCTATTATGGCGGCATGTATGGCGGTTCGACCACCTCCATCCTGCTCAACACGCCGGGCGAAAGCGCCTCGATCGTGACCGCGCTAGAAGGCAACAAGATGGCCCGCAAGGGCAGAGGCGGACCGGCTCTTGCCACCGCCGCCATCGGCTCCTTCGTGGCCGGTCTCATCGCCACCATCGCGCTTGCCTTCGTCGCCCCCTACATCGTCAAGCTGGCGCTGGTCTTCGGCCCACGCGAATATTTCGCGCTGATGGTGCTGGCTTTCGTCACCGTTTCCTCCGCCTTCGGCGATTCGGCGCTGCGTGGTCTCACCTCGCTGTTCATCGGCTTTGCGCTGGCCATCGTCGGCATCGACCAGCTGACGGGCCAAACCCGCATGAGCTTCGGCATCCCCGACCTGCTCGACGGCGTGGAAGTCACAACGCTTGCGGTCGCCATGTTCGCCATCGGCGAGACCCTGTTCATCGTGGCGCAGGGCCAGAGCGGCGACGACAAGGTCGAAGCCGTCAAGGGTTCGGTCTGGATGAGCGCGCAGGACTGGGCGCGTTCGTGGAAGGCTTGGCTGCGCGGCACCCTGATCGGCTTCCCGATTGGCGCGATGCCTGCCGGCGGCGCTGAAATCGGCACGTTCCTGTCCTATGCCACCGAAAAGAAGCTGACCAAATATCCGGAAGAATTCGGCAACGGCGCGATTGAAGGCGTTGCGGGTCCGGAAGCGGCGAACAACGCCTCGGCTGCCGGTACGCTGGTGCCGCTCCTGACGCTCGGCCTGCCGACGACGGCAACAGCGGCCATCATGCTCGCCGGTTTCCAGCAGTTCGGCCTGCAGCCCGGCCCCCTGCTGTTTGCCACCAATCCGCAGCTGGTCTGGGGCCTGATCGCCAGCCTCTTCATCGCCAACCTGATGCTCTTGGTGCTCAACCTGCCGCTCGTCGGTCTCTGGGTGAAGCTGCTGACCATTCCGAAGCCCTGGCTTTACGCCGGCATCCTGCTGTTCGCAACGCTCGGCACCATCGGCGCCAACCCGTCGGTGTTCGAACTCGGCATGCTGCTCGCCTTCGGCATCCTCGGCTACATCATGCGCATCTTCGGGTATCCGATCGCGCCTGCGGTTGTCGGCCTCATCCTTGGCCCGCTCGCCGAACAGCAGCTTCGCCGCGCACTGGCCATCGGCCAGGGCGACCCGACCGTGCTGTTCACCTCGCCGATTGCCGTTGGCCTGTTCATCGTCGCGGCAGCCGCCTTCATCATTCCGCTCATCATGCGTATCCGCGGCCGTGGCGAGGTGCTGACGCAGCTTGCCGCCAACGAGGATTGAGAACCAAAGAACCTCCCAAGGCAACTGGCCCCGTATCTCCGGATACGGGGCTTTTTTTGTGGAACGTTATGGATTGCGGCGAGGTTGGGGGCGGCATAGATTTTATGAAACCCTCTGAGGAACCCTGTCATGCGCAGCCTTGCAATCCTGACCATCCTTGCTTTAACCGGTTGCACTACCGCCGCCCCCGATGTGGAACCCATTCCCGGCAGTATCACCTATGGCGGGCAGCCCCGTACCAAACTGACAAAGTCCCCCGTCGGCAGTACGCTCAGCAACGAATTCGTGATGGGCGACGGAAGGCTGGCGATCGAGACTTACCGGGTGCAGCCGGACCGATCGTTGAAACTGGAGAGGCGCGAAATCGTCGGCGACTGGCCACCGGATTGACAGCGGCTGTCACGTTGGTCGTGATGGGTAAAACAGACGGGTAAAAGGCACCGACCAAAGTGACGCCGGCCTTTCCTTCCCCTCAACGTCACCTCGGACTTGATCCGAGAATCCATCACCACCAACGCAGTAGGATACTCGGGTCAAGCCCGAGCATGACGGGGAAGAGGTTCGAGCAGATGTTTCATCTGCCCCCGCATTTCCCGCTCACGGCAATTCAGAACCATTCTAAAACATAATTTTGATTTCCGCCCGCCTTGCCAATAAAGCTGATAACGGACATCAAGTTAACCGGACGGAAAGCTTTCCGCCGGTCCGGAACCATTCGCAAGGGACATATTCGTGGCCATCAACTTCACCTTCCCCGTTCGGCTGCTGGCGGCAGCGGCCTTCAGCCTTGGCGCGATGACCGCAAGCGCTGAGGAAATGACGATCAAGCACGCCCAGGGCGAGACCGTGCTGAAAGCCGCGCCGAAAAAGGTTCTGGTTCTTGATGTTCCCTCGCTCGACAATCTCGATGCACTCGGCGTCGAGCCGACGGGCGTCGTCGGCTCCAACCTGCCGACCTATCTGCAGAAATATGCCGACGGGAAATATCTGAAGGTCGGCACGCTGTTTGAGCCCGATTACGAGGCGATCAATGCGGCAGAGGCCGATCTCGTCATCGTTGGCGGCCGTTCGCGGGCAAAATATCCGGATGTTGCCAAGATCACACCGGCCATCGACATGTCGGTGGATTCCAAGGAATTCATCGGCAGCGTGAAAGCCAACATCGCCAAGCTTGGCGATATCTTCGGCAAGCAGGAAGAAGCCAAGAAGCTCGATGCCGCCATCGATGAAAAGGTGGCGAAGCTGAAAGAGATCGCCCCCAATTCCGGAACGGCGATGATCCTCGTCACCAATGCCGGCAAGGTCGGCGTTTATGGCCCAGGCTCGCGCACCGGCTGGCTGCACACCGAAATCGGCTTCAAGCCGGTCGCAGCCGACATCGACGACCGCTTCGACCGCGGCGACGTCGTCTCCTTCGAATATCTGGCCGAGGTCAACCCCGAATGGCTGTTCGTGATCGACCGCGATGCCGGCATCGGCCGCGCCACCGATCCCGGCAAGGCGGCAGCCCAGGTGCTGGACAACGAGCTGGTCCACCAGACCAACGCCTGGAAAAAAAAGCAGATCGTTTACCTCGACCCCCAGGCGGCCTATATCGTCAGCAGCGGTTATACGGCGCTCACCACCCTGCTAGATCAGGTCTACAAGGCTGTCTCCGACAAGAAATCGTAAAAGCCTCTAGGCATGCGCTTCTGAAGGCTGCTCCATACTCGACGTCATCCTCGGGCTTGACCCGAGGATCCATCGCGCGTCAGGTTGTGGATCCTCGGGTCAAGCCCGAAGATAACCAAGGAGAGGTCGGACACCTGTTTCGGCAGCCTGCCAGGTTACGGGGGGCTTTTACCATTTACGAAAAACTGCCAACGTGAAATCCCTGTCTCTCATCCTTGTCCTGTTGCTAGCCCTGGTGCTCGCCATCACCAGCCTGTTCGTCGGCGTGAGCAACGTTTCGCTCGCAACGCTTTTCGCACCCGACACGAGTGCAGACGCGCTGCGGGTGCTGCTCGTCAGCCGTATTCCGCGCACGCTCGCGCTGATCCTTGCGGGAAGCTCGATGGCGATTGCCGGCCTCATCATGCAGATGCTGGTGCGAAACCGCTTCGTGGAACCTTCCACGGCAGGCACGACGGAATCCGCCGGCCTCGGCCTGCTCGCCGTCACCCTTTTGGCACCGGATACACCGATCTTCGGCAAGATGCTGGTGGCAGCAGCTTTTGCTCTCGCCGGCACTGCGCTGTTCCTGCGCATCCTGCGGCAGGTGCCGCTGCGCGACGTGCTGCTGGTGCCGCTGATCGGCATCATGCTTGGCGGCGTCATTTCCGCCGTCACCACCTTCTTCGCCTATCGCTTCGATCTGCTGCAATCGCTCGGGGCATGGATGACGGGGGATTTTTCCGGCGTACTGCGCGGCCGTTATGAGTTGCTGTGGATCGGTTTTCTCTTCGCCATCGCCGCCTATCTCGCCGCCGACCGCTTCACCGTGGCGGGCATGGGCCGGGACTTCACCACCAATCTCGGTCTCAACTATCGCCGGGTAATGGCGCTCGGCCTCACCATCGTTTCGCTGGTCAGCGCTGTCGTGGTGGTGACGGTGGGCATGATCCCCTTCCTGGGCCTCATCGTGCCGAATGTCGTGAGCCTGATGATCGGCGACAATATGCGCCGCTCGGTGCCATGGGTGGCGACGCTTGGCGCGGTCTTTGTGCTCTCCTGCGACATCATCGGCCGGACCGTGCGCGCGCCTTACGAAATACCCATCGGAACCGTGGTCGGCGTCATCGGCAGCGCGCTGTTCCTCTATCTCCTGCTGCGGAAACGCAACCATGCGTGAGAGAAACCCTGACAGGCGCGCAAAAATCGTTCTGCTTGTGCTCGCCGCACTGGCGCTCATTTCCATGACCGCCTTCATGACGCTCGGCGCCAGGGGAAGCTGGAGTTTCGTGCTGCCGTTTCGCGGCATCAAGCTCCTGTCGCTTTTGCTGGTGGCCTACGCCATCGCCGTTTCCACCGTGCTGTTCCAGACGGTCACCAACAACCGTATCCTCACCCCTTCGGTCATGGGTTTCGATTCACTCTACGTGCTGATGCAGACCGGGCTGATTTTCGTCTTCGGTTCGGCAACAGTCGTGATGATCGATCCTCAACTGAAATTTCTGGTGGAAACCGGGCTGCTCGTCGCCTTTTCCGCCCTGCTCTATCGCTGGCTTTTTGTCGGAGCGGAACGCAGCCTGCATCTTCTCGTCCTGGTCGGTATCGTCTTCGGCGTGTTTTTCCGCAGCCTCTCGGGCTTCATGCAGCGGGTCCTCGATCCGAACGAATACACGGTGCTGCAGGATGTGCTTTTCGCCAGTTTCAATTCCATCGATCCGACGCTGCTCACTGTTTCCGCCATCATCATCGGCGTGGTGACCATTATCGGGCTGCGCCTGATGCACACGCTCGACGTGCTCTCGCTCGGCCGCGCGACGGCCATCAGCCTCGGGGTCGAATACAAGTACACCGTGACCATCATCCTCGTGCTGGTCTCCGTACTTGTCGCCGTCTCCACTGCGCTCGTCGGCCCGGTCATGTTCTTCGGCCTGCTGGTCGCGGCCCTCGCCCATTATCTCACCGGCAACGGCAAGCATGCCTATGTGCTGCCTGCGGCGATCCTCATCGCCGTGATCTGTCTCGTCGGCGGTCAGGTTGTGCTGGAGCGGGTTTTCGCCTTCGATACGGCGCTCTCCATCATCATCGAATTTCTGGGCGGCATCGTCTTTATCGGTCTCATTCTGAAACGAGGTGCGCGATGATCATCGCCAGTCAGATCAGCAAATCCTATGGTGATAGCGTCGTCATCGACGGCGTCTCGGTTTCCATCCCGGCAGGCGGCGTCACCTCCATCATCGGGCCAAACGGCGCGGGTAAATCCACGCTCCTGTCCATCGTCGCAAGGCTGATGTCCATGGATACGGGAACCGTCACGGTCGACGGGCTGGATGTCACGAAAACCCCCTCCGATACGCTGGCGAAGCGGCTCTCCATCCTGCGGCAGGACAACCACATCTCCTCGCGCCTGACCGTGCGCGACCTTGTCGGCTTCGGCCGCTACCCCTACTCCAAGGGCCGCCCCACCATCGAGGACAAGGCCCATATCGACCGGGCGCTTGAATATCTTCACCTTGAAAATCTGGCCGACCGGTTTCTGGACGAACTGTCCGGCGGTCAACGCCAGCGCGCCTTCGTGGCCATGGTGCTTTGCCAGGATACGGATTATGTGCTGCTTGACGAGCCGCTCAACAACCTCGACATGAAACACGCCTCCAGCATGATGAAAATCATGCGCAAGGCGGCCGACGAGCTGAAGAAGACCGTGGTTCTGGTTCTGCACGACATCAACTTCGCCTCCTGGTATTCCGACACCATCATCGCCATGCGCGAGGGCCGCATCTGTCATCAGGGTCCTGCGGAAGAGATCATCCGTCCCGATATTCTCAAGGAAATCTATGACATGCCGATCAGCGTCAGTGAGATAGACGACCGGCGCATCTGCCTGTTTTACGAATGACATGATGATTGTGCAGGATTTTTGCTGTCCCGTCGCCTAACATGGAACAGGGCCACAGGCCCGCACGTTAATCGACGGACTTTTCCAAAGCGGCATTCCGTCCGCAACTTCAGGAGACATCGATGAAGACGCACAAGACGAAGAACGACCTGCCTTCAAACGCCAAGTCGACCGTTATCGGCATTCTAAACGAATCGCTGGCTTCGGTGATCGACCTTGCGCTCATCACCAAACAGGCGCACTGGAACCTGAAAGGCCCGCAATTCATCGCCGTGCATGAACTTCTCGATACGTTCCGCACCCAGCTCGACAATCATGGTGACACGATTGCCGAACGTGTGGTCCAGCTTGGCGGCACGGCGCTCGGCAGCCTGCAATCGGTCTCCTCGACAACCAAGCTCAAGGCCTATCCGACCGACATCTACAAGATCCATGACCATTTGGACGCCCTGATCGAACGTTATGGCGATGTGGCCAACATGATCCGCAAGGCCATAGACGATTCCGATGAAGCGGGCGACCCCACGACGGCCGACATCTTCACCGCCGCCTCGCGCGATCTCGACAAGGCGCTCTGGTTCCTCGAAGCGCATGTGCAGGAAAAGAGCTGAGCGGAAATCCGCCCACTTCAAAAACAAAGCGCCCGGATATCCGGGCGCTTTTTTTCTTCTCAGGCATCAGTGCCGCCGCAAAACGGCAAGCCCGATGTCCCGCAACATCTCATGGTCGAGAATGCCGCGCTGGGCGCTGCGGATAAGAACCGCCGCGCACTCGTTGGCAACGTGGCTGCTGCGATCTTGAAGGCACTCGAAACATACGCCATCGAAAATATTCTGCAGATCGGTGATCTGCTCCGGCGACAATTGTGCGCCAACCCGTTCAAAAGCTGCATACGACAAGGCTCATCCTCCTGATGATATGCCAAGTATCGTTTCTTTTTTTCGTGGACAGGAAATTTGTACACCCGAACGAATCACTTGTCGAATCAGATTTTAACCAAATGTAAATAGATTATTTCCTGGCACCGCATCTGGGCGCTCCATTGTGAGACGGCAATAAAAACCAGATGAAACAATATCTTCGCTCAAATATCCATGGCGTCCGAGCCCGCCGCTTCCCGGAAGGGCAGATAAATTCGCAGGCAGGCGGATTTCCACCGAAACCGCAAAAGAAACTGTTGCATTCCAAAAACGATTGAGCGATATAGCACCCGTCGCCGCTTCGGCGGCCCACGGTTCAGCATACTACCCCGGACCGGTGGATTTGAGCGGGTGTAGCTCAGGGGTAGAGCACAACCTTGCCAAGGTTGGGGTCGAGGGTTCAAATCCCTTCGCCCGCTCCAGATTTCCAGAACAGGCCGATAAATCTCTGGCGTGCCCGATGCGAGGCGCATCGCCATACGCGAAAATTTCTCGCGAAAAGAAACCGGGAAGAGAGTTCTCTCCCCGGCCCTCATCGTCAGGCGGCCTCGTCCCAGACGGGCGCAAGCCCTTCCGGCGAAACGATGCGGCCATCCGGTCTGGCAAGCGCACGGATTGCCGCCATTTCATCTGCCGAAAGCTCGAAGTCGAAGATGGCGAGATTTTCCTCGACCCGGGCCTCACTCACCGTTTTCGACAGGGCGACGACGCCCTGCTGCTGCACGAGCCAGCGCAGAACCACCTGTGCTACCGACTTGCCACGGCCCGCGGCAATCTCCTTCAGCACCGGATCGTCAAACACTTTACCATCGGCCATGCCGTAATAACCCGTCACCAACATGCCCGCAGCTTTGGCGGCAGCGATAACCACATCCTGATCGATGTAGGGGTGGTATTCGATCTGGTTGGTCACGATCGGGGCATCGGACAGCTTCACCGCTTCGGCCATCAGCGCCGTGCTGAAGTTGGAAACGCCGATATGGCGCACCTTGCCGGCCTGCCTCACCGCGTTCAGCGCGCCGATCTGCTCGGCAAGCGAAACCGCCTCGTTCGGCCAGTGCAGCAGCAGCAGGTCCACATGGTCGGTCTTCAGCCTTTTCAGGCTATCATCGACAGAGGCGAGGAAGGCATCGTGCCTGTAGTTCTCGACCCAGACCTTGGTGGTGAGAAACACTTCGCCGCGCGCAACGCCCGAAGCAGCAATGGCTTCACCGACCTCGGCTTCATTGCCATAGATCTGGGCGGTATCGATATGGCGGAACCCGGCCTTCAGCGCATGGGGAACGATACGCAGCACATCGGGGCCGGGAATGCGAAACGTGCCGAAACCAAGCGCCGGGATTGACGCGCCGTTTGCAGTGACATCAAACATATATTTTCTCCTTTGAGGTGGCCCGGCCGGCTTGGGAGCGGCCGGGTATTTCATGAAAAGCTCAGGCAGTTTTCAGTGTCAGCGCGGCGCGGCGGTCGAGCGCGCTGCTCCAGATGGTCAGGAGCAGGGCAACCGCGACGAGGATGGCGCCGACCCAGGGTGTGGCACCCAGGCCCAACGGTGATTCCACCACCAGACCGCCGAGCCACGCGCCGATGGCGATGCCGAGGTTGAACGCGGCGATGTTGAGCGCCGAAGCGACATCGACGGCGCCGGGACGATGCTCCTTGGCAAGCTGCACCACATAAAGCTGCAGGCCGGGAACATTGGCGAAGGAGAGGAAACCAAGCGCGGCAAGCGTGATGAGCGTCAGCACCGGCGAAACCGCGGTGAAGGAAAAGACGAGCAGCACGATGGCCTGCGCCAGGAAGAGGCCAATGAGGGCCCTGGCCGGATTATGGTTGGCGATCCGGCCGCCACCGATGTTGCCGGCCGCGATGGCGATACCGTAAAGCACGAGGATCAGGCTGACGCTCTTTTCCGAAAATCCGGTCACATCCTGCAGGATTGGCGCAAGGAAGGTGAAGGCGACGAAGGTGCCGCCGTAACCAAGCGCGGTCATGGCGAAAACGATGAGCAGGCGGCCGGAGCCGAGAACACGGACCTGATCGAGCAAGCTTGCCGGCGGCGCCTTCTTGAGTGTGTTCGGGAGAAGCGCTGCAATGCCGAGGAAGGCAATGACACCAAGGGCAGCAACGGCCCAGAAAGTTGCGCGCCAGCCGAAGACTTGGCCGATATAGGTGCCGAGCGGAACACCGGTGACGATGGCGACCGTAAGGCCCATGAACATCATGGCAATGGCCGAGGCGCGACGGTTTTCCGGCACGAGATCGGCCGCGATGGTGGAGCCGACCGAGAAAAAGACGCCATGGGCGAAGGCGGCAATGACGCGGGCGACCAGCAGCATCTCATAATTGGGTGAAAGTGCTGCGAGACTGTTACCGACGATGAACAGGGCCATCAGGCCGAGCAGCAGCGGCTTCCTCTCTATCTTGCCGGTCAATGCGGTCAGGATCGGCGCACCAAAGGTCACACCCAGTGCATAGACACTGACGATGAGACCGGCGAGCGGCAGGGTGATATGGAGATCGTTTGCGACAGTCGGCAGCAGACCGACAATGACGAACTCCGTTGTTCCGATCGCATAGGCCGCGATCGTCAGGGCAAATATGGCCAATGGCATGACGAATACCTCTTCGCCCGCAGCTGGATCGCGGGCCTTCTGGACAGCGTGGGGCTGCCCGGTTGGATCAAATTGTATGAGCGCAATATGGGCAAAGGGGACTTGCATGATAATCGGCAAAGCCGGATAAATACCTTTGAATTGATTTCATAGGTGATGCGCGATGGATAACAGGGCCGGAGAGATGGAAGTCTTCGTGGCGGCGGCGGAACTCGGCAGCTTTTCAGCCGCCGGGCGCAGGCTGAAGCTTTCGCCCTCGGCCGTCAGCAAACTTGTCACACGTATCGAAGACCGTCTCGGCACCAGGTTGCTGGCCCGCTCCACCCGGCTCGTAACGCTTACGCCGGAGGGCGAGGTCTATCTGGCGCGGGCCCGACGCATTCTCGCCGACATAGCCGAGACCGAGCAGATCGTGGCGAGCGGCGGCAAGGTGGTGCCGCGCGGGCTGCTACGGGTCAACGCGACGCTGGGCTTCGGCGAACGTTATCTCCTGCCGCTTGCACCGGAATTCCTGTCGCTTTATCCGGAAATCGAGCTGGATATTTCGCTGACTGACGGTGTCATCAGCCTGATCGAGGAACGCACGGACATTGCCATACGCTCCGGCGCCATGGGCGATTCATCGCTGAAGGCAAGAAAGCTAAAGGAAGTACGCCGCGTTATCGTCGCCTCCCCCACCTATATCGAACAATACGGCATGCCGGAAACGCCGCAGGATCTGGCGCGGCACAATTGCCTGAGCTTCAATTTCAGTCGCAGTCTCAATGAATGGCCGTTTCGCGACCCCGGTTCTGCCGATGTCTATCGCCTGCCAGTCACGGGCAATGCCTCCGTCAATAGCGGCATGGCCATGCGCAGGCTTTGCCTATCGGGGCTTGGGCTCGGTCGGGTCGGTGAATTCCACGTCGAACCCGATATTAGGGCTGGCCTGCTCGTTCCCGTACTGGAAGACTATAGCGCCGAGGACATGGAGGTGATCCACGCGGTTTATGCCGGCCATGAGCATCTCGCAGCCCGCGTGCGCGCCTTCATAGATTTCCTTGCCGCAAGGGTCGGGCGCTGATTATCACACCAGCCCATGTACCAGCTTCGCAAGCCAGTCGACAAATACGCGGACCTTGTTGGTCACGTGCCGGGTCTGGGGATAGACGACATAGATCGGCATCGCCTCCCGTCGCCATTCGGAAAGCACCGGCACCAGCTCTCCGCGCGAAAGGGCGTCGCGCACCATGAAGATCGGCAGCTGCACGATGCCCATGCCGGCGAGCGCCGCATTCAAGTAGGTGCGGCTGTCATTGACGGAAACGACGTAGTTGGGCGTCAACTCGACGCTGCGTATGCCATTGTCGAAGGAGGCCGGCATGATCTGACCGGTGGTGGCATTGAGGTAACCCACCGACAGATGATCCTTCTCCAGGTCCTCCGGTTCTCGGGGCATGCCAAAATTTTCGATATAGGAAGGCGACGCAAATGTTTCGAACCGGAGTTCGCCTACTTTTCGGGCAATCAGCGACTGATCGCGCAACACGCCTACGCGTAGCGCGCAGTCGACATTTTCCGCGATATAATCGACCAGACGGTCGCCGACACCGAGATCGAGACGGATTTGCGGATAGCGCTGGTAAAATTCGCAAAGATGTGGGATAACCACAAGGTCCGCAAAGACACCGGCCATTTCCACGCGCAACCGGCCGGATGGCTGCACCTGCGCGCTGGACATGCTGCCGTCAAGTTCTTCTATTTCCGATAAAATCTGCGATGCACGCTCATAATAGAGAGCGCCGTCCGTTGTCAGCATCACTCGCCGCGTCGTGCGGTTGAGAAGCGTGGTCTGCAAATGCGCCTCGAGCGCCTGGACCATATTGGTGACCGTGGTTTTCGGCATGTTCAGCGCTGTCGCGGCGCGGCTGAAATTGCCGGTTTCCACGACACGCGTAAAAACCCGCATGGCGGAGAGCTGATCCATGATGAGATTATCCGTCTTTTTGGAATAGTGTTTTCATTTTGGCATACTTGATCGTTTTTCCCCGAACAATAATATGAATTTCAGATTTTGCAAATGTGATGCACTGCTCAAGGTGGTGCAACGGGACCGGATCAGATGAACGCGCACTGGGAGAATATCAAAAGCTGTGGGGGCTTCGCGTCCCAGCTTTCCGTGCGCCGATATGAAGGTTCGAGCCTGTGCAGCCAACCGCCCGTCGTACTTTATCTGCGCGGCGGTTCGTTTCTGGAACCCGGCCTGGAGCCGGGCGGCAATTGCCCGGAACTTCCGGTCGCGCGCGCGCTTGCAGAAAGCGGCGCGGTGGTCGTGGAGGCCGATTACAGCAGGCCGTCCGGCAACGAGTTTCCGATGGTTATCGACTGCGCTTACGAAGCGCTCGATCGCCTGAGCCGGGATCGCAAGCATTATGGCGGCGCGAAATCGCTGCTGTTCGTGGCCGGCGAAGAGGCAGGCGGCAATGTGGCGGCGGGGCTTGCCTTGAAGGCCCGTGACCGCATGCCGGGCAAACTTGCCGGTCAGATACTTCTGTCGCCCATGATCGATCCGATGATGACGACGGAATCCTTCCGCGACGCGGACAGGATCGGCATGCGCCAGCGCTGGGCGGATGGCTGGAGCCATTACCTTGCCAAGGCGTGCGGGTTTTTTCACCCCTATGCCGCACCCTGCCAGTGCACGCGGCTGAACCGGGTGGCGCCGGCGCTGATCTTTACCGCCGAGGACGACCCTCTGCGCGACGAAACGGTCAATTACGGAGACCGCCTCATCGCCTCAGGCGTTAGCGTTAGGCAGCATGTTTTCCCCGCCGGCGTCGGCTGGACGGGGCTTTATCAAGGAGAGGGCGGCGGATGGGTCTCATCCGTCTGTTCGGAGTTCAAGACTTTCGTTGACCAGTTAAACCACTGAAATTTCGCATTTTGAGCATGTCCAGTAAAAGTGCGTAGCGGTTTTACGTCCGGATCATGCGACGAAGTAAAAATAGATGAACGACCTGCTCCCGATCGGGGGCGAAGGAGATACCCATGACGCTGAACACAAAGCGCCGGGCCCTGACGGGCGCCGGTATCGGGCTTGCCATGTCCGTTGCAGCAGCAGCACTGTTTTTCGACCTCCCCACCAGTCGCGATGCAACGGCCGCTTCCACGCCTGCTGAAACACCAGCGATCCCTGTCACCGTTGCCAAGGTTGAAAGCCGCGACGTGATGCGCTGGGAGGAATTTTCCGGCCGTCTGGAAGCCGTTGACCGGGTGCAGATTCGCTCCCGCGTCGCCGGCCAGATCAAGGCCGTTCACTTCCGCGAAGGTGCGCTGGTGAAGGAAGGCGATCCCCTCTTCACCATCGACCCGGCCCCCTATCAGGCCGCTGTCGCCGGCGCTGAAGGACAGGTTGCCTCCGCCGAAGCCAAGGTCAGCCTTGCGAAAACGGAACTCGACCGTGGCCGCCGGCTTTCCGACAACCGCACCATCTCGCAGAGCGATCTCGACCAGCGCCAGAGCTCGTTTGCGGATGCCGAAGCCCAGCTTCGCGCCGCCCGCGCAGCACTCACCACGGCGCAACTCGATCTCGGTTACACCGAAATCCGCGCACCTGTTTCAGGCCGCGTCGGCCGCATCGAAATCACCGCCGGTAACCTCGTCGCCGCCGGTTCCACCTCGCCGGCACTGACGACCCTCGTGTCGGTCAACCCGATCTATGCGAGCTTCAACGCCAGCGAAGGCGTGGTGGCCAAGGCTCTTGCCGAGCTGCCGAAGACCGATGGCGCCCTGCCGGCTCTCGAACAGATCCCAGTGGAAATCGGCACGCTTTCGGATGAAGGCACGCCGATCAAGGGTACGCTGCACCTGATCGACAATCAGGTGGATTCGGCAAGCGGCACCATCGGTGTGCGCGCCGTCTTCGACAATCCCGATGGCAGGTTGATCCCCGGCCAGTTCGTGCGGGTGCGCATGGGCGAACCGAAGCCGGAAAACCGCATCGTCATCAGCGATCGCGCCATCGGTACGGATCAGGACAAGCGCTTCGTCTTCGTGGTCGATGCCGAAAACAAGGTGAGCTACCGCCAGATCAAGCCGGGCGCGCCGGCCGATGGCCAGCGCATCATCGAAAGCGGCCTTGCTGCCGGTGATACGATCGTCGTCAACGGCCTGCAGCGCATCCGTCCCGGCGCAACCATTGCACCGCAAGCGGAAGATAAGGTTGCTGCCTCGCAGTAATCCACCTCTTTGATCAATAAGCGTCCCGCGCTTTCGCGAGACGCGCATTCAGACAGAACCGGCCTTCACCGGCGGCAGAATTGCCGCCGGAGCGGCCTTCGCATTCCAAAATATACCCGGAGAGGGACTGGATATGAATATTTCCAGATTTTTTGTCGACCGGCCGGTATTTGCCGGCGTCTTGTCGATCCTGATTGTGGTGGCAGGCCTTCTTGGCATGCGCGCCCTGCCGATTTCGGAATATCCCGAAGTCGTTCCGCCATCCGTCGTCGTGCGCGCCACCTATCCCGGTGCGAACCCGACCGTTATCGCTGAAACCGTCGCGACACCGCTCGAAGAACAGATCAACGGTGTCGAAGACATGCTCTACATGGGCAGCCAGGCGACGTCGGACGGCGTGCTGACGCTCACCGTCACCTTCAAGCTCGGCACCGATCCTGATAAGGCCCAGCAGCTTGTGCAGAACCGCGTCTCGCAGGCCGAACCGCGCCTGCCGGCGGAAGTGCGCGCGCTCGGCATCACCACGGTCAAGAGCTCGCCCGACTTCATCATGGTCGTCAACCTTGTCTCCAAGACCGACGCCTATGACATCACCTATCTGCGCAACTATGCGACGCTGAACGTCAAGGACCGTCTCGCCCGCATCGAAGGCGTGGGTCAGGTGCAGGTCTTCGGCGCGGGTGACTATTCCATGCGCGTCTGGCTCGATCCGCAGAAGGTGGCCGAGCATGATCTCGCCGCCAGCGACGTCTCCGACGCCATCCGCCAGCAGAACGTGCAGGCCGCGGCCGGGGTCATCGGCGCTTCACCAAGCCCGAACGGTGTCGACCTGCAGCTCAACGTCAATGCCCAGGGCCGTCTGACGACGCCGGAAGAATTCGGCAACATCATCGTCAAGAGCGGCGCGAACGGCGAAATCACCCGCCTGCGCGATGTCGCGCGCATCGAACTCGGAGCAGCCGATTACACGCTGCGTTCTCTGCTCGATGGTGAGCCGGCCGTGGCCGTCGCCGTCCTCCAGGCGCCCGGCTCCAACGCCATCGAAATCGCCGACAATGTCCGCGCCACCATGGATAATCTGCAATTGGCGATGCCCGATGGCGTGAAATACGAGATCGTCTACGATACGACGAAATTCGTGCGCTCCTCCATCGAGAAGGTTGTCGATACACTCCTCGAGGCCGTTGGCCTCGTGGTGCTTGTCGTCATCCTCTTCCTGCAGACGTGGCGCGCCTCGATCATTCCGCTGATCGCCGTTCCGGTCTCGATCATCGGCACCTTCGCCGTCATGTATGCCTTCGGCTTCTCCATCAACGCGTTGACGCTGTTCGGCCTTGTGCTCGCCATCGGCATCGTGGTGGATGACGCGATCGTGGTCGTCGAAAACGTCGAGCGAAATATCGAAAACGGGCTCTCACCGCGTGACGCCACCTATAAGGCGATGCGCGAAGTCTCCGGTCCGATCATCGCCATTGCGCTGGTACTGGTCGCCGTCTTCGTGCCGCTCGCCTTCATCTCCGGCCTGTCCGGCCAGTTCTACCGGCAGTTCGCGCTGACGATTGCCATCTCCACCGTCATTTCGGCCATCAACTCGCTGACGCTGTCACCCGCACTTGCGGCCCTGCTGCTGAAGGAACATGGCGCACCGAAGGACTGGCTCACCCGCTTCATGGACAATATCCTCGGCTGGTTCTTCCGCGGCTTCAACCGTGCCTTCGGCGCGGCCTCGAACGGCTACGGCAAGACCGTCGGCGGGCTGGTGACGCGCAAGAGCCTCGTCATGATCGTCTATATGGCGCTGGTGGCCGCCACCTATGGCATGTTTACGACAGTTCCGAGCGGCTTCGTGCCGGCGCAGGACAAGCAGTACCTCATCGGTTTCGCGCAGCTTCCTGATGGCGCAACGCTCGACCGTACCGAAAGCGTGATCAAGCGGATGAGCGAGATCGCCATGGAAACGCCCGGTGTCAGCCACGCCATCGCCTTCCCCGGCCTGTCGATCAACGGCTTCACCATCGGTTCCAATTCCGGGATCGTTTTTGCGGTTCTCGACGACTTCGAAAAACGCAAGACACCGGAACTGTCAGGTGGCGCCATCGCCATGCAGCTGAACCAGAAATATGCCGGCATTCAGGACGCCTTCATCGCCATGTTCCCGCCGCCGCCGGTCAACGGTCTCGGCCAGACAGGCGGCTTCAAGCTGCAGATCGAAGACCGCGCCGGTTACGGCTACCAGACGCTGGACGAAGCGGCGAAAGCCGTTATCGCCAAGGCATATCAGACGCCGGAGCTGGCAGGCATTTTCTCCAGCTACCAGATCAACGTGCCGCAGCTCTTCGCCGATCTCGACCGCGCCAAGGCGGAACAGCTGGGCGTCTCCGTCAGCGACGTCTTCCAGACGCTGCAGATCTATCTCGGCTCGCTCTATGTCAATGACTTCAACGCCTTCGGTCGCACATACAGCGTCCGTGTGCAGGCGGATTCACAGTTCCGCGCCCACGCCGAAGATATTGGCCGCCTGAAGGTTCGCTCGGCAACGGGTCAGATGATCCCGCTGTCGACGCTCCTGAAGGTGAATGCGACGACCGGACCGGAGCGCACCAACCGTTATAACGGCTTCCTTGCGGCCGATATCAACGGCGGACCGGCACCGGGCTTCTCCTCGGGTCAGGCACAGGCCGCGATCGAAAAGATCCTCGCCGAAACCCTGCCCGCGGGCGTCGATTACGAATGGACGGATCTGACCTATCAGCAGATTCTCGCCGGCAATTCCAGCATCGTGGTTTTCCCGCTGGCGCTGCTGCTCGTCTATCTCGTGCTCGCTGCGCAATATGAAAGCCTGACCCTGCCGATCGCGATCATCCTGATCGTCCCGCTCGGCGTGCTCGCAGCCCTCACGGGCGTCTGGCTGACGGGAGGGGATAACAACATCTTTACGCAGATCGGCCTTGTCGTCCTTGTCGGTCTCTCGGCGAAAAACGCGATCCTGATCGTGGAATTCGCCCGGGAACTGGAATTCGAGGGACGAACGCCGCTTCAGGCGGCCATCGAGGCAAGCCGGCTTCGCCTGCGCCCGATCCTGATGACCTCGCTCGCCTTCATCATGGGCGTGGTGCCGCTGGTCGTCTCGACAGGTGCCGGTGCGGAAATGCGCGCCGCCATGGGTGTCGCGGTCTTCTCCGGCATGATCGGCGTGACGTTCTTCGGCATCTTCATGACTCCGGTCTTCTATGTGCTGGTGCGCAAGCTGGCGGGCAACCGTCCGCTCATCCAGCACAAGCAGGAAGAACCGGCCAATTCGGACTACAAGCTCGAAAAGGCCGGCTGATACCGACACCTATCCACCGCAACCTTCGACGCAAGCCCGCCGCGCATCCCGAGATGCGCGGCGTTTTATATGGAAAGATGTGTATGCGCCTCTTCTGAAATTGAATCAGTTTCAAGTGCTTAACGGTAATACAGGCTGCGTTCTGCGCCGCACCACAATTGGCAAAAGTCAATATAGATGTTGGTGACTGCGCGCAGAGGAAGAAACAATGATATTTTATGCTTTGTATTTTGTGTTACTTTCCAAGAACAGGGTGATTCGGACTAAATGATTTAGTTCAGGGGCGACATGATGGAGCAGGATTACGAGAACTGGGCGACGACCGTTGCCTATTCGATAGTGATGCATGAGGGTCTTGATCTCGCGCTTTCCGCGCAAAATCTCGATAGAGGCAAGACCAGAAACAATCGTGAGCGGTTGATGGAAGCCATTCGCACATCCTTGCTGGAAGCGCGCTCACGCAGCCACGTGACAGCGGCGCAACGGGTTTAAGCCAGCCTCCTGAGATTGTTGCGGCAGCTTTCCTGGGCACGCCGCTGCAAGATCAGGCCGGAAGCAGGTCGGTCCGCACCGCGGCTTTCAGCGGCAGATGATCCGAAGCGATACGCGCCAGTGCGCTGTCATGCGCTTCGACCTGCTCGATCAGCCCTTCACGATTGGCGATGATCCGGTCCAGAGCCAGCACCGGCAGGTTGGACGGAAAACTGGGTACGGCTGGCGGCAGAGCGCCGAAAGCATCGCGAAACGTATTGAGTGATGAACCATTGCCGAGGCGCCATTCATTCAGGTCTCCCATGAGAATGGTCGGGCATTCATCCCTCGCTTCAAGAAGGCCGATCAGAGCCTTCGCCTGCTGGGCGCGGGAATGCCGCAGCAGCCCGAAGTGAGCGGCAATGACCCGCAGGGTGCCGCCGCGCTTCAGATCCAGTTCAACAACGAGCGCGCCACGCGGCTCAAGCCCAGGCAGCTTCAGGGTATGAACCTCCTTGACCGCGCCCTCCTTGAACAGGACGACATTGCCATGCCACCCATGCGCCTTCACCCCGACCTGGACAGGCACGGGGACAAGGCCGCTTTCCCTTTCCAGCCGGGCGAGATCGAGCAGCCCGGTGCGTTCGCCGAAGCGGCTGTCGGCCTCTTGCAGCGCAATGATATCCGCCCCGATTTCCTGAATCACGCGACTGGTGCGATCAGGATCGAACTTGCGGTCCCGGCCCACGCATTTATGCACGTTGTAGGAGGCGATAACGGGAAAATCATGCGCCTTTTCCGCAGGCTTGGCATTCTGCCGCTGACGGTGATTGCGCAGCGAGTCCATCACAAAGGCCGGCAGGCTGGTATTCCGCGCCAGTACCGCTTTTTCGTTTTCCAGCACGCCGTCTTTTTTCACACGTCATCTCCGCTCAAAGATAGGGCGAGGCCAGCCACAGTACCCGTTCCACAAAACGAACAACGAACGGACGCGCTTTCAGTTCGCTCAGTCTCACAGGTATTGCGGCGTCGCGCGCCGTCGAGATCGTCTGCGTGATGGCCTGTCCGAACGCTTCGTCCATAACCTCCAGATCGATCTCGAAATTCAGACGCAAAGAGCGGGGATCGAGATTGGACGAACCGATGTAGCTCCACCGTCCGTCGATCACCAGCATCTTCGAATGATTGAACGCTCCCGTCGCCCTCCATATCCGGCAATAGTTGCGCAACATCTGATCGAACTGCGCCGTCATCGCCCTGTCGACAAGCACCAGATTATTGCTTTTCGGCACGACGATATCAACGACGACGCCGCGTCGCGCCGCCGTAATCAGCGCCGAAATAAGCTCCCGATCCGGGAGAAAATAGGGCGACATGATGAGAATCGACGACCTTGCGATGGAAAAAGCGCCGGTCAGCATCTTGTGATTGGTCTCGATGCTTTTGTCCGGCCCGGAGGAGCAAACGCGGGCAACGATCTGCGAGCCCGGCACGCCTTCGGGAATGGCGATATCCCAGACCGGCGTGTCCAGAAGTTCCTTTGTCGTGAAACGCCAGTCTTCCGCCGCAATGGAGAAAAAATCCGCTACCACCGGTCCGCTGATCTTGAAATGTGTGTCGTGCGATTGTCTTCCCTGGCCGAATTCCTCGGTAAAGCCCTCGCGTATGTTCATGCCGCCACTAAAGGCGACACGCCCGTCCACCACGAGAATCTTGCGGTGGGTGCGCAGATTGGCGTAGGGCAGCCGCAGCCCCATGATGACGTTGCCGTTGAAGACGTTGGCGACGATGCCCCTCTCCCGCAGCGTCGGCAGGATGCTCGGAACCGAATAACGCGCGCCCACGGCATCGATGAGCACCCTCACCTCCACGCCGCGCTGTTTTGCCCGCTGGAGGGCGGAAACGAAGCGGGCGCCGATCCGGTCATTATCGAAAATATATGTTTCGAGGATGATCGACCGTTTCGCCTGCTCGATCGCTTCCAGCATCGCCGCATAGGCGGCGTCACCCGTGGCGATGGGCTCGATGCTGTTGCCAGTCGTCAGTGCATGGCGGGTCACCCGGTCACCCAGTACCTTCATCGCCGCGAAACGGCGGCCGAACCGCTCGGCCACCAGCTCACCGCCAGCGTCGAAACGGGCCACGCGGTCCATGATCTCGTCCTGCATGAAGGACCGCTGCTGGGTAATGTTGGACCGGCGGATGCGGTTGATGCCGGCAATGGCATAGATGACCGCACCGACGATGGGCGACAGCACGATGACGCCGACCCAGCCCAGTGCCGAGCGAACTTCTTCCTTCGTCATGGTGGCGTGCACGGCCGCCACGGTTCCCATCAAAACGGAGAGAACGGCAAGAATATGCGGCCAATAGGCGATGATGAGAGCGAGCATGAATACAACTATAGGGCATCAGGCGGAAAAGTGTAACGCGGTTTTCCGAAAGCCGCCGCCTTAACGAGAAATCGGTGCAGCGATCCCGCAACGAGAGGCGTTCCCTGACGGCGGCAAAACGACCGCCATGCTTTTGCGGGACAGACCCTTGCGGGATTAACGGTGGAAACTGGTCTTGCGATATGTCATGAGAGCGCATCTTGATCTTTGGGCGGGGGCAGCATTGGTGGGCTTTCTGCCGCGTTTGAACGCAAGAAGGCCGTGATGCAGGACAATACCCAAGGCGCCGTCATCGTCATTTCCAGCCATGTCATGCGGGGCTCCGTGGGCAACCGCGCGGCAGTCTTCGCGCTGGAGACACTCGGTTTTCCGGTTTGGGCAGTGCCCACCATCGTCATGCCCTGGCATCCCGGCCACGGACCATCCACCCGCATGCGCTTTCAGGACGAAGACTTCGACAAGGCGATGACCGACCTCGAAAACGCCAAATGGATCGGCGAGGTCAAGGCGGTTCTGACCGGTTATTTCGGCAGCGCCGCGCAGGTGCGTGCCGTCGCAAGGCTGATCCGAAATCTCAAGGAAAAGAACCCGGCGCTGATTTACGCCTGCGATCCTGTCATGGGTGATCTGGGCGGACTTTATATTCCCCTTGAGACCGCCGAAGCCATCCGCGATCACCTCATTCCGCTTGCCACGGTCGCCACGCCCAACCGATATGAACTCGCCTGGATGAGCGGCGCCGCGCTTGAGACCAACAGCGCCATCATGGATGCAGCGCTTTCCCTCGGCCCGCCAAAAATGCTGGTCACCTCGGCGGTGCCGATGATGACGGGCGGCACCGGCAACCTTTACCTCAGCGGCCGCCACGCGCTGCTCGCCGAACATCGCGCCATTGAAAATGCGCCTAACGGCCTCGGCGACCTGATGTCGGCGCTGTTTCTTGCCCGCCTGCTGGAAGGTCTGGATGACGAAAAGGCGCTGCAGCTCGCAACCGCCAGCGTGTTCGAAATTCTGGCCCGCACAAAAAAACGCGACATGAACGAACTGACGCTGGAGACGGATTCTTCAAGCCTCTCCACACCCATGGCCATGGTGCAGATGCGTCATCTCTTGCATCCTTCGCGCAGCAAGCGCAAATAGCGGCTAGAGCATTTCCGTGAAACGTGGCCCTCGGTCTTCGTCCGGAAATGCGACAAGCAAGGAGTTGGAGCGGTTTCACGGCTCGAAGAAAACCGAAAATGCTCCAAAGGATTGGTCTTCAACGCACCGAGTTCTTCCCTCGATCTCGGTCCAACCACAACGGTACTGCGATAGATGAAAGATTTTCCGGAAAACCTTCTCAACGGCTATAAGAACTTCATGAGCGGTCGTTATGCCGACGAGCGCGAAAGATACCGCGTTCTGGCCGATACCGGACAGAAACCGCAGACCCTGTTCATTGCCTGTTGTGACTCCCGCTCCGCGCCGGAAACCATTTTCGACTGCGGCCCGGGAGAGCTTTTTGTCGTCCGCAATGTTGCCAACATGGTGCCGCCCTTCGAGCCGGACGGGCAATATCACGCCACCTCGGCGGCCATCGAATATGCGGTTCAGGTGCTGAAGGTGAAGGATATCGTCGTCATGGGCCACGGTCGCTGCGGCGGCATTCAGGCGGCGCTCGATCCCAATCTGGAGCCGCTGTCGCCCGGTGATTTCATTGGCAAATGGATGAACATGGTCAAGTCGGCCGCCTCGCAAATCCAGAGCAACGACGTCATGACCGCCTCTGAGCGGCAGACGGCGCTGGAACGCGTTTCCATCCGCAACTCCATCGCCAATCTGCGCGGCTTCCCCTTCGTCAAGGCACAGGAAACCGCCGGCAAGGTGAAGCTGCACGGCGCGTGGTTCGATATTTCGACCGGCGAATTGTGGGTGATGGACGGTAAGACCGGCGACTTCCGCCGCCCGGATCTGTGATTGGCAGGTAATAGCTACCGGCCAAACTCAACGCTCGTCACCCCGGACTAGATCCGGGGTCCAGCGCGATCAAGTCCTTGAGCGCCAAATACTCTTTCACGGCGCGGACGCGCCGTGACTGGATGCCGGATCAAGTCCGGCATAACGGAAGTGGGAATTCGCGCGTGGAAAGCGGCCTTATTGGCCGTCAATCGCCTTGCCGATGAAGGCGATCGCCTGCTGGTAGACACTTGCGGCGTTCCAGCCCTGAATTGCCGCGTAATTCGCCTGCCCCTGCTGGTAGCCTGCACCGCGCTGCCAGCCATGGCCGACGAGGAAGTTTGCGGTGGACGCCAGCGCGTCGGCGCGCGAACCGACGAGATCAATCCGACCGTCGCGGTCGAAATCCACGCCGTAGCGCACGACGTTCAGCGGCAGGAACTGCGTCTGGCCGATTTCACCATGGGCGGCACCCTTGGCGTTGACATTCAGCGAGCCGCTGCCGACGAGTTTCAGAGCCGCATAAAGCTGCTCGGTGAAATAGTCCGAACGGCGGCAGTCAAAAGCAAGCGTTGAAACGGCGGAAAGCGTGTGCTGGTTGCCCATGAAACCGCCAAAGCCTGTTTCCATGCCCCAGATGGCGAGCAGCGGACCAGCCGGCACGCCATAGGCACGCTCGATGGAGGCGAACAGTGCGGCGTTGTTCTTCTTCATGGTCTTGCCGCGCGAAATGATCGTCTGACCGCCGCGCTTCTGCATGAACTGCTCGAAGGACAGCTTGAAGCTGTGCTGACCGCGATCGGCGCGGATCGTCGCCTGGTTGTAGGAGACGCCGGAGAAAGCCCGGTCGAGCACCGAGGCGCTGACGCCGCGACCCGCCGCTTCCTGCTTGAAGGCGCTGACCCAGGCATCGAAGCCCGCCGAAGTGTTGCCGCATTGCGCGGCCATAACCGGCGTCGCTGCCAGAACCGAGACCATGGCCACACCAGCCAGAATTACCTTCATTGCCCGCATCAAAATCTGCCTTCGATATCCTTTGGGGAGTTTTTCCCGAGAACCAAACCGTCAATACTGTATGATTCAGGTGCCAAAACTGTCTTTTGGCGGCCTAAATTGCCTTTCGGCAGCAAGGCCTGCAAATAAACTGGCCGTGATCTCGCCAATTATAAAACCCGCCTGCCCCACACAGAACAGACGGGTTATACTTAACGAACCTTAAAAATTCGTATCTCGGATCAGGCGGCCGCCTTGCGCGGCTTGATGAAGCCACGATTGATCAGCAGTTCGGCGATCTGGACGGCGTTAAGGGCAGCACCCTTGCGCAGGTTGTCAGAAACAACCCACAGGTTGAGACCGTTTTCGACCGTCGCATCTTCGCGGATACGCGAGATGTAGGTCGCGTCTTCGCCAGCGGATTCAACCGGCGTGATGTAACCGCCGTTTTCGCGCTTGTCGATCACGAGGCAACCCGGTGCTTCGCGCAGGATGTCACGGGCCTGATCGGCAGTGATCTCGTTTTCGAACTCGATATTGACCGATTCCGAATGGCCGATGAAGACAGGGACGCGCACGGCCGTGCAGGTCACCTTGATCTTCGGATCAAGCATCTTCTTGGTTTCGGCCAGAACCTTCCATTCTTCCTTAGTGTAGCCGTCTTCCATGAAGACGTCGATGTGCGGGATAACATTGAAGGCAATGCGCTTGGTGAACTTCTTGGCTTCGACCGGGTCGGCCACGAAAACGGCGCGGGTCTGCTGGAAAAGCTCGTCCATGCCTTCCTTGCCGGCACCGGACACCGACTGATAGGTGGAGACGACGACGCGCTTGATCTTGGCGAAGTCATGCAGCGGCTTCAGCGCGACAACAAGCTGCGCCGTGGAGCAATTGGGGTTGGCGATGATGTTCTTCTTGGTGAAGCCTGCAACAGCATCGGCATTGACTTCCGGAACGATCAGCGGAACGTCCTGATCGTAGCGCCATGCGGATGAGTTATCGATGACGACGCAGCCCTGCTGGCCGATCTTCGGCGACCACTTCTTGGAAACATCGCCGCCTGCAGACATCAGGCAGATATCCGTGTCGGAAAAATCGTAGTTCTCGAGGTTCGAGACCTTCAGCGTGCGGTCGCCATAGGAGACTTCCGTGCCCTGCGAACGGGCGGAAGCGAGCGGCACGACTTCATCGGCGGGAAAACCGCGTTCGGCCAGGATATTGAGCATTTCGCGACCGACGTTACCGGTGGCGCCTGCAATTGCAACTTTGAAACCCATGATCAAGCTCTCTTTCTGTCTCTCCTCTTTTTGGTGAGGTGGGAACCCGCATCATCAGATCGCGGCTTCCTCGATCCCCAGCCAAACCGGGGAGAGAGCGGTGGCCAGAGACGTCAGACGGTTTTAATCGTCGTTTTGGCCGTAATTCGGATAGAATAAGAAAGGCGCGGATCATCGCCGGCGGATTGTGCCGGTCCTTCCATGACGAACATGTCTGCAACATGCATGCGCAAGGTGATGCTCCTTCTTCGCGAGAAGCTATTAGAAGGTTTCTCGGTTCTGTCAAGGAAAAAGGCGCGTCATGCAGCCACTCGGACCAAAGCACAAATCGCCGCAGCGACATATTCGGGACGTTTAACATTAGACTAAAGTCATAATCCGAAAGCATCGCTCTTATTGGGGTTAATTTTCTGTCACTCTCATGATCCGCGCATTGCAGCCGCAAGGTGAGTCCAGAGGAGAGAGTTGGACTCCGCAATGCGTCGATTGGGACATCTGTGGAGGACAGACAATGGCAAATGTTGCAGCCGTAAGCGGCGCCGCCCGTCCGATGACGGGTGAAGAGAAGAAGGTGATTTTCGCCTCTTCTCTCGGAACAGTCTTCGAATGGTACGATTTCTATCTCTATGGCTCGCTGGCGATTTACATCGGCGCGAACTTCTTCAGCCAGTATCCGGAAACGACGCGTAACATCTTCGCTTTGCTGGCCTTTGCCGCTGGCTTCCTCGTCCGCCCCTTCGGCGCGCTGGTCTTTGGCCGCCTCGGTGATATCGTCGGCCGCAAATATACCTTCCTCATCACCATCCTCATCATGGGTGTGTCCACCTTCCTCGTCGGCGTGCTGCCCAGCGCATCGCAGATCGGCATCGCCGCTCCGATCATCCTGATCGTCCTGCGCATGCTGCAGGGTCTTGCACTCGGCGGTGAATATGGCGGAGCTGCAACTTACGTGGCCGAACACGCACCGAACGGCCGCAGGGGCTATTACACCTCCTGGATCCAGACGACGGCAACGCTCGGCCTGTTCCTGTCGCTGGTGGTTATCCTCGGTGTGCAGTTCGCGCTCGGCAAGGAAGCTTTCGCTGCCTGGGGCTGGCGCATTCCCTTCCTCGTTTCCGTTCTGCTGCTTGGCGTATCCGTCTGGATCCGTCTGAAGATGAACGAATCCCCCGCCTTCAAGAAGATGAAGGAAGAGGGCAAGACGTCGAAGGCGCCGCTCAGCGAAGCCTTCGGCCAGTGGAAGAACGCCAAGATCGCGCTCATCGCGCTTGTCGGTGCCGTCATCGGCCAGGCCGTTGTCTGGTACACGGGCCAGTTCTACGCCCTTTTCTTCCTGCAGAGCATTCTGAAGGTCGACGGACAGTCGGCAAACATCATGGTGGCGGCAGCGCTCATTCTTGGCACCAGCTTCTTCGTTATCTTCGGCTGGCTTTCAGACAAGATCGGCCGCAAGCCGATCATCATGGCCGGCCTCATCCTTGCCATGCTGACCTACTTCCCGCTGTTCAAGGCACTGACCTGGGCAGGCAACCCGGCACTTGCACAGGCACAGGCGAGCGTTCGCGCCACCGTGACCGCAGCCCCGGGCGACTGCAAGTTCCAGTTCAACCCGACGGGCACGGCGAAGTTCACCACGTCCTGCGATATCGCCACCTCGTTCCTGACACGCAACTCGGTGCCTTATGACGTGGTTGCGGGCGCAGCCGGCCAGCCGGCCACCGTGAAGATCGGCGACGCCACCATTACCAGCTACGACGCCGTCGCCGCCGGCGCGGATGCGGCAGCCAAGGACAAGGCGTTCCAGAAGCAGGTCAACACGGCGCTCCACGATGGCGGTTACCCGCTGGTGCGCGGCGCGGCACAGGTGCCGGACGCGAAACTGGACGCCTTCATTGCCGCAAACCCGGAACTGAACCTCAATGCAGACGCCGTTCGCGCTGCCGACAAGAAGATGGTTGCGACCGACAAGCTGGTGGCTGACAAGCTGCTGACCCCGGCCGAAACCGGTGGTGCAGCCGAAATGGCCGTTTACACCGTGGCCGGCGGCGGCGCCTTCTCCATGGTGGCCGATCCGGCTGCCGTGAACTGGGTTGTCATCATCGCGGTTCTCACCGTCCTCGTGATCTACGTGACGATGGTCTATGGCCCGATCGCAGCTTTGCTGGTCGAACTGTTCCCGACCCGCATCCGCTACTCCGGCATGTCGCTGCCATACCACATCGGCAACGGCTGGTTCGGCGGCCTTCTGCCCGCCACCGCCTTCGCCATGAGCGCGGCCAAGGGGGACATCTATTATGGCCTCTGGTATCCGATCATCTTTGCAGGCATCACGCTGGTCATCGGCATGCTGTTCCTGCCGGAAACCAAGGATCGTGATATCCACGCCATGGATTGAGTGGCAGTCGATGAAACGCAGCAATCACCCGGCGCTTCGGCGCCGGGTTTTTTGTTGCCGCCGTACCGCCATCGCCGAAAATGGGCTTTTCCAGCCTGTCAATCCGCCGCAGGTAGAAAAACAGCAAGAACAAGACAAAAACACTCGAAATGGGCTATGACGGCTTATCAGGACGGGAATGGGAGAGCAGTTTTGAGAATCGGGACACCTAAGGAATTATATGAGGGCGAAGCCCGCGTTGGCATGACGCCGGATAGCGCGCAGGCTTTGCAGAAACTGGGATATGATTGCGTCATCGAAGCCGGCGCCGGCAAGGCGGCCGGTTTTTCTGACGACGCCTATCGCGCCGCAGGCGTGACCGTGGTCGACAGCGCTGAGGCGCTTTACACCGGCTCCGACATCATCGCCAAGGTTCGTCCGCCTGAAACCTCGGAGATTGATCGCCTGTCTTCTGACAAGACGCTGATCTCGTTTTTCTATCCCGCCCAGAACAAGGACCTTCTGGAGCAGGCGAAGGAAAAGGGCGCTAACGTCATCGCCATGGACATGGTGCCGCGCATTTCGCGCGCCCAGAAAATGGATGCGCTCTCCTCCATGGCCAATATCGCCGGCTATCGCGCGGTGATCGAGGCGGGCAATAATTTCGGCCGGTTCTTCACCGGGCAGGTCACAGCCGCCGGCAAGGTGCCGCCCGCCAAGGTGCTGGTCATCGGTGCCGGCGTTGCCGGTCTTGCCGCCATCGGCACGGCCACATCGCTCGGCGCGATCACCTATGCCTTCGACGTTCGCCCTGAAGTGGCCGAGCAGATCGAATCCATGGGCGCGGAATTCGTCTATCTCGATTTTGCCGACCGGCAGCAGGATGGCGCAGCGACCGGCGGTTATGCCGCCCCCTCCTCGCCGGAGTTCCGCGAGAAGCAGCTGGAGAAATTCCGCGAACTTGCACCGCAGATCGACATCGTCATCACCACGGCGCTGATCCCGGGCCGCGACGCGCCGAAGCTGTGGCTTGCCGACATGGTGGCGATGATGAAGCCGGGTTCGGTCATCATCGACCTCGCCGCCGAGCGCGGCGGTAATTGCGATCTGACGGTTCCCGACCAGCGCGTCGTGTCCGACAACGGCGTCATCGTCATCGGCTACACCGATTTCCCAAGCCGCATGGCGACGCAGGCCTCGACCCTCTACGCTACCAACATCCGTCACATGATGACCGATCTGACGCCTGCCAAGGATGGCAAGGTCGTTCATAACATGGAAGATGACGTCATTCGCGGCGCGACGGTAACCTATGGGGGCGAAATCACATATCCTCCGCCGCCACCCAAAATTCAGGCCATTGCCGCGCAGAAACCGAAGGAAAAAGCAAAAGAGCTGACGCCGGAGGAGAAACACGCCAGGGAAAAGGCCGAGTTCAAGGCACAGACCAAGAACCAGGTCGGGCTTCTGGTCGCCGGCACGGCCGTCTTGCTGCTCGTTGGCCTCTACGCGCCGGCAAGCTTCATGAGCCACTTCATCGTCTTCGTGCTTGCCTGCTTCGTCGGCTTCCAGGTGATCTGGAATGTCAGTCACTCGCTGCACACGCCGCTGATGGCCGTGACCAACGCGATTTCCGGCATCGTCATCATCGGCGCGCTGCTGCAGATCGGCTCCGGCAACTGGCTGGTGGTGATCCTTGCCTCGCTTTCCGTCCTGATCGCGACGATCAACATTGTCGGCGGTTTCCTCGTGACACGGCGCATGCTCGCCATGTTCCAGAAGTCCTGAGCGTGCGGGGATTTAAATAAATGACCATTGGTATTGTTTCCGCGGCCTATGTTGCCGCAGCCGTTCTTTTCATCCTTTCGCTAGGCGGTCTTTCCGGACAGGAAAGCGCCAAACGTGCCGTCTGGTACGGCATAACAGGCATGGGCCTCGCCATCATCGCCACCGTCTTCGGCCCTGAAATCAGCAAGGGCGTCGGGCAATGGCTCGTCGTGCTCCTGATGCTGGCGGGCGGCTCCGTCCTCGGTTACTTCGTCGCAAGCCGTGTACAGATGACCGAGATGCCGCAGCTTGTGGCGGCGCTTCACTCCTTCGTTGGCCTTGCCGCTGTCTTTATCGGCTTCAACGCCCATATCGAGGAAGCGCATGTCGCCTCGCTCGATGAAACCGCGCGTTCCTTGCTGACGGGCTTTTCCGCCATCCTCGCCCACAAGACGCCGGTGGAACTGGCGATCATGAAGGTCGAGGTCTTCCTCGGCGTCTTCATCGGCGCGGTGACCTTCACCGGCTCTGTCGTTGCCTTCGGCAAGCTTGCCGGCAAGGTGGATGGCAAGGCGAAGAAGCTGCCGGGCGGGCATCTGCTGAACGCCGGTGCTGCGATCCTGTCGCTGGTGTTGCTCATCATGTATTGCAACGGCGCAGGCGCATGGACGCTCGTCCTGATGACACTTGCCGCCTTCTTCATCGGTTACCACCTGATCATGGGCATTGGCGGCGCCGACATGCCTGTCGTCGTCTCGATGTTGAACAGCTATTCCGGCTGGGCGGCAGCAGCCATCGGCTTCACGCTCGGCAACGATCTGCTGATCGTCACGGGCGCGCTGGTCGGCTCCTCGGGTGCGATTCTCTCCTACATCATGTGCAAGGCGATGAACCGCTCCTTCATCTCGGTCATCCTCGGCGGCTTCGGCAGCACGACGGGCCCGGCGATGGAAATCGAGGGCGAACAGGTCGCGATCGACGCCGAAGGCGTGGCCGCAGCGCTGAACGATGCCGACAGCGTCATCATCGTCCCCGGTTACGGCATGGCGGTGGCGCAGGCGCAATCGGCCGTATCGGAACTGACCCGCAAGCTGCGCGCCGACGGCAAGACCGTGCGCTTCGCCATCCATCCGGTGGCTGGCCGTCTTCCGGGCCACATGAACGTGCTGCTCGCCGAAGCGAAGGTGCCTTACGACATCGTGCTCGAAATGGACGAGATCAACGACGATTTCCCAAGCACCGACGTCGTCATCGTCATCGGCTCCAACGACATCGTCAACCCGGCAGCGCAGGACGACCCCAACTCGCCCATCGCGGGCATGCCGGTTCTGGAAGTGTGGAAGTCGAAACTCGTCATCGTCTCCAAGCGCGGCCAGGGCACGGGCTATTCCGGCATCGAGAACCCGCTGTTCTACAAGGACAATACGCGGATGTTCTATGGCGATGCGAAAAAGTCGATCAACGATCTTCTGCCGTTGATCAAGTAAATGAAAAAGGGCGTTTCCGGGAGACCGGGAGCGCCCTTCGAATTTCTGAGAAACGACGATACGTTTCGTCCGGGGTGACGGTGTGCGGATGCTATGGCCTCGCCAAACAGAATTGTCCCGCGGGATGTTGTCGATAGACCGCCTTCAAAGCACCCGGTAACGCCGGTTGAAATACATCAGCGCCTCATCACCCGCATTGATCTTCATATCCACAACCTCGCAGATGAGAATATCGTGCGTGCCGCCGTCATGGGCCTCGCGGATGCGGCAATCGAAAGAGACGAGCGCATCTTCGAGAACCGGCGCACCGGTTTCGAGCACGCCCCAGTTGCCCGCAGCGAAACGTTCCTCGGCAGGCGTCTTGCCGCCGAAGAGCGTGCTCAGCACCTCATGATGGGCGGCGAGCGTGTTGACGCAGACCACACCATTGGCCTTCACCACCCTGTAAGCGGAAGAATTGCGGTTGAGGCAGATGAGAAGCGTGGGCGGATTGTCGGAAACGCTGCAAACCGCCGTCGCGGCGAAGCCTGCCCGGCCTGCGGCGCCATCCGTCGTGACGATATTGACCGCCGCACCGAGCCGCGCCATGGCGTTTCTATAATCGAGGCTGCGTTGCTCTGCAGTCTTCGTCTCCATTGCCGCTTCCTTTTCAAGAGACATCATCTGCATCTAACTCATCCTTCCTTAACAGGCCATCAAGCCAGCACACAGGCGTCGTCAAAGCCAAGGCGCGGCAGGCGGCCAAAGAGCTTTGACGGATCGCCATGACCGAGATTGATCAGGAAATTGGATTTCCACGTCGTGCCGGCAAAAAACGCCGCATCCACCTTGCCCTTGTTGAAACCGGACATGGCGCCGGTATCCAGCCCCAGCGCGCGGGCGGCAAGGATCAGATATCCGGCCTGAAGCGTGGCGTTGCGAAAGGCAGTTTCTTCGGCCACGGCAGGGCTGGAGGTAAACCACGAACGCGCATCGGCGTGCGGAAACAGTTCCGGCAGTTTCTCGTAAAATTCGCTGTCGATGGCAGCGATGACCGTGACCGGCGCGGCCATGGTCTTTTCGAGATTGCCCGAGGAGAGTGCCGGCCGAAGCTTTTCCCTGGCTTCCGGGCTGCGCACAAAGACGAAACGTGCCGGCGAGCAATTGGCCGAAGTCGGTCCCATCTTCGTCAGGTCGTAAAGCGCGTGCAGCGTCTCGTCACTGATCGGCTTGTCCGTCCAGCCATTGTGGGTGCGTGCTTCGGTGAAAAGCGTTGCGAGTGCTGCATCATCCAGTGCTTTCGTCATCGTGCTCTAAAATCCTGTCAGAATGTTTGGTCAACCGGCAGCAGAAACCGCAAAAGCCGGGCGTTGAAAAGGTCGGGTTCGGTGATATTGACCGCGTGAGCCCCGAAATCGAGAAGGCAAAGCTCGCTTTGCGGCAAACCGTCGGCAAGACGCAACGAGCGGGTATAGGGCACCAGAATATCGTCCTTCGTCGCCACCACCAGCACCGGATTGCCTATCTCGCCAAGCCGTGCGTCCACATCGAAGGCCCGCAGCGCCGTAATGCGGCGAAGCACATTCTCCTTGCCCTGAAAATGCGCCACGCCATGGGCATCGTCCCGTGCCAGCCGCTCCTGATTTTCAGACATCCACGCCGCCGGATAAAGGAACAGCGGCTGCGCTTTGACAAAAGCCTCGACACCCGACTTTTCCAGAAGCTCGATCCGCACATCAAAGCAGCGCCCGGAATGCGGATCGGCCTTGCTCCACGCGTTGATAAGCACCAGCCGGTCGATAAGGCCGGGCCGCCGCAGCGCGATATCAAGGCCGATCAGGCCACCGAGGGCATGTCCCATGAAGTGGAATTTTTGGAGGTTCAGGGCCGAAACGATCTCCAGCACATCATCCGCCATGGCGGAAATGCCGCCATCGAGCGGCACCTCGCCACCGGTCCTGCCTGTTCCGCGATGGTCATAGGTGACGACCCGGAAATGGCCGGAAAGAGCCTCGATCTGCGGCGTCCAGTAAGCACCCGATCCGCCCAGTCCCGAGGACAACAGAATAGTGGGGGCCTCAGGCTCGGTGCGACCATGAACCTCGAAATGCATCATCTGCCTTTTCGCCCTATTTGCCGATATGGGCGACGGTGGCGATTTCCACCAGCGCATCGGGCTTGACGAGGCCGCACTGGATGCAATAACGCGCCGGCTTGTCGCCGGGGAAATATTCCGCATAGACTGTGTTGACGGCCTGATAATTCGCCCAGTCGGTGATGAAGATGTGGTTCATCGTCACGTCTTCCATCGTGCCGCCGGCGGTCTCGATGACCGACTTGATGGTTTCGAGAACATGGCGGGTCTGCGCGCTGGCATCGCCCACATGCACGACATTGTTGTCCTTGTCGAAGGGCAGCGTGCCGGACACGTAAACCACGCCATCGGCGAGGGTTCCCGGCGAAAAGGGAGCGATGGGTTTGCTGGTGCCAACAGGTACGATGATCTTTTTCGGCATTTCGTTCTCCTCTTTGTGTTTCTCAATCAATCGGTGACAGGTGCTGCCTGCGAGATGACGCCGCAGAAATCATTGACGGTGGCGACCCAGCCGAAAAACTTCTCGACATTGTAGACCGTCGCCTGCTGGATAAAGTCCGGCCCGAGATGATGCGTGGCATCCTCCAGCATCACCCCGAAATATTCGAGGTGGAAAGCATCGCGCAGCGAGCTTTCCACGCAGACATTGGTGGCGATGCCGACAAAGACCAGATTGCGGATGCCGCGGGCGCGCAGCACGCTATCCATATTGGTGTTGAAGAAACCGCTGTAACGCGTTTTCGGTACTAGAATATCGCCGGGCTGCGGTTGCAGCTCGTCGACAATGGCGTAGTCCCATGTGCCCTTGGCCAGCAGCTGGCCCTGCAGTTCCGGCCTTTTGCGCATGGTCTTCAGCGCATTGGACTTGTGCCAGTTGGGCGAACCCGGCCCGCCCGCCTCGACATAGTCCTTGTCCCAGCCATTCTGGAAATAGATGACCTGGACACCGGCGGCCCGCGCCGCATCCAGCGTCTTCTTAATGTTGGCGATGGTGCCCTTTGCGCCTGAGATGTCGAAACCGGCCAGATCGACGTAACCGCCCTCGGTGGAATAGGCGTTCTGCATGTCGACCACGACAACGGCGGTCTCGCTGGGTTTCAGGGTAATCGGCTCCGGCCTTGCGGGAAGCGTCACGCTTTCCGAACGGCTCTCCGGGCCCTTGTAACCTGCCACGACGGCTTCGCTCATTCCGCTGCCTCCAGTGCCGCTTGAACATGCGCGCGGCTCTTCATCAGCGGCTGCACGTATTTGCCGAATTTTTCGACCCCTTCGAGGAAATCATCGAAGGTCAGCATCACGCCGCCCGTTCCCGGCACCTCGCTCATTTCATCCAGCATGGCCGCCACTTCCTCATAGGAGCCGATCAGGGTTCCCATGTTGATATTGACCGCAGAGACGGGGTTGGACATATGCCGGACATTGGTGTCGGAGCCGGATTTGGTGTCAACGGCGCTCTGCAGGCCGAGCCACTTGATCGCGTCCTGATCCGCACCAGCCTTGTAATGCTCCCACTTCGCCCAGGCATCCTCGGATTTTTCCTCGGCTAGCACCATGGTCAGCACCACGGACTTAACCTCGCGGCCGCTCTTTTCCGTTGCCGCCAGAAGCCGCTCATTGGTGGGCGCAAAGGCCTTGGGTGTGTTGACACCAACGCCAAAGCAGAAGCTGTAATCGGCGAACTTGGCCGAAAACGCCATGCCGGAATTGGACGAACCGGCGCAGATGAGCTTCACATCACCCTGCGGCACCGGCTTCATGCGGCAATCGTCCATCTGGAAGAACTTGCCCTTGTAGTCCGACTGACCTTCCGTCAGCAGCTCTTTCAGCACAGTCGTATATTCACCGAGATATTCGTAGCGATCACCGAAATAATCATCGCCCGGCCAAAGACCCATCTGGCTATATTCCGGCCGCTGCCAGCCGGTAATGAGGTTGATGCCGAAACGGCCACCGGAAATGGAATCGATCGTGGTCGCCATACGCGCGACGATGGCCGGCGGCATGACCAGCGTCGCGGCGGTGCCGAACAGCTTGATCTTGGAGGTGACGGCGGCCAGCCCCGCCATCAGCGTAAAGGATTCCAGATTGTAATCCCAGAATTCGGTCTTGCCGCCAAAGCCGCGCAACTTGATCATCGACAGCGCAAAGTCAAAACCATACTGCTCCGCTTTCAGCGTGATCGCCTTGTTCAGATCAAAGCTCGGTTTGTATTGCGGCGCGTTTTCGGAAAGAAGCCACCCATTGTTCCCGATCGGGATAAAAACACCAACTTCCATTTTGCTGTTCCCTTTTTTGCGTCAGGTGTCTCCTGACTTGAGAAAAGAGTAGCAGGTTCTGTGCCAGACCAAATACAATAATTTTATCAAATGGATAAAATTTTGGGCTGCGTAGAGCGTTGATCAAAAGACAAAATTTTTATCATTTGGTAAAAATATTTGCCTGTTTATTCGGCAAATATTGAGAGCGGCACATCAAAGGCGAGTGGCCCTTACCCAGTCGCAGACCGATTTAAGAAATCCGAAGGCCCTCCTCCGTCATGCCGGACCCGATCCGGCATCCATTCACGGCGCGTCTGCGCCGTGAATGGAATCTTTCGCGATCAAGGACTTGATCGCACCAGACCCCGGATCAAGTCCGGGGTGACGGCGGTAGGGAGTTAAGACTCAATCAAATGCGCACGCGCGAGGGGGCATTCTGCGCGATGAGGACAACAACCGCGCAGTTATGCGAAACCCTCAGCCCATCCGCTGCTGCGCATAAGCATGGACCGCCCGAAACGCCTCTTCAGCGCCGGCAACAACACGCTCTTCTTCTTCCACCGTCAGCGAAATTTCATCGAGGGCCGCAGTAAACGTGCGCCAGTGCAGGCCGCGCCCTTCCGGTGCGCCGGCCAGATGGCGCGCGCCGAATTCTTCATCCAGACCGAGCTTGGCTGCATCCTTCAGCAGGAAGGCAGCGCCAAGATTGGAGCCCTCGACCACGTAAAGCCAGCCCATGGCCTCCGGCAGATCGAAGGGCGTTTCGGCGGTAAAGCGCGGTTCGGACGTTTCCGGAATAGCAAGACCGAGATCGGCAAGGTCCTGCTCGATCATGGGAAGACGACGACGGCCCTTGAGGTCGGGGAGCAGACCATCAAGCGTGTGATTGGAAAAAAAGGCATCGAGATCGCGGTGGAAGAGATATTGCGTTTCCACGAATTTGCCGAAGTTCTCCCGGCTCTCGAACGGCTTCGCCGCCATGATGAAGGCATCCAGATCGCCATGCGCACCGCGCGTTGCAGCTTTCAGGCGCTTGACGCGGCTCTGCTCGATCTCTGCTACAGGCGCTGCCGGCTCGGCGATGGTCATGATGATGGTCCCTTTATCCCTATATTCAGACTGCCTGATAAAAATCTTTACTCCAACAGTCAAATTTATTTTCGCACTATCGACACGCCTTGGAAAGAGCATGGGGCCGCCATCTCCCTGGCAGGACAGCCTACTCTAAGCTTCCTTGACCCTTCGTCTCAACACCTGACGGCGCGGCCTGAAACGAAGAGAAACCTCAAATCGCACTTCCGGACAATCATATTGCAATTAGCTCTTTACAACTAACATGTCAGCATGCCATCAATTCGTAGTCACCTTGGAGGAGCATCTTAATTGACCCAGAAATTCGGCCTTTCGGCAGCCCTGACAACCCCTTTCAAAACGGACGGAACGGTCGATATCGATGCCATGATCGCCCATGCCCGCCGCTGCCTGTCCAATGGCTGCGACAGCGTGACGCTTTTCGGTACGACAGGCGAAGGATGCTCGGTCGGCAGCCGCGAGCGGCAGGTCATTCTCTCCCGCTTCATCGAGGCGGGTGTTGCGCCTGCCCGTCTGGTCACCGGCGTTCTGATGGATTCCATCGAGGACGCGGCCGACCAGTCGGCGGAAGCGCTGAAAGCCGGTGCCCGCAATATTCTGCTCGCGCCCCCCTCCTATTTCAAAAATGTCAGCGATGACGGCCTGTTTGCCTGGTTCTCGGCGGTGTTCGAAAAAATCGGTAAGGATGCACGCGACATTCTCGTCTACAATATTCCTTCCGTAACCATGGTCACCTTGTCCGTGGAACTGGTCGGAAGGTTGAAAAAGGCATTTCCCGGCGTCGTCACGGGCGTGAAGGATTCCTCGGGCAACTGGAGCCACACCGAGCGCCTGCTGAAAGAGCACGGCGATCTCGCCATCCTGATCGGCGATGAGCGCGACTTGGCCAAGGGTGTTCGCCTCGGCGGTCAAGGCGCCATCTCCGGCGTCGCCAATTTCCTGACCCAGGAAGTGCGCGCCATGGCCGTCGACGGCAAGGATGACAAGCGCGTCGAGGATCTTGTTGTGGAACTTCTGAAATTCCCGGTTACACCAGCCGTCAAGGTGCTGGTATCACACACGACAGGGGAAAATATCTGGTCGGATGTGCGTGCACCGCTGGTGGCGATTTCACCTGAGGATCGGCGGCAGATCGAAGGCGCTTTCGACGCGCTGTTTCGCAAACAGGCCGCCTGAACGGAGCTGAAAGGTTGAGCATGGACGATACCGGCGAACAGACATTGCGGGAACGGGCGTATGAGAGCTTTACGCATCACCTTCTCTCGCGTGATGTTCGCCCGGGGCAATTCATCTCGCAGCGCCGCCTTGTGGAACTGACGGGTCTGCCGCTCGGCGCAATCCGGGAGGCAATTCCGCGGCTGGAGGCGGAAGGTCTGATCAAGACCGTGCCGCAGCGGGGATTACAGGTTGCCCATATCGACATCAACCTCATCCGCGAAGCATTCCAGTTCCGAATCTTCCTCGAAAAGGAGGCCGTGGCGCTGTTTACCCGTTCTGCCTCAGACGCAGCTATTGCGAAACTGTTGAAACAGCACCGCGATATCGCCGAAGCGGCCGAAAATGGCGGGGAATCGCCGGAACTTGAGCAGCACGCGCAGCAGGTGGACTGGGGCATGCACGATGCCTTCATCGATGCGCTCGGCAATTCGATCATCTCGAATGCCTACCGGGTCAATTCCATCAAGATGCGCCTCATCAATCAGGAGCGCTTTCGCATCGCCGGCCATGTGAAGTCGGTCATGAAGGAACATCTCGCCATTCTCGAAGCCATCGAGAGGCGATCCGTGGAAGACGCCGTGGAACGGCTGACCGCCCATATCCGCAACGCAAGGGACAGGGCGCTGGCGGTTTAGGGCAAATCCGGCGGGACAAAGAGGGTCTGCGCCGGCCTTGCAGGGAATAAGCAACAAGCCGGGGTGAGGAGAATTTCCGGCTAACTGGAGGAGAACAGACATGACGCATTCATTGCTCAACCCCACGCGCCGCGCCTTTCTGGCAGGCACGGCGGCGCTTGGCGGCAGCGCGGTGCTCGGCATTCGCCCGGCATCGGCGGCGGTGAACTGGAAGAAACACGCGGGCACTACCCTTGAAGTCAATCTCGTCAAAAGCCCGCGCAGCGAAACGCTGATCAAATATCTCGGCGAGTTCGAAGAGCTGACCGGCATCAAGGTCAATGCCGAAGCGACACCGGAACAGCAGCAGCGCCAGAAGGTGGTTATCGAACTCTCCTCCGGCAAGCCGAGCTTCGACGTGGTGCATCTGAGCTACCATGTGCAGAAGCGCCAGTTCGAAAAGGGCAAGTGGCTGGCTGATATCAGCGGCTTCCTGAAAGACCCGTCACTCACCGATCCGTCGCTTACCGAAAAGGACTTTGCCGAGGCCGGCATGCTGTTTGCCAAGGATAGCGACGGCGTGCTGCGCTCGCTGCCCTTCTCGGTGGATTACTGGATCGTCTACTGGAACAAGGAGCTCTTCGAAGCCAAGGGCCTGAAATACCCTGAAACTTTCGAGGAGCTTGTAACGGCCGCGGAAAAGATCACCGATCCCGCAACCAACACCTATGGTTTCGTGGCGCGTGGCCTCAAGAACGCCAATACACCGGTCTGGACCTCGCTGATGCTCGGCTACGGCGCAAAGCCGATCGTCGACGGCAAGGTCAACACCGAGTCCAAGGAGGCGGTTGAAGCGGCCAAGCTCTATCAGCGCCTGATGACCAAAGCCGCGCCTCCAGGCGTCTCCGGCTTCAACTGGGCGGAAGCGCAGTCGGCCTTCCTGCAGGGCAAGATCGGCATGTGGTTCGATGGCGTCGGTTTTGCCCCGCCGATCGAGAACCCGGAAAAATCCCGTGTCGTCGGCAAGGTTGGTTATGGCGTCATGCCGAAGGGCCCGGCAGCGCAGGCCGCTGGCACATTCGGTGATGGCCTCGGTGTCGTCGAAGCCAGCAGCAAGAAGGAAGCCGCTTACCTCTTCTGCCAGTGGGCGATTTCGCATGAAATGGGCGCTCGCCTTTTGCAGGCAGGTGCAGGTGTCCCGTTCCGCCAGTCCATCCTCGAAGACCAGAAGGTGCGCGAGGGCGTCAAGATGCCGGCTGCCTGGCTGGATGCGGTCGTCGGTTCCGGCAAGGTCTCGCAGCTTGCCCTTCCCGTTATCATTCCGGTGACGGAGTTCCGCGACATCTACGGCGTCGGCCTCACCAACATGATCGGCGGCGCCGACCCGGCGGCGGAACTCAAGAAGGCAACGGAACAGTTCACACCCGTTCTGGCGCGTAGCGAGGGATAATGGCCTCCGTGAGCATCGAAAACACCAAGACAGGCGCCAGTCGCAAAGAAGGGAGCAGGCCGGCAAGGCTTGCTCCCAACTACTGGCCTTTCGTCATACCGGCACTGGTCGTCATTTCGGCTGTCATCGTTTTTCCATGGGTCTTCACCCTCTGGATGAGCGCGCATCGCTGGACGCTCGGGCAGGAGCAGAGCTTCATCGGGTTCGAGAACTACGTAAGGCTCGCAAGCGACGCCAGGTTCTGGGAATCGCTCTGGCACACGCTCGTTTATACCGTGCTGTCAGTTGTCGCTCCGCTCTTCCTCGGAACATTGGCGGCGCTGGTTTTCGATGCGCAGTTTCCGCTGCGCGGTTTTCTGCGCGGCGTTTTCGTCATGCCGATGATGGCGACCCCGGTCGCCATCGCGCTCGTCTGGACGATGATGTTCCATCCGCAGCTCGGCGTCCTGAACTATCTCCTGTCCTTCATCCACATCGGCCCGCTGGAATGGATCTACAATCAGTCAACGGTCATTCCGTCGCTGGTCCTTGTGGAAACCTGGCAATGGACGCCGCTCGTCATGCTGATCGTGCTCGGTGGGTTGGCGGCCGTTCCACGCGAACCCTATGAAAGTGCGGAAATCGACGGCGCCAATGCCTGGCAGAAGTTCCGTTATCTCACCATGCCGATGATCGCGCCGTTCCTGATGATCGCCGTCATCATCCGCTCCATCGATGCCGTCAAGAGCTTCGACATCATCTATGCGATGACCCAGGGCGGACCCGGCACGGCCTCCGAAACCATAAACATCTACCTCTACAATACGGCGTTTGCCTATTACGACATCGGTTACGGCTCGGCCATGGCCGTCGTCTTCTTCATCATCATCGTGGCGCTTTCCTTCGTGCTTCTGATGGTGCGCCAGCGCTCGCAATGGAACGAGATGGAGGAACACTGATGTCCGCAAAAATCCTGAAACGCAGAAATCTCGACCGGCTCGGCCTGTTCTTCGTGGCGCTGGTAATGATTTCGCCTGTTATCCTGTTCTTCATCTGGATGATCTCGCTGTCTCTGAAATATGAAATCGACAACGGCGCCTATCCGCCAATCCTGATACCCGAACGTTTCGCCTGGTCGAACTATGTGAAGGTGTTCGAAGAGAACAATTTCTTCCTCTATTTCTGGAATTCGGTCCTCGTGACAGGGGCGGCCACCATTCTGGCGCTCGTCATCGGCGTTCCCGCCGGTTACGGCATCGCGCGGCTGAAGGCGGAAAAGTCGGCGGTCGTCATCATGATCGCCCGCATGACACCCGGCCTTTCTTTCCTCATTCCGCTGTTCCTGCTGTTCCAATGGCTGAACCTCTTGGGCACGCTCTGGCCGCAGATCATCATCCATCTTGTCGTGACGGTGCCGATCGTCGTCTGGATCATGATCGGTTATTTCGAGACGACACCGAAGGAGCTGGAAGAGGCCGCAAGCATTGATGGCGCATCCTCCTGGCAGGTGTTTCGCCTCGTGGCGCTGCCGATCGCCAAGCCCGGCATCGTCGTCTCCTTCATTCTGGCGGTCATCTTCTCGTGGAACAACTTCGTCTTCGGCATCGTGCTGGCCAGCCGTGAAACCCGCACCCTGCCGGTCGCGGTCTACAACATGCTGTCCTTCGAACAGGTGAGCTGGGGTCCGCTGGCTGCAGCCGCGTTGATTGTGACGCTGCCGGTGCTGCTGCTCACCATGTTCGCACAGAAACAGATCGTGGCGGGCCTGACCGCCGGCGCCGTCAAGGGCGGCTGAACCATCAAACAAATAAATACGGGAACCTGCACATGGCACCGGTCAATATCCAAAACGTCCAGAAGCGCTTCGGCTCCGTCAACGTCATCCACGGCATCGATATCGACATCAAGGATGGCGAATTCGTGGTCCTGGTTGGCCCTTCCGGCTGCGGCAAATCCACCCTGCTGCGCATGATTGCAGGGCTGGAAGAGCTGAGCGATGGCGAAATCCATATCGGCCCGCGCGAGGTGAGCCACCTGCCCGCCCGCGACCGCGATATCGCCATGGTCTTCCAGAACTACGCGCTTTATCCACACATGACGGTCAAGGACAATATGGGCTTTGCGCTGAAACTGAAGAAGGTGAGCGCCGAGGAAACCAAGGCCAAGGTGGACCGGGCCGCCGCCATTCTGGGCCTGGAAAAACTGCTCGACCGTTATCCGCGCCAGCTCTCGGGCGGCCAGCGCCAGCGTGTCGCCATGGGCCGCGCGCTGGTGCGCGATCCGCAGGTCTTCCTGTTCGATGAACCGCTTTCCAATCTCGATGCCAAGCTGCGCGTGCAGATGCGCGGCGAGATCAAGGCCATGCACCAGCGCATCGGCACGACGACCATCTACGTCACACACGACCAGGTGGAAGCCATGACCATGGCCGACAAGATCGTGGTGCTGCATGACGGCGTGATCGAACAGATCGGCGCGCCGCTCGAACTTTACGACAATCCCGCCAACCTCTTCGTTGCCGGCTTCATCGGCTCACCCGCCATGAACTTCATTCGCGGCCGGGTCGAAGAAGGCGTCTTCCGCACTGCCAAGGGCCTTAGTCTGCCGTTGCCCGCCCATGCCGATATCGGCAAGCTCGGCGGCCGAGACCTGGTCTACGGCGTGCGGCCCGAACATATCCGCGCGGCCGAGACCGGCATCGAAGGCCGCGTCGAACTGGTCGAAGGCACCGGCTCGGAAATCTATGCCAAACTCGATTGCAAGGGTGACGACATCGCCTGCCTGTTCCGCGAGCGCCTCAATGTCCGCTTCGGCGATACGATCCACATTGCCATCGATCCGGCAACCGTGCATCTGTTCGACAAAGACAGCGGTAAACGCATCTGAGCGCAACGGGAGCAAAGAGAATGGCGAAAGAACAGGCCGGCAAGCATGTCCTCTGCGTGGGGGCAGCCGTGCTCGACACCCTGTTTCGCGTTCACGACATGCCAAAGGGTGAAGGCAAGGTCCTGCCCTATGAAATGCTGCAGATCGCCGAAGGCATGGCGTCCAGCGCTGCCTATGCCGTGCATCGCATGGGCGGCCGCGCCAGCCTGTGGGGAGCGGTGGGCGACGATGAGACCGGAAGCCGTATCCTGCGCGATCTCAGCGAAAGCGGCATCAACACGAGCGGTATGACGGTCGCGACCGGCGCACGCTCGGCCCTGTCAACGATCATCATCGATAACAGGGGAGAGCGGCTGATCGTGCCTTTCTACGATCACCGGCTGCACGAGAAGAAGCGGTCCTGCACGCCGCAAGACATCGCGCCTTTCGACGCCGTTCTGGTGGATGTGCGCTGGCCGGAACTGGCGCTTGATGTGCTCACGGTGGCGCGCACGCTTGGCAAACCCGCCATTCTCGATGGAGACGTTGCACCCGTCGAAATCCTTGAGAAGCTTGCGCCAGCCGCGAGCCATATCGTCTTTTCCGAACCCGCAGCTGCCCGGCTGACGGGGCTTGAAACGGTGAAAGACATGCTGCCGGTGCTGCATGCTCGCTACCCTGAGACCTTCATCGCTGTTACCGCCGGACCAGCCGGTTGCTGGTGGACCGAGCCCAATGATCCCACGGTGCATTTTCAGGAGACGATGTCCATCGAAGCAGTCGACACGCTGGCGGCGGGCGATATTTTCCACGGCACGTTTGCGCTCGCGATGGCTGAGCGCATGGAAAGCCGCGCCGCCATCCGCCTCTCCTCCGTTGCTGCCGCGCTCAAATGCACAGTCTTCGGCGGCCGGGCCGGCGCACCTACGCGCGAAGAGACGGAAGACGCAATGCGGCACTGGCTGGAGCGTGATGGCGAACCCGCGCTGCGCGCCTCCTGAGGGCATCCATTGCCCGCATAAAACTATTCCATTTTTGCGATGCCGTTTCCCGGCGAACTAGGCTAACGTCAAGTCAGAGCAAAGCTTTTCGCAAGATGCGCTCGCCTCGACCTCAGCCCGCATTCCGCAAAAGTGATCGCCCGATGCATCAGACGACCCGCCCGAGACTGCGCGATATCGGTTTCCGGCCCGGCCATTTCGAAACCGGCCGGCTCAACGCCATCACCGATGTCGAAGGGGTGGCCGTTGGCCATTCGACCGTCATCGAAGGAGACAAAATACGCACCGGCGCAACCGCGATCCTGCCGCATGACGGCAACCTGTTTCAGGACAAGGTGCCCGCCGCCTTCGCCGTTTATAACGGCTTCGGCAAATTTGCAGGCTCAACCCAGATTGAGGAATTGGGCGAACTCGAAACGCCAGTTATCCTCACCAATACGCTGGCAACCGGTCGTGCCATCGAGGCGATCAACCGCCATACGCTGGCGCAGCCGGGGAATGAAAAAGTCGTCTCGATCAATGCCGTCGTCGGCGAGACCAACGATTCCCGCCTGAACGACATCCGCGCCGGCCGCCCGACCGTCGAGGAAATCTCGTCCGCGTTGAAAAATGCGACCACCGGCCCCATCGCAGAGGGCGGGGTGGGCGCAGGAACCGGCACGGTCGCCTTCGGCATGAAGGGCGGCATCGGCACCGCCTCCCGCATCGTCACCATTGCCGGTGATGCTTACACCATCGGCGTTCTCGTACAATCCAACTATGGCGGCCATCTGCTGGTCTGCGGCAAACCCTATGTCAGCCCTGATCACCAGGACAAGGATGGCTCCATCGTCATCATTGTCGCCACCGACGCGCCGCTCTCTTCCCGCAATCTGAAGCGCTTGGCGGCCAGAAGCTTCGGCGGACTTGCCCGCACGGGTGCGGCACTCAGTAATGGCTCCGGTGATTATGCGCTGGCATTTTCCACCGATCAGCGCCTGCGCCGCACGCCTGCGCGCCGCAAGGCCGTTACGGACTACCCCGAGCTTTCCAACGACGCGATCTCGCCGCTCTTCGAAGCCACGATAGAGGCGACGGAGGAAGCGATCCTCAATTCGCTCTGCGCAGCAGAAACGACAACCGGCTTCAATGCCGGCACCGGCAAGGCCTCCACGGTCGAAGCCATTTCCATCGACACCCTCAAAACCCTTCTTTCAGCCTGACTTTTCCAGACGGAGTTTTCATGACTAGCCCATCCGGTCGCATCGTTTACGTCAACGGCGAGTTCCTGCCCGAAGCGGACGCCCGCCTTTCCATCTTCGACCGAGGATTCCTGTTTGGCGACGGCATCTACGAGGTCACCTCCGTTCTGGAAGGCAAATTGATCGACAGCGACCTGCATATGGCCCGGCTGGAACGCAGCGCCCGCGAGATCGATGTCGCCCTGCCGGTCACGACCGGCGAGATCGTCGAGGCCGAACGTCGCCTGATCGCCGACAACAATCTCGTCGAAGGCATGATCTATCTGCAGCTGACGCGTGGTGCGGAAGATCGCAACTTCCTGTTCTCTGCCGATCTGAAGCCGACGCTGGTCATGTTCACCCAGGCGAAGAAGCTGATCGGCACTCCGGTCGAAGAGGTCGGGATCGCCGTCAAGTCGGTTCCCGACCAGCGCTGGGAACGCCGCGACATCAAGACCGTCTGCCTGCTTCCGCAGGTCATGGCAAAGCGCATCGCGAAGGCCGAAGGCTGTGACGAGGCGTGGATGATCGAGAACGGTTTCGTCACTGAAGGCGCGTCCTCCACCGCCTATATCGTCACCGCCGATAAGAAGATCATCACCCGCGGCAACAGCAACAAGACCCTGCCCGGCTGCACCCGCCTCGCCGCCCTGCAACTGGCAAAGGAAGCAGGCTTCACGCTGGAGGAACGCCCCTTCACGCTGGAAGAGGCGCTGAATGCCGATGAAGCCTGCCTGACCAGCGCCTCCAACTTCGTGGTTTCGGTCACGAAGATCGACGGCAAGCCGGTAGGCAACGGAAAGCCTGGACCGATGGTAAGCCGCCTGCGCGCGCTCTACCTCGAAAACGCACGCCGCACGGCGATCTGATCGAACGCGTTTTGTTTATCACATTCCAGTCGGAGAACCGCGGCCGGAATGCTCTAGTCTTCGAGAACCGCCCAGATGCGCTCGACAACGGGCCGGCGGTTCTCCTTGGAGCGATAGAGCCTGATATCGACCGCGATATCGTAGGTCGGGTCTGCGGCCCGCACCAGAGCGCCGCTATCAAGCTCGTGCCGCATCAGGCTTTCCGGTACCCAGGCCACACCCCAGCCGGCCATCGCCATGGCCTTCAGCCCCACCGACATGCTGCCCTCATGCACCCGCTCGAATTGCGGCAGCCGCGCGCTCAGGAGATCGCGAAGCAAAGGCCCGAAGAAAGAGGCCTTTTCATAATCCAGATAAGCAAAGGGTTTTCGCGCATTTTCAACCAGCGCATGCAGCGGCGAGCCATCATTCGCAGGCGCGGATACCGGGATGATGTTCTCGGCGCCCAGCACGCGGAATTCGAAAAGCTGCGCATCGAGCAACATCGGCACTTCGGGATGGGCATAGGTCAGAAGGAAATCGCTTTGCCCGTCCACCAGTGAGTTGAGGTTTTCCTCCATGCTGCCGGAATCGGGCCGCAGAACCGAAAACAGCGGCCCGGCCTTCTCGTTCACCCGTTTCAGCCAATCCGGAAAGAAGGTGAAGGATAAAGTATGCAGCGCCGTCAGCCGCACCGTCCTGGCATCCGCCCCCTCCTCCTGAAGAAGCGTGCGCCGTGCGTGGTAAAGCTGTTTCAGCGTTTCCTGGGCGACAGGCACGAATTTCGCCCCCGCCTCTGTCAGCCGGGAAGGATAGGATGCCCGATCGACCAGCGTCGCGCCCACCCAGGCTTCCAGCTGCTTGATGCGCCGGCTGAAAGCCGATTGCGTCACATGCCGCTCATCCGCCGCCTTCGAAAAATTCAGCGTTCCGGCCAATGCCAGGAAATCCTCGAGCCATTTGACTTCCAAGGGTCTGTTCTCCCACAAAGATGCCATCCCGGCCTGCCGGGAACACGGCTCTTTATTAGGAGGAATAGGAGCTGATTGAAACCCGTTAGGAGGTTTCAGGCTGTTGAGGAAATAGCCCGAGCCCCATTCTCGTCATCCCTCGGCTTACACATCCTCTGGACAGGTCCGAGCATGTGGCGCGCGACGGGGTGGGTCTCAGTCGTTAGCGGCTCCGTGAATATTCAATCATCCGCGCCCGGCTGCAAACCAGCTCGATCCGGTCGTCCCCCAGACGATTGAGGCAGACACGCTTCGTCCATGGCCCATCAATCAGCGTGAAGAGGAAACGACCATTGCCGAGCGCCTTCAAGGGCATGCTGCGGCGGACGGGGCCGATGCCCATCGTCAGTGAGGAGCCGTTGATCGAAAATTCAGCGCCCTCATCCGAACGCCACGACCCCGACAGATCATCCGGCACCGTATGCTCCCCGACCGGTAGGAAACGGCGCGTCGCGTGGCCGGCCTCGCCGACGATTGCATCGCCCTCAAGCCTCAGACGCATGGGCGACGATGCGGAGCGGGAAGAAACCCAGCCATCGACATCTTCATAGAGCGTGTCATCGCCATCGATGAAGGTGGATGTGCTGCCCTTGATCTCCAGCCACCACGGACCGCTTTCGGTGACATAGAGGCCTTCCGGCAGGTTGGCGGCCGGCTTGGGCAAAGGCAGGCCGGTCAAAGCCGCCATGCTTTCAAGCGCGATCTTGAAACCGTTGGTATCTTCGCGATTGGACACCACGACGAATCCCGTGCCGTTTTCGGGATCGAGCAGGAAGTAAGTTTTGTAGCCGGGATGAGAACCGCCGTGGCCGACAAACCGGCGGCCGCCCAAATGCGACCAGCGCAGACCGAGGCCATATTCGCTCATCCGCCCGTCGGCGAGCGGCCGCTCAGCCGAAAGCCTGTCGAGAACACCCGCAAAGCTGCCCTCGCCCCGCATCAGCCCCTGCAGCCAGCGAGCCAGCGCGTCGGCACTGCCTGCAAGGCTGCCGGATGCGGAGATATGCAGTCCGGCAGCAGAAAGCTGCCAGTTCTCTTCAGACTTCCAGTAACCCGGCACCAGGCCGTTGACCGGATCGTTCCAGACGTCAGGCGCTTTCAGAAACACGTCGAACGGCGCGGCAATCTGCGTCTGCACGAAATCGTCGAAACGGAAACCCCGGCGCTCCAGCGCCGCTTCCACCAGACGGTAACCGGTATTGGAATAGGACACCTCGCTGCCGGCATCGAAATTCAGCCGGGTCAGCCGGGACAGGTATTCGAGAAGCGGTCCGGCCTTCGTTTCGGTATAGACGGAAAGCCCAAGCAAGGAGAGACACTCGCGCGTATCCGGCAGGCCGCCGCTCATGTCCAGCGCCTGCCCGACCGTGACATCGCGCAGCGGCGATTGCAGCTCCGGCAGATGTTTGCCGAGCGGATCGTCGAGCCCGATCAGATCTGCATTGGCCAGCACCATGGCGCAGAAAACGTGTTTCGTGACGGAGGCATACCGCACCACGCTCTGCGGCGTGAAGGGCGCAGAGGTCGAGAGGCTCTCGACACCGCCGGCATGGGTAAAACGGATACCATCGAGATCAAAACCGATGACCGCCCCGCCCGGCTCGTTGCCTGTCCACTGCGAGACGAAGGTCTCTGAAAGGGCTGACGCGGCGTTCCAGTCGAGTTGCTGTGGCATGGTTTGGTCTCTTATCTCGTCGTCTTTACAGAAAAGCCTCGGCACCGCCGCTTGTTTCTTCTCCCCGCCGGGGAGAAGGTGGCCCGAAGGGCTGGATGAGGGGAGGCGACGCCAGCGATATTCGGAGAGCTGGCCCCCTCATCCCGCTGCCGCGGACTTCTCCCCGGCGGGGAGAAGAAGCGAGCGGCACCCGCTCGATCCATGGTCGCGTGGACTCAGGCCGGCTCTTCCAGCCGGATGCTCAGGCTACGCAGCTCTTCCGTATGCGGATGTTTCGTACGTCCCTCGCGCAGATCACCCGCGCTCAGCTGCTCCACCATCTCCCCATTCAACATCACGCCCACCTGCGGGCAAAGATGCGCAATGACTGCCAGATTGTGGCTGACGAGAATATAGGTAAGGTTGCGCGCTGCGCGCAGGTCCTGCAACAGGTTCAGGATTTCCGCCTGCACCGACACATCGAGCGCTGAAGTCGGCTCATCAAGCAGCAGCACCTGCGGATCGGCGATCAAGGCGCGGGCAATCGCCACGCGCTGGCGCTGGCCGCCGGAAAGCTGGTGCGGGAACCGGAAACGCACCGCCTGCGGCAGGGCGACGTCCGACAAAGCCTGCTGGATGCGCTTTTCGATATTGTCCATGCCGTGCACCAGCGGCAGTTCGCTGAGGATACGGTCGATGGTCTGGCGCGGATGCAGCGACCCGTAGGGGTCCTGAAACACCATCTGCACCTGCCGGAAGAATTCCGGTGTGCGACGCAGGGGGGCATCCTTGCCGGCAAAGGCGATACGCCCTTCCCAGCTTTCATTGAGGCCGGCCATGGCGCGCAGGATGGTGGACTTGCCCGAGCCGCTTTCACCGACGATGCCGAAGCTGCCGCCCTTTTCCACCGAAAAGGAGACGCCCTTCACCACTTCGCGGTCGCCGAACTTGATACGGAGATTATCGACGTCGATCATTGGCTGGACCACGCTGCATCACGGTTGAGAACGGGAAGACGCTCGCGCGGATGCGTCAGCGAGGGAATGCAGTTCAAAAGTCCCTGCGTATAAGGATGCTGGGCTTTCAGAAGCTCGGAAGCCTTCAGCTCCTCCATCACCCGGCCGGAATACATCACCGCAACACGATCGCAGAAATGAGAAACGAGCGGCAGGTCATGGCTGATGAGGATAAGACCCATGCCCCGCTCCGACACCAGCTCCTCAATCAGCCGCAGGATTTCCGCCTGCACCGTGGCGTCGAGCGCGCTGGTCGGTTCGTCGGCAATCAGCAGCTCCGGATCGGGGGCAAGCATCATGGCGATCATCACGCGCTGGCCCATACCGCCTGAAACCTCATGCGCATAGGACGAGGCGACCTGACGCGGATTGCGGATTTTCACCTGATCGAGCAGCGCGATTGCCGCTTCCATGGCGGCTCGCTTGCTGCCGCCCTTGTGGGTGCGCCATGCTTCGGCTACCTGCGCACCAATAGTCTTCACCGGGTTCAGCGAATATTTCGGGTCCTGCAGGATGAAGCCGGCCCGCTTGCCGCGGATCTGGCGCATCTGCCTTTCGCTGGCGGACAGCACGTCGATGCCATCGAAGGCGAGCTTGTCGGCGCGGATATCGGCATTGGAGGGCAGGAGCTTCATCAGCGCCCGCGCCGTCAGGCTCTTGCCGGAACCGGATTCGCCGACGATGCCGAGTTTTTCGGTTCCGAGTTTCATGGAGACACCACGCACCGCCTCGAAACGGCTGGTGCGGGTCTGGAAGGCGATCTTCAGATTTTCGATTTCGACCAGCATGGCTCAATGTCCCTTCGGGTCGAGAACGTCGCGCAGGCCATCGCCGAGGAAGTTGAAGGCGAGCGAAACGAGGAAGATGGCGATACCGGGAATGGTGGCGACCCACCATTGTTCGAAGATGAAGCGCTTGGCTGTCGCAATCATCGCGCCCCATTCCGGCGAAGGCGGCTGCGCGCCCATGCCGAGGAAGCCGAGGCTGGCGGCGGTGATGATGATGGAGCTCATGTCGAGCGTGATGCGAACGATAAGGCTCGGCACGCAGAGCGGCGCGATATGCCGGGCGATGATGCGCCAGGCGGAAGCACCCGTCAGGCGATAGGCCGCGACGAAGTCGCTGCCGCGAACCGTCATGGTTTCAGCGCGCGCCAGACGCGCATAAGGCGGCCAGGCGGTGAGCGCGATGGCGAGAATGGCGCTTTCGACGCCCGGTTTCAGCGCCGCGACAAAGGCCAGCGCAAGGATGAGCCGCGGAAACGCTAGAAACACGTCCGTCACGCGCATCAGCACCGTATCGACGATGCCGCCGAAATAACCGGCGATGCAGCCGATGGCGAGACCGATGGGGGCGACGAGAACGACGACGGCAATGACCATGCCAAGCGTGACGCGACCACCGTAGAGAATACGCGAGAGAATGTCGCGACCAAGCTCATCCGTGCCGAACCAGTGCTCGGCGCTCGGGAACGCCAGGCGGTTGCCGAGGTTCTGCGTCGCCGGATCGTAGGGAGCGAGCAGCGGCGCCAGCAGCGACAGCGCGATGAAGAGGACGATGATCGTTAGACCGACCACCGCCAGCGGATTGGACTTGAGGTTGAGCCAGATGCGATACCGGTTGCCCCAGGCAGCCTGTGTTCGCGAATGCGGCGTTTCATCCAGCGCCCAGTTTCTGAAATTAGCTAACATCATCGAACGCGAGGATCCATAACTCTGTAAAGCACGTCTGCGAGCAGGTTGAGGGCGACATAGATGAAGCCGATCAACAGGGTGGCTCCGACGACGGGGTTCATGTCCGCGTTCATGAGCGAGACGGTGAGATATTGACCAAGGCCCGGCCAGCTGAAGACGGTTTCCGTCACCACGGCGCCTTCGAGAAGGCCGGCATAGGTGAGCGCGAGAACCGTGACGAGCTGCACGGCGACCGTCGGGAAGGCGTGTCCCCAGATCACGGTCATGGCAGAAAGCCCCTTGGCGCGGGCGGTGATGACATATTCGCCCTTCAGCGCGTCGATCATGAAGGCGCGCGTCATGCGGGTGATATAGGCCATGCTGAAATAGGCGAGAATGCAGACGGGCTGCACCATATGGGCGATGGCGTCGTAAAAGGCGTCCCAGTCGCCCGCAAGCAGCGTGTCGACGGTCATCAGGCCGGTAACCTGCGTGATCATGCCGTCATAGATGATGTCCTGACGCCCCGGCCCCGGTGCGACGCCAAGCGTGGCGTAAAAGACGAGCAGCGAAATCAGCGCCAGCATGAAAACAGGCACCGAGTGGCCGGCAAGGCAGACGACGCGGATGACCTGATCCGTCAGCTTGCCCTGCTTGACGGCGGCCCAGACACCAAGCGGAATGCCGATCAGCGCGGCAAGAATGAGCGCTGCGGTGGCAAGTTCGAAGGTGGCGGGGAAAACGCGCTTGATATCGATCCAGACCGGATTGCGGGTCAGGATCGAATTGCCGAAATCGCCATGCAGAACCTGCGTGACATAATGGAAAAACTGCACGACCAGCGGCTGGTCGAGACCCATTTCGGCCCGGACCCGCACGATGACGTCTTCGGGCGCATTGTCGCCGACCGCCGCGATGACGGGATCGACGGGCATGACGCGCCCGATCATGAAGGTGATGATCATCAAACCGAACAGCGTCAGGAGGACGCTGCTCAGTATCGACGATATGCTTTTAACGCGCTTGTTCAATGTCACGCTTTCTTCGCATCGTGGTAGGAATTGCCCTCAGAGAGAACGCCGAGTTCGAAACCGGAAACGCCCTTGCGGAAGGCTGCCGTCTTGGTGGTCTGGAACATGAACACGAAGGGGCTGTTTTCCATGTGTTCGCGCTGCAGGGCTTCATAAAGCTCCACGCGCTTTGCAGGATCCTTCTCGTCACGCGCGGCTTCCGCCTTGGCGGCAAAGTCGTCGTTCTTGAAGCGCGAACGCCACAGGAAGGGCTTCGACTTGGCGTCGTCGCCATTGTCCTTGTTGATGTTGAAGACATCGGCGTTGGAATGCGGATCGAAATAATCCGTGCCCCAGGCCGACAGCGCCATCTGGTGTTCGCGGGCGCGCATCTTGGTCAGAACCTGGCGGTTCTCGGCCGATTGCAGGCGTACCTTGATGCCGATATCGGCAAGGTTTGCCTGGATGGCCTGCGCCAGATCCGGATAAGGCTGGGCGGAATAATGGTCCATGCTGATTTCGAAACCATCGGCAAGGCCGGCTTCGGCCATCAGTGCCTTGGCCTTTTCGACATCGCGCTGGAACGGAATGTCGTTGACGGCGCCGGGGAAGCCCTTCGGCTCGAAGCTCTGGTGGATTTCGTGCGTCAGCGGCACGATGTTTTCCTGCATGCCCTTGTAGTCCAGCGCCCACTTGATCGCTTGCCAGACCTGCGGCTTCGCAAGGTTCTCATTGCCCTGGTTGAGCGAGATCAGCACCAGCGAAGCGATGGACTTGCGCTCCAGCTCGATATTGGCGTCGTCCTTGACGGTACGCAGCTGCTCCGAGGTCAGGTCACGGGCAATGTCGATATCGCCCTTCTGCAGCATCAGCAGCTGGGAAGACGGATCGGTGACGTGGCGCAGGATGATACGCTTGATGTTGCCCTTGTAGGGACCGTTCGGGTTGACGTTGAGCGCGACGCTTTCGCTGGGTTTCCAGGCCTGCAGCACGAAATCGCCGGAACCGGCGCTGTTCTTCTGCAGCCAGCCATTGCCGAGGTCTTCACCGGAAGCATTGGCAAGAACCACCTTCTTTTCGACGATCGCGCCAATATTGGCCGAGAGGCAATAAAGCAGGAAGGAGATGGCGGTCGGCCTCGCCGTCGTCAGCTTCACCGTCTTCTCGTCGGCGGCAACAATGGTCGTCTCGACATTGTCAGGCGCAAAGCCGAACTGGCTTATGATGAAGGCCGGGCTCTTGTTCATCTTGATGGCGCGCTGCAGCGAGAAGGCAACGTCTTCCGCCGTGACCTTGGCGCCGCTCGAGAAGGTCGCGTCGTCGCCGATGGTGAAGGTGAAGACCTTGCTGTCCGCATCGGCTTCCCACGACTTGGCGATGACGGGATCGACCTTGGTGGAATCCTCGCGGTTGGCGCGCACCAGCTTCTGATACATGTTGGAGATGATTTCACCGCCGACAGCCTCGAAACCTTCATGTGGGTCAAGGCTCGTCATGTTGTCCAGCTGCTGCGCAACGACCAGAATATCCTTCGGCGTGGCGGCGAAGGCCGGGATGCGCGCATAGGACAGGAACGGAACGGCGGCGCCGGCAATCAACAGGTTGCGTCTTGAAATCATCGAAAATCCCCTTTCGGACCTTATTTTTCGGAAAATGGTGGGTTTGCCCCAATCCAGTCGTTTTTTTTATGTTTTCCCGCGATTACCACGAGCAAACGAGGCCCGACCAATTCCAAATTTGGCAGAGCCTATGCACGGATTGCATTTGCTCCCGCCTTGACCTTTCCTCTACCAATTCCGAAAACTTGTCCGCAGGCGCGTCCGCGCAATCCCATTTCCGAAGGTGAGACCATGACTGATCAAAAAACCGTACCCGTCTTCGACGGCCACAATGATGTGCTTTTGCGGTTATGGCGATCGGGCAACGCTTCTCCCGAAACACTTCTGATCGAAGGCGATACCGTCGGCCATATCGATCTGCCTCGTGCAAAAAAAGGCGGCCTCGCCGGTGGCCTCTGCGCCGTCTATGTACCTTCGCCCAGCATGGATAAGGACGCCAACGGCGACTACCCGACGCCCACCGAGGCGGATGCGCTGAAGGCGACGCTTGCCATGGCGGGCCTTTTGTTCCGGGCCGAGAAGCAGTCAAAGGGCGCGCTGAAGGTCTGCCGCACGGCCGCCGATATCCGCAAGGCCATGGCCGAGGGCGCCTTCGCCTCCGTCTTCCATATCGAAGGCGCAGAAGCGATCGGTGCTGATCTCGATGCCCTCCACGTTCTTCACGAGGCGGGCCTGCGCACACTCGGACCGGTCTGGAGCCGCCCGAACATCTTCGCCTACGGCGTTCCCTTCCGTTTCCCCTCAACACCGGATATCGGCCCGGGCCTGACGGATGCCGGCAAGCGGCTGATAAAGACCTGCAACGAACTGAAGATCTTGGTCGACCTGTCGCATATGAACGAACAGGGTTTCTGGGACATCGCCAGGATATCGGATGCACCGCTGGTGGCATCACACTCCAACGCTTACGCAATCTGTAACCACAGCCGCAACTTGACGGATCGTCAGCTGGACGCCATCCGCGATACGGGTGGCCTCGCTGGCATCAACTTTGGTGTCTTGTTCCTGCGTCAGGACGGCGTGAAGAACCCGGATACCGATCTCAACGAACTCGTTCGCCATGTGGACTACATCGTGAACCGCATCGGCATCGATCACGTGGCGCTCGGTTCGGATTTCGACGGCACCACCATACCCGCCGCCATGAAGGATGCGGCCGATCTGCAATTGCTGGTCGAAGCGATGCGCAAGAGCGGTTATGACGACGTGGCGCTTGCCAAAATCTGCCACGGCAACTGGATTCGGGTGCTGGAAAAGACCTGGGGCGCGTGAGCCAAAAATAAAGTTTCATCCCCGGCGCAAAGCGCCGGAGACAGAAAGCGGCGGGCCTTCAGGCCTTTGCCGCTTTTTTCCTGCCGGTCGCACGGAAGGTCAGAAGCCCGGCCACCAGCCCGATCATGGCCCATTTCATCGGCAGCACGTCCGCCGTCTCGCTGCGGATCGGCAGCACGGTTACGGTTCCCGGCTGCGATTCATAACCCATCTGGCCCTTTGCCTTAGCCTCGGCAATCTGCTGCGGCGAAACGACCCATTCGGCACCGCGCATCTTGTCCACCGCCATGTATCCGGCGCCCGCCACGAGCGCGACGACGAGTGAAACGACTATTCTTGTGGGCGTGTTCATTGGTATCTCCTTCAATCCAAAGGAGCGTGTAGTTGCATCAAATGCCGCCACCAAGCAACCGGCGCGATCAATTTCGTCGCGTTTTCATCAAACTCGGAAATCGCACATTTCGTGGTTGCATTCATCGGAATATAATTGGCAAAATCATCCGGAAACCTGTCCAAACTTCACATCGACACGTCACGCATTTCTGCTAAGCAAATTTCCGCAACTGAAACGAATTAGCGACACAATCCTGTGGTTCGCCAACCGACGGGACGGCGCTGGAAAAGATAAATGGCAGACAAGAGCGAAATTACAGAGACCGATATTGCCGACTCCGCGGTTGAAAGCTTTTTTGCCAGGAACCGTGCCTACCTGACGGCCGCGGCCATAACGCTCATCTTCGTGATGATGACGTTTGCAATTTATCGTCTCACCTCGGAAGTAAGATACGACGATGTGATTGCGGCCCTTCTCGACACGTCTTTTTCCTCGGTTCTTCTTGCTATCGTCTTTACCGCGCTGAGCTTCCTGTCACTGATTTTTTATGATGCCAATGCCATCGAATATGTCGGCAAGAAAGTGCGGTTTCCGTCAATGGCGGTCACGGCCTTCGCGGCCTATGCCATCGGCAACACCGCTGGCTTCGGGCCGCTGAGCGGCGGCGCCATCCGCTTCCGCGCCTATTCCCGGCTGGGGCTTTCCCCGGGAGACATCGCACGGGTCATCGCCTTCGTCACGCTGTCGTTCGGCCTTGGGCTTTTGTCGGTGAGCGCGCTTTCAACCTTCATCGTCGCGCCCCGCATCGCCGCAATCATCGGTTTCGACCCGCTCGTGCTGAGAGGCGCGGCGCTCGCCGTCATCGCCATTCTCGTGGCCACGGCCTATATCGGGCGCAATGGCAGGGCGATACGCCTCGGCAAATGGCGGCTGCGCCTTCCAGACAGCCGTACGTCTTCGCGGCAGTTCCTGGTGTCTGCATTCGACATCGCCGCTTCGGCTTCCGTTCTTTACGTGCTCTTGCCGGAAACGCATCTCGGCTGGCCGACCTTCTTCGCGATCTATGCCACGGCCGTGGGGCTTGGCGTTCTCAGCCACGTGCCCGCCGGCCTCGGGGTCTTCGAAACCGTGATGGTTGCCGGTCTCGGCAATGCGATCAGCGTTGATCAGCTGCTCGGAAGCCTCGTTCTCTATCGCGTCATTTACCACGTGCTGCCGCTGGTGGTCGCCATTCTGGTGATGATCGTTTCGGAAATGAAGCAGTTTGCGGCAAAGCCCGTTGTATCCGATATCAGCCAGCTTGCCGTGCGGCTGGCGCCACCGCTGCTCTCCACATTCGCGATCATTCTCGGCACCATGCTGATTTTCTCGAGCGTGACACCGACGCCGGGCAGCAACCTGGATTTCCTCTCGAACTTCGTCCCGTTGCCTATCATCGAGGCCGCTCACTTTCTGACCAGCATTCTCGGCCTTGGCCTCGTCGTCGCCTCCCGCGGCTTGGGGCAGAGACTGGATGGCGCATGGTGGATCGCCCTCGTTGCGGCATCTCTGGCGCTCATTCTCTCGCTTCTCAAGGCGATCGCGGTTTTCGAAGCGATCTTTCTCGGCTTGTTCATCGTCGCGCTCGCCGCCAACATGCGCAGCTTCAACCGTCACGCTTCTCTGGTCAAACAGGCGCTCGGGCCAAGCTGGCTCGCGGCCATGGCCGTCATCGTCGCCGGCGCGGCCACCATCCTTCTCTTCGTCTATCGCGATACCGATTACAGCCATACGCTCTGGTGGCAGTTCGAATTCTCCGAGGAAGCGCCACGCGGACTGCGCGCCCTTTTAGGCCTCGTGCTTGCCTCCTCCACCATCGCCATCTTCAGCCTCATGAGGCCGGTAGCCTTCCGCCCGGATGCCATCAAGGCCGAAGATATCGCAAGTGCTACAGACATTGTCATGAAGCAGGATGCGGCCGATGCCAATCTGGTGCGCATGGGCGACAAGCACGTGATGTTTTCCGAAAGCGGCAATGCCTTCATCATGTACGGCATTCAGGGCCGCTCATGGATCGCGTTTGCCGATCCGGTCGGCGATGAAGATGATTTCCCTGACCTCGTGTGGCAATTCGTCGAAGGAGCCCGTGCCGCTGGCGCACGTGCCGCCTTCTATCAGATTTCGCCCTTCCTGCTGTCCCATTGCGCCGATGCGGGTCTGCGCGCCTTCAAGCTGGGCGAACTGGCCCTGGTCGATCTCACCGCATTCGAACTCAAAGGTGGCAAGCTTGCCAATCTTCGCCAGTCGCTGAGCCGCGGCGCGCGCGACGGGCTGACCTTCGAGGTCATCGAAAAGACCCAGGTGCAGGATGTTCTGGAAGAGCTGAAACAGGTTTCCGACGGCTGGCTCGCCCACCATAACACCCGCGAAAAACGCTTTTCGCTCGGTGCTTTCGAGCCGGACTACATTCTGTCGCAACCCGTTGCCGTGCTGCGCAAGGATGGAAAGATCACCGCCTTCGCCAATCTGATGGTGACGGATACGAAAAAGGAAGCCACCGTCGATCTCATGCGCTTTTCCCCGGATGCGCCGCGCGGCTCGATGGACTTTCTCTTCGTCAGCATCATGCAATATCTGCGCGAGGCCGGTTACGAGAGCTTCAATCTCGGCATGGCGCCCATGTCCGGCATGTCTAAACGCGACGCGGCGCCCGTCTGGGACCGGATCGGCAGCACACTGTTCGAACACGGTGAACGATTCTACAACTTCAAGGGGCTTCGCGCCTTCAAGGCCAAGTTCCACCCGAAATGGGAACCGCGTTACCTCGCCGTACAGAACGGTGCAGATGCCGCTCTGGCGCTGATGGATGCGACGGTTCTGATCAGCGGCGGTGTCAGAGGAGTGATCGGAAAATGAGAAGATTCAGCATGCTCAAAGCAGTTCTGGCCGCCTCCGCCCTGTTTGCATCCCCCTTGTTCGTTTCTGGCGCCGTTTTTGCTGAGGACAAGCCCGCATACGAAACCGGCATGATCCCCGCCGGGCACATCATGGTGCCTGATGGCGACATCCTCGCCAGCGTCTTCCTGATTTCCGATGCGGACGGATGGTCGGCGGCCGATGAGACCCGTGCCAAGGCGCTGGTGGAAAAGGGCGCCGCCGTGGTCGGCATCGACTTCAAGGAATATCTGAAGGCGCTCGAGGCCGACGATGACGAGTGCATCTATATGATCTCGGACATCGAGTCACTCTCGCAGCAGATCCAGCGCACCGCCGGCACCAGCAGCTATCGCCAGCCCATCCTTTCCGGCATCGGCAAGGGCGGAACGCTGGCGCTGGCGATGATTGCGCAGAGCCCTGTCTCCACCGTGCGGGAGGCCATCGCCGTGGACCCCAAGGCCGGCCTGCCTCTCGAGAAGATCCTCTGTACCCCCGCCACCAAAGATAAAGTGGATGGCGAAACCGTTTATGGTCTGACCGACGGTCCCCTTCCTGCCCCCGTCAGCGTGCTGTTCACCTCTGCTGCGGATCAGAAGGGCCGCGACCACGTCAACGCGCTCGTGAAGCTGCATCCCGATATCGACGTGACGGATGTGGATGACAAGGCGGACGAGGTTCTGACCCAGACCCTCTCCGACCAGGTCGACGCCGCAGGCGACACCGACAGTCCGCTCGGCCTGCCGATCAAGGTTCTGGAAACCAGCCCTGTCATGGACACCATGGCGGTGATCTATTCCGGCGACGGCGGCTGGCGCGATCTTGACGAAGAAGTGGGCGGCGCCTTCCAGAAGGAAGGCATACCCGTCATCGGCGTCGATTCACTCCGCTATTTCTGGAAGGAAAAGAAACCACAGGAGGTCGCAAGCGATCTCGGCCGCATCATCGATACCTATCGCAAGGAATGGAAAGTCCGCAATGTGGTGTTGATCGGCTATTCCTTCGGTGCCGATATTATCCCCGCCACCTATAATCTGCTGCCCGACCGCGACAAATCGCATGTCGTGCAGCTGACCCTGATGGGTCTTTCCACCGAAGTGGATTTCGAAATTTCCGTCGAAGGCTGGCTTGGCGTGGCCGGCGAAGGCAAGGGCGGCAAAACGGTCGATGACATCGCGAAGATCGATCCGAAGCTGGTGCAATGCATATATGGCACGGAAGAAGAAGACGAAGACCCCTGCCCCGGCCTGAAAGCCAAGGGCGTGGAGGCGGTCGGCATCGAGGGCGGCCACCACTTTGACGAGGATTATGAAGGGTTGGCCAAGCGTATCGTGACGTCGCTGAAGACCCGGCTGTCGAAATAACGGCGTCTCACTCACCACCTTGACCCGGGCTACGACAGGAGCCCTCGACAATCCTTGGCGGCGAATGGACCGCCGACGCTTTTCCGCATCGCGCTTGCGGAATCGCCTAAACTATTATTCAAAAGAACCGGACTGCAGTGGATGTTGATCTATTTCTGCAACCCTGCTGCTGTTGATCGCAAACCATCGATTTATATATCCGGACCGGTTCAGGGAGCCGCCGCATGCTTTCCTCAAAACGAAAAACAAAAACGCCGGTCCTGGTGGAACGCATCGACCACTTTGTCGCACAGGTCAAAGAGGCGATGAAAAACGACGACGCCTCGCGCAACAGAAAGATCCGCGATCTGTGGGACGCCGAGGTCCGCTACCATTTCGACAATGGGCGCACCGAAAAGACTCTCGAACTTTACATCATGAAGTACCGTAACGCCTTGAAGGCCGAATTCGGTCCCAAGAGCACGCCGCTTGCCATTTGCAACATGAAAAAACTGCGCGAGCGGCTGAAAACCTACATCGAACGTGCCGACTATCCGAAAACGGGCGTAGCAACCTCGATCGTCGAGAAAATCGAACGCGCGGAATTTAATACAGCCGGCCGCAAACCCACCGTTCTTCTGCGCATCGCGGATTTCATTTCTGCGATGAACGGCATGGGCACGAAAGAAGAGATGCAGACCCTGTGGAATGCTGAAATCAGCACCATGAAGGGCAGAGCCCAGACAACGATCATCTCCTACATCACCAAATATCGCAACGCCATCCGCGAGGCGTTTGGCGACGATCACCCGATGCTGAAAATCGCCACCGGCGACGCTGCGATGTATGACGATGCGCGACGGGTGAAGATGGAGAAGATCGCCAGAAAGCACGGCGCGCTGATCACCTTCGAGAATTACCGCCAGGTTCTGAAGATCTGTGCCGACAAACTCCTGTCAGCCGATCCCCTGATGATCGGCATCGGCCTGATCGGCATGACCGGACGCCGACCCTACGAAGTCTTTACCCAGGCGGAATTTTCGCCTGCTCCCTATGGCAAGGGCATTTCCAAATGGAGCGTCCTGTTCAACGGCCAGGCCAAGACAAAACAGGGCGAGGGAACGAAGTACGGTGTGACCTATGAGATCCCGGTGCTTGCCCGCTCGGAAACCATTCTTGCCGCCTACAAGCGCCTGCGCGAAAGCGGGCAGGGAAAATTGTGGCACGGCATGTCGATCGATGATTTTTCATCGGAGACGCGCCTGCTGCTCAGGGACACGGTTTTTAACCTGTTCGAAGATCTCTGGCCGAAGGAGGAGCTTCCCAAGCCCTATGGTCTTCGGCATCTCTATGCGGAGGTGGCCTATCATAATTTCGCACCTCCCCACGTGACCAAGAACAGCTATTTCGCCGCCATTCTCGGGCATAACAACAACGATCTCGAAACCTCCCTCTCCTATATGACCTACACGCTGCCGGAGGATCGAGACGATGCGCTTGCACGGGCAAAGCGCACGAACGAGCGGGCATTGCAGCAAATGGCCGCCATTGCGCCGGTTTCCCGCAGCAATCCATAACGCAGCCGCTCCTGCCTTGCGGCCAAGCACGCGATGGATAACCCAACGCGCAGGACTGTCCCCGCGGAGATTTCGACATGTCGTTGCGCCCCGATCCGGGCGCGCGCTCCTGTTCCCCTGCTTTGGATAAACCGCCGATTTTTCTACCACTTCCAGCGACGATGTATTGTACCGACACCGCTACGAACAAAAGAACTAAATGAATCAATATTTTATAAATTAAACACTAAAGAATTATATGAAGTATAAATTAAATAAATACAGCCACACGCAAGTTATATCCGAGACAATATTGACAGTTTTCACAATTGAATATTGTCCGGAGGCTTGGGGTGCTGCCCGCATATACAACTTACACCCTCTATAATCGCGACCTGGCATCGTCACTGAAACGCGTCGCAAACGATCCGATCGTATCGCGCGACGCCAAATATTACGCCGACAATATTGGCAAGATCAAAAATCTCTATGAGTTTCTGAAGGACCACAGGCTATATTCCTACGCCATTAAGGCCTATGGCCTCGGCGAGATGACCTACGCCGCCGCCTTCATGAAGAAGGTGCTGGAAAGCAATCTCAACGACCCGAACAGTTTCGCCAACAAGCTGAAGGACACCCGCTACCGCGACTTTGCGGCGGCGTTTGATTTCGGCACTATCAAATCGGAAAAAACGGTTCAAACGCAAACCCAGCAGGACCGACTGGTTGCCGCCTATCACGATGCACACAAACAACGAGACGACGAACTGAAGGAGGAAACGCGGTATTACAACATCGTCATCGACACGGTCGGCCATGTGGATGACATCTTCAAAAACACGCGGTTGCGGGACTATGTTTTCAAATCCTTCGGCATCGACGCCGAAGCCTTCAACTACAAACATCTGCGGGATGTTCTGACCAGCGATATCAGCAGCGCCGACAGTTACGTCAACAGAACCTACAAACCTCTGGTCGAGGAATGGCAGGCAAAGACCGCCGATCTGCGCATCGAACGCGCAAAAGTCCCCTCCGCCGATAAGGCGTCGCTGGCCAAAATCGATTATCTGCTCGGCCAGTACAACAAGCGCATCGCCAATGCACACAAGCTCTTCGAAATGGCGGCAGCGTTTAATTTCCGCGATGACGGTTTCGTGGATGACGGCACGAAAGCGCAGACGGCAACCCAGAAGCGGCTGATCAACGAAACCTATGTTTTATCGTATCCTCGCCTGACGCAGACCGGCGCAGTTCTCAATCGCGACTTCTTCGCGCAAAAGATGGACGAGATTATCGATGCCGGACAACTCATATCCAATTCCCGTCTTAGAACGATGTTGATCGTCGCCTTCAACCTCAGGGACGACACCGATACCGACAAGAAAATCCAGTGGGCGCTTCGCGAAAATCCCGACGATCCGCAAAGCGCGCTTCACACCGAGAAGGACAAAGGCTTCATCGATCTTGCGAGAGCGTTCAATTTCGACGGGGAAGGCAAGATCGCTGCCGGAAAGACGATCCAGACCGCCGCCCAGCTCAGTACGATGATGACACTTTATTTTAGCCGCTACGACGACGCACAGGAGGCGGCGGACCAAAAGACGATCAAGGACTACAAACGCTATATCGGCCTGACGAAAAACCTGGAGGACTTCCTCTCCGCTGCACCGGCAGCCGTTACCATTCGCAATTTCGCGCTGAAGGCATTCAACATCAGCCCCGAAGAGGTTTCCACGTTCAAGTTGAAGAAGGTCTTCACCAGTGACCTGTCGGACCCGAAAAGTTATGTCCGCAGCCTCAAAGACGAAAGATTCGTTCGACTGGCGAAAGCCTATAATTTTGATGCCGAAGGCAGGATTGGCTCGCCACGGCTGGCCCAGGCCGAAAACGAGATTACCCGTATCTCCCGGAACTACGTTCTCGAAATGACCCGATGGAACACGGCCTCGAAGAGCAGGGAGACAACAGGCAAGCAGGATGAGGAACTCGCCGCCTATCGCCAGAAAAACAGCAAAGACAAGATAAAGGAAAAGGCAAAGACGGAGGCCGCCTATTACCGCCAGCAGATGGAGACGTTGGAAACCGTTGATCAGTTGCTTGCCGATCGCCGTCTGGTGGATTTCATGCTTGTTGCCGAACGCATCGACCCCAAATCGGTCAGCACCGATTATCTGAAAAAGATATTCAAATCCGACCTCAAGGACCCGAAAAGCTTCGCCAACACCGAAAAGGATCCCCGCTTTCGCGCGCTTGCCGGTTCCTTCAACTTCGACACCAAGGGGAATATTCGCGCGACAGCCAGCCAGCATGTCCAGAACAACCGCGGCCTGATGGAAACGCGTGACAAATACGTTCGGCAGACGCTGGAGGAAAGGGCGGGAGAAGAAAACGCCGGTGTTCGTCTTGCTCTCTATTTCAAGCGGATGGCCGGCGGCATTTCCAATGCCTACGACATACTGGCTGACAATGCGCTTTCGGAATTCACCCGCACCGCCCTTGGAATTCCCGCGGAAACCACGAATTCCAAGGTCGAGATGCAGGCAAAGATGATCGAAAAGAAACTGAAGATGAGGGACCTGCAGGAAGCCGGCAAGGTCGACAAGCTGATTGACCGCTTTTTGCTGAGGTATGAAATGAACAATTCGCCTTCCGATCCCCGTCTCGACTTGTTCGGCAATGGCAAAACGTCCATCAGCGGCAATACGCTGGCAACCCTCGCCCAGCTTCGGAACGCCCGCAGCCGCTAACTCGTCTGCCTGAAAAGGCTGGCTGGCTCTCGGATGGAAGCTGATACTGGCTCCGGTGGCCAGTGTCAGGGCGGTCAATCCTGCCCGTAGCCCTGGTGCTGTAGAGCAGTATCATCACAGTCAACAACAGCCTGTCAGCGCACCAAAGCCGAAATTCCGTTCAGGTGCGCCCCGCTGAAGCACGGGCCCGTCGAGACGACCGTCCATCGCGCCGTCTGCTAGTGTAATGTACCTGCAATGACCTGTTCCTATCCCTGCTGAAATTTACCGCAGCTGAAAGGAATTCCCATGTCCGACAGGTCATCACTTGCAGTCCCGCCAGCAATCACCCTCATCGCCGCCACATCGCTCTTGCTCACAGCCTGCGCATCAACCGTGATGAAAACTTATGTCGGCGCACCCATCACCAGCGTGATGCTGGACTATGGGCCGCCTGACAATGTCTATAGCCTCGGCCCCGGCCAGCAGGCCTATCAGTGGCGCAAGAACAAGACGCAGGTTGTGGCCGGATCATCAAGCGGCGAGGTCCGCTCGACGCGGCATGGCGAGCGTTACGACGTGTCCGAAACGCCTGGTTATGTCGAGCGCATCGATTGCTACTACACTTTCTACACCCGCGGTTCCGGTAACGACTGGTATGTAACGAGCTTCCGGCAACCCTCACTCGAATGCGAATGAACCTCTTACGGCCCCCTCGCCGTTCGAGCCATTTCCCCTTACCGCCGCTTCGACCCGAAAGCGGCGGTCTTATGTTTCTGTGGCACATGTCAGCGGATCAGAAACGATAGTTCAGGCCCGCCTTGACGACGTGATCGCTGACATCCGTCTTCGATCTGCCGCTGGAGGTCGTCGTCGATACATTTCCCGTGTTCACGTAGTTATATTCAAACTTGGCCGACAGGCCGCCGCCGAAACTCTGTTCGACACCCGCTCCCACGAGATAGCCCCGCTTCCAGTCGTCCGGTCCGGTAACGCCGTTTCCATCCTTGAATTTCGTCGTGGTCAGACCTGCGGTGCCGTAAAGAAGGGTACGATCAAGCGCCACACCGGCCTTTAGCTTGGCGGCGCCACGAAAACGCTCTCTCAGGCGGCCATTCGGCACCCGCGCCTCGTTGCCGAGATACGAGCCCTCCAGCTCCGCCCCGACGACACCGGAGCCGAACTGGAAATTGTAACCGGCCTGTACGCCACCCGTCAGACCACGGCCACTGGCCAGAGGATTGACTTTTGGTGAGGCGACGCCGCCATGTGCGCCGATATAAGCCCCATCCCAGGAAAAGGCTGGCGGACTGCTATAATCGAATTGCTGCGCATTGTAGTTGGCAAGATCAGCGGAATAGGCGCTCGGTGCCGCCATAATACTGATGGCAACAAGCGATTTTGCAATGAACGACATGAATGACTCCAGACGAAACCAGGGGCGTCTCAATCTGAGGCGCCAGGGTTTCCGTTCGCGTTGAAGAACCGGAAACCGGCTCCCATGGTCTCCTGTGCGAATGAGCGCAGCAGATACGGGCATTTTCCGCGCGAGAATTGCGCCTGGATTACACGCGCCTTTTTTATTTAAATATAATTGTTATTTTTCATGTGCTTATACCTATTTCTTTAATCTTATTTTAAGAACTTCAAGAGTCCGGACTTCCCGGAGGCGATTCATGGCCCCGCACCGCTCCCTGGCGTGACGGAGCGGATCTCCAGCCGAACGCAGAAGCCGGGATCAAGGTCGAGGAACAGCACCCTGCCCCCATGCAGCTCAGCCGCTTTCTGCACGAGATTGAGGCCAAGGCCGGCACCGGAGGAGCTGGTGTTGATGCGATGGAACGGTTCGAACACCTGCTCGCGTTCGTCAACGGGTATGCCTGGACCTTCATCGCAGACATCTATGGTTCCTGCTGCACCCACCCGGACGACAATGGCGCCCCTGCCGCCGCCGTGATCGATGGCATTGCGGATGAGGTTGACGACCGCCATCTCAATGATCGACGTCTGGACCGTCAGCAGGGCTTCTTTTTCGCTCGGCTCGAAATCGAACTCGTAACCGGCATCCATCGCAATCGGGGCAAGATCGGTCGCGATGCGTTCGACGAGAACATTCAAATCCTGCTCTTCCGCAGGCAGGTCTACCGCGCCCACCGCCTGCATTTCGAGAAGCTGGTGTGCGACGCGGGTAAGCCGGTCGATATCCGCCCGCAGCTGCCGGCTCAGCGCGTCATCGGGAAGAAGATCGGCGCGGACGCGCACGATCGCAATCGGCGTCCTCAGTTCATGGGCGGCGTCGGCCAGGAAGCGGTTGCGGCGATTATAGCCCTCGTCCAGTTTCGAGAGGGCAACATTGAAGGCATCCACCAGCGGAATGATTTCACTCGGCACCTTCGAGCGAGCGATACGGGCGGACCGGTTCTCAAAATTGATCGACTGCGCTTGGGTGACCGTTTCCATGAGGCCACTCAGTGAACGGCCGACCGCACGTGGGGTCACCAGCAACGTCGCAATACCCGTCAGCAGCAACATGGGCACCACAGCCACAAGAATGATGAACCCAATTCCCGGCAGCACGGTCAACCAGCGAATGGCACCATCCGCATCCTTTTCCAGATCCAGCTGTATGTTGATCCAGATATTCACGCCATCATTCGCGAGACCTTTTTCCGTCCCGGCAATAAACTGCAGCCGTCCGGCGGGCGTATCGCGGTTCTCCATCGTGGCCCGGACTGTTTCCCCAGCCTCCAGACGCGCCCTTTCGATGCCCAAAGGAAATGCGCCCGTCACGACGGAAGTGGGGATATCTCCATATCGAAGGACGATTCCTTCCGCGTCCCGCACCATGAACCAGAGGTTGCGATAGCGCTGTTTCAGCGCCTCCAGATCGGGTGTAGCCGACACCTGTGTCCGCCCCTGCCCATCCTTTGTCACGCTTTCCGCAATGGTGCGCACAGCCTCTTCATTGGCGCCTTCCAGCCTTGGATCGATGGTCCAGATCCAGCCAACGAGAAGAACGACGAAGAGAACGAGCAAGAAAGCCTGCAGGACGAGAAGGCGCTTCATCAGCCCCCAACGCAGGGATTGGTTGTGCTGCGAACTCATGACTTTGCCCGAATGAGATAACCGATATTGCGCACGGCTCTAATCTCCACCGCGGCTCCCGCCTGCGCCAGCTTCTTCCTGATACGGGAGATGTGGGCATCGAGCGCATTGGACTCGATCTCGTCGTCGAGCGTATAAACCGCCTCGATCAGGTTGGACCGCGTCACGATACGGTTCGGGCGCCGCATCAGGGCTTCGAGCGCCAGATATTCCCGACGTCGCAACTCGAGGATGGAGCCGGCAACGCTGACTTCATTGCTTCTTTGATCAATGCTCAGATTTCCGAAAATCGCATATCTGTCGGAAATGGAAGGGCCGCGCCTGTGAAGGGCCCTGAGGCGGGCGAGCAGTTCCTCTATCGCAAAAGGCTTGGCGAGATAGTCATCCGCGCCGGCATCCAGCCCGTCAACGCGGTGATCGACACTTCCAAGCGCCGTCAGGACAAGGATCGGTACGGAATGTTTGCTGCGGCGAAGCGCCGATACAAGGTTCAGCCCCTCACCATCGGGCAGGCGGCGATCTAGGACAAGCACATCGTAGGAGCCGTCACGCGCAAGGACATCGGCATCGCTGATGGTACTGACATGATCGGCAAGCACATCGCGCCGGCGCAAGGCTTCGAGCAGCGCACGCGCCATTTCGGGTTCGTCCTCGAGAAGCAGGATTCGCAATGACTTTCCCCCAAAGATGAGCTCTTGCCATCCCCACCACTGATTGGTGAATGTTGCAGATAGATTGCAGCCCGGCCGCCCCTTCTTCTTGTACCATCCCAAACGGCGTAATCCGACTGGCATCGAAGGCGTTGGCCGCGCCACTTATCGCTGTCCCGAGGGTTGTCCGCGCTTGTCGACATCCGCACGCAGGGGTCAGGCCCCGGGGCCTGGCCTGTATCCGTGCCTCGCATAAAAACGATCAAGCTCCCGTTGTTGCGGCACCTCGCCGGTATAGATGGCGATGTAATCCGCAATTCTCTTCATCCGCACTGCCACATCTTCCTCGGCCTGCATGGAAATGTAGCCGATCTGCACAAGATAAGTGGTGCGGGCGCGCACATCCGCAGTATTTTCGGGATGGCCGAAACGGACGAACATGCGCGAAAGCGCCTCCATTCTCACAGCATCCGCCTTGCGAACCTCGGCAAGGGTATCATCGGACTGCAGCGCCCAGCTGCGCACCGCGAATTCGAATTTGCTGTCAAAAAGCGAGGGATCCAGCCAGCAATCGAAGACGTTCAGCATCGCCTCGGCCAAGGTTTCCGCGTAGGCCTCCGATTGCCTGAGGATGCTTCCCGTGTTCTTGTCGCGCCAGCGGGACAAAAGCGCCGCCAGCAACTCCTCCCGATCCTTGAAGAACCAGTAAAAGCTGGTGCGCGAGAGATTGAGCTTCTTCGCCAACGGCAAAATCTTGACGGAATCCACCCCCGATTCCAGCAGGGACTCGTAGGCGGCCTCAAGCCAACCCTCCTGCGATCCACGCCAACCGGTTTCGTTTAATGTCGCGTCCATGACAGTTGAGTACCAAATCAGTCCCTGCGCGACAAGGCGAGGCGTACACTCTTGTCTAACTTATAGACACTGGTGTTTTGTTAATTGACACATATGTACATTTTCTCTTAGCCTCGCACCATACCCCCCCTTGGAGCAGGCCCATGTCGAACGATCCCCTTCTTCAACCCTATCAGCTGAAGCACCTGACGCTGCGCAACCGTATCATCGTGACGTCGCATGAGCCCGCTTATCCGGAAGACGGCATGCCGAAAGGGCGTTATCGCGCCTATACCGTCGAGCGTGCGAAAGGCGGCGTGGCGTTGACGATGACCGCAGGCTCAGCCGCCGTTTCGAAAGACAGCCCTCCCGTCTTCAACAATTTGCTCGCGTACAAGGATGAAATCGTTCCGTGGATCAGGGAAATGACCGACGCCGTCCACGAGGCGGGGTCGGCAATCATGATCCAGCTCACTCATCTTGGCCGGCGCACCCGGTGGGACAAGGGTGACTGGCTGCCGGTGCTCGCACCTTCACACCAGCGGGAAGCCGCTCATCGCGCCTTTCCGAAAAAAATCGAGGATTGGGATATTGAGCGTGTCATCAAGGATTTCGCCGACGCCGCCGAGCGTATGAAGGCTGGCGGCATGGACGGGGTGGAGCTGGAGGCCTATGGTCATCTCATCGATCAGTTCGCCTCCCCGCTGACCAACGAGCTGGATGGCCCCTATGGTGGCTCGCTTGAAAACCGCATGCGTTTCTGCCTCGACGTTTTCCGGGCGATACGCAGGCGCGTGGGTGAGGACTTCATCCTCGGTGTTCGTTACACCGCCGATGAATGTCTGGAGGGTGGCACCGGAAAGGCAGAAGGCCTCGAAATCTCCAGACTGCTGAAAGAAAGCGGTCTGATCGATTATCTCAACGTCATCAGGGGGCATATCGATACCGATCCCGGCCTGACCGACGTTATTCCGATTCAGGGCATGGCAAGTGCGCCGCACCTCGATTTTGCCGGGGAAATCCGTGCAGCGACACGTTTCCCGACCTTCCATGCCGCCAAAATTCAGGACGTTGCCACAGCCCGGCATGCCATCGCCACCGGCAAGGTGGACATGGTCGGCATGACCCGCGCGCACATGACCGATCCGCATATTGTGCGCAAGATCATGGAAAAGCGGGAGGACGATATCCGTCCCTGCGTCGGCGCTAATTACTGTCTCGACCGCATCTATCAGGGCGGCCTTGCCTTCTGCATTCACAATCCGGCAACCGGCCGCGAGGAAACCATGCCGCACGCCATCACCAGGGCCGCGAAAAGCCTGAAGGTGGTTATCGTCGGCGCCGGGCCGGGAGGCCTCGAAGCCGCAAGGGTCTGTGCCGAACGCGGCCATACGGTCGTGGTCTTCGAGGCAGCCAGCCATCCGGGCGGGCAGATTCGCCTCACCGCGCAGAGCGAACGCCGCCGGGAAATGACCGGCATCATCGACTGGCGCATGAGCCAGTGCGAAAAGCTCGGCGTCGTCTTCCACTTCAACAGCTGGGCGGAAGCGGACACGGTTCTCTCGCAAAAACCCGATGTGGTGATCATCGCCACAGGCGGACTGCCGCATACCGAGGTGCTGTCTAAGGGCAACGAACTGGTCGTCTCCGCGTGGGATATTATTTCCGGAGACGTCAGGCCGGGTGCCAATGTTCTCGTCTATGACGACGCGGGAGACCATGCCGGCCTTCAGGCGGCCGAGCTCATCGCCAAGGCTGGCGGCAAGGTGGAAATCATGACACCGGATCGCTCCTTCGCCCCTGAAGTCATGGCCATGAATCTCGTTCCCTATATGCGCTCGCTGCAAAAGCTCGACGCCACATTCACCGTCACTTACCGGCTGGAAGCAGCCGAAAGAAGCGGCAACCAGATCGTCGCCCACGTCGGCAGCGACTATGGCGGCATTTCCAGACAGCGCACCGTCGACCAGATCGTCGTCAATCACGGAACAGTCCCGCTGGACGAACTGTATTTCGAACTTAAGCCCGGCTCGACAAATCTCGGGGAGGTTTCCTATGACGCCCTGCTCGCCGGAGAGGCTCAGACCGTCGCGCGCAATCCGACAGGCACATATCGGTTGTTCCGCATCGGCGATGCCGTCGCGGCGCGCAACACCCATGCGGCGATCTACGACGCCCTGCGGCTCGCAAAGGACATTTGAGGCGCGGGTCGCGTTGCGGCCCGGCCCCAGGGAGCATCGAGGGATCATTCGATGACGACGATGTTCACTTCAGGCAGGATGGCGGCTGTCGCCCGGATCATCGCACAGGCACAAGCTCGAATGGGCCAAAGTAGGATCCACTATATGGACCTCTATACGCGAGTCTAAAACTGCGTAATTGCGGCCTTTTACTATTGATTTTATCATTCTTCCTGTGTATCCCGAACGTATGGTTTTGTAACGGTCCATATCGTGGAGGCGATATACCGATACGCTCAGACTTTTGGAGGGGTCTGGCCGGTCTTGCGATGACAGATATATCCTGATGCCGGCCATGATCGTGGCTGGGGCCCGGACATTCTGCCTTGCTGACCACCATCCATTGCGAAGGTTGTTCTGCGGGAGAGGAGGCCCCAATGACCATGACCGCAAACGCGAATGACGACGTCTTTGTGCTCGACGGCGAGCTACTGCACACGGAGCCGGTAACTGGCTCGTGGTTCATGCGGCCGGTCGAGGCCATGGCAGCCATTCTTTTGGCGCTGATGATCGGCCTGCTTCTGCTCGGCGTGACATCACGTTATGCCTTGCATCTGCCGATTGTCTGGATCGATGAAACGGCGTCGTTGTGCTTCCTGTGGTTTGCCATGCTGGGTGCGGCCATTGCCATCGACCGTAGCGAGCACCTGCGCCTGACGCTGTTCCTCAACATGTTTCCGCAGCGTTTTCTGGGTTACATCAATTCTTTGGCGCTGGTGCTGGTGGCGACATTTCTTGCGGCTATCATCAAGCCCGCAATCGAATACGCCATCGAGGAATGGGTCGTCACATCGGCGGCGCTGAACATTCCCATGACTTTCCGCGCCGCAGCCCTGCCATTCGGCGCCTCCCTGATGTTGCTCCTGGTCATGAACAACCTCTTCCGGAGGGAAAGGCTGCGGGACATCGTCGCTGCTATCGTCACGGTTGCGGTGGCTGCCGGCCTGCTGTTTCTGGCGTCGCCCACACTGGAATCCTTTGGCAATTTTAACCTGGCGATCTTCCTCGGCCTGTTCGTGGCGGTGTTTCTGGCGCTCGGCGTGCCCATTGCCTTCTGTTTCGGCCTTGGAACATTGTCCTATCTGACTTTCACCACCTGGGTTCCGATGATCGTTATGGTCGGGCGCATGGATGAAGGAATGTCGGGCATCATTCTGCTGTCGGTGCCGGTATTCGTGCTGCTGGGCTGCGTCCTTGACGCAACCGGCATGGGCAAGGCGATCGTCGAACTGCTGTCCTCGATGTTCGGCCACATCCGCGCGGGCATGTCCTATGTTCTGCTCGGTTCGCTGTTTCTGGTCTCGGGCATTTCCGGCTCCAAGGTTTCAGATATGGCAACGGTCGCACCTGCGCTGTTTCCGGAAATGAAGCGACGCGGCCACAAACCCAAGGAAATGATCGCACTGCTGGCCACCGGCGCCGCCATGGCGGATACCGTTCCGCCGTCCATCGTTCTCATCGTCCTCGGTTCGGCAGCGGGCGTGTCGATTGCCGGCCTGTTTACCTCCGGCTTCATGATCGCCATGGTGCTGCTTCTGGTGCTGGCGGTATTGGCACGGTGGAAAGCGCGCAACGAAAACATGGATGGCGCCAGACGCACTCCGTGGCCGCTGGTCGGCAAGGCGGCACTGGTTGCCGCACCCGCTCTGGTTCTGCCTTTCCTCATCCGCAGCCTTGTGGGCGGCGGTGTGGCAACGGCGACCGAAGTATCCACCATTGCAGTGCTCTATGCCATGATTATCGGCGCGGTGCTTTATGGCGGGATCAGCCTGAAAAAACTCTACTCCATGCTGGTGGAGACAGCGGCGCTCTCGGGCGCGATCCTGCTGATCCTCGGCTGCGCCTCCGCCATGGCCTGGGGTTTGACGCAAAGCGGTTTCGCCTTCGAATTGACCGCGATGATAACCGACCTGCCGGGCGGCTGGATGACCTACATGATCGTGTCGATCCTGATCTTCATGATCCTCGGCTGCGTGCTGGAAGGACTGCCTGCAATTGTTCTGCTCGCGCCGATCATGTTCCCCATTGCCCGCACGCTCGGCATCAACGACATCCATTATTCGATGGTCGTGGTGGTCGCCATGAATATCGGCCTGATGGCGCCGCCCATCGGCATCGGCTTCTACATTGCCTGCAAGATCGGCAATGTCTCGCCCGATGAAGCCATGGGTGCCATCTGGCCCTATCTCGCAGCCATGGTCATCGGCCTGCTGCTGATTGCCGGAATTCCGGGTCTGTCCACAATTCTGCTCTGACACCGTGGCGGGTCCGCCCGCCATGCCGACGAACGACACGTGCTTTTATTTGGGAGGAGAAAGCAATGATCATCAACAGACGTACCATGCTTGCGGGCGCCGGTTCTGCCGTTCTTGCCACCGCGTTCGTATCGCGCGCACGCGCCGCGGAATTCAGCTACAAATATGCCAATAATCTGCCGGCTGCGCACCCCATGAACGTGCGCGCCAAGGAAGCGGCCGATCGTATCGAGAAAGAAACCGACGGGCGGGTCAATATCAAGATATTCCCCAGCAGCCAGTTGGGGGCCGATACCGACATGCTGAGCCAGGTGCGTTCCGGCGGCGTTGAATTCTTCACGCTCTCGCCGCTGATCCTGTCCACGCTGGTACCAAACGCGTCCATCAGCGGCATCGGCTTTGCCTTCCCGGATTATGATTCCGTATGGGCGGCCATGGACGGCGATCTCGGCAAATATGTACGCGGTGAAATTGCCAAACAAAATCTCGTCGCCATGGATACGATCTGGGACAACGGTTTCCGCCAGATCACCAGCGCATCGAAACCCATCACCACGCCTGCCGATCTCGAAAGTTTCAAGATCCGCGTGCCGGTGAGCCCTCTCTGGACCTCGATGTTCAAGGCCTTCAAGTCGGCTCCCGCTTCCATCAACTTCGCGGAAGTCTACACCGCGTTGCAGACCGGCGTCGTCGACGGCCAGGAAAACCCTCTGGCCATCATTTCCACCGCGAAGCTCTTCGAAGTGCAGAAGTTCTGCTCGGTTACCAATCACATGTGGGATGGTTTCTGGTTCCTCGCCAACAAGCGCGCGTGGGAGCGGCTGCCGGACGACCTGCGCACCATCGTTGCCAAGAACCTCAATCAGGCCGGCAAGGATGAACGCGCCGACGTGGCGAAGCTCAACGCCTCGGTGAAGGAAGACTTGATCAGCAAGGGCATGGCCTTCAACGATACTGACGCATCGCTCTTCCGTGCAGCCCTCAAGGAAGCCGGATTCTATTCCGAGTGGAAAAGCAAATATGGCGACGAAGCCTGGGCCATTCTCGAAAAGGCCGTTGGCGCCAGCCTGACCTGACCGGTCAGCAAATAATCGGTCCCGCCGCAAGCGGGGCCGATCCGATCACTTCTGGCTGTTTTAATGGAGACTGTTTTGACAGGTCGCCTGACGGGAAAACGCGCGCTTGTATTTGGCGCAGGATCATCGGGGCCGGGCTTTGGCAATGGCAAGGCTGCGGCCGTGCAATTTGCCCGTGAGGGCGCGCGCGTGGCCTGTGTCGACCTCTCCGCCGGCGCGGCTGAAGAAACCGCGCAGATCATCCGCGAAGAAGGTTTTGAGGCAATCGCCGTTGCCGCCGATGTCACGAAGCTGGAATCCGTATCAGCGGCAGTTGCACGAACCTGCGATGCCTTTGATGGCATCGACATCCTGCACAATAATGTCGGCGTGACGCATATGGGCGGGCCGGTGGAGCTGGATGAGGAGCGCTTTCGCGCCTCCGTCGATCTCAACATCGGCTCTGTCTATCGCACCGCCAAGGCTGTTCTGCCGGTGATGCTGAGGCAGGGCGGCGGCGCCATCGTCAATATTTCCTCACTCGCCTCGATCCGCTGGACCGGCTATCCTTATTTCGCCTATTACGCCATGAAGGCCGCGGTCAACCAGGCCACCGTGGCGCTGGCGATGCAATACGCACGGCAAGGTATTCGCGCCAATTGCGTTCTGCCGGGCATGATCGATACGCCGCTGATCTACAAGCAGATCAGCAACCAGTACGCCTCCGTCGAGGAAATGGTGGCGGCGCGTAATGCCGCGGTGCCCGTGGGGCGCATGGGTGATGCCTTCGATATCGCCCGCGCCGCCGTTTTTCTGGCATCCGATGAAGCAAAATTTATCACGGGCATCTGCCTGCCGGTCGACGGCGGCCAAAGTTGCGCAGTGGGGGCGTTTACCTGATATGGCCACGGTGGTTGCGGCGGAAAACGATCTGACAGGGGCACGTGCCGTGGACCGGGCGCTGGCGCTGCTGTCCATGGTGGGGCGGCACGCCGAACGCGGTGTGTCGCTTTCCGGCATCGTCGCCGAAAGCGGGTTGAACAAGCCAACGGCCCGCCGCCTGCTGCTGGCGTTGATCCGGGCAGGCCTCGTGGAACAGGACGAGGAGACACGCCGATATTATCTCGGCGAGGAAGCCTACGTGCTGGGCAGCCTGTCATCACGCCGTTTCGGATTGTTGCAGATGGCCCAGGACGGACTGACGCGTATTTCCCGCCGTACCGAGGATTCGAGCTTCCTTTCGGTACGCCGCGATACGTTTTCTCTCTGCCTCTATCGCGAGGAAGGCACCTGGCCCGTGCGCACCCATGCGCTCCAGGCCGGTTTCGAGCACCCGCTGGGTATCGGCGCCGGATCTCTCGCCATGCTGGCCGCCCTGCCCGATGCCGAAGTGGATAGCGTCATCGCCGCCAATAGCGGCCTCATCGCCGCGAATTATCCCGGCATCACGCTCGACGGGCTACGCCGTGATGTCGAATTGACCCGGGCGAACGGCTACTCGCTCAATCCAGGCCTCATCCTTTCCAATTCATGGGGTATCGGTGTCGCAATCCGCACGCCGGATGGAGCGGTGGCGGGAGCGTTGAGCATCGCCGCCGTCGATAGCCGCATGCGGCCGGAGCGTCAGCCAGAACTGGCGGCGCTGCTGCGCGAAGAGGTGACACGTATCGAAACACGCATCGCAGAAATGATGGCCAGCCGCGCACGCACGCGCGGAGACGGCGAACCGAAGCGACAGGCAAGGAGAACGAGCAAATGAGCAAAGCGCAGATCGTCGGCTGGGCGCATTCGCCTTTCGGCAAATCGACCCTTGAAAATACCGAACAGCTGATGGCGTCAGTCGTCGCGCCGGCCATAGACCATGCGGGCATCGACGTTGGCGATATCGACGGCATTTTTGTCGGTGTGATGAACAATGGTTTCTCGAAACAGGATTTTCAGGGCGCCCTGGTGGCAATGGGTGATGAAAGACTGGCCTATACGCCCGCCGTGCGCTTCGAAAATGCCTGCGCGACGGGATCGGCCGCCCTGTACAGCGCGATGGATTTCATCGAGGCGGGGCGGGGCCGCATTGCGCTCGTCGTGGGCGCCGAAAAAATGACGGCGCTTCCCACCGCCGAGGTAGGCGACATTCTGCTCTCTGCTTGCTACCGCGCAGAAGAGGCCAATATCCCCGGCGGTTTTGCCGGCCAGTTCGGTCGCATCGCCCAGGCCTATTTCCAGCGTTATGGCGATCGCTCGGAGGAGCTTGCGATGATCGCCGCCAAGAACCACGCCAACGGCGCGGTCAATCCCTATGCCCATATGCGCAAGGATTTCGGCTTCGAATTCTGCAACACCGTGTCCGATAAGAACCCGTATGTCGCAGGCCCGCTACGCCGTACCGACTGCTCGCTGATTTCCGACGGCGCGGCGGCCATCGTTTTGGCCGACGAAGAAACCGCAGCCAGCCTCCACCGGGCGATCGGCTTTCGGGGCAGAAAACAGATCAATGACATTCTGGCGCTGAGCCGCCGCGACCCGCTGGCCTTCGAGGGCGCCCGCCGCGCATGGGCCGGCTCGCTGGAACTTGCGGGCGCTACGCTCGACGACCTTTCTTTCGTTGAAACGCACGACTGCTTCACCATAGCTGAACTTATCGAATATGAGGCCATGGGGCTCGCAAAACCAGGCGAAGGGCACCGGGTCGTCCACGAAGGCACCGCGCTGAAGACCGGCCGTTTGCCAATCAACCCTTCGGGGGGACTGAAATCGAAAGGCCACCCGGTCGGAGCGACCGGCGTTTCCATGCATGTAATGGCAGCGATGCAGTTGATGGGCGAGGCTGGAGACATGCAGATCCCCGGCGCCTCGCTTGCCGGCGTTTTCAACATGGGCGGCACCGCGGTTGCCAACTATGTTTCGATCATGGAGCGCGTGAAATGAGGACACCTGGCCCCGTGCAGCATCCTCCGGGCGGTGTCACACCATCAACCACGCGGGTGATGAACCTTTCGCATTTTCTGACGCAGGCCGCGCGCCGCAACCCGCATCATATCGGCTTCGTCTGGGGTGAAAAGACCTGGAGCTGGGCGCAAATGGAAGCCCGCGTCGACGCCATGGCGCATGCGCTGGTCAATGAATTCGGTGTCGTCAAGGGTGACCGTATTCTGGTGCAGTCTTCCAACAACAACCAGATGTTCGAATCGATGTTCGCCTGCTTCCGGGTGGGCGCGGTGTGGGTGCCGACCAATTACCGCCAATCGCCAGATGAAGTCGGCTACCTGGCGAAGGCCAGCGGCGCACGCGGCATGATCTGCGCCAGCGCTTTTCCCGAACATGCGAAAGCAAGCCGTGAAGCCGCAGCGATCGATTTCACCATCGCCATCGGTCAGGCGGAATTCGGTGAGGATTATGATGCGATTGTCGCCCGTCATCTGGGTCAGAAGGTCAAGGGCGAGGCGGTGGATCGCGACGATCCCTGCTGGTTCTTCTTCACGTCCGGCACCACCGGGCGCCCCAAGGCGGCGGTGCTGACCCACGGGCAGATGGCCTTTGTCATCACCAACCATCTCTGCGATCTGATGCCCGGCACGGGAACAGGCGACGCATCCATCGTTGTCGCTCCGCTTTCGCACGGCGCGGGCATTCACCAGCTGGTGCAGGTGGCGCACGGGGCAAAGACCGTGCTGCCGGCAGCGGAAAAACTCGATGTCCCAGCCGTTTGGGCGTTGATCGAGAAATGGCGTGTCACCAATGCCTTCACCGTGCCGACCATTCTGAAAATGCTGGTCGAAGACCCGTCCGTGGATCGTTTCGATCATTCCTCGCTGCGCTATGTCATCTATGCCGGCGCGCCGATGTATCGCGCCGACCAGAAACGGGCATTGGCAAAGCTCGGTCCGGTGCTGGTGCAGTATTTCGGCCTCGGCGAAGTCACCGGTAATATCACCGTGCTTCCCCCTTCCTTCCATAGCGCAGAAGACGGTCCGGAAGCGCGGGTCGGCACCTGCGGGTTCGACCGGACAGGCATGGAGGTGCAGATCCAGAACGACGCAGGCGAAGAGGTGGAGGCGGGAGAAACCGGCGAGATCTGCGTCATCGGTCCCGCCGTCTTCGCCGGTTATTACGACAACCCCGACGCCAATGCCAAAGCCTTCCGCAACGGCTGGTTCCGCACCGGCGATCTCGGCCACCGCGATGAAAACGGCTTCGTTTACATCACCGGGCGCGCCTCCGACATGTATATTTCCGGCGGCTCGAACATCTATCCGCGCGAGATCGAAGAAAAAATTCTCATGCATCCCGATATCAGCGAGGCGGCGGTTCTGGGTGTGCCAGATGCGGTGTGGGGCGAAGTGGGCGTGGCGGTCTGCGTGGCGAGAGAAGGCGCTGACATCACCGGCATCGACCTCAAGGCCTATCTGGAAGGCAAGATGGCCCGTTACAAGCTGCCCAAAACAGTCGTGTTCTGGGATGCCATGCCAAAATCCGCCTATGGCAAGATCACCAAGAAAATGATCCGCGAAGAGCTGGAAAGGCGTGGCCAGATGCCGGTTTTCGAGGAAAAGCGGACAGGCTGACGCGCGCGGCATTCAACCGGGAGGAGAGGGTATGACACAACGGACGGCAGGGACAAAAGGAGCTGTCGCGATCACCGGCGGAGCATCCGGCATCGGTTTTTCCACCGCGCAGCTGCTGATGGCGCGCGGATGGCAACCCTGGCTGCTGGATCTCAAGCGCGAAGCGCTGGACGCGGCCTGCGAGAAGCTCGGTATCGACGCCTCGCGTGGCATCGTGTGCAACGTGGCGGATGAAGCGTCGATAGAGGAGGCATTCGCCGCATTGACGGTGAATGGCGTTGAACAGGCGGTTGATCTGGTGGCCGTCGTCAACAGCGCCGGCATCGGCATCGACAAGCTTTCCGTCGAGACCAGCGTCGAAGAATTTCGCCGCATCGTCGACGTCAATCTCGTCGGCAGCTTCGCGGTGGCTCGCGCGGCGGCGCGTTACTGGCTGGACCGTGAGATTCCCGGCTCCATCGTCAACATCAGCTCGGTTTCCGGCATGTGTGGCAACCGGGGCCGCAGCGCCTATGGTGCCTCGAAAGGCGGCGTCAATCTCCTGACGATGGTGATGGCGAACGAGCTCGGACAATCGGGCATCCGCGTCAATGCAATTGCACCCGGCCCGGTCGATACACCGCTGACCCAGGCGGTCCATACCGAGAATGTTCGCGATCAGTGGCATAGCCGTGTTCCCATGCACCGCTATGGCAGAACCGATGAAATCGCCTCTGCCGTGGCGTTTCTGGTGTCGGATGATGCGAGCTACGTCAATGGTCAGGTTCTTGCCGTGGATGGCGGCTTCATCACCGCGGGGCTGGCGGTATGACGCCGATGGCACAGGCAGCGCTTCCGCGCAGCATCGTCCACCCCGGGCCGGAGACACCCGAGCGCTTTCGCGCCATCGGCTGCCGTGCCCATCCCGTCACGTTAACCGTCCGTGCGGGCATGTGCGTCAACGAAGCGATTGCCGCTGCCTTTGCGGAACGGGGTTTCGAGGGTGGCTACATCAGGCTGAAAAACGTGCCGATGAAGCGGCTGGAATACGTTATGCCCGCGGCCGCTCCTGATGCCTCCCATGCGGCCTGGTACAGCGAAACCTTTTCCATGCCTGAGGGCACGATCATCGATGCCGGCCTTCATATGGGACGTCGCGATGGCCAGCCGTTTCTGCACTGCCATGGTTCGTGGAAAAGTGCTCAGGGCGTCGTCTCCATGGGACACCTGCTTCCCTTCGAAGCCGAATTTGCCCAAGAAATACAATTTGAGGCGCTGGCGCTTGACGGAGCGATCCTCGACGCTCGGCAGGATGAGGAAACGAATTTTCCGCTTTTCACACCCATCCCCCGGCCGCGTAGGCATCAGGATGCGGGACTGAGGGCGCTTTTATGCACTGTTCGGCCTAACACCGACATCTGCCTCGCCCTCGAAGCGGCCTGCACGGAATTCGGCCTGCCGGAAGCCGATGTCAATGGCATTGGAAGCCTTATTGGCGCGGACTACGATGACGGAACGACCATTACCGCCTACGCCAGCGAAATCCTTATCCGCGCAGGCCATATCAGCTCCGACAGTGAACGCACGGCGCTGGATATTGCGATGGTCGATCTCACCCGCCACATCAGCGGCGGGCGGTTGGTGCGCGGCAAAAACCCCGTTTGCGTCACCTTCGAACTTCTTCTGACGGAGAAACGTGAGGCCGCAGCTTGAGCGGCGCAGGGACGTTTGGCGACACGGCGCCCCTGCTCGTCCCATTTTGTTCACGCCGCTTGCGATTTTTCCGTCGGCAGCCATTCCTCCAGCGTCACCTCGAAAGTCATGCAGACAGGGTTGGCGCCTGCGATGAAGGGGCCGCCGTAAACCGCACCCTCCGTATCGGCCACAACGCCGGTCAGCGCAGCGCGCAACGAGCCATCAGGCTGGGCGCGTACTTCGCCGGCTATCGAAACGATTTCAACGGCGGGGCCGCTTATCTGCAGAAAATCGCCGCTGCGGGTGCCGAGGCACGCATCCACCAGGCTGCCCAGCGCACCGCGCACGAAGGCATTGCGGAAGCCCTCGGCCAGGCACAGTTTCTCGACGCCGAGCACAAGATCTTCATTGGGGGCTATGCGGGCATAGGCCACGCGCCCCATGGAACCGGATTCGACAATATCATGCATGTTCATCGGCGCGCTCCATGCGATTTTTCGGTTGAAGAAGGGGAATATTCGTTTCTGGATCGAAAGACTGTTGCAACAGGAAACTGTCGAGCGAGGTCACAAGCGCGGAAATGCCACCCTCGCCGACAATGCAGGATTCTGTCAGCAAATGACCGCCTCTGACCAAACCCGCCGCGGTTCGCATGGCGGCGTGGCAATGCACGATCGGCTCGCCCTTCATGCTGCGCCCAAGCGTGGCGTTGCCGAAGATGAGCCACGCCGCACCGGCGTCGATGGGCTTCGTATAAGCGATGACGGCGTTGCCGGATGGATCAGGCGGAGCAACGCAATAGGACAATCCATCGAAGTGCCCTCCGAGTATGGTCAGGGAGGCGCTTTCAATGCCTTCCCCCGCAAGCGGCTGAACGATGCCGTCGTAAAGGCTGCGCCCCGGCTTGATGAACAGCCGGACATGGCGCGCCGAGGGCGAGCGCAGGCTGTTGATGCGCACAGGCGCGGAAATACCGGGATGGATCAACGTCCTGGGTCTTGGAAAATGCTGCTGCGATATCGGTGCCATGCCCGCTCCTCCCTGCTGCCTGTACCATGCAGTACGGTACTAAAAAACCAGCCGAAGGTGCTTTCGAATGGCGCAGCCAAAGCATCGAAACCAAGACACTTCTTTCGCACGCCGACGGATCGGCGGCAGATTTTTTCGCTGCATGTTTGGGAGAGACCGGCATGACGAAGCCGCTCGACAGGATCGACCGCAAAATACTCCGCGCCCTGCTGGAAAACGGCAGGCTGAGCAATACGGAACTATCCGAGAAGGTGGGACTTTCACCCAGCCCCTGCTGGCAGCGAGTCAAGCGGCTGGAAGAGGAAGGTGTCATCCGCGGCTATACGGCAATTCTCGATCAGGCGCAGCTAGGCTTGACCGAGACGGTAATCATCGAGGTCATGCTGGAGCGTCACGATGATGAGGTTCTGGAACGCTTCGGCGAAGCCATGGCGGCTCTTCCAGAGGTGCTGGAAGCTTATCTGACCACCGGCGAATATGATTATCTCATCAAGGTCGCGGTGGCGGGAACCGCAGGTTACGAGCAATTTCTGCGCCGCAAGCTCTACAAGATCGAGGGCGTGCGCCATTCGCGCTCCTGCTTTGCACTCAAATGCCTCAAGCACACCTTGTCGGTCGTGCCCGATACCGAGCCTCAGTCTAGTCCGAACTGAAAACACTTGTAGGTCGGATAAGCGCCCGTTGCACCACCCGTGATGCAACGGGCACTTTTAAGCTCCTGCCCGCGGCCCCGCACCATGGGTAAGCGACCCTTTCGGTAACAGCTTCATGACGAAACTCGCCACGGACGATTTCTCGTGCAATGCGGATGCAGGGCTGGGATGAAGAAGCTTGCGACGATGGGCCTTACGCAGCTCTCCGTCCCGCACCCCAACATCCCGCTCTATGTTAGTGGCCGCCCTTGGTGGACGGCGCCGGCGTGTTGAGCAACTGCTGCTCCCAGAGATAGGCGATGCCGCTGCCGCCGAAGTGCTGGATGAGAATTTCGGTCAGCTCCTCAACATGCTCGGTGCGGGCCCAATCGCGTTGCCATTCACCCGCAAGCGCCATTACCGTCATCACATTTGCGCCCGCCGCGATCATACGCTGGATGGCAACTTCATGAGATTCCTTCGAAATCCCGCCGGATGCGTCGGTAATCACGGTCACGTCCCAGCCTTCGCCGGCGGCCTGGATCACGGGCATTGCAACGCAGACTTCGGTCCACAGTCCGGCAATGATCAGCTGCTTGCGGCCGGTCGCCTTGACAACGTTCACTACATTCTCGTCCTGCCAGGTGTTCACCCAGGTGCGATCGATGACTTGCTGATCAGGAAACACGTCGGTGATCTGCTTGAAGAGAAGTCCGCCGCGTGCCGCAATTACGCTGGTGAGGACAGTCGGAACATCGAAGGCTTTGGCCAGCTTCGCCAGCGCCGTCGTGAGATTGACCACAGCCTGCGGATCGTGGCTGTTCAGGTTTGCGAGCTGATAGGGCTGATGATCAATCAGAACGAGGACGGAATCTTCGGGGCGGAGAAGTGAATCAAGGCCGTTACGAAAGGTCATGGGTTCATCCTGTGTTGGCGGTTTATCGAGGCGCTTGCGCAAGGGACCTGCATCCCTTCGGGCGTTGCCGCGGGAGGAAACTTGTCATTCCTGTTTATGATGCGGTAGTCCTTGTCAGCGTTGAGCTGTGTTGCAGAATGGGGAACGCAGAGTGGATATCGAAGACATCAGGACATTTGTCGAAGTTGCAGATGCGGGAGGTGTCTCTTCGGCCGCAGTGCGGCTCGGCATATCCAAGTCCATGGTCAGCAGGCGGCTGGCGCGGCTTGAGGCTGAACTTGGCGTTCAGCTTCTGGCCAGGTCCACACGCGGCGCTTCCCTGACGGAGGCGGGCGCCACCTTCCGGGACTATGCCGCCAGGATTTCAGCCGACATCGATATGGCGCGGGAGACGATTCTTCCGGCTGGTGAGCTTCGCGGGCGTCTGCGGATTGCAGCGCCGCTCTCTTTCGGCCCAACGCATTTCGCGCTCGTGATTGCGCAAATGGCGCGCCGCTATCCCCAGCTTCAGATCCAGACCTGCTACACTGATCGTTTCGTGGATCTGATCGCCGAAGGATATGATTGCGCGATCCGGGTCGGGAACCTCCCGGATTCAAGCCTCGTCGCCAGACGCGTCGGTCCGCTCTATGGAATTTTTGTTGCCAGCCCGGATTACATCAAGGTCCACGGCTCGCCGCAAACACCCGAAGAACTTGTGGCTCATCAGGCTCTCATGCAAGGCACGGAAACCTGGCAGGTGATGGACGGAGACAGGGTGATAACCGTTCGTCCGCAGGGACAGTTCAAGGCCGATAACGGAGTTGCTCTTGCTGTCGCCGCGGCGGCCGGATTGGGAGTCGCCGTGCTGCCTTACGACCTCGTCAAAAATTATCTGGCTGCGGGCGAACTGGTGGAAGTGATGAAAGGTCATCCTCCACCCCCGGCCGGGATATATGTCGTCCGGCCGCCGGGTCAGCATCCCGCAAGAAAAGTCCGGGTGCTGACCGAAATGCTGATCGAGTGCTTCGGCAGTGGGAAGGGCTCAAGCGCCTGACCGCATGAATGGGTGGCAGCAACCTCAAGGTGTCATCACGACGCGGCCAAGCGGCTTGGCTCTCTCCGCATACTCATGTGCCATCGAGGCGTCGCTCAACGGAAACACGCGGTCGATCACGACCTCCATGCGTCCCTCGGCCACGGCCTTGAGAAGCTGGATGACAGTTCCGTATACCGCCGTCCTCTCGAAGAGCGGCCCCATGAAGACACCGTGCAGCGTTTGATTGTTCTGCATCGGCGGCCAGAGATCGGCATGGAGGCTGCCGCCACCTGCATTCCCGACGAACACGAGGCGACCCTCGGGCGCGAGAGCGGATAAGGACGCTTGCAAAGTCGAACCGACAGGATCGATGACGAGGTCAGCCCCCATGCCACCGGTCAGCCGGAGAACCTCCTCAACGACATCCTTTTCCAGCCGATCGATGACATGTGATGCGCCGAGGCCGCGCAGGCGTGCCTGTCTTTCACTACCGCCCGCCGCAGCAATGACGGTCGCGCCCGCGTCACGCGCCAATTGGACGGCAGCCAGACCCACGCCGCCGGCGGCAGCCTGTATCAGAACTGTCTCTGCCTTTTGCAAGCCGCCTTTGGTGATCAGACAATGATGAGCCGTGCCGAACGAAATCGGCAGGGCCGCGGCCTGTGCCATTCCGACGCCTTCCGGCAAAAGCCACGTGCGCGAGGCCGGGACGGACCAGAGTTCTGCATGGGACCCCTGCATATCGAATGCAGCCACCCTTTCGCCGACCGCCCGGTCGCGGACATTTTTACCAACGGAAATCACGGTCCCTGCAGCGGCATAGCCGACAATCCACGGGGATTGCTGTGGTGTCGACCGGCGATTGATCAGATCGCCGCCTTCAATGGAAATCGCCTCGACGGCAATAAGCACATCATCCGGCCCGCAAACCGGATCGGGCACATCAGCATATCTCAAAACTGTAGGAGGACCGGGGTTGTCGTAAACTGCGGCTTTCATGTATTTTTCCTTGGCTGGCAGGGAGCATGATGCGACGCTATTTTTTCGCTTCGCGGTTCGGGAACGAAGGGATGTGCAGACTGCGCCGATTTTTCCACAGGGATCGGTTACCGATCGGTGCCCCGTCCGATTTTCATCGTGCGAAGCACCGGCTGCAGTGCGCTTTCACGCAAGCGCGCCGCCGTCGACGGTAAGGATCGTCCCTGTGATCTGCCGGGCGGCAGGCGTTGCGAGAAAAGCGACGGCGGCCGCGACATCTTCCGGCTGATTGAAGCGGCCAAGCGCGCTCAGGCTGCGCTGGTAGTCCGCTGATTCTCCCGTCTCGGGATTCGAATCGGTGTTCGTCGATCCCGGCTGAACGAGATTGACCGTGATGTCCCGAGCACCCAATTCTCGCGCAAGTCCGCGATTGAATGCCTGAAGCGCACTCTTGGTCATGTAATAGACCGTACCGGGGACGCCGACGATGCGATCCGCGCCCGCTGAGCCGATATTTATGATCCGGCCACCTTCCTTGAGGTGTGGAATGGCTGCCTTCGACGCCAGAACAGGCCCGCGGACGTTAACCGCCAGCAACGCGTCGAGATCCTCGACTGCGAAATCGGCAATATTATTGTATCGTCCTATCGCGGCATTGTTGACGAGAATGTCGAGGCCGCCCAGAGCCCGAACCGTCTCGTCCACGGCGTGTTGTATTGCGGCCGGATCGGCGCTGTCAGCCTGGATCGCGACGGCCGTGCCCCCCTCGGCCTGAATTGCCCGAACGAGTTGCGCGGCGCTCTCGGCTGACCGCTCATAGGTTATTGCTACATTCGCTCCCTTCCCAGAAAGAGCGCGCGCAATTGCTGCGCCTATGCCACGCGAACCACCCGTTACCAGAGCGTTCTTTCCAGCCAGTTCCTGCATAATCCGGACCCTTTCAATCTCATGTCGCCCCGATGCGCGGTCTCGAGGTATGTTCCACCTGATTACCGGGGATCGTGGCAGCTCAATTCGTTAAGCCTGAAGATAGGCGGGCACGGCGAAAGCTACATGCCCGATCTTCCCAGAGACTTGCCTGATCCTTCCAAATCACTACATGCCTGAGATGATGGCCGGCTCTGTGAAACCAATCACCCAACTGCTGAAGGACGTTGCTCCCTTTGTTGAGCGTCAGGGGGGAACCGTCGCCATCCCGACCCCTGTCCCGCGCCTGACGCTATGGACAAGTACACGCACCACGCCACCCACACCGGCGGTGTTCGAGCCGATGTTCTACGCCGTTCTACGGGGCACGAAGGTTTTGACCATGGGCGCCAATCGTTTCGAACTGCTGGCGGGCGACTGCGCGACATCGTCCTTCGGCCTGCCCTATATCCACCAGCTGACTGACGCGACGCCAGAGCTTCCCTACATCGGCATGAGCCTTCATCTCGATATCGGAATGCTCACGCGTGTCGTGCTCGACATGCCCAAGCATGAGGATCGCTGGACATGTGCGGTCGCATCAGACAATCTGAACGGACCTGTCGGCGATGCATTTGTTCGCCTTGTCGGACTTCTGGCCACGCCCGATGACGTCGGCGCGCTCGCGCCACACTACGAGTTCGAGCTCTATTATCGTTTGCTGCAAAGCTCGATGGGCGACACGCTTCGGCAGGTCGGACGGCGAAACGACCGGTTCCAGCAACTCAAGACGGCGGCCGACTGGCTTGCCACCAATCACAACGAACCGATTGTCATTCCCGAGCTGGCGGCCTCGTCCGGCATGAGCGTCACCTCTTTTCACCGGCACTTCAAGGCTGTCACGGGATTTAGCCCCCTGGCCTTCCAGCGTCATATACGCCTGCTGGAAGCCCGAAAGCTTCTCGCCTCTGGAAGCACCAATGTCTCCCGCGTGGCGTATGACGTGGGCTACGCAAGCCCTTCGCAATTCAGTCGGGAGTATAAGAGCATGTTTGGCACGGCGCCCGTCGCCGACCTGCAGCGCTGAACTCTTCCGGGAACGGCAGGCCAAAGCCTTCCGCAAGCAATAATCGTAAAACGGAACACTGAAGACCTATTCCGGTTATTCCCTCGGCGTGTTGATGATCAACGCTGCCATCCTGAATGAAGATTTTCGGCGTTATCGCCAGACAAGAAGCCTCTCGGCGGAGTGCACAAGCACGTGCTGCGGTTCAAAGCGGCTCCACGCACGGCAAAACCTTTAAGGAGACAATGTATGGTCATTCATAAATTCGCCATTGCTGATGCAGCATTTGAACGCTCGCCAGGACAAGACGGTGACATTTTCACCGCCAACCTCCTCGATCAGCGCCATGGCGGGCCGGTCACTATCGGATTCGGGCGTTATGGACCAAACCAGATTCTCGAAGAAACAATGGCCGTACACGACACGATGGTCATCCTGGAAGGAAGTATTACCGTTTCCGATAGCCACAAGACGGTGATGGCAGGTCCGGGAGAGATCATCGCCATGCAGAAAGGCGACAGGGTTACGATCCGGTCTCACGAAGAAGGAGCGTTGACTGCTTATGTGACCTATCCTCATTGGCAGCAGCCGTAGACGTGATCGGCACAGGTAAGCACGGCTTCGGGCCAGGGTCGCATCCGGGACTTTGTTAAGCCGGGTTGTTTTCGGAGTGTTCGACTGTGTTTGGGTGCACCCACTTGCCCCGGGTGCTCGGGGGCGGATTTGTGCTATCGTTGAGC